>OFEU01000010.1_pt1 | contig 395286 bp, 364 predicted proteins | sample 1521221 | NCBI WGS metagenome assembly OFEU01 (sample SAMN03766357, study PRJEB24113) | microbial mat metagenome | isolation source: enrichment culture HLUCC-O from microbial mat sample contains cyanobacterium... | reverse complement strand
GACAACATCCTCGGTTTCGAAGCCGCCGGCGCCCTGACCTGACCCGGTAGCGCCCTGCCGGGGGCAGGGGCGGCCGTCGCCTGGCGCGATGGGCGCCCTTTGTCCCTGCCATTTTGCGTGCGTGACAAAGGGCCACGAGATGACCGAGTCCGACCACCTGGGAGGGGACGTGACGACAACGAGCCCGGTCCCCGTCAGCCCGGAACGCCATGGCGGGCGTTTCTGGCGGCGGTTCACCTCCTGGGCTTTCGCCGCGCGCCAGCGCCTTGTTCCGATCGTCCTGGGGGAGCATGAACAGGTCGCGGCGAGCCTGCCGTTCTTTTTCCTGCGCACGCAGTCGCAGGTCTGGCCGGTCGCGCTTTCGCGGCTCAGGGTAGACGGGCGCTGTGCGCTGGTCTCGCCGCGCGGAGTGTGGCGCGGCAGCTATGTCCCGTCGATCCTGCGGGTGCATCCCTTCAGTGCGCGGCGCAGGGATGACGGGTCGCTCGCGCTGCTGGTGGACGAGGCGGGCGGCTTTGTCAGCGACGATCCGGCCGACGAGCCGTTTTTCAACGAGGACGGTACGCCGACCGCGGCGATCCAGCAGGTGATCGGCTTTTTCAGGGAACGTGCCGCGGCCGAGGCGCGCACCCGTGAGGCGATGAGCGAGATCGCGGCGCGCAATCTGCTGATCCCGTTCGAGCCCCCGCCGGGTTTGGCGCATATGGATAGCCAAGGCCTTTGGGTGCCTGACCGCGCCCGAATCGAGGCCCTGCGCCGTGCCGACATTTCCGTGCTGCACCGCTGCGGGGCATTGGCGCTTTTGCATGTGCAGGCGGTTTCGCTGCATCACTTGCCGCTTCTCGCCGCGGCCGAGGCACAGCCGGACCGACCGGCGAGCCCAGCCGCGCCCGACCTGCCAACCGCGGCGCAGGACAGGCCCGGCCCGGCCCAGGAAGCCGCGCTGTCGGGATTCTTCGATGCGCTGGCGGCATCGCAGGAGCGGGAGACGGATCTCCCGAGCCGGGAGGAGGAAGAAAAACCCGACCAGGACGGCCCGCCCGGACCGTCGCGGGGTTAGCATTGGCTTGCAGATGGCGTATAGAGGGCGAAACGGCGCAAGCGGTTGAAAGAAAGGCATTGATGACATGACAACCTCGTGCAGTGAACGCGCCGCCCGCGCACCGATGCCGCAACATTGGCGGATGTCGGTGAACGCATTTCTGGCCGGGGCGGTGCTGATGCTGGGGGCCTGTGCGGACCTGCCCGATCTGGACACGCTCGAGTCGGGGTTCGACGCGCCGCCCGGGGAACGCGAGGTGCGGGTCTCCGACGCCGTGTCGCGCAGCGCGTTTGGCGGCAGGGTGGTGGAGGCGGTCGAGACCCACCCGCGCCTGACCGCGTCGGATGCGGATATTCGCGCGGCCCAGGCCCGCGAGGACAGCGAATCAACCGGCTATCTGCCGCGGTTCTCGCTCGGGGCGACGGTCGGGTCCGGGGTCAGTGGCAACGGGATCAGCCCGGTTCTGCAGATCCTGCAATTGATCTATGACGGGGGCACCACGGCGAGCCGACAGATCGCGGCGCGGGCGCGGGTTTTCGAAAGCCGTGGCGCGCGGCTCGAGGTTGCCGCGGCACTGACCATGGAGGCGGTCGAGGCGTGGCACAATCTGACCGCGGCGCGTGAGCAGTACAGCCTCGCCCAGAGCAACGCGGATGCGCATCGCCGCCTGCTGGAGCAGGTCGAGGATCGTTTCGGAGCGGGAGCCGGGACCCAGTCGGACGTGCTGACCGCGCGGGCGCGGCTGGCGAACGCGGTCTCGCGCGAGGTGCAGGCCCTGTCGCAACGCGACCGGGCCGAAGCGGTGTTCCGCGAGGTCTTTGGCCGCGCGCCCGGTGACTTGTCCGACCCCCCGACGGCGCCGGCCCTGCCGGATGCGTCGGATGATGCGCTGATCGCCGCCAGCCCGCGAATCCGCGGCCTGGATGCGTCGATCAAGGCCGCCGAGGCCGATGTCGCGGCCACCCAGGCCGCGCGCTTTCCCCAGTTGCAGATGCGCGGCACCGCGCAGCGCGAGGCGGTGGGGTCGGGCACGGATGGCGATGTCGACCTGGTGTTCGATTACGATCCCGGTGCGCCGGGTCAGAAGGCGGCGGCGGTGCGCGAGGCCGAGGCGCGGCTGGAGGCATTGCAGGCCGACCGCGCGGGGCTTGCCCGTGAAATCAGCCGGGCGCTGGAATTCGTGCGCTCGGACCAGCGCGCGGGCAGGGCCCGGTTGCAGGCGGCACGCGACTCCGTCGATGCGAACGAGGCGACGGTCGAATCCGCGCGCGAGCAGTTTTCCATCGGGCGGCGCAGCCTGATCAACCTGCTCGATGCGCAGCGTGACCTTTTCGAGGCCGGTGAAACCCTGATCGTGGCGCAACGCGAACTGGCGTTGAGCGGGTATGCCGCGCTGGCGCTGACCGGCGACATTCTGGACGCGTTCGGCATTGTCCTGCCGCAGGTTCACGCGGAGAACGAGAGCGAGGCGCAGGATGAGGGCGAAAACCAGAGCGCGCGTGTCGCTGACGAGGATTGGGGACGATGAGCGATTCGCGCGTGGTCAGGCTGGAGCAGGGTGAGCAGGCAGGCGCCGCGGGCGGGAGTGACGCGGTCACGCCGCTGGAAGCCTGCATGATGCATGTCGCCTCGACGCTGGACCGCCCCATCACGCTGGCCGCGTTGCAGGCCGCGCAATCCGGCGCGCAGGGCAGCCTGACGGTGCGCGATGCCATCGTCGCGGCCGAGCGCGCCGGGATTCAGGCGGGATTCGGCAAGCGCAAGCTCAAGGATTTCGACAACACGCTGATGCCGGCGATCCTGTTGCTCGAGGATAACCGCGCCGTGGTGCTCTACCAGAAACTGCCCGGCAACCGGATCGCCGTCTATGACCCGGATATAGGCGAGGGGCTGGGCGAGGTCGCGCTCGACACGATCGAGGAGGTCTATACCGGTTACGCGCTGCTGATGCGTGCCGAACATCGCGACGACATCGCCGCGGTGAGCGGCGGGCGGCAGGGGCATTGGTTCTGGTCCACTCTGGCGCAGAATCGCTGGGCCTATACGCAGGTGCTGCTTGCCGCGGTTCTGGCCAACTTTCTCGGCCTGTCCACATCGCTTTTCATCATGGTGGTTTATGACCGGGTCTTGCCGAACGAGGCGCTGGAATCGCTGATCGCGCTGACCTTCGGGGTGGGGATCGCGCTGTTCTTCGATTTCCTGATCAAGAGCCTGCGCGCCGGGTTCATCGACCGCGCGGGGCAGCGGGCCGACATGGTGATGGGACGGCGCATATTCGACCAGTTGCTGGACATGCAGATGCGGGCCCGCAAGGGCTCCACCGGGGCGCTTGCGAGCACCCTGCGCGAGTTCGAGACGCTGCGCGAGTTCTTCACCTCGGCCACGCTGGTGGCGGTGGTGGACCTGCCGTTCATCATCCTGTTCATCGGGGTGATCTACCTGATCGGCGGGCCATTGGCGCTGGTGCCCGCGATCGCGGTGCCCGTGGTCCTGATCGTCGGTATCGCGGTGCAGCCGGTATTGTCGCGGCTGGCCGAGAAGAGCTTTGCCGACGGGCAGTCGAAACAGGGCGTGCTGGTGGAGACGGTTGCCGGGCTTGAGACGATCAAGGCCGCCGGGGCGCAGCGGCGGATGCGCGCGCGCTGGGAAGAGGCGATCGCGCGGCAATCCGAGCATGGGCTGAGAAGCCGCGCGGTGACCCAGTTCGCGATCAACGCGACCGCCTTCACCCAGCAGGCGGCGCAGGTGATGATCGTGTTCTACGGCGTGTTCCTGATCACCGCGGGCGAGGTCAGCATGGGCGCGCTGATCGCCTGTGTCATCCTCACCGGGCGCACCCTGGCGCCGCTGGCGCAACTGGCGCAGACGCTGACGCGGTTCAACCAGGCGCGCACGTCGTATCGCAGCCTCGATGCGCTGATGAAGGCCGACAGCGAGCGGCCCGAGGGCAAGGGCTGGATCTCGCGCCCGCGCCTGAAGGGTCAGATCAGCTTCGACAATGTCTCCTTCGCCTATCCCGACCAGGGCATCGATGCGCTCAGCAACGTGTCGTTCACCATCGAGCCCGGTGAGAAGGTCGCGATCCTGGGGCGGATCGGGTCGGGCAAGAGCACGGTCGCGCGGCTCATGCTGGGCCTTTACGAGCCGCGGGCGGGGTCGGTCCGGATGGACGGGATCGACATCCGGCAGATCGACCCGGGTGACCTGCGTCGCAACGTGGGGTCGGTTTTGCAGGATGTGTGGCTCTTCACCGGCACGGTGCGCGAGAACATCGCCATCGGCGCGATGCGCCCGCGCGACCACGAGATCCTGGAGGCCGCGCAGATCGCGGGGGTGGAGGATTTCGTCAAGCGCCACCCATCCGGCTATGACATGATGCTGGCCGAACGCGGCGAGGGGCTTTCGGGGGGGCAGAAACAGGCGATCACGCTGGCGCGCGCGCTGGTGGGGCGGCCGCCGGTCCTGCTGATGGACGAGCCGACCAGCGCGATGGACGTGCAGAACGAGGCCGAGGTCATTGCCCGGCTCAAGGCCGAGATGGCCGACCGGACAGTGGTGATCGTGACCCATCGCACAAGCCTGCTGGACCTTGTCGACCGGGTAATCGTGGTCGACCAGGGCAAGGTCGCGGCCGACGGCCCCAAGAGCATTCTCAACCGCCGCGCGCAAGCCAGCGCCGGCGCCACGGGCGTTGCCGGCGCGGGCGACGCCGGCAAGGGGGGACGTGCGGATGGCGCGTAACCACGACCTGGAGAAGATGGCAAAGGAGATGCGCGGCTCGTCGCCGTTCCGCGGATCACTGTTGCTTGCCGTGATCCTGCTTTTCCTGCTGGCGGCGGGAGTCTGGGCGGCACGCACCGAGCTTGACGACGTGACGCGCGCAGAGGGGCGGATCGTGCCGTCGCGCGATCTTCAGGTCATCCAGGCGACCGAACCCGCGGTGTTGAAGGCGGTTCATGTCGCGGAAGGCGATATCGTCGAAGAGGGCGATCTGCTGATGGAACTGGATGGCACCGAGGTCTCGAGCCAGCTCAACCAGGAGCAGCAGCGCGCCTATGGCCTGATGGCCCGGATCGAGCGGCTTCAGGCCGAGATCGACAATGTCGAACTGGAGTTTTCCGACATCCTGGTCACCCATGCGCCCGACGTGGTCCGGTCGGAAACGTCACTTTATCACGGGCGGCAGGCCGAGTTGAGGGACGAGATCGACATCCTCGAACGCCAGCGCAATCAGCGCCAGCAACAATTGGAAGAGGGCCGCGTTGACCTGCAGACCGCGCGCGAGACCCTGGAGGTGATGGCCGAGGAACGCGCCATGATGGAACCGCTGGTCGAGCGCGGGGTCGAGCCCGCAACGACGCTGCTTTCGTTGCGGCGCACGGAGGCGGAGTGGCGCGGACGCGAGACCCGCGCGAAGGCGGCGCTGTCGCGGTTGCAATCGGCGCTGGACGAGATCGACGACCAGATCCGCTCGCGCCGCTCGCAACAGCGGTCCTCGGCCCTGTCTGACCTGGCGCTGGCGACGGCGGAACTGGCGGCGCTCAAACCGTCGCTGCCGGCGCTGCAAAGCCGGGCGGAGCGCGCGCGGTTGCGGGCGCCGGTCCGCGGCGTGGTCAACCGGATCCACCGCCAGACCCTGGGCGGTCTCGCGCGTGGGGGGGAGGATCTGATCGAGATCGTGCCGCTGGACGACACGCTTCTGGTGGAGGCCTATGTGCGGCCGGCCGACATCGCCTTCATCTACCCGGGTCAACCGGTGAAGGTGAAGGTCACGGCCTATGACTTTTCCCGCTATGGCAGCCTTGATGGCGAGATCGTGCGCATCGGTGCCGACGCGGTCACCCGGTCGGAGCGCGACGAGGAGGAGTTCTTCGTCGTGGAGATCCGAACGGATGACAACATCCTCGATGCCGAAGGGGTCGCCGTGGAGATCATGCCGGGGATGGTCACGCAGGTCGATATCCTGTCCGGCTCCAAGACGGTGCTGGAATATCTCACCCGGCCGGTCGTGCGGGTGAAGGAGAACGCCCTGCGCGAATGACACGCGGCTCAGGCGGTGTCGCTCAGGTTGCCCAGCAGGATGCCGGTGATCGACAGGTCGGCGGCCATGTCCGCGCCGGTCAGCGCAATCTGGCTTTCATAGCGCACCGCGCGCGCGGTCACGCCGCTCAGGTCGGCGGCGCTGTCGATGAACACCCATTCCGGAGACAGGTCAGTATCCAGCCCCACTGCAAGGCGCAGCAGATCGAGCGCATCGGTGACCGTGACCTCTCCGTCGCGGTTCACATCCGCCGCGATGAGATCGAGCGGGTCGACACCGTCATCCAGCCCGACCGCAAGGCGCAGCACGTCGAGCGCATCGGTGACGCCTATGGCCGGGTCGGCCGCGGTATGAAACCGGGTCAGGATCAGCGTGCCCGCGGGGTTGCTCGGCAGGCTGAAGCGGCCCGCCGCGTCAGTCGTGGTGTCATAGGATGAGCCGGTCCCGGCCGAGAGTGTGACGCTGGCCCCCTCCAGCCCCTGCCCGAAGCGATCGACGACACGCGGCCCGCTTTCGGCGGGGGGCGGCGTGTCATCTCCCGGGTCAACCGCGCCGTCGCCCGGTTCGACCGGCTCGTCCTCAACGGGTGGGTCCGAAGGGTCGTCATCCGGTGGCGGATCCGAAGCGTCGTCATCGGGCTGCACTTCGCCGCTGCTGACCTCACCAAGGATCAGCACCCGGTCCGGCCCCTGGAAACCATGGGCGAATATGTCCTCTGCGGTCAGCGCCGTTTCATCTTCCGAGATGACGACGATGCTGTAATCCCGGTAGGAGAGCGTCGCGCCGCGTTCCGTGGTCGTGATCCCGAGCTGTGCCACGTCACGCAGCATCGGCCAGTCGGACAGGTCCAGCCGGTCGAGCCCGGGCTGAAAGTCGGTGATCCGGACCGGCGTGTCCTGCATCCGCACCACAAAGACATCGGCGCCCGCGCCGCCGCTCAGAGTGGCGTTGTCCGGTGACGAGATCAGAACGTCGCGCCCCGCGCCGCCCGCGGCGATTTCGCCGGTCACGCCCAGATCGGCCAGCGGCACGCGCACGGTGCTCAACCCCGGGTCGCGCTGCGATCCGGCGGTGACGATCAGGTCGTCGTCGATCACGACCGCCGACAGGGTGCTGATGTTGTAGAGCCCCGCATCGGTGCCGTGTTCAAGCGTGTCGAGCCAGATGAGCCGCCCTTCGGTCGAGAGCAGGAACAGGCTCAGCCCGTGATCGGCACCGCCGGCCACCACCAGCACGTCATCGCCCCTTTGCGCGGTGGCCAGGGCCTGCACGCCACCGAAACGGGTGTTGCGCGTGTCGATGACATGGTCGGTGGCTTGCAATGACCCGCCCGGGTCGAGCGCCAGCACCGAGAGCGATGAACTCTCGGCCGCGGCCAGGATCACCCAGCGCCCGGCGGCGGTTTCGACCAGCTCCAGCGCCGTGGGGGCGGCGATGCCGAGCCCGTCGGAGGCGCCGAAACGGGTGATCCCGCCGCTGCCGTCGCGGGGCATGAGCGTGACGTGAGTGTCAAGCCCGCCAATCGCCACGACATGGGCGGCTTCGCCCGTGCCGCTGATTTCGAACCCGACCGTACCGACATGCCATGACCCATCCGGGACGGGTGCGACGCCTGTATCGCTGTGCAGCGCCCAGGCGCGCAGCATGGCGTCGTCTCCGGCGGCGATCTCGCTTCGGGCGGAGTCGAAGGGGATACCGACCCGCCCGCCGATGCTGCCGTCGGCGCCGATCATGTAGCCGAGAAGCGCATCCGTCCCCGCCCCGAATATCAATATCGGGCCGTCGCCAGTGTCGACGAGCGCGAGTTTGCCGCTGGCGGCCGATGCGTCCGATCCGGTGAAAAGGCGGCTGTCGGTAAGCGAGAGGTCGCCCTCGGGGCCGAGACGAAAGGCCATCACCCCGCCCATGCGCCCCGTGCCGGCCAGCACGAACGTCCCCGCGTCGGTTTCCAGCACCACCGTGTCGGTGATACCGTTCTCGAACGCTTCGATCCCCGTGCCCGCCCTGCCGCGCAATTCCAGCCACATGACCCACCTCACCCGATTGATCAGGGGCAAGAATGTGCAGGAAGGTGGGCGCCCGGCCGGCCCGCAACGTGACCGAACCGCGGCGTTTAACGTCGATTTTTCTCAAAGCCGAGTGTTCGGGGCCAACCCGCGCGCAGCGGGTCGGACGGTCGGGGGCACCGCTGAGGTGCCCCCCCGGGGAGGTCGTGGCGGATCAGCCGACCACGGTTTCCATGTTGCCGATCAGGATGCCGGTCATCGGCATGTCGATATTCGCGGCGAGGGCATCGACATCGATGCCGCTTTCGACCGATGCGTTGTCCACGTCGAGGTCGAGCGCAGACCAGTCAGTATCGGCCGCGAAGAACTGCCAGTGCGGTGTATTCTCGCTTTCGAGGCCCACCGCGTGGCGCAGCACGTCGAGCGCGTCGTCCGACGTGACCTCCCCATCGCCGTTGATATCGGCGGCGACGAAGTTCTGCGCCTGGGCCGGGCCGAAGGACGGGTCGAGCCCCACCGCGATGCGCAGCACGTCAAGCGCGTCGGGCGAACCGATCGAGGGATCCTCTCCGTCGACATAGCCGCGCGTGGCGTTGAGAACGCCCGCTTCGCCCGCCACCATGTCGAAGCTGAAATCGCCGTCGCCGCGGCTCAGCCGCGCGAGGCTGACGCTGCTCCCTTCGGGCTGGAAGGTCACGGTGGCGCCGTTGATATCGCCGCCCGTGAGGTCGGTCAGTCTGCCCGACAGGGTCAAAAGCCCCTCGAGCCCGCCACCGTCTGTGTCGGGTGTCTCGATCGCGGGGGCATCGGCCGGGCGGTCGTCGATCACCGTCTGGGTGTTGGTCGCGGTTTCGATATAGGTTTCGTCCTCGGTCAGCAGGTAATCGAGAACCGCCTGCTGGAAGGCCAGCGTGCCCGGTACCAGCCCTCCCTCCTCGACCACGGTTTCGGCCGCGCTCACATCATCGGGGTCGAAACTGTCGAGGCCGATCATGCCGGTGGGGTAGTTGGGCAGGTAGTAACTGTCGGGGCCTTCGCCCGCGCCATAGCTGAACAGGCTGTCGGCGGCGTCATCCACGCGCCAGTCTTCACGAAACTGGCCATAAACGTCATCGAATTTCAGCGGCCGGTCGAGCGCGGTGCCATCGGCCAGCGCGATATCGTTGGCGGCGTTGCCGTCGGCATCGCCAAGAAGCCCCTCGACATTGCCGGCCCAGTAGCTGTCGAGCGCGACGGTGATGTCCACCCGTGCGCCGACCACGCCGACCACGACCGCGCTGTAGCCGGTTTCGAGATCGCCGTCGCGGGTGTGGATCAGGGTGTAGGTGTCGCCTTCGCGGTAGACGCGGTCTTGTCCAACTTCGATGAATCCGCCATCCGCAACGGTGGTGGCAACGCCATCCACGGTCAGCGGGTTGGCGGCGCTGGCATCGACCATCACGTTGCCGCCGTCCAGTCGCACCGCGGCGGCCACGTTGGCGGTGACGTTCTCGCCCACGGGGCTCATCCGGGCCTGGACCTCGAAATCCGAGCCGTCGGTGGCGCGGGTCATCACGTATTCGCCCGCGGCGTGGAAATCATAGGCGGCCCCGTCCAGTGTCAGAAGGTGCGGGTCGCCACTGTTGAGACCCAGGAGATCCTCGGGCAGAGGCGGCAGGCCCAGCCCTTCGAGAAGGGTGCTGATCTCGTCGATCAGCTCTTCAAGCGCCATGGTGTCGGTCAGGTCCGTTTCCGGGATATGCAGGATCGTCTCGCCCAGCGGGTCGGTCAGGGTGACGGGGCCGAGGGCATAACCTTCGAATTCCCAGGGCGGCTCGAAGAAGCCGGACATCGCGAATCCATACTCGGTGCCCGCCTCGAGTTCGACCGCAACCCAGTCGCGGTCGGCCTCGGGGAAAAGTACGCCGTTGAACGAAAATGATCCTTCCGCGTCATGGACGTAGGGGGTGGTGGCGTCGGCGGGCGCATCCGCGTCCTCGGTCAACTCTGCAAAGTCCCCGGTGCTTCCGGACATCCCGAATCCCATGTCGTAGAAGCCGAAACCGGTATCGTCGACGCTGGCGGCCGACATGTAGTAGGTTCCGCTTTCCGTCGGGGTGTAGTCAAACCAGGCATAGCCACCGTGGAAACTCGGCGCGTCGGGGTCGGGCGCATCGAGTTCTTCGGCGACGAGGGTGCCATCGGCATCGTAGAGGCGCAGGTGCGGGGCCTCCACGCCGGCTTCGCCGAATTCCATCTCGAACTGCAACAGCGTGTTCAGCAACTCGGGCAACGGCGGGGTGGTGATGCTGGCGTCGAGCGTGTAGCCGCCCGCTTCGAGCGTGTAGGTGCCGGTCTCGGTATCGACACCCATCGAGAGCAATTCGGTGCCGGAATCGCGCAGGACCACTTCGGTGATGTCATGCTCCAGCAGCGGTGCGAGGACTGCCTCGCGTTCGGCGCTGCTCATGTAGATGATGTTGTCGATCTCGCTGGCCATTCCGACAAGCGCCCCGAAATCGGCCATCGTGTCGGGAAAGGCGCCGGTGAATTCCAGCGACTGGTCGCCGGTTGTCAGGGTATAGCTGGTGCTGCCCATGTCCAGCGACAGGATCTCGGTGCTGCCGTAGTCGATCGTGACCTCATCGAGTGTGCCGGTCGCCACCCCGTCCATGAGGGCCGTCTCCAGATCTTCGATGCTGCTGATCGGGCCGATGCCGCTGCCGCTGAAGGACACGGTGTAGGTTTGCGGATAGGCCGGGTCGGTGCTCTGTTCGAAAAACTGGACGAGGCTCGAGGAGAGTGACGGCGGCGCGGAAGGATCGGTGTTTCCGAGGGCGGAAAGTTCCCCCTCGTAATCGAGGGCAAATCCCTTGAGGCCCGGAAGAATCGTGTCGTCTTCAAGCAGATCCCTGAAGCCGGATGTGAGGATAACACTGGTCATTTCTGGTTTCCTGTCAGTCTGTTGAATCTCGTGTTCAGAGGCGCATCGAGCGTTCGGGAGCCGTGTCGCGGCCCGGCCTGCCGCACCTTTGGAAATAGAGGTGCAGATTCCGATGTGAAAAACATGATTTCCCGCCCCATAATACCATTTCGTTTCTATATGTCAGCCCGTGGGACCAACATGATCTGGATCAATGTCAGGGGGCCGACCCGTACCACGCGCGCATCCCCGCGCGGCGGTGCGAATCGGTGGCCGGTGCGCGCCATCATGCTGCTTTTCGTGGGGGTCGGTCTGGGGGGCTGTGCGCAAGTCAGCCTGCACCCCGAGGTCACGCTCGCGCAGGAGGATCCGGGCTATGCGCCGGCGGCGGTCGACCACGCGGTGGACAGTTTCCTCGGGGACTGGGGGGCAGGGGCCGGTGGCGCGGCGGGCGGCGGTATAGGCGGCGTGGGAGGAACGCCGGATTATCGCACCGAGAGGAGCCTTGAGACGACCATCGGCCTGCGGGCGCGGCGACGGCTGACCCCGGGCTGGGAGCTTGAGGGGGCCATTCGCGGTGGACGGGGGCAGGGGCGCCATGTCCTGCCCGGTGGCGCGGGCGTTTTCAAGGACCCGATCAGCATCGCCGCGGAGACGGGTTTTGCCGAGGCCGAGGCCATGATCACGCGTCGCCTGGGCCCCGGCGTCCTGCCCGAGGCCCTGCCGGGATCGCTGAGCCTCTCGGCGGGGCTGGGCGTGCGGCAGGTCTCCAGCCGGATGCGCATAGACTCCGCGCTGCTGGCGATCGACACAAGCCACAGGCAGCGGCTGGAGTTCGGCACGCTGGGCGCCCGGTACGAGGTTCCGTTCGCCCGCGGCCGGGGCAGGTTGGCGCTTTTCGTCGAGGCGCGCGGCCACGGCCGCGACAGTGGCCTCCTGCGGGGTGGCGCGCGGCTGATCCTGTCGCGACCACGATGATCCCGGCGGGCCGGCTTGTCGGGGTTGGGCAGGATGCGCGGGGACGTTCGCAAGATCCCGTGGAGGTATTTCGAGGACGGACATGACATCGGGTCCGGGGGGATGGTATCAGGGACAACGAACAACACCGCGTCCATGGGCGAGAATGCGAGGTGATCATGCCGCCGATCAAGGAACCAACTGCGAACGAACAGCTTTTCCTGGAACTGGTGAATCGCGCGCGGCTCGACCCCGCGGGAGAGGCCGCGCGTTTCGGCATCGGTCTCAACGATCCGACCCCCGGAAACCCGGGCGATACACCCAAGGATGAGCTGACCCCGGATGCCAAGCAGCCGCTGGCCTATAACCCGCTGCTGAGCCTTGCGGCAGAGCGGCATTCGCAGGACATGCTTGACCGCGATTATTTCGCCCACGAGGCACCCGATCCCGCCCCCAATGGCACGAGGCCCGGGGACCGCATGGAAAATGCGGGTTACGAGTTCACGGGTAGCTGGACGTGGGGCGAGAATATCGCGTGGAGCGGCATGACCACTGAGAGTGGCGAGCCCGCCTCTGAGATTGATCCAGACGCCCTGATTGTGTCGCATCACGAAGGGCTGTTCAAAAGTGCCGGGCACCGGGTGAACCTCCTCAATGACGCGTTTCGGGAAACCGGCGTGGCACAGGTAATCGGGGAATTCACGGATACCGACGGCGACTACAACGCCTCGATGCTGACCAACAAGTTCGCGACATCCGGTTCCGATATCTTCCTGACCGGTGTGGCCTATACCGATCCGGATGGCGACCGCTTCTATTCACAGGGTGAAGGGCGGGCCGATGTGTCGATCTCGGCCTCGGGTGAGGCGACGGCTTCGACCGCCGCGGGCGGTTATGCGCTGGCGCTGGCCGAGGGCACCGGGTCGGTCGAGGTGACATTCGACTGGGACGGCGTGCCGGGAGCGGCGACGCTGGACATGGGCGGGCGCAATGCCAAGCTCGATATCGTCGGGGGCACGCGGCTGATGTCGTCGGTCGATCTGGAACTGGGCGCCGGGGTGGTCGAGGCGGGGCTGCTGGGCGTGGGCGACCTCGACTTGACGGGCAATGACCTCGACAACCTGTTGATCGTGGGGCGCGGCGACAACACGATCGACGGCGGCGGGGGCGACGACATCGTCGAGTTCGGCGGACTGCTCGACGAGTACGAGATCACGGTCGAGGGGGGAACGATCACCGTCACCGACACCCGCGCCGATCACCTCAACGAGGGGGTGAACACGCTGACCAATGTCGCCACCTTGCGGTTTTCCGATGGCGATCACGAGCCCGACACGACGCCGGACCCCGGCGATGGCGAGATTAGGCTTTCGGGCAATCTCGGCGATCTCGCGGGGGATCCAGTCGCCGGGGCGGAGGTGCGGTTCACGCCCGCGGGCGAAACGGCACCGAGCCATGGCATGACCAGCGACGATGCGGGTGCCTTCGCGCTGGGCCTGGATGAGGGCGAATCGGGCCATCTCGACGCGCAGCGCGCGCACGGGCCGGGCGATCCGGCGATTACCGCTGACGACGCGCTGGACGTGTTGCGCCTCGCCGTGGGGCTGGAGCCGTCCTTTGGCCCGGCGCAACCGGCGCATTTCGTTGCCGCCGACATGAACGGGAACGGCAAGGTCCGCTCCGACGATGCGCTTGAGGTGCTGCGTCACGCGGTCGACCTGGCCAGCGACCACGCCCCGCGTTGGGTGTTCGTCGATGCCGAGACCGACTGGGCGTCACTGGCGCTCGACGTTGACAACACCACCGTGCCCCGTGGCATGGAAATCGCAAGCCTCGACAGTGACCTCGACGTGGAGATGACCGGGATCCTGCTGGGCAACATGGCGACGCTCTAGGATCGCACCGGGGCCGGGCGGCGCGCGGCCGGCGCGCGCCGAACCCGAACGGGCGGGATCAGTCGAGAAACGCCTTTTCGACCACGTAATGCTTGGGGTCGGAATTGGCGCCTTCCTCGAGCCCCATCTCTTCGAGCATCGCCTTGAGTTCAAGATTGAAGGCGAGGTTGCCGCAGATCATCGCGCGGTCGGTCTCGGGCCGGATCGGCTCGACGCCGAGATCGGCATAGACATCGCCCGCGCGCAGCAGATCGGTGATGCGCCCCATCCTGGCGCTCTCTTCGCGGGTGGTGGTGGGGTAATACTTGAGCTTTTCGTGGAAGCCCTCGCCGATCAGTTCGGCCAGCATCTCGTCGGAGCGGATATTCTCGATCAACTCGCGCCCGTAATCAAGCTCGCCCGCCTCGCGGCAGGTATGGGTGAGGATGACCTCTTCGTAATCCTCGTAGGTCTGCGGATCGCGCAGGAGCGAGGCGAAAGGCGCGATGCCGGTGCCGGTGGCGAAGAACCAGATGCGTTTGCCCGGCAGGAGCGCATCATGCACCAGCGTGCCCACGGGTTTGGGGCGCAGGATGATCTGGTCGCCCGGCTCGATATGCTGAAGCCGCGAGGTGAGCGGGCCGTCGGGCACCTTGATCGAATAGAATTCAAGTTCCTCGTCCCAGGACGGCGAGGCGATGGAATAGGCGCGCAGAAGCGGCTTTTCCTTGCCGGTCTTCTCGTCGGTCTGCATCAGCCCGAGCATGACAAACTCACCCGAGCGGAAACGCAGGCTCGCGGGCCGGGTCACGCGAAAGGCAAAGAGCCGGTCGGTGTAATGCTTGACGGAGGTCACGGTCTGCGCGTCGGGCAGGGTGGGGGCCTTGGGGGTCTTGGTCGCTTGGGTCTGGGTCACGGGGATCAACTCGGTCATGATTGTTTGCGGGCAAACGATTTGCCCCTCCATATCAGGTTGTGCGGATTTTTGAAGGTCCATCGTGCCGGCGTCCTTGATCTGGCGCAAGTCGGGGGCCTCGGTGGCGGATGTGAATGGCCTGCGAGAACGCGGGGCTGGGGCAGGCGAAGGATTGGTGCGGATCAGGGCATCGCGGCGCGCAGGCGGCCCTGGTGATCATGCGCCTGCCAGTCGGCACGGGCGCGCCACTGGGCCTCGGGCTGGCGGGTGGCGATCTCGGAGGGGATCTCGACCTCGTCAAAGCCGGCGCGCCGCGCCATGGCGTATTGATCGGCGATGAGCGGCCCATGGGCGCGCAGCCTGCCGCGATAGCCCATCAGCCGCAATTGTTGCGCTGTCGTGAAGCCGCGGCCATCGGCAAAGCCCGAGAACGCGATGCGGATCATGCCGATCGAAGCGAGGCGGGGGGCGAGGTCGGCCAGGTCGGCCTGCGGGTCGAGGTCGAGCCCGGCGCCGTAGTCACCCGCGATCTCGCGCGGGGTGTCGGTGAAGCCATGCGGCCAGTCCTCGGGCACGAAGCCGGTGTCCCGGACAAGGATCGTGGTCATGTCGGTGTCCTTTCTGCGCGGCCATTCACGAAATGGATGCCGCATTCGGTTCTCGCCTGTCCGCGCCAACGCCCGGCGCGGGGGGCTTCACCGGGGTTGACCGGAGTGGTGCAGGGGGCGCAACCGATCGACGGATAGCCGCGTGCAACGAGCGGGTGGCGCGGCAGGGCGTGGGTGTCGAAATAGTCGGCGATGCGGTCACGCTGCCAGTCGGCCAGCGGGTTGAGCTTGATCCGCCCGGCGTCGGGTTCGACCAGCGGCAGCGTCGCACGGGTGCCGGACTGGAACCGCTTGCGCCCGGTGATCCAGCCGTCGAAGCCGTCAAGCGCCTGTTCGAGCGGTGCGGATTTGCGCGCGGCGCAGCAGGCATCGGGGCCGCTGCGGTGCAGATCCGCTGCGTCCGGCCCGGGGCGGATATGGTGGATGTTGGTCAGGCCGAGCCGCGCCGCCAGTGCGCGCTGGTACGCGAGCGTTTCTGGAAAGAGCATCTCTGTGTCCAGGAAAAGCACCGGGGTGGCGGCGTCGACCCGCGCGGCCAGGTGCAAAAGCACCGCGGATTCGGCGCCGAAGGACGAGACCAGCGCGATCCGCCCGAGCGCACCGGACAGGGCGTAGTCGAGCAACTCCTCGGCGGGGCGGGTGGCGAAATGGGCATTCAGCACCTCGACGCTGCGCGGGTGGAGAACGCGGGTGCCTCCGGCGGGAGTATCTGGGGCAAGATGAAGCATGGGGCATCAGTCCTGGTAGAGGGCGGACTTGAACGGGTCGGGGCCGAGGCGCTGATAGGCGGCGAGGAAGCTTTCTTCCTCGTCCTCGCGCAATTCGAGATAGGCGTCGAGCAGGCGCGCGATGGCCGGAACGATCTCGTCGGCCGAGAAGCCGGGGCCGGTGCGTTCGCCGATGGCGAGCGCATCACCATCGGTGCCGCCCAGCGTGATCTGGTAGGATTCCACGCCGCGCTTGTCGAGCCCGAGTATGCCGATCTGGCCCAGGTGGTGATGGCCGCAGGCGTTGATGCAGCCCGAGATCTTGATCTTGAGCTTTCCCAGATCGGCGTCGAGCCCGGTGCGGTCGAGCATCTCGGAAATCTGTTGTGCCAGCGGGATCGAGCGCGCGGTGGCAAGCGTGCAATAGTCGAGCCCGGGGCAGGCGACGATATCCGAGGCGCGCCCGGCATTGGCGGTCGCCAGACCCTGGGCGAGAAGGCCCTTGTAAAGCTCGGGCAGGACCGCGAGGGGCACATGTGGTAGGATGATGTTCTGCTCGGGGGAAAAGCGCAACTCGCCATAGGCGTGGGCGTCCACCAGGTCGGCCAGCGCGTGCATCTGTGCGGAGGTGATGTCACCGGGGATGCCACCGAACGGTTTGAGCGAGACGGTAACGATGGCATGCCCCGGGGCCTTGTGCGGCGCGGTGTTGGTGTCGGTAAAGCTGTGCAGGCCGGCATCGGCCTCGCGGGCGGCGTGATAGGCTGTGTCGTCCCCTGCGGTGAGGGGGGGCAGGGCGAATTGCCGTTCGAGATCCCGCAACAGCGCCTGATCCGCCCCGTGAAAGGCGGCGCGGCGGCGCGTGAATTCCGCTTCCGTCAGGCGGCGGATCTCTTCGATGCCGTGTTCGTGCACGGCGATCTTGATCCGCGCCTTGTACTTGTTGTCGCGCCGCCCGAGCATGTTGTAGGTGGCCAGTACCGCCTCGATATAGGGCAGGAGGTCCGCGGCGGGCAGGAACGGGTGCAGGGTCTGGCCCACCATCGGCGTGCGGCCGAGCCCGCCACCGACGAGGATTTCGTAACCGCGCGCCCCGTCCTTTTCGCGGATGCGGATGGCCAGGTCATGCGCCTTGAGCACGGCACGATCCTCGGCGGCGCCGGAGACCGCGATCTTGAACTTGCGCCCCAGGAACTGGAACTCGGGGTGGTCGGTGGACCACTGGCGAATGAGTTCGGCCACCGGGCGGGGATCGGCGATCTCGTCTTCTGCGGCCCCGGCGAAGGGGTCTGCGGTGACGTTGCGGATGGTGTTGCCAGAGGTCTGGATCGCGTGCAGGCCGACGGTGGCGAGGTGATCGAGCATGTCGGGGATGTCGACGAGACGCGGCCAGTTGAACTGCATGTTCTGGCGGGTGGTGAGATGGCCATAGCCGCGATCCCAGCGTTCGGCGATATGGGCCAGCGCGCGCAGCTGGTCGCTTGTCAGGGTGCCATAGGGGATGGCGACGCGCAGCATGTAGGCATGGAGTTGCAGGTAGACGCCGTTCATGAGCCGCAGCGGGCGGAACTCCTCCTCGGTGAGCGAGCCGTCGAGGCGGCGGGCGACCTGCTGGCGAAACTGGGCGCTGCGGGTGGCGAGGTAACTGTCGAGAGGCATTGGTTGGCTCCGGGGATTATTCGGCGGCAATCGCGGTGGCACCCGATACGGACTCGGGGCCATAAGTGATGGAGGGACCGGCGGCGCGCATGGCCTCGCGGCGGGTGACCGGGACGGGGCCATTGGCAGTGATCGTGACATCTGCGATATAAGGGCCGATCACGAGCTGGCTCTGGCATTGCACCTCCGACAGGCGGGTCGCGGCCTCGGCGGCGTCGGTCATGAAGTCGGCTTCGACGATTTCCGGACTCCAGTCGCCACGCGCGGTGAGATAGACGACATCGCCGCTGGTCAGTGCGTTGGCGGTGACGATCTTGGACAGGGGATCGGACATGGTGGCCTCCTCGGGGGTCGATTTTCTTTCCCTGATATTAGGAAATTGTTCCCATCCCACGCTAGATATGCGAGATAATAAGGACATATGTTTTACAGGCGCGTCTGACTGACGGGTTTGTTCGGGAAATGAGGAGAACTGGGGAATGGCGACCCGGCTGGACGAACTGGACAGGAAAATCCTTGTCGAACTGCAACGCGACGCGGGGCAGTCTCTGGACGAGATCGCACGGCGCGTGGGCTCTTCCAAGACACCGGTCTGGAACCGGGTGAAGAAGATGCGCGAGGGCGGGGTGATTCGTCAGCAGACCGTTCTGCTCGATGCCGAGGCGCTGGGATTCGAGGCTTGCTTCTTCGTGCTGATCCGTACCAGCGAGCACGAGGCGGAATGGCAGGCGGCATTCCTCAAGGCGCTGCGCGACCGGCCCGAGGTGCAGGAGGCACATCGGCTGGCGGGCGACATCGACTACATCCTCAAGGTGCGCGTGCAGAATGCGCGCGCCTATGATGCCTTCTACCAGGCGCTGATCTCCGAGGTGAAGGTTCACAACGTGACCGCGCTCCTGAGCATGGAAGAGATCAAATCGACGGTGGCATTGCCGTTGTGAGGGCGAAAGGTCGTCGCGTGGGGTGTCCGGGTCTGCCGGGGCGATCGCCGGCCGTCACCCGCGGTCGCTGCGGCATCAGGCATATCCGGACCCATCTTGCGGTCACGCCCCGCACTTTTGCGCTGCGTGGGCGAAACTGACGCGGAAATCGTTTTGCGGTTCGGTGTGCAAGGCCATATTCTCATCCGCGAATAGGAAGGGGAGCGCCTGATGGAACCGATCGTGCTGACCACCGAGATGATGGTTGTGCTCGGGGTCTTGGTGCTGACGGTCACGCTCTTCGTGACCGAGGTCTTTCGCATCGACGTCACCGCGATCCTCATGTTGGTACTTCTGGGCATGCTGAGCCAGATTCCCGGGCTTGAGGAACTGGCCGATGAGCAGCATCTTTTCGCGGGTTTCTCATCCAACGCGGTCATTTCGATCATCGCGGTGATGATCATCGGGGCCGGGCTCGACCGGACCGGGCTGATGGGCAAGGTGGCGGGCGTGATCCTGCGCTATGGCGGGCGGACCGAGGCGCGGATCATCCCGATCATCTCGGGCACGGTGGGGGTGATTTCATCCTTCATGCAGAACGTGGGCGCGGCCGCGCTGTTCCTGCCTGTGGTCAGCCGGATCTCGGTGCGCACCGGGCTTCCGCTGTCGCGGTTGCTGATGCCGATGGGGTTCTGCGCCATCCTTGGCGGAACGATGACTCTTGTCGGGTCGTCACCCCTGATCCTTTTGAATGACCTGATCCTGAGCGCCAACGAGACCCTACCGGACGCGCAGCAGATGGAGCGTTTCGGCCTCTTCTCGGTCACGCCCGTGGGCCTCGCCCTCGTGGCGACCGGGGTGCTCTATTTCATGCTCTTCGGGCGCTGGGTTCTGCCCAGCAGTAGCGCCAGCGATGACCGCACTTCGGGGCAGGCGATGGGCGAGTATCTCAAGCAGACCTATGGGCTCAAGTCGGATATTGTCGAGGTGGTGGTGCCGGCCGGGAACCTGCTCGAGGGACAGGCATTTCGCGACATCATGCTGGCGCACAACCTCTATATCATCGGTTCCTATCATGCCGGGCGGCGCTGGATGACGCCGCCGGTGGCCACGAAGATCCAGACGCCGTGCCGTCTTGCCATACTCGGCCGCCGCCGGGTGATCGAGGAGGTGGCAGGATGGTACGGGCTCGAAGTGCTCGACGATCTCGATGTCTTTGCCGAGGATTTCGCCCGGACCGTCACCGGGGTGGGCGAGGTCGTCGTGCCGCCGGGCAGCCCGGTGATCGGCAAGACCCCGCTGGAACTGGCGCTGCGGCGGACCTATGGCCTGTCGCTCCTGGCGGTGCACCGGCAGGGCAAGACGCTCTCGCTGGTCGAGACCCGTGACCACGAGGCCGACGACATCCTGAACGTGCGCCTGCAGGAGGGCGACACGCTGGCGGTGTTCACGGCATGGGACGCGCTGTCGCGGTTGTCGCGGGGGCGTGACTTCGTCGTGGTCACATCGGATTTCCCGCGCGAGGAACTGCGCCCGCAGAAAGTGGGTTGGGCGCTTTTCTTTTTCCTCCTTTCGCTGATCCTGGTCATCTTCAGCGATGTGCGGCTTTCGCTGGCGCTGCTTGTGGGGGCGGCCGGGATGATCGCGTCGCGGGTGCTGCGCATCGACGAAGCCTATGCGGCGGTCAGTTGGCAGACCGTGTTCCTGCTGGCCAGTCTCATTCCGCTGGGCCACGCGGTTCAGGCGACGGGAACCGCCGACTGGATCGCGCATCACGTGCTGCGGCTGCTGGAGGGCTGGCCGGTCTGGGCCTTGCAGGTCGGGATCGCGATCCTGGCCACGGTATTCACGCTGGTCATGTCGAACGTGGGGGCGACGGTTCTGCTGGTGCCGCTGGCCGTGTCGATCGCGCTTGCGGCGGGGGGCGATCCGGCGATCTTCGCGCTGACGGTGGCGATCTCGACCTCGAACTCCTTCCTGATCCCCACGCATCAGGTCAACGCTCTGATCATGGGGCCGGCGGGTTACAAGGTGGCCGATTTCCTGCGCTCGGGCGGGGTGATGACGGTTCTGTTCCTGATCGTGTCGATGGTGGTCCTGAACCTGCTTTACTGACCCGCGACCGGCCTGCGTGGCAGACGGCTTTCCGGTGCGAAATCGTTGCGCATCACGGCTGCGGCACGATCAGAACCAGTCCGTCGAGATCGTCGTCGGCCTCGATCTGGCAACTGAGCCGCGAGCTGGCGCGGCGCTCGGCCTCGGCCACGTCGAGCATTGCATCCTCGAAATCATCCGCGGCGCCCGTCCGGTCGAGCCAGGTTTCGTCGACATAGACATGGCAGGTCGCACAGGAAAGCGTGCCGCCACATTCGCCGATGATCCCGGGCACGTTGTTGTCCACGGCCGCCTGCATCATCGAGGTGCCGGTCTCGACCTCGGCGGTCTTTTCGCCGCCATCGGGCAGTTTCCAGGTGACTTTCATGTATCCTCCCTTGGCTCAGACGAAATAGACATAGAAATCCCGCAGCGCGTCGCCTTCGAGATCCTTGGTCTTTTTCACTTCCTTTTCCTTCATGTAGATGTGGTTGTCGCACAAGAGCGGCCCCACCGCGGCACAAAGCGCGCTGTCTGCCTTGAGATCGGCAATGGCGCCCTTGAGGTCGATTGCGGTGCTTTCGCGGGCATCGGTGTTGTCGAACCCGTCGCCGGTCTCGATCGGCGGCAGGTCATATCCGTTTTCCACTCCCAGCCGCGCGGCCTGAAGCACGGCCGCCGTGGCGGTATAGGGGTTGGCGCTGGCATCGGCCATGCGATGTTCGAGCCGCGCCTTTGCGCCGCCTTCGGAGGATATGCGCGTGGTGACATTGCGGTGATCGCCGCCCCAGTTCTGCCAGAACCCCGAGAGCGAGCCGGGTTGCAGCCGCTGATAGGAATTCGCCGTCGGCGCGATCAGGCCCGCCAGCCCCTTGTGGTGATGCAGAAGACCGGCAAGGCAACCGCGCGCCAGGTCGTTCATGTGCTCGGGCCCGCCGCGCGGGCCGGAGGAGAGCGCGTTGCCGCCATCCACTTCGGTGAAGGAAAAGTTGACATGCATGCCTGAGCCACCCGCCTCGGCGATGGGCTTGGGCATGAAGCTCAGGATCACCCCGTGTTCGAGCGCGATCTCGCGCGCCATCAGGCGAAACAGCACGATATCGTCCACCGCCTTGACCGCGTCGTCAAAGGTCAGCACGAATTCGAACTGCGGGCTGTCGAACTCGGCGGTGATCATCTCGAGGTGAAAGCCCATCTGCTCGGACATGTCCCAGATCGCATCGTTGAAGCGCAGCGGGTCGGTCATCGGCCCGGTGCCATAGACCACGCCGCCGGGCGCGTCATAAGGGACGAGGCGACCGTCTTCGTCGGCTTGCAGGGCAAAGCATTCCAGCTCGATCCCGACCTTGGGGGTGAGCCCGCGCTTGCGCCAGTCGGCCACCGCGCGCTTCAATGCACCGCGCGGACACAGGGGCAGCGGCTCACCCGCGTCGTCATAGAGATCGCCGATCACGATCTGCGTGCGTTCGTCCCAGCTTTGGCGAATCTCGTCATGGCGCCAGCGCAGTTCCATGTCGGGCAGGCCCTGCATCATCATCGCGCCCGGCGCGTCGAGCAGATCCTTGTCGTAATGCACGCCGAAGGTCGAGCGGCAGAACCGCGTGCCGGAATCGGCGATTTTCGTGTGTGGCAGGTATTTGCCCCGGATGATCGAAAGGTGGTCGCAGAATATCGCGCGCAGGCGGTCTTGCATGGTGGTCTCCCTGGTCTGGCCTGCCTTTTTACGCGCGGGCGATCCGCACTGGCAGTTTCTTGATCCCGCCCACGAAATTCGAGCGGAGGAATTCATGGTCGCCGTCAGCCTGAACCGATTTGATGCGTTTGGCCAGTTCCTGGAACAGCACCCGCACCTCGAGCCGTGCCAGCCACATGCCCAGGCAGACATGCGGCCCCCCCTGGCCAAAGCTCAGGTGCTTGTTGGGGCTGCGAAAGAGGTTGACACGGAACGGGTCTTCGAACGCCGCCTCGTCGCGATTGGCAGAGGCCCACCAGAACAGCACCTTGTCGCCTTCCCTGATCTTTTTTCCATGAACTTCATGGTCTTGCATCGCCGTGCGGCGGAAATAGAGCGCGGGCGTGGCCCAGCGGATGATCTCGTCGGGCGCCGTGTCCCAGATGTCGCCGCCCGCCTGCATCTGTTCAAGGAGTTCGGGCTGATGGCACATCGCCTGGATACCCGCCGCGATCGAATAGCGGGTGGTGTCGTTGCCCGCCGCCACCAGCAGGCAGAAGAAATTGCGAAATTCCTCTTCGGTGATCACGCTGCCATCCCTCGCGGGCTGGCGGATCATGTGCAGCACGCCCGAGGTGTCGCCCGAGGCGTCCCTCTCGGCCATGATTGTCTTGGCATATTGGAAAAGCTCCGCCCCGGCGGGCGAGTTGAACGGCATCATGCGAAACTCGTCCGTGGTCATCTGATCGAGCACGTGATCGGTAAAATCCGGGTCGGTGTTGGCAATGAGCGCATCGCCCTTTTCCACCAGCCAGGGCAGATCCTCGTCGGGAAGGCCAAGGATGCGGCCCAGCATCCGCATCGGCAGTTGCCGGGCAATCTCTTTCGTTGCGTCGAAACTGTCCTGGGCGAGCGCCTGGTCAAGGATTTCGTCACAGAGTTTGCGGATATCCTCTTCGAAAGCGGCGATCACGGGTTTCGAGAACGCCTTGGCCACCTTGATCCGGGTCATCATGTGCTCGGGCGGATCGGTCTCCTGAAAGGTGCGGCGGGCGAGGTATTCCTCATAGCTCTGATCCTCCATCCGGATGCCGCGGGCCGAGGAAAAGACGGCCGTGTTGCGGTTCATCTCGGCGATGTCGGCATTGCGGGTGATCGACCAGAAATCCTCGCCCTGGTCATAGGGGGTCCAGTGCACCGGGTCGTCACGGCGCAGGCGGGCGAAGGTGTTGTGCGGCGCGCCCTTGGCAAAGCTGTCGTGGCTGGTCAGGTCGGCATAGCCGTCATCGGTGGGGGTCCAGATGGTCATTTTTCGGCGCCTCCCGCTATGAATTCGTGTTGTTGTGTTGTTAAGTATATTGTAAGAGGTAATAAATATGCAAAGGAATTCGACCATGCGCATCGCGATCCTGATGACGAATACCGACGAGAGCGATTTTGCCCATCGCTGGCCCAGGGATGGCGAGAAGTTTCCGGCGATGATGCGGCGGGTCAGGCCGGATTGGGCGTTCGTGGTCTACCCGGTCAAGGACGGGGTGTTTCCCGACACGCTTGAGGGCATCGACGGGGTGATGATCACCGGCTCGCCCGCCTCGGTCAACTCGGGTGCAGAGTGGGTTGCCCGGCTCGAAGCGCTGGTACGCGAGATCGTCGCGGCGGGCATCCCGCTTTTCGGGGCCTGTTTCGGGCACCAGGTCATCGCCACGGCCCTCGGCGGCAGGGTGCGGCCGAACCCGGGTGGCTGGGTGTTCGGGCAGGTCGAGGCGGAGTTCACCGACGGGCGCAGAATGCCGATCTACTCCAGCCATTCCGAGCAGGTTCTGCGATTGCCCGAAGGGGCAGAGGTGATCGCCACTGGCCCGGGCTGTCCGGTGGCGGGCTTCGTGATCGGCGATGGCGTCATGACGACGCAATACCATCCCGAGATGGAGCCGGACTTCGTTGCCGCGCTGATCGAGGAACTGGCCGAAGAGCTTGGCCCCGAGATCACGGCGCGGGCGCGCGCGTCGCTGGGCACACCACCCGACATGGCCGAAACGGCCGAGTGGATCGCAAGGTTCCTTGAGAAAAAACAGGTAGATGCCGCGTGAACGTCAGGAGAGCGCGGCAAGCAGGTCCATCGCGGTCACGTGGTCGAAACTGACATGGCGGGCCATGGCCTCTTCGGCCTCACCCGCGCGGCGATCGGCGATCAGCGTGGCGATCTCGCGGTGTTCGTGCGCCGATGTCTCGATGACCCCGGCATAGTGATAGCGCGCCCGGTAATAGGCCATGAGCTTGCGCGCGTTGGTCTTGATCATGTCGAGCAGGAACGGGTTTCCCGCCGCTTCGGCCACGCTGCGGTGAAAGTCGAGATTGAGTTGATAATAGTGATCGGGCTCCGCGTCGCCATGGGTGGTGGCGTGGGCCTCGCAGGCGGCGGTGGCGGCCTCCAGCGCGCTTGCATGGGAGCGCGAGAGACGCCGCGCCGCCAGCCCCGCCGCCTGGCCTTCGAGTTTGGCGTGAACCTCGAGAATGGCGAGGAATTCTTCGAGCGTCGGGCGAAAGACGGTGGCGCCCTTGCGCGGGTGGCGGGTGATGAGACCGGCGGTTTCAAGCTGGATCATCGCCTCGCGGACCGGGGTGCGCGAAACGCCGTGGGCGTCGGTCAGGGACTGTTCGTCGATCGTGTCGCCCGGGTTGAGGGCGCCCCTGTCGATATCCGCGAGAACGGCGGCGATGATGGTTTCGGTCTGGCCTGCCATGCGGATTCTGAGCCTTTTCGCGCGAAAGATTTCGGCCAGTCTAGGCTTTTACGTATATTTATGGAAGGGCTGCGCGCGGTGGGGTTAACTCCGCCGCGTCGGCGCCGGACAGGGGGGTGACATGCGTATGACTCCCGGCTGCTGCGCGGCTGTCGGGCGATGCACGCCAAAGGGATGACGCCAGGGGTTAATGCAGCGCGCGCCGCTCACCCCCTTGCGCGCCATCGGGCGATGGTTTCGCGCGCGGTTCTGACCAGCATCAGCACGTCGATCCCCACGGCAAGGAACTGTGCCCCCCATTCGGCATATTGCCGGGCCACGTCATCATTGACGGCAAGGATGCCGGGCGCCTTGTCCGAAGCCTTGATCCGGGCCAGGCCGGCGCGGATCGCCTCCTGCACCTCGGGGGCGTTGGCATCGCCCAGGTGGCCCATGTCGGCGGCAAGGTCCGAAGGACCGATGAATACGCCGTCCACGCCCTCGACCTGGAGGATCGCATCGAGGTTTTCCATGCCCTTCACGGTTTCGACCTGCACCAGCAGGCACATCTGCGCATTGGCGGTGGGGATGTAATCGGCAATGTCCGAAAAGCGCGAGGCCCGCGCCAGGGCCGCGCCCGAGCCGCGAATGCCCTCGGGCGGATAGCGCATGGCGCGGACGAGGTCATGGGCCTGTTCGGCTGTTTCGACCATCGGGATCAGGAGGGTCTGCGCGCCCGTGTCGAGCACCTGCTTGATCAGCCAGTCATTGCCCACCGGCAGGCGCACCACGCCTTCGGAATGCTTGCCGTCGAGCACCTGAAGCTGATGCATGACGGTTTGCAGGTCGTTGGGCGCGTGTTCGCCGTCGATCACCAGCCAGTCGAACTCGGCGGTGGCCAGCATCTCGGTCGCGTAAGGATCGGCAAACCCGGCCCAGCAGCCATATTGAACCTTGCCCTCTTTCAGGGCGGCCTTGAAGCGGTTGATCGGGGCGGGCATGGTTACTCCTTCAGTGTGGCGGCGATCTCGGTGATCACGTCATAGGCGGTGGCGATGTCATCCTCGGTCGCGTCGAACTGCCCGGCCTGTAAGCGGATGACGAGCGCGCCGCCCGTGCGCGTCTGGGTCAGGTAGATGCGGCCATCGTCGTTGATCGCATTCACAAGCGCAAGGTTGTGCGCGTCCGCGTCGCGCGTTCCCTCGGGCGCATGGCGGAAGGTGAAAAGCGACAGCACCGGCTCGGTCACGATCTCGAAGCCGGGGGTGGCGCGCAGCCGTTCGCAAAGCGCCTCGGACCAGGCGACATGGTTGCGGATACGCATCCGCAGGCCCGAAAGGCCATAGGCGCGGATCAGGAACCACAGCTTCAGCGCGCGGAAGCGCCGCCCGAGCGGCACCGACCATTCGGAATAGTTGATGATGCCGTCGGCGCCGTGGGTCTTGAGGTATTCGGGCTGGATCGCCAGCGTGCGGGTCAGATCCTCGGGCGATTTCACGTAATGCGCCGAGAGGTCGAACTGCGTGCCCAGCCATTTATGGGGGTTGAGGACCACGCTGTCGGCGCGCTCCACCCCGGCCCAGAGGGGGCGGAACTCGGGCGCGATCATCGCCGCCCCGGCCCAGGCCGCATCGACATGGGTGAAAAGCCCGTGTGTTTCGGCCACGTCACAGGTCGCGGCGATGTCGTCGCAAGCCCCCGTGCCGGTGCCGCCAGTGCAGGCGATGATGCCCGCGGGGCGAAATCCGGCAGCAAGATCGGCCCGGATCGCGGCGTCGAGCGCATCAACGTCCATCGCGCGCAAAGGCCCGCGCGTGGGGATGCGCACGAGGTTCTCCTGTCCGATACCGGAAATCCAGATCGCGCGGTCGATCGAGCTGTGCACCTCGGCGCTGGCATAGACGCGCAGCCGGGGCTGGCCGGACAGGCCCTCTTGATTGCCCTGCCAGCCAAGCGCGCGTTCGCGCAGGGTCAGCATCGCGGCCAGCGTGGCCGAGGAGGCGCTGTCCTGGATCACGCCGTGGAAGTCGTCGGGCAGGGCAATAGCCTGGCGCAGCCAGTCCATCATCCGGGTTTCCATCTCGGTCGCCGCCGGTGAGGTCTGCCACAACATGCATTGCGGGGCCATGACGGTGACGATCTGGTCGGCCAGAACGGATGCGGGGGCGGCGTTCGACGGGAAATAGGCGAAGAAGCGCGGATGCTGCCAATGGGTCATGCCGGGCATGACGATGCGTTCGAAATCGGCGATCACGTCGTCCAGCGGTTGCGGCTCTTCCGGTGGCTGTTCGGCGAGCTGCGCGGCGATTGCACCGGGCCTGGTCTGCGCGCGCACCGGCCGGTCGCGCAACCCCGCGTGATAGCGCGCCGCCCAGTCCCCCAGCCACGTGCCCCATTTCGGAAAGTCGCTCCAGCGCATCCGGCCCTCCGCATTTCAGTTAATGTGTTAACTTTATCACCGGGGCATATCCCCGGCAAGCCAGAGCAGGGCATGATGCGGGGCAAATGTCAAAAGGGGGCTCTTGCCTGATCGGCGTCGCCCACGCCCCGGGGCAGGCGCTGCCCCATGGTGGGCACCGGTTGCCTTCGGACAGGTGCTCAGCCCTTGGCCCGGGCCGCCGTGATCGCCTGGGCCAGCGCCTCGCGGTCGCCGATATGGTTGGCCAGCACGAGGATCAGGCGCGCGTTGAGCGCGTCGCTTTCCTCCTTGGACAGGCCCTCATGCGCGGCCAGCAGGTCGGCATAGAAATCGTCGGGCGTGTCGATATTGGGGGTCAGGATCAGTTCGGCCATTCTCACTCACTCCTGTCCGGTGGCGCGGCGGACCGCGGCGCGGAAGATGTTCTCGTTCCAGCTTTCGCGGCGGGCGGCGACATGCTGATCGGGGCGGATGAGATAGACCGCCGAAGGCGCGACGCCAAGATAGCGCTGCTTGAGCGCAAGGGTCTTGTCGTCCTTGACCGAGAGCGCCAGCCGCTCGACCTCGATGCCCGCCTCTTCGAAATGATCGGGCGCCTCGGCGTCGATGGTCAAAAGCGTGAACTTGCCCGCAAGTTTCGGCAGCAGGAACCCGTCACCCAGCGGCGCATCGGGGCAGGGCGCGCCGGGGCGGGTGCGCGCGGGCCCGTCTTCGAGCGCATCGGCGGTGTTGAGCGGCGAGCCGTCATAGGTGCAGGGCACCGACAGGCGCCCCGAGTTGACCAGGGGCCGCGCGAATTCATGCTCTTCGGCCAGGTCCAGCACCGCGTCACGCAGGATGCGGCTCATCTCGGATTTGGGGGTGATGAAATCGGTCGAGCGGGTCGAGTTGAGGATGTTCTCGTCGGCACCGTGGATGCGCTCAACGTCGTAGCTGTCGAGCAGGGCGTCGGGCGCCTTGCCCTGCATCACCAGCTTGAGCTTCCAGACCAGGTTGTCGCTGTCCTGAACCCCGGAATTGGCCCCGCGCGCGCCGAAGGGCGAAACCTGGTGCGCGGCGTCACCGGCAAAGATCACCCGGCCGTGGCGGAATTTTTCCATCCGGCGGCACTGGAAGGTGTAGATGCTCACCCATTCCAGCTCGAACTCGACGTCCTCGCCCAGCATCGCCTTGAGCCGGGGGATGACGTTCTCGGGCTTCTTTTCCTCTTCCTTGTCGATGTCCCAACCGAGTTGCAGGTCGATCCGCCAGACACCATCGGGCTGCTTGTGCAAAAGCGCCGACTGGCCGCGGTTGAAGGGCGGGTCGAACCAGAACCAGCGTTCGGTGGGGAAATCGGCCTCCATCACCACGTCGGCGATGAGAAAGTTGTCCTCGAAGACGCGGCCGACGAAATCGAGGCCCAGCATCCGCCGCGTGGGCGAGCCCGCACCGTCGCAGGCGATGAGCCAGTCGGCCTCGAGCGTATAGGCGCCCTCGGGGGTCGCCACCTCGAGCTTGACGTGATCGTCATGGGTGCCGATCGCCTCGACCTTGTTGCCGCCGCGAATCTCGATCGGCTTGCCCGCGTCCTGCAAGTCGCGGACGCGCCGCACGAGGTATTCCTCGAAATAATATTGCTGGAGGTTGATGAAGGCGGGAAACTGGTGGCCCTCTTCGGGCAGCAGGTTGAATTCATAGACCTTGCGGGTGTCGAAAAAGACCTTGCCCACGTCCCATTTCACGCCCTTTTCCACCATCTCTTGGCCACAGCCGAGACGGTCGAGAATCTCCAGCGGGCGCTTGGCGAAACAGATCGCACGGGAGCCGAACGAGACCTTGTCGTTGTCGTCGAGCACCACGACGGGCACGTCGTCCTGTGCAAGGTCGATGGCGGCGACCAACCCGACCGGCCCGGCGCCGATCACCACGACCGGGTGGCGCACGGGCGCGGGCGCGTCCTGATCGGGCGACCGCTCATAGGGGTAGAGCGGGGTTTCGAAGATCTTGTTCATTCTCTTTCCTCCAGGCGGGGCATGGCCATCATGCCATGAAAGCCACGCGCACCGTTTGATCTGGGTCAGACCGTCCTCAGCCCTGAAGCGCGTCCCACATTTCCAGGTCGCGCTCGGCGGTCCAGATGCGCGGCGTGTCCAGCCCGCGCGCCTCGTCAAAGGCGCGGGCCACGTTGAAGGGCAGGCAATGCTCGTAGATCGCGTATTCGCTGAACTTTGGATCGCATTCGGCGCGCACCGCGTCCCATGCCTCCTTGAGGCTGCCACCGCGTGCGGCGACGCGGGCGGCGGGCTTGTAGGTGCTTTCGACGAAATCGCGGGTGTTCTCGATGGCGGCATTGACCATCTCGCGCCCGACAAGCGCGTCACCCCGCCCCGGCGCGATGGCATCGACATCGAACCACTTGATCGCGTCGAGCGTGTCGCCCCAATCGGAGAAATGGCCGTCGCCGCAATAGCAGGCCGAATGGTATTCGACGATATCGCCGGTGAACATCACGTTCTGATCCGGCACGTGGATCACCGCGTCACCCGCCGTGTGGGCGCGGCCGAGATGCATGATGTCCACCCGGCGGTTGCCGAGATAGACGGTCATCGCGTCCGAGAAGGTGGTGGTGGGCCATGTCAGGCCGGGGATGCTCTCATGGCCCTCGAAGAGGCGCGGGAAGCGCTGGAACTCGCTGTCCCAGTCTTCCTGGCCGCGCTCGACCACCATCGCGCGGGCGGCATCCGACATGATGATCTGCCCCGCATCATAGGCGCTGGCGCCCAGCACGCGCACGGCGTGGTAATGGGTCAGCACGAGGTGGCTGATCGGCTTGTCGGTCACTTCGCGGACCTTCTCGATCACCTTGTGGGCAAGGCGCGGCGTGGCCTGCGCCTCGACGATCATCACGCTGTCGTCGCCGATGATCACGCCGGAATTGGGGTCGCCCTCGGCGGTGAAGGCGTAAAGGCCCTCGCCGATCTCGTCGAAGGTGATGGTTTTCTCGGTCATGTCGCCTTGGGATGCGAATGCTTTGGCCATGGGTGCGGTTCCTTTTCGCGTTCCGCCGGTGGATGGGTTGGACGCCTCCGGCGGGAGTATTTGGGGCAAGATGAAGGGTTCAGCGTTTGTAAGGGTCTTCGAGCGCGGGCAGGATCGTGCCGGTGCATTCGCCGAAGCCGATGGTGTAGTCCTCGCCATGGGCGGCGCCCCAGAGCGTGAGCGTGTCGCCGTCCTCGAGGAAGCTGCGGCTCTCGCCGCTGTCGAGGGTGAGCGGTTCCTTTCCGCCCCAGCTGAGTTCGAGCAGCGAGCCGCGCTCGGGCCTGGTTGGTCCCGAGATCGTGCCCGAGCCCAGAAGGTCGCCCGGCGTCATCGGGCAGCCGGAGGTCGAGTGATGGGCCAGTTGCTGGGCCGAGGAATAGTAGATCTCGCGGTAGTTGGTGCGCGCGATCTCGGTCGCAGGCTTGCCCTCGGGGGCGAGGCGCACCGCAAGGTCGATGTCATAGAGCATCGGGCCGGTGTCCTTGAGATGGTCGAGAAGCTCGACCTCGCGCTCCGGCGTGGCGCAGCGGAATGGGTCGAGCGCCGCGGCGGTGACGATCCAGGGGCTGATGCTGGTTGCCGTGGCCTTGGCCTGGAACGGACCGAGCGGCTGGTATTCCCAGGCCTGGATGTCGCGCGCGGACCAGTCGTTCAGGAGCACGTAGCCGAAGATCATCTCGAACGCCTCGTCCACCGTGACGGGGCCGTCGCTGGGCTGGCCGACGATGGCGCCCATTTCCAGCTCCAGATCGAAGCGGCGCGAGGGCAGGAAGGCGGGCTTGTCGTGATCGGGCGATTTGAGCTGCCCCCAGGGCCGGCGCACATCCGTGCCCGAGACCACCACCGAAGAGGCGCGCCCGTTATAGCCGATGGGAATGTGCAGCCAGTTGGGCGGCAGCGCATTCTCGGCGCCGCGGAACATGGTGCCCACGTTCACCGCGTGATGCTTGCCGGCGTAGAAGTCGGTGAATTCCGCCACGAGGAAGGGCAGGTGCATCTCGACCTCCGATTGCGGCACGAGAAGCGGCTCGGCGCGCTCGCGGTCGGGGCTGCCCTCGGCGAGGATCTGGGAGATCCGCTCGCGCAGGGCGGCCCAGAGCTCGGGGCCTTCCTCCATCACCTCGTTCCAGAACGGCACGTCGAAGAGCGGCGTGTCGGTCAGCGAGACGAGCCCCGCCTCCTCGGCGCGGCGCATGTCGAGGATCATGTCGCCGATGGCCACGCCACAGCGCGGATCGAACGTTTCGGTCGAAAAGACGCCGTAGGGCAGGTTGTTGAGCGGAAAAGGGTGTTTCGGGTCGTTGGCCGAGGCCACCCAGGATTTGAGAAGCGTCATGGTGCGTCCTTTGTCGGGCATGGTGGGTTGCCGCCCACCCTACGGATTTGCGCAGGGGGGCGACACCCGTGATCGACATCATTTCTTGCCGGGCGTGCCGTCGAATTTCTTTTCGAGATCGGTCCAGCAATCGATGTAATCGTCCTGCAACGGCGCCTCGTTGGCGGCAAAGCCGGTGAGGTGCTGGGGAAAGCGCGTCTCGAACATGAACGACATGGTGTTGTCGAGCTTGTCCGGCCCGAGATTGGCGTTCGAGGCGCCCTCGAAGGCAGTCTTGTCCGGCCCGTGCGGCAGCATCATGTTGTGGAGGCTCATCCCGCCGGGAACGAAGCCCTGCGGCTTGGCGTCATACTGGCCGTGGATGTTGCCCATCAGCTCGGACATGATGTTCTTGTGATACCACGGCGGGCGGAACGTGTCCTCGGCCACCATCCAGCGTTCGCGAAAGAGCACGAAGTCGATATTCGCGGTCCCCGGCACGCCCGACGGCGCGGTGAGCACGGTAAAGATCGACGGGTCGGGGTGGTCAAAGAGGATCGCGCCGACCGGGCAATAGGTGGAAAGGTCATATTTGTAGGGCGCGTAATTGCCGTGCCAGGCCACCACGTCGAGCGGGCTTTGCCCGATCTGCGTCTCGTGGAACTGGCCGCACCACTTGATGGTCAGGCTCGAGGGAGTCTCGCGATCCTCGAACGCGGCCACCGGCGCCTTGAAATCGCGCGGATTGGCCAGCGCGTTGGCCCCGATCGGGCCGCGGCCCGGAAGCTCGAATTTCTGGCCGTAATTCTCGCACACGAAGCCGCGCGCCGGGCCTTCGAGCAATTCGACCCGGTAGACGAGGCCACGCGGTATGATGGCGATCTCGCGCGGTTCGATGTCGATGATGCCAAGCTCGGTGGCAAAGCGCAGCCGGCCCTCCTGCGGCACCACGAGGAGCTCGGAATCGGCGGAGTAGAAATAGGCGTCCTTCATCGATTCGGTGACGAGATAGATATGGCTGGCCATGCCGACCTGCGTGTTCACGTCACCTGCCGTGGTCATCGTGCGCATGCCGGTGAGCCAGGTCAGTTTCTCGCCCGAATGCGGCACCGGATCCCAGCGATACTGGCCAAGGCTCGCGACCTCGGGGTCGACATGCGGCGCCGTTTTCCAATAGGGCAGGTCGATGCGCGTGTAGCGATGCGAATGCTTGACGCTGGGCCGGATGCGATAGGTCCATGTCCGTTCCGGCGGATGGGCGGTGAAGGCCGTGCCCGAAAGCTGTTCGCCATAAAGACCGTAGTTGCATTTCTGCGGGCTGTTCATACCCTGCGGCAGCGCGCCGGGAAGCGCCTCGGTCTCGAAATCATTGCCGAAACCGGGCATGTAGCCCTCGTGCGGGCCGGGCACCGACGGCGCCTGGGTCATGTGATGGGGAAAGGATTGTTTGTTCATTGGGCGTCTCCTTTGTGGTTGCGCTGTTAACAGTTGATTTTGTAACTAACAACGGCAGGAGGGGTTCGTCGTGAGCATAGCAGATGATTTCGATTTACAGAATTTCCTGCCTTATCTTTTGAACCAGGCGGCGGAAGAAAGCTCATTGCGGTTCCAGCAGGTCTACAAGGATCGCTACGGCATGTTGCGCACCGAGTGGCGGGTGCTGTTTCATCTTGGAATATATGGGAAAATGACCGCCAAGGAAATCGGGGAACGTTCGAAGATGCACAAGACCAAGATCAGCCGCGCGGTGGCCAAACTGGCCGAGCGGCGGTTCCTGACGCGCCAGCGCGACGGGGCGGACCGGCGGCTGGAATATCTCGAACTCACCGAGGCGGGGCGGCGTGCCTATCGCGACCTGCGGCAGGTGGCGATGGAATATGATTCGGCGCTGGCGGCGCGCTTTTCGGATGCCGACATGGCAACGCTCAGACGGATGCTGCGCGCGCTGGCAAGCGGTGCGGCATGAGCGACCAGGTCAAGGGGCTTGTGATCACCACGCTGGCGGTGCTGATGGTGGTGCCCGATTCGATCTTCGTGCGGCTGATCGAGGCCGACGCGCTGGTCATCGCGTTCTGGCGCGGGCTGGGGGCGGGAGGGCTGATCCTCGTGGGCGTGCTGGCCTGGCAGGGCACCGCGCCCTATCGCCTGCTGCCCGGTACCGGGGTCTATGGCGCGGTCTATATCGTGGCCGTGGGCGGGGCCGGGGTGCTCTTTCCACTGGCGGTGAGCCTCACATCGGTGGCCAACGTGGTCTTTATCATCGCTGCCCTGCCGGTCTTTGCCGCGATCTTTTCCTGGCTCTTCATGGGCGAACGGGTGTCGCGGCGGATGGTGCTGACGATGATCGCGGTCGCGGTCGGGCTGGCCATTCTGGCCTATGGCTCGGACGAGACGCAGGGTGCGCACTGGACCGGCGACCTGACTGCGCTGGGCGTGGCGGCGCTCTTTGGTGCCGGTCTGACGGCGGCGCGCAAGGTGCGGCGCGTGTCGATGGTGGCGGCGGTGCCGATCGGCTATATCGGCGCATCGCTGATCATGTGGCCCTTCATCGCCCCGATGAGCATTCCGGGCGACAGCTGGCACCTGGTGGCCTTTCACGGCGCCTTCATCGCGGGCAGTTCCATGGGCCTCGCGCTTGGTCCGCGCTATATCCCCTCGGCCGAGGTCGGGCTGCTTATCCTGCTCGAATCGGTGCTGGCCCCGCTGCTGGCCTGGTGGATCCTGGGCGAGGATCCGGGGCCCTATGCGCTCGTCGGCGGGGCGGTGGTGATCGGCGCGCTGGCGCTTTCCAACGCGGTGGCGCTGGCGCGGCGCAAGCGGTGATCCGTGCGCGGACCGACCCTCGCGGACCCGCCCCGGGGCGGGGCACAATCCCGCCGTTCAGAAATCCACCTCGACGCCCGGCAGGTTCAGTGACTTCATCATGTCGCGCAACTCCTGCCGTGCGGCGATGTTCGAAATGTTCAATTGCTTGACCCCGATATCCTTGAGATCGAGGAGCGTCAGCCCGCGGGGGAACAGCTCGCGAAAGATCACCCGCTCGTGAAAACCGGGCGCGATGCGAAACCCGATGCGTTTCGACAGCCGCTCCAGCGCCTTTTCCATCTTTTCCTTGTTGACCATGCGCTGCGCGCCCAGCCGGTTGCGCATCACCACCCAGTCGATCGGCTTGAGCCCGGCCTGCGCGCGCAGCTGCCGTGCCGACCAGACCATTTCGGAATAGACCGACGGGCCTAGGATCTTGACCCCGTCATTGTCGATATGGGCGAGAAGGTCATAGTCGATGAAACTGTCATTGAGCGGCGTGATCAGCGTATCGGCCAGGCTGTGCGCAACCTGGCTCAGCCTCGTGTGCGAGCCGGGACAGTCGATCAGGATGAAATCGCTGTCGGGTTCGAGCGTGGCCACCGCGGCCGAAAGCCGGTGGTCATAGATGTTCTCGCCGGGTTGGAGGCCCGCCTTGTCGATCTCGGGCAGGTCATGATAGCTCGCCCCCGGCAGATCGAGGCCCGAGGCTTCGGTAAAGCGGCGGCGGTTGTCCATGTACCGGCCCAGGGTGCGCTGGCGCAGGTCGAGGTCGAGCACCGAGACCTTGTGCCCGAGCCGCGCCAGCGCCGTGGCGACATGCATCGACACGGTCGATTTGCCCGCGCCGCCCTTTTCGTTCCCGACAACGATGATATGTGCCATTGCCCGTCTCGCCCCTTGCCTGGCGCCCGGCTTGCCGCCGCGTTCCGCCTTGTTGCACACACTATATGTTGTGGGAAGCGATTTGGAAAGCGGAAGACAACGCGCGCGCCACCGGCGGCATCGGCGAGGCGTTCAAGGCCGTGGACGGCGTGCCGACCTCGGTCGCGGCCCCCGAAGCCTACCAGGCGATGGAATCGGGTGTCGTGGACACCGTGGCCTTTGCCCAGCACGCGCATCTGAGCTTCGGCACGATCAACGAAGCCTCGTGGTGGACCGCCAACCTCAACCCCGGCACGGTGAACTGCCCGATCGTGGTCAACAACGATGCCTATGACATGCTCGGCGATGCCGAGCGCGAGGCGCTCGACAGCTCGATCGACGAGTCGATCGAGCACTACCTCGACAACTACGCCGAGCTCCTGGCCCGCTGGGACGACGTTCTGGAAGAGAAGGGCGTCGAGAAGGTCATGATCTCGGACGAGGAGCTGGCCAAGTTCCGCGAAGTGGCGGCGGGTCCGATCCGTGACAAGTGGATCGAGGACATGAGCGCGCAGGGCCTGCCCGCAGAAGAGCTTTACGACCTGGTCGTCAACACGCTCGAAGAGACCCGGGCCAGCAACTGAACCGGGCGCAACCGCGCGGGGCCCCGGCATGTCCGGGGCTTCGCGTCCCTGATCAAGTGACAACGGGAGGCAGGCATGGCAGGTGCATCGCCTGTATTGGAGGACGACTCGGCCCTGAGCCGGCTTGACCGGGGCCTTTTTCGCATCGAACGGGCGATGGCCCTGCTTGCGGGTCTGGCGATCTTCTCGCTGATGCTTCTGGCGGTGCGCTCGGTCGGTGGGCGGGTGACGCTCAATGCGCCGCTGATGGGCTATGTCGATTTCATCGAGCAACTGATGCCGCTCATCGCCATCCTGGCGGTGTCCTTTGCCCAGCGTGACGGCACGCATATCCGCATGGACCTGCTGGTCGAGAACCTGCGCGGGCGGGCGCTGTGGCTGTTCGAGCTGATCAGCGTGCTCTTGATTCTCGTGCTGATCGTCTTCCTGATCTGGGGCAGCTGGGCGCATTTCCAGCGCTCGTTCGATTTCGACGCGCCGTGGTGGAGCCGCGACAGCACAACCGACGTGGCAATGCCGATCTGGCCGGCCAAGCTCCTGGTGCCGGTGGCGTTCTCGGTCCTGGCGCTGCGGCTCCTGATCCAGATCTACGGGTTCGGCCGGGCGCTGGTGCTCGGGCTCGAGGCACCGGTGGCGGTGCCGATGGTGGTCGATACGGCCACGCAGGCCGCGGCCGAAGCCAGGGCACTTGAAGAATCGGAACAGGAGCGCGCCGATGGAGCCGATTGATATTGGCCGTTGGGTGACCGGCGGGCTGCTGGTCCTCGTGGTCATGGGGATGCGCGTGGCCTTTGCCGCGGCGCTGGCGGGGCTGGTCGGCCTCCTGCTCATCTTCTGGTCGAAGCGCGGGTTCGAGCCCGAGCACTTTGGCTGGGCCATAACCGTGGCGGCCAAGACGGCGGGGCAGGTGCCCCATTCCAAGGTTGCCTCGCAATCGCTCAGCCTCATCCCGACCTTCATCCTGATTGGCTACCTCGCCTATTACGCGGGGTTGACCCGCGCACTCTTCGAGGCGGCCAAGCGCTGGCTGGCCTGGTTGCCGGGCGGGCTCGCGGTCTCGACCGTCTTTGCCACCGCGGGCTTTGCCGCGGTTAGCGGCGCGAGCGTGGCCACCGCCGCGGTCTTTGCCCGCATCGCGATCCCGGAGATGCTCAAGATCGGGTACGACAAACGCTTCGCGGCGGGGGTCGTGGCGGCGGGCGGCACGCTGGCCAGCCTCATTCCGCCCTCGGCGATCCTCGTGATCTACGCGATCATCGTCGAACAGGACGTGGGCAAACTCTTGCTGGCGGGGTTCATCCCGGGTGTCTTCTCGGCGGTGGTCTATGGCACGCTGATCGTGGGCATCGCGATGTTCTTCAAGAATGTCGGCCCGCCGGTGACCGGCTTCACATGGGGCCAGCGCTTTGCCGCGCTGCCGCCCGCGCTTCCCATCCTGGCGGTCGTCGTGATCATCATCTTCTTCGTCTACAACCCGTTCGGAGATAAATCATGGGGCACACCCACCGAGGGCGGCGCGCTCGGGGCGTTCATCGTGTTCTGCATGGCGATCTACAAGGGTATGCGCTGGTCCCAGCTCAAACCGGCGCTGATGGAGACGGCCAAGCTCACGGTGATGATCTTCACCATCATCTGGCGGGTGCTGATCTATGTGCGCTTCCTCGGGTTCGCCGATCTGCCGGGGGCGTTTTCCGACTGGATCACCTCGCTTTCGATGTCGCCCATGCTGATCCTGATCTGCATCCTTCTGGCCTATGCCGTGCTGGGCATGTTCATGGACGCGATCGGGATGCTGCTGCTGACCCTGCCGGTGGTCTATCCGGCGGTGATGGCGCTCAATGGCGGCGAGACGGTCAGCGCGGCGGACAGCGCCTTCGGCATGTCGGGGACGATGTGCGCGATCTGGTTCGGGATCCTCGTGGTCAAGATGGCCGAGTTCTGCCTGATCACGCCGCCCATCGGGCTCAACTGTTTCGTCGTGGCCGGAGTGCGCGAGGATCTCAGCGTGCAGGACGTGTTCAGGGGGGTCACGCCGTTCTTCGTGGCCGACGCCTTCACCATCGCCGGGCTGATCGCCTTTCCGCAGATCGTGCTTTGGCTGCCGTCGCTGGCATGACGGCATTCCGCGCAGAGAAGGACGGGAACGAGGCGGGGCAGGGCACGCCAGACCGCTTCGCCCTGATCGGGGCGGGCTGGGCTGATGGAGCGCCGGATCGGGGGCGGATAAAGCGTGCCGGGAAATCGCTGCGCCATCATGTATAGCGAACCTCCCGAGAGCGCGAAGCGCGGCAGAGTATCTGCGAGTCCGCTTTTCCCGAAGCGCGATGGCCCCGTCACCGTGCGCCGGGTTAACCTTTGACGGCCCGCGAAACCGTGGTTTTGCCCGGCAGCCGGGTGGCAGCCGTGCGGCAGCCGGATGTCACCCCCCTCGATTCGCGGCGGATCGGCAGAGGTTAATCCCGTGTTGTTTGCAATCGAACGGATCCCGCCCTTTCGTTGGGCGTCGACCGAATCCCGTGCGACAAAACACGTTAGATACAGCTTCAGATGATCGTGGTTTCCGACAGGAAGCGGCGGGTCAGCGCGGCCTCTTGCGCTTTCATCAGGCGGTGGGCGGTCTGCATATGCTCGCGCAGGATGGCGCGCGCGGCGTCCCCGTCGCCGGCCCGCAGGGCGTCCAGAAGCCTTGATTGATAGGTCATGCCCGAGGCCCAAAGCTCGCGATTGGGCGGGTTGTATAACTGCCGGGTCACGGTGATCTCGCTCAGCATGTTGGCGGTAAACCGGATCAGGAAACGCAGCAACGGATTGCCCGCCATCTCGGCCAGAACCGCGTGAAAACGCAGCGAGTCGATGTGCTGTTCGCGCTCCTGCTCGGGGGTTTCGGCCGGCGCCGCATAGCGCGCCATGACGGTTTCAAGCCGCGCGATCTGTGCCTCAGAAAGCCCGTCTTCGGCCAGTGACGCAGCCAGTTCCGGCTCCAGCGCCTCGCGGATCTGGTAGATGTCGCTGATCGAAAGTTGCTGAAAATAGAAGTAGTTACCCAGCAAGGCCGCGGCGCGCTCCTCCGAGACCTGATGCACGAACGTGCCCCCGCCCGGCCCGGTGCGCGACTTGACCAGCCCCTGTGCCTCAAGGATGCGCAGCGCCTCGCGGATGGTGCCCTTGGCCATGGAGAACCGCTCGATCAGTTCCGGCTCCGAAGGCAACCGGTCGCCCGGTTGCAGGCCACGCTCCATGACCCAGTCCTTGATCGCGTCGGCCACCTGTTGTGGCCGCGACTGGCGCGGCTCAGGGGTCGAGCGGGTGGTGACAGGCGGCACGCTGGTCTCCTTCGATAGGACGCAATTCGGGCCGGTCGGTCCGGCAGATCTCGGTGGCGCGCGGGCAACGCGAGGCAAAGGCACAGCCCGGCGGCGGGTTCATCGGGTCGGGCAATTCGCCCTGCGCCTGCCCGCCGATCGGCCGACCCACGACCGGGGCGCTTTCGGCCAGAAGCCTCGTATAGGGATGGCGCGGCGATGCAAAGATGTTTTCCGCCCGCCCTTCTTCGACCACCGCCCCGAAATAGAGCACGGCAACCCGGTCCGACACCGCCTCGACCACCGCAAGGTCATGGGAAATAAAGAGATATGTGAGGCAAAGCTCGTCCTTGAGGTTGGCCAGGAGGTTGAGCACCTGCGCCTGCACCGAGACATCGAGCGCCGAAACCGGCTCGTCCAGCACGAGGATGCGCGCGTTCGCCGCCAAGGCCCGGGCGATGCCGATCCGCTGGGCCTGACCGCCGGAAAACTCGTGCGGATAACGGTCGAGGAATTCGAGGCGCAGGCTGACCGAGTCGAAGATCTCGTCGATGCGCGCGGCGCGTTCGGCTCGGCCCATCCCGTGCAGGTGGATGAGCGGTGCCTCGACGATCTGGCGGATGGTCTTGCGCGGGTTGAGCGAGCTGACCGGGTCCTGGAACACATACTGGATGACACGCCCGAAATCGGCCGGGCTGCTGCCGCCCGTCAGCCCTTCGATCTCGATCGTGCCGGAACTGGGCGGCAACAGACCCACCAGCATCCGGGCGAGGGTGGATTTTCCACAGCCGGACTCCCCAACGATTCCAAGGGTTTCACCGTTCTCGACCTTGAGGGAGGTGGGATGCACCGCATGAACTTGCGCCTTGGGCGGGCGCAAAAGGCGCTTGCCCACGTCGAAGGTCTTGGTCAGGTCGCGGGTTTCGAGGGCGAGGCTCATGCAACATCCTCCTCGGGCAGAATGCAGCGGACCTTGCGCGCGCGCCCGGCCAGCGGAATCTCGGAGGTGGCGCAAAGCCCCGTGGCCTTGTCACAGCGCGGCGCGAAGGCGCAGCCATGCGGCAATTGATCGACGGCGGGTGGCAGGCCGGGGATGGCGTGCAACACGCGCCGCCCGGCCCCGAGTTCGGGCACACAGGCGATGAGCCGCTTGGTATAGGGATGGGCGGGAGCGTCGAGCACCTCGCGGGTGGTCCCCTCTTCGACGATGCGCCCCGCATACATCACCGCGACCCGGTCGCAAAGCTGACCTACCACGCCGAAAACATGGGTGATGAAGAGAATCGACACGCCCCGGTCGCGGCGCAGGTCGTCAAGCAGCTTGAGAATCTGCGCCTGCACGGTCACGTCAAGCGCCGTGGTGGGCTCGTCGGCGATGATCACCTCGGGTTCATTGGCCAGTGCCATGGCGATGGCGATCCGCTGGCGCATGCCACCCGAAAGCTCATGCGGATAAGACCGGGCGCGGGCGCGGGGATTGGGGATGCGCACATCTTCGAGGAGCTTGACCGCGCGGTCATGGGCGGCGTCCTTGCCTATGTGATGATGCACCCGGATCGCCTCGGTAAGCTGATCGCCCACGCGATAGAGCGGGTGCAACGTCGAAAGCGGATCCTGGAAGATATAGGCCACGCGGTCGCCGCGCAGGGCGCGCAGCCGGGCATAAGGCGCGCCGATCAGGTCCTGCCCATTGAGCCGCACCGCACCGCCGGTGATCACACCGGGGGGCGATTCGCGCTGGGGCCTCTCGGCAAGCCAGGGCGCGGCCCCCTCGACCATGTGGGGCGAGGACGTGATCGAGGCGATGCGGAGGGGGCGTGATGCCGCGAATGCGGTGGATGCGGTCACGCGACCCGACAGCGGCCGCGCCTGGCGCCAACTGACCGCGCTCGATCCCGGCGGCGGCACCGGCGTTTTCACCGGCGAGCACAACACCGGCTGGCATGGACATGCCGATGGCCCTGACGTGATCGTGGCGGGCAACATGCTCAGTGGACCCAAGGTCGTGACCGAGGCCCTAGCCGCGTTCCAGGTGACCCGCGGCACGATGGCCGAACGCCTGATCGCGGCGCTGGGCGGCGGCGAAGCGGCGGGCGGCGACAGCCGCGGGCTGCAATCGGCCGCACTTCTGGTTCTGGCCAGTGACTCGCCGCCCTTGACCCTGCGCATCGACTGGGCCGAGGCGCCGATGGCGGCGCTTGCAGAGCTTCATGCGCGCACCCGGAAGGGCGAATATGCCCGATGGCTGCCCTGCGTGCCCACACGCGACGATCCCGAACGGCACCCGGGCTGAGCTGCAACATGCCTTGACCGCTGCGCGAGGCCGGATCACCGTGGTTCCGGCGCAAGGCGGGGAGGCAGGGGCCATGGAATTCGATTATGTCATCGTGGGCGGAGGCTCGGCCGGATCGGTGCTGGCCAGCCGGCTGAGCGAGGATGCGGACACCACCGTCTGCCTGATCGAGGCGGGTGGGCAGGGCAAGAGCCTGCTGGTGCGCGCGCCCGCGGCGGTGGTGGCGATGCTGCCGGGTCATGGCAAGCTCAACAACTGGGCCTTCCAGACGGTGCCGCAACCCGGGCTGAACGGGCGTCAGGGCTATCAGCCGCGTGGCCGGGCGCTGGGTGGATCATCGGCGATCAACGCCATGCTTTACGTGCGCGGACATCGCGATGATTATGACCGCTGGGCCCAACTGGGCAATCCGGGCTGGGACTGGGAGTCGGTCCTGCCCTATTTCAAACGCGCCGAGAACAACGAATGGGGTGGGGACGACCTGCATGGCGGTGACGGGCCGCTGCAGGTCAGCGACCAGGCCGAGCCGCGCCCGATCACCCGCGCCTTTGTCGAGGCGGCGAAGCGATTGCAGCACCGCGAGCGCCGAGATTTCAACGCCGGCGACAACGAGGGCGTGGGCCTGTTCCAGGTCACCCAGTTTCACGACGCCGCGCGGCGGGGCGAGCGCTGTTCGGCGGCGGCGGGCTATCTGCACCCGGTGATGGGCGCGCGGCCGAACCTGACGGTGATGACCAGATGCCGGGCCACGCGGGTGCTCTTCGAGGGGCGGCGTGCCGTGGGTGTGGCCTATCGGCAGGGGCGGCAGGACGGGCAGGTCAGGGCGCGGCGCGAGGTGATCCTGTGTGGCGGCGCCTTCAACTCGCCGCAACTGCTGCAACTCTCGGGTGTGGGCCGGGCCGAGGACATCCGCCCGCATGGGCTGGACATGGTGCGTGAGCTGCCCGGGGTGGGGCAGAACCTCCAGGACCATCTCGACTTCATATTGTCATGGAAGACCCGCGACACCGACAATTTCGGCATCGGCCTGCGGGCGAGCGTCAACATCGTGCGCCATGCGCTGCGCTGGCGCAGGTCGGGGCGCGGGATGATCGCCACGCCCTTTGCCGAAGGGGTGGCGTTTCTCAAGACCGATCCGGGCGAGCCGCGACCCGATATACAGCTGCATTTCGTGATCTCGGTGGTCGATGATCACGCCCGCAAGCTGCATCTCGGTCACGGGTTTTCCTGCCATGTCTGTGTGCTGCGCCCGGGGGCGCGCGGCCGCGTTTTCCTGCAATCAGGCGATCCGCTGGCCGATCCGGGGATCGACCCCAATTACCTCGCCGATGCGGACGATCTGCGGCGGCTGATCAAGGGGGCAAGGATGACCCGCGAGATCCTCATGCAGGATCCGATGGCGAAATACCGCCACAAGGAGATGTATGGCATCCGCGACGGGATGAGCGATACGGAATGGGAGGATCACATTCGCGCCCGCGCCGACACGATCTATCACCCCGTGGGCACCTGCCGGATGGGAAATGACGACATGGCGGTCGTCGATCCCGAACTGCGGGTGCACGGGCTTGACGGGCTGCGCGTGGTCGATGCCTCGGTCATGCCCACGCTGATCGGCGGAAACACCAATGCGCCCACCATCATGATCGCCGAAAAGGCCGCCGACATGATCCGCGCCGCGCATGGCTGATCACTTGGTGTCGCCCGCAATGAAGGGGGCGAGGCTCGTGGTGAACTGCTCGATGAATTCCAGCGTGATCATCGAGGGTTTGCGCAGCACCGGACGCACCAGCGAGAGGTGATGCGGCACGGCGGGCGCGAAGGGCCGGAAATCGAGTCCCCGCTCGACATAGCGAACCGCGTCGAGCTCGCTCACCACCGAGGCGCCGACACCGTGACAGGCCAGTTCGCAGGCCGCGGTGAACTGCCGCGTTTCGACGATACCTCGCATCTCCACGTCCTGCGACAGGAACGCCTCGCTCAGGTCGCGGAAAAAGCTGCTGTCGCGGCGGGTGTGGATGAGCGGCTGCCCGGCAAGGTCGCGCGGGGTTATGATGTCATGTGCGGCCAGCGGGCTGCCTTCGGGGAAAATGCAGACGCTGCGGATCGCGACCTGTTCGCGCTCGACCGCCGGGTGGCCCTCGAACCCGTCGGTAATGCCAAAATCATATTGCTCGCCGATCATCCATGCGAGAATGCGTTCGGGCCGGTCGGGTTCTATCGTGATCGACACGCCGGGCCGGTCGGCGAGGAACCCCGCCACCACTTCGGGCAGGTGTGATGTGGCGAAACCGGGCAGACAGGCGATGCGCAGGTGGCCGGCCTTCTTCTCGGTGATGTTGCGGCTTACCTCGGTGAGTTGATCGACCATTTCCAGCAGCCGGCGGATGTCGGGCATCAGCATCCGGGTTTCCTGGGTGGCGACGAGCCGGCCGTCGCGCCGGTCGAGCAGCTGGAACCCCAGCGAGTCGCCCAGATCGGACAGAAGCCGCGAAACCGCAGGCTGGCTCACCCCGAGCGATTGGGCGGCGCGGGTCATCGAGCCGTATTCGACCACGGCGGCAAGGGCTTCGAGCTGGCGCAGGCGCACGGTGGACGACATGGACGGCGGGAACCTCTGCTCCGGTTTCGTACAAGTTATAATGATCTGTTATAAATCTGACATATGAAACTTTTATTGAATTATGAAGTTGAGGGTGCAAGATTTTTGCCACAACGAGAGCCGGACGGGTCATATGGCCCGAAAACCTTTCAAATCAGCGCGTTTGACACGCGAAGGGAGCGAGAGATGAGACAACTGATTCTTGGGGCCGTTGCGGCCGGAACCACCGCCTTGACGCCGATCTTGGCCTCGGCGCAGACGGAAGTGAAGTTCTGGCACGCCTTTACCGGCCGGCTGGGCGAGCTGGTCGCGGCACAGGTCGAGGAGTTCAACGCGAGCCAGGACGACTACAAGGTGGTCGCCAGCCACAAGGGCAACTATTCCGAAACGCTGAATGCCGGGATCGCGGCCTTTCGCGCGGATGAACAGCCCCATATCCTGATGGTGTTCGAGGTCGGGACCGCGACGATGATGGGCGCCAAGGGCGCGGTCAAGCCGGTGTATGAGGTCATGGCCGAAAGCGGTGCCGAGTTCGACCCCGACGCCTATATCGGCGCGGTCAAGGGCTATTTCACCACGACCGAGGGCGAAATGCTGTCGCTGCCCTTCAACTCTTCGACCCCGGTTCTGTGGGTCAATCGCGACGCGCTCGAAGGTGCGGGAATCGACCCCGATACCGATCTGAGCACCTGGCAGAATGTCGAGGGCGTGCTGGACGAGTTGAAAGCGGCAGGTCATTCCTGCCCGCTGGTCACCGCGTGGCAAAGCTGGATTCACCTCGAAAACTTCTCGGCCTATCACGACGTGCCCTTTGCCACCCGCGAGAACGGGTTTGCCGGGCTCGACACCGAGTTGACCTTCAACGGCGAGGCGCAGGTCGCCCATATCGCGAAAATGGGCGAGTGGGCGCAGGACGGCAAATTCGTCTATACCGGCCGCCGCAACGAGGGTGGCGCCAATTTCCGCGGGGGGGATTGCGCGCTCTTCACGGAAAGCTCGGCCGGTTATGCCGGTATCAAGTCAGAGGCCGAGTTCGATTTCGACGTGCGTCCGCTGCCCTATTGGGACGGCGTCGGCAACGCGCCGCAGAACACCATCATCGGCGGGGCGTCGCTCTGGGCCATGCAAGGCCACGAGGCCGAGGAATACAAGGGCGTCGGCGAATTCCTCGCCTTCCTGTCCTCGACCCCGATCCAGGCGCAATGGCACCAGGACACCGGCTATCTGCCGATCACGGAAGCTGCGGGCGACGCGACCCGCGAGGCCGGTTTCTATGATGAAAACCCGGGCACCGACGTGGCTGTCAAGCAGATGACCGCGAACGAACCGACCGCGAATTCCAAGGGAATCCGGCTGGGTTCCTTCGACCAGATCCGTGGCATCATCGACGAAGAGCTCGAAGCGGTCTGGTCCGGTGACAAGTCGGCGCAAGAGGCGATGGACAGCGCGGTCGAGCGTGGCAACCAGCTTCTGCGGCGCTTCGAGCAAGCCAACCGCTAAGCGCGTCAACAAGACCGGCGGGCCCTTGCGGAAGGGCCCGCCATTTTTCGCTGTCGGGGGCCAGTCGAGGGCAGGAACATGGAAAAACGCGTGACCTTTCGCGGTGTGATGCTGCCGCTCCTGTTGATCGCGCCGCAGGTCTTCATCTCGGCGGTGTTCTTCTTCTACCCTGCCGGGCAGGCGATCTGGCAGTCGCTTTTCATCCCGGATCCGTTCGGATTGTCGAACCAGTTCGTGGGAACGGGCAACTTCGAATTCCTGTTCGGTGACCGGCATTACCGTTCATCGTTCTATAGCACCGCGATCTTTTCCATCCTCGTCACGTTGGCCTCCATGATTCCGGCGCTGTTTCTTGCTGTCCTGGCGGATCGGCTGATCAAGGGCTCGGGCGCCTACCGCACGCTGCTGATCTGGCCCTATGCGGTGGCCCCGGCGGTGGCGGGCGTGCTCTGGATGTTCATGTTCAATACCCGGGTGGGCGTGGTGTCATGGTATCTTGGGCAGCTGGGCTATGACTGGAACCACGTCCTCAACGGCAGCGAGGCGATGGGCCTTGTCGTTGCGGCCTCGGCCTGGGGGCGGATCAGCTACAACTTCCTTTTCTTCTTCGCAGCGCTTCAGGCAGTGCCGCGCTCGGTGATCGAGGCGGCGGCGATCGACGGCGCGCGGTTCTGGCGGCGGTTCTTCACCATCGTTCTGCCGCTCCTGTCGCCGACCACGTTCTTCCTGCTGGTGGTCAACGTGGTCTATTCGTTTTTCGAGACCTTCGGCGTGATTCACACGATCACCGCCGGCGGCCCGCAGCAGGCCACGACGATCCTTGTCTACAAGGTCTATGCCGACGGCTTTGTCGGGCAGGACCTGGGCTCGTCGGCGGCGCAGTCGGTGATCCTTTTGCTGATTGTCGGCTTGTTGACGGTGCTGCAGTTCAAGTTCATCGAGAAGAGGGTGCATTACTGATGGCGACGCAAACGAGCGGCATGGTCGAAAAACGCGGCGCGGGGCTGTGGCTGACCCATCTCCTGATGATCGCGGGTGTTCTGGTGATCTTCTTTCCGATCTGGCTGGCCTTTGTCGCCTCGAGCGTGTCCCAGTCCGAGATCGTGCGCCCGCCGATGCCGATCTGGCCGGGCGACAAGCTTTGGGAAAACTACAGCGCCGCGCTCTTTTCGGGCGTGAACGTGCCCGTGGCCACGATGTTGCTCAACTCGCTGATCATGGCGGTGGGCATCGCGGTGGGCAAGATCATCATCTCGCTGTTGTCGGCCTTTGCCATCGTCTATTTCCGCTTTCCGGGGCGCGGGTTCTTCTTCTGGATGATCTTCATCACGCTGATGCTGCCGGTCGAGGTGCGGATCGTGCCGACTTACGAGGTGATCGCTGGCTTTGGCATGCTCAACAGCTATTCGGGGCTCATCTTTCCCCTGATCGCCTCGGCCACGGCGACCTTTCTCTTCCGGCAGTTCTTCCTGACCATCCCCGACGAGCTGGCCGAAGCGGCGCGCGTGGACGGTGCCGGGCCGATGCGGTTTTTCATCGACATCGTGGTGCCGATGAGCCGGACCAACGTCGCCGCGCTTTTCGTGATCCTGTTCATCTATGGCTGGAACCAGTATCTCTGGCCGCTCCTGATTACCACCGACCCCGAGATGAACACCATCGTGATGGGCATCAAGCAGATGTTCCCGTCGGGTGACGACGTGGCCGAATGGCCGGTCATCATGGCCACCTCGATCCTTGCGATGATCCCGCCGGTGATCGTGGTGGTGTCGATGCAGAAGCTCTTCATCCGTGGCCTTGTAGATAGCGAGAAATGACGACATGGCGACTGTAACGCTCAAGAACCTTCGCAAGAGTTTCGGCTCCGACGATGTGATCCACGGAATTGACATGGAGATCTCGGACGGCGAGTTCATCGTCATCGTCGGGCCGTCGGGCTGTGGCAAGTCCACGTTGCTGCGCATGGTCGCGGGACTGGAAACCGTGACCGAGGGAGAGGTGCTTATCAATGGCGAGCGGGCCAACGAAAAGGAACCGATGGACCGCGACATCGCCATGGTGTTCCAGAACTACGCGCTCTATCCGCACATGTCGGTGGCGCAAAACATGGGGTATGGTCTGAAAATCGCGGGTATGCCCAAGCAGGAGATCGCCGCCAAGGTCGAGGCAGCGGCGCACCTTCTGCAGCTTGACGGCTTGCTTGACCGGCGCCCAAAGCAGCTTTCGGGCGGGCAGCGCCAGCGCGTCGCCATGGGCCGTGCCATCGTGCGCGAACCGTCGGTGTTCCTCTTCGACGAACCGCTGTCCAACCTCGATGCCAAGCTGCGCGTGCAGATGCGGCTCGAGATCAAGGAGTTGCAGTCGAAACTCGGGGTCACGGCGCTTTACGTCACCCATGATCAGGTCGAGGCGATGACCATGGCCGACCGCATGATCGTGATGAATGCCGGCGTGGCCGAACAGATCGGCACCCCGATGGAGGTTTACGAGACGCCGCAATCGCTCTTTGCCGCGCAATTCATCGGCAGCCCGGCGATGAACGTGCTCGATGCGCAGATTGCCGACGGGCGGGTGATGCTGGGCGACGTGGCTGTCTGCGACAGCGACCAGCGTGCGGGACCGGTGAAACTCGGCCTGCGCCCCGAGCATGTCGCGCCCGATCCGCAAGGCCCGCTGGCAATGGAGGTTCTGCTGTCTGAACCGCTGGGCGCCAACACGCTCTTGCACGGGCGGCTGGCAGGGACGGAGATCGCCTTCACCGCCAGCCTTCAGGGTGTGCACCTCGCCAACCACGACGGTGAGGCGATGCGCTTTGGCGTCGATCCGGTCGATTGCCACCTCTTCGATCCCGAAACCGGACACCGGCTTTAGGCTGTCGGCCAATTTAGGCTTTTCCCCGGCGGGGCGAGGCAGTATCCGCATGTCTCAGGGCAGGGGGCGCCGTCTCCTTGCATCACGGGATGAGACATGAAGAGGGACCGAAGATGAGTGTTGAGCGACTGAAACAGGATGTGCAGAACCTGCGGGTCGAGACCGAGGAGAACGGGGTCTGGACCGTCACGCTAAACCGCCCGACAAAGCGCAACGCGCTGGATTCCCACACCGTCGAAGAGATGGTCGAGGTGTTTTCCAAGTCCGGGCGGCTGGGCGCCAAGGCGATCGTGCTGGCCGCCGAGGGCGACCATTTCTGTGCCGGGCTCGATCTCATCGAACATCACGACGCGGATCGCCGCCCCGAGGATTTCATGCATCTGTGCCTGCGCTGGCACGAGGCGTTCAACAAGATGGAATATGGCGGGGTGCCGATCATCGCGGCCCTCAAGGGCGCGGTCGTCGGCGGTGGTCTCGAACTGGCCAGTGCCGCGCATATCCGCGTGGCCGATCACGGCACCTATTTTGCCCTTCCCGAGGGCCAGCGCGGTCTCTTCACCGGCGGTGGCGCCACGATCCGGGTGGCCGACCTCGTGGGCAAGGCGCGGATGGTCGACATGATGCTCACGGGCCGCGTCTACAAGGGGCAGGAGGCCATCGACGTGGGCCTGGCCCAGTACCTCGTCGAGGACAGCATGGCCACGGCGCGCCAACTCGCTGCGCGCTCGGCCGACAACCTGCCGCTCACGAATTTCGCGATCTGCTCGGCGATCAGTCACATGCAGAACATGTCGGCGCTCGATGCGGCCTATGCTGAATCGGTGGTCGCGGGAATCGTCAACACCCAGGAACCCGCGCGCGCCCGGCTCAAGGCTTTTGCCGACAAGACCGCCGCGCGCGTTCGCCCCGAGTGATGCAGCGTGGCCAGAATCAAGCTGACGCGAGGTAAATTCCTCTGGCGTCACATGACTGTCAAAAGCTAGGCTTAACCCCGGGCTCAGCGACAATAGCGGCCTTGGGGGTCATCCCGACCTCCCAAGGCCCCTGCGCATCGTAAAAGGGGACAAGCATGGCTTTCACGAGATTTTCAGGCACGGGGCTGGCCAGCGCATTCGCGCTCGCCATCGCCTTCGGGACAACGGCGGTATCGGCCGAAACATCGGTGTCCATCGGCTTTCAGCAGGAGCCCACGACGCTCGATCCGACCAGCGACGCGACCGCGTCCATCGACGGGATCATCACCCATAACGTGCTGGAATCCCTGACCGTGGTCAACGAATCGGGCGAGGTCCTGCCGGCGCTGGCCGAGAGCTGGACCATCTCCGAGGACGGGCTGACCTACCGCTTCAAGCTACGCCGGGATGTCACTTTTCACGACGGCACCGAGTTTGACGCCGAGGATGTGAAATTCTCGTTCGACCGCGCCATGGCCGAGGACAGCGAGAACCCGACCAAGGGCATTTTCAACCCGGTGGAGCGTGTCACGGTCATCGACCCGCATACGGTCGAGATGACGCTCAAGAACAAGGACGCGTTCTTCCTGTTCAACATCGCGCGCGGCGATGCCTCGATCGTCGCACCCGAAAGCGTGGACCAGCTCAAGACCGCGCCCATCGGCACCGGCGCCTACCGTTTCGAAGGCTGGACGCGGGGCGACCGGCTCACCCTTGTGAAGAACCCCGATTACCGCGCTGCCGATACCGTGGAGATGGACAAGGTGGTGATCCGTTTCATCTCCGACCCCGCCGCGGCCAGTGCCGCGCTCTTGTCGGGCGAGCTTGACGCCTTCCCGGGCTTTCCCGCGCCCGAGATGCTGCCGCAATTCGAGGCCGATCCGCGGTTCACCGTCACCATGGGCAGCACCGAGGGCGAGGTGATCCTTGCCATGAACAACGCCAAGCCGCCCTTCGACAATGTCGAGGTGCGCCGCGCGATCAGCCACGCCATCGACCGTGACGCCATCATCGACGGGGCGATGTATGGCCGTGCCACCCCCATCGGCAGCTTCTATCCGCCGCACGGACCGGCCTATGTCGATCTTCTCGATACCTATCCGCATGACACTGACAAGGCCCGCGCCATGTTCGAGGAAGCCGGCGTCGCTGGCAGCACCATGACCATCCGCGTGCCGCCCTTTCCCTATGCTACCCGCTCGGGCGAGATCATCCAGGCGCAACTGAGCGCCGCGGGGATCGACGCCAAGGTCGAGAATGTCGAATGGGGCTTCTGGCTCGACGAGATCTACAAGAAGCAGAACTACGACATGACCATCATCGCGCACACGAGCCCCAACGACATGGGCAATTTCGCGCGCGGAAAGTCGTATTTCTATGGCTTCGAAGACCCGGAGTTCACCGACCTGTGGGACCGGATCAGCACCGAGACCGACCCCGATGCGCGCAACGACCTGTTGCAGCAGGGACAGCAATACCTGGCCGAGAACGCGATCCACGGTTTCCTGTTCCAACTTCCGCGGCTCGGCGTCTATGACGCGCGGTTGCGCGGGTACTGGAGTGCCTCGCCGGTGCTTTACGAGCCGCGCGCCAGCATGTCCTGGGCCGAGTGATCCGCTGAACCTCAACCGGATTGGTGTGACGGCATGAGTTATTTCATCGCCCGGCGTGTTGCCGGATTCCTCCTGACGCTCTGGGCGGTGTCGGTTGTGGTCTTCGCGGTGATGAACGTGCTGCCAGGCGATCCGGCGCTGACCATCCTCGGGATCGACTCCACCGAAGAGGCGCGCGCCGCCCTGCGCGCGCGCCTCGGCCTCGATCAACCCGTGGTGCTGCGTTACCTGGACTGGGTCATGGGCGCTTTGCGCGGTGATTTCGGGCAAAGCTATTCCTTCGGCGTGCCGGTGTCCGACCTCATCGCCGAACGCCTGCCGCTCACCTTCTCGTTGGCGCTGTCTGGCATGGTCGTGACCGTGTTGCTGGCGCTCGTTCTGGGTGTCACGGCGGCGGCGCGGCATGGTCGGCCCGGTGACTGGGGGATCATGCTCCTGAGCCAGATGGGCATCGCGATCCCGGCTTTCTGGCTGTCGATGCTGCTGGTCCTGCTCTTCGCGGTCAAGCTGCGCTGGTTGCCGCCCGGGGGCTTTCCCGGCTGGGGCGATCCGGTTGCGGCGCTGCGCGCGCTGGTGCTGCCCACGGCGGCGCTGGCGCTGGTGCAGTCGGCGGTGCTGGCGCGGGTGACGCGTTCGGCCGCGCTCGAAGTGATGCGGCTCGATTTCGTGCGCACCGCGCGTGCCACCGGCTTCGGGTCGCGCCACATACTCTGGCGGCATGTGCTGCCCAATGCGCTCGTGCCGATCGTGACCATCGTGGGGCTGCAATTCGCGGGCCTCGTCACCGGCACGATCGTGATCGAGAACGTGTTCTACCTGCCCGGCCTCGGGCGCCTGCTGTTCCAGTCCATCGCCAATCGCGACCTCATCACGGTCCAGGCGCTGGTGATGTTCTTTGCCGCGCTGGTGGTGACGGCCAATTTCCTCGTCGATATCGCCTACGTGATCATCGACCCACGCCTGCGCGAGGCTCGCGGATGAGCGAACGGCGACTTTCCCCCAACCTGGTCATCGGCGCGGCGCTGGTGACGCTGGTCTGTGGCGTGGCGCTCCTGTCGGTGGTGTGGACGCCGCACCCTTACGCGGTGATAAACGTGTCGCAGAAATTTGCCCCCGCCAGCGCCGAGCATTGGCTGGGCACAGATCAACTCGGCCGCGATCTGGTGTCGCAACTGATGGTTGGGGCGGCCAATTCGATGATGGTGGCGCTGCTGGCCGTGGGGGTCGGCTGCGTTCTGGGCACGGCATTCGGGCTTCTGGCGGCGGCGCGGGGCGGCTGGACCGAAGAGGCGATCATGCGCGTCTCGGATCTCGGATTCGCCTTTCCGGCGCTCTTGTTCGCGATCATGCTGGCGGCGGCCTATGGCCCGTCGCTGAGCGTGGTGGTGGTGGCCATCGCCTTCATCAACATCCCGATATTCGCACGGGTCGCGCGCGCGGCGGCCAAGCAGGTCTGGCATCGCGAATACGTCTATGTGGCACGGGCGGCGGGGATGGGCCGTTTCGCGATCTCGCGCGATCACATCCTGCCCAATATCGCGGCCCCCGTCATCGTGCAGGCCACCATCGAATTCGCCGTGGCGATCCTGACCGAAGCCGCGCTTTCCTACCTCGGACTTGGCGCACAACCGCCCGCACCGTCATGGGGGCGGATGCTCTCCGAGGCGCAGACGCTGATGAGCCTCGCCCCGCAACTGGCGATCTGGCCGGGGCTGTGCATCTTCATCGCCGTTTTGGGCTTTGGCCTTCTGGGCGACGGGCTGCGCGACATGACCGACCCGCGCCTCATCCGGGAGCGGCGCGCATGATCGAGGTCGAAGGTCTCTCCATCACCAGCGCCTCGGGGCCGATCCTGCGCGATGTCGGGCTGCACGTGGCGCCCGGCGAACGGCTGGGCGTGGTCGGCGAAAGCGGCTCGGGCAAGACGCTGCTGGCGATGTCGCTGATGGGCATGGTGCCCGACGGATTGCACGTTACCGGCTCGATCCGCGTCGACGGGGCCGAGATGGCCGGCGCGGGTGAGGCCGCGTGGCGGCGCCTGCGCGCCCGGCGCGTGGCGATGATCTTTCAGGAGCCGATGAGCGCGCTCAACCCGCTGCGCCGGGTGGGCGATACCGTGGCCGAACCGCTGATCCGGCACCTTGGCCTTTCGCCCCGCGCCGCGCGCGACAAGGCGCTGGCGCTCTTCGACGAGACCGGTATTCTCGACCCGGAGCGGCGGCTTTCGCAATATCCGCACCAACTCTCGGGCGGCCAGCGCCAGCGGGTGCTGATCGCGCTGGCACTCGCGTGCGACCCCGAACTTCTGATCGCGGACGAGCCGACCACCGCGCTCGACGCCAACGTGGCGCTGCGCATCACGCGGCTCCTGGTGCGGCTGGCAAGGGAACGGCAGATGGGGCTTCTGTTCATCAGCCACGACCTCGCCGCGGTGAGCCGCACGACCGAACGTCTGATGGTGATGTATGGCGGCGACGTGGTCGAAACCGGCGCCACGGCCGAGCTGCTGCGTGCCCCGGCGCATCCCTACACCGCCGGGCTTCTTTCCGCGCGCCCGTCGCTCGCCACCCATGGCAAGCGCCGCCTGCCCACCATTCCCGGCAGCGTGCCACCACCGCAGGACCTGCCGCGCGGCTGCCGCTTTTCGGGCCGATGCGATCAGGAAATCGCGCGCTGCGCCGAGCAGAGGCCGAACCCCGTCACCACCGCCCCCGACAGTTGGGCCGCCTGCCACCTGTTGCAGGCCCGGTCGAAAGGGGCGGGATCATGAGCGCGCTTCTGTCGGTCGAGGCGGTGACGCGGCAGTATCGCATGCCGCGCCTGTCGCTGTTTCAGCCCGCACCGCTGCTGACGGCGGTGCAGGATGTGTCGTTCACGCTCGACACCGGGCACACGCTGGGCATCGTCGGCGAGAGCGGGTCCGGAAAATCGACGCTTGCGCGGCTGGTGATGGGTTTCGAGACGCCCGATGCGGGCCGCGTCGTCTTTGACGGCCAGGATCTGGCGCAGCTCTCGCCGGCGGCGATGCGGCGGGCGCGGCGCGGTTTCCAGATGGTGTTCCAGGATCCGTTCGGCTCGCTCGACCAGCGCCGCCGCGTGGGCTGGTCCATCGCCGAGCCGTTGCGCGCGCAGGGCGTGGCGGGCGATCACGCGCGCGCGGTGGCACAGGCGCTCGAACAGGTGGGGCTGCGCGCGGAACATGCCGAGCGCTTCCCGCATGAATTCTCGGGCGGGCAGCGGCAACGCATCGCCATCGCCCGTGCCATCATCACCCGCCCGCGACTGCTCGTCGCGGATGAGGCCGTGTCGGCGCTCGATGTGAGCGTGCAGGCGCAGATTCTCAACCTTCTCATGGATTTGCAGGACGATCTTGGACTTGCGATCCTGTTCATCAGCCATGACCTTGCCGTCGTCTCGAGCATCTGTGACGATGTGCTGGTGATGCGCGAGGGGCAGGTGCTCGAACGCGGCCCGGTGGCAAACGTCCTGACCCGCCCCGCGCAGGATTACACCCGCACGCTTCTGGCGGCGGCCACGCTTGAGGATTGACCATGACCCGTTTCGTTCACCTGACCGACCTTCACGTCACCGACCCCGAGCGCGATGATCCTCAACGCCTGTCCGACACGTCCGCGATGCTGGCGCAGGCGGTGGCCGAGATCGGGCGCATGGACCCGCCCCCCGATTTCGTGGCGATTCCGGGCGACCTGACCAATCACGGTGACATCGAAAGCTATCAATGCGTGCAGGCCGCGCTTGCGCCCTTGTCGGTGCCGGTCGTCATCTCGCTGGGCAATCACGACGCCCGCGAGAGTTTTCGCGCGGTCTTCGACCCCGATGCGCGGCGCGACGCGACGCCTGCCTTTCACGACCGGGTGTTGGCCGGGCTGCATGTCATCGCGCTAGACAGTTCGGTGCCGGGCCGGGTCGGTGGCGCCATCGGCGCGGAACAGTTCGGCTTGCTCGACGTGGCGCTGGCTGCGCATCCGGACCTGCCCAAGCTGATCCTGTGTCACCATCCACCCGCCATGCCACAGGGTGCGGGGCTGGCATGGGAGAGCCTGACACCCGAAGACAGCGCGACCCTTGCCGCGCATCTTGCCGGCCGGAACGTCATCGCCATCCTGAGCGGTCATGTCCATTGCAACCGCGTGCTGCATTGGCATGGCATCCCGGTGGTCATCGCGACCGGCCTGCACAACACCGTCGACCTGCTGGAACCGGCTGACATGGTGATGCAGGAGGGCGCGGGGCTTGCCATTGCTCAGGTTATGCCCGATGCGCTCGATATCCGCTTCGTGCCACTGGCGCCCCGGGGGGCGGTGCTGGGCCGGATCGGGGCCGACCGGTTGCGGGGGTTCGCCTGAGTGACCGCGCCAGGGATCGGGGATGACAAGGATGACCACCTTCTCGCGCTGAGCGGGGCCTACAACGTGCGTGATCTGGGCGGATACCGCACCCGAGCGGGCGATCTCACCCAGCGTCGCAGGCTGTTGCGCGCCGATTCCCCGCATCGGCTGACTTCGGGGGATCTCGACCTCTTGCTGGACACCGGGCTGCGCACCGTGATCGACCTGCGTGCCCCGCACGAGCTTGCCGGTGCGCCGAACCCGCTGGGCGCGGTTTCCTCGCTCGATTACCTGCACTTGCCGCTTTTCGACGCGCTGGCGCCGGCGAATGTGCACGAGGGCGCGACCGGGCCGGACCCGCTCCCGCATTTCTATGCGCGCACCCTGTCGACGCGCGCCGAGGCGCTGCGCGAGGTGATGCAGGCCATCACCGAGGCCCCGCCCGGCGCGGTGATGTTCCACTGCACCGCCGGGAAGGACCGCACCGGGCTCATCGCCGCGCTGCTGCTGGGCAATGCCGATGTGCGCGAGGCGGATATCGTGGCCGACTATGCCAGCACTGAACGTCACATCGCGCCGCTGGTGGCCGAGTTTCTCGAACGCGCGCGGGCGGCAGGCGGTACCGATATCGAAGCCTATGGACGCGCGCTCAGGTCGCGCCCCGAGACGATGCAGCGGGTGCTGGCCGATATCGCTCGCACCTACGGCTCGGTGCCCGATTACCTTGCCGGGATCGGCCTTGATTCGACCCAGCTTGCAAGACTGGCGGCGCGACTGGTTGTCGCGGCGTCAAGGCCGGGCTGAGGATGCGCTGCGTTACGCCTTGTGCATGGACATCTTCGCCCACCGTCTCCGAAAAATGCCCTGAACATCTTGTCTTGGGCGGGTTTGCGCCGATATTCCTTTTCGGGTAACAGAACAAGAACCGGGGCGAACAGGGCAGAGCGCGCGACATGTTTATCGAAAACGGTTTTCTGCTGGTGATCGCGGCGCTTCCCTTTGTCGGAGCCCTGATCCCGGGGCTGATGATCCGGGCCGGGCGCACGGCCTGCGCGTCCTTCACCGCCATTCCGACGGCTTTCGCTTTGGTGCTTCTGGCGATGCTCGCGCCCGAGGTGATGCAGGGCAACGTGATCCGCTACGAGGTCGAATGGCTGCCGCAGCTGGGCCTCTCGGCTGCCTTCTTTCTCGACGGGCTGGGGCTGCTCTTTGCGGGGATGATCCTCGGTGTCGGCCTCCTGATCACGCTCTATGCGCGCTTCTATCTCTCGGGCGAAGACCCGATGGGGCAGTTCTATACCTATCTGCTGCTGTTCCAGGGCGCGATGCTGGGCATCGTGATCTCCGACAACATTCTGCTTTTGCTGATCTTCTGGGAGCTGACCAGCCTCTCGTCGTTCCTGCTTATCGGATACTGGAAGCACCTGCCCGAGGGCCGGCAAGGCGCGCGCATGGCGCTGGCTGTCACCGGGGCAGGGGGGCTTGCGATGATCGGGGGGATGCTGATCCTGGGCCAGATCGTCGGCAGCTACAACCTCACCGACATCCTGACCGAGGGCGAGGCGATTCGGGCGTCCGAGTGGTATCTGCCCGCGCTCGTCCTGATCCTGCTCGGCGCCTTTACCAAGTCGGCGCAGTTCCCGTTCCATTTCTGGTTGCCACATGCCATGGCCGCGCCGACGCCGGTCAGCGCCTATCTGCACTCGGCCACGATGGTCAAGGCGGGGGTGTTTCTGATGGCGCGGATGTGGCCGGCGCTGGCCGGCACCGACGCGTGGTTCTACCTCGTGGCGACGACCGGGCTCATCACCATGGTGCTGGGCGCGCTGATCGCGCTTTTCAAGGACGACCTCAAGGCGCTCCTGGCCTTTTCCACGGTCAGTCATCTCGGCCTTCTGACCATGCTTCTGGGGTTCGGCACCAAACTCGCGGCGGTGGTGGCGGTGTTTCACATCATCAACCACCTCACCTTCAAGGCCGCGCTCTTCATGACGGCCGGGATCGTCGATCACGAAACCCATACCCGCGACATCAAGCGGCTGGGCGGCCTGCGCCATCTGATGCCCGTGACCTTTCTCGTCGGCACGGTGGCGGCGCTTTCCATGGCGGGCATTCCGCTTTTCAACGGCTTCCTGTCGAAAGAGATGATGCTCGAAGAGGCCGCCCACACGACCTGGGGCAACAGCCCCTACGCGGTCGGGGCGCTGGCCACGCTGGGCGCGCTCCTGTCGGTGGCCTATTCCTTCAGGTTCATCGCCCATGTCTTCCTCGGCCCGGTGCGCGACGACTACCCGGCCAAGCCGCATGACCCGCCCTTCGGCATGTGGGCGGCCCCGGCGCTCCTGGCGGCCTGTGTCGTGATCATCGGTATCCTGCCGGCGGCGGTGGTCGGCCCGCTCGTGGCCGTGGCCGGCGGCGCGGTGATCGGCGGCGGCGAGATGCCCTATTACTCGCTCAAGATCTGGCACGGGATCACGCCTGCGCTCTTCATGTCGGTGATCGCGGTGGCGGGCGGGCTTGTCCTGCTGGCAATGCACCGCCCGCTCGACCGGGTGTGGAACGCGGTGCCGCGCCCCGAGGCGAAAACCATCTTCGACGCGCTCATCGCGCGGGTGGCCGGAGCCTCGCGCGGCATCACCGAATCCATGCATAACGGTGCGATCAGCCGCTACCTGGCAATCTTCTTCGTCACCACGCTGATCGTGGGCTATGCCGCATGGGCCGGTGGCGGCTTGACGGAGGCGACACGCGCGCCGCTGCCGGTGCCGCCCGCCGTGGCGATCGGCTGGGTGCTGCTGATCGTGGCGGTGATCTCGGTCACCATCACCCACCGTCGCCGGTTCCTGTCTCTTGTCATCATTGGCGTTGTCGGGCTGATGCTTTCGGCCGGCTTCGTCTACCTCTCGGCGCCCGACCTCGCGCTCACGCAAATTTCGGTCGAGACGGTCACCATCATGCTGCTCCTGCTGGCACTGCATTTCCTGCCCAAGGAAACCCCGGTGGAAAGCGGCGCCGCGCTGCGGCTGCGCGACGGGGCGATCGCGGCCGCGTCAGGGCTTGGCGTGGCGGCGCTGGCCTATACGTTCATGTTGCGCGATGTCGATACGATCTCGGACTTCCACCTCGCCAATTCCTACGAGGGCGGCGGCGGCACCAACGTCGTCAACGTGATCCTCGTCGATTTCCGCGGTTATGACACCTATGGCGAGATCATCGTGCTGGGCATTGCCGGTCTGGTGATTTTCGCCCTCATGGAAACGCTTCTCAACGGGCCGGTCGCGCGGCGCCTGCGCGAGACGGTCTATGAGCCCGACCGCTCACGCGACCGCCACCCGCTGATGATGGTGGTGGCCACCCGGGTGATGATGCCCATCGCGGTCATGGTCGGCATCTACATCTTCCTGCGCGGGCACAACGAACCGGGGGGCGGCTTCGTTGCGGGCCTTGTGATCTCGATCGCGCTCCTGATGCAATACATGGCCTCCGGCTTTGCCTGGACACAGGCGCGGCAGCGGTTCGAATATCACGGGCTGATCGGCTTTGGCGTGATCATCGCGGGGCTGACAGGGGCCGGCGCGATGCTCGCCGGCAAGCCCTTCCTGACCAGCGCCTTCGACTATTTCCACTTTCCGCCGATCGAGGAATTCGAACTGGCCACCGCCATGGCCTTTGACCTGGGCGTCTTCCTCGTCGTCTTCGGCGCGGTCATGCTCATGCTTTACAGCCTGTCGCGGCTTGCGCGCATTGCCGGAGAGACGGTGAACCGCGAGCCAATGGATTATGATCCGACCGACCGGGTCGAAAACCGCAAGGAGGCGTGAATGGAAGTGGTGGTGGCAAGTGCCGTCGGCGTGCTGACCGCGAGCGGGATCTACCTCGTTCTGCGTCTGAGGGCCTTTCCGGTCATCCTCGGGCTGGCGCTGCTGTCCTATGCGGCCAATGTCTTTCTCTTCGCGTCCGGGCGCCTGGCGATCAACATGCCGCCGGTCCTGTCGAAATATGGCGAAGCGAGCTATACCGACCCGCTGCCGCAGGCGCTGGTGCTGACCGCGATCGTGATTTCCTTCGGCATGACGGCGGTGCTCGTGATGGTGGCGCTGGCTGCCTATCTCAAGGCCGGCAGCGACGCGGTCAACATGGGCGCACCCGGAACCGGCGCCGAGGATGAAGAGGCGGACTCATGATGATGCACTGGATCATCGCACCGGTCCTGCTCCCGGCGCTTCTCGCACCGGTGATCGGCTATGTCATGCGTCACGACATCACGCTCGCGCGGGTGGCCTCGATGGCCGGGGCGGTCGGCCTTCTGGGCATCGCATTGCAACTCGTGATCATGTCCTCGGGCGGCGAGACGCTCGTTTACCGCTTGGGTGACTGGCCCGCGCCCTTCGGGATCGTGCTGGTGCTCGATCGTCTTTCGGCGGTGATGGTCCTGCTCACCGCGATCCTGGCGCTCATCGTGCTCTGGCATGCCTGCGCCTCGGATTGGGACCGGCAGGGGCGGCATTTCCACGCCATTTTCCAGTTTCAACTGATGGGCGTCTGCGGCGCTTTCCTGACCGGTGACATCTTCAATCTCTTCGTCTTCTTCGAGATTCTGCTGATTGCCTCCTACGGGTTGATGATCCACGGCGGCGGGCGCGAACGGATGCGCGCCGGGCTGCAATACGTGATCATCAACCTGGCCGGTTCGACCCTGTTTCTCTTTGCCCTGGCGGTGCTCTATGCCAGCACCGGAACGCTCAACATCGCCGACCTGGCGCAGCGCCTGCGCGAAATCCCGGTCGAAGAGGCCGCGCTCGTGCGGGTGGCGGCGATCTTTCTGATGGTCGTATTCGCGGTCAAGGCGGCGCTCTTTCCCGTGCATTTCTGGCTGCCGGGCACCTATTCCAACGCACCTGCACCGGTGGCCGCCTTCTTTGCGATCATGACCAAGGTGGGGGCCTATTCCATCATCCGCGTTCATACCCTTGTCTTCGGCCCCGGGGTCGAGGCCACTGACGGGCTGATGGCAAGCTGGCTCTTTCCGGGGGCCGTGATCACCATTGCCATCGGCGCGCTCGGCGTGATGGGCGCGCGCCAGATCCTGCCGCTCGTCTCCTATGCCGTGGTCGGCTCCATGGGCGTCTTGCTGATCGCGGTGGCCAGTTTCACGCCTGCGGCGCTTGCCGCGGGGCTCTACTATCTCGTCCACTCGACCTTTGCGGCGGCGGCGCTCTTCCTGCTGGCCGATCTGGTCCTGCACCGGCGGGGCAGCGGGGCCCTGACGATGTTTCCCGCCACCGCGCAGAACGGGCTCTTTGCCGCGCTCTTCTTTGGCGCTGCCATCGGCATGGCCGGCATGCCGCCGCTCAGCGGTTTCCTGGGCAAGCTGCTGGTGCTCGACGCGCTGCGCGCGCCCGAGGTGATCGTCTGGGCCTGGGCCAGCGTGCTGGCCGGGTCGCTCTTCACGATTGTCGGCTTTGCCCGTGCAGGCAGCGTGCTGTTCTGGAAATCGACGGCCGTGACGGCCCAGGGGGCCGCGCCCGCGCGCGACATGCCCGCGCCGGTGACGACCTCCGAACTTGTGCCGGTCTTTGCCGCGCTAGCGGTGCTGGGCGCGCTCGCCGCGCTCGCGGGCCCGGCGGCCGGATATCTCGACGAGACCGCGAGACAGGTGTTCGACCACGCGGGCTATATCGACGCCGTTCTCGGAACCGGCCCGGAACACGCAGGGGAGGCCAAACCGTGACTGCGCGACTTTTTCCCCATCCGCTTCTGAGCGTCGTGCTCCTGATCGTGTGGCTCGGCCTCGTGAACAAGGTGACGCTGGGCAACGTGGTGCTGGGCGCGATCCTCGGCATCGCCGTGCCGATGCTGACCTCGCCCTACTGGCCCAACCGCCCGCGCATTCGCGCGCCGCTGCGCGCCATGGAATATGCGCTCGTGGTGGTGTGGGACATCATCGTTGCCAATGTGCAGGTGGCGCTGATCATCCTTTTCAAACCCAACGACCGCATCCACTCGCACTGGATCGCCGTTCCGCTCGAACTCACTTCGGCCGAGGCGATCACGGTGCTGGCCGGCACGATCACCATGACACCTGGCACCGTTTCGGTGACCTTCAGCGCCGACATCCACAGCATCCTTGTCCATTGCCTGCACACCGATGACCCCGACGCGGTCAAGGCCAACATCAAGAGCCGTTACGAGGCGCGTCTGAAGGAGATATTCGAATGATCGAGACCACCCTTGTCTTTGCCATCGGCTGTTTCGGGCTGGGCCTGCTCTTCTGCCTCTGGCGCATGTTGCGTGGCCCGACCCATGCCGACCGCATCCTTGCGCTCGATACGATGGTGATCAACATCATCTCGCTGCTGATCCTCTATGGCATCAAGGAAAGCACGGCGGTCTATTACGAGGCGGCAATGCTGGTCGCCATGGTCGGGTTCGTTTCGACCGTGGCCTACTGCCGCTTCGTGCTGCGCGGCGACATCATCGAATGAGGGCGACATGGAATCTCTGAGCGACATCCTTATCTCGTTTTTCCTCGTCGTGGCGGGGATATTCGGCCTGGTCGGCTCTTTCGGCCTCGTGAAGCTCAAGGGCACGATGCAACGCATCCACGCGCCCACCAAGGCCACGACGCTCGGCGTGGGCGGGGTGCTGATCGCCTCGATGCTCTATTTCACGCTGGTCAAGGACAGCTTTTCCTTCCACGAGTTGCTGATCACGCTCTTTCTGTTCATCACCGCGCCGATCACCGCGAACTTCATCTCGAAAACCTACCTCGCGAGGCATCTGCGCGAGGACGACCTGCCGGAGACCGGCCAGTCCTATGGCTGGGCCGTGTACACCGATCCGCCGGAATAGGACCGCCCGCGTCAATTCGTGCCTCGTCCCAAAGGGGCGCCGGTCCCGGCTGTTCGGCACTGGGTGGCTGATCACGAACCGGGGCGAATCACTTCACCAAAGCGTGAGGCGACAGTGATTCGCAAGTCAAGTACGCTATTGTGGGTTGAAGTGGATTTTCGATCTGCTCGGATAGCTTGCAATTTTGCCTGCGAGTCACGGTGATCCAGCGCCAAATTGATGCTCGCAGCTGGTGGTAGGGCCCTGCACCGACTCCATCGTCCAACGACAGCATGTTGTGTGGATTGGCTTCGAACGAACCTGCAAGATCACGTCCGGACTCGGGCCCCGGTGGTCATGAAAGATGACAGGATGGGAATTTCACGGTAAGTTTATACCTGCGGTGACAATGCTGCATACTACCAAGACTGCCACGTTTCGGCGTACCCAATAACTTTAATTTCGTTAACCAGTCCGGCCCTTTTTCGGGTTGGCTCATTTTTGGGCGATCAAATGTCTGATGATTATTCGATCGGGCAATCCGAACTCCGGGATGCCAAGAGCGATTTGAGAGGCCTTGTTTGGACGGCGGCGTTTTTCAGCGTGTTCGTGAACATCCTGATGTTGACCGGTCCGCTCTTCATGCTCCAGACCTATGACCGGGTGCTGAGCACCAAGTCCGAACCGACGCTGCTGGCCTTGCTTGCGATCGTGGCGTTCCTGTTTCTGATCATGGGCGTGCTCGATTGGTCCAGGAGTCGCCTGCTCACCCGCTTGGGCGCCAATTTCCAGGATCGCCTCGACAAGCGCGTCTTTCAGGCCATGCTCAAGAAATCCTCGACCGATCACGAGGTCGACGAGAATACCGGCTCGGGACAGCAGTTGCGCGACCTCGAAGCGATGCGGCGCTTTTACGGCTCTCCGCTTTTCGCGGCGCTGTTCGATGCACCCTTTGCGCCCATATTCCTGATCGGGCTGAGCCTTTTCCACCCCTATATAGGGATGTTCGCCTTTGCCGGTGGCATGATCCTGATCCTGACGGCCGTGGCGAACCAGTATGTCACCAAAACCAGTTCGGTCAAATCGGCGGTGGCAAGCTACAAGTCGGATCGCTATTGCGATCAGTTGCAGAACGAGGCCGAGACGATCCGCAGCCTGGGGATGCAATCCAACGCCTTCGCGAAATGGGCCGAGGCGCGCAAAAGGGCGCTGGAGCAGAACGTGCGGGCCTCGGATCTGGGCGGGAATTTCTCGGTCCTGTCGCGCGTTTTCCGGCTGTTTCTGCAATCGGCCACCCTTGGCCTCGGCGCCTGGCTGGTACTGCAGGGCGAGATCACGCCCGGCGTCATGATCGCTTCGTCGATATTGCTTGGCCGTGCCCTTGCGCCGGTCGAGACCGTCGTCAACCAATGGGGCGCGGTGCAACGGACCAAGCGCGCGTGGGAAAACCTTGCGTCTCTGCTGTCGGAGATCCCCGAAGAGCGCAGCCTGATCGATCTTCCGCGACCCGGGGCCAGGCTCAAGGTGCAGCAGATCACCGTCATGCCACCCAAGAGCACGGTTTCGACCCTAAAAAAGGTCAGCCTCGAGATCGAGCCCGGCATGGCCGTTGGCGTGATCGGACCGAGCGGATCGGGCAAGTCCACCCTGGCGCGGGCAATCACCGGGCTGTGGCCGCTTGCCGGGGGCAAGATCACGCTCGACGGTGCCCCGTTGCACCAGTACGATCCCGAGACGCTTGCGCAGTATATCGGGTACCTGCCCCAGCGGGTGACCCTGTTCGATGGCACCGTGGCCGAGAACATTGCCCGGCTGGCCCAGAGTTTCGATTCCGCCCGGGTGGTCGCCGCGGCGCGCAAAGCGGCCGCGCATGAGATGATCCTGGGCCTGCCACAGGGCTACAACACGCCCGTTCACACGATCGGCACACAGCTTTCGGGCGGGCAGATCCAGCGGATCGCACTGGCGCGCGCGCTCTTTGGTGATCCGGTTTTTCTTGTGCTGGACGAGCCGAATTCCAATCTCGACAACGAAGGCTCCATGGCCCTCAACGAAGCGGTCGTGGCCATGAAGGAAGCGGGCGGCGCGGTTCTGATCATGGCGCACCGGCCCGCCGCCATCAAGGAATGTGATTACCTTCTTGTTCTCGAGAACGGTCTCGTCAAGGCATGGGGGCCGAGAGAGAAGATCATGTCGGAGATGCTATCCAATGTCCGTGTCATCCGCAAGACGGTGGCCACGTCCGCCGGGGGGGGGCTGGCATGAGCGCGCAACCGAGAGGGCGATTTTCATCGCGCCTGCCGTATGTGGTTGGGCTGGGCGCTGTGGCCCTTCTGGTTTTCGGTGCCGTGGGCTGGGCCGTGAATGCGCAGATCGAGGGCGCCGTGATCGCGCCGGGGCAGATCGTGGTGGACCGGAACCGGCAGGCTGTGCAGCATCGGGATGGCGGAATTGTCGACGAGGTGCTGATCCGGGAAGGAGACAGCGTTGTCGAAGACCAGGTGCTGATCCGGCTTGATCCGACAGAGGCCCTGTCGGAACTGGCCATCGTCGAAAGCCGGCTTTACGAGCTGATGGCCCGGCGTGGCCGTCTCGAGGCAGAGCGTGACGGCGCCGAAGAGATCCGTTTCGACCCCAAGCTGCTCGCCATAAGTGCGACGAACCCGGAGGTCGCCGAACTGATCGAAGGACAGACACGGCTTTTCGAGGCACGGCGTGAAACCCTGCAGCAGGGCGAATCCCAGATGCGCAATCAGCAGGAGCAGCTCAAGAACCAGATCGACGGCATTGATGCCCAGATGGTTGCAAGCGAGCGCCAGATCGTCTTGATCGGCGAGGAGACCGTCACGCAGCAGAGCCTGCTGGATCGCGGGCTGACGCAAACCGCGCGCGTGCTCAATCTCAGGCGCGAGGATGCCCGTCTGTCCGGTCTCCAGGGCGAGCTGGTGGCGCGCCGCGCCCAGGCCATGGAGCGTTATTCGGAGATTGATATCGAACTCCTCGGGCAGAAGGCGCAGCGCCGCGAAGATGCCATCGCCATGTTGCGTGACATCCTGGTCAACGAACTGGAGAATCGCGAAAGACGCGAGACCCTGCTCACCCGTCTGGAGCGGATGGAGATTCGCGCGCCGGTCGCGGGGATCATCTATAACCTGCAGGTTTTCGGCCCACGCTCCGTGGTGACGCCGGCCGAGCCGCTCATGTTCCTCGTTCCCCAGGACCGACCGCTCGTGATCGAGGCACGCGTGAATGTGGTCGATGTGGACAAGGTCGCGTCACGGCAACAGGTCAGCCTGCGGTTCCAGGCCTTCAGCATGCGCGATACCCCGGACCTCATGGGCGAGGTGATGCGGATCTCTCCCGATTCTTTCGAGGATCAGGCCACGGGTCGCTCCTATTACCGGGTCGAGATCGCGCTTTCGCAAAGCGAGTTGGACAAGCTTGGGCCGGATCAGATCCTGATCCCGGGAATGCCGGTCGACTGTTTCATTCGAACAGGCGAGCATACGCCATTCGCCTACCTGACAGAGCCGCTGATCAATTACCTTTCCCGCGCCATGCGTGAATCCAGTTGATCGCATTCCTGTCAGAACAGGGGCGTGGCGCACGGCTGGGCGACCTTTCAATTGCAGAAAGCCAGGGCAGATCGAAAAAGCCCCGGCCAATCGCATGTTCGACCGAAGGAATTCGCAGCGGGTTTCATTTCTTTTGAAACCCGACCAGAGTCGCAATGTCATTTTGTGAAACTCACCTCCGAAACCGGTGCGAAACATGAAAATACCTTGCCTGAGGTTGAATTCCAAAAGTCCAATGCATTATTTTCAATATTGTTTCTACCTATAGGGTAGCAGATTTCCGCATTACTGCCCCCATATGGGGATACTCCGCAAACCCCACGAATGTTCAAGTCATCGTGAGGCCGACTCATGAGGAATCGGCTCTCTGAATGCCGGCGGACGAGCGCTTTCTCAAATCCGGCAACACATTGAACTTTCATTTTTGGGGGTAAGCACCATGAGTATGACATCATTTCAACAAGCGTGGAATCTGGTTGGCGGTTTCACCTGGCTCGGTGGCACACCGAACACAGACAACGGAGAATTCGACGACACGACCAACCGGGGCAAGGCCCTGGGTGGCGATGACCACGTCAAGGGAAATTCAAACGACAACGCGATCCATGGGAACGGCGGCAATGACCTCCTTCGCGGGATGGAAGGCGACGACTATCTCTGGGGTGGCATCGGCAACGACATCCTATTGGGTGACGAAGTCAACGGACCAGCCGGCAATGATCAGCTGGACGGCGGCACTGGCGAGGATGTCCTTGCCGGCGGCGCCGGTGATGACAAGTTGTATGGCGGCGATGACGACGATCTCCTGATCGGCGGAACCGGCAACGATTACATGGATGGCGGTGACGGCAACGACGTCGTGCTTGGTGGATCCGATGATGACGAGATCAGGGGTGGCCACGGCGATGACGTCCTTGTCGGTCAGTCCGGTGATGACAAGATCTACGGTGGAACGGGTACCGATTTCATGGTTGGCGGCGCGGGCGACGACTCGCTCTATGGTGGGGCTGGCTATGACACGATCGCCGGCAACTCAGGCCATGACTACATCAATGGCGGCGGTGGACTCGATTGGCTGCACGGTGGATCGGGCGACGATACCGTCCGCGGTGGAACCGGTGCCGACACGATCTTCGGCGGCGAGGGCGACGACGCGCTTCTTGGCGAGAGAGGTCGGGACCAGATCTCCGGTGGTGAAGGAAGCGACAACATCCAGGGTGGTGCTCACAACGATACCATCTGGGGTGGCGACGGTGACGACCGGATCGAAGGGAACGACAACGCCGACTCGATCTGTGGCGGCGAAGGCGATGACCTCATCTGGGGCGACAATGCCGACGGCCAACCGGCCATGGGCGAAGCAAGCGACACCATCTCGGGCGGTGACGGCAACGACACCATCTATGGTGGCGAAGACGATGACGTCGTGACCGGCGATGACGGTGAGGACCTCATCTATGGCGGCACGGGCGACGATACGCTCGGCGGCAATGATGGCGACGACACCGTCCATGGCGGAGAAGGCGACGATCACATCCGCGGTCACCAGGGCAATGACGAGCTCTACGGTGAGAGCGGCAACGATGTGATGGCCGGCAATCGCGGCGACGATTACATGGATGGCGGGGCCGGTGATGACTGCATGGATGGCGGCGCCGGCGATGACGACATGTATGGCGGCACTGGCAACGACAGCATGGATGGTGGCGACAACGATGACTGGATGGATGGTGGCGACGGTGATGATCTTCTCTACGGGAATACCGGGAACGACATCATTTACGGCGACCAAGGTCAGGAGACGGGTGGCCAGGACACGTTGCTGGGTGGCTATGGTGACGACCAGCTCTTTGGCGGCAAGGATGACGACGTCCTGATCGCCGACGAGGGCAACGACACCCTCACCGGTGGTGCGGATGGCGATGACTTCGTCTTCGGTCACGAAGCCTGGGATCAGGGTCTGCATTCCAAGAATACCGTTATCGATGATAACGTCATCACCGATTTCGACGATGACAACAGTGATCGGATCGTTTTCCACACCGACTTCGAGGGCACGCTTTCGGCCGCCATCCAGGGTGACGATGTGCTGATCTCGTCCTCGCTCGGTGGGTCCGTCCTGGTCGAGGGGCTCGTCTCGGAAATGGATGGCATCGACCCGAGCGATCCGTTCTTCAATGAAGGCAACCTGATCGACTTCCTGACCAAGACCGGGGAGTATGGAGAGGATGACGGCAAGGGCATCATCGTCTTCGAGGATGTTCATGTCGAAATCCCGTACTGCGAGCCCGACGATGCCGAGACGTATTGCGAGGAGCCCCGTCCCGAGAACGTGTGCGTCAAAACTCCGCTCGACGACACGCCGATCGGAAACACCACGATCTACTCAACCGAACAGCAGATCGCGGACTGGTATGTCGAGCAGGACGCGAACGTGAGCATCGTCAACGATGGCAGCGTTCTCAAGATCTGCCTGCTCAATGAAGATCAGCTCACCAGCCTGTAAGCGATGCCAGGATCTTGGCCAAAATGGAAAAGAGCGCCCCTCGCGGGGGGCGCTCTTACCGTGGCCGGCGGATCTTGGAAAATTACCCCACCTCGATTCGGCCATCCGGCTCCGGGGCGCACCGCCCCCAAAAGGCGGTGCGTTTTACTCGAACCTGACAACTCGAACTTAATCACAAAAGGAGCTCCGAGACTATCCACCAATGCGTTTACAATACCTGGTCCAAGTTTCTCCTGGGGAAACAAAGGGAAGGAAGATAACGCCGGAGCAACGCGAGACATGAAGTGCTTCAGACGTCATTTTTATTTTACGAGCGGATGGTATTCCGTCGAATTTAATAATGAAATTACTGGATCACCATCAGTACTGATCGCCGAAAGTCCGAATTGCCGCTTGGTAATTCGTACGGGCCGAATTTATCGAGTAGTGGGTAAAAGGAAATCAAACAAGATCGACGTGCCAGGGATTTATTAACTATCTTTCTCACTCGAATTTAGGTAATATGGAGGTGTAATCGACTCGAGATATTTTTGAACTTTTTCGACTTTGGGCATTCAGAGCGATCCTGCAAAGCGACGCGGGGCGCACTTGGGGGTGATGCTGTCAAGTCTGGGTTTTGACCTGGTGTTCGGTGCTGGCCGTAAAAGTGATGTGACCGGCAAGGATATTGAAGCGGCGCTCTGGATGGTTCTCGTGGGTTTGGTTGTTGGGGGCCGTGGTATGATTTACGACAGACTGGGCGCGCGTGCGCTACGCCAGAAATTCCTGGAGCAATTCGTTGTATCCGCGGATTTTTCCTATGTGATGATGGGGCTTTACGACTGCCGGCGGAAGGAGGCGTTCGAATCCTGGTCGGTCCGAAGGCAGGACTCGTCGTCCGATGATGTCAACGACACGCCCCGCGACATCGAGCGCGCGCTGGCCGTTCAGGCATCGCTGCACCTCGACCGTTTGCAGGAGGGCCCGACGGGCTATCCCTTATGGCTCCGGGCCGGTGGTTACATGCTTGGGATCGGGCGCCCGATGGCAGCCATGATTCCTTTCATGGCCATTTCCGCAGACGCCTGGAGCGAGGCGCCATCCCTTCAGGCGATGTTGCGCATCGGAATGGCCTATGTCCAGCAACAGCAAGCGGAAATCATCTATTCACGCTCGCCTTGGCCCGAGGGCCTTGCCGCTGCGACGCTTGAAATGCTCGCGCTGCGCTTCCTTGTGGTCGACCAAAAGACACAGGTCCTGCGTGACGGTCGCCTCGACGACGAAATCGCACAGGACGATCCCGACTGGCTCCTCCTGAACGGACGCTTGACGCTGAAGGACCGACGGGAGCGCACGCTGCTGCACGAGGCCATCAGAAACGCCACGGGCGAGGATCGGCGGGCCTCGATCATCACGGTCTCGACCCGCTCGGGCGGTGTTCGCCTGGCCATCGTGGCCCCGCTCACGGGCAGCGAGCCGCCGCTGGCCATGGTGCTGTTCGAAAACACGCGCACCGATCATGCCGCCTTGCGAGAGCATTTCTTCACCGCCCACGGGCTGAGCCCGTCGGAACGCCGGATCGCGCATGTCCTGCTGGACGGCGGAACATTGAATGAGGCTGCGGAAACCAACTCTCTCTCGTTGGCCACCGTGCGCAGCTATCTCAAGAGCGTCTTCGGCAAGACCAACACGCATCGCCAAAGCGAGCTGATCGCGCTTTACTACCGCTCGATCCTGCCAATTGGCACCTCGATCATCAGGTCGGAGTCGCACTCTGACCGGCCCGAGGTGCTGGTCGTCCAAAGACCTCCCGCAAAGATTGCGCGGGATCTGACCTCATCACCCTGACTGCAGCCCCGCAGGGTCCCCGGGGTCGGACATGCAAGCTTGGCGGCCTGCATGGGTCCGGCGATCGGCCATGCCGGTGTCGCTTCGCCTGTCCCGCTCATCAGCCGGTGAGCTTGTCCCGGCGCCGTCCGATCACCGGCGGCGCAACCCCGACCGTGACCGGCGGCACGTCGCCCGCCGCCTCGACCTCGACCAGGCAGGAATGCGCGATCGGCCCCTGGGCCAGTTTCGATGTGCCCTTGTCAGGGGTGAGCGTGTTGGGGTTGCCATGGATGCAGCTTTCGCCCGCGGGCTCATACCACGCGCCGGTGGCGATCTGGATCACGCCGGGGCGGATCTCGTCGCTGATCCTGAGCCCGGCAAGACAGGCCCCGCGCGCGTTGAAGAGGCGCACCACCTGGCCCTCCGACAGGCCGCGCTTCGCGGCATCCGCAGGGTTCATCAGCACGGGCTCGCGACCCGCCACGCGGTCGGCGCGGCTCAGTGCCCCGTGGTCGATCTGGCTGTGCAGCTTGGTTTTCGGCTGGTTCGAGACCATGTGCAGCGCATCCCCCGCATCCGCCTTGCCAAGCCATTCCAGCGGCTCGATCCAGGCCGGGTGGCCCGGGCAATCGTCATAGCCGAACCCCGCGATGGTCTCGGAAAAGATCTCGATCTTCCCGCTCGGCGTCTTCAATGGCCGCGCCTCGGGATCGGTGCGGAACGCCTCCATCATCACGGTCTGTTTCTCGGGCGCCGGCACCCGGTGCCATCCCGTGCGGCGCAGCTCGTCCAGGGGGGGCAGTTCGACCCCGCCGCGCGCTGCCGCCTGCCGCGAAACATCATAAAGCCAGCGTTGCCACTCCGCGGCGCTGCGCCCTTCTGTGAACGCCTCTTCCACGCCCATGGCCGCGGCGATCCCGCGGAAAATCTCGTGATCGTCGCGCGCCTCACCCACCGGCTCGGCGGTCTTGTCCATCATCGTGATGAACGGATCCTTGGGCGACATGGCGATGTCGTCACGTTCAAGCGGCGTGGTGCAGGGCAGCACGATATCGGCATGTCGTGCCAGGCTGTTCCAGCACCATTCGTTCACGATGATCGTCTCGGGCTTTGCCCAGGCCCGGCGCAGGCGGTTGAGGTCCTGATGATGGTGAAACGGGTTGCCCCCGGCCCACCATACCAGCCGCACATCGGGATAGGTGAGTCTGCGCCCGTTGTAATCGACCGTGCCCCCGGGGTTTTCGAGCATGTCGGTGACCCGCGCCACTGGGATGTAGTCCGCCACCGGGTTCTGGCCTTGCGGAAAGGCGGCATAGGGCACCTGTTTTCGGTTGAGCCCGGTATGGTTCATCGCCGAATAGCCGAACCCCACACCGCCGCCGGGCAGGCCGATCTGCCCCAGCATCGCGGCCAGCGTGATCGCCGCCCAATAGGGTTGTTCGCCATGATCCTGCCGGGTCAGCGCATAGGCGACCGAGATCATGGTGCGCCCCTTGGCCATGCGGCGTGCCAGATCGCGGATCGTCTCGGCCGGAATTTCCGTGATCGCGGCGGCCCAGTCGGCGGTTTTCGCCACGCCATCGGATTTGCCTGTCAGGTAAGCCGCGAACCGGTCGAACCCGACCGTGTATCGCTCGAGGAACGCACGGTCATGCAGCCCCTCGGCGAGGATCACATGCGCCAGCCCCAGCATCAGCGCCGCATCGGTCGAGGGTCTGAGCGCCAGCCACTCGGCATCCACCTTGTCCAGCACATCCGCCCGCAAGGGCGAGACATTGACGAACCGCGTGCCCGCCTCATGCGCCGCCAGAACCCCCGCCTTTTGCACATGCGCGCCGGTGCCGCCCTGCGTGATCTGCCCGTTCTTGAGCGGCACGCCGCCAAAGGCCACGAAGAGATCGCAATGCTCGGCAATCGAGTCCCACGATGTCATCCGGTCGAGAAAGCCGCGAAAATCGCCCAGCACATGCGGCACGATCACCTCGGCGGCGGCAAAACTGTAGGTGTTGACCGACGCGGTGAAGCCGCCCACGAGATTGAGAAACCGCTTGAGCTGTCCCTGTGCATGATGAAACCGCCCGGCGCTGGCCCAGCCGTAAGAGCCGGCATAGATCGCCCGGTTCCCGTGATCGCGCCGCACCCGTTCGATCTCGTCCGCGATCAGGCGGTTGACCTCTTCCCATGTGACCTCGACGAAATCTTCCGATCCGCGCCGTTCGCCACCCGTGCCCGGCCCGCCCTCGAGCCAGCTTCGCCGCACCGCCGGGGCGGTGATGCGCAGCGCATCGGTGCGCGTCTCGACCATGCCCGGGCCGATGGGCGAGGGGTCGGGGTCATGCTCGAACGGGATCACCCCTGTCGGTTCCCCGTTCTCGGTCTCGACCCAGTAGGTGCCCCAATGGCTGTTGGTGATCGGTTTGCGGTCGAGATCCTTCATCGCGCGCTTCCTTCATGGCCCGTTCGTCGCTGTGCGAGAGTTGCGCAAAGCACGGGCGAAGGCAAGGCGGGGCATGTGCTGGCCGCGTTCTTGGGATATGTTGCGCTTGGTCACGTTCATATCGCCCGGGTCGCTTGCGGCCCGGGCAGCGCCCGCCCCGCCCCATGGGCGGGCGCTTCACGCCCACCCCGGGCCGGGCGCCGCCCTTTCGTTGGGTGTCAGTCGGTCCTGTTCGGCGCAATACGCTTCAGGCTTCTTACGGCTCAGGCGAAATGCACTTGATCCCTGCGCACGCCGCGTTAACCCCTTGCATTAACCTTTTGTCAGGACTTACCCGGCAGCCGGGTGGCAGCCGCGAGTCATACGCTTTTCACCCCCTCGATCTTTCGCCGAAAAACCGTGTTAACCCCACCGCACGGTGCCCCGCGAGCCTAGCTCCGGGGCTTGATATAGGCCGTTGCCTCGATTTCCAGGAGCGCATCGTCCTCGACCAGATCCTTTATGACAATCAAGGACATGGCCGGGAAATGCCGGCCCAGCACCCGGCGATAGGCCGCGCCGATCTCGCGCTGGTGGGCCATGTATTCGGCCTTGTCCTTGACGAACCATGTCAGCCGCCCGATATCGGTCGCGTCACCCCCCGCCGCACGAACGATTGCGGCAATGTTTTCAAGGGCTTGTTCCATCTGCCCGATGAAATCGTGTCGTTCGAACACCTTCTGTGCATTCCATCCGATCTGGCCCGCGATATGCAGCGTGCCATCCTCCATCAACATCCCATTGGCATAGCCCAGGGCCGGGGCCCATCCTTCGGGCTGAATTGTCTTGGGCGCCATCTCGCCTCTCCTCATACAGTCTCGTAACCCGTTGAAAATTCAAAGCTCGCCGCGCAGGTGCCAAAGCTCGGGGAAGAGTTCAACCTCCAGCATCCGCCGCAGGTAGGCCACGCCGGAGGTGCCCCCGGTGCCGCGCTTGAACCCGATCACCCGCTCGACGGTGGTGACATGGTTGAACCGCCAGCGGCGGAAATAATCCTCGAGATCGACCAGCTTCTCGCCCAGTTCGTAAAGCGCCCAGTGGGTCGCGGTATCCTCGTAAACCACCTTCCACCGCGCCTGGATTTCGGGCTGTGCGACATGCGGCTGGCCAAGCTGCGGGGCAGGGGGGGCTCCGCCGCCCGTGCCCTCGAAAAGCCGTGCGACAACCACGTCGTAAAAGCTCGGGCGGCGCAATTCCTGCTCAAGCTTTTCAACCACTTCCGGCAGATGCGCATGGGGTTTGAGCATGTTGGGGTTGCGGTTGCCCAGCAGGTATTCGATCATCCGGTATTGCGCGGATTGAAAGCCCGATGACGGCCCGAGCGTGTCGCGAAACCGGGTGTAATCCGCCGGGGTCATCGTGCGCAGGACATCCCATGCGTTGTTGAGCTGCTCGAAGATACGGCTCACCCGCGCCAGCATCTTGAACATCGGCTCCAGCGCCCCCGCCTCAAGCGCGCTCCGCGCGGCGGAAAGCTCATGGATCGCAAGCTTCATCCATAATTCACTTGTTTGATGTTGGATGACGAACAACATCTCGTCATGGGCATCCGAAAGCGGATGCTGCTGATCCAGAAGCGTATCCAGATGCAGGTAGTCACCGTATGACATCGCCCCCTTGAGATCGAGCTTGGCCCCCTCGCGCCCGGGATCATAGCCACCGCTCATCGCTCCGCCCTCAGGCGAAAGCGTTGGATCTTGCCGGTTTCGGTCTTGGGCAGGCCCTTGGTGAACACCACGGAACGCGGGTATTTGTAGGGCGCGATCGTTGATTTTACGTGCTCTTGCAATGACTTGACCATTTCCGGGCCGGGGATCGCGCCGGCCGAGAGCACCACATGCGCCTCGACGATGGCGCCGCGTTCCTCGTCGGGCACGCCGATCACCGCGCATTCGGCCACGGCTTCATGCGCCAGAAGCGCCGCCTCGACCTCTGGCCCGGCGATGTTGTAGCCCGAGGACAGGATCATGTCGTCATTGCGCGCGGCGAAATGGAAATAGCCCTCCGCATCCATGAAAAATGCGTCGCCGGTGATGTTCCAGCCGTCCTGCACATATTCCGTCTGCCGCTCGCCGCGCAGGTAACGGCACCCGGTCGGCCCCCGCACCGCCAGCCGTCCGACCTCGCCGGGGGGCAATCCCGTCCCATCCTGGTCGATCACCCGCGCTTCGTATCCCGCGACCGGCTTGCCGGTACAGGCAGGGCGGTGGTCCTCGAAGCGGTTTGTGACGAAAATATGGAGCATCTCGGTCGCCCCGATCCCGTCGAGCATCGGCTTGCCGGTCTTTTCCATCCATTCGTCATAGACCGGGGCGGGCAGTGTTTCGCCCGCGCTGACGGCGGCGCGCAGGCTGGACAGGTCGGCGCCCTCGTCCATCGCCTTGAGCATGGCGCGATATGCGGTCGGCGCGGTAAAACAGACGCTTGCGCGGTATTTCTCGATGATCTCGATCATGTTGGGCGGCGTTGCGTTCTCCAAAAGCGTCGCCGCCGCGCCAAAACGCAGGGGAAAGATCGCCAGCCCCCCAAGCCCAAAGGTAAAGGCCAGCGGCGGCGAGCCCACGAACACATCCTCGGGCTGCACGTCCAGCACCTCGCGCGCGTATCCATCCGCGATTATCAGGAGGTCACGGTGAAAATGCATCGTGCCCTTGGGCTCCCCGGTCGATCCGCTGGTAAAGCCGATCAGCGCCACGTCGTCCTGCGCGGTTTCCACCGCGTCGAACTGAACCGGTTTCTCCAGTGCCAGCCGGTCCAGCTCTGCATCGTGGTTCGACGTGCCGTCAAACCCGACCACGGTCTTGAGAAAGCGCGACTGCTTGGCACAGGTCGCCATCTCGTCCATCAGGCGCGTGTCACAAAGCGCATGGGTGATTTCGGCCTTGTCGACATATTTCGCCAATTCGCCCGACCGCAGCATCGGCATGGTGTTGACCACCACCGCCCCCACCTTGGTCGCGGCCAGCCAGCAGGCCACCATCGCCGGGTTGTTGGCTGAACGGATAAGGACGCGATTCCCGGGCCTTACGTCCAGATCCTCAACCAGTGCATGGGCGAGCCGATTGGTCCAGTCGGCCAATTCCTTGTAGGTCCGCCGCCGCCCGTTGCCAATAAGCGCGGTATGATCGCCAAAGCCGCGCGCCACCATTGCATCGGTCAGTTCCACCCCGGCATTGAGCCGATCGGGATACTCGAACCCCTCAAGTCGCAGCTCGGGCCATGTTTCCGGCGCGGGCAGGTTGTCGCGGGCAAAACTGTCCTCGTGGGCCGATGGTCTGAGCATATCCTATCCTCCCTGATACTGCCCCAGGGTCTGGCGCGCGATCACCACGCGCTGCACGTCCGAGGCACCTTCGTAGATCCGCAGCGCGCGGATCTCGCGATAGAGTTTCTCAACTGTCTCTCCCGATTTCACCCCGTCACCGCCATGCAGCTGCACCGCGCGGTCGATGACCTTCTGGGCCTGGTCGGTGGCGAAAAGCTTGGCCATCGCGGCCTCGCGCGTGACCCTTGGCGCTCCGGAATCCTTGGTCCATGCCGCGCGATAGACCAGAAGGGCGGCCGCATCGACATCGAGCGCCATGTCGGCGATATGCCCCTGGACCATCTGCAGATCAAAGAGCGGTGCCCCCTGCACATGGCGCGTCGTCACCCGCACGACCGCCTCGTCCAGCGCCCTTCGGGCAAAGCCCAGCGCCGCCGCCGCCACGGTCGAGCGGAAGACATCGAGCACCGACATGGCGATGCGAAAGCCCGCGCCGGGCGCGCCGATCATCGCCGAAGTCGGCACCCGGCAATCGGTGAAGCGCAGCGTGGCCAACGGGTGCGGGGCTATGGTCTCCAACCGCTCGACCACTTCGAACCCCGGCAGGCCCGCCGGCACGACAAAGGCCGAAAGCCCCTTGGCGCCCGGCGCCTCGTCGGTGCGCGCGAAAAGCGTGTAGACATCCGCGATACCGCCATTGGAAATCCATGTCTTTTCGCCGTTCAGAACGTAATCATCCCCGTCGCGCCTGGCCGTCATCGTGGAATTGGCCACGTCCGAGCCGGAGGCGGGTTCGGTCAGCGCAAAGGCCGAAATCGCCTGTCCCGCCCGGGTGAGCGGCAACCATTCGTGCTTTTGCGCATCTGTCCCGAACAGCGAGATCGCCCCGGTGCCCAGCCCCTGCATCGCAAAAGCGAAATCGGCCAACCCGTCATGGCGCGCCAGCGTCTCGCGAATGAGACACAATGTGCGCACATCAAGTTGCCCGTCCAACGCACCGGAATATTGGAGAAACCCGGCCTCGCCCAGATCTGAGACCAGCGCCCGGCAGGCGGCATCCGTGTCGGAATGGTCGATGGAGAGCCTCGCGGCAAACTGCTCCAGCTCTTTGGCCAGTGCCCGGTGCTGGTCCTCGAAAAACGGCCAGTTCAGAAAGCTTCGGTCACTCATCGCACCCTCCTTCATCTTCATCTTGCCGGAAATACTCCGGGATGGTGACAAGTCGCGCCACGACTTGCACCTGGGGGCTCGCCCCCTGGGCATTCGGCTCAGTCGCCCTCGAAGACTGGCTTCTCCTTGGCGACAAAGGCGTTGTAGGCACGCTGGAAATCCTGCCCCTGCATGCAGATCGCCTGCGCCTGCGCTTCGGCCTCGATCGCCTGCTCGAGGCTCATCGACCACTCCTGCGCGAGCATGGTCTTGGTCATCATGTGGGCGAAATTGGGCCCCTCGGCGATGCGCGCGGCCAGCGTCTGCGCCTCGGGCAGAAGGTGATCGGCGGCCACTTCACGACTGAAAAAGCCCCAGTTCACGCCCTCCTGCGCCGACATGCTGCGCCCTGTGTAGAGCAGCTCGGCCGCGCGCGACTGTCCGATGATGCGTGGCAGGATCGCACAGGCCCCCATGTCACAGCCCGCAAGCCCCACGCGGGTAAAGAGGAATGCGGTCTTGGCCTCGGGCGTGGCCAGGCGAATGTCCGAGGCCATCGCCATGATCGCGCCGGCGCCCGCGCAAACGCCATCGACCGCGGCGATGATCGGCTTGCCGCACCCCAGCATTGCCTTGACCAGGTCCCCGGTCATGCGAGTGAAGCGCAAAAGCTCTTTCATGCTCATCTTGGTGAGCGGCCCGATGATCTCGTGCACATCTCCGCCCGAACTGAAATTGCCGCCATTGGGCGCGATGACCACCGCCTTGACCTCTTCGTCGTAATGCAGGTCGCGGAACCAGTCGCGCAGCTCGGCATAGGAGTCGAAGGTAAGCGGGTTCTTGCGTTCGGGGCGGTCGAGCGCGATCGTCGCAACCCCGTCGTCGATCCCGCATCTGAAATGTTTCACGTCGCTGCGCATCAGTCATGCTCCTTCATCGTGTCGCTGAGATGGTCGAGACGGCGGATCATGCCGTCCACGTCGTCCGCATCGAGCCCGGCCAGCATCGCGTCGATCCAGCCTTGATGCGCGCCGGCATGTCTGGCGAAAACCTCGCGCCCCTTGTCGGTCAGGCGCACGCGTTGTGCCCGCCGGTCACCCGGCACGGCCACCCGCAGGGCCAGCCCTTCCTCGGTGAGCTTGTCCACGATCCCGGTGATGTTGCCGTTCGAGACCCGCAACATCTGGGAAATCTCGCTCATCTTCAGCCCCTCGGGGCTGCGATTGAGCGCGGACATGACATCAAAGCGGGGCAGGGTCGAGTTGAACTCGGCGCGCAACCGTCGCCTGAGGTTCGCTTCGATCAGGTTCGACGCCTTCAGGAGCTTGAGCCACAGTCGCAGCCGCGCCTTGGAAAGCGGCTCCTGATCGTCGGATGTATCGGTCTTGCGCGCTTCGCTCATACGGTCCCCACCAGTTCTGCCTCGCGGTCGGCCAGGCGCCAGAGTTGATCGCGTCCGGGGAGATAGGGCAGGGGCCAGTCGGTTGCCTGCCGGTCGCCGATCCGGGCGCCCTCATGGAAGGTCCAGTAGGGATCGGCCAGGTGCGGACGCCCCACCGCCACCAGATCGGCACGGCCCGCCATCAGGATCGAATTGGCGTGGTCGGCCTCATAGATGTTGCCGACGGCCATGGTCTTGATCCCGGCCTCGTTGCGAATACGGTCCGAGAACGGTGTCTGGAACATCCGGCCATAGATGGGTTGCGCCTCGATGCTGGTCTGCCCCGCCGAGACGTCAATGATGTCGGCGCCCGCGTCCGCGAACATGCGCGCGATCTCGACGGCCTCGTCCGGGGTGACCCCATGATCGCCGACCCAGTCATTGGCTGAAATCCGTACGCTCATCGGTTTGCCTGCGGACCAGACGGCACGCATCGCGGCAAAGACCTCGAGCGGATAGCGCATCCTGTTTTCAAGGCTTCCGCCATATTCATCGCCCCGTGCGTTCGACACGGGCGAGATGAAGGACGAGATGAGATAGCCGTGTGCCGCGTGCAGCTCGATCATGTCGAACCCCGCGCGGTCGGCCATTTGCGCCGCCGCCACGAACTCATCGCGCGCCTTGTCCATCTCGGACCGGGTGATCTCGCGCGGGGTGGGGTTCTCGGGCGACCAAGGGATCGGCGAGGCCGAGACGACCTCCCAGTTGCCGTGCGGCAGTGGTGCGTCCATCCGCTCCCAACCCAGTTGGGTCGAGCCCTTGCGCCCGGAATGGCCGATCTGGCAGCAGATCTTTGCATCGGTTTCACCATGCACGAAATCGACCACCCGCGCCCATGCGCTTTCATGTTCGGGCGCGTAGAGGCCGGGGCAGCCCGGGGTGATCCGCCCTTCGGCACTGACACAGGTCATCTCGGTATAAACCAAGCCCGCACCGCCCTTGGCCCGTTCGCCCAGGTGCACGAGATGCCAGTCGGTGGGGCAGCCATCGACGGCCTTGTATTGCGCCATGGGTGAGACGACGATGCGGTTTTTCAGCTCCATTTCGCGCAGGGTGAATGGGGTGAACATCGGGGAACGCACCGGCGCATCCCGGGGCACTCCGGCCTGATCCATGAACCACCGCTCCGCGCTTTCAAGCCATTCGGGATCGCGCAGGCGCAGGTTTTCATGGGAGATCCGCTGCGAGCGGGTGAGCAGGGAATAGTTGAACTGCACCGGGTCGAGATCAAGGTAGCGTTCGACCTCCTCGAACCATTCAAGGCTGTTGCGCGCTGCCGATTGCAGGCGCAGCACTTCGAGCCGACGTTCGTCCTGATACCGCCGAAAGGCCGTCTCCATGCTGGGCTCGGAATGCAGGTATTCGGCCAATGCGATGGCACTGTCAAAGGCCAGCCGCGTGCCGGAACCGATCGAGAAATGCGCCGTGGCCGAGGCATCGCCAAGAAGCACGACATTCTCGTGATACCAGGTCTGGCAAAGCACGCGGGGAAAATTGATCCAGACCGCCGAGCCGCGCAGATGCGCCGCATTCGACATAAGTTCATGCCCGCCCAAATGGCTTTCGAATACCTTGCGGCAGGTCTCGACGGTTTCTTCCTTGCTCATGCCCTCGAAACCGAACCTGTCCCAGGTTTCCTGGCTGCATTCGACGATGAATGTCGCCGTGTCTGCGTCGAACTGGTAGACATGCGCCCAGATCCAGCCATGTTGGGTCTTTTCGAAGATAAATGTGAAGGCATCGTCGAATTTCTGATGCGTGCCGAGCCAGACGAATTTGCATTTGCGGGTGTCGACATCGGGTTTGAACGCGTCGGCGTATTCCTCTCGTACGCGCGAATTGATCCCGTCACAGCCGACGACCAGATCATATTCCTTGCGATACTCTTCTGCAGTCCTGAATTCCGTCTCGAACCGCAAGTTGACCCCCAGCTCGCGGGCGCGCTCCTGCAACAGGATCAGCATCTGCTTGCGCCCGATTCCCGCAAAGCCATGCCCGCCGGAGACCGTGCGCTGACCCTTGTGGATGACGGCGATGTCATCCCAATAGGCAAAATGATCACGGATCGCCTGGGCGCTCTTCGGATCGTTGGACTGCAGCTTGTCGAGCGCATCATCCGACAGAACCACGCCCCAGCCGAAGGTGTCGCTTGCGCGGTTGCGCTCGATGACCGCGATTTCATGCGCCGGGTCGCGCAGCTTCATCGAAATGGCAAAATACAGGCCGGCCGGCCCGCCACCCAAACATGCAATCCGCATCAAGGCCTCCCATGATTCGCCGGGTTGCAATGATCCCGGGTGCGTGGAGTCTGAACATGGAATATAGATAGTTCAAGATTGAAATTTACAAACATATAGAATAATCTGCAACAGGAGCGCGTCGACCCGGGAGTGTTGACGTGGTTCGGGGTGTTTTTTGTAGGGTATGCTTACGTTTTTGTTGACAAGTGTCGCCGTGTTGGGAACCTTTGAAGTTGAGGCAATATATTGCATCAACTTCCGCGATTCCTGCCGGGTGCAGCGGGGAGGAACTGTGTCCGATAGGGCAATATAGTGCCAATCAATGGGAGGAAGAAAATGAAACTCAAATCACTTATGCTCGCGGCCTGTGCCGCGACAATGACAATGGGCGCGGCTCAGGCCGAAGGCGTCAAGGTTGGGATGATCACGACGCTGTCTGGGGGCGGTGCAGGGCTGGGTATCGATGTGCGTGACGGTTTCATGCTCGCCGTCAAGCAGTCGGGCCGATCGGATATCGAAGTGGTGGTCGAGGACGATCAGCAAAAACCTGATGTGGCGGTGCAACTTGCCGACAGGCTGGTGCAATCGGAAAAGGTCGATCTGCTGACCGGGATCATCTGGTCCAACCTTGCCATGGCTGTGGTGCCTTCGGTGACAGCGCAGGGCAAGTTCTACATTTCGCCCAATGCCGGGCCTTCCGCACTCGCAGGCAAGGGATGTCATCCGAACTACTTCAACGTGGCGTGGCAGAACGATGCCTTCAATGAAGCAGCGGGCGCCTGGGCCTCCGAGAACGGCATCGAGAAGGTCTTCCTGCTGGCGCCCAATTATCCGGCGGGCAAGGACATGATCGCGGGCTTCAAACGCTTCTACAAGGGCGAGATCGCCGATGAAGTCTATACCAAGCTTGGCCAGAACGACTACGCCGCCGAAATCGCGCAGATCCGATCGGCGGATGCGGATATGCTCTATTATTTCTTGCCGGGCGGCATGGGGATTTCCTTCATGAAGCAATACGCCGGTTCCGGTGCCGACAAGCCGGTGATGGGGCCCGCCTTCAGCTTCGATCAGGGTATCCTGGGCGCGATCGGCGAGGCGGCGCTTGGGGTCAAGAACACATCGCACTGGTCCAAGGATCTCGATGTGCCCGGCAATGCCGAGTTCGTGGAGAGCTTCATCGAGGAATTCGACCGCCTGCCGTCGCTCTACGCGGCGCAGGGTTTCGATACGGGTCTGCTTCTGGTTTCGGCCATGGAAAAGGCCGACATCTCGGATGCCGACGCGTTCCGCACTGCGCTGGAGGCGGCGGATTTCCAGTCGGTCCGGGGCGATTTCGAATTCGCGCCGAACCATCACCCGATTCACACCATCTACATGCGTGAGGTGGTCAAGGAGGGCGATGTGGTCACCAACAAGGTGATCGGTGTGGCCGCCGAGGATCATACCGACTCCTATGGCGTCGACTGCAAGATGTAAGGCCATGACCGCCGGGGCTACGCGCCCCGGCGGACCGGGCGGAATTCACGGCAGGTTAACGGGCAAATGAATCTGGTCCTTCTGATCGAGCAGCTTCTCAACGGGCTGCAATTCGGTGTTATGCTGTTTCTCATGGCGGCGGGGCTCACGCTCATCTTCGGGGTGATGGGGCTGATCAACCTCGCGCATGGGTCACTCTACATGATCGGGGCGTTTGCCGCCGCCGCCGTGGCCTCGGCGACCGGCAGCTTCACCTTGGCGCTGATGGCGTCGCTGGCTGCTGCAGCGCTCGCCGGGGTGATCGTCGAAATGGTTGTCATCCGACGCCTTTACGACCGCGATCACCTTGATCAGGTGCTGGCCACGTTTGCGCTGATCCTGATCTTTTCTGAAGGCACCCGTTGGGTGTTCGGCTCATTTCCGATTTACCTCGATGTGCCCGCGGCCTTGTCGGGCGGGGTCAATCTGCCCTTTGGCATCAGATATCCGGCCTATCGGCTGGCCATCATCGGGATTGGCCTGGTCGTCGCCTTCGGGCTTTTCCTGCTGATTACCCGCACGAGGATCGGGATGCGTATCCGTGCGGGCGAGAGCGACCGCGAGATGATCGGGGCGCTCGGCGTCAACATCGCGGTGCTGTACACGGCGATCTTCGCCCTTGGTGCGGCGCTGGCCGGGTTCGCGGGGGCCTTGGTCGGCGCGATCCAGTCCGTCGAGGTCGGCATGGGCGAGCCGGTGCTGATCCTGGCTTTCGTCACGATCGTGATCGGCGGCATCGGGTCGATCCGCGGCGCCTTTGTCGGGGCGCTTCTGGTTGGGCTGACCGACACGATGGGTCGGGTTTTGCTCCCGATCCTGTTTCGCGCCTTCATGGAGCCCTCGGCGGCCACTGCGGTCGGTGCCGCGCTGGCCTCGATGTCGATCTATATCCTGATGGCGGCGATCCTGCTGTTCAAACCCACCGGCCTTTACGGGAGCGCCTGAACCATGCGGCGGGAGACCCTGATCAACACGATCCTGACCCTTGGCCTCTTGGCGGTGCCGCTGGTGGCCTGGGCAATGGACGAAACCTACGCCATCACGCTTGCCACCGAGGTCGTGATCCTCGCGCTTGCCGGCGTCGGGCTCAACCTCGCGCTGGGGCTGGGCGGCTTGGTCAGCCTGGGCCATGCGATGTTCTTCGGTATCGGCGGCTATGCCGCCGGTATCCTGGCAAGTCACGCGCAAAGTTACGATCCCATCATGGAATGGCCCTTCCTGATCGAGGGCACCCAGTCCATGCCGGTGATCTGGCTTCTGGCGATCGTGGCTTCGGCGTTGGTGGCACTGGCAACCGGGGCTCTGAGCCTGCGAACATCGGGCGTCTACTTCATCATGATCACCCTGGCGTTCGGCCAGATGTTCTATTACTTCACAATCTCTTGGCCCGCCTATGGCGGCGAGGACGGACTGTCGATCTACGTGCGCGACCGCTTCCCCGGGCTCAACACGCTCGATCCAATCCAGTTCTTCGGCCTGTGTTTCGTGTTGCTCATGGTTTGCCTCTTCATCGTGGCGCGACTGTCGCGCTCGGGCTTCGGCCTGGCGCTCAATGCCGCCCGCCAGAACGAGACGCGGGTGCGCGCCGTCGGGATCGAACCCTATCGCTTGCGGCTGATGGCCTTCGTCATTTCCGGCGCGATTACCGGGTTGGCCGGGGCGCTTTACGCCGACCTGAACCGCTTTGTCAGCCCGGTGATGTTCTCGTGGCACACCAGCGGGGAAATCATGGTCTTCGTGATCCTAGGTGGCGTGGCGCGGCTCTTCGGGCCGGTTGCAGGGGCGGCGCTCTTCATCATCCTCGAAGAGGCGCTGGACGGTGTATCGGACTATTGGCACATCTATCTCGGCGCGCTGTTGCTGATTGTCGTGCTCTTCGCGCGCGGCGGGCTCATCGGGCTGTTGGCAGGGCGCAATGGCGGGGGTGGCCATGACTGAAACGCTTCTCGAAATTCGCGGCATGTCCAAATCCTTCGGTGCTCTCAAGGCATCTGATGACGTTTCGCTCGACCTCAAGCAGGGCGAGATACATGCGCTGATCGGCCCCAATGGCGCCGGCAAATCGACGCTGATTGCCCAGATCGCGGGCAGCCTGCGCCCCGACAGTGGCGAGGTCTGGCTCGAAGGGCACAACGTGACCCATCAGGACGCGGTGGCCCGCGCCAAGGCGGGGTTGGGGCGGACGTTCCAGATTTCCTCGCTTGCGATGGAGGACACGGTGCTGCAAAACGCGATGCTCGGAGCGCTCGGTGCGCGCCGCCGCGTGCCCGGACTCTGGCGTCCCGTGATGCGCGACAGCGATCTGCGCGCAACCGCCATGGAGGCCCTGCGAGAGGTCGGTCTCGAGGAGTTCGCCCATTTCCGCACGGCCGATCTCAGTCACGGCCAGCGCCGCCAGCTCGAGGTTGCCGTCGCCCTCACGCTCCGGCCGCACGTGTTCCTGATGGACGAACCCATGGCCGGGCTCGGCGCCGAGGGTTCGGCCATATTGGTGGAGTTCCTTCGCAACCTCAAATCCCACGCGCCGATCCTCCTGGTCGAGCATGACATGGATGCGGTGTTCCAGTTGGCCGACCGGATCAGCGTTCTGGTCTATGGCCGGATCATCGCCACCGGCACACCGAGCGAGATCCGCGCCAATGCACAGGTGCGCGAGGCTTATCTGGGCGAGGAGGACGAGGAATGAGCCTTTTGCGACTCGAGCATGTCTCGGCCTTCTATGGCCCCTCGCAGGCGCTTTTCGATGTCTCGCTCAGACTCGACCAGGGCGAGGTCGTCGCACTCATGGGCCGCAACGGCATGGGCAAGACCACCACGATCAAGGTGATCTGCCGGATGCTCAAGCATCGCGGCGGGGCAGTGATGCTCGACGGGCAGGACATGGCGCGGTGGCCGTCCTATCGCGCCGCGCGCGCGGGGCTTGGCCTCGTTCCCGAGGGACGGCGCTGCTTTCCAAATCTTACCGTGCGCGAGAACCTTATCGCCCCGGCGCGGCCTGGCCCCTGGACTTTGCGCCGCGTGTTCGAGTTCTTTCCCCGGCTGGGCGAGCGCGCGGGCCAGATGGCGGTGTCGCTTTCGGGCGGCGAGCAACAGATGCTGGCCATCGGGCGCGCGCTGATGACCAACCCGCGCATCCTCATTCTCGACGAGGCGACCGAGGGCCTTGCCCCGGTGATCCGGAAAGAGATCTGGGCGGCCATCGCAGAGCTCAAGCGCGACACCGGGCTTGCCATTCTCGTGGTGGACAAATCCCTCAGGGAGCTCTCGCGCGTGGCCGACCGGGGGGTGATTCTCGAGCGGGGGCGCTCGGTCTGGGGCGGTGGCTTTGACCGTCTCGATGCTGATAAGCGGGATCGCTACCTGGGCGTCTGAACCGATTTTTCGCCGAAAAATCGTGCGTTGCGTACTCATTGCAGCAGAAAAATGGTTTTTCAAAAATTTACCATTTGATAAAATTTCAACTTGTGGCACCCTGAGAAAAAAGAACATCGAACTGGGAGATTGCCACAATGGCGCACACCATCCGGACCCCCGGCATCGTCGCGGGCCGTCTTGAGAAGGACGTTCTGGCCGAGAATTTTTCGGACCTGCACCCGCCGCTTGACGCGCATGAGGCGCATGTCGCCGCCGACCGCTGCTATTTCTGTCATGACGCGCCCTGCATCACCGCCTGTCCGACCGAAATCGACATCCCGCTTTTCATTCGTCAGATCGCGACCGACACACCGCTCGCCGCGGGCAAGACGATCCTGGAACAGAACATTCTTGGCGGGATGTGTGCGCGGGTCTGCCCGACCGAAACCCTGTGCGAAGAGGCTTGCGTGCGCGAACTGGCCGAGGGCAAGCCAGTCGAGATCGGGCGCTTGCAGAGGTTTGCCACGGACGCCTTGATGGCCCATGGTCCGCAGCCCTTCTCCCGTGCGGCGGCCACCGGCAAATCCGTGGCCGTGGTGGGGGCGGGCCCGGCGGGCCTGGCCTGCGCCCACCGACTTGCGATGCATGGGCATGACGTCACCATCTACGAGAAACGAGACAAGCCGGGCGGGCTCAACGAATACGGCATCGCCAGCTACAAGACGGTGAACGATTTCGCGCAGGCCGAGATCGATTGGCTTCTGGATATTGGCGGGATCGACATCCGCTATGGCCGGGCGCTTGGGCGCGATGTGACGCTGGAACAGCTTTCCGATGCCCATGACGCGGTGTTCCTCGGGATCGGCAAGCCCGGCGTGAACCGGCTGGGCGGGTTCGATCTTGACGGTATCCGCCCGGCGGTCGATTTCATCGCCGATCTGCGCCAGTCCGATGACCTCGCGACCCTGCCGGTGGGCCGCCATGTGGTGGTAATCGGCGGCGGCATGACCGCCGTTGATGCAGCCGTGCAATCGAAATTGCTGGGGGCGGAAAGCGTGACCATCGTTTACCGCCGCGCGCAGGCCGACATGCCGGCCAGCCGCTACGAACAGGACCTTGCGGCCTCCAACGGCGTGAACCTGATGTTCAATGCGCAGCCGGTCTCGGCAAGCGGAGCCGGGGCGGTCGAAAGCGTCACTTTCGAATATACTGCCGACAACGGGACGGGTCTCAAAGGTACGGGCGAAAAGTTCGACCTGCCCGCCGATCAGGTGTTCCTCGCCATCGGACAGGTACTGGAGGGCGCGCCCGAAGACCTGTCGCGCGAGGGTGCCGCGCTGGCCACCGACCCGCATCATCGCACATCGCTGGCCAATGTCTGGGCGGGCGGCGATTGTTCGGCCACCGGCGAAGATCTCACCGTGACCGCGGTGGCCCAGGGCCGCGACGCGGCAGAAGCGATCCACAAATCCCTGATGGGTGAAGGAGGGCCGACAAATGGCTGATCTCACAACGACTTTCCTCGGCATCACGACGCCCAACCCGTTCTGGCTGGCCTCGGCGCCGCCCACGGACAAGGAATACAACGTGCGCCGCGCCTTCGAGGCGGGTTGGGGCGGCGTGGTCTGGAAAACGCTGGGCGAGGATGGCTCGCCCGTCGTGAATGTCAACGGGCCCCGCTATGGCGCGGTCTGGGGGGCGGACCGCCGCTTGCTGGCGCTCAACAACATCGAGCTGATCACCGACCGCCCGCTGCAAACCAACCTTGACGAGATCGCGCGGGTGAAAAAGGACTATCCCGACCGGGCGATCATCGTGTCGCTGATGGTGCCCTGCACCGAGGAAAGCTGGAAGGCGATCCTGCCGCGCGTGGCCGAAACCGGGGCCGACGGGATCGAGCTCAATTTCGGCTGCCCCCACGGTATGAGCGAGCGCGGCATGGGCTCAGCCGTGGGGCAGGTGCCCGAATATATCGAAATGGTCACCCGCTGGTGCAAGGAAAACTACGACAAGCCGGTGATCGTGAAACTGACCCCCAACATCACCGACATCCGCTATCCCGCGCGTGCGGCCAAGGCGGGCGGGGCCGACGCGGTGAGCCTGATCAATACCGTGAGTTCCATCACTTCGGTCGATCTCGACGATTTCTGCCCAGAGCCCGCGATCGACGGCAAGGGCAGCCATGGCGGCCTTTGCGGCCCGGCGGTGAAACCCATGGCCCTCAACATGGTGGCTGAGATTTCCCGCGACGCGGAAACCGCGGGTCTGCCCATTTCGGGGATCGGCGGCGTCACGACATGGCGCGATGCGGCCGAGTTCATGGCACTTGGCGCGGGCAACGTGCAGGTCTGCACCGCGGCCATGACCTATGGCTTCAAGGTCGTGCAGGAAATGATCTCGGGCCTCGGCGACTGGATGGATCGCAAGGGATACGCAAGGACCGAAGAGTTCATCGGCAAGGCCGTGCCGAACGTGACCGACTGGCAATATCTCAACCTCAATTTCGTGACAAAGGCGCGCATCGACCAGGAAAGCTGTATCAAGTGCGGCCGCTGCTACGCAGCCTGCGAAGACACCTCGCACCAGGCAATCTGGATGAAGGAGGGGCGCGTTTTCGAGGTCAACGATGCCGAATGCGTGGCCTGCAACCTCTGCGTCAATGTTTGTCCGGTCGAGGATTGCATCACCATGGAACGTCTGCCGGCGGGCCAGACCGATCCGCGCACCGGCCAGGTGGTTTCGGACGATTACGCCAACTGGACGATGCACCCCAACAACCCGGCGGCACAAGCCGCGGAATAGCCCGGAGTCTTGGCAGAAAGGACCGCGAACGAGACTTCCGCGAATTCTGCGAAGGCGCGCGCGTTCGGCTGGAAAAGCCCGCCCAATGAGACGTGGCAACAGCCGGCGCAAGGCCAACCCGTCAGGGTCGCAGCAAACGGGTGAACATCAATTCCAGATGCGCCTCGGCATCGGGATAGGGGTCGATGTCCTCGCTCCCCAGGACTGCGTGCACCTGAACGTTGAAATCCGCGTAATGCTGGGTCAGTGCCCAGATCGAGAAGAACAGGTGATAGGGATCGACCGGCGCGATCTTGCCATCCGCGACCCAGCGGCGGATGACCCGCGATTTCTCGTCCACGAGGGTTTTCAGCTCGCCTGACAGATACGGCGCGATCCGCGGGGCACCCTGGATGATCTCGTTGGCGAAAAGGCGGCTTTCGCGCGGAAAATCGCGGCTCATCTCGAGCTTGCGCCTGACATATCCCACGATCTCGCTCAGCGGCTCACCCGCCTCGTCGAGCGCCCGCAGCGGATCGAGCCAGGCTTCGAGCAGCCCGTCAAGCAGCGCGGTGTGAATCGCCTCTTTGGACGGGAAGTAATAGAGCAGGTTCGGCTTGGACAGCCCCGCCGCGCGCGCGATCTGGTCGACCGTCGATCCACGAAACCCATTTGTCGAGAAAACGTCAAGCGCCGCTTCGAGAATCGCAGCCGTGTTCTTTTGCTGAATCCGCGTTGCCATCCACGCCTGCCATCACGTTCACATCCTCGCCCCTGTCCGGGCAAACCTGTTGCCAGATGATCAAGCATCGACCATTCATGCAGAATGGACTTTCCGGACATGCCAACATGATGCGAAGTTCTTGACTGACTGTAAAGCCGTGTTAGCGTCGGTTTTGACCTGTTGGTCAAAACAGGACCAATAAGGGGGGGGCAGGCCGATATGTGTCCCCCTCCAAAAGAAGCGAACAGAGAGGACCATGCCATGCCCGCACCGGGAGAAAACCTGAGGATCAACGCCGACCGTCTTTGGGACAGCATCATGGAGATGGCCAAGATCGGCCCCGGTGTGGCCGGCGGCAACAATCGCCAGACCCTGACCGACGAGGATGCCGAGGGTCGCGCGCTGTTCCAGTCCTGGTGCCATGCGGCCGGCCTGACCATGGGCGTGGACGAGATGGGCACCATGTTCGCGATGCGCCCGGGCACGGACCCCGATGCGCTTCCGGTTTACGTGGGCAGCCATCTCGACACCCAGCCCACGGGCGGCAAGTATGACGGGGTGCTGGGCGTGCTGGCGGGGCTGGAGATCGTGCGCACGCTCAACGATCTCGACATCAAGACGAAACACCCCATCGTCGTGACCAACTGGACCAACGAGGAAGGCACGCGCTTTGCACCCGCGATGCTGGCCTCTGGCGTGTTTGCCGGCGCGCTGGAGCAGGACTGGGCCTATGACCGGATCGATGCGCAGGGCAAGCGTTTCGGTGACGAGTTGGAGCGGATTGGCTGGAAGGGCGAGGAAAAGGTCGGTGCGCGCAAGATGCATTCGTTCTTCGAACTGCATATCGAACAGGGCCCGATCCTTGAGGCCGAAGGCAAGGATGTCGGCGTCGTAACGCACGGGCAGGGGCTGCGCTGGGTCGAATGCACGGTTACGGGGAAAGGTCAGCATACCGGCTCGACGCCGATGTACATGCGCCGCAATGCCGGCCGGGCGCTCGCACGTGTTACCGAGCTGGTACACGAAATTGCCTTGAAGCATCAGCCCAATTCCGTGGGTGCCATCGGCCAGATCGACGTCTATCCCAACAGCCGCAACATCATCCCCGAGAAGGTCGTGTTCACTGTCGATTTCCGCAGCCATATCCTCGAAGTGATGGAAGCGATGGTCGAGGAGTTGAACGCACGCGCGCCGGGGCTCTGCGCCGATATCGGGGTTAATTTCAAGTCCGAGGTGGTGGGTTTCTTCGATCCGCCCGCGTTTGACGAAACCCTCGTGAACCGGGTCCGCGCTGCTGCCGAACGACTTGGTTACAGCCACATGGATCTGGTCTCGGGTGCGGGGCACGATGCCTGCTGGGTCAACCGGGTCTATCCCACGACCATGGTGATGTGCCCCTGTGTCGATGGGCTAAGCCATAACGAGGCCGAGGAGATATCCAAGGACTGGGCGCAGGCCGGGGCCGATGTGCTGATGCATGCAGTGGTCGAAACGGCGGAGATCGTGGGGTGAGCCTTCGCGCGGCGATACCCGCCCCGGACATCTGCCGGGGCGATCCTCCGGAGAGGGAGTCGTGATGCAGGACCCGATTGCCGGACCGGTCGGCTCGATTGCGGCGCGCATCGCTGCCGAGCTTCACGACTACGATCCCGACGCGGGCAATATCCGCGCCGTGGGACAGGTCACACCGATGCCCGCCGACTGGCACCGGCTGTTGCTGGCCGAGTTCCGCGCGGCACTGATCGACCCGCACGAGGTCGAGACGCTGTTTCCGGGCGGCATGACGGAGATATGCTGGGCCGTCACCCGCTCGAACGGCGCCTATCGCGTGATCTATGTCCCGTGGGCCGGGGAGTTCTCGCTCGCGGTCGAGTCGAGATGCGGGCCGGTCGATATCGGTGTCCATGGCGACGCGGTATCGGTTTTCGGCGCGATACATTAGGATAAAACAGGGAGACAAGGACAATGAGCACCACAGTCATCAGGAATGGCACGATCGTCACTGCCGATCTGACCTACAACGCGGATGTCCTGATCGAGAACGGCACGATCACCGAGATCGGCAAGGGCCTCAAGGGCGACCGCGAGTTGGACGCCACCGGCTGCTATGTCATGCCCGGCGGGATAGACCCGCATACCCATCTCGAAATGCCCTTCATGGGCACCTATTCCACGGATGATTTCGAGTCCGGCACCCGGGCCGCGCTGGCAGGTGGCACGACGATGGTGGTCGATTTCGCCCTGCCCAACCCGGGCGAGGGGCTCTTTGACGCGCTCAAACGCTGGGACAACAAATCGACCCGGGCAAGCTGCGACTATTCCTTCCACATGGCCGTGACATGGTGGGGGGAACAGGTCTTCAACGACATGGAAAAGGTGGTGCGCGAGCGCGGCATCAACACGTTCAAGCACTTCCTCGCCTACAAGGGCGCGCTCATGGTCAATGACGACGAGCTTTACGCCAGTTTCCAGCGCCTCGCGGAACTGGGCGCCACGCCCATGGTCCATGCCGAGAACGGCGACGTGGTGGCCGAGCTTTCGGCCAAGCTCCTTGCCGAGGGCAATACCGGCCCCGAGGCCCATGCCTATTCCCGCCCGCCACAGGTCGAGGGCGAAGCCACCAACCGCGCGATCATGATCGCCGACATGGCCGGCGCCCCGCTCTACGTGGTGCACGTGTCCTGCGAAGAATCACACGAAGCCATTCGCCGCGCCCGGATGCTGGGCAAACGGGTCTGGGGCGAGCCGCTGATCCAGCACCTCACGCTCGACGAGGGCGAGTATTTCAACAAGGACTGGGATCACGCCGCGCGCCGGGTGATGTCGCCGCCCTTCCGCAACAAGATGCACCAGGACAGCCTTTGGAACGGGCTGCAATCGGGCTCGCTGTCGGTGGTTGCGACCGATCACTGCGCATTTACCACCGAGCAGAAACGCTATGGCGTGGGCGATTTCACCAAGATCCCCAACGGCACCGGCGGGCTTGAGGATCGCATCCCGATGCTCTGGACCCATGGCGTGGGCACCGGGCGGCTCACTCCCAACGAATTCGTCGCCGTCACATCAACAAATATCGCCAAGATACTGAATTGCTACCCGAAAAAGGGTGCGATCCTGGTGGGGGCCGATGCCGACATCCTCGTGCTCGACCCCGAGAAGGAGAAGACAATCACCGCCGCGAGCCAGCAATCGGCGATCGACTACAACGTGTTCGAGGGCCAGCACGTCAAGGGCCTGCCGCGCTATGTGCTGACCCGTGGCCAGGTTGCGGTGATGGATGGCGAGATGCGCAACGAGGAAGGCCACGGCAAGTTCGTCGCCCGTGAACCCAACGCGCCGGTGAATCGCGCGCTTTCGCAGTGGAAAGACCTCACCGCCCCGCGCCCGGTCGAGCGCACCGGCATCCCGGCCAGCGGCGTATGAGTGACACCCCGGCCATATCCGGCGTTCTCGAAGCCGCGCTCTATGTCGATGACCTCGACGCGGCGGCGGAGTTTTACGGCGATCTCTTGGGCCTCGAAGAGGTCGTGCGCCATGACCCGCGCCATATCTTCTATCGCGCGGGCGAGACCATCGTGCTCCTCTTCGTGGCGCATGAGACGCGGATTCCGCCCTCGTCGGATACCGCGCTGCCGGTGCCGCCGCACGGGGCGACCGGGCCGGGGCACCTGTGCTTCAACGTGCCGCGCACGGCACTAGACGACTGGCGCGCGCGGATCGAAGCCGCCGGGATCGAGATCGAGGCCGATTTCGAATGGCCCAACGGCGCGCGCTCGGTCTACCTGCGCGATCCGGCTGGAAACAGCATTGAATTTGCCGAACCGAAACTGTGGGAGCGCCGCGCGTGAACGACAAGACCCCCGTGATCCAGGCCAAGAACCTCGATCTGACCTTCCAGACCAATGACGGGCCGATCCATGCCCTCAAGGATGTGAGCCTCGACATCATGAAGGGCGATTTCGTGAGCTTCATCGGCCCCTCGGGCTGTGGCAAGACGACCTTCCTGCGGGTCATCGCCGCGCTCGAAGAGCCCACCGGCGGTAGTGTCACCGTCAACGGCATGACCCCCGACGAGGCCCGCCGCGCCCGCGCCTATGGTTACGTGTTCCAGGCGGCAGGGCTTTACCCGTGGCGCACCATCGAGGGCAATATCCGGCTACCGCTCGAGATCATGGATTTCTCGAAATCCGAGATGCGCGAGCGGATCGACCGCGTGCTGCAACTGGTCGACCTCGAAGGCTTCGGCAAGAAATTCCCCTGGCAGCTTTCGGGCGGGATGCAGCAGCGTGCCAGCATCGCCCGCGCGTTGGCCTTCGATGCCGACATCCTGTTGATGGACGAGCCCTTCGGTGCGCTCGATGAGATCGTGCGCGACCATCTCAACGAACAATTGCTCCGGCTCTGGGACAAGACCCACAAGACGATCGGCTTCGTCACCCATTCGATCCCCGAGGCGGTCTATCTCTCGACCCGGATCGTGGTCATGTCGCCGCGCCCGGGGCGAATCACGGATGTGATCGAGAATACGCTCCCGCGCGATCGCCCGCTCGACATCCGCGACACGCCCGAGTTTCTCGAAATCGCCCACCGCGTCCGCGAGGGGCTTCGCGCGGGGCATGCCTATGAGGATTGAACCGACCCTGCAGCCCGGGATGCGGCATCATGCTCCTTCATCTTCCCGGAAACACTCGAAAACGCCGTGCCATCGGATCGGCCGGGCATTTGAGTATTTAAAGCAAGATGAAGGACGGGGAGGGTGCGCGCGATGATGCGAAACATCCTGTCGATCCTCACCGTTGTCGCAGCGATCATCGGGCTTTGGTATCTGCTTTGCATCCCCATGAACATGCACGAGGCCACGCAACAGGCGCAGCGGGCCGGGGCCGAGGTCACGCCCGCCACCGCGTCCGAGCGGCTGCAACTGGGCGGGATCGCGTTGGCGGTACAGAATCCGACGCTGTGGCCGGGCGCGTTCGGGCAGGACCGCCCACGCCTGCCATCGCCCGATCAGGTGGTCGCCGAATTGTGGAACACCACGGGTGCGATGGTGCTCTCGGGGCGAAGCATGACCAAGCGCAGCCTGGTTTTCCACGGCTGGATCACGCTTTCGGCCACGCTTCTGGGCTTCGTGTTCGGCACCGGGTTGGGCATAATCCTGGCGGTGGGGATCGTCCATTCGCGCGCCATGGACATGAGCGTGATGCCCTGGGCCATCGCCAGCCAGACCATTCCGATCCTGGCGCTGGCGCCGATGATCATCGTGGTGCTGAACTCGGTCGGCCTTCAGGGGTTGATCCCGAAGGCGATCATCTCGGCTTATCTGAGCTTTTTCCCGGTGGTCGTCGGCATGGTCAAGGGGCTGCGCGCGCCGGGCATGATGCAGCTCGACCTGATGCGCACCTATAACGCCACGCGGGGCCAGACCCTGTGGAAATTGCGCTTGCCGGCCTCGATGCCCTATCTTTTCGCCTCGCTCAAGATCGGCATCTCGGCCTCGCTCATCGGTGCCATCGTGGGTGAGTTGCCGACCGGTGCGGTGCGCGGCCTCGGGGCGCGAATGCTGACCGGGTCCTATTACGGGCAGACCATCCAGATCTGGTCGGCGCTCTTCGCCGCCGCGATCCTGGCCGCACTCCTGGTGGGCACGATCGGGCTGATCCAGCGCAGGACATTGAAACGGATGGGGATGCAGCCATGAATGCGGCAGCAAGATCGTTTGGGGTGAGCCTTCCGGGGTTCGTGCTCTTGTCCACGCTGGGATTGTCGCTCGCGGACGGCTCGGGCCTGACAGGTGTTGCCATCGCGCTTGCCGCCGTCGTGATGGGCTGGTTCACCATCCGCGCGCTCGCCGAGCACTTCAAGACGCAGCGTTGGGCGCGGCTGGCGGCGCCGATCCTGCTGGGGGTGCTTATCCTGGTCCTGTGGGAGGTGACAGTGCGCGCGCTCGAGGTTCCGTTCGTCATCCTGCCGCCGCCCTCGGCGATCGGGTCCAAGATAACGAATTCGATGCCGCTCCTATGGGCGGACATGGTGCAAACCGTGGTAAAGGGGGCGCTGAGCGGCTACGTGATGGGGTGTGGTGCCGCCTTCCTGACCGCGATCTCCGTTGACCGTTCGCCCTTTCTCAAGCGCGGCCTGTTGCCCGTGGGCAATTTCGTCGCGGCCCTTCCGATCATCGGCACCGCGCCCATCCTGGTCATGTGGTTCGGTTTCGACTGGGAGTCGAAGGCGGCCGTGGTGGTGGCGATGGTGTTCTTTCCGATGCTGGTCAACACAGTCGCGGGGCTCTCCGAGACCACGGCGATGCAGCGCGACCTGATGCACACCTACGCGGCGACCTACCGCCAGACGCTCTTCAAGTTGCGTCTGCCCGCGGCAATGCCGTTCGTTTTCAACGGGCTCAAGATTTCATCGACACTGGCGCTGATCGGTGCAATCGTGGCTGAATTCTTCGGCTCGCCCACGCTTGGGATGGGCTTTCGTATCTCGACATCGGTGGGACAGCTTGCACTCAACATCGTCTGGGCAGAGATTGTGGTGGCCGCCATCGTGGGCAGCGCCTTTTATGGTAGTCTTGCAATGATAGAGAAGGGGGTCACGTTCTGGCACCCCTCGCAACGGGGCTGAGACAGGCAAGGAAATTTCAGAAGCAAACAGCAACTCAACAGGGAGCCAAGGGAAAAATGAAAAGATTGAAGACAACAGCCATCATGGCCGGCGCAATGACGCTGGCTGCGTCGCTGGCACAGGCCGCGGACGATGTGACGCTGCAACTCAAATGGGTGACCCAGGCACAATTCGCAGGTTATTACGTCGCCCAGGACCGGGGGTTCTACGAAGAGGAAGACCTCGACGTCACGATCAAGCCGGGCGGGCCGGATATCGCGCCGACCCAGGTGATCGCCGGCGGTGGTGCCGACGTAATGGTCGACTGGATGCCCGCGGCACTTGCCGCGCGCGAAAAGGGTCTGCCGCTCGTGAATATCGCCCAGCCCTTCAAGAGCTCGGGCATGATGCTGACCTGCCGCAAGGATGCCGGCATCGAGACGACCGACGATTTCAAGGGCAAGACGCTGGGCGTGTGGTTCTTCGGAAACGAGTTCCCGTTCCTGAGCTGGATGAGCCAGCTGGATATCTCCACCGAGGGTGGCGAGGACGGCGTGACTGTGCTCAAGCAGGGTTTCAACGTCGATCCGCTGTTGCAGGGGCAGGCGGCCTGCGTTTCGACCATGACCTATAACGAGTATTGGCAGGTCATCGACGCGGGTCTCACACCCGAGGAACTGGTCGTATTCAAATACGAGGATCAGGGCGTCGCCACGCTCGAAGACGGGCTTTACGTGCTTGAGGAAAACCTTGAAGATCCCGAGTTCAAGGACAAGATGGTGCGTTTTGTCCGGGCCTCGATGAAGGGCTGGAAATGGGCCCAGGAAAATCCCGACGAAGCCGCGATGATCGTGCTCGACAATGACGAGACGGGCGCACAGACCGAGAAGCACCAGACCCGGATGATGGGCGAGATCGCCAAGCTCACGGCAGGCTCCAACGGGGCGCTTGATCCGGCCGACTACGAGCGCACGGTGGCCTCGCTGCTGTCGGGCGGCTCGGACCCGGTCATCACCGAGGAGCCCGAAGGCGCCTGGACGCATGAGATTTCAGACGCCGCGCTCGATTGATCGGCGCGTGATAATGTGAAATCGGCCCCGGTTGCGTACCGGGGCCTTTTTTGTGGTGCATTCGCTGTGGACAAGGCCAGGGTGCGCGGCTAGACACAGGGCCGGTTCGGGGCGTGGCGCAGTCTGGTAGCGCACCTGTTTTGGGTACAGGGGGTCGTGAGTTCGAATCTCGCCGCCCCGACCACGCGGCAGAGCAGCCGCCAATGTTTCCACACCGTGATCGGACAGTTCCCAAAGCCTCTGTAAAGGTTGCAAGCACAGTTCCGGCAAAGCCCAAGGCAGGTCCGGAGAATCGCTTTTGCAGCATCCACACCGGCTTCGCTGTGTCGATTTTATGACACTTGTCGCCTGGTCGGAATTTTTCTTGCAAGACCAATCCAACGCGGCCGATCCGAAGCGGTTGCGAGCTCGGGGGCCGTGCGGATCTTCAATGTCGGTCGATAACCATCCCAGATTCAAGCCCTTTCAGATGGCATCCACTTTCATGCTTTCCCGGTTCTCAAATCGACTCGCCCTGTGGATGAATCAACCGGCTCCTCCGGATTTTGTGCTTCGGTCACGGTCAACCGCAAAATCGGCCAGATTTGAAAATAAAGCAGTTGACGATTAGGGGGGCTCTACGCCAGTTTGTGTAGGCCGGTCGAGAGGACACAACATATAGTGACCCCGCCAGACAGGCAGGAATAAAACGAACACTCGGATTATGGTCGGCCCTGTGCGGGCCAACCCACTCTGGCGGTGCGCAACGCGGGCCGCAAACGGTCGCTTTTTCCCTGCCAGCCGGCAAAATCGCGCTCACGCAAGGGCGCAAACGGGACTTGGAAGCAAATGGGGCAGCAATGAAAATTGAGAGAAAATTCACCAAGGCTGGGCAGGATGCATATGCCGAGATCGACTTCGTCACGACGGCATCGGAGATCCGCAACCCCGATGGCACGGTCGTGTTCCGGCTCGATGAAGTTGAAGTGCCGGCGGGCTGGAGCCAGGTCGCTTCGGACGTGATCGCGCAGAAATATTTCCGCAAGGCCGGCGTGCCGACGCGACTCAAGCGGGTCGCGGAAAAGGGCGTGCCCGAATTTCTCTGGCGCTCGGTTGCCGATGGCGAGGATGTCGAAAAAGGTGGCGAGACCTCGGCCAAGCAGGTGTTCGACCGGCTGGCAGGGGCATGGGCCTACTGGGGCTGGAAAGGCGGCTATTTCTCGACCGAGGAAGACGCGCGCGCCTATTTCGACGAGATGCGCTTCATGCTGGCCACCCAGATGGCCGCGCCCAACAGCCCGCAATGGTTCAACACCGGCCTGCACTGGGCCTATGGAATCGACGGCCCGGGGCAGGGGCATTACTATGTCGATTACAAGACCGGCAAGCTCACCAAGTCGAAAAGCTCCTACGAGCATCCGCAACCGCATGCCTGCTTCATCCAGTCCGTCGCTGACGATCTGGTGAGCGATGGCGGCATCATGGATCTCTGGGTGCGCGAGGCGCGGCTCTTCAAATACGGCTCGGGCACCGGCACCAATTTCTCGAGCCTGCGCGCCGAGGGCGAAACCCTCTCGGGCGGGGGGAAATCCTCGGGCCTGATGGGCTTTCTCAAGATCGGCGACCGCGCGGCGGGCGCGATCAAGTCGGGCGGCACCACGCGCCGCGCCGCCAAGATGGTGATAGTCGATGCCGACCACCCCGACATCGAGGAATACATCAACTGGAAGGTCAAGGAAGAGCAGAAGGTTGCGAGCATCGTCGCCGGCTCCAAGATGCACGAGCAGAAGCTCAACGGCATCTTCGCGGCGATCCGCGCCTGGGACGGCGCGCTGGACGACGCGACCGACCCCAAGGTCAACGCCGGGTTGAAAGCGGCGATCCGCGACGCCAAGAAGGTCGCGATCCCCGAAACCTATGTCAAGCGGGTGCTGGATTACGCGCGCCAGGGCTATGGCTCGATCGAGTTTCCGACCTATGACACCGACTGGGATTCCGAGGCTTACGCATCGGTCTCCGGCCAGAACTCGAACAACTCGATCCGGGTCACCGATGCCTTCCTGAAGGCGGTAAAGGACGACGCCGATTGGGAACTCATCCGGCGCACCGACGGGACGGTTGCCAAGACGATCAAGGCGCGTGACCTTTGGGAACAGGTGGGCCATGCCGCATGGGCCTGCGCCGATCCGGGCATCCAGTATCACGACACGATCAACGCCTGGCACACCTGCCCAGCGGATGGCGCGATCCGTGGCTCGAATCCGTGCTCGGAATACATGTTCCTCGACGACACGGCCTGCAACCTCGCCTCGATGAACCTGCTGACCTTCCTCAAGGACGGCGCGTTCCAGGCCGAGGATTACATGCACGCCACCCGGCTCTGGACCGTGACGCTGGAAATCTCGGTCCTGATGGCGCAGTTTCCGTCGAGGGAGATCGCGCAGCGGTCCTATGACTTCCGCACGCTGGGGCTGGGCTATGCCAATATCGGCGGGCTCCTGATGAACATGGGGCTTGGCTATGACAGCCCCGAGGGTCGCGCGATGTGCGGTGCGCTCACCGCGATCATGACCGGCGTTTCCTATGCCACATCGGCCGAGATGGCGGGCGAGCTGGGGCCCTTCCCGGGTTATGCGCGCAACGCCGATCACATGCTGCGGGTCATCCGCAACCACCGCAACGCCGCCTATGGCGCGACCGACGGCTATGAAGGTCTCGCCGTCAAACCCGTGCCGCTGGACCATGCCAACTGCCCCGAGGCCGGGCTGGTCGATCTCTCGATGGCAGTCTGGGACGAGGCGCTCAAGCTGGGCGAGGCGCATGGCTATCGCAATGCACAGGTCTCGGTCATCGCCCCCACCGGCACGATCGGCCTCGTCATGGATTGCGACACCACCGGGATCGAACCGGATTTCGCGCTGGTGAAGTTCAAGAAGCTCGCCGGTGGCGGTTACTTCAAGATCATCAACCAGTCGGTGCCCGCCGCGCTTGAGAAACTCGGCTATGGCCCGGCCGAGATCGAAGAGATCATCGCCTACGCGGTGGGCCATGGCTCGCTGGGCCAGGCGCCCGCGATCAACCATGGCTCGCTGGCCGTCCATGGCTTTACCCCGCGCGTGATCGAAAAGGTCGAGGCCGCACTGGGCAGTGCCTTCGACATCCGCTTCGTCTTCAACCAGTGGACGCTGGGCGCCGAGTTCTGCACCGAAACCCTGGGCATCCCGGCCGAGAAGCTCAACGATCCCGCTTTCGACCTGCTGCGGCATCTCGGGTTCTCGCGCGCCGATATAGACGCGGCCAACGACCATGTCTGCGGAACCATGACGCTCGAAGGCGCGCCGCATCTGCGCGAAGAGCACTACCATGTGTTCGATTGCGCCAACCCCTGCGGCAAGACCGGCAAGCGCTATCTCGGCACCGAGTCGCATATCCACATGATGGCCGCTGCGCAAAGCTTCATCTCGGGCGCCATCTCCAAGACGATCAACATGCCCAACGACGCGACCATCGAGGATTGCCAGAAAGCCTATGAACTCAGCTGGTCGCTGGGCGTCAAGGCCAACGCGCTCTACCGCGACGGCTCGAAACTCAGCCAGCCGCTGGCCGCGGCCCTGGTCGAGGACGACGAGGACGCGCAGGAGGTGCTGGAAAGCGGCTCGAGCCACGAAAAGGCCGCGACGCTGGCCGAAAAGATCGTCGAGAAGGTAGTGATCAAGGAAATCGTGCGCTCGAACCGCGAAAAGATGCCCGAGCGCCGCAAGGGCTATACCCAGAAGGCGATCGTGGGCGGGCACAAGGTCTACCTGCGCACCGGCGAATACGAGGATGGCCAACTTGGCGAGATCTTCATCGACATGCACAAGGAAGGCGCCGGCTTCCGCGCGATGATGAACAATTTCGCCATCGCGGTCAGCGTCGGCCTGCAATACGGCGTGCCGCTCGAGGAATTCGTCGATGCCTTCACCTTCACCAAGTTCGAACCGGCGGGCATGGTGCAGGGCAATGACAGCATCAAGAACGCCACCTCCATCCTCGACTACATCTTCCGCGAACTGGCAGTCAGCTATCTCGACCGGACCGACCTTGCGCATGTCAAACCGCAAGGCGCATCCTTCGATGACCTGGGCCGGGGCGAGGAAGAGGGCGTCTCGAACATCAAGGAGATGTCCGAAACCGCCGCCTCGCGTTCGCTCGAAGTGCTCAAGCAGATCAGCTCCACCGGCTACCTGCGCAAGCGCCTGCCCCAGGAACTCGTTGTGCTCCAGGGTGGGCAGGCCGTCGGGGGCACGGCGTTGAACGGGTTCGATCCGGTGACGACTCTCAACACGCTGGTGCCGGAAACCGCCGGGGCGGCGGCGGGCGCCGCCATGGCCGCCACCACCACAACGACGGCGATGGCCTCGGGCACCGTCCCCATGGACGCGCGCTCCAAGGCCCGGATGCAGGGCTACGAGGGCGAGGCGTGCGGCGAATGCGGCAACTACACGCTGGTGCGCAACGGCACCTGCATGAAATGCAACACCTGCGGCGCGACAAGCGGGTGTAGCTGAGACTTCCGGGGCGGGTGCGCTCGTCTCTGGCGTCGTTCAGGCCGCAGGCAACAAACCGGGCGGTGATCAATGAGTGAGCCTGGACGGCGAAACTGAAAGGGGGGTCTCGCGGCCCCCCTCTTTTCTTTTCCGCGATTCTCCCTGGACCTGCGGGCTTGGCAACGTGCGACCTGCGGCCGCACCGGGCCATGCCGGCCTGTCCGGCAGGACCTTGCTTGAATCCGATGCTGGAATGCGAAGAGATCCGCGCAACCGAGGGTGGCAGGATTTTGCCCGGCGGGTCTCCGCCCGATGCAAGGCGCCAACCGGCGGCAAACAGCCTGAAACAGGCCCACGTCGCAGGACCGGTTTCCAACCCGGGGGGCGCTTTGCTCCATGGCCCCCGAAGGCAGCGACCTTCATCAACCAAAAAGGAGATCACGATATGAAATTCCGCATTCCCAGCCTGGCCGCCATCTCGCTCCTGATGACGCCGGCGCTTGCCGTCGGGCAGGGCATAGGCGAGGCGGACGCCAACGGCGATGGCTTTCTGACCATGCAGGAGGTTCAGGCGGTGAACCCCGAAATCACCATCGAGGATTTCAACTCGATGGATTCCAACGCCGACGGAGTGCTTGATGAGGCCGAGGTTAAGGCCGCACAGGACATGGGCTTGATGGAGGCGCCGTCAACCGACTGACGGGGAACTTCCCCTTGCTGTCGGCCCCAAGGCGGCAGGGGGTTGGCCGGGCCGCACCGATCTCGGGGCGGCCCGGCGCAGCATTCCGAAGAGATCGCGCGGATCGTCGGGATCGGCCAGAAGGTCGAGCGGCGTGAAGAAACCCGAACCCGCGATCGCATCGCGCAGGAACCGCAACGCACTGAAATCCTCGATCGCGAATCCTACGCTGTCAAACAGCGTGATCGCGTCCGACTCGCGTCGTCCCGGAACCGCGCCGCTGATCACCTGCCAGAGTTCGGTCACCGGGTGATCCGGGGCCATCTGCTGAATCTCGCCCTCGATTCGGGTCTGTTCCGGAAACTCAACAAAAATATCAGAGCGATAGAGAATTTCGGGCGCAAGTTCGGTCTTGCCCGGGCAATCGCCGCCGATCGCGTTGATATGCATGCCGCTGCCCACCATGTTGTCGGTCAGGATCGTGGCATATTGCTTGTCCGCGGTGCAGGTGGTGATGATCTGCGCGCCCTCCATGCTTTCTTCGGCACTCTTGCACTCCACGACCCGCAGCCCGGTCCCCGCGAGGTTGCGCGCCACCTTTCGCGTCGCGCTTGCGTCGATGTCGTAGAGCCGCACCGTATCAATGCCGCAGATCGCCTTCATCGCCAGGCTCTGGAATTCCGCCTGCGCCCCGTTGCCGATCATCGCCATGCAGCGCGCGCCCTCGGGGGCGAGGTATTTCGCCGCCACGGCCGAGGTCGCCGCCGTGCGCAGCGCCGTCAGGAGCGTCATCTCGCTCAGAAGCACCGGATAGCCGGTGTAGACATCCGCCAGCAGGCCAAAGGCGGTGACGGTCTGCAACCCCTCGCTCGTGTTCTTGGGGTGCCCGTTCACGTATTTGAACCCATAGGCTTCGCCGTCGCTGGTCGGCATCAACTCGATTACGCCGACATCCGAATGGCTCGCCACGCGTGGAGACTTGTCGAATTTCTCCCAGCGGCGGAAATCGGCCTCGATGTAATCGGCCAGCCCGCGCAGCGTTTCCTCGATCCCCAGGTGATGTACAAGCCCCATCATGTGATCGACCGATACGAAGGGAACCAGCGCCTTGTCAGAGGGTTGTGTCATGATCTTCATCCTTTCGCATAGGTCGGTCGATCGAACACCTGTCGCCCCAGCGCCGAGGCCGCGAGATCGACCATGACTTGCGCGCTGCGCCCGCGCTCGTCGAGAAACGGGTTGAGTTCGACGAGATCGAGCGAGGTCATGAGCCCGCTGTCATGGATCATCTCCATCACAAGGTGTGCCTCTCGGAAACTGGCGCCGCCCGGCACGGTCGTGCCCACCGCCGGCGCGATGCCCGGGTCGAGGAAATCCACGTCGAGCGAGACATGCAGCGCGCCGCCCGCCTCCGCCACACGGTCGAGAAATGCTGCGAGCGGGCGGGCGATTCCATGTTCGTCGATGTGGCGCATGTCGTGGCAGCGGATGCGCGAGGCCATCAATGCCTGCCGTTCGGCCCCGTCGACCGAGCGCAGCCCGATGATACAGATATTCTCTTCGGGAATCGCGGCGGGCAGCGGCGGGAAGCTCTCGAACCCCGGACGCCCTGTGACATAGGCCAGCGGCGTGCCGTGCAGGTTGCCGCTTTGCGTGGTTTGCGGCGTGTGGAAATCCGAATGCGCATCGAGCCAGAGCACGAATTGCGGCCGACCGGCCTCGGCCGCGTGGGCGGCCACCCCGGCGACGCTGCCCAGCGACAGCGCGTGATCGCCGCCCATGAAGATCGGCAGGCCCGCCGCCATCGCCGCGCGCGCCGCGCCGATCAGCGCGCTGGTCCAGCCGATCACCGCGTATGGGCGGAACAGATGCCCGCCCGGCGCGTCCTCGGGATGCGGGGCCGGGGCGATGTTGCCCCGGTCCGTGACCCGGTGGCCGAGCAGTTCGAGCTCGTCCCCGAGACCCGCGATGCGATAGGCATCCGGTCCCATACGGCAGCCCTGCCGCGCCTTGCCGCTGTCCATCGGCACCCCGATCAGGTGAACGTCTCGCTGCTCCATCACGATCCTCTTTCTTTGCTCTCGGCTTGTATTTCTCCGATACGGGGATTGATCCAGCGGGCAAATGGGCCATCATGACGCCAGAATTGTCGAAACGAAGGGGAATTCGCACGAAATGGACGATACCGACCGGAAACTTATCTCGGCCCTGCGCCATGATGCACGCGCCTCGCTCTCCGATCTGGCATTGCTGCTTGGGGTATCGCGTACCACCGTGCGGGCGCGCATCGAACGGCTCAGGCAAGCGGGCGAGATCATCGGCTTCACCGTGGTCCTGAAGGAGGATGCGCAGGCCGACCCGGTGCGCGGGCTGATGATGATCGGAATCGAGGGGCGCGGCGCCGACCGGATCATCCGCCAGCTTTCGGGGCTTCCCGCCGTGCGCGGGGTGCACAGCACCAATGGCCGCTGGGACGTGATCGCCGAGATCGGCACCGCCACGCTCGAGGAATTCGACGAGGTTCTGGCCCGCATCCGCCGTTTCGACGGGGTGGCGACCAGCGAAACCTCGCTCCTGCTCTCGACCCGCAAATCGGCGCGGGGCTGATCGGGCGGGCTCAGACCCGGCTGCGCGCCGCCAGGAGCCACATTGCCATGAGGGCGAAGGAAATCACCGCATTCCAGCTCGCCATCGACAGGCTGAACATCTCCCAGGGCACTTCATCGCACATCACGACGCCGGTGGGCGAATCGACGCTCAGCAGATCCGCGCCCGACATCCCGCCCAGCCCGCCACCACCCGAGCAACTGGCCGGACCCTCCCACCAGCCGCGCTCGACCCCGGTGTGATAGACGCCGATGCCGCCCGTGCTGCCCGCCGCCAGAGCGCCGAGCAAGGGCAGGCCCCTTCCTGCCACCATCAGCGCCAACAGGCCGATCACCACCGCGGCCACATGGGGATAGCGTTGCCAGTAGCACAGCGTGCACGGCGCCATCTCGCCCACGTATTGGAACAGGAGCGCGCCGATCATCATCGCCGCCGACCCCCCGGCGGCAAGAATGATCAATGTCGGTCGGTCGAATGTCATAGGTATTTCACCGCGTAGAAGCCAGCAAGCAGAATGATCACGAACAGCGCGAACATCAAGCCCAACCGGCGCTCGATGAAGTCGCGGATCGGCGCGCCGAATTTCCACAGCAGAATCGCCACGATGAAGAACCTCAGCCCCCGCGCGAGGATCGAGGTGGCGATGAACGTGCCAAGGGGCATCGCCGTCCAGCCCGACATGATGGTGATCACCTTGTAGGGAAAGGGCGTCACCCCCGCGGTCAGGACCGCCCAGAACCCGAAATCGTTGAACCGCGTGTTGAACGCCTCCATGGCATCGCCCTTGCCCATCGCCGTCAGGACAGGCTGGCCGATCTGCTCATAGGCGAAGAACCCGATCGCATAGCCCAGAACCCCCCCAATCACCGACGAGACCAGCGCCACCGCCGCGATCAGGAAGGCGCGGTCCGGGCGGGCGAGGATCATCGGGATCATCAACACGTCCGGCGGGATCGGAAAGACCGAGCTTTCGATGAATGCCACCACCGCCAGCGCCCAGAGCGCGCGCGGGTGATAGGCCAGCCGCATGGTCCAGTCGTAAAGCCCGCGTATCATCCCGGCTCCCTTGCCCGTTTTCCGCCCGCGCCGCATTGCGCGCTGGCATCATCTCGCCATACCCTGCAAACTGTGCGCAAAAACCGACCAAAGAGGCACGATCGGAGGCAACCATGACGGTTCTCATCGCCGGCGCAGGCATTGGCGGGCTTACACTGGGGCTGAGCCTGCATCAACTGGGCATTCCCTTTCGAATCTTCGAGGCGGTGCGCGAAATCCGCCCCCTGGGGGTCGGCATCAACGTGCAGCCCCACGCGATCCGCGAACTTTACGAGATGGGACTTGCGGAGGCGCTCGACGCCGACGGTCTCAGGACCCGGGAGGTTGCCTATTTCTCGGCACAGGGCGGGCGCATCTGGTCCGAGCCGCGTGGCCGCTTTGCCGGTTACAACTGGCCGCAATACTCGATCCATCGCGGGCGGACGCAGACGCTGCTCCTGCGCGCGCTCATCGAACGTGCAGGCGGCGACGTGATTCATCGCGGTGCCGCGGTAAGCGATTGGCGCGACACCGCCAACGGGGTCGAGATCACGCTGACCGACCGTGCCACCGGGGCGCAGACCGGCACCGCGGAGGGCCGCGTCTTCGTTGCTGCCGACGGGATCAATTCACGCGCCAGGGCGAAACTCTATCCCGACGAGGGTCCGGCCCATTGGGGTGGGGTGATGATGTGGCGCGGGGTGACGCATGGGCCGACATTCCTCACCGGGCGATCCATGGCGATGGTCGGGCGCAAGGCGTGCAAGTTCGTCTGCTACCCGATCGAGGACTACGGCGACGGCACCTGCCTGATCAACTGGATCGCCGACCGGATGATGCCCGAAGATTACCAGTGGCGCGAACAGGATTGGAACCGCGACGGCGACCGTGCCGATTTCGCTCCCGCCTTTGCCGACTGGTCGTTCGACTGGCTCGATATTCCGGGTGTCATCGCCGATGCCCAAGAGATATTCGAATACCCGATGGTCGATCGCGACCCGCTCCCGGTCTGGACGCATGGGCGGATGACGCTTCTGGGGGACGCGGCGCACGCGATGTATCCGATCGGTTCCAACGGCGCGTCACAGGCGATCCTCGATGCGCGCATCCTCTCGCGCGAGCTGCGCGATCGTGGCCTGACCCGGGACGCGCTCGAAAGCTACGACACCATCCGGCGCGAGCCGGTCAATGCGCTGGTTCTGGCGAATCGTGGCGACGGGCCCGACAAGGTGCTCGACGTGGTCGCCGAACGTGCGCCCGATGGCTTCGACGACATATCCGAAGTGATGGATCGTGACGAGCTGGAAGAGGTTGCGGGCGCCTACAAGAAGATGGCCGGCATGGATATCGAGACGCTGAACCGGCGCGGCCCGCTCATCGGGGACTGAAACTGGCGCATTTTGCCCTTTTCAAGACCATTGGCGACGCGCTAAACGATGTGTCGGGCCCAAGTGGCGGAATGGTAGACGCAGGGGATTCAAAATCCCCCGGTAGCAATACCGTGCGAGTTCGAGTCTCGCCTTGGGCACCACCACCCGGTTTGCGAATCAATCGATTCGTCCTCTCTCCCCGAGGATCATTAAGAATCCGTGTTCAATTGTCCGAAAATCCGAAGATTGATGCCTGGATTGCGGCCGCGACCTTCGAATCTTTCCGTGAAGTGAACAAATTTCCGACACATTCGTTCAAATTGCATTGTTCCTGAACAGGAAACAACGGCCTGTGCATAAAGGTCATTGGCTGAGGACGCGCCCTTGCAGACTAGCCTTTGGAAAAAGGTCAGAACCGCTATTTCGCGATGGTGACGAATGAGAAACAATCGCCGGATGGGCAGTTGAAATCTGGCGAAATCAGGGCGAAAATCAACCATAGGGGGAGAGATCTTGTCTCATTCCCGCCAGATTCGGGTTTGTCCGCGATGCCGCTCAAGCTATTGTAACCCTGCCCGACTGGGGGGCATGTCTGCTGGCCATGGGGCGGCCACTAAACTGTGACACTTCCGCGTGATGCGGGGAAAGTGGTGAAACGCGCGCGCTGTTTTCGGCGCGTCACCAATACCGCTCGGGTGGGCCTTGGCGCCCGCATCCGTGCGGATCTTTCCACGCGGTGTGAAGCTGTCATGAATGAAGGGTTGAACGGGCCTCATCCACGCATTCGCGTGTCATGGTCCGCAGTGTCGCCAGGCGACAGGCCGGGAAGCCGGCCGAATGTGAAAGGGTCTTTTTATTATGGCTGATCTGGTACTCGATTGGGGGCTTTTCGGAGCATACGGCACGGATCTGGGATCCTCCCAGACCGTGGATACGGGTGGTGTCAATGTCACCGTCGATTTCAACCAGGAGGATCCGGGTGCGCAGGCCTTTACCTTCAATGCCGAAGGCTATGTCGGTCCGGATGATCCCTATGCCGATACGTCCTTCCTGAAGCTCTTCGGCGATGGGGGGGAGGGCGGAACCTCCGACACCTCGACCACGACGATTTCCTTTGCGTCGAACGACGAAGCCTTCGGGGATGAGGTGGAAAACGTCTCCTTCCGGATCAACGACATCGACACGGGCAGTGAAGAGCTCGGCGAGACGGGCGATTTCCATTTCGACATGCTCAACGTTCGCGGCTTCGACGCCGAGGGCAACGAGGTGCCCGTGACGCTCACCCCCGGCAGCGACGTGGACTCCAACGGCAACACGCTGAGCGGTGGCGACGACTCCTGGACGCCCATGGATGGCCAGGCATCCGCCCTGGTCGAGATCCCGGGTCCGGTGGCCTCGGTCGTGATCGATTACGACAACACGGGAGAAGGCGACCAGAAAGTCACCGTTTCCGACATCCATTTCTCGACGACGGATGCCGACCCGCAGATGCCGGTTCCAGGTGATGACAGCGCGACGACCGACGAGGATACGCCCGTCGTGATCGACGTTCTGGAGAATGACAGCGATCCGGAAGGCCAGCCGCTCGAAGTGACGGGCACGACCGATCCCGCGAACGGCTCGACGATCGTGGCCCCGGACGGGCGGGTCGTCTACGTGCCTGATGCGGGCTTCACCGGAGAGGACGCGTTCGACTACACGGTCGAGGATCCCGATGGCAACAGCGCCACAGCCACGGTCAACGTCATGGTGAATGAAGGCGATGGCGGCGGCCCCAACTATATCGTCGAGGGCGACGAAGGCGATGACCTGATCGATGCCGATTACACGGGCGACCCGCAGGGCGACATGATCGACGCCAACGATGCGCGCGACGGGTCGAACGATGACGTCGTGATCGCGGGCCCCGGTGACGACACCGTCCTTGCCGGTGAAGGCGATGATCTCGTCTATGGCGGTGCGGGCGATGACCAGCTTCAGGGCGAAGCGGGTGACGATATCCTGATCGGTGGCGATGGGGATGACACGCTCGACGGCGGTGCCGGCGAAGACACCATGCTCGGCGCCGACGGGCGCGACGCGTTCATCAATGTCAATCCCGGTGAACTGGTTGACGGCGGTGGCGGTCCGGGCGGCATCAATCCCGATGACGACCTGCCTTTCGACTACGACACCCTCGACCTCCGGGGCTCGGTCCCCGAAGGTGGCGGATTGCAGATCGAATACACCTCCGATGATCGCGAAGACGGCGTGGTGCGCTATTTCGACAGGGATGGCGAAGACGCCGGAACCCTCGAATTCCGCGAGATCGAGAATATCGTGCCCTGCTTCACCCCCGGCACCACCATCGCGACCCCCAAGGGCGAGCGCATGGTCGAGGATCTCAAGCCGGGCGACAAGATCATCACCCGCGACAACGGCATCCAGGAAATCCGCTGGATCGGCACCCGCACGCTCACGGGCCACGAACTTGCCCGTGCGCCCAACCTGCGCCCGATCCTGATCCAGAAAGGCAGCCTCGGCCATAACCTGCCCGAGCATGACATCCTGGTCAGCCCGCAACACCGGATGCTCCTGACCGGGGACAAGACCCAGCTTTACTTCGAGGAAACCGAAGTGCTGGCCGCGGCCAAGCATCTGACCGGCATGCCGGGCATCGACGAGGTCGGCACGCTGGGCGTTACCTATGTCCACTTCATGTTCGACCGTCACGAGGTCGTGCTTTCGAACGGTGCGTGGTCCGAGAGCTTCCAGCCGGGGGCCAATGTGCTCGACGGTCTGGGCGTGGAGCAGCGTGACGAGATTCTTGAGCTGTTCCCCGAACTCACCACCGCCGAGGGGCTCGACGATTACGCCGCAGCCCGCCGTGCGCTGAAACGGCACGAGGCCCAACTGCTCGCCCGTTGAGCCATCCATCAAGCGGGGTCGTGCCGGTCAGGCGCGGCCCCGGATCATCCTGAATGCAACGAATATGCGGCTGCCTCGGGTGTTGACCCTTCACCCGGGCACACGGGGGAGGGGTGCGCGCATCTCTCCCCCATTTTTCGTCGCGTCAGACATTTCGCCACGCGGCGAAATCTTCCGGCGTATCGAGATCGGTCAGCGCGTGCCGATCCGGTAGGGGCACGAGGCGAATCGCTTCGCCGCGCAACACCGCCCGCGCGCCCGCGTCACCCCGCAACGTCAGCAGAGCCGGGAAAAGCCGTGCGGGAAACACCACCGGATGCCCCGGCGTGCCATCCTCGCTGGTTGCGCGGTGCACCTGGTCGGGCGCGGCGCGAAAGGCATCCCGCATCGTCTCCAGATCCGCGGTGGTGATGTCGGGCATGTCGGCGGGCAGGATCATCACCGCCCGGGTGCCGGGTGGCAATGCTGCCACGCCTGCCCGGATCGACGCGCCCATGCCTTCCTGGGCATCCGGCACGAACACCGCCCCCGCCCCGCCGATCAGCCCCGTGCGCGGATGCTCCGGGCCGGGCAGGGTGACCAGGACCGGAATCCGCGTGGCCATGGCCCGCGTCACCACCCGCGACAGAAGCGGCTGGCCCGCGGCATCTTCGCAAAGCTTGTCACGTCCTCGCATCCGGGACGAGGCTCCGGCGGCGAGGATCAGGATGGCAATAGGGTCCATGTGGGCCAGTCTTTCCAACCGGCGCGCCAAAGACAAGCGCCGGCGCCTCCGGCGGGAGTATTTGGGGCAAGATGAAGGGCTGGGCCGGGTTCAGCCCCGCATCCGCGCGCCATCGGCATCGAAAAGCGGCGTCTCGATCAGCCGCGCCTTGCGCATCTCGCCCAGGATCTCGATTTCGGCTTCGAGGCCATCCGCCGCCACCTCGCGCGGGATCAGACCCAGCGCGACCGACTTGCCCGCATGGTGCGAATAGCCCCCCGAGGTGCAGAACCCCTTGACCGCGCCCTCGATCCAGATCGGCTCATAGGCGTTCACGTCCGCGTCCCCGGCCTCGACCTCGAAGGCCACGAGCTTGCGTTCCGATCCCGCCGCGCGCTCGGCCTTCGCTGCCTCTTTGCCGATGAAATCAACCGGTTTCGACCATTGGATAAATCGGTCCAGCCCGGTCTCGCCTGGCGTGTAATCGGGCGAGAACTCGCGCAGCCAGGCGCCGAAGAACTTGTCGAGGCGCAGGCTCATCATTGCACGCATGCCAAAGGGTTTCATGCCCAGCGGCTGGCCCGCCTCCCACAGCGTCGCCCAAAGGCTGCGCTGCGCCATCGGGTCGCAATAAATCTCGAAGCCCAGGTCGCCGGTGTAACTCACCCGCTGAACAAGGCAATCGACCATCCCCAACGTCATGTGCCGCAGATCCATGAAGCGCATGTCGGACACATCCTCGCTGACCAGCGATTGCAGCACTTCGCGCGCATTCGGCCCCGCGATCTGGAACCCGTTGAGCCGGTCGGAAATGTTCTCGACCTGCACGCCCTCGGCCTCGTTCTGTTCGAACCAGCGCATGTGATAGGCTTGGCTTCCGTAGGAGGCGGTGAGCTGGAACGCCGCGTCGCTGAGGCAGGACACGGTGAAATCGCCGATGAGCCGCCCCTTGGGCGACAGCATCGGGGTGAGCGAGATCCGCCCCGGTTTCGGGATCCGCCCGGCCATGATCCGGTCGAGCCAGGCGCGCGCGCCCGAGCCCGTCACCAGATATTTGCCGAAATTGTGCACCTCGTTGATGCCCACGGCCTCGCGCACGGCCCGAACCTCGCGCGCGGTGGCGTCCCAGGCGTTGGAGCGGCGAAAGGACGGCGTCTCATAGCGTGGCTCGTCACTTTCGGCAAAATAGTTGGGCACCTCGAGCCCGTATTGCGCCCCCCAGACCGCGCCCATGCCGTCGAAAATGTCATACATCGGCGTCTGCCGGCAGGGTCGCGCGGCGGGCAGTTCCTCGTTCGGGTAGGCCACGGAAAAGCGTTTCTGGTAATTCTCGACCACCTTGGGGCGCGTGTATCCCGGCGTGATCCAGTCGCCGTAGCGCGCGCAATCCATCGCGAAGGTATCGCGCTCGCACTCGCCCTCGATCATCCACTGCGCCAGCATCAGGCCCACGCCGCCGCCCTGGCTGAACCCCGCCATCACCGCGCAGGCTGACCAGTAATTGCGCATCCCCGGCACCGGCCCCACCAGCGGGTTGCCGTCGGGGGCGAAGGTAAACGGCCCGTGGATCACCGATTTCACACCCGCTCGCTCCAGCGCCGGAAAGCGGCGATAGGCGAAGGCGATGCTGTCCTCGATCTTGTCGAAATCGTCGGGCAACAACTCATGCCCGAAGGTCCAGGGCGTGCCGTCCACCGCCCAGGGCCGGCAAGGCTGTTCATAGAACCCGATGCAAAGCCCGCGCCCTTCCTGGCGCAAGTAGCTTTCCCCGGCCGGGTCCATCACGTGCGGATGCTCACCGCCCGCGTCGATGATCTCGGCGATCTCGGGCACTTCCTCGGTGACGATATACTGATGCTCCATCGGGTGCAGCGGGAAATAGACCCCCGCCATCGCCCCCACCTCGCGCGCCCAGAGGCCCGCAGCATTGACCAGGTGCTCGGCATGGATCGTGCCCTTGTCGGTCACCACGTCCCAGCTCCCGTCCATGCGCTGGTTGGTTTCCTTGACCATGCAATGCGTCTCGATCGTGGCCCCGCCCATCCTTGCGGCCTTGGCGTAGGCATGGGTCGTGCCGCTGGGGTCGAGATGTCCGTCAAGCGGGTCGTAAAGCGCCCCGATCACGCCCTCGGTATTCGTCACCGGCGCGATCTTGCGGATCTCGTCGGGCCCCACGATCTCGGTTTCCAGCCCCATGTAGCGATGCTTGGCCCGCTCGGCCAGGAGCATGTCCATCCGATCGCGATTGTCCGCAAGCGTCACGCCGCCGACATGATGCAACCCGCAAGAGAGCCCGGTGATCTCTTCCAGCTCCTTGTAAAGCCGGATCGTGTAGCCCTGAAGCGCGGCCATGTTGGTGTCGCCGTTGAGCGTGTGAAACCCGCCCGCCGCGTGCCACGTGGAGCCGGACGTGAGGTCACTGCGCTCGACCAGCATCACGTCCGACCAGCCCAGCTTGGTCAGGTGGTAAAGCACCGAACATCCGACGACACCGCCGCCGATCACGACCACGCGCGCATTGGTTTTCATGGGCCTGTTCCTCTCTGTTCCCGTCTTGCCGCCACCCTGACCGGTCCCGACAGCGCCCGGCATGTCACTCAGCGACGAAGCGCGTCGCATTCGGGCAATCCGAGCCCCGCACCCTGCGCCAATCTGGCCCGGAGCAAGGCGGGCCACAACACGCCCCGCACCCGAGACAAGAGCAAGGAGCACCCATGCGCACCCATGCACAGGCCGTCGTGATCGGAGGCGGCGTGATCGGCTGTTCGATCCTTTACCACCTGACCCGGGCGGGCTGGCGCGACGTCGTCCTGATCGAACGCGACGAGTTGACATCGGGCTCCACCTGGCACGCTGCCGCCAATATCCACGGGTTGCACGACAACACCAATATCAGCCGCATTCAGCATTACACGATGCAGCTCTACAAGGATCTCGAGGCCGAGACCGGGCAGTCCTGCGGTATCTTCCAGCCCGGCTCGCTCTACCTCGCCCAGACCGAGGCGCGCGAACACCAGCTTCGGCTGCAGGCGGCCAAGGCGAAACTCTATGGCATGAACTATCACGAGATCACCCGGGACGAGGCCGAGCGCCTGCACCCGCTGGTCGATTTCGATGGCATTCGCTGCATCATGTATGAACCCGATGGCGGCAATGTCGACCCGTCGGGCGTCACCAACGCCTATGCGTTGGGCGCGCGCGCGGGCGGGGCCGAGATCATGCGCTTTACCCCCGTCACCGCGACCGAGGCGCAACCCGACGGCACATGGATCGTGCGCACCGAAAAGGGCGATATCCGCACGCCATGGGTAATCAACGCCGCCGGCCTCTGGGCGCGCGAAGTGGCCGCCATGGCCGGAATCACGCTGCCGCTGCAACCCACCGAGCACCAGTATTTCGTGACCGAAACGATTCCCGAAATCGCCGCGATGACCCGCCGCCTGCCCTCGGTCGCGGATCGCGACGGCGAATACTACCTCCGGCAAGAGGGTCAGGGGCTTCTGGTCGGCGCCTATGAGCGCGACATGCGCTTCTGGGCCGAGGACGGCACGCCGCCCGATTTCGGGCATGAACTGTTCGCCGACGATCTCGACCGGATCGAGGAGAACATGCTGCGCGCGATCGACCGGGTGCCCGCCGTGGGGCAGGCGGGCATCAAGCGGGTGATCAACGGACCGATGATCTGGTCGCCCGACGCCAACGTGCTTTTCGGCTCGGTGCCCGAACGCCCGGGCTATTTCGCCTGCTGCGGCATCATCCCCGGATTCTCGCAATCCGGCGGCATGGGCAAGCTGGCGGCTGAATGGATCACGACGGGCGAAACCGGGCTCGACATGTTCGCATGGGACGTGGCGCGGTTCGGCGCATGGGCGGGCAAGGATTTCACTCGTGCTCGCGTTGCCGACCAGTATGCCCACCGCTTCGCCATCCACTTCCCGAACGAAGAACGCAGCGCCGGGCGCCCGGTGCGCACCCGCCCCGCCTACGAGATGCAACGCGAGATGGGCGCGGTCTTTGGCCTCAACTATGGCTGGGAACACCCGCTCTGGTTCGCCGATGCGCCGGGAGTGGAGGACACCAACGGCTTTACCCGCCAGAACTGGTGGGAACCGGTGGGTGCCGAGGCGCGGATGCTGCGCGAGCGCGCGGGCATCATAGACATCTCGAATTTCGCCAAGTACCGGGTCACGGGGCAGGGGGCCGAGGACTGGCTCAACGCGGTTTTCGCCAACCGCATGCCGCGCGTGGTGGGGCGCTCCTGCCTTACGCCGCTCATCGGCAAGCGGGGCGGCATCGCGGGCGATTTCACCGTCACGCGGCTGGCCGAGGATGAATTCTGGATCATCGGTTCGGGCATGGCCGAACGCTATCACAGCCGGTTCTTTGGCATGGTGCCGCTTCCCGAGGGGACGGTGTTCGAGTCCCGGACCGAGGCGATGTGCGGCTTCAACGTGGCCGGGCCGAGATCGCGCGAAATCCTGGCGCGGCTGACGAATGCCTCGCTGGAAACGGCGGATTTCCCCTTCATGCGCTCACAGCGGATCGAACTGGCCGGGGTCGATTGCCTCGCCCTGCGGGTGTCGTTCACCGGCGATCTGGGCTGGGAGCTGCATTGCGCCGCGAAAGACCAGGCGCGGCTTTATTCCGCGCTGCTGGACGCAGGGCGCGCTTATGGCGCGGGACCGGTCGGGTCGCGTGCGCTCATGTCGCTCCGGCTGGAAAAGGGCTATGGCTCCTGGGGGCGCGAATATTCGCCAGAATACTGGCCGCAGGAGGTGGGGCTGGACCGGCTGGTGAAGCTCGACAAGGAATTCCTGCACCGCTCGGCCGTGGCCGATGTGATGACCCGTGACGCGCGCGAGCACCTCGTGATGCTGGTTCTGGATGAGGGCGACGTGGCGGCCTCCGGCGCGGATGCGACAGGTGGTGAGCCGATTTTCCGCGATGGGCAGGGGATCGGCCGGGTCACGTCGGGCGGCTACGGCTATCACGTGGGGACGAGTCTCGCGCTCGGCTTCGTGAAGGATGCAGGGCCGGGGGACGCGGTCGAGGTCATGGTACTCGGCCGCCCCCACCGCGCGCGTATCCTCGATAAGCCGCCTTTCGACCCCGATGGGACGCGGCTGCGCGGCTAGGTCTGATCCCAATGTGCGCCTGCGGCGCGCAGGTTTCGTGCGGTTGGGGGTTTCACCCCCAAGGCGGCAAAATGCCAAGGCATTCTGCCGCCTTCCCCCAGAGTATTTCAGGCAAGATGAAGGGGGCTGCGCGCGTTGCGTTAACCGGATGCGGTTACATTCGTGACCGTTTTGCCCGGCAGCCGGGTGGCAGCCGCCCGGCAGCCGGATGTCACCCCCCGATTTAGGGCCGCGCCGTGGCGTTAACTCTTGTCGGCAAGCTGTTCGTCAAGCACCTGCCGGACGATGTCGAGATCGACATCCGGGGTCACGAAAGCCTGACCGATACCACGTGCCATCACGAAATGGATCTGCCCGTCACGCACCTTCTTGTCCTGGTGCATGAGCTGGATCAGCCTTTCCGAACTTGGAAGATTGCTTGGTATATCCGAAAGTTGCGACTTCATCTTCATGTTGTGCAGATAGGCGCGCAACCGGCTGGGGTCTTCCTGGCTGCACAGGCCCATCCGGGCGGAAACCTCGAAAGCCAGCGCACAGCCGATCGCGACACCCTCGCCATGCAGCAACCGCTCGGAGTAACCGGTCGCAGCCTCGAGGGCATGGCAAAACGTATGCCCCAGATTGAGAAGCGCCCGGTCCCCCTGTTCCGTCTCATCCCGCGCCACAATCGCGGCCTTGATTTCGCAAGAGCGCCTGACAGCGATGGCAAGGGTGTCGGGGTCGCGTGACAGAAAGGATAAACTATGCTCTTCAAGCCATTGAAAAAAATTATAATCCCCAAGAAGGCCATATTTCATGACCTCGCCATTACCGGCCAGGAAATCGCGCTCGGGCAATGTGCGGAGGGCATCGGTATCTGCCACTACCAGGGCTGGTTGGTGAAACGCGCCGATGAGGTTCTTGCCGTGGCGCGAATTGATACCGGTCTTGCCGCCGACCGAACTGTCCACTTGTGCCAGAAGCGATGTCGGCACCTGTACGAAACGCACGCCCCGGCGCAGAACAGCCGCCGCGAATCCTGCCAGATCGCCAATCACGCCGCCGCCAAGGGCAATGACCATGTCATTGCGTTCAATCTGCTCTTCGAGCAGCCAATCGACACTGTGCGTGAAATGCGGCCAGGACTTGGTTCCTTCGCCGGCGGGAAGAATCAGGGTAGATACAGATATTTCCTGCTGCTCCAAGCTGTTGATAATGTTTTCAAGATGGAGGGCGGCGACATTTTCATCGGTGATCACGGCCACACGCGCCCGATCCAGGTACGGCCGGAGCAATCTGCCGGTTTCACCGATAAGGCCGGGTCCGATTTGGATGTCATAGCTCCGGGCGCCCAGTTCGACATGCACCGTGTCGTTCATGTGGTTTTCTCCAAGACGTCCGGACGCTGGCGCAGGGCATCAAGAACGCACCTTGCCATTTCGCTTATGGAGCAATCAGGACGCGCGCGCAGCCTGATATCCGCAAGCGCATAGGTTGGCGCGCGCTGCTTGTACAAATTGGCGAGGGTTTCATATGGATTAGCTGTGTGCAGCAAGGGTCGCGAATTCTTGTGTTTTACACGATTCCAAAGCAGGCCGAGGTCGGCTTCTAGGCACACGGAAACACCACGTTGCGATATCATTCGGCGATTGAGCGCGTTCAGAAATGCGCCCCCGCCCGTTGAAACAACGCCCTTGACTTCGGCATCGAGTAAACGCCCGAGGACCTGGCTTTCCTTCTTGCGAAAAAATGGTTCGCCATCACGGTCAAATATCTCGGCGATGGTCATGTTCGCGGCGCGCTCGATTTCGGCATCGGAGTCGAAGAACGGCGCGTCAAGAATGCCCGCCAGAGCCCGGCCGACGGCGGTCTTGCCGACACCCATCATGCCGACCATGACAATCGTCTTTTTGACGTTCCAGTTCATTCCGTGCCGCGCGTCGTGGCGTTCCCCGGCCAAATCTTCCATAGCGCGCACCAATGACGTGATCTCTTGTAAAATGCCAGCTATAACTATCTTACTGGAACCGAAAATCAAAGCAATGCACCGGCAGAACATACGAGCGGTCCGACATGAAGCGCATTATCAAATGGCTGTTTATCCTAGTGATTGTTGCGGTGATCACGTTGATTGGTTATGCTTATCTAGGGCCTTTCTTCGGTGCTGATTTCTCGCCGCCTGGACAGGAGATTCGTCGGGACATTGAACTGGACGTCGATTAGTACCGCGGCCCTTGCCATTGTCGCAAGCATGGGTATGGCAGAGTTGGTTCGGGCGCAGGAGCCCCTTTCGGCCATAGAATGGCTTGAGAACCCACCTCCTCTGGTCCGCCGCGTGATTCCCGGGGTTGGAGAGGATCAAGGGGCCTCGCGTGGGCTGTTGGAACCTCCGGTCGCAGACACGGCCACGGTTCCGCGTGTCGCTGTTAGTCCGCTCGATCAAGTATCGGTTGGAGCGGTAGGATTGCTACCTACGTCTGTATCGGGTTTGCCTCGCCATCTCTGGCGTGAAAGTGCGACCTCCGATTTGAACGCCGCATTGGAACGGCAGGATGTTCTTGCCTTCCCGGCGATGCAATCCCTTCTCTATACCTTGCTGCTCGCCGAAGCTGATCCACCGTCTGACAGTGGAGCAGGACAGCTTTTTCTGAAAGCCCGGATCGGGAAACTGCTTGAGCTTGGCGCGGCGGAGGCGGCGGGGGCGCTGCTGGAACGGGCAGGGCCGGAGACGCCGGCGCTATTTCCGATGTGGCTGGATATCAGCTTGCTGTCAGGTAACGAGGACGCGGCATGCAGCGTATTGAATGACAAGCCATACCTGTCGTCCTCAGTCTCAGCACGCATCTATTGCGCAGCCCGAGGAGGCGATTGGGCGACAGCGGCGGTCATGTTCGACAGTGCTACGGCGCTTGATCTGATAGATCCCCCCGAAGAACAATTGATTGCAATCTATCTTGATCCTGAATGGGGCGAAGATCCCGTCGAACCGCCGCCTGTCGCGGAAATCACACCCCTCGTTTTCCGCCTTTTCGAGGCCGCTGGCGCGCCCCTGTCCACTGCGGCCTTGCAGCGCGTCTACGCCATGACCGATTTGCGTGACACTGTGGGCTGGAAGGCCGAATTGGAGGCCGCAGAGCGTCTCACTCGGACCGGGGCTCTTTCGGAGAACCGTCTGATCGCACTCTATACGGCTCGACGACCGGCAGCATCGGGCGGAGTGTGGGAGCGAGTGGAAGCGATCCGGCGTTTCGATACGGCCTTGCAGTCCGGCGATGTGGAGGCTGTCGAGGCATCTCTGGAGCGGGCATGGAAAGCGATGCAAGCGGTTCATCTCGAAGTACCTTTTGCACGCTTCTATGCCGCTGATCTCGCGGAACTTGCGCTCAGCGACCCTGCGCGTGGAATCGCGCTTTCGGTTGGGCTGCTGTCGCCCGATTATGAAGTGATCGCGGCCTCCGCCACACCACAGACATCCGACGAAAAGTTTCTTGTTGGACTCGCGCGTGGTGCGCCTGATTTGGCACATGCGCATGGTGCACTCTCGCGTTCCATCGTTCGCGCCTTCGAGCCTGTGGAACCACCTGACGAACTGCGTCCACTGCTTGAGGAAGACAAGCTGGGCGAGGCTGTTCTTCACACCATGACGCTTTTTTCGAGCGGAGCGGCTGGTAACCTGCGCCAGCTTGAGAGTGCGCTTCAAGGGTTGCGTGCGATGGGACTCGAGGACAGCGCTCGCCGCGCAAGCCTGCAGCTCATGTTGCTCGATCGCGGGGGATAGCCATGGTGCATCGTTGGGTTCCCCTTTTCTTGGAGGCCCAGGCGGCCGAAATGGGGGCAGCTGAGAACACCTGTATGGCATATGCGCGCGATCTGGGTGATTTTGACGCTTGGTTAATTGGATCGGGAAGCGACATTTCCAGTGCAAGCCGATCCGAGATAGAGGCCTATCTTGTGGCTTGTGATGCGCAGGGATTGGCTGTTTCGACGCGTGCTCGCCGACTCTCGGCTTTGCGGCAGCTTTATCGGTTTGCCTATGACGAGGGGTTTCGCACTGACAACCCTGCTGCAGATATCAAGGGTCCGGGACGTCCGAAGCGCTTGCCCAAATCACTTTCGCATGAGGACGTCGATCGGCTTTTGCAAGCGGCGCGTAGCCATGGACGAAGCGGGAGTGATCGGCTGCGCAACACTTGTCTGGTAGAACTTCTTTATGCCACCGGCATGCGGGTGAGCGAACTCGTCGCGCTGCCGGTATCCGCGGCGCGTGGAGATCCACGCATGCTGTTGGTTTCGGGCAAGGGAGGCAAGGAGCGACTCGTGCCGCTCTCGCCGCCGTCGCGGTCTGCGTTGGCCGATTGGCTCGCGGTGCGTGATGAGAACGATGCGCATGCGCGAAAGGCCGGCAATCCCGTTTCGCGGTTCCTCTTCCCGTCCCACAGCAAGTCGGGTCACCTGACGCGCCACCGCTTTTACCTTCTTATCAAGGAAATTGCAGCAAAGGGCGGCGTCTCACCAGAGACAGTTACTCCGCACCGGTTGCGTCATGCCTTTGCAACCCATTTGCTCGCTGGTGGCGCCGATCTGCGCTCGATTCAGGTCATGCTTGGCCATGCCGATCTCGCCACAACCGAAATCTACACCCATGTGTTGGATGAACGTCTGCGCCAGCTTGTATTGGACCATCATCCATTGGCGCGATCTGCGTCCGAAAAATGACAATCGCCCTCGTTTTTTGCACATCCCCTTGCTTTGCCAGGCTGCGATGCGCATAACCAGTGATCTGACAGACATAACATATCGATAAAATGGAACCTACTGACGCTTGGCTTGACGGAGCTTTCTGGATTACGTCGGGGTCGATTTTCCTGCTGCTGATCCTTTCCGGTTTTTTCTCGGGCAGTGAAACCGCCCTGACCGCCGCGTCGCGTGGCAAATTGCGGTCGCGCGCCGACAAGGGGTCACGCGGGGCTGAACGTGCGTTGGAGATAACGGAGGATAACGAACGACTTATTGGCTCGGTTCTTCTGGGTAACAACCTTGTCAATATCCTCGCAACATCACTTGCCACGGCGCTGTTCACCCGGATTTTTGGCGAGAGTGGAGTGGCCTTTGCAACGCTGATTATGACGCTCTTGGTGCTGGTCTTCGCTGAGGTGCTTCCCAAGACCTATGCCATCACGAACGCCGAGAGCGCTGCCAGTCTGGTGGCGCCGCCGCTTCAGGTGGTCATAACCGTTTTCTCGCCTATCGTCGGAGGAGTGCGTTGGTTCGTGCGGGGTGTTTTGCGCCTCTTTGGCATCAAGGCCGACCCGGACAGTCACATTCTGGCCGTTCGCGAGGAGATCGCCGGCGCTCTATATCTCGGTCATTCGGAAGGCGTAGTCGAAAAGGAGGATCGCGATCGGATACTTGGTGCGCTCGATCTGGGGGAGCGCGCGGTCGAGGAGATCATGCTCCACCGTTCTCGGATCGAGATGATCGACGCTGACAGCGAAGCCGGAACGATTCTCGCGCAATGCCTTGAAAGCAATCACACGCGACTTCCGGTGTTTCGAGGTGACCCTGACAATATCATCGGTGTCGTGCATGCAAAAGACCTGCTGCGCGCGATGCACAAGCTGATGTTTGGGGCAGAATCATCCCCCAATGGTCTCGGCGACTTCGAGATCTCCGAAGTGGTCATGAAGCCCTATTTTGTGCCGGAAACGACCACCCTCGACGATCAGATGCGGCAATTTCTACGGCGGCGAATGCATTTCGCGCTCGTGGTCGACGAGTATGGATCGCTGCAGGGATTGATTACACTCGAAGACATCCTCGAAGAGATTGTGGGTGAGATCACAGACGAATTCGACCCTGCCGCGGAACATCCGATCCGAAAGAGCGAAGACGGCCATTTCCTTGTCGATGGTGCCATGACAATCCGCGATCTGAACCGCGCGACTGACTGGAATCTGCCCGATGAACATGCCAACACGATTGCCGGACTTGTGATACACGAGGCCCAGATGATCCCGTCGGTCGGTCAGGTTTTTGCCCTGCACGGGTTTCGTTTCGAGGTGGCCGCCCGCAATGAAAACAGAATATCTCGCCTCAAGATTCGCCCACTGTAACAAGTCGGGGCCTGGCGGCGCTGGACGGATCCTGCCAGTCGCGCCAATTCACCTGTCGGGCGATCCTTGTTTCAATCGAGCAGTTTCACGAGCGCGTGCCGCTTCTTGCCGGCCGACAACTTGACCGGTGAGGCCAGCGCACCCGCATCAAACATCTGCCCCGGATCAGTCAGCGGTACATCGTCGATTCGCGCTCCGTTTTCGGCGATCAACCGTTTCGCCTCCTTGCCCGATTTCACCAGACCCGAACGCAGGATAAGCTGTGCCGCCGAAATCCCTTGGCCCAGTTCCGCACGCGTCAGTTCAAGCGTAGGCAGATCCGCGCCCATGCCACCTTTTTCGAATACTTCACGCGCTGTGGCCGCTGCTGCCTCCGCCGCGCTTTGCCCGTGCAACAGAGCGGTTACTTCGTTCGCCAGTACGACTTTTGCCTCGTTGGTTTCGGCACCTGAAAGCGCGCCCAGGCGTTCGCACTCATCGAGCGGCAATTCAGTATAGAGCTTGAGAAATCGTCCTACATCCGCATCGGCGGTATTGCGCCAGAATTGCCAGAATTCATAGGGGCTCAGCATGTCGCGATCCAGCCACACCGCCCCGTCCTGGCTCTTGCCCATCTTGCGACCATCCGATGTGGTCAAGAGGGGTGAGGTCAGCCCATAAACCTCGTCCTCAAGCACCCGCCGCGTCAGGTCGATCCCGTTCACTATATTGCCCCATTGATCGCTGCCACCCATCTGAAGCAGGCAACCGTAGCGTCGGTGCAGTTCGAGGAAGTCATAGGCCTGAAGTATCATGTAGTTGAACTCAAGAAAGCTCAGGCTCTGTTCCCGATCGAGGCGCGATTTCACGCTCTCAAAGGAGAGCATCCGGTTGACCGAAAAATGCCGCCCGATGTCGCGCAGGAACTCGATATACCCCAACTCGTCCAGCCATTCGGCATTATTCACCATGATTGCGCCGGTCGGGCCGTCATTGTAATCGACATAGGCAGTAAAGACACGTTTGATGCCGTCAATATTGGCGTTGATCTGTTCACTCGTGAGCAAAGGCCGTTCCTCGGCGCGAAAGCTCGGATCGCCGATCTTGGTCGTCCCGCCCCCCATCAGCGTGATGGGTTTGCCGCCGGTCTTTTGTAGCCAACGCAGCATCATGATCTGGATCAGGCTGCCCACGTGGAGTGATTTCGCCGTTGCGTCAAAGCCGATATAACCTGGCACCACACCCTTTGAGAGTGCTTCGTCAAGGCCTTGATAATCGGTACAGTCGGCCAGAAAGCCACGCTCGATCATCGTTGCCATGAATTCCGATTTGGGGTGGTAGGTCATGCGTCTTGTCCCATACTGTCTGCGGGACTGTATAGGGCGGGCAAAGGCCGAGGAAAAGTCCATGTTGAAAGCGGGCAAGGTAAAGGCGCTAGGGGCTATGAGTGGCACGTCTCTGGATGGTGTCGACGTGGCGCTCATCGAAACTGATGGGGAGCAGATTTTCGGTTTTGGCGCAACTGGCTATCGTGCCTACACTTCCGAAGAACGCATGATATTGCGCAAGGCACTCGGTAAATGGCCAGGGGACGATTTGCATGAGGCTCGGGTCGTGGTCGAGAACGCACATGTGGCCGCGCTCTCGCGGGTCGAGGGTGCGGAAATCATCGGCTTTCATGGCCAGACGCTCGCACATGATCCTCACGGGCGGGGCACGCATCAACTGGGTGACGGTGCCGCGCTGGCTCGGCGCCTTGGGTTGCCCGTTGTGTGGGACTTCCGGTCGGCCGATGTCCGGTTTGGCGGAGAAGGTGCGCCTCTGGCGCCCTTCTACCACTACGCCTGTGCGCGATATATGGGTGTGTCCGAGCCGATCGCCTTCCTGAATCTGGGAGGCGTAGGGAACCTGACATGGATCGACCCTCGCCATTCCGGTCCTGAAGCGCCGGGCGCGCTCTTGGCGTTCGATACGGGTCCTGCCAATGCGCCGGTCAACGATCTGGTGCAGGAGCGCTTGGGGCTGGATTATGACCGCGATGGTGTGTTGGCGCGAAGCGGTCGGGTTCAGGAGAATGCGCTCGAGCTTTTCCTGGACGATCCCTGGTTCTTTCGCATGCCACCCAAATCGCTTGACCGAGACGCCTTTGCCGACATGATTGGACTGGTACGCGAACTCTCTGACGCCGACGCTGCTGCGACGCTGACGGCCATGGTTGCGGCGGCCGTGCTGCGTGGTATGGAGCATTGCCCATTGCCGCCTGCTCGCGTTCTGGTCACCGGTGGGGGGCGGCACAACCCCGTCATGATGCAAATGCTTGGAGCGGCACTCGATTGTCAGATCCTTCCCGTCGAAGATGTCGGCCTCGATGGTGATATGCTTGAAGCCCAGGCCTTTGCCTATCTTGCCGTACGCGTGGCGCGCGGACTGCCCACATCCTGCCCCTCAACGACAGGTGTGCGTGCGGCCGTCGGGGGAGGGGAAATCAGCCGACCGTGATCACTTCCAGTGCTCTCTATGTGCGGCGATTATTCAGCAGAGTCATTGAGAACCAACTGCAACATGTTAAAGTTCGAGGCAGGCAAGCAGCTGTCTCGTACTTGTCCAACGCCAAAGGTTAAGTCAGGGAGCCGGCAATGGCGACGCGTGTAATTCCGGTCGACCCTTTCGACCTTGTGGTGTTTGGCGGTACCGGCGATCTGGCAAGGCGCAAGATACTGCCGGCGCTTTACCGCCGTTTTTGTGCAGGTCAGATCCCGAAAGAGGCAAACATCATCGGCGCTGCGCGCACGGACTTTGATGAAGCGGGCTACCGTGCCTTTGTGCGGGACGCGATCACCGAATTGGTTCCGGCGGTCTTATGCGCAGGGGATGCTATCGCGGCGTTTTGCAATCGTGTGCACTATATCAAGCTTGATGCAAGGGAGGATGACGGGTGGGAGACACTTGCGCAGATCATCAATCCGGATCGCATACGGGCTTTCTATTTCTCGGTCCGTCCGGAGTTGTTCGCCGATCTGGCCGAGCGCCTGTACCGCCACGGCATGGCGTCTGGAGAAACGCGGATCGTGGTCGAGAAGCCCTTTGGTCATGACCTTGCCTCGGCTTGCGAACTCAACGCCACATTGGCACACCATTTTGATGAAACTCAGATCTACCGGATCGATCACTATCTTGGCAAGGAAACTGTGCAGAACCTGATGGCGATCCGTTTTGCCAACATGCTCTTCGAACCGCTCTGGAATAGTCAGTACGTTGATCACATCCAGATCACCGTGGCCGAAACCGTCGGAATAGCCGGACGTGCAGAGTATTATGATCGCGCGGGTGCCATGCGCGACATGATGCAGAACCACATGATGCAGCTGTTGTGCCTCATCGCGATGGAGCCGCCGGCGAAGTTCGAGCCAGGCGCGGTGCGTGATGAAAAGCTCAAGGTGATCCGTGCACTCGACGATGTTGCTCCCGAGGATATCGTGCGTGGGCAATATGATGCGAGCAGCGATAAACTTGGCTATCTCGACGATGTGGGCAATGCAAACTCAACCACCGAGAGCTTTATTGCGCTCAAGACCGGGATAAGCAACTGGCGATGGGCGGGCACCCCCTTTTATCTGCGAACCGGCAAGCGCCTCAAGGCGCGGACATCGGAAATCGCCGTCGTGTTCAAGGATGCGCCGCATTCGATATTTGGGGCGGATGCCGGTCGGCATGCCAATATCCTGACCATCGTGTTGCAGCCCAATGAGGGGATAGAACTGGGCGTCACGATCAAGGAACCCGGCCCTGGCGGAATGCGGCTCATCGACGTGCCGCTGGACATGTCGTTTGCCGAAACGCTCGGACCCGAAGCGGAACTGGTTCCCGACGCCTATGAGCGTCTGATCATGGATGTGATCCGCGGCAATCAGACACTATTCATGCGCGGGGACGAGGTCGAAGCGGCATGGAGATGGACGGATCCGATCATTGCACAATGGCAAGAAAAGGGTGAAAAACCTTTGCGATACGAGTCGGGGAGCCCCGGTCCGGAGGACGCCTTGGGACTCATGTATCGCGATGGGCGCCACTGGCGGGAGATCAGGGAATGAAATTCATCGAATATGCCGATGCCGACATGATGGCGATCGACGTTGCCAACATTATGGCCGGTGAGCTTGAAAACACGCTATTTCACGAAGAGCGCGTATCCTTCGCCGTGCCGGGCGGCGAAACGCCAGGTCCGGTCTTTGACAACCTTTGTGCCGTAGATCTCGACTGGTCACGCGTTGATGTCTTTCTGACCGATGAACGCTGGCTGCCTGAGGATCATCCTCGCTCCAACACCAGATTTTTGCGACAACGTCTCCTCACCGACAAAGCTGCCGCTGCTGTCTATCATCCGCTCTACATTCCCGCAGAAAAACCGGAGGACGTACTTGCCGAGCTCGAATCCTCGCTCGTGTCCTGTCAGCCGATTTCCGTGCTTCTTCTCGGGATGGGGGCCGATATGCACTGCGCATCGCTGCTTCCGGGGGCCGAGGGTTTGGTGGACGCGTTGGCTGTCGACGCGCCGTTGCTGGTTCCGATCCGGTCGCCCGATGCGGCCGAGACTCGGGTCACCCTCAGTGCCCGGGTTCTGGATTCCGCGGTTTCCAAGCACCTTGTCATCACCGGCCGGCGCAAAAGAGATGCTCTTGAACGTGGCATGCATCTGCCACCCGATGAGGCCCCGATCGCGGCTGTCATGGATGGCCTAACGGTCCATTGGGCGCCGGAATGACGACGACATCCGATCTTGAAACGGCATGGGATTCCGTCGTTTGCAAGGCCAGAAAAGCCCGGTCGAGCCGAATTATCGATCTGTTCGGTGATACCGATCGTGCTGAACAGTTTTCGATATCCGCCCTCGGGATGCTGTTTGATTACTCGAAAACACATATCGACGTTGCCGCCCGCGATGCGCTCCTGAATCTTGCCCGTGCTGCCCGGGTCGAGTCGATACGCGACGCGATGTTCTCCGGTGCTCGGATCAACTGCTCCGAGGATCGTGCGGTGCTTCATACGGCTTTGCGTAACCTTTCTGGCGCGCCGGTCATCGTCGATGATGTGGATGTCATGCCGAGGATTCTCGAAACCCTTGAGCGTATGAAGGATTTCTCCAGCGACGTGCGGGCGGGGTGTTTCAGGGGCCAGGGAGGGATGATCACCGATGTGATCAATATCGGTATCGGTGGTTCCGATCTCGGTCCAGCCATGGCAACCCGCGCGTTGAGTCCATTTCACGATGGACCACGCTGTCATTTCGTCTCGAACGTGGATTCTGCCGATCTTGTCGATGTGCTGTGTACGCTCGACCCGACAACCACACTGGTCATCATCGCCTCCAAAACCTTCTCGACCATCGAAACCATGACCAACGCCGTCAGCATACTCGATTGGATGCAATCGCAAGTGGCCGATCCTGCAACGCAATGTGTAGCGGTGTCATCGGCTGTTGATCGAGTTGCAGAATTCGGTATCCCGCCCGAGCGGACCTTTGGATTCGAGGATTGGGTGGGTGGGCGCTATTCGGTGTGGGGACCGATCGGCCTGTCGTTGATGATTGCCGTCGGGCCTGAGGAATTCACCAGGTTTCTGGCCGGTGGTGCTGAAATGGACGCGCATTTTCGTGCGGCTCCTCTGCCTGAGAATTTGCCCGTGATGCTCGCTCTTGTTGGTCTATGGCATCATCAGGGCATGGGATTTCCCACCCGGGCGGTGCTCCCCTATGAACACCGCCTTGCGCGGCTTCCTGCCTATCTCCAGCAACTCGAGATGGAAAGCAACGGCAAGCGCGTTGGACAGGATGGGCATGCGCTATCGCATGGTTCAGGTCCAATTGTGTGGGGTGAGCCGGGCACAAACGGGCAGCATGCCTTTTTCCAGCTTTTGCATCAGGGCACGGAGATCGTTCCCTGCGAATTCATGATCGGGGCCGAAGGACACGAGCCCAATCTGGCCCATCATCACCGCTTGCTTGTGGCCAATTGCCTTGCACAGTCCGAGGCGCTCATGAAGGGGCGAAGCCTTTCCGAAGCATATGAGATCGCCGCTTCCATGGGGTATTCGGGCGACATGCTGATGGCTCAGGCTGAACATCGCGTTTTCGAGGGCAACCGTCCATCGACCACCTTGGCGTATCCATGTCTCACGCCGCGTGTTCTGGGCCAGATTCTTGCGCTCTACGAACACCGCGTATTCGTTGAAGGTGTGATCCTTGGACTCAATTCCTTCGATCAATGGGGGGTCGAACTGGGGAAGGAACTGGCCAGGCGGCTCGAACCCTTGCTGGCGGGTAAAGCTCCTTCGGACGATGTGAACCAATCCACCTTGCGGCTCGCAGCCTTTCTTCGCGCGCCTGAGTAGCGTTCAAGCGTCGAGGCGAACCCAGACTGGCACGTGATCCGAAGGCTTTTCGCGCCCGCGTACCTCCTTGTCGATGCGGCATTCCAGCAAGAGGTCGGCGCATTGTGGACTAAGCAGGAGATGGTCGATCCGGATTCCGTCATTCCGGTTCCACGCACCGGCCTGGTAATCCCAGAATGTGTATTGCTCCAACCCCGGATCGAAGGCCCGGAGCGCATCGGTCATTCCAAGATTGATGATACGGCGATAGGCAGCACGACTTTGCGGCAAGGCGAGTGCGTCACTTGACCAGGCTTCGGGTCTGGCGGCATCCTCGTCTTGCGGGATCACATTGTAGTCGCCGGCCATGAGAAACGGCTCCTCGTCTTTCATCATTTCCAATGCCCTTGCCCGCAACCGTTCCATCCAGGCCAACTTGTAGTCGTATTTGGGGCCGGGAGCGGGATTGCCGTTTGGCAGGTAAAGGCCACAGACCCGCACAGCCCGGCGGTTCACCACGGTCGCCTCGATCCAGCGCGCTTGCTCGTCCGTGTCATCGCCGGGCAATCCGCGCGTCACGTCTTCGAGCGGTAGCTTTGAAAGGATGGCAACCCCATTGAAAGATTTTTGCCCGTGGGTTTCGACCGTGTATCCCATGTCCTCGAAATGCTGGCGGGGGAAAGCCTCGTCGACCGACTTGATTTCTTGAAGAAGTACGACATCTGGATCGGCTTCTTTCAACCAGTCACTCAGCGCCCCGATACGCGCCTTGATGCCATTGATGTTAAAACAGGCGATTTTCATCGGTGCGTCCTTTGTCAAAACCGTTCTTCATGGGCGTCGTGTGCCCGATGATCATATTTCTCGAAGATTCTCGGACACGAGAATTTCGTGCTGCTGCAATGCAAACCTGTCCGTCATGCCGCTGATATAGTCTGCAACGAGCCGAGCGATGGATTGATCGTTGCGGTTGTGCTGCAATCCTTCTTGCCATGCCGATGGGAGCAACTCGGGTCGGGCCATGTAGAGCGGGAAGAGATCCCGTATCACTGCCGTTACCTTGTGACGCATCTCGACCACACTCGGCGCTCGGTACATCCTTTGGAACAGAAACGCGCGAATCTCATTCAACTTCTCCCAATGCGTTGGTGAAAAACGAATTATCGCCGCTCCAGCCATACGAATGTCTTCGACCCGTTTCGGGGCCAAGTGGTCAATATTGTCTCGACTTGTGCTGATAACGTCCTCCACCAGGCTTCCGAAGAACCGCCGCAGGGCCTCGTGCTGGCGTCTTTCGGGTGCGAGGCCCGGATAGCGCTTGTCAACAGTTTCGAAACAATGCCGCAAAATGGGAAGATCCGTCAGTTCTTCCATGGTGAACAGCCCTGCGCGCAGCCCGTCATGAATATCGTGATTGGAATAGGCGATGTCATCGGCCAATGCTGCAACCTGCGCCTCGCCGCCGGCATGGGTTGTGAGTTCGAGATCGTGCTGTGCGTTATAGTCAGCCAGTGCATAAGGCAGTTCTCCGCAGACCGGGCCATTATGTTTCGCAAGGCCTTCGAGGGTTTCCCAAGTAAGGTTCAGGCCGTCCCATTCCGCGTAATGCCGCTCTAGTGAAGTGACGATGCGCACGGCCTGTGCATTGTGATCGAATCCACCATAGGGGGCCATGAGTTCATTGAGCGCGTCCTCGCCCGTGTGGCCAAAGGGCGTATGTCCAAGGTCGTGCGCAAGGGCAATGGCTTCGGTCAGTTCCTGGTTGAGACCTAGCGCACCGGCGATGGTGCGCGCAACCTGCGCCACCTCGATCGAATGTGTGAGACGGGTGCGGAAATAATCGCCTTCATGTTCGACAAAAACCTGTGTTTTGTGTTTCAGACGGCGAAAGGCGCTGGAATGTATAATCCGGTCACGATCACGTTGAAAACAACTCCGGAACGTGCTTTCGGGTTCGGGATGGAGTCTGCCGCGGCTCTTATCTGGGAAGGTTGAAAAAGGGGCTGGATCGCACGTCATGGGGCCGCCGTTCTTGTCGATTGGTTCGCGGATACGTATATTGCACCAAGTGGAACAGTAAAACTGTGGAGATCGAAGATGCATCTTCCGCCAAAAGTGACAGAACGCGCATTTGAGCGCTTGGCCGAAATCGGGGCCGGGGATCAGGGACAAGCCCTGCGTGTTGCCGTTGAGGGCGGCGGGTGCTCAGGCTTTCAGTACTCCATCATCCTGGATACGCCGACCTCGGAAGACGTGATTCTGGAGGGCAAAGGTCAGAAGGTCGTTGTCGATGACGTCAGTCTGCCGTTCCTTTCCGGCGCGACGATCGATTTTTCCGAGGAATTGATTGGAGCACGCTTCGTGATCGACAATCCCAATGCCACAGCGTCTTGCGGTTGCGGCACATCCTTTTCGATCTGATTTCTTCATCAATTCGCCGGGTTCCGCGGCATGATTTGCCCAGTAGGCGGAAGGCAATCTAGAACGGGATCTCGTCATCATAGCCCTGGCTGGGGCCGCTGTCATAGCCACCGCCGCTTCCTCCGCCATAATCGCCACCGGTCTGTGCACCGCCAGCACCGCCGCTTTCTGCGCGTCCGTCCAGCATGACCATCGAGCCGCCGAAGCCTGAGACGACCACCTCGGTGGAATAACGGTCCTGGCCGTTCTGGTCCTGCCATTTCCTGGTTCGCAGCTGTCCCTCGATATAGACCTTCGAGCCTTTGCGCAGATATCGTTCGGCGACACCGACAAGACCTTCTCCGCGCAAGACAACGGAATGCCATTCGGTCTGTTCGCGCCGTTCTCCGGTGTTACGGTCTTTCCAGTTTTCCGACGTCGCGATGCGCAGGTTGCACAGCTTGCCACCATCCTGAAAGGTCCGTGTTTCAGGGTCGCGACCGAGGTTGCCAATCAGAATAACCTTGTTCACCGAGCCGGCCATCGTCTTCTCCCAAAGAATCCAAGTTTGTAGTTCGCAGCTTACATCATCCCGAACCCGTTAAGAAAAGGATAAAATGCGAACAATACCCGGTGGATTTGGCGATCCGGTCTATCGTGATTGTATCACGCCCTTTGTGGATGCGCGCGCGATCTGGAAGAATCATCAAAATCGGTTATAACCATCACTGAAGAATGTTTTGAGCGGGTAATGACATGCGCAGGATTCCGGGTCTGGTGGTGAGCGTGGGCTTGTTGATCCCGCATCTGGCCGCGGCGGATATTCTGTCGACGAAATCACGAAACACGCTTTTCAAATCCCAGACAAGGGTTCTCGATACCCGCGCCAAATCTCAATACAATGCCTCTGTCCGACTGCAACCACCCAGCGTTGTGGCCCCGTCGAAATGGGGCGATGGCAAGAGCTATTCGGGCGCATACAATGGCCCTTACCTGGCCATGGCGCGCGATGCGGCCCGGCGGCATGGAGTGCCCGAGGATCTCTATTTGCGATTGGTGCAGCAGGAATCAGGTTGGAAGGTCAAGGCATTGTCGCACAAGGGGGCGATCGGGCTGGCGCAGCTCATGCCAGGGACTGCCCGGGCGCTGCAGGTCAATCCGCATGATCCCTATGAAAACCTTGACGGTGGCGCGCGCTACCTGATGGCCCAGTATCGCGCCTTCGGATCGTGGCGTCTGGCGCTGGCGGCCTATAATGCCGGGCCGGATGCGGTGAAGAAACATGGCGGGGTGCCCCCCTACAATGAGACGCGCAATTACGTCAAGGTGATCTGGGGAAGCTGACGCCGCCCCAGACTCCCATCCGGTCAGTTCTTTTCCAGTTCCTTCGCATGCAGCCAATCGGCGTGTTGCGGGGCCTTCTTGGTGCGGCTCCATTCTTCGAGCATGTCCCATTTCACCTCGTCGAGGCGCGCCAGCATGGCGTCCTCCTCTGGGTCGGGACAGGCCAGTTCGACGCGGTGGCAATTGGGGTCGAAGAAATAGATCGAATGAAAGATCGAGTGGTCGGTCACGCCCAGGACCTCGACCCCGTTCTCCTCGAGATGTTCCTTGAATTTAACGAGCTCCGCCCGGTCTTTCACCTTGAACGCGATATGTTGGACCCATTCCGGCGTGTTAGGATCGCGGCCCATCTCGGGCTTGGTCGGCAGTTCGAAAAAGGCAAGGACATTGCCATTTCCGGCGTCGAGGAACACGTGCATGTAAGGGTCCGGTTCGTGGGTCGAGGGCACGCGGTCCTCGGCGATGGCGAGCACGAAATCCATGTTGAGCATCTTGCCATACCATTCGACGGTTTCCTTGGCGTCCTTGCAGCGGTAGGCGACGTGGTGGATTTTCTCGATTTTCATGTGAGCGTCCTTTCCTTTGCTGCCACCCGTTTGATGGTTGCATATGTAACCATCAAGGCAAAATGCATGGGCTGGATCGCGGCCCACGTTCTTTCCAGGTTGAAAACTTACTCGGCCGCCTCTTGTCCGAGCTTGATGACCGGTTCCATGGTCGCAAGCTCTTCATCCGAGAGGTGGCATTTGATCTGGTGGCCGGGTGTAAGCTGGCGCACCGGGGGCACTTCTTCCTCGCAAAGATTGCCCGGCACCCGGGATTTCCAGCCGCAGCGCGTCTGGAACGGGCAACCGCTGGGCGGGTTCATCGCCGAGGGGATGTCTCCTTCGAGCACAATATGTTTTTTCGTGACATGGGTGTCGGCGATCGGGACCGCCGAGAGCAGCGCCTCGGTATAGGGGTGGTAGGGTGGCGAGAACACCTCATCGGTGCTGCCCAGTTCGACCACGTGCCCGAGATACATCACCATGACCCGATCCGAGAGATAGCGCACGATCGACAGGTCGTGCGAAATGAACAGGAGCGTTGTCTTCTCGTTGCGTTGAATTTCCATTAACAGATCGGTCACGGCGGCCTGAACCGACACGTCGAGCGCCGAAACAGGCTCGTCCGCGACGACGATCCGGGCGCCGCCGGCAAAGGCGCGGGCGATGCCGACGCGCTGTTTCTGGCCACCCGAGAGCTGGCGCGGCATCCTGTCGGCGAATTCACGCGGCAGTTTCACGAGGTCCAGCAGTTCGAGCATGCGCGTGCGCCGTTCGGCATCGTTCTTGCCGATGCCGAAGATATCGAGCGCGCGCATGATCTGGCTGCCCACTGTCATCGAGGGGTTGAGCGTGTCGAACGGATTCTGGAACACCATCTGGATATCCGCCACCGTCTTGGTGTCGCGCTTCTCGATCGGGATCTGTTCGATATTCTTGTTGTCGAGCAGGATCTCGCCATCCGTCGCGGTTTCCAGCCCCATGAGAACCTTGGCGAAGGTCGATTTGCCGCAGCCGGATTCTCCAACGATGGCAAGGGTTTCGCTTTCCCGGGCCTCGAAGCTGAGGGTTTCGTTGGCCTTGACCACGCGTTTTTCCCCACCACCAAAGAGGGCGTTGGCCGCGACTTCGTAATATTTCTTGAGATTGTCCATCTTCAGGACGACCCTGCCGATGTCTCCCTTGGTCTTGGTCTCGGCCAGCGTTATCGGCGCACTCCAGTCGATATCGCGGAAGCGCAGGCAGCGGGTTTCGTGCTGCCCGTCGCCATCGACATCCTCCATGGCGATGTCGTCCTTGTCACAGAGTCCGGCCTGGAAATAGTCGCAGCGGGGTCCGAAATTGCAGCCGGGCGGGCGTTCGTGGGGCAGCGGGAAATTGCCCGGGATCGCCACCAGCGGACGCGAGTTCTTGTCCGCGCCGGGCAGCGGGATGGAGCGGAAAAGTGCTTGCGTATAAGGGTGTTGCATGTTGTTGAACACGGTTTCGATATCGCCGCGTTCGACCGCTTCGCCGGAATACATCACGCAGATCCGGTCGCAGGTTTCGAGCACCAGCCCGAGATTGTGCGAGATGAACAGCATCGAGGTGCCGTATTTCTGGCCCAGATCCTTGACCAGTTCGACGACCGCGGCCTCGACGGTGACGTCAAGCGCGGTCGTGGGTTCATCGAGGATCAGCAAGGAAGGCTTTGACATCAATGCCATGGCGATCACGATGCGCTGTTGCTGGCCGCCAGAAAGCTGGTGGGGATAGCTGCGCAGGATGCGTTCGGGATCGGGGAGCTTGACGTCGGTGACGACTTCGAGGGCGCGCTGATAGGATTCGTGTTCGCTCAGGCCCTCGTGGATCATCGGCACTTCCATGAGTTGCCGGCCGATCCGCATGGCGGGGTTGAGGGAGGCCATAGGTTCTTGATAAATCATAGCAATTTCGTTGCCGCGCAGGTTGCGCAACTCGGCATCCGTCAGGGCGGCCATGTCGCGGCCCTTGAACTTCACCGAGCCGCCGACGATGCGGCCGTTCTTGCCCAGATCGCGCATCACGCCAAGCGCGACCGTTGATTTGCCGCAGCCGGATTCTCCAACAAGACCAACGGCTTCGCCGGGGGCCACCTTGACCGAGAAATCCATCACCGCGGGGATTTCGTGGAGCCGCGTGAAGAAGGAAATCGAGAGCTTGTCGATCTCGAGGATGGGGCCGTCGTAATCATGGATTTTCGACATTAACTTTCTCCTTTTCACGCCCGAATCGGGGGGGTGACATGCGTGCACCGCCCGGCTGACATCCGGCTGCCGCCGGATGCCGGCCTTGGCCGAGCGGCGTTCGTTACCGTGCCGTTCGCCTTGGTCATCACGGGGTCAATCCTTCAGCGATTCTTCGCGCAGCCCGTCGGCCAGAAGATTGAGTCCGAGCACGAGGCTCAGGAGCGCGAAGGCGGGTGGCAGGGCAGGGTGCGGATAGATCGACAGGAGCTTGCGCCCCTCGTTGATCGTGGTTCCCCAGTCGGGGCTTTCGGGTGGCAGGCCGAGGCCGAAGAAGCCAAGGGTCCCCAGAAGGATCGTGGTATAACCGATGCGCAGGCAGAAATCGACAATGAGCGGCCCGCGCGCGTTGGGCAGGATTTCCCACAGCATGATATACCACGGCCGTTCGCCCCGGGTCTGGGCGGCGGCCACGTAGTCGCGCGTCTGGATGTCCATCACGAGGCCGCGCACGATCCGGAAGACGGTGGGCGAGTTGACGAAGACCACCGCCACGAACACCACGAGGATACCCGGCGGGATATCGAAGAAATCGAGCGGCCAGAACCGGATCTTGGAATGCGAGCCGCCATCGTTGATTGCCGCCGCGTAGATCAGGAAGAGCGGGATCAGGATCAGCGCCATCCAGAAGATGTTCTTCTGTGGTTGGGTGCGGAATCGCGACTGGATCAGCACCCCCATGAACACCAGCGGAAAGAGAAAGAGCACGGTGGCCATGTATTGCGGCAGGCCCGTCTCAACGATTTCAGGGGTCACGAGCAGATAGAAGAGCAGGATCACCGGGAAGGCGAGGATCAGGTTCGCGAGGAAGGAAAGCGCGGTGTCGAGCTTGCCACTGTAGTATCCGGCCGGAAGCCCCAGCGTGATTCCCACCATGAAGGCGAAGAGCGTCGCCAGCGGGGCGATCTGGATCACGATGGTGCTGCCATAGACCATGCGCGAGAAGATGTCGCGCGCGAGATTGTCGCCGCCCAGCAGGTAGACCGGGAATTCTTCGGGGGTGGCGCCCATCAACGGCGTGCCCGGAAGCTTGTTCTTCATGCCTGTCGCCTGGTCGAGCGAGGCATGGGTCGCGATCATGTCGAACACGCCGACGAAGAACGCCGTGAAGACCCAGAACATCACGAGGCCGAAACCGATCATGCCGATCACGCTGTCGAAAAGCTTGCCATAAAGGCCAAGCCGCCGCTTGTAGCGGATGGACACGCCATAGAGCACCACGAGGGCAATCCAGACCGGGGTGAAGCGCATGATCACGTTGGCCAGTATGCCGAGGCTTTGCAGCCGCGAGATGCGTTCATGCTCGGCGATTTCCTCGGCGGAAGGCATGTCGGCGGCATCGAATGTGGCAAGCCACTCCTTGTGCGCGGCCCCCTGCCACAGCAGCGTGACGGCGAGCCAGAGCACCGCAACCGCGGCGATACCGTAGATGGCCCATTTGAACAGGATGCCCATGAAGGCGGCCGGGTTGTCGAAGAAGCTGTCAAGAAACCACGCCAGCATCGCGGCGAAGATTGCGAGCCCAGCCAGGGCGCCGAGCATCCAGCCCAGGGTCGAGAGTGGCATGGCGCCCCCTTCGGTCCCTGCCAGGCCGTTGAAAACATAGGTGAAACCTACCAGCAGCAGAAGCAGCACGGCGATGCCGTTGAAGAGCGAGAAACTCGCCCGCGGGGTGTTGTCGATGAAGGCCAGCAGCGCGGCGCAGAGGCCGCAGGTGATGGCGAGGGTCACGAGCACCAAGAGCAGCGGGGCGAAAGAGCTGCCATAGGCGCCAAACCAGGTAAGCGGTTCCATGTCTCGGCTCTCCTTCGTTATGAAATGCGGATGCGTGGATTGAGGAACACGTAGCCGATATCGGAAATCAGCTGTGTGACCAGAACCACGAACACCGAGACGACCGAAACCGCCAGCAGCAGTTCGATATCGTTATTGCTGGCGGCTTGCACCAGCGTCCAGCCGAAGCCCTTGTAGTTGAACAGGGTTTCGACAATGACCACGCCATTCAGGAGCCATGGCACCTGCAGCATGATGACGGTGAAGGGTGCGATGAGTGCGTTCCTGAGCGCGTGTTTCATCACGATGTTGCGGAACTTCACCCCCTTGAGCCGGGCCGTTCGGATATATTGCGCGGTCATGACCTCGGCCATCGAGGCGCGGGTCATGCGGGCGATGTATCCCATGCCGTAAAGCGCGATGGTCAGAACGGGCAGGAAGAAATTCTGGAAGGTGGCGTCTTCCATGGCGCCGGTGGCGGTGCCCTTGAAGGGGGCGTTGCCTGCGATCAGGCCCCATTCGTTCAGCAGTGGCCCGAGCCCATAGCGCGACGAGGCCAGCATGGCGATGAAGATCACGCCGGAGACGTATTCAGGGGTCGCCGTGGTGGAGATCGCGAAGGTGGAGAGCGTGCGGTCGGTACGCGAGCCTTCGCGCATTCCCGCCAGGACACCGATCAACAGGGCCGAGGGCACCATCAGCAGCATGACCCAGAACATGAGCTTGGCCGTAAGCCCGAGACGGGTCGATATGATTTCGCTCACCGGATCCTTGAACACGGTCGAAAAGCCCCAGTAGCCTTGGAGGACACCACAAAAGCGCGGGGCCTCGGCGGGATCGGTGCCGGGCGGGATACAGCGCCCGGTCTCCTCGCCGTCATCGTCCAGGGTGCGTGCCCCGGGCATGACGCCGATCCACTGTGCATATTTCAGTGGCAAGGGTTGCAGATATCCGTTTTCGGTAAGCCAGCTTTCGACCTGCGCATCGGTCATGCGCATGTTGCCTTCGGTCTTAGCCAGTTTTTCGAGATTGGGATAAAGGTTTGTCAGGAAAAAGACGACAAAAGTCAGACAGATCGCCGTCAGCAGCATCGTCATGACCCGCCGGAGAATGAAAAGCCCCATCGGTATCTCCCAGTTGTTTTCGGGGTCGTTCGCCCCTGTGCCGGTTCTGATCCGGCTTTATGAGGCGGGCGCATCGTGTGCGCCCGCCTGTCTTTGTTGTCGCCGTGCGATCAGGCCGCGAAGCCGATCTTGTAGAGATGGATCTCGTGCGACGGGTGTTTGGCGGAATTCACCAGCTTGCCGTTGTGATGGTTGAAAAGCGACCGCCAGTAGGGCTGGATGATGACGCCATCCTCGCGCATCAGGCGCTCGATCTTCTCGATCACGACGCGGCGCTCATCGGCATCGGCGATGGCGTTGGCCTCGTTGATGAGCTGGTCGAACTCGTCGCTGGAATAGGCCGCCTCGTTCCAGGCTTCGCCCGAGCGATAGGCCAGCGTCAGGATCTGCACATCGAGCGGACGGTGGTTCCATTCAGTGGCGCTGAACGGGTATTCGGTCCACTTGTTCCAGAACGTGTTGCCCGGAAGAACCGTGCGCTTGGACTTGATACCCGCATCGCGCAGCTGTGCGGCGAGCGCGTCGCCGGTGTTGCGCTGGTAATCGTCATCGACGGTGATGAGCTCATGCTCGAAATCCGCCATGCCGGCCTCTTCCATCAGTTCCTTGGCGCGGGCCGGGTTATGCTCGGGCATGCCGATATCGGCGTAGGCGGGGTGGATCGGGCAGACATGGTGGTTCTCGGCCACTTCGCCGCGGTTGGAATAGCCCAGTTCCAGAAGGAAGTTGTTGTCTACCGCAAGCGCCAGCGCCTGGCGCACGCGCTTGTCGGCATAGGGTTTGACACCGTCGACCTCGGCCTCCTGGTTGCCACGGAACACCAGCGTGGCCGCAGTCACTGTCTCGGTCTTTTCCCAGCCGATCGCGTCCATCACGTCGATGAATTCACCGACGGTTTCATAGAGAAGATCCACCTCGTCGGCTTCGGCCGCGGCGACGAATGCCGAAGGGTCGGTGCCGTAGTCGATGAACTCGATCCGGTCCACGTAAGGTCCGCCATAGACCTCTGTGCCCCACCATTCGTGTTCGGTGTTGCGTTCGAGAACGCATTTGACGCCCACTTCCAGGTCGACCGGGAGGTACGGGCCAGTGCCGATGCCGTTCTCGAACGGGTCGCCGCCATCATAGCTCGAATGGGTGATCGCGGCCGGGTAGTCGGACATGTTGGCGATCACCGACACGTCGGGTGTCGAGAGGTTGAGCACTACGGTGTGGTCGTCGACCACTTCGATCGCGCCGTCGCGGGCCTTGCCGGACTCTTCGTCGATCAGGCCGCCCATGCGGCTGGCCATCGAGTTGGCCTCGACCGACTTGTCGCACCAGCCGGTAATGTTGCGGGCCACGTCCTCGGCGGTGAAATCGTCGCCGTTGTTCCATTTGACGCCCTGGCGGACCTTGAGGGTGTATTGGGTGGCGTCATCGTTGACTTCCCAGCTTTCGAGAAGCATCGGGCGGAACGTCCCGTCGGCGTTATATTCGACCAGATATTCGAGAAAGCCGCGCGACTGGTTGCCGATCTCGGACCAGTCATAGGCGCGGGGATCCTTCATGCCCTTGATGGATTGCTGGATGCGCAGCGTGCCGCCTTGCTGGATATCGGCCTGTGCGCGGGCGGGCTGGGCAAGGCCGCCCATCGTGTAGGCCGCCGTCGCGGTCACGCCAAGCGCGGTGGTGCGGGCCAGGAATTCGCGGCGGTCGAGCTTGCCCGCCTTGAAGTCCTTCACATAGGTCCACGCGGTCTTGTGAACGGGTTTTCCGTTTATGGTCTGGGTCATCTTGTTCTCCCTATGACGTTCGTTGTCGGTCTTCCTGGAAGGCATGTTCGCAATGCATAAAGAAACAGCTGCGACATTCCCCCATTTTTGCCTGGACCATTTGCGCATGTTTCAGCCCCCGGCGTCAATCGCTCTGATCGCCATTTCCTGTAAAAATGCGACATCCGACTATCAAAAAAGCGACATCGCCCGGCAGGGCAGGGTGTTGTGAGCGTGGAATTTTCCGTGTTGGCGATGCGATGGCCGCGGCGTGCAATGCCCCCTTGCGGCGCGTGCGCGCGGCAAGGGGGCCGGAGCGTTGCGGCCGGGTTCGGGTCAGGGTTGCGAAACCTTGCGTGCGACGCTGCTCCCCGCGTCGCGCAGGCCGGACGGGGTCTTGCCGGTATGCTGTTGCACGAAGCGGGTGAAATAAGCCGGGCTGCCAAAGCCCAGGTGTTCGGAAATGCGGCCGACGGGGTGGTCGGTGTCGCACAGCAGGCTTCTGGCGGCGTGCAGGCTGCATTCGGTGAGGATGGCGGCGGCGCTCATCCCGGCAGTGGTGTTGAGGCAGCGGGTCAGGTGCGTCGGCGTGATATCCAGCTTCTCGGCATAGGCGGCCATGGGTTTCCCGCTGCGGAAGTCGCGGACCACGAGATCGGTGAAGGCGGCGGCGATGCGGGCCTCGGCGCTGGCCGCGGCGGATTCGGGCGCGTCGACGAGCGCGCGTTTGAGCCAGATGGTTATGAGCGTCGCATGGGCGCGAAGCGCCGCGGCATGGAGATCGCCCCCGCCGGATTGTTCGCGCTGCATCGCCTCGACCAGCGCGGTCAGTTCCTGCTGTGCGTGCACATCGCGCAGGCGCAGGTGGTGGTTGCGTTCGGGCAGCGGCACGCCGGAATCGGGCGGCACCACCATGGCAAGGCCGAAACCTTGCGGCCCCGGATCCACGGAAAAGAGCGTGCCAGCAGGAATGAACAGCATGTTGTTTATGCCCATCCCCTTGCGCTGCCCCGCAACAACGGCGCGGCCCTGTCCGCGGGTGATCCAGATCAGCAGGTGGTCGTCGCGGAAGTGCTGAAGCCCAAGGCGCCACGGTGCCTTGCCCGAGAGGCTGACGAGCGTGTCGATGCGGGGCGTATCCTGTGTCATCGCGAGGTCTTTCGGGATGGGTGTGTGATGAATGGGTGACGCATGACCCCAAGGCGTAACCGCTTGTGCGCGATTGTGCCACGGGGCCGGTGTCGCGGTGGCCTCAGGCGGCGGGAACCTGCCGCCAGCTGCGCATCCGGGCGCGGAACCATGTGCGCTGGCGCTTGGCATACTGGCGGGTGGCGATGATGGCGGCGGCGCGGGCGTCGTCGAGTGTCAGCTCTGCGCGCAGATGGGCGATCAGCTCGGCCGCGCCGATGGCGCGCGACGACGGGCGCGTGGCGTCCCATGCCGCAAGGTTCGCGCGGGCCTCGTCCAGCGCGCCCTCATCGAGCATCCGGTCGAACCGGGTCTCGATCCGTGGGGTGAGCCAATCCTTGGGCGCGTCGATCAAAAGGGCGGTGGCGCGCGCGAGCGGAAGAAGCGGCGGCGGCGTGTCGTCCTGCCATGCCGCCAGGCCGCGGCCGGTGCTGCGCTGGACCTCCCACGCGCGCTGCACCCGCATCGGGTTGCGTGTGTCGATGCGCGCGGCGGTCGCGGTATCGAGCTCTGCCAGCAGCGCCTCGCGGCCCTCGCGCGTCATGCGGTCGTGGGCCTCGGCGCGGATCGCGGAGGGCGTGGCGGGTATCTCGGCCAGGCCCTCGGTCAGCGCGGCGAAATAGAGACCGGTGCCGCCCACGATGATCGGTCGGGCGGTTTCAAGCAGGGGCGCAACGTCGCGCAGCCAGTGGCCGACGGAATAGGCGGCATCGCCCGGCACATGGCCATAGAGCGCATGCGGGGCGCGGGCGAGATCGTCCTCGCCGGGGCGCGCGGTCAGCACCCGCCAGTTGGTGAAGACCTGGAGCGCGTCGGCATTGATGATGGTGCCGCCCTGCGCCTCGGCGATGGCGAGCGCGAGCGCGGATTTGCCGCTGGCCGTGGGGCCGGCGATGAGAACCGGGCGGTCGGGGGGAATGTCGGCAAACACGTCGTCTGTGGCAGGCAGCAATGGGCTCTTGCACGCAGTCATGGGGCTTTTCCTTGCTGATGGATCGAAATGAATAGCGGAGGGCGTTCACCGATTGCAACACCGGCGGAAACCCGTATTTTGCGCGCGAGACGAGGATTGCCCCGAAGGAGACCCCATGGACAAGGCCGATACGCCGCAACCCCGCTTCAACCGTGTCTTGCTCAAGATCTCGGGCGAGGCGCTGATGGGGGATCAGGGCTATGGGCTGCACCCGCCGACCGTGAGCCGAATCGCCCAGGAGGTCAAAGCGGTGCATGACATGGGGGTCGAGATCTGCATGGTGATCGGCGGCGGTAACATCTTTCGCGGGCTCCAGGGCAGCGCGCAGGGGATGGAGCGCACCACCGCCGACTACATGGGGATGCTGGCCACGGTGATGAACGCGTTGGCGATGCAATCGGCACTTGAGGCGCAGGGCGCCTTTTGCCGGGTGATCACCGCGATCCGCATGGACGAGGTGGCCGAGCCTTACATTCGCCGCCGCGCGGTGCGCCACCTCGAGAAGAAACGGGTCTGCATTTTCGCCGCGGGCACCGGCAACCCCTATTTCACCACCGACACCGCCGCGGCCTTGCGCGCCAACGAAATGGCCTGCGAGGCGATCATCATGGGCAAGAACGGGGTCGACGGCGTCTATGACAAGGACCCGCGCGAACACGCGGACGCAAAACGCTATGACAAGGTGTCGTTCGACGAGGTGCTGGCGCGCAATCTCAAGGTGATGGATGCGAGCGCGATCGCGCTGGCGCGGGACAACAACCTGCCGATCATCGTCTTTTCGCTCGACGAGCCGGGCGGATTCAGCGGAATCCTGGCGGGGCAGGGCACCTTTACAACGGTCGGCGGCTGAGCGCCGGCACGGTTGGAGCGTCGTGCGGGTTGGTCTATACAAAGCCCGCCCACAGGGGATATAGCACGCGGAACCGAAATTGCCCGCGAGGGGAGTGAAGAGCAGATGGCCGACGAAGAATTCATTCTGGACACTGACGATCTGGAACGACGGATGCAGGGAGCGATGTCATCGCTGCGCACCGAGTTTGCGAGCCTGCGCACGGGCCGGGCCAGCGCCTCGATGCTCGAGCCGGTGACGGTCGAAGCCTATGGTCAGCAGACGCCGATCAACCAGGTCGGCACCGTGAACGTGCCCGAGCCGCGCATGGTGACGATCAATGTCTGGGACAAGTCGCTGGTACGGGCAGTGGAAAAGGCGATCATGAACTCGGGGCTGGGGATCAACCCGCAGACAAATGGCACGATCGTCATGCTGCCGATCCCCGAACTCAACGAGGAGCGGCGGCGTGACCTCACGCGGGTGGCGGCGCAGTATGCCGAACATGCGCGCGTCGCCATTCGCAACGTGCGCCGTGACGGGATGGACCAGATCAAGAAGGCCAAGTCGGACGCGCAATTGAGCGAGGATGACCAGAAATTCTGGGAAACCGAGGTCCAGGAGATGACTGACCGCTTCATCAAGGCGGTGGACGAGGCGCTCGAGAACAAGCAGGGCGAAATCATGCAGGTCTGATGTGACCTGTCGCCGGACCGCACTGCGGGAGGAGTGGGCGATGTCCCCCAAGGATCAGGGCACGGACGAGACCGAGCGGCGCGGCCCGCGCCATGTGGCGATCATCATGGATGGCAACGGGCGTTGGGCGCAGGCGCGCGGGCGGCCGCGCCTCTTTGGCCACCATGCCGGGGCCAAGCGGGTGCGCGAGATTGTCGAGGCCTGTCCCGATCTCGGGGTCGAATACCTGACGATCTTTGCCTTTTCGACCGAGAACTGGAAGCGCACACAGGTCGAGGTGGCCGGGCTGATGAGCCTGTTTCGGCGCTATATCACGAAGGAGGCGCGCGCGTTGTGCGACGAAGGTGTGCGGGTGCGGTTCATCGGCGACCGGGTGCGGCTCGATGACAAGCTGATCCGGCTGATGGACGAACTCGAAGAGATGACGGCCGGAAACGCCCGCGTGCATCTGACCATCGCGCTCAATTACGGTGGCCGCGACGAGGTGGCGCGCGCCACCAAGCGGCTGGCCCAGGATGTGGCGGACGGCCGGCTCGACCCGGCGAGCGTGGATGAAGAAACCCTGCCGAAATATCTGGATACCTTTGTCTTGCCCGATCCCGACCTCGTGATCCGAACGAGCGGAGAGGCGCGGATATCGAATTTCCTGCTGTGGCAGTCGGCCTATGCCGAATACGAATTCATCGATACGCTGTGGCCCGATTTCTCGCCGGATATCTTTGCCGGGCTGGTGCGCAGCTATGGTGCGCGCGACCGGCGGTTCGGCGGTGTGAAGGCATGAGCGGTGCGCCCAAACCGACGCCAGGCCCCGCGCAATGGGGGGATCTTCTGCCCCGGTTGCTTTCGGGCGTGGCCATGGTCGCGGTGGGGGCGGTGGCGATCTGGCTGGGGGGCGCGGTCTTCGAGGCGCTCGCCGTGGCCATTGCCGGGCTGATGACATGGGAACTGGTGCGGATGATTCGCCCGCGCCATCGGCGCGCGGCTGTGCAGGAGGGCGCGCTGGCGGCTGTCGCGCTGGCGATCGCACTTTACGTCCCCGGCGGCGTGGCGGCGATCATCCTTGGGATCTTGCTCGTCGTTTTGGTAGGACGGACGGGAGCGCATCCGGTGCTGACCGCGGGATATGGCGCGGCAATCTTCCTGGGTGCCTATGGCCTGGTGATGCTGCGCAACGACGCCGGGCTGATCTGGACATTGTGGCTCGTCGCGGTGGTGGTGGTCACGGATGTGGCGGGCTATTTCGCGGGCCGGATCATCGGGGGGCCGAAGTTCTGGCCCCGTGTCAGCCCCAAGAAGACATGGGCCGGCACGGTCGCGGGATGGATCGCGGCGGCGGCCGTGAGTGCATGGATGCAGTTTCAGTTCGGCCTGCCGGTATGGCTGATCGCTGCCGGGGTGGGGCTTTCGTTCGCCTCGCAGATGGGGGATGCGGCGGAAAGCGTGCTCAAGCGGCGGATGAAGGTCAAGGACAGTTCCAACCTCATACCAGGTCATGGCGGGGCCATGGACCGGTTCGACGCGATGATGGGCGCGGCGCTGGCGGTTGCGCTGAGCATGATCCTTGCCGGTGTGGCATGAAACGGGTGTCTATCTTCGGGGCGACGGGGTCGATCGGGCAATCGACGATCGACCTGATCGCACGGTCGCCGGAGGCGCATGACGTGGTGGCGTTGACCGGAGGGCGCAACATCGCGCGTCTGGCGCAGGACGCGATCCGGCTGGGCGCCGATCTCGCTGTGACGGCGCAGGACGATCTCCTGGACGATCTGCGTGCGGCGCTGGCGGGCAGCGGGGTCGAGGCCGCCGCGGGCGAGAGCGCACTGATCGAGGCTGCCGCGCGTCCGACCGATTGGGTCATGAGCGCCATCGTGGGCGCGGCGGGCCTGGCCCCGGGGCTCAAGGCGCTGGAGCAGGGCGGCACGCTGGCGCTGGCCAACAAGGAATCGCTGGTGACGGCGGGGCCGTTGCTCATGCAGACGGCGCGGGCGCATGGCGCGACGGTTCTGCCGGTCGACAGCGAGCATTCGGCGATCTTTCAGGCGTTGGCGGGCGAGGATATGGCCGCGGTGGAACGTATCATCATCACCGCGTCGGGCGGGGCGTTCCGTGACTGGCCGCTGGCCGATCTGGAGCGCGCCACGGTCGAAGAGGCCAGCCGGCATCCCAACTGGGCGATGGGCCAGCGGATCACCATCGACAGTGCGTCCATGTTCAACAAGGCACTGGAAATAATCGAAACGCACGAGTTTTTCGGAATCGACCCGCAGCGGATCGAGGTGTTGGTGCACCCTGAATCGCTGGTCCATGCGCTGGTCGGGTTTCGCGACGGGGCGGTCATGGCGCATCTTGGCGTATCGGACATGCGCCATGCGATCGGCTATGCGCTGAACTGGCCCGCGCGCGAGGCGTTGCCGGTGGGCCGACTCGATCTGGCGGCGATCGGCCAGTTGAATTTCCGTCATCCGGACGAGGCGCGCTATCCCGCGCTCCGGCTCGCGCGTGAGGTGATGGCGCGCGGCGGGCTTTCGGGGGCGGTGTTCAATGCCGCCAAGGAGGCGGCGCTGGACGGATTCATCTCGGGGCGGATCGGCTTTACCGGCATGGCGGGCGTCGTCGCAGCGGTCCTGGACCGGATAGGGTCAAACGAGGGCCTTATTGATGCCCGGATGAGCCTTGATAACATTCGCGCGGCAGACCACATGGCCCGTAGGCTTGCGGAGGAAGAAATGCGCGAACGGGTGACCTGAGGGCAGTGTCGTTGGGCCACGTGGATTACGAAGATAACGAAAAGACAGGCAGGACAACGTTTTGGATATTTCCCTGATTCCGCAATTTGGCGGTCTTCTCATGACCGTGATCGCCTTTGTCGTGGCGCTCTCGGTGATCGTGGCGGTGCATGAATATGGCCATTACATCGTCGGGCGCTGGTCGGGCATCAAGGCCGAGGTGTTCTCGCTCGGATTCGGGCCGGTGCTTTGGTCGCGTCATGACCAGCACGGCACGAAATGGCAGATCGCGGCGCTTCCGTTCGGCGGATATGTCAAGTTCCTCGGAGATTCGAATGCCGCATCCGCCAAGGATGAAGATGTGGTTTACGGTCTCTCGGACGAGGAGGCGCGCCATTCGATGCACGGCGCGCCGCTCTGGGCGCGTTCGGCGACGGTCGCGGCGGGACCGATTTTCAACTTCATCCTGTCGATTCTCGTCTTTGCGGGGGTGGTTCTATGGCAGGGGCAGGTCGCCGAGCCGCTGACTGTCGGCAGCTTCCACGACATGCCAGGCGAAATGCAGCAGGAGCTGCGCGAGGGAGACGAGGTGATCGCGATTGGGGGGGTGCAGGTTCCTGCGTTCGAGGATCGCGCGGCGTTTCGTGATTTCGGCGACGCGGTGCCTGTCGAACCGGTCCTGGATTATGACATACGCCGGGAGGCACGCGAGATGCGGGTGCGCGGGCCCTATCCCTATCCGCCGATGGTCAGGCAACTGTCGCCGCAATCGTCCGCCTATGATATCGGGATGAAGGTGGGTGACGTCATCACCGAGGTGGATGGCGAACCGATCTTTGCCTTCGAGCAGCTGCGCGAGCGCGTCGAGAGCGGCGAAGGCAAGCCGCTGCTGCTGAGCGTGTGGCGGGACGGTGAGATGCTCGAATTCTCGCTGGTTCCGCGCCGGGTGGATGAGCCGCAGGAAGAGGGCGGGTACAAGACCAGTTGGCGAATCGGGATCGCGGGCGGCCTGATGTTCGAGCCGGCCACCGAAACGGCGGGTGTCGGGACGGCGCTCTGGGAGGGCGTGATTCAGACCGAGCGGATCATCGAGGGTTCGATCTCGGGGTTGTGGCACATGGTGACCGGGGCGATTTCAAGCTGCAACATGTCGGGGCCGATCGGAATCGCACAGGTGTCGGGCGCAATGGCAAGCCAGGGCGCGGCCAGTTTCATATGGTTCATCGCGGTGCTGAGCACGGCCGTGGGTTTGCTCAACCTGTTTCCGGTTCCGGTGCTTGATGGTGGTCATCTGGTGTTTTACGCCTATGAGGCCGTGGCGGGGCGTCCGCCGTCGGACCGGGCGTTGCGCGCCCTGATGACGATCGGATTGACGCTGATCCTGTCGCTGATGGTGTTTGCGCTGAGCAACGATCTGTTTTGTCCCTGATAGTTGCCGGTTCAAACTCCATAATCTTGCCGCAATCACGGTCTGCATTCGCCTTATTGCCATACTACCTTTGCGTGTGAACGAAACAGCGTCACCAAGGCAATGAGAGGTGTGACATGAGCACGATCGCGCGCGGATACCGGGGGCTTCACCTGTTGTGGGATCTCAACTGGGACCGTTTGCTTTACGTTTGCACCATCGCCGTCGCGCTGATGGCTGGAGCGTGGCTCGGGTCACAGTTCTGAACTCGAATCTCAGCTCGGTTCAACGCAATTGCCGGGCGGGGCCATCCCGCCCGGCCGTTTCATTGTGCCGGCCCCGGTTCAAAGACCAATCCTTTTTCCGCAAGCCTGCCCTTCGGGAGGCTTTTGCGTTTTTGACAAGTCAGGGTAATCCCTTTAGCTAGTCGTTAGTTGGGGTGTCTGACCGGATTGAGCAAATGACGCATGATATAAATGGCCCAGCCACGGGCCAGATTGAGCAAGACAGGAAGATGCGCGCGGTTCTGGCGTTGGTTTTCCTGGGAATCGCGTTCGTTTTCACGGCCTTGCCGGGGGGGGCCGGTGCGCAGTCCTATCGGTTCACCGATGTGACGATCGAGGGCAATCAGCGGATCGAACCGGGCACGATCCTGAGCTATGCGGGAATCGCTCGCGGCGAGACGGTCTCGGCCGCGGAGCTCAACGACGCCTATCAGCGCATCCTGGGCAGTGGATTGTTCGAAACCGTGACGATCGAGCCGAGCGGCAACCGGCTTGTCATCCAGGTCAAGGAATACCCGACGATCAACCGGATCAGTTTCGAGGGTAACCGGCGCCTGAAGGACGAGGAACTCGCCGATTTCATCGAGTCGAAATCGCGCCTTGTTTACAACCCGACGACGGCAGAAAGTGATGCCGAGACCATCGCAGAGGCCTATTTGCAGAACGGGCGGCTGGCGGCGCAGGTCAACCCCAAGATCATTCGGCGCAGCGACAACCGGGTCGATCTCGTGTTCGAGATCTTCGAGGGCGGCAATGTCGAGATCGAGCGTATCAGTTTCGTCGGCAATCAGGCCTTTTCCGACCATCGTCTGCGCCGCGTTCTGGAAAGCAAGCAAGCCGGACTCTTCCGGATTCTCATCCAGAAGGACACTTTCGTCGAGGATCGCCTGGACTTCGACCGCCAGGTGCTGCGCGATTTCTATCTCAGCCGCGGTTACGTCGATTTCCGAATCACGGGCGTGAACGCCGAACTGGCGAGGGAGCGCGACGGGTATTTCATCACCTTCAATGTCGAGGAAGGCCAGCAGTTCCGGTTTGGCGAGATCTCCACCGTGAGCGAGATGGACGGGGTCGATGCCGAGGAATTCGAGGCCATCCAGCGCTTGCGTCCGGGCGTTGTCTACTCGCCGTCGCTTATCGAGAACGCGATTGCGCGGATGGAGCGTCTCGCGGTGCGCAAGGGCATTGATTTCATGCGGGTCGAGCCGAACATCACGCGCAACGATCGGGATCTCACGCTGGACGTGGAATTCGAACTGGTGCGCGGGCCACGCGTATTCATCGAGAGAATCGATGTCGAAGGCAACACCACGACGCTCGACCGCGTGGTGCGCCGGCAATTCCGGGTGGTCGAAGGCGACCCGTTCAACCCGCGCGAGATCCGTGAAGCGGCCGAGCGCATCCGGGCGCTTGGGTTCTTTGAAGAGGCCGATGTGAACGCCCGCGAGGGATCGAGCGAAGAGCAGGTCATCATCGATGTGGATGTCGAGGAAGCTCCGACCGGCTCCTTGGGGTTCGGTGGCAGTTTCTCGTCGAAAACGGGATTCGGGCTTGCGGTCCAGTTCGAGGAAAACAACTTCCTCGGGCGGGGGCAGTCGCTGCGGTTCTCGATCTCGGGCGCGGAGGACAACAGGAACTACGGGTTCAATTTCGTCGAACCGGCCTTTCTTGGGCGTGATGTCGAGTTCCATTTCGATGTCGGCTATGTCGAGACCGAGGACTACAACGCGAATTACGATACGCGCGAAACGCGGCTTGGCTTTGGGCTGGAATTCCCGGTCAGCGAGCGGGCGCGGTTCGGGGTGAATTACAAGTTCGACCAGTCCGAGATCTACAATTATTCGGGGCCCAGCAAATCACTTCTGGCCGGTGAGGAATCGCAGGGCGCGTTGAACGCAAGCTCGGTCGGTTTCACCTTTTCCTATGACACGCGGATCAGCGGGCTCAACCCGAACGCAGGGATGCTGCTGGAGTTCAGCCAGGACTTCGGCGGTGCCGGGGGCGATGTCGATTTCTCGAAATCGACGGGGCGCATGATGGCACAGACCAGGATCCTGAACGAAGAGGTGACGCTGCGCGCGACGCTGGCCGGCGGGATGGTGAATTTCAGGAACGGGCAGTCGAGCCGGGTCACCGATCGCTTCCTGTTCGGCAGGGATATCATCCGCGGTTTCGAGTATGACGGGATCGGACCGCGGGAGCGTGGTCCTGATGGTGCGGGAGGCACGTTCGATGACGCGCTTGGCGGGAATTTCTTTGCCACCGCGAAATTCGAGGCGCAGTTCCCGCTGGGCCTGCCAGAGGAATACGGCATCGAGGGCGGGCTGTTCTATGATGTCGGCTCGGTCTGGGGGCTGGATAAGACGAGTGGCGACACGCATTACGAGGGTGGACCGGTGCGCCATGTCGCGGGCCTTTCGATCTTCTGGGATACCCCGGTCGGGCCGTTGCGGTTGAACTGGTCCAAGGCGCTTCAGAAAGAGACGTTCGACAGGGAACAGCAGTTCGAGTTGACCATTCAGACCAATTTCTGAGTCGATGATGGAGCATGCACTGCGGGGGATGATTCTGGCGATCTTGGCGGTCATGCTGTGCATGTCGCCAGCGGCGCGCGCGCAGGACCTCGGCCTGCCGGACAGCCCGGTTCTCGTCGTCGATCTCAACCGGTTGTTCAACGAAACGTTGTTTGGTGAACGTGTTGCCAGCGAACTCGAGGCCGAGAGCGCGGAACTGGCTGCCGAGAACCGTCGGATCGAGTCGGAACTGACCGACGAGGAGAAGGATCTGACCGAACGCCGCGCCGACATGTCACCCAGCGATTTTCGCGATGCCGCGGACGAATTCGATGCCAAGGTTCAGCGCATTCGGTCCGAACAGGAAGGCAAAGCCCGTGCGCTGGCCGAAGAGAACGAGAACGCCCAACGCCGTTTCCTGGGGGCGGCACGGCCAGTCCTCGAGCGGTTGATGCGCGAAAGCGGCGCTTCGGTTCTGCTCGACACGCGCGGGGTGCTTTTGAGTTCGGACGTGGTCGACGTGACCGATGCGGCCGTGGAGCGGATCGACGATGCGATCGGCGATGGCAGCGAGGTGCCGGCCGATGTCGAGGAGGATGCACCCGATCTGCCGGTCGAGCCGCAAGAATCGCCACCGCTCGTGATACCCCCGCAAGAGCAGGACTGAGGTGCCGGCGCGGTGATGCTTGCCCCGTTGGGGGGGAGTTGTTAAAGCCTTTCCCATTGAATTCGTTGCAGGGTGGATGCGAGGCCCGTTGCACAATCGAGCGCAGTGCGCTTGCCGACGGCCGCTGTCACGGTGCAAGAACCGTGTCGCGGGTACCATCGGCGGGCCGAGGAAAGGAACCACAATGACCGAGGCAACCCGGGCAGGGATCGATCTGATCCAGCGGATCATTCCGCATCGCTATCCGTTTCTGCTTGTGGATCGGGTCGAGGATATCGTGGGCTACCAATCGGCCCGCGGGGTCAAGAACGTGACCATGAACGAACCGCATTTCCAGGGCCATTTCCCTGGAAAGCCGATCATGCCCGGTGTCACCATCGTCGAGGCGATGGCCCAGACCGCGGCGGTGATGGTGGGCACCGCGCTGAACATGGCCGACCGCGACATGCTGGTTTATTTCATGGCGATCGACACCTGCAAGTTTCGTCGCATGGTCGAACCCGGCGACGTGTTGGAGATGTATCTCGAAACCCGGCGGGGCAAGCCCGGTGGCAAGGTCTGGAAATTCGCGGGTACGGCCAAGGTCGGTGACGAGGTCGCAGCCGAGGCCGAGTTCACCGCGATGATGGACCTGCCGAAGGAGTGAGCCGGATGAGCCGTATCCATCCCAGCGCGATCATCGAGGAGGGCGCGGAGATCGGCGAGGGCTGTATCATCGGCCCGTTCTGCCTTGTCGGGGCGGAGGTGCGTCTGGGCGCGGGGGTCGAGTTGAAATCGCATGTGGTCGTGACCGGAAACACCGAGATTGGCGCCGAAACGGTGATCTTCTCCTTTTCGGTGATCGGCGAGGTGCCGCAGGATCTCAAGTTCAAGGGCGAGAAAACCCGGCTGATCGTGGGCGCGCGCAATCGCATCCGCGAGCACGTGACGATGAACACCGGCACCGAGGGTGGCGGCGGTGTGACCCGGGTGGGCGATGACGGGTTGTTCATGGCGGGCTGTCACATCGCGCATGATGCGCAGGTGGGCCACCGGGTGATCATCGTCAACAATTCCGCCATCGCGGGGCATTGCGTGATCGAGGATGACGTGATCGTGGGCGGGTTGTGCGGCGTGCATCAATGGGTGCGCATCGGGCAGGGCGCAATCATCGGCGCGCTGAGCATGGTCACGAATGACGTGATCCCGCATGGCCTCGTGCAGGGGCCGCGCGGGGTTCTCGACGGGCTCAACCTCGTCGGGTTGAAGCGCCGGGGCGTGGGGCGTGCGGACATCACCGCGCTGCGCGCCGCGTTCCAGATGCTGGCGCAGGGCGAGGGGGCGTTCCAGGACCGTGCGCGGCGCCTGGGCGAGGAGACGCAAAGCGAGTACGTGCGCCAGATCGTCGATTTCGTGACCGCGGGCAGTGACCGCTCCTTTCTGACCCCGGGGTAAGGCGATGCTGGCATTGATTGCGGGGCGGGGGTATCTGCCCGACAAGGTGGTGGCGGCTTTGAACGAGCCGCCGGTTATCTGTGCTCTGGCGGACTGTTTGCCCGATCGTCTCGACCCGGACCTGGTGTTCCGTCTGGAGACGCTTGGCACACTCTTGTTGACGCTGGGTGAGCGCGGCGTCAGCGAAGTGTGTTTTTGCGGTGCGATCGACCGTCCATCCCTCGACCCGGCCATGCTCGATGCCGAGACACGCCCGCTTGTTCCGATCTTCATGGAGGCGCTGGCCAAAGGGGATGACGGGGCATTGCGCGCGGCGATCCACCTCTTCGAGCGTGCGGGCTTCGCGATCCGTGCCGCCCATGAAATAGCCCCCGAGATCGTGGCGCGGTCCGGGATTCCGACACGGCGGCAGCCTGATACGGGTCATCAGGACGATGCCGACCTGGGCGATCATGTTCTGGCCGAGATGGGGGCGGCGGATGCGGGGCAGGCCTGCGTGATCCGCAAGGGCAAGGTTCTGGCGCGCGAGGAGCGGGCGGGAACGGATGCGATGCTGGCCGGATTGGCCAATACGGCGGATGGCGCGCCCGGATCGGGTGCGATTCTCTTCAAAGGGCCAAAACCGGGACAGGACCGGCGCATCGACCTGCCCACGATCGGGCCGGGTACCGCGGTTGCGACCGCCGCGGCCGGCTGTGACGGGATCGTGATCGAGGCAGGCGGCGTGATCGTGCTGGATGAAACGCGGGTGATCGAAACTCTGGATGCGATGAACATGTTTCTCTGGGTGCGGGAGCGGCCATGAAAGTCTTTGTCATCGCGGGCGAGCCATCGGGTGACCGTTTGGGCGGCGCGCTGATGGCGGGGTTGCAGGAGCTGGTGCCCGATATCGCTTTTCGTGGCGTGGGCGGGCCGCAGATGCGCGCGCAGGGTATCGAAAGCCAGTTTCCCATGGAGGAACTGTCGATCATGGGCGTGGCCGAGGTGCTGCCCAAGCTGCGCCACCTTCTGCGGCGGCGCGACGAGGTGGTGCGCGCGGTGCTGGATTGGGCCCCCGACATTCTGATCACGGTGGACTCGCCGGATTTCTGCCTGCGTGTGGCCAAGGGGGTCAAGGCGGCGTCGGATATCCGCACGGTGCATTACGTCGCGCCCTCGGTCTGGGCATGGCGACCCGGGCGGGCGGAGAAGATGGCGCGCCACATCGACCATGTTCTGGCACTCTTGCCGTTTGAGCCGCCCTATATGGAGGCCGCCGGGATGGAGTGCGATTTCGTCGGTCACCCGGTGGTGAGCGAACCGGTGGCGATTGCCGCAGAGGCGGCGGCCTTCCGGGCCGAACACGGGATCTCGGGCGAAATGCTTTTGGTGTTGCCGGGCTCTCGCAAGGGCGAGGTCATGCGTCTGGCCGAACGTTTCGGCGAAGTCATTGGCCGGGTTGTGGCCGCGCGCCCGGGGTTGCGGGTGGTGGTTCCGGCGGCCGCGCCGGTGGCGGGCCTTCTGAACGGGATCGTGCCGGGCTGGGCGGGCGATCCGGTGCTGCTCGATCCGCGCGGTGTGGACGAGGATGTGTTCGCGGCGCGCAAGCGCGCGGCATTCCGGGCGGCGGACGGGGCGCTGGCGGCATCGGGCACGGTCTCGCTCGAATTGGCGGCGGCGGGCACGCCGATGGTGATCGGCTATGACCTCAACTGGCTCAGCCGCCAGATCGTCCCGCGGCTGTTGCGGGTCGATACGGTGACGTTGGTCAACCTGGTGAGCGGCACGCGGGTCGTGCCGGATTTCATCGGCAAGGCCTGTCGCGTGGAGCCGATGGCCGATGCCGTTATTGCGATGTTCAACGACCCGGAAGAACAGCGCGCGGCGCTGGATTTGACGATGGAGCGGCTTGGCCGGGGGGGCGAGGCGCCGGGGTTGCGCGCGGCGCGGGCCGTTCTGGTGCGGATGTGAGGCGGGGGCCAGGCCCCCGGCTGGCAAAATGCCTAGGTATTCTGCCGGCATCGCTCTGAAGTATTTCAGGCAAGACGAGGCTGAGGGCCAAGGGTCGCCCCTCAGCGCGCGTGAATCCAGCCACCGCCGAAGATGCGGCTGCCGCCGGTTTCGTAGAACACGCAGGCCTGGCCAGGCGAGACGCCTTCCTCGGGTGTCAGAAGCTCGACCTCGGCCGTTGTCGGTGTCAGCGCGCGCAGGATCGCGGGGCGGGGCGGCCGGGTCGAGCGGACCTTGACCATGATCTCGCGTTCGCCGATGGCGTCGAGGGCGTCGTCGCCCAGCCAGTTGACCTCGCGCACCGGCACGATGCGGGTGGCAAGCATCTCCTTGGGGCCGACGATCACGCGGCGATTGTCGACATCGAGTTTCACCACGTAGAGCGGGTCAGCCAGCCCGCCAATGCCGAGGCCGCGGCGCTGGCCGATCGTGTAATGGATCACGCCCTTGTGGCTGCCCAGGATGTTGCCGTCGATATCGACGATTTCGCCCGGCTCGGCCGCGCCGGGGCGCAGCTTCTCGATCACGCTGGCGTAATCGCCATTGGGTACGAAACAGATATCCTGGCTGTCGGGTTTCATGGCCACGGGCAGGCCGTATTTCGCCGCGAGCGCGCGGGTTTCGTCCTTTGAGGCCAGGTGGCCCAGCGGGAAGCGCAGGAAATCGAGCTGTTCCTGCGTTGTCGAAAACAGGAAATAGCTCTGATCGCGGTTGGCGTCGGCGGCGCTGTGCAATTCGGCGCCGTGCGGGCCGATCTTGCGCTGGATGTAGTGACCGGTGGCCATGCAATCGGCATCGAGATCACGGGCGGTTTCCAGCAGATCCTTGAACTTGACCCGTTCGTTGCAGCGGATGCAGGGCACGGGGGTGGCCCCGGCAAGGTAACTGTCGGCGAATTCGTCGATCACCGCGTCGCGGAAGATGTTCTCGTAGTCGAGCACGTAATGGGGAAAGCCCATTTCCTCGGCCACGCGGCGCGCGTCGTGAATGTCGATACCTGCGCAGCACGCACCCTTCTTGGCCAGCGCCGCACCATGGTCGTAAAGCTGTAGCGTGACGCCGACCACGTCATAGCCCTCTTCGGCGAGCATGGCGGCGACGACCGACGAATCGACCCCGCCCGACATGGCCACCACCACGCGGGTCTCGGAAACGGGTTTTGCAAAGCCCAGCGAGTTGAGCTGGCTCGCGGTGTCAAGCGACATGTCGGGTTCCTTCAAATCATGGGGGAATATAGGAAAATCCTAAACACTCTCAAGTCCCCGTTTCACCGATCATTAAGCCTGCTGGATGCATCACCTGTGCATCGCAATGACGAGGTTTGGGCGATGTACCTGAAAAAAGTCGACGGGCCAAGGGCCGTGAGCCTGCCGGATGGACGAGTGATGTCACGTTCCGATCTTCCGCCTGCGAATACCACGCGTTGGGTCGCCAGCCGCAAGGCGGCGGTGGTGCGCGGTGTTCTCTACGGCCTGATCTCGCATGAGGAGGCCCTGGCGAGATATGGGTTGAGCAAGGAGGAATTTCTTGAATGGGTCTCGGCTGTTACCGAGTTCGGAGAAGATGCGCTTAAGGCAACCCATCGACAAAAGTATAGACAACCCTGAGGTGAGTCCATAGTTTTTCTGCGACAGTAACTTGTGGTTAACCAATTTTGTTCACGTTTAATTCTGACGATAGCATTGAAGCGGAGAATCGAATAATGCGTGTGCTGCTTGTGGAAGACGACCCGACGACGTCGAAGAGCATCGAGTTGATGCTGACCCATGCCAACCTCAATGTTTACACAACAGATCTTGGCGAGGAGGGGATCGATCTTGCCAAGCTTTACGATTACGATCTCATCCTTCTGGATCTCGGCCTGCCGGACATGAACGGGCACGAGGTATTGCGGCAATTGCGACTGGCGCGAGTCGACACGCCGATCCTTATCCTGAGCGGCGCCGACGATACCGAGAACAAGTTGAGGGGGTTCGGTTTCGGTGCTGATGACTACCTGACCAAGCCGTTCCATCGCGAGGAACTCGTCGCGCGGATTCACGCGATCATCCGTCGCTCGAAAGGGCATTCGCAATCCGTGATCAAGACCGGAAAGGTCTGTGTCAATCTCGATGCCAAGACGGCCGAGGTCGATGGGCAGCCGGTCCACCTGACGGGCAAGGAATACCAGATGCTGGAACTGCTCAGCCTTCGAAAGGGCACGACCCTGACCAAGGAGATGTTCCTCAATCACCTCTATGGCGGGATGGACGAGCCGGAACTCAAGATCATCGATGTTTTCATCTGCAAGTTGCGCAAGAAGCTGGCGATTGCGACCGACGGGGAGAATTACATCGAAACCGTCTGGGGGCGGGGCTATGTCCTGCGCGATCCATCCCCGATCGAGGAACCAGATCGCCAGATCGCGATGGGGGCTTGAGAGGCGCTGGCTGAAGGCAACCTGAGAGGCGCCTGAGCTGACGCGAAAACCGTCGCCCGGGCCGCAGCCAATATTCGCCCACCGGCGCCGCGCAGGGATCGTGCGGCGCCCGAAATCCACCGTGGGTGCTTTTGTGCCCTGCAAGGTGGCGGTCTTTCGGGCGTGGGATCGTCGGGGCTGGGCGAGCTCAGGGTGCCGCGCAAGGCTGGACCTCGGCCCGGACCGCGGCTAATCCTTGGCGAGCGAGTCCCGCGCCAAGGTGGCGTGTTCTCGATGCTTGGGGGGTGATGTGGCGGGCGAAACACCGGTTGAGCAGTTGAGTGAGCGCGCGGCGCAGCACGAACTGGAGCGATTGGCGAAGGCGATCGCGGTGGCGAACGCGGCCTATCACACCCATGATGCACCGGAAATCTCGGATGCGGAATATGACGCGCTCAAGCAGCGCAATCAGGCGATCGAGGCGCGGTTTCCACATCTCAAACGCAGTGACAGCCCCAGCGATCAGGTCGGGGCAACCCCGGCCGAGGGCTTTGGCAAGATCCGTCATGCGGTGCGCATGTTGTCACTTGCCAACGCCTTCGATGAGGAGGATCTGCGCGAGTTCGATGACAGCGTTCGCCGCTATCTCGGGGTGGAGGCGGCAATTGCCTATACCGCCGAGCCCAAGATCGACGGGCTGAGCCTGTCGCTGCGCTATGAAGATGGCGCATTGGTGAGCGCGGCCACGCGCGGCGATGGTGAGACCGGAGAGAATGTCACGGCCAATGCCCGCGAGGTGGATGACATCCCCGAACGGATCGAGGGCGCGCCCGAGATCCTGGAGGTGCGTGGCGAGGTCTATATGAGCCACGCGGATTTCGAGGCCCTGAATGCGCGGCAGGCGGAGCGTGGTGGCAGGACATTCGCCAACCCGCGCAATGCTGCGGCCGGATCGCTGCGCCAGCTTGACGCGACGATCACCCGCGACCGGCCGCTGCGGTTCTTCGCCTATGGTTGGGGCGAGGTGAGCACGCCCCTGGCCGAAACCCAGATGGAGGCGATTGCGCGGCTGGAAGCGTTGGGATTTCGCACCAACCCGCTGACCCGGCTCTGTGCGGGTCTCGACCAGATGCTGGCCCATTACCGGATGATCGAGGAGCAGCGTGCGACGCTGGGCTATGACATCGACGGGGTGGTTTACAAGGTCGATGACCTCGCGCTGCAAAAGCGGCTCGGGTTCCGCTCGACCACGCCGCGATGGGCGATTGCACACAAGTTTCCTGCCGAACTGGCCTGGACCCGGCTTCTGGCGATCGACATACAGGTTGGGCGGACCGGCGCGCTCAGCCCGGTGGCGCGGTTGCAGCCGGTGACGGTGGGCGGCGTGGTGGTGTCGAACGCGACGCTGCATAACGAGGACTACATCGCCGGCCGGTCCAACACCGGCGAGGAGATCCGGGGCGGCAAGGATATCCGCGTTGGCGATTGGGTGCAGGTCTATCGGGCGGGTGATGTGATTCCCAAGATTGCGGATGTGGACCTTGGCAAACGGCCCGAGGGGGCGGAACCCTTTGCCTTTCCCGATCATTGCCCGGAATGCGGATCGGCAGCCATTCGAGAAGATGGCGACGCGGTAAGGCGGTGTACCGGGGGGCTGATCTGTCCGGCGCAGGCGGTGGAAAAGCTCAAGCATTTCGTTTCGCGCAAAGCATTCGACATCGAGGGGCTCGGCGCCAAACAGGTCGAGCAATTCCATCGCGATGGCTGGATCAGGGAGCCCGCGGATATCTTTCATCTGCAAGCGAGGTATGGCGAAGGGCTGCAACAACTCAAGAATCGCGAGGGCTGGGGCGAGAAGAGCGCGCAGAACCTCTTTGAAGCGATAGAGGAGAAGCGCAAGATTCCCTTTGCACGGCTTCTTTTCGCGCTTGGCATTCGGCATGTGGGCGAAGTGGCGGCGCGGCTTATTGCCCAGCATTACGTCACCTGGGACAGCTTTGTCTCGGCGATGGATGAGGCGCGGGCTCTGGAGGGGCAGGCCTGGGAAGATCTTCTGGCGATTGACGGAGTTGGACAGGTGCTGGCGACGTCGCTCGTGACCACGTTCGCGCAGGAGGCCGAGCGGGCGAGCATCGAGCGTCTGGTGCGCGAGCTTGAGATCGAGCCGGCCGAACCGCCGGTGCGCGCCGAAGGCAGCCCGGTCGCTGGCAAGACGCTGGTCTTTACCGGAACGATGGAGAAGATGACCCGGGCCGAAGCCAAGGCGCGGGCCGAAGAACTGGGGGCCAAGGTCGCCGGCAGCGTGTCGGCAAAGACCGATCTCCTCATTGCCGGGCCGGGGGCCGGATCGAAGGCGAAGAAGGCCGCGGAACTTGGGGTCGCGACGATCGACGAAGAGGGCTGGCTTGCCATGATCGAAGGGCTATGAGCGGGCGGCCCGAGCCCCTTTTCCCGCTTTTCGCGGATATCGAGACGCTGGAGGGCGTTGGGCCAAAGACCGCGCGCCACCTCGCCCAGATCGAGATCGAAAAACCGCGCGACCTGCTCTTCACGTTGCCTTATTCGGTGGTTGACCGGCGTCGGCGCGACACGGTTCAGGGGGCGGATCTGCCCGCGACGCTCACCGTCGAGGTCGAGATTGGGCAGCATCGCCACGCGACGCGGCGCGGCGGGGCCTATCGGATCAACGTCGAGGACACCAGGACCGCCTTTCAACTGGTGTTCTTTCATGCGCGCGACGAATATCTGCACCGGATTCTGCCGCCGGGTAGCCGAAAACTGGTCTCGGGGAGGGTCGAGATGTTCGACGGGATGGCGCAGATGGTGCATCCCGATTACGTGCTCGAGCCGCACGAGGCGGCCGAACTTCCCGAATTCGAGCCGGTTTATCCGCTGACATCCGGGGTGACGCAGAAGGTGATGGCAAAGGCGGCCCGCGCGGCGGTGATGCGTGCGCCGGATCTGGCGGAATGGATCGATCCGTTGCAAAAGGCCAGGGCGGGCTGGCCCGATTGGCGGGATGCGGTTGAGCGCGCCCATGCGCCGCGGTCGGTGGCTGATCTTGCGGCGACGGCCCCGGCGCGCGAGCGTCTGGCTTATGACGAGTTTCTGGCGCATCAACTGACCCTTGCGCTGGCCCGGGCGAAACTGCGGCGCGCCAAGGGGCGCGAGAGCCACGGGACCGGGAGGTTGCAGTCGAAGGTCCTGGAAGGGTTGGCCTTTCAACCCACGGGCGCGCAGACCCGGGCAATCAATGAGATCGCGGCGGATATGGGCAAGCCGCAACGCATGAACCGGCTTTTGCAGGGCGACGTGGGGTCCGGCAAGACCCTGGTGGCTTTCATGGCGCTTCTGGTCGCGGTCGAAGCGGGCGGGCAAGGCGTTATGATGGCGCCCACCGAGATACTGGCGCGCCAGCACCTCGAAGGGCTGCGTCCGCTTGCCGAAAGCGCGGGGGTGGTGCTCGAGATCCTGACCGGACGCGACAAGGCGGGCGAGCGCCGGGCCAAGCTGGCAGCGCTGGCGGCGGGCGATATCCAGATCCTCGTTGGCACCCATGCAGTGTTTCAGAAGGATGTGGAATTCCGTGATCTGCGGCTGGCCATCATCGACGAGCAGCACCGGTTCGGCGTGCGCCAGCGGCTGGAGCTGGGCCGCAAGGGTGCGGGGGCGGATGTTCTGGTGATGACGGCGACGCCGATTCCACGCAGCCTGTCGCTGGCGCAGTATGGTGACATGGATATCTCGATTCTCGACGAAAAGCCGCCCGGTCGACAACCGATCAAGACCGCGCTGGTCAGCGCCGCGCGGATGGAGGAGGTGGTCGAGCATCTGCGTCGTGCCGTGAGCGAGGGCAAGCAGGCCTACTGGGTTTGTCCGCTCGTCGATGAGAGCGAGAGTAGCGATCTTACTGCAGCGGAGGAAAGGTTCAAGCATCTGCGCGCCGCGCTCGGCGAAGGTCGGGTGGGACTGGTTCACGGCCAGATGCCGGGACCTGAAAAGGATGCCGCAATGGCCGCTTTTCAGCATGGCGAGACCAGTGTTCTGGTCGCCACGACGGTGATCGAAGTGGGGGTGGATGTGCCGAATGCCACGATCATGGTGATCGAACGGGCCGAGATTTTCGGGTTGGCGCAATTGCATCAGTTGCGAGGGCGGGTCGGAAGGGGGAGCGGCGCCTCGACCTGTCTCTTGATGTATCAGGCGCCCCTCAACGAAGGCGCCGAGCGGCGGCTGACCACGCTGCGCGATACCGAGGACGGGTTCCGCATCAGCGAGGTCGATCTGGAGATGCGTGGCGCAGGTGACGTGATCGGTGTGGCACAATCCGGCCTGCCGAGATTCCGGGTTGGCGACATGGAGCATCAAGCGGCGCTAATGGCGGTGGCGCAGAGCGATGCACGCAAGCTGTTGACCGATGATCCGGTGCTTGAAACGGATCGAGGGCGGGCGGCACGGAACCTGCTCTGGCTGATGGAGCAGGATCAGGCAATTCACCTGATTTCAGTGGGTTGAGCCATGTGTTCTATTAAAGTTCACTAATGTTCTCAAAAAGGTCTTTACAAGGTGGCTCCTGTGTGAGAACAAAAGAGCAACAATAGAGGTCAAGTGCAGGAGGCCGCCGATGGTCATTCAACTCAAATCCATCCTCGAACGCAGTCAGGACACCATCTGGCAGGATGCGATCGGGGCGGTTTCACTGATGATCCTGTTGATTGCCGGGCTGCATCTGCCCAGCCTCTTTTGACGCATCATTGATGAATTCTGCCACGTGAGCCTTTTCCCCTGCCTGTGGCGCAACCTGTCCCAATCCATGCGCCGAGACTGACACTGCCTGTCCCTCATGTCGTCCTGGGGTTGCCTCATCTGCCCTGGCTGAGCAGCGGGGCCAAGTTGGCTCACGCACCTGACCGCCGCCTTGGACACCAAGCGCGGCGGTTTTTTTCGGTTTGACCTCGATCAGGCGCAGTCGCTTTGCGCGGCCTTGTCCATCGCCTCGAGGGTGGCTTCGATGGCCAGCATGATCGAGGCATGGCGATTCTTGTAATCACGCGCAGGCCGCAGCACTTCCAACCCGTCGAAAGGGGCGGGCGGTGTCGGACCGTCGTGTTTGAGCATGTCGCGCAGGGCATTGCGCGCGGTCTCGACCTCGTCGCGGGTGCGGCCAATGATGTTGGCGCCGACAATGCTGGCTGCCGCCTGGCCCAGGGCGCAGGCTTTCACGTCCTGCCCGTAGTCGGTGATCACGCCATCGCGCATATTGATATCGACCGTAACGGTCGATCCGCAAAGCGGCGCGCGGCGTTTGACCGTGGCATCGGGCTCCGGGAGGCGGTCGAGATGCGGGATGTCGGCAGCAAGCGCGAGGATGCGCTCGGAATAGAGCTTGATGAGATCTGTCTCGCTCATGTCGTTTCCTTCCCGGTCCTTTTGTCCTAAATAGACCCGTCTGGCGTGGATGCAAAGGGGGCAGGCATGGGCTTTGATCCGGAAACACTGAAATATGATGACCGTGGACTGGTGCCCGCAATCGCGCAGGATGCTGCCTCGGGCGAGGTCCTGATGATGGCGTGGATGAATGCGGACGCGGTGCGCCGGACGCTCGAGAGTGGCAGGGTGACCTATTGGAGCAGGTCGCGGCAATGCTTTTGGGTCAAGGGCGAGACAAGCGGACATGTGCAGAAGCTCGTCGAGATGCGCATTGATTGCGACCGTGACTGCGTGCTTGTTTTGGTCGATCAGTCCGGTCCGGCCTGTCACACCAACCGGCGCAGTTGCTTTTACACCGCCTTGAGGGATGGCCAGGAGGTCGAGATCATGAGTCCGATCGAAGGCGATCTTGGGTAGGCGGGGCTGCGGGTGGATGATCGCAACGCAGTCGTTTTGGAACAAGGCGTCAGTGCGTATGAATTGCTTGAGTTTATCAATCGCTTCGATTGTAGATCTGTTCCCGGTAAACCCGTGATGTTTTCTGTGCTTCGGTCCATGAAGGAAGCCGGTGGGGCGGCAGATATGCCCGATATCGTTCACATGTGATCTGGCGTGCGATCGCCGGTCCGTACCACCTCATCATTCGCGCGCCCTGACAAGTCCGTTTTCGGGACCACAGTGCGGGTATTCATCGTCGAACGGCCCCAGAACTGTGACATCCCGGGTCAGACCGGGTTCCCAGCCGCTATACCCAGGTGATCCAGCGGCTTTGCGTCTGATTTTGGTTCTGTCGTTTAGGGAATCTGGTTCTATGCTTCTTCGGTTCGACGCCTCACGATGATGTGACAGGTTGTCGCGGGTGGGCTTTTTCGAAACCCGCGATCAGGGCGACCTGCGAGCCTGTGGGAAAAAGGTCTTTTGGTATGTCAATTCGATCCGGTGGCATGATGTTTCTGCGCGGCCTGGAGCGGCTGATCGACGGTCTTTCGGAATTTGCGGGCATGATCGGTTGGCTGCTGGTTCTCTATTGCATGATTTTCGGGGTCACCGACGTGTTCTTGCGATACTTGCTCAACCAGCCGTCGCTCTGGATCGGCACGACAGTGCAGGCGACGATGGTCCTGATGGCCTGCGTGGGCGGGATCTATGCGCTCAAGCACGATTCGTTCGTCAAGCTCGACATTTTCTACGCCAACGCGTCCGATCGAACCAAGGCGATACTGGATGTGCTTACGGCCAGTTTCACCTTCTTGTTCCTTTATGTGCTGATCACCCGCGGGATTGACGCGGCTGCACAATCTTATCGGCTCAATCAGATGACACCAACGGCGGTACCGCTCCCATTGGGGCCGATCAAATCCGCAATTCCGATCGGGGCAACGGTCGTGCTGCTGCTGGTTGTCAGAAAATTCATCAGGGACATTTGTATCATCTTCGGCGTCAACAAGGCGCCTGATCACTGACCCCATGCTTGCCCCTCGGTGCGCCGAAGGGGCCAACAACAAGAAACAATTCCAGCTCAACCCAACAGAGGAGGACACCATGAAGACCCGTTCAACCTTTCACGTCACCGCTGGCGTCGCGATGATGGCCCTTGGCCTTTCGGGGGCGCAGGCGCTGGCCGACAACCACGGCCCGCCCGACGATGTTACCAACTGGGTATTCCAGCCTTGCTTCGACAACACCGATGCCGGGTGGGGCAGCGGCGTTGTGCCTTGGATCGAGGCGGTCGAGGAAGCGACAGAAGGCACCGTGAAGATCCGGCTCGAACCGGCCGGTGCGTTGACCAGCGGATCTGAAGCGTTCGGCGCCACCGTCGGCGGTCAGATCGATGTGACCGCGTGCTGGGCCACCGTCTATGGCGGCGACATGCCCGAGGGCATGCTGGCTTTCGGCATGGCAATGGGCGCCGAAAACACGGAACAGGCCTGGGATGCGATGTGGGGTGATCCCGATTACCGCATCGGTGAGTTGGTCCAGCAGGCCGCAATGGAGCGCAACCTTCGTTGGGTCGGCTGGACCAATCAGGGTCCGAATGCCATGTTCACCAAGTTCCGCGTGGACAGTCTCGATGACCTCAAGGGCAAGAAGATGCGCGCCGGCGGACCACAGGCGATTTTCCATTCCACGATGGGCGGCTCGCCGGTTTCGATGGATGCCGGAGATATATATACCGCCATCCGCCTTGGCACGATCGAGGGCACCTACTGGGACACGGGGGGCATAAACGACATGTCTTTTCACGAGGTCGTCGACTACGCGATCATGCCTGGCTGGAACCCGGCGCAGCACCAGGAAATCTTTGTCAATCTCGATGCCTGGAACGGTCTGAACGACTGGCAACGCGAGCAGATCGACGGCATTTTCGAGGAAGTCTATTTCGAGACCAGCCGCATGCATGACGAAGGCGTGGCCGACGCTCTGAAGGATCTCGAGGATGCCGGCGGCGAGGTGATCCATCTGTCCGACGAGGAGATCGCACGGATGCGCGAGGTTTCGATCAAAGAGGTCTGGCCGCAAGTTGCCGAGCAATCCGAGCTCACCGCAAAGGGCGTGGAGCTTTGGAAAGCGTATCTCGAGGAAGCCGGTCTCTACTGACCCGGCACGGGCCCATTGTCGCCCCTGTCAACTATGTGCCGGTCCGCTGCGCAAGCGGGCCGGTGCTCTGATCCGCCCGAATTCTTTTCTTGCCTGCGGCACTCGTGCGGCAGTCCAGTTCCGCGAGGAAGTGCATGAGCCTAGAACTCCTCACCGCGCTCTATTTCATTGTCCTGTTCATCGTTCTTTTCATGGGGCTGCCTGTGGCCTTTGGCCTCGGCGGGACGGCGGTCCTGTTCGCGATGATCATGGAACCGCGTGCGTTGATGTCGGTGCCAAGCGCCTTCTATTCCACGCCCTGGAGCACGATCCTGGTGACCGTGCCGCTGTTCCTGTTCATGGGCAGTCTGATCCGCTTTTCCGGGATTGCAGAAGCGGCGTATGATGCCGTCTACAAACTTATCGGGCACATTCATGGCGGGCTTGCCATTGGCACGGTGGCGGTTTGCACGATCTTTGCGGCGGTGACGGGCATCACGCCGCCAGCCACGATTACCATGGCACAAATCGCTTACCCTTCGATGATGCGCTATAAGTATGATCGATCCATCGCTATCGGCGCGATCGCGGCGGGTGGTGCGCTCGGCGCGCTCATCCCGCCCAGCGTGCCCTTCATCTTTTACGGTCTCCTCGCGAAGGTCTCGATCGGCGATCTGTTCCTGGCCGGAGTGCTGCCGGGTCTCATGCTGGCTGTATTCTATGGTGTCTATATCGGCGTGCGGTGTCGGCTGCAGCCACATATCGGACCTGCACTGCCCCATGACAAACGGTTCACCGCGGGCGAAAAGGCGCGGGCGGTAGTCAACATATGGCCCTTCTTGGTGCTGATCGTCATCGTGCTCGGGGTCATCTGGGGCGGTGTCGCCACGCCGGCCGAGGCGGCCGCCTTTGGTGCAGCGGGGGCCTTTGTTATCAATCTGCTCTATGGGCGGTTGAGCTGGTACGTCTTGCGCGAGTCGCTGTCCACGACCATCAAGCTGACCGGGATGGGGTTGTGGATCCTGATTGGGGCGACGATTTTCCTGAATATCTTCAACACGATGGGCAGTCAGGATCTGCTTACGGAGCTGGTGCTGGCCATGCCGGGCGGCACCAACGGCATCCTGTTCATCATGATGGTCATAATCGTCGTGCTTGGCATGGTCATGGACGACTGGGCCATCATCATGTTGTGCACACCGCTCTTCGTGCCGATTATCGATGAGCTGGGTGTGGACAAGCTGTGGTTTGGAGCCTTGTTCATCGTCGCGATCCAGGTCGCCTATCTCACACCGCCCTTCGGTTTTGTGCTGTTCTGGCTCAAGGGGGTGCTGCCGAAATCGGTCAGCATGCGTGACATCTACGGCTCGGTCGGACCCTTCGTGTTGCTACAACTGCTCGGGTTGACGCTACTTTTCTTTTTTCCCGGAATCGCCGTGTGGCTGCCCAACACCCTTGATTGGTGAGGCGTGATGCAACACCCGTCCCGGTGAAATGCATTCAGGGTCAAACCTCGCTTCCCTGTTTACGCGTTCCACGACCGGGGCGTCTAGGACAATCTTATCGCGTGATATCCCGCAAAGCATCGGTTTGAACGTGAATGCAAGATCTTGTGCCGATCGCATCGGACTGTTGAATCCTTGAATGAAATCAAAGGTAAATGGCGGAGAGACAGGGATTCGAACCCTGGGACCCCGTGAAGGGTCAACGGTTTTCGAGACCGCCCCGTTCGACCACTCCGGCACCTCTCCGCGGGGATCTGTGGGGCCGTTTAATCGGCTTTGGCGGGCGGATCAAGAGGGGTTTTGCATTGCGCCGAAAGGGTTTTCCCCTAGATTTCAAGCAGAGGCAGCAGAACCAGCGGGTACCAGTCATGGATCAACGGAGCAGAGATCTTGCGCGTGTTGTGCGGCTTGCGCTTTTCTCGGGTGTCTTGTTTCTCGCCGCGCTGTTCCGCCCCGTCCAGGCGGAAGACCATGATCGGCTCAGGGCTTTCCTGAACGTAACCGGATTTGACGTTGCAGTAGATTCGATCGGCTTAATGGCCGCAGACGTTCCCGAGATTCTGGGGATGCGGGCCGATGCGTTTGGGTATCGTTGGAAAGAGATCACCGAACAGGTTTTCGATCGCGACGAATTGCAGCGGTTGGCGTTGGACATACTTGAAGGAACGTTGAGCGAGGATCTCTTGCATCATGCGGTCGAGTTTTATGCCACGCCCTTGGGGCAGCGTCTGGTTGAGGCCGAGAACCGCGTCCACATGCAAGGCGATGACAACTTGAAACGCGAAGAGGGTGAGAGAATCCTCTCCAGGCTAAGAGAGCGGGATGACCCAAGGATCGGCTATCTTGAACGGATGAATGCGGCGATCGATGCGTCGGATAATGCTGTCGCTGCCGTTCTGGAAATCCAGTTCCGGTTTCTCATGGCAGCAAGTGCATCGGGTTTGATAGATGGCCCACTGGATGCGGATGCACTGCGTGCGCTCCTCCGGGAAAACGAGGAAGAGATGCGTGCTCGGATGAGGGAATCGACGCTGGTCAATTCGGCCTATGCCTATCGCGACTTTTCTGATGAGGATGTCCGCACCTATGCCCGAGCGTTGGAAGAGCCGCGGATGCAGCAGGTTTATGAGCTGTTGAACGCGGTTCAATGGGAAATCATGGCGAACCGGTTCGAGGCGCTGGCAACAGCGCTCGGTGCGCTGGAGCTGGAAGAGGAGTTGTGATGATGCGTGTACTGATCCGCTCGGCGTTTGCCGTGACTTTGGCCCTTTTCTTTGCGCAGGAGGTGGCTGCGGATGAGGCCGAAGACCGGGCGGCGCTGAACCGGGCGCTGTCTTTGACCCCGCTCATGGAAATCATGCAGCAAGAGGGCGAGGAATTCGGCGCCGGTTTGGGGCAGAATTTCCTGCCTGGCGGTGGCGGAGCCGCGTGGCACCGTATCGTAACGCGCATCTATGACAGCGAAAAGATGGCCCGGACCGTGGAACGCGGCCTCGAGGAAGAATTGCCGGCGCGTCATCTGCCGGATCTTCTTGCCTTTTTCCGTTCGGAAACTGGAGAACGGATTGTCGAGCATGAGATCGCCGCGCGGCGGGCGTTTCTCGATTCTTCGGTCGAGGATGCGGCCAAGGCGGCCTATCGGGCCGCGCGGGAAGGCGGCAATGATGCGCCGGGCCAGGATCGGCGACTTGACCTGATCGGCTCCTACGTCGCGGCCAATGACCTGATCGAGTTCAATGTTGCCGGTGCGTTGAATTCCAATTTGCGCTTTTATCAGGGCATGGTCGATGGCGGAGGGCTCGAGATGAGCGATGCCGAAATGGTGGACGAGGTCTGGGCACAGGAAGAGGAGACCCGATCGGACACCGAAGAATGGATGATGTCCTATCTCATGCTGGCCTATTCGGATCTTTCGGAGGCCGATCTGTCCGCCTACACGACATTTTCCGAAACCGCGTCTGGCCAAGCGCTGAACCGAGCTCTTTTCGCCGGATTCGACAGGATGTATGCCGAGATTTCCTATGCCCTGGGACTGGCGCTGGCCGCCCATATGGAAGGGGAAGATCTATGAGCGGCAATCGTGAGCGCCTCGGTGCGGTTCTGGCCTCAGATAGTTGCGCCGAACACGAAAATCGCGGCTCCGGCCTCTTGACTTGCTCTACATGATTGAAGATAAGCCCCCATCCGGCGCGGGGAGACCTGTCGCCCGGGCATTATGTTGATGACGCCTTCAAGGGCGCGCTGTTCGAGGTGGGGCCATGCCCCGACAACGCCCATGATGGGGGCCGAAGGACGCGGAAGCAAAAGGAAATCGATTCATGTTCGCGGTAATCAAGACCGGCGGCAAGCAATACAAGGTCCAGTCCGGTGATACGCTCCGGGTGGAAAAACTGGCTGCTGACGCAGGTGAGACTGTTCAATTCAACGATGTGCTGATGCTGGGCGGTGAAAAGACCGTTGTCGGCGCACCGCTCGTCAATGGTGCGGCCGTGCAGGCCGAGGTGGTCGATCAGGTCAAGGGTGACAAGGTCATTCACTTCGTGCGTCGTCGCCGCAAGCACAGCTCCAAGCGAACCAAGGGGCACCGCCAGAAGCTGACCCTGCTCAAGATCACCGAGATTCTTGAGTCGGGAGGAGACAAGACCGGGATCAAGGCTGCGATGGGCGCCGGATCGGTGGGCGCGACCGCGGTGGCTGCGGCTGACGCGGCGGCGCCGACCAAGAAGGCGAATGCGAAGTCAAAGGCAGCGAAGCCTGCCGCCGCGTCGGATGCGGGCGATGATCTCAAGGCGCTTTCTGGTGTTGGCCCCGCGCTGGAGAAGAAACTGCACGAGGCCGGGGTGACATCGTTCGCCCAGATCGCCGAATGGACCGATGCGGACATTGCTGCTATGGACGAGAAACTCAGTTTCAAGGGCCGTATCGAGCGTGAAGGCTGGGTTGAACAAGCCAAGAAACTGACCAAATAAGACGGCAAAGGAGAAAGCGATATGGCACACAAGAAAGCAGGCGGTTCCTCCCGTAACGGCCGCGATTCTGCCGGACGCCGTCTTGGCGTCAAGAAATTCGGCGGCGAAAGCGTGATTGCCGGCAACATCATCATGCGCCAGCGCGGCACAAAGATGTGGCCGGGTGAAGGTGTGGGCATGGGTAAGGATCACACGATCTTTGCCACGGTTGACGGGCATGTCCAGTTTCACAAAGGCCTCAAGGGCCGCACCTTCATTTCGGTGCTCCCGGCGATGGAGGCCGCAGAATAAGCCGACCTTAAGGTTTCGACAACAAGGGGATCGGCATGAAGGCCGGTCCCCTTTCTCGTTCAAGGGTCTGCGTCGCGATGATGTGCATCCCCTGTGAGGAGCAAGGCGGGTAAGATTGAAAAAGTTTCGGGCGATACCGCGGGCGCGCGTTTTCGGAGGAGTAACAGCGCATGAAGTTGGAAAAGGTGATCAATCAGCCGGTGATCGAGACCGATCGGTTCGACCTGCGCCCGCTGCGGGTATCGGACAAGGGACTGATCGAGCTTTATGCAGGCGACGAACGCGTGGCACGCAACACCACGTCTATTCCTCACCCGTTGCCGCCAGGGGCGACCGAGGATTTCATCCGCCGGGCGCAGTCGGAGAACAGGGTGGAAGATGTCTGGGCGATGGACGCCACCAAGATTGGCGGTCATGAGTTGATGGGGCTGATCGGGCTGACCCGGATGGATCGAAATCAGGCGGAGATCGGCTATTGGGTCGCGCCGGTATTCTGGAACACCGGCATTGCACAAGAGGCGGTGGCCGCTGTCCTGGATGCCAATCCCCTGGACAGCAAAACCATTTTTGCCAGCGTCTTTCAGGACAATCCTGCCTCGGCGCGTGTGTTGACCAACCAGGGGTTCGAGTATCTCGGAGACGCTGAAACCTATTCGGTGGCGCGCGGGGCGACGGTGCCCACCTGGACCTATAGTTTGAAACGCGATTGAGCCCACATGGGCCTTTGCGTATGAGGATGACATGAAGTTTCTTGATCTCGCAAAGGTCCATATCCGATCCGGCTCGGGCGGCAATGGCTGTATCAGCTTTCGTCGAGAGAAATACATCGAGTTCGGGGGCCCGGACGGGGGCGACGGGGGCGATGGTGGCGACGTCTGGGTCGAGGCCGTGGAGGGCCTCAACACCCTGATAGACTTTCGATATCAGCAGCATTTCTTCGCCGACAACGGGCGTCCGGGAATGGGACGTCAGCGTACTGGGGCGGATGGAAAAGACATTGTTTTGCGTGTCCCGGTCGGGACCGAGATTCTCGATGAGGACCAGGAAACGCTGATTGCCGATGTGACCGAAGTCGGCCAGAGAATACTGCTTGCGAAGGGTGGCAACGGCGGCTGGGGAAACCTGCATTTCAAGACCTCGACCAATCAGGCGCCGCGTCGCGCCAACCCGGGACAGGACGGGGTGGAACGCACTCTTTGGCTGCGGCTGAAGCTCATTGCCGATGCAGGCCTGCTTGGACTGCCGAATGCGGGAAAATCGACCTTCCTTGCCGCGACGTCGAATGCGCGCCCCAAGATTGCGGATTACCCCTTTACCACCCTGCACCCCAACCTTGGCGTAGTGGGCGTGGACGGGGTCGAGTTCGTCATTGCCGACATTCCGGGCTTGATCGCGGGGGCGCATGAGGGGCGCGGGATCGGTGACCGGTTTCTTGGCCATGTCGAGCGTTGCTCGGTCCTGTTGCACCTCGTCGATTGCACGTCCGAAACAGTTGTCGAGGATTATCGCATCATCATTCACGAGCTTGACGCCTATGGCGGTCATCTGGCGGAAAAGCCGCGTGTGACAGCGCTCAACAAGGTTGATGCGCTGGATGAGGATCGCCGTGATGAGGTCAGAGCCGAACTTGAGGCAGAAGTGGGGCGCCCGATTCTGATGTTGTCCAGCGTGTCGGGTGAGGGGGTGACCGAGGCGTTGCGCGCCTTGCGCGCAGAGATCGATGAGGACCGTCTGCGGCACAAGGCGACCTCCGAGGAGCACGAGACGTGGCATCCCTGAGTGAGGCGAAACGGATCGTTGTCAAGATCGGTTCGACCTTGCTCGTCGACCGGGCGGGAGGAGGCCTTCGGGCCGACTGGCTGCGTGGGCTCGCACAGGATGTGGCAGGACTGAAGGCGCAGGGCAAGGATGTCGTTCTTGTCTCGTCTGGGTCGATTGCTCTTGGACGTGGCGTGTTGGGCTTGCCATCACGTGAATTGTCGCTCGAGCAAAGCCAGGCGGCCGCGGCGGTTGGGCAAATTCGCCTCGCGCGCGCCTACGAAGAAGGCTTGGAACCGCACGGGATTACCACTGCGCAGGTGCTCGTGACGTTGGAAGATTCAAGCGACCGCCGCCGTTACCTCAATTCACGCGCGACGATGGAGCAACTCTTGAACCTGGGCGTCGTCCCGATTGTGAATGAGAATGACACGGTCGCAACCGACGAGATTCGTTATGGCGATAACGACCGACTGGCCGCGCAGGTGGCGGTGACGGTGGGGGCGGATGTCCTGGTTCTCTTGTCAGACGTTGACGGGTTCTATGACGCCAATCCTGCCGACACGCCGAATGCCCGGAGATTTGACCTTGTCGAGCGTATCACACCCGAGATCGAGGCAATGGCGGGTGATGTTGGTTCCGGCCTTTCCAAGGGGGGCATGAAGACAAAGTTGATGGCGGCCAAGACCGCGACCGCCGCGGGATGTGCCATGGTGATCACGCAAGGTTTGCGTCTCAACCCGTTGAAAGCGATCGAAAAGGGGGAGGCTGCTACGTGGTTCCAGGCGCAGGGAGACCCGCAGGCGGCCCGCAAGCGGTGGATCGCGTCGATGAAGCCGCGCGGAACCATCACGGTGGATGTCGGGGCGGCGCAAGCACTCTCCCGCGGCACCAGTCTTTTGCCCGCCGGCGTCATGCGGGTTGGAGGCCAGTTCGGTCGCGGAGACCCTGTCGAGATACTGGATCTTCAAGGCCACAAGCTCGGACAGGGGCTCAGCCGGTACACGGTGGATGAAGCGGCCCGGATTACCGGTCTTCGCAGTCACGAGATAGAGCGGGTGCTGGGCTATCCAGGTCGGGCCGCGCTGGTTCATCGTGATGATATGGTTTTGTGAGCACAGGCGAACAGTGAGACGAGGATGGTCGAAATGATGGACGCCAACGATATCAAAGACATGATGGAGCTACTGGGAAGACAGGCCAGGGCGGCAGCGGCTGAACTGGCCTATGCCCCTGCCGAGACGAAAACGGTGGCTTTGAATGCTGCAGCCGATGCCGTCTGGGCGCGCCGCGCCGAAATCATAGCGGCCAATACCAAGGACATGGAAATTGGTCGCGAAAAGGGCCTCACCGCTGCCATGATGGACCGACTGATGCTTGACGAGTCGCGCCTCGGGGCGATGGTCGAGGGGCTCCGTGCCGTGGCCGCAGCGCCAGACCCCGTGGGCGAAGTGATCGCCGAATGGGACAGGCCCAGCGGGCTGCATATCCGTCGCGTGCGCACGCCGATTGGCGTTGTCGGCGTGATCTATGAAAGCCGCCCGAACGTCACCGCCGATGCCGGAGCTCTGTGCCTCAAGGCAGGCAATGCGGTGATCTTGCGCGGGGGCTCCGAGAGTTTCCATTCCACCAGGGCGATTCATCTCTGCCTGATCGAGGGGCTGAGGCATGCGGGCCTGCCGGAAGCCGCGATACAACTCGTCCCGACGCAAGACCGCGCTGCGGTGCGAGAAATGCTGGCGATGACAGAGTATGTCGATGTGATCGTGCCGCGTGGCGGCAAGGGGCTTGTGGGTCTCGTGCAGCGCGAGGCACGGGTGCCGGTCTTTGCCCATCTTGAAGGGATCGTGCACATCTATCTCGACGCGGCGGCAGACCCGGTCAAGGCGCTCGACGTGGTGATCAATGCCAAGACGCGGCGCACCGGGATTTGCGGTGCGGCCGAATGCCTCCTGATTCATGAAAGCATCCGTGACACCATCGGGCGGGGCGTGATCAAGGCATTGCTTGACAAGGGGGTGCGCGTTCACGCCGATGCGGAACTGTCGGTGATCGAAGGCATCACCCCTGCGACCGAGGAGGACTGGGGTCGCGAGTATCTCGACATGGACATCGCGGCGCGGGTGGTGCCCGATATCGACGCGGCCATTGCACATATCCAGCGCTATGGCTCGAACCATACAGACTGTATTGTCACTGAGGACGATACTGCGGCGGCACGCTTCTTTGAAAGGGTCGACTCGGCCATCCTGATGCGCAATGCATCCACTCAATTTGCCGATGGTGGCGAGTTCGGCATGGGGGCCGAGATCGGGATAGCGACCGGCAAGATGCATGCGCGCGGTCCGGTGGGTGCCGCGCAACTTACCAGTTTCAAGTATCTGGTCGAAGGTGATGGAACGGTGCGGCCCTGAGGATCAAAAGCGCAGGATCAGGGTCTCGTCGGTTTGGTCGAGATGCAGGCGCGAGCCCAGGCCTTCAAGGCAAAGTGGCAAGAGCGCGTATTGCACGTGCGCCGGACGCAGCCCGCCTGGCAACGCCCCATCGAGCGCGGCGCGGGCGTCAGGATCGAGCGCAATGCGTGGGCCTGTTGCCGCGAGCGTCCAACGCCCGGCGTGGCCGGATACAGTTATCATACCCCCCTGCGGCAAGGCAGTCTCGAGGCAGAGCAATCCAAGGTATATGGCCTGCACCTCGGCGCGGGGCACATCACCAACGCCTTGCCAGTCGGCTTGATGCCGGCCCCCTCGATAGCTATCGTTGATCACCTTGCCTATCTCGGACGTACCTATCATCTGTTCGGACGAGGCTACACCGAAGGCGACCCGAAAGAACTTGATCCTTGCGCTGGCATTGTTGACGCTGTCCGAGATGAGGCGTAGCTCGGGCGTGTCGATGGGGCCACCCATCCCGATGAGCTCGAGACCGTTGTGAATGGCGCCGACCGGGCTGATGAGATCGTGGCAAATGCGCGATCCGACGAGTGCCGCAAGGGTGAGATCAGGATGGGCCATGGATATCTCCGAAAGGGTGAAAAATGAATGAGCTCAACGCGATGCTTGAACCCGGGATGCTCGTGCGGCATCCCGAGCGGCCTGAATGGGGGGTGGGGCAGGTGCAGTCAAACATCGCAGGAAGGATCACGGTCAGTTTTCCCGAGGTTGGCAAGGTGGTGATAGAAGGTGCGCATGTGGCGTTGGTTCCGGTATTTGATGACGGATGAAGGTTATCGAAAGGTTAACAAGGATTAACCCTTCTTGCGAAGTGGCGGTGGGATGCCTAGAACCGCGCCGCAGGGTATGGGGGGATCGTGCGAATGGCTGAACCGGATTTCGAGGTGAGACTGGCGCGGGGGGATGCGGATCTGCGGGCGGCGCAGGGGGTGCGGTATCGGGTGTTCGTGGAGGAGCTGGGTGGGGGGGGAGGACTGGTCGACCATGAGTTTGGGCTCGAACGAGACCGGTTCGACCCGTTTTGCGACCATATGTTGTTGATCGACCGGTCGAAGGGACCAGATCAGGTGGTTGGAGTCTATCGCCTGATGCGGCACGGGCAGGCCGAGGACGCGGGATCCTTCTATTCCGAATCGGAATATGACCTCGCGCCACTCAGGGCCAGCGGGCGGCGGCTGCTCGAACTGGGCCGATCCTGCCTCTTGAACGAGTATCGCGGTGGCGCGGCGATGCTCCATATCTGGCGCGGGTTGGGGGCTTATGTGGACGCCCATGACATCGAGATCATGTTTGGCGTGGCCAGCTTTCACGGGACCGATGTCGAAGCCCTGGCGCAGCCCCTTTCCCTTCTGCATTACAATCACCTGGCCCCTGAAGAGCTGCGTGCGCGCGCGCGGGTTTTCCAGCCGATGGACCTGCTTCCGGAGGCGGCGATCGACCGACGCGCAGCCATGGTGCAGGTGCCGGCGCTGATCAAGGCCTACCTGCGGCTGGGCGGCGTCGTGGGCGAAGGGGCCTTCGTCGATCACGTGTTCAACACCACGGATGTCTGCCTGATCATGGATACCAGCCGGATGAACATGCAGCGCGCGCGGCTTTATTACGGGCAGGAGGCGGCGTCGTGACGCCATGGGATCCCTCACGGGAGCCGCCGCAGGCAAGGATCGGTCCGGCGGGCATGATCCTCGTCCTGATCCGGGGGGGGCTTCTCTCGGGCCTGATCTTTGGCGGACTTGGCCTTTTGTTGCTGCTGCGGCTGATCGAACGCCCCTTGAACGGGATGCACCGTCCATGGACCCCCTGGATCGTTCAGGCGGTGTCCGCGATCGCGCTCAACCTGCTTGGCATCCGCTACCAGGCGGTGGGAAAACCGATGCGCGAGCGGGGTGCCGTGGTGTCCAACCATTCGTCGTGGCTGGATATTTTCGTATTGAATGCCCGCAAGCGGGTCTATTTCGTCTCCAAGGCCGAGGTGGCGCGCTGGCCGGCGATCGGGTGGTTGGCGCGGGCCGTGGGGACGGTGTTCATCAACCGTGATTCACGGCAGGCGAAGGCGCAACAGGCGCTGTTCGAGGACCGCTTGCTCGCCGGACACCGATTGCTGTTCTTCCCCGAGGGCACATCGACCGACGGAATGCAAGTTTTGCCCTTCAAATCAACGCTTTTCGAGGCGTTCTTCAGCCTTGGTGAGGCGCATGCGCTTCATGTCCAACCGGTGACGCTGATCTATCGCGCGCCGCGCGGTCAGGATCCGCGTTTCTATGGGTGGTGGGGCGATATGGCCTTCGGCCCGCACCTGGCCCGGGTGATGTCGGTGGCACGGCCCGGAGCGGTGACGGTCATATACCACAACCCCTTGAACGTGAATGATTTTCCGAATCGCAAGGCGCTGGCCAAGGCTTGCGAGGCGGCGGTGCGGTCGGGCCTGCACCACAGCCAGGTTGGCGCCTGAACAGGGCAGGGTCGGGCTGTCGGCGCATGTATTCCGGATAGGAATGGTTAATGTCCGTGCCGCGGCACGGGCCGGGGGGTGATCTTCGGCTGCTGCCCGGCTGCCATGCGTGCACCCCCTGACACGCGGCTCCAGGGACGCGCGCAATGGTTAACGCAACGCGCGCCTTCAGTCGCCGTGCAACGGCGCGAGGAGGTCGGAGAGGGCGGCCACGGGATCGTCGGCCAGCCAGATCTCGTCGCCGATGGCGAAAAAGTCGGTGACAGGGGCGAGGCTGGCCACGAGATCGGTATCGAGCGCGCCCTCGGCGACGACCGGAACCTCGATCATCTCGGACCACCATTCGAAGATGTCGCGCCCGGCGACGGTCCCGTCACCCAGCGGCGTGTCGCCAACGGGGCCGAAACTCACGTAGTCGGCGCCCATCTCGCCCGCGGTCATGCCGTCATGGCGCGAGGCGGCGCAATGGGCGCCGACGATGGCGTCATTGCCCAGCGCCTTGCGCGCCTTGCGCACCGAGCGCGCGCCGTCGGTGAGATGCACCCCGTCGAGCCCCAGCCGTTCGACCAGAAGAATGTGACGTTCGATCACAAGCGCCACGTCGCGGGCAATCGTCACCTCGCGCACCGCGTCGGCGGCGCGGCAGAGCGTGTCCTCGTCATGCGATGAGAGTGCGAGGCGCAGGCAGGCGATCTCCTGCGCGTCGAGGACGCGGGCGAGCGTGTCGGGAAAGCGCGAAAGCTCGATCTCGGGGGGGGAGACGAGATAGATCTGCGGCTGATCGGGCTCGGCCATGGTGCGTCTCCTGACGGTGGGGTTCCGGGTGCTATAGCGCGGGAAATCGCGCGGGTGCAAGCGTTTGGCGGGTGGCCCCCGGGCGCGGTGCGTGGCGAGGCCGGGGATTGAGTATTTTTTCAAAGAAAGAGAGCCGGGGGTTTCATCGGGGATGGCCGTGGTTTATCCGAAAGCCGGTCAACCGAAGGATTGCCGATGCCGAGCGAAACCCCGCAACCCGCCTTTGTCCTGGTGCGTCCGCAGATGGGTGAGAATATCGGAGCCGCGGCACGGGCGATGTGGAATTTCGGCCTCGACCGGATGCGCGTGGTGGCGCCGCGCGACGGCTGGCCCAGTGAACGGGCGGTGGCGATGGCCAGCGGCGCGGGGCGGCTTCTTGACGAGGCGGGGCTTTATGACGACCTGCCCGGCGCGCTGGCCGATTGCACCCATGTCTATGCCACCACGGCGCGGTCGCGCGAGTTGACCAAGCCGGTGCTGAGCCCGGAGCGTGCGATGGCAGAGGCGCGGGCGCGGATCGCGGCGGGCGAGCGTGTGGCGGTGCTCTTTGGCCCCGAGCGCGCGGGGCTTGAGAACGAGGACGTGGCGCGGGCCAATGCGATCATATCGGTGCCGGTGAACCCGGATTTTCCCTCGCTCAACCTTGCGCAATGCGTCCTGCTGACGGGGTATGAATGGATGCGCGCGGGGGGTGACGTGGTGCATCTGGACGACTCGCCGCGCGGAGATTGGGCCAGCGGGCGCGAGGTCGAGGCGCTGGCGGCCCATTACGAGGAGCGGCTGGAGGAGGCGGGGTTCTTTTTTCCCGAGACCAAGGCCGAGGGCATGAAGATCAACCTGCGCAACCTGTGGAGCCGGATGCGGCTGAGCCGGGCGGATGTGCAGATGCTGCACGGGATCATGCGGCAAATGGTGCGCTGGAAGAGCCGTTGAAGCTGCGCGCGCGGCGGCATAGGTTGAGCGCGGTTCTGGCGGAGGCAGGCGATGGCGGAGAAACGGTCGATATTCGAGGATGTCGGGGCGGATGCAAAGCGGGCAGCCGAGCCGGCGGGTGGCATGATCGACGCGCGGCGGCGCGGGGCACGGGGAGCCGTGCGCGCGTGGCTGATGCTGCTCTTCGCGCTGGTGGTGATCATGATCGCGGTGGGCGGGCTCACGCGGCTCACCGATAGCGGGCTGAGCATCACCGAGTGGCGGCCGGTGACCGGGGCGCTGCCACCGATGAACGAGGCCGATTGGCAGGAAGAATTCGAGAAGTACAAGGCGATCCCGCAGTTCGAGTTGCAGCACAGCTGGATGGGGCTGGAGGATTTCAAGGTCATCTACTGGTGGGAATGGGGCCATCGGCAACTGGGCCGGGTGATCGGGCTTGTCTGGGCCGTGGGATTGGTGGCGTTCTGGGCGACGCGGCGGCTCCCGCCCGGCTGGGGCGGGCGGCTTGTCCTGATCGGGGCCCTCGGTGGCGTCCAGGGGGCCGTGGGCTGGTGGATGGTGGCCAGCGGTCTGACCGGCACGATGACGGCGGTGGCGAGTTACCGGCTGGCGACGCATCTGGGGCTGGCCTTTGTCATCCTGGGCTTCATCGCGTGGTACGTGATGCTCCTGGCGCGCGAGGAACGCGACCTGATGCAGGCGCGGCGGGGGCGCGAGGGGCGGCTTTTCTCGCTGGGCACGGGGTGGATGCATTTCGCGTTCCTGCAGATCGTGCTGGGGGCGCTGGTGGCGGGGATCGATGCGGGGCGCAGTTTCACCGACTGGCCGCTGATGGGCGGGCAGGTGGTGCCGCCGGATGCGTTCGACCTCAGCCCGGTTTGGCGCAACTTCTTTGAGAATGCGGGGCTGGTGCAGTTCATTCACCGGGGCGCGGGGTATCTTCTTCTGGCCTTCACGGTGATGGCGTGGTTGCGCGGGCGGCAGAGTGCGAATCCGGCGACGCGGGCGGCGTTCTCGGTGGCCGCGCTGGCGGTGCTGGCGCAGGTCGTATTGGGCATCGTGACGGTGGTGACCATCGTGCCGTGGCAATTGGCGATCCTGCACCAGTTCGGCGCGGTGGTGGTCTGGGTCCTGATCCTGCGGGCGCGGTTCGCGGCGCAGTATCCGGTGGCCGTTTCAATCAGGGGATAGGATGATGAGTGCATATGACGCGCTGATGGCGCATCAGCGCCAGACCGAGGCGCTGGCGCAGGTGGCCGGGCGGCTGGGCTGGGACCAGGAGACGGTGATGCCGCGCGGGGCGGCCGAGCAGCGAGCCGAGGAGAGCGCCGCCTTGCAGGCGGTGCTGCATGCGCGGCGCACCGATCCGCGCATCGGTGAATGGCTGGCAGCGGTGGACGAGGGCGCGCTCGACGCCGAGGCGCGGGCCAATCTGCGCCACATCCGGCGCGCGTTCGAGCGGGTGAGCCGGGTGCCCGAGGCGCTGGCCACGGCGCTGGCGCGGCTCACGAGCCGGGCGCAGGGACAATGGGCCGAGGCGCGTGGCAGCGAGGATGTGGCGGCGTTCCTGCCGGTGCTGGAAGAGATCGTGACGCTCAAGCGCGAGGAGGGCGCGGCGCTGGCGGCGGGGGGCGATGTCTATGACGCGCTTCTCGATGATTACGAGCCGGAGGCGAAGGCGGCGGAGTTGCAGGCCATGTTCGAGGCGCTGCGCCCGCGGCTGGTGGCGCTGCGCGAGGCGGCGCTGGCCGAGGCGCCCCCCAAGGGGGTGACCGGCGACTTCGACGAGCAGGCGCAGATGAAGCTCGCGCGCAAGCTCGCCCGTATCTTTGGCTATGACATGACGCGGGGGCGGATCGACAAGGCGGTGCATCCGTTCTCGTCCGGGTCGTTCAACGATGTGCGGATCACCACCCGGACCAACCCGGGCGATCCGTTCAACTGTCTTTACTCGACCATCCACGAGACCGGACATGCCTGCTATGAGCAGAATGTCGACCAGGCCTACGGGTTCACGCCGCTGGGGCAGGGCGTGTCGATGGGGGTCCATGAAAGCCAGAGCCGGATCTACGAGAATCAACTGGGCCGTAGCCGTGCCTTTACCGGCTGGCTTTATGGCGAGATGCGCGATTCGTTCGGCGATTTCGGGATCGCCGACGAGGACGCGTTCTACCGGGCGGTCAACCGGCTGCATAACGGGTTCATCCGCACCGAGGCGGACGAAGTGCAGTATAACCTGCACGTGATGCTGCGCTTTGATCTTGAGCGGCAGATGATCGCCGGCGACCTGGCGGTGGCGGACCTTGAAGAGGCATGGAATGCGCGGTTCGAGGCGGATTTCGGCTTTGCCGTCGACCGGCCCTCGAACGGGTGTTTGCAGGATGTGCACTGGTCGGTGGGATTGTTCGGGTATTTCCCGACCTACAGCCTTGGCAATGTCTATGCCGGATGCCTGCATGAGGCGCTGCGCGCCGCGTTGCCGGATCTCGACTTGCACCTGGCGCGGGGTGACCTGGCCCCGGCCACGGACTGGCTGCGTGACAAGGTGCAGCGCCATGGGGGGCTCCATCGCCCGCGCGAGGTGATCGAGAGGGCCACCGGGGCGACGGTGAGCGAGGCGCCGCTGCTGGATTATGTGGAGGCCAAGTTCGGCGCGATCTACGGGTTGTGAAACTGCCTTGAGATAGTTGGGGCGCATCGCGTCTGGCCGACTTCGATCGACGCCGGACGAGAGGGCAGCACAGGGCCGCGGTCGGGTGCGCACAACATCGGCGCAGTGCGGTTTATCCTGCAACGTCTTCCCAAGCCAGAAGAAACGCGCATCCCCTCAAAAGCACCCGGCCGGGGGGCGGCCAGGTGCTGCCCGGGCGGCTTCGCCGCCGTTCCGGGCGAGGCGAAATTCGATCAGGCAAACGGCCCCCTACAACAGCGCCATCCGCTCGGCCCGCTCGGGATCGGGGAAGGGGCGGTAGAGGCCGAATTCCTCCTCCGCGATCAGGTTGTTGACCGCGCGGTAGAGCGTGGCGACATGGTCATCAAGACTGCCCGAGAGGCGAAAGGCGCGGTCGAGTTGGGCAAGATCGGCCACCTCGATATGCAGGATGAAATCGCGATGCGAGTCCGAGGCGAGGTTGAGCTTGCGCCGGAAGAGGCGCCAGTGGCCGATGACGCCCTCGGATTGCAGGAACCCCATCCACTCGGACACGGCATGGGCAAAGGCCAGCGCCTTGGCCTCGTTGGCAAGGTCGATGGAGCAGGTATAGAGGTTCATCGCGTCATCCCCTCGAGAAATGGTCGCGAGGGGTATCGCAGGCAATGGTTACAATCCGGTGAAGAACTCAGCTTTCGCCGTTATCCGTTTCCTCGGCCTCGTCGCCCTTGTCGGCGATCCATGCGACGCTGACCACCTCTTCGCCCTTGCCGGTATTGAACACCTTTACCCCGCCGGCGCTGCGCGAACGGAAGGAAATGCCCTCGACCGGCACGCGGATCGACTGGCCCCGGGAGGTGGCGAGCATGATCTGGTCATCAAGCTCGACCGGGAAGGAGGCGACGATCGTGCCGCCACGCATTGCCTTGTCGATCGCCTGCACGCCCATGCCACCGCGCCCGCGCACCGGGTAGTCATGCGACGACGAAAGCTTGCCCAAACCGCCCGACGTGATCGTCAGGATCAGGTTCTCGGCCGCCGACATTTCGGCATAGCGCTCCGGGCTGATGGTGGCGTTGGCCGTTGCGGTGTTTTCATCCATTGCATCAACATCGTCGGCCAAGCCCGCGACAGCGCGACGCATTTTTAGATAGGCGGTGCGCTCATCCGTAGTTGCCTCGAAATGCCGGATCACCGACATCGACACAACCCGGTCCTTGCCCTGAAGCCGGATACCGCGCACGCCGGTCGAGCTTCGCCCGGCAAAGACGCGCACCTCGGTGGTGGGAAAGCGGATCGCGCGCCCCGCGTCGGTGACCAGCATCACGTCGTCATCCTCGGAACAAATCCTTGCATTGACGAGGCTTACAGACCCATCTTCGGGCAGTTTCATCGCGATCTTGCCGTTGCGCATCACGTTGGTAAAGTCCGACAGGCGGTTGCGGCGCACATCGCCCGCCGAGGTGGCAAAGACGATCTGGAGATCGTTCCATTCCTCCTCGGGGCGATCGACCGGCATGATGGCAGCCACGGACACACCTTGCGGAATGGGCAGGATGTTGACGATCGCCTTGCCCTTGGACGTGCGCCCGCCGAGCGGCAGGCGCCATGTCTTGAGCTTGTAGACCATGCCGTCGGTGGTGAAGAACAGAAGCTGGGTGTGGGTGTTGGCCACGAAAAGCGTGGTGACCACGTCATCTTCCTTGAGCCCGCCGCCCGAGAGCCCCTTGCCGCCACGCTTCTGAGCGCGGAAATCGGCCAGCGCGGTGCGCTTGATATAGCCGCCCTGGGTGACGGTGACGACCATGTCCTCGCGCTCGATCAGGTCTTCGTCTTCCATGTCGCCCGACCAGTCGACGATCTCGGTGCGGCGCGGCACGGCAAAGAGCTCTTTCACCTCGCGCAGCTCGTCGGCGATGATTTCCATGATGCGTTCGCGCGAGCCCAGAATTTCGAGGTATTCCTTGATCTTGCCGGCAAGGACTTCAAGTTCGTCAGTCACTTCCTTGACGCCCAGTTGGGTCAGGCGCTGGAGCCTGAGATCGAGGATGGCGCGGGCCTGTGTCTCGGACAGGTTATAGGTGCCGTCCTCGTTCATCGTGTGGGTCGGATCGTCTATGAGGCGGATGTAAGCGGCGATGTCGGCGGCGGGCCAGCGCCGTTCCATCAGCTTGCGCCTTGCCTCGGCGGCGTCGGCGGAGGATCGGATCGTCGCCACCACCTCGTCGACATTCGAGACCGCCACGGCGAGACCACAGAGCACATGGCTGCGCTCGCGTGCCTTGCGCAGTTCATGGGCCGTGCGCCGTGCGACAACATCCTCGCGGAAGTCGATGAAATAGCTCAGGAAGTTCCTGAGCGTGAGGGTCTCGGGACGGCCGCCGTTGAGGGCCAGCATGTTGCAACCGAACGAGGTCTGCATCGGGGTGAAGCGAAACAGCTGGTTGAGCACAACCTCGGCGGTGGCGTCGCGCTTGAGTTCGACCACCACGCGCACGCCGGAGCGGTCGGATTCGTCCTGCACATGGGCGATGCCCTCGATCTTCTTCTCGCGCACCTGCTCGGCGATCTTCTCGATCATCGACGCCTTGTTCACCTGGTAGGGGATCTCGTCGATGACGATGGCATAGCGATCCTTGCGCAGCTCCTCGATCCGGGTCCTGGCGCGGATGATGACGCTGCCGCGGCCTTCGAGATAGGCCTTGCGTGCGCCTGAGCGACCCAGAAGGATGCCGCCGGTGGGAAAATCCGGGGCCGGAATGTAGGAAATGAGCTGTTCGGAGCTGAGGTCCGGGTCGTCAATGAGCGCAAGGCAGGCGTGGATCACCTCGCCCAGGTTGTGGGGCGGGATGTTGGTGGCCATGCCCACGGCAATGCCACCCGCACCATTGACCAGCATGTTGGGAAATCGCGCGGGCAGGACCGTGGGTTCGCGGTCTTTTCCGTCGTAATTGTCCTGGAAATCAACGGTTTCCTTGTCGATATCGGCGAGCAGGTAGCTTGCCGGCTTGTCCATGCGCACCTCGGTGTAGCGCATGGCGGCGGCGTTGTCGCCGTCCATCGAGCCGAAGTTGCCCTGACCGTCGAGCAGCGGCAGGGACATGGAGAAATCCTGCGCCATGCGCACCAGCGCGTCATAGATCGCGGAATCCCCGTGCGGGTGGTACTTGCCCATCACGTCGCCGATCGCGCGGGCGGATTTGCGATAGGGCTTGTCATGGGTATTGCCGGCCTCGTGCATGGCATAGAGGATGCGGCGGTGGACGGGTTTGAGGCCGTCGCGCAGGTCGGGAATGGCGCGGCTCACGATCACGCTCATCGCGTAATCGAGATAGGAGCTTCTCATCTCCTCGGTGATCGATACGGTCGGGCCGTCGTAGGGCGGGCGCGAGGGCGCGCTTTCTTCCGTATTTTCAGGGGGTTCCGGCGTATCGTTCACGTTCTCTGCCCGTCTTTTGCTTGTGGCCCATATCTTGTTGTCAGGCTTATACCAGAGCCCGCATATGGGGTGCAATGGGCGATCCCGGCAGCCGTTGGCAGCAGGGATGGGAGGATGCTAACATATTGTTTTTGTTGAAAAGTAATTTTTACATGGCATGATTTACCCTCAGGACAACAAAAGGAAGGACCGCGATGACCGAGACCGAAATGCTTCTCAAGGGATACGGGCTGACCACGGCGGAGTTTTTCTATCGCATGCCGGATCATGTCCATGTGCTCAACAGCTTCATCTGGCAGGAGTATGACCTTGCCCCGGATCACCCGAAACTCTTTGATTTCATTGAGTTCTGGCAGCGCGAGATCGACGGGCCGCTGCATTCGGTGCGGTTCAACCACCGCAAGCTGGTGGCGCCGGGGGAATGGCGCAATGTTGTGGGCGAGTTCACCGTGCACTGACCGGGCAGCGATGGCACCGCGCGGTGGGGTAACGTCGATTTCTCGGCGAAAAACCGGGGGGTGACATCCGGCTGCTTGGCGTATGACTTCCGGCTGCCGGGGAAAACGGATGCGTGGAGGGTGGCAAAGGGTTAACGCGGCGCGGCGGGTTGATCCTGTGAATGCCAAGCCGAAGGGAACTGCCCGTGCCCGGAACGGCGGCGAAGCCGCCCGGGCAGCGAGCACCCGCGGTCGGGCGCTACCCTCTTGGCGAAAACCCGCTTCAGCGACACGCGCGCCGATCAGGGGATGATGCGCGTGTATTTCACGCCCTTGAGCGTGGCGCCGATATGCAAGCCCGCCTGTCCGAAGATCACCGCCAAGACCGGCGCGGTCGATGTGGTGGTCTCGGCGCGCAGGTTCTCGCCCATATCGTTGAACACGTATTCCACGTCGGCGCCCCCGGCCCAGCCGGGCGAGCGGCGGAATTTCGACAGCGCGTCCTCGGTCATGAAGAAGAGCACGTGGGCATGTTGCTGTGCCCCGATCTGGAGCCCGAAACTGCCCTTGGTCGCGGAATAGTAATCGACCGAAACGTCGTCCACGCGCAGCGCGCCGCGCCCGTAGCCGCCCCCGAAGCCGAAACCGGCCTCGGTCACCAGCGGCATGACCAGCATGCCGTGCGATTTCTCGGCCAGGTCGCGCGTCGCGGGATAGGTGTCATAGAGAAACTCGAGCGTGGTGTCGACGCGCGCGTCGATCTTGGCCCCGCCGCTGGAGCCGATGCCGTTGCCGCAGGCCGAAAGTGCCCCGGCAGAGGCGATCATGGAAAGCGCGAAACCGCGCCGTGTCATCGGAGTCATGGGTTCACTGCCTCGAAATGTTGCCTTGGTTGCCCGAAAGCCGGGTTGGCCCGGTCGTGGCGCGATTATAGGTCGATTGCACGGGGGTGTCACTAGCCAAGGTAAGGATGGGCGGGAAGACGTACCTGCGTCTGATCAGGTTGCCGCCTGCGCGTAACAGCGGCGAATCCGCCCGGCAGCCTTACCCGGACCGGATTGGCGATCAGGCCAGCGCGCGCGCCACCGTGGGGGCGAAATAGGTGAGGATGCCGTCGCAGCCCGCGCGCTTGAAACACATCAGCGATTCCACCATCGCCCGGTCGCCGTCGATCCAGCCGTTCTGCGCCGCGGCCTGGATCATCGCGTATTCGCCCGAGACCTGGTAGGCGAAGGTGGGGGCACCGAAGCTGTCCTTCACGCGGCGGCAGATGTCGAGATAGGGCAGCCCCGGCTTGACCATCACCATGTCGGCGCCCTCGCGCAGGTCACGTTCGACAAGGCGCAGCGCCTCGTCGGAATTGGCCGGGTTCATCTGGTAGCTTTTCTTGTCGCCCTTCAACGCGCCCGTGGCGCCCACCGCGTCGCGGAAGGGCCCGTAGAAGGCGGAGGCGTATTTCGCGGCATAGCTCAGGATCATCGTGTTCTTGTATCCGCGATCTTCGAGCGCGTCGCGGATCGCGCCGATGCGCCCGTCCATCATGTCGGAGGGGCCGATGATGTCGACCCCGGCCTCGGCCTGTGCGAGCGCCTGTTTCACCAGCGCCGCGACGGTTTCGTCATTGACGATCTCGCCATCCACGAAAAACCCGTCATGGCCCAGCGCGTTATAGGGGTCGAGCGCCACGTCGGACATGACCGTGATATCGGGGGCGGCCTGCTTGATGGCGCGGGTGGCGCGGTTGGAGAGGTTCTCGGGGTTCCAGGCCTCCTCGCAGGTGGCGGTTTTCAGAGCCGGATCGGTATAGGGAAAAAGGCAGATCGCGGGAATGCCAAGATCCTGCGCCTCGCGCGCGGCCTCGGCCACACGGTCGATGCTGCGCCGCACCACGCCGGGCATGGAGACAACCGGGTCTTCGACGCCCGCGCCGTCGCAAACGAAGACCGGCCAGATGAGATCGTTCACGGTGAGCGCGTTTTCCTGCACCAGCGCGCGAATGGCCGAGGAGGCCCGGGTACGCCGGTGGCGGGTGAGGGGAAAGGGGGCCTGAACCGGTCTCATGCGCGATATTCCTTTTTCATGCTTGCGCATCGCGACGATCCTTGGGGGTTCGCCTTGCGCTGGCGCAGTTCCAATGGCATGGAAGCCCCCGCATCTTCAAGGGTAGGAATTGCCGCGCGGCAAGTCTAGAAGGTGATCCGTGATTTCAGGGCCGTGAACGGCGGGCCGTGCAAGCAGGAACTGGGCCTTGGACTGGTATCAGACGATTTTCGAATTGATCGACATGCGGAGCTTTTCGAACCTGTGGTTCTGGATCGCTCTGGCGGTGATGTGGTCGACCGCGTCGCATTGGGTGCTCGGCGTGCCGTGGGACATGGTGTTGCGGGCGCGGCGCGAGGGCGGGCAATACGAGTCGGATCTCGAAGCCCTGGTGCGGATCTATACCGGGCGGCTCATGTATATCGCGCGGGTGTCGGGGCTCTGGCTGATCGGGTTTGCCTGTTTCTTCCTGACGCTTCTCGGGCTGCTGGGCTTCGTCTACGGGTTCGAGTTCGGGCAGGCGTTGTTCCTTCTGGGCTTTCCGATGTCGATTGTCGGGGCGTTGAGCTTCAATACCGCGCGGCTGATCCGGGACCGCGACGAAAGCGGCGATGCGCTCTATCGGCGGATGTACCGGCACCGCATCATCGTGCAGGCGATCGGCATGGTCTCGATCTTCGTGACGGCGCTTTGGGGCATGTTCCAGAACCTGGCACTCGGGCCGTTAGGCTGAATGGACATGAACACTTCCACGCATATAACGATGGGCGGTGCGCCCGAGGGGTTCGACGCGCGGCTGGTGCTGAACGAGGCCGGGTCGGGGCCGGTGGTGCATGTCGCGCGCGACGACAAGCGGATGGCGGCGATGGCGGCCAGCCTGCGGTTTTTCGCCCCCGAGATGCCTGTTCTGCGGTTTCCGGGCTGGGATTGCCTGCCCTATGACCGGGTATCGCCCAATGCCGACATCTCGGCCACGCGGATGGCGACGCTGGCGGGGCTGGTGCACGGGGCGATGCCGGGGCGGTTCGTGCTGCTGACCACGCTCAACGCCGCGACGCAGCGGGTGCCGGCGCGCGAGGTGCTGCGCGAGGCGGCGTTCAGCGCTCGGGTGGGCGAGCGCATCAACGAGGGGGCGCTGCGCGATTTCCTCGTGCGGATGGGGTTCTCACAGGCGCCCACGGTGATGGAGCCCGGGGATTATGCCATTCGCGGCGGGATCATCGACATCTACAGCCCCGGCGAGACGGGGCCGGTGCGGCTCGACCTTTTTGGCGACGTGCTTGACGGGGCGCGGCGCTTCGACCCGGCGACGCAGCGGACGGTGGAAAAGCTCGACGGGGTGGAACTGGCCCCGGTGAGCGAGGTGATCCTCGACGAGGCGGCGATCACGCGGTTCCGGCAGAATTACCGGATCGAGTTCGGCGCGGGTGGCAGTGACGACCCGCTTTACGAGGCGGTGAGCGCGGGGCGCAAGCAGGCGGGGATGGAGCACTGGCTGCCGTTCTTTCACGAGCGGCTGGAGACGCTGTTCGACTACCTGCCCGGCGCGGCGGTGACGCTCGATGACGGGGTCGGGGCGCAGCGCGTGGCCCGGTGGGAAAGCGTGGCCGACCAATACGAGACCCGTCGCCTTGCCATGGCCGACCGGGCGCGGCGCGACAGCGTCTACAAACCCGTGCCCGCCGATCAGCTTTACCTCGATGACGCCGCCTGGGAGCAGGCGGTTGCGGGGCACCGGGTGGTGCAGTTCCACGCGCTGTCACAGGCCACGGGGCCGGGGGTGGTCGATGCGGGCGGGCGGATCGGGCGCAGTTTCGCGCCCGAACGGAAATTGGAAAACGTGAACCTTTTCAGCGTTCTGAAAGATCATGTTGACGCGAAGATGACCGAGGGTCCGGTGGTGATCGCCTCCTATTCCGAGGGTGCGCGCGAACGCATCGAGGGGCTCTTGCACGACGAGGGCTTGATCGGGGCGGTCACCCTGCGCGATGCGCGCGGGATCGGCAAGCACGGGTTGCACCTTGCCGTCTGGCCGCTGGAACAGGGGTTCGAGGCGCCGCTGGAGGACAAGCGGCGGCTGACGGTGATCGCCGAGCAGGACGTGCTGGGCGACCGGCTCATCCGCACGAGCCGCAAGACCCGGCGGGCCGAGAATTTCCTGACCGAGGCGCAGGCGCTGTCGCCCGGCGACCTGGTGGTGCATGTCGATCACGGGATCGGGCGTTACCGGGGGCTTGAGGTGATCACCGCGGCGGGGGCCGCGCATGAGTGCCTGGTGCTGGAATATGCCGAAAGCGCAAAACTTTACCTCCCCGTCGAGAATATCGAGCTGCTGTCGAGATACGGCCATGAAGAGGGGTTGCTCGACCGTCTGGGCGGGGGCGCGTGGCAGGCCAAGAAGGCGCGGCTCAAGGAGCGTATCCGCGAGATGGCGGACCGGCTCATCCGGGTGGCGGCGGAGCGCGAATTGCGCAAGGCCCCGGTGCTGGAACCGCAGCACCATGCCTGGGAGGAGTTTGCCGCGCGGTTCCCATACGAGGAGACCGACGACCAGTTGCGCGCGATCGGCGATGTTCTCGACGATCTTTCGGCGGGGCGGCCGATGGACCGGCTGGTCTGTGGCGACGTGGGCTTCGGCAAGACCGAGGTGGCGATGCGCGCGGCCTTTGTCGCCGCCATGTCGGGCGTGCAAGTCGCGGTGATCGCGCCCACGACCCTGCTCGCGCGCCAGCATTTCCAGAGTTTCGCCGAGCGGTTCCGGGGATTTCCCATCAATGTCAGGCCCTTGTCGCGTTTCGTTTCGGCGCGCGATGCCAACCTCACCCGCGAGGGGCTGTCGAAGGGCACGGTGGATGTCGTGGTCGGCACCCATGCGCTTTTGGCCAGGAACATCCGCTTTGCCAATCTCGGGCTGCTGATCGTGGACGAGGAACAGCATTTCGGCGTCGCTCACAAGGAGCGGCTCAAGAGCCTCAAGTCGGATGTGCATGTTCTGACCCTGACCGCGACACCGATTCCGCGCACGCTGCAACTTTCGCTGTCGGGGGTGCGGGACCTGTCGATCATCGGCACACCGCCGGTGGACCGGCTGGCCATACGCACCTATGTGAGCGAGTTCGACGCGGTGACGATCCGCGAGGCGCTCTTGCGCGAGCATTACCGGGGCGGGCAGAGTTTCTATGTCGCGCCGCGCATTTCCGACCTGCCCGAGATCGAGGAGTTCCTGCGCGAGCAGGTGCCGGAGGTCACGTTCGTCGTGGCGCATGGGCAGATGGCGGCGGGCGAGCTCGACGACCGGATGAACGCGTTCTACGATGGCAAGTACGCCGTGCTTCTGGCCACGTCGATCGTGGAGTCGGGGCTCGACATACCGACCGCCAACACGATGGTCGTGCATCGCGCCGACATGTTCGGGCTGGCGCAGCTTTACCAGATCCGGGGCCGGGTCGGGCGCTCGAAGCAGCGGGCCTATGCCTACCTCACCACCAGGCCGCGTGTGCCGCTGACCCCGGCGGCGGAAAAGCGGCTGCGGGTGCTGGGCAGTCTCGACACGCTGGGGGCGGGGTTCACACTGGCCAGCCAGGACCTTGATATCCGGGGCGCGGGGAACCTGCTGGGCGAGGAACAGTCGGGCCAGATGCGCGACGTGGGATACGAGCTTTACCAGTCGATGCTGGAAGAGGCGATCACCAAGATCCGCGCGGGCGAGATCGAAGGGTTGACCGAGACGGACGAGCAATGGGCGCCGCAGATCAACCTCGGGGTTTCGGTGCTGATCCCCGAGGATTACGTGCCCGATCTCGATGTGCGTCTGGGGCTTTACCGGCGGCTGAGCGGGCTGCATGACAAGGTGGAACTTGAAGGGTTTGCCGCCGAGCTGATCGACCGGTTCGGGAAACTGCCCAAAGAGGTCAACACGCTCTTGCTGGTGGTGCGGATCAAGGAGATGTGCAAGCGCGCGGGGATTGCCAGGCTCGATGGCGGACCGAAGGGGGCGACGATCCAGTTTCACAACGATAATTTTGCCAGCCCGCAAGGATTGGTCGAGTTCATTCAGGATCAGCGCGGGTTGGCGAAGGTCAAGGACAACAAGATCGTGGTGCGCCGCGACTGGAAACGCGACAGCGACAAGATCAAGGGCGCCTTTGCCATTGCGCGCGACCTTGCGGCGAAGGTGAAGGCCGAGGCGAAAAGGAGCGCGACATGACGCTTGAGGCGGGGTTCCACGCGGTGCCGGCGGGGCATGTGGCGACGGTGGTGACCCATCTGGAGATGCGCGCGCCGGTGCCGGCGCGGCCCGAGCGCGATGTGGGGCTGGAGCTGGTCCGGATCGCGCGGCCCGATGCGGAATGGTACCGGGCGCTGTTTCGCAAGGTCGGCGCCGAGGACTGGATGTGGTTTTCGCGGCTGGTGATCGACGAGGCGTCGCTCTTGACGGTGCTGCACGACCCGGCCGTCGAGGTCTACGTGGCCCGGCGCGCGGGCGAGGAGCTCGGCCTGCTGGAGCTGGATTTCCGGGGCGCGGGGGAGTGCGAGATCGCCTTTTTCGGTCTTGCGCGCACGGCGATCGGGCAGGGCGCCGGGCGGTGGTTGATGAACCGGGCGCTGGAATTGGCGTGGCGTGCGGGGGTGGGCCGGGTGCATCTGCATACCTGCACGCTCGACAGTCCGCAGGCGATGGGTTTCTATCGGCGGTCCGGTTTCGTGCCGGTGCGGCGCGAGGTCGAGGTGATGCGCGATCCGCGCCTGACCGGGCATCTGCCGGAAACCGCTGCGCCGCATGTGCCGATCCTGAGATGATCGGGCCCGCCCGGCAGCGATGACGCCTTCGGCGAGAGTATTTCGGGCAAGATGAAGAACGGCTGCGCCCGGTTCCTGGGGCGGGTCAGGCGTTGGGGTCGGATTTCATCTCCGCTGCGAGTTTCGCCACCTTTTCCTTGAGAAACGCCCTGGCCGCCTTGCCGGCGAGACGCACGCGCACCTCGGTGAGGTAAGCCTCTTCGAGGGTCTGGGACGAGGCGCCGAGCACTTCGGCGACCTCGAAATGGAGGCGGTCCTCGCCGGTCTTTTCCATGATGGTGACGGTGCTCTCGGCCAGGTCCGAGGCGATTTTCTCGATCGTCGAAGCCATCAGCGGGTAATTTCGGTCAGGCGGCGCTTGACATAATCGCTGACGGCTTCGGTCAGTGTCTCCATGTGGTCGTTCTCGAAGAAATGGCCTGCGCCCTCGACCTCGGTATGGGTGACGGTGATGCCCTTCTGCTCGTGCAGCTTGGCCACCAGCGCGGTGGTGTCGGCGGGCGGCGCCACGCGGTCGCCGGTGCCGTTGATCACGAGACCCGAGGAGGGGCAGGGGGCAAGGAAGGAGAAATCATACATGTTGGCGGGAGGCGAGACCGAGACGAAGCCGGTGATCTCGGGCCGGCGCATCAGCAGTTGCATGCCGATCCAGGCGCCGAAGGAGAACCCCGCGACCCAGCAATGCTTGGAGTTCTGGTTCATCGACTGGAGATAGTCGAGGGCCGAGGCCGCGTCGCTGAGTTCGCCCACGCCCTGGTCGTATTCGCCCTGGCTGCGCCCGACGCCGCGGAAGTTGAAGCGCAGCACGGTGAAGCCGAGCCGGTGGAAGGTATAGTGGAGGTTGTAGACGACCTTGTTGTTCATCGTGCCGCCGAATTGCGGATGCGGGTGCAGGATGATGGCAATCGGGGCGTCGCGTTCGGGTTGGGGATGATAGCGGCCTTCGAGGCGGCCTTCGGGTCCGGGAAAGATGACCTCGGGCATATGGGTTCTTTACTTCCTTCGCAGCGGTCCGCAGCAAACTTGACGAAAGTGCTCGGACGGATTAGAACAATTCTAATTCAAGTGGCGCCGCACGAGAGACTGCAAGCCGCTTGATCAGATTGCGAGATAGTGCGAAGCCTGCCCGAGGTCAATGAATTCGCGCATATACGTCTGGCTTGGCAGGGGAGATGGCCCATGAAACTCAGCACCAAGGGGCGATATGCCATGGTTGCGCTGGCGGATATCGCGCTGCAACCGGGCGGGGCGCTGTCGACGCTCTCGGACGTGTCCCGGCGACAGGATATCTCGCTGCCCTATCTGGAACAGCTTTTCGTCAAGCTGCGCCGTGCCGGTCTGGTCGAGTCGGTGCGCGGGCCGGGAGGCGGCTACCGGCTGGGACGGCCGGCAACCGAGATCCGGGTGGTCGATGTCCTGACCGCGGTCGATGAGACGGTGGACGCGATGCACAAGGGCGCGGGCGCCTCGGGGGGGCTGTCGGGCTCCAGGGCGCAGTCGGTGACCAACCGGTTGTGGGAGGGGCTGTCGGCGCATGTCTATGTCTTCCTGCACCAGACCAGGCTTTCGGACGTGATCAACAATGACCTGGCGCCGTGCCCAGCGGTGCCGGGGCTGTTTGCCGTGGTGGACGATGGTGGCGAAGCCGAGGCCCGGACCGAGGCGTGATGCGGGTCTATCTCGATCATAATGCAACGACGCCGCTGCGCCCCGAGGCGCGCAAGGCGATGATCGACGCGATGGACGTGGTGGGCAACCCGTCGAGCGTGCATGCCGAGGGGCGCGCGGCCAAGGCTTTGATGGAACGGGCGCGGGCGCAACTGGCCCGGGCGATGGGGGCCGAGGGGGCCGAGATCGTGTTCACCTCGAGCGCGACCGAGGCCGCGGCGCTGGCCCTTCGGGGGCGGGGGCTGCATGGCGCGGCGATCGAGCATGACGCGGTGGCGGCCTGGGTCGATGACAGCCTGCCCGTGGATGGCGCCGGGCGGGTTACGGTGAACGATCCGGCGCGATCCACGCTGCAACTGGCCAATTCCGAGACCGGGGTGGTGCAGGTGCTGCCCGAGGGTTTGGCCGTGTCGGACCTGACGCAGGCCTTCGGCAAGCTGCCGCTGGAGTTCCCGGGCTGCGGCGCAATGGCCGGGATCGTCTCGGGGCACAAGCTGGGCGGGCCAAAGGGTATCGGTGCGCTGGTGATGCGGCGCGGGATCGACCTTGACCCGGTCCTGCGCGGCGGCGGGCAGGAAATGGGCCGCCGGGCAGGGACCGAGAACCTGATCGGGATCGCGGGCTTTGCCGCCGCCGCAGAGGCCGCGGCGCGCGATGTGGCCGCGGGCCGGTGGGAAAAAGTTTCTGAAATTAGAAATATTCTAGAGTCATCTATTGCCGCCGCCGCAAATGAGACTATTTTTGTCGGGAAAGACGCCATGCGGTTGCCCAACACCAGTTGTTTTGCCGTTCCGGGCTGGAAAGGCGAAACGCAGGTGATGCAGATGGATCTGGCCGGGTTCGCGATTTCGGCGGGATCGGCCTGTTCGAGCGGCAAGGTTCGCGAAAGCCGGGTGCTGGGTGCGATGGGGCTCGATGCGACTTTGGCCGGATCGGCGATCCGGGTGTCGCTGGCCCCGGAGGTGGCGAAGGACGAGGTGTTGCGTTTCGCCGATGCATGGGGCGCAGCCTACAGGAAATTCCGCGCCAGGGCGGCGTGAGAGCGAACAGGACGGAAGGAGAATACTGATGGCCATTCTGGAAGAACCGCAGGTCAAGGAAGGTGTCGAAGAGGAGACCGTCGAGGCCGTCCGCAGCCTGGGCGAGAAATACAAGTACGGTTGGGAAACCGATATCGAGATGGATTATGCCCCCTTGGGGCTGACCGCCGACATCGTGCGGTTGATCTCGGAAAAGAACGAGGAGCCGGAGTGGATGACCGAATGGCGGCTGGCCGCCTATGAGCGCTGGCTCCGGAAGGAAGAACCCAACTGGGCGATGGTCGATTACCCCGAGATCGACTTTCAGAACCAGTATTACTATGCCCGTCCCAAGAGCATGCAGGTGAAGCCCAAATCGCTTGACGAGGTCGATCCCAAGCTGCTCGCCACCTATGAGAAGCTGGGCATCCCGCTCAAGGAACAGATGATCCTGGCCGGCGTCGAGGGCGCCGAGGAGGCACCCGCCGAAGGTCGCAAGGTCGCGGTCGATGCGGTGTTCGATTCGGTGAGCGTGGGCACCACGTTCCAGGCGGAGCTGAAGAAGGCGGGCGTCATTTTCTGCTCGATCTCCGAGGCGATCCGCGAGCATCCCGAGCTGGTCAAGAAATACCTTGGTTCGGTGGTGCCGGTTTCGGACAATTTCTATGCCACGCTCAACAGCGCGGTGTTCTCGGACGGCTCGTTCGTCTACGTGCCGCCGGGCGTGCGCTGCCCGATGGAGCTTTCGACCTATTTCCGCATCAATGCGGAGAATACCGGCCAGTTCGAGCGCACGCTGATCATTGCCGACAAGGGGTCGTTCGTCTCGTATCTCGAAGGCTGCACCGCGCCACAGCGCGACGAAAGCCAGCTGCATGCCGCCGTGGTCGAGATCATCGTCGAGGAGGACGCCGAGGTGAAATATTCCACGGTGCAGAACTGGTATCCCGGCGACGAGGACGGCAAGGGCGGGATCTACAATTTCGTCACCAAGCGCGCCGATTGCCGGGGCGACCGGTCGAAATGCATGTGGACACAGGTCGAGACCGGCAGCGCGGTGACGTGGAAATACCCCTCGTGCATCCTGCGCGGCGATGACAGCCAGGGCGAGTTCTACTCGATCGCCATCACCAACAACCACCAGCAGGCCGACACCGGCACCAAGATGGTGCACCTGGGCAAGAACACGCGCTCGCGCATCGTTTCGAAGGGGATCAGTGCCGGCGTGGCGCAGAACACCTATCGCGGGTTGGTCAGCATGCACCCCAAGGCAACGAACAGCCGCAACTACACGCAGTGCGACAGCCTCTTGATCGGTGACAAGTGCGGGGCGCACACGGTGCCCTATATCGAGGTCAAGAACAACTCGTCCCGGGTCGAGCACGAGGCCACCACATCGAAGGTGGATGACGACCAGATGTTCTATTGCCGCCAGCGTGGCATGGACGAGGAAGAGGCCGTGGCGCTGATCGTGAACGGCTTTGCCCGCGAGGTTCTCCAGGCGCTGCCGATGGAGTTCGCCATGGAGGCGCAGCAACTGGTCGCGATCTCGCTGGAGGGTTCTGTGGGGTGACTTATCGGGAGGCACTCGTGGCGTCCCGGCGAGGGGCGCTGATCTTCGCGGTGCTTTTCTTCGTTCTGTCGCTTCTGGGTGATTATTGGTGGCAGCGCGAGTTTTCGGCCGTCGAGACCGGGGTGACGGTGATTGTGGCCTCTGTCGTCTTCTGGTTGCTCACGGCCTATCAGAAAATGGTAAAATCCCGATGATCCGCGAAATGGACAAAGGAAAGGGGAGTGCGTCTTGGCAGAGCAGGGCGACATGAACATGCGCGACAGGGTTCTGACCTGGCTGCCCTATGCGCTGCCGGTGCTGGGCGGGTTTCTGGGCATGGTCTGGGTCCAGGTCAACCGGGCCGATCAGCTCAACCCCGTTGTCGCGGTCGTGCTGGGCGTTGTGGCTGGCCGGCTTCTGGCGGGCCTGATCCTGCGACTGGTGCCCGCGAGATGAGTCCAAGGCACGCATATCCCGTTGCCCGGTGCGATTGGCCGCAGAATTGCACGGTCTTGCCACGGGGGCGCCTCAATTGGCAGCCACTGATCGCCTTGTGGGTGAAACAAAGCATGGCGGTTAACCATGGCGGTCGCACGGGGACATTCCGATTTCCAGGATCGGTTGAAGCGCATCGAGAAGAGGGGCGCCGGGCGCGCGCAGGTGTTCAACGCCGCCGACGGCTTGAAACCCGAAATCGAACACCGCGTGTCACGGCGCAAGACGACCGGGTTCCTCACAGTACCGTTCGCCCTGGTTCTGGGGGCGCTTTCGCTGATCGTGGCGCGGCTGGCGATCTTTCGCTATGGTGGCCTGCCCGAAGAATTCGCGCAGCCGGATTACGAGATGGCCGCCCAGGCGGGGCTGGCCCTGGCTATGGTGTTGCTGCTGGCGATCGTGTTCAACCTCATGCGCAAGCGTCATCTTCTGGCCTCGGTCATCGGCATCGCGCTGGCCATGACGGCGATGCACAACCTGGTGCACATGGCCCCCGGCGAATGGGCCAAGGTCTTCTCGCCGCAATGGGTCAGCGAGATTCGCGAAACGACGGAACCCAATACGCTCGAGTTTCGGGGCGCACGCTTCAAGCTGGGCTGAAATATTCATTTGAAACAACCGGATGCACCGGACCGCTGCCCTTGGGCGGCGGTTTTGGCATGTGACAAGGAAAGGAAGGCGACATGTTGGAAATCAAGGGTTTGAAGGTCAAACTTGAAGAAGAGGACAAGGAGATCCTGAAGGGCGTCGACCTGACGGTCGAGCCGGGCAGCGTCCATGCGATCATGGGGCCCAACGGCTCGGGCAAATCGACGCTGTCCTATGTCCTGTCGGGCCGCGAGGGTTATGTCGTGACCGAGGGCAGCGCGACGCTCGACGGTGAGGACCTGCTCGATCTCGAACCCGAGGAGCGCGCGGCGCTGGGGCTTTTCCTGGCGTTCCAGTACCCGGTGGAAATTCCCGGTGTGGGCAACATGACCTTCCTGCGCACCGCCGTGAACGCGCAGCGCAAGGCGCGGGGAAAGGAAGAGATGAACGCGACCGACTTCCTCAAGCTGATCCGCGCCAAGGCCAAGGAACTCAAGATCGACGCCGAGATGCTCAAGCGGCCGGTCAATGTGGGCTTTTCGGGCGGGGAGAAAAAGCGCAACGAGATCTTGCAGATGGCGATGCTCGAGCCGAAGATGTGCATTCTCGACGAGACCGACAGCGGGCTTGACGTGGATGCGATGAAGCTCGTCTCGGACGGGGTGAACGCGCTGCGCGATGCCGGGCGCGGGTTCCTTGTCATCACCCACTATCAACGCCTGCTCGATCATATCATCCCCGACGTGGTGCATATCATGGCCGACGGGCGGATCGTGAAAAGCGGTGGCCCCGAGCTTGCCCAGGAGGTCGAGCGCGACGGTTATGCCGGTATCATGGCAGAGGTGCCGGCATGAATGCTCCGATCCAATCGAAACGGGCGCAACTGAAACAGGCCAAGCTGGCCGCGACCGAAGAGCGGTTGCAGGGTCTTTCCCTGCCTCAAGGTGGCGTGTGGGCGACCGAAGCGCGGCAGTCGGCACTGGCCCGCCTGCGCGAGATGGGACTCCCGGCCCGGCGTGACGAATACTGGAAATTCACGCGGCCCGACACGCTGATCCAGCAAGAGGCGCCGGTGGCCGAGGTCCTTGCGCATGACGAGGCGCCGGTCTTTGACGGGATCGACCGTCTCAAGATCGTGTTCGTCGACGGCGTGTTCAGCGCGGCGGAGTCCGATCCGCTCGACCTTGCCGGGGTCGAGATCGAGCGGCTGGCGGATGCGGCAAAGGCCGACATCCACTGGGCGCGCGAGATCTTTGGCGTGCTCGAGGCGCGCGGGCAAAGCCCGGTGGAACGCCCCTTGGCAGCCTTCAATACCGGCTTTGCCGATGATGGCGTCGTGGTCCGGGTGACGGATCGGGCGCAAAAGCCCGTGAGCCTGATTTATCGCCATGAATCCGAGACTTCCGACGCGATGTTGCATCATGTTGTGCGGCTTGAGAAAGGCGCCGACCTGACCCTTCTGGAAAACGGACCGGCGGCGGCGCGGTTCAACAAGGTGCTTGAGGTCGATGTGGCCGATGGCGCGGCGTTCCACCATGTGCGCGCGCAGGGCCGCGACCATCAGCGCCGGGCGGCGACGCATATATTTGCCCGGCTCGGCGCCGAATCGGTGTTCAAGAGCTTTACCCTCACGGTGAATGGCATGCTCACGCGCAATGAATGCGTGGTCGAGTTCACCGGGGACGATGCCGTGGCGCATGTCGCGGGCGCCTGCCTCGGCGACGGCGATTTCCTGCATGACGACACGGTGTTCATCACCCATGACGCGGTCGCCTGCGAAAGCCGCCAGGTGTTCAAGAAGGTGCTGCGCAACGGTGCGACCGGCGTGTTCCAGGGCAAGATCCTCGTCAAGCCGGGCGCGCAGAAGACCGATGGCTACCAGAAATCGCAATCCTTGCTGCTCGATGATGACAGCCAGTTCCTGGCCAAGCCCGAGCTGGAAATCTATGCCGATGACGTGGCCTGTTCGCACGGCTCGACTTCGGGGGCGATCGACGAGGAGGGGCTTTTCTACCTGCGTTCGCGCGGGATCGAGGAGGGGCCCGCGACCGACCTGATGACACTGGCCTTCCTGGCCGAGGCGGTGGAAGAGATCGAGGATGAACATCTGGCCGAAGAGATCACCGCACGGCTGGAAGGGTGGCTGGCGCGCAGGCGCGGCTGATGTCGGTTCTGGGCGACATAGCGGCCACCTATCGCGACCCGCGACGGGTGGTGCGCCGGCACCTTTCCGCCGGGCCGCGCGAGGATCGCGCGCTCGCCGTGCTGATGGGGGCCTGTGTCATCGTGTTCGTCGCCCAGTGGCCGCGGCTTGCGCGCGAGGCGCATCTGGCGGATCAGGGCCTTGCTGAACTGCTGGGCGGGGCCTTGATGGGCTGGCTCTTCATCGCGCCGCTGCTGTTCTACGGGCTGGGCCTTGTTGCCTGGCTGGTGGCGCGGGCGCTCGGGTCGCGGGCTTCGCCCTATGACGCGCGCCTGGCGCTGTTCTGGGCGCTGCTGGCCTCGACCCCGCTTTTTCTGCTCAACGGCCTGGTGGCAGGATTTGTCGGCCCTGGGCCGGGCCTCACGCTTGTTGGGGCCTTGTGGTTCGCGGTGTTTTTGTGGTTTTGGGTATCGGGTATGGCCGCGGGCTGGAGGGGAACATGAAGATCGACTTTCAAGACCTTGTCAGAAAGACATTTCTGGCTCCGAACAAGGCCGCGGCGACGGTCCTTGCGATTCGGCGTTCGGTGGCGAACGAAGTGCTTTGGATGGCGGTCATCCTTGCGGCGGTGCTCAATGCACTCGTCGTTTCGGTCAACATGCAGCTGTTTCCGCCCTCGCCCGAGGCCGCGGAGGCATTGCCGCCGGCATTCCTGTCGCCGGGACTGTTGGCGATCTTTGTCGTGGGTGGGCTGGTGATCTCGGTCTTCGTGCTGCTTTGGGCGGGTCGGGTGCTGGGTGGCCGGGCAGACCTGGGTGACATGCTCGCCGTGATGACCTGGATCGAGCTGGTGCAGGTGGGGCTTCAGGTCCTGCTGACCATTCTGGCGCTCGTTCTGCCGGGGGTTTCACAACTCGCCGGGCTCGTGGCAAGCGTCTGGATGCTGTTCATCCTGGTGGCATTTATCGACAACGCGCATGGCTTTGGCAGCCCGATGCGCGCCGTCGGTGTGATGATCCTCAGCTTCTTCCTGTTGTTGATAGGTCTCATGTTCTTTCTGCTCCTGATCGGGGCGAGTGCCGAAGGAGGCATCTGAGATGTTTGACGTCGAACGGGTCCGGGCCGATTTTCCGATCCTCTCGCGCGAGGTGAACGGCAAGCCGCTCACCTATCTCGACAATGGCGCCAGTGCGCAAAAGCCGCGATGCGTGATCGACGCGGTGACACACGCCTATTCACATGAATATGCGAATGTTCACAGGGGGTTGCACTACCTTTCCAACCTTGCGACCGAGAAATACGAGGGTGTGCGGGGCATCGTCGCGCGATTCCTGGGCGTGCGGGACGAACGCGAGATCGTGTTCACCAGCGGCACCACCGAGGGGATCAACCTTGTCGCCTATGGATGGGCGGCGCCGCGGATGGAGGCGGGCGACGAGATCGTGCTGTCGGTGATGGAGCATCACGCCAATATCGTGCCTTGGCATTTCCTGCGTGAGCGCCAGGGTGTGGTGCTGAAATGGGTGGACGTGGACGCGACCGGGGCGCTGGACCCGCAAAAGATGATCGACGCGATCGGGCCGAAAACGAAACTTGTCGCGATTACCCATGTTTCCAATGTTTTGGGAACCGTTGTTGATGTGAAGGCGATCTGTGACGCCGCCCGGGAAAAGGGTGTGCCGGTGCTCGTCGATGGCAGCCAGGGCGCGGTGCATCTGCCGGTCGATCTCGACGAGATCGGATGCGATTTCTATCCCGTGACCGGGCACAAGCTCTATGGGCCGTCCGGGTCGGGGGCGATCTATATCCGGCGCGAGCGCATGGAGGAGATGCGCCCCTTTATCGGCGGCGGCGACATGATCAAGGAAGTCAGCCGGGACGAGGTGATCTATAACGATCCACCGATGAAGTTCGAGGCCGGCACGCCCGGTATCGTCCAGCAGATCGGGATGGGCGTGGCGCTCGAATACCTGATGGCGCTCGGGATGGAGAACGTGGCCGCGCACGAGGCGGACCTGGCTGCCTATGCGGGTGAACGGCTCAAGGGTCTCAATTGGCTGGGCCTTCAGGGCACCGCGCCGGGCAAGGCGGCGATCTTTTCCTTCAACATGGAAGGTGCGGCCCATGCACATGACATTTCGACCATTCTCGACAAGAAGGGCGTCGCGGTGCGCGCGGGCCGTCATTGCGCGGACCCGTTGATGGACCACCTCGGGGTGAGTGCGACATGCCGGGCCTCGTTCGGGCTTTACAACACCAGACAAGAGGTTGACCGGCTGGTCGAGGCGCTGGAACTGGCGCATGACCTGCTGGGGTGACACGGTCGCGCGGTCTGGCCCTCGTGAACGAGGGTTGAGAGTGCAGGATGAGCACACGGCGTTGGTTGCGGTGGCCGAATCGCGTGACAAGCGCAAAGCTGCCGGTTAACCTGCACTTATCTGCTCAAAAGAGGATGAAACAATGAAGTTCATGAAATTTGCAGCCGCTCTTGTCACCGTCGGTTTTCTTGCCGCTTGTGCCCAGCAGGAAGAACCTGCTCCGGTCGTGGTGGAAGAGCCGGAATATGACAAGTACGGCAACGTCGTCGAGGATTGATCGACAGGTGTCGGGCGGCTGGCGGGGTCTTCGACCCTGATCCGGGCGCCCGGCACGCCGATCTTCCACAGTGAGCGGGTCGGCTTGTACTGTCGCCATTTTGCGCCCGTCGATTGACCGCTGCGATGAAGCGAGTTCGGCATCGCGTATCCTTCCCGCAATCCGACCGCGGCGGTTGTGATCCGGGCAGATCTTCTTGTACCGTCTGGAATCTTCAGCACGAATCCGAGATTCCGGATTGCGACCCGGGTGCGTCGAAGCTATAGAAGCACCAGTTGGACCCATAGCTCAGCTGGATAGAGCGCTGCCCTCCGAAGGCAGAGGCCAGAGGTTCGAATCCTCTTGGGTCCGCCAACACCCGTGTCCAACCAGTTTCCGTGTCCAGGAATCGTCGAACGCCAGGGCGCGAGTTGCCTGATTGCGGCGGAGACTCCAGATCCCTCACGTTGGCGTTCCGAGAATTGGTCTGAACGCACTTTCGAACATCATGACGCGCGACAGCGCCGCCGTTCTTTCGGACAGGCGAGGCAAAACGCTGTGATGGCGGCGCTGTGGCTAAGAATGGCGATCCCCTCGCCGGATATCCTCCAGGGCTGCGTAGAACGCCGGCAGCACGACAAGGATCAGCATCGTGGCGGCGAGCAGGCCGAAAACAACCGAGATAACCAGCGGTTTCAGTGTCTGGGCCTGGGTCGAGGTTTCCAGTAGCAGGGGGGCCATACCCATGATGGTGGTCGAGACGGATACGAAGATCGGGCGGAAGCGGGCGCGCACGGCCTCTCCGGCGGCCTTGCTGGCCGACGACCCGTCGGCGCGGCGGGAATTGATGACCCCAACCAGCAGTATTGCGTTGTTCACGACGATTCCGGCGAGCGACGCGGCGCCGACCAAGGATGGCATCGAGATGTTGTAGCCCATCAGGACGTGCCCCCAGATGACGCCCAGAAAGGCCAACGGGATGGTGATCATCACGATGAAGGGTTCGACATAACTGCGAAACTGGAAACTGAGGACCAGATAGATGCCGACCAGCCCGATCAGGAAGCCGCGCAGGATCGACGCGACCGTCTCTGCCGAGTTCGCGGCCTGCCCGCCAATCTCGAAGCCGAGGCCCGGACTGGTGGTGGACAGGTCGGGGAGGAAGCCTTCTGTCATTCGGGCGGTGATGGCGTCGGCATTGCCGATCCGCCCATCGACATCCGCCGAGACGGTCAGCGTGCGCAGCCCATCGCGCCTTGTGATTCTGCCCCAGCCGCGCGCCTCGGTGATCTCTGCGATACTGGAAAGCGGGGCCGTGTCGTCGCCGGGCAAGGCAATCTCGAAGGCGCTCAGGTCGGCACGGGCGACCCGATCGGTGTCGGACAGCCGGACCTCCAGGTCCCAGGCCAGGTCGCCGCGCCTGATCTCGGCAAGCTGTGTGCCAAGAAAGGCCGCGCGCAATTGGCTTGCGACATCCGTGGCGGTCAAACCGAGAGCCTCGGCCCCCTTCGACAGGCTCAGCCGCAGTTCGGGTGCGCCGGGGCGCAGGTCGAGAATCGCGTTGCGCACGCCGGCATAGGTTTCCAGTTCTGCGAGCGTGACGCGGCCCGCCTCTTCCAGAGTGGCGAGGTCAGGATGGGTCAGGCGCAGCTCCACGGCAATGCCCTGCGGCCCGATACCCGGCTCCGTCAGGATCAGCGAGGTGACGCCGGGCAGGGGCCCGATTTCCTCGCGCCAGAGCGAGACGATATCATCGAGCGTGCTGGTCCGGGTCTCGGCCCCCAGAAGATCGACAGCGACGGTGGCGACATGGGCGCCGGTTTCGCCTGCCGACCGGTTGCGGCCCATGCGGGTGATGCGGCGGATCACCAGCGGTTGCGCCTCGGGCTGCTCAGGCGTGAGGCGGGCGTTCACGCGGTCAAGCGCCTCTTCGACCTGCGCGACCGCCTCGGTCGTGCGCGCCAGCGGTGTCCCCGCGGGCAGGAGCAGCCGCGCTTCCAGCACGTCGCCGTCGATCTCGGGCATCGCCTCGCGCTTGACCACGCCGCCGCCCAAGGCGCCGACGGTCAGGATCAAGGCACCGATGGCCAGCCCCGCGACCAGCCAGCGCCAGCGGATCGCAGCATCGGCGAGACCGCCGATCCCTTCGCGCAGGGTGTCAAAGCCCGCGTCGAAGCGGCGGCGAAAGCGCGAGGGCGCGGTTTCCTTCATCCCGCCTTTCAGATGGTGGGGCAGGATGAAGAAGGCCTCGATCAGCGAGGCGGCAAGCGCGGCGAGCAGGACGACCGGCAGAACCTCGAGCACGGCGCCCAGTTCTCCGGCGAGGAAGGCCAGCGGCAGGAAGACCGCGAGCGTTGTCAGAAAGGACGAGAGGACGCCGGGCGCCACGGCGACGACACCCGCGGTCACGGTGTCCACCGAAGCCCCTTTTGCGGCATGCACTGCGATGGAGTCCGCGATCACGATGGAATCGTCCATCACGATCCCGATCGCCATCAGGAGTGCCACGAGTGTCATCATGTTCAGGCTGAGCCCCGTCAGCGCCATCCAGACAAAGGCACCGGCAAAGGCCACGGGCAGGCCCATCGCAGCCCAGATCGCGAAGCCTGGGCGGAAGAAGAGGCTCATCACCGCGACGACCAGCACGAGGCCGATCACACCGTTCTGGACCAGCATAAGGAGCCTGTCGCGGATGATCGAGGTGACGTCCTGCACCACTTCCACCGTGATCGCTTCGGGCAAACGCTCGGTTTCTTCGGTCACAAGCGCCGCGACAGCGTCAAGTACGCGCAACGCGTCGGCATCCAGTGCCTTGGCCACGTCGATCAGGATCGCGGGCGTATCGTCGACGAAGGCGCGGTCATGGGACGGCTCGAAGCGTTGCTCGATATCGGCCACGTCGCCGAGGGTCAGGGTCGCGCCATTCGACCGGACCATTATCGGAATTGCGGCGAGCGTGGTGGCGGTATCCCGCTCGGCGGTGAAGCGCAGTGTGAGATCGGCGCCTTCCCCCTCGAGCGTGCCGGCGGGCAGGTCGATGTTCTGGGCGGAGATGGCAGCGGCCAGGGTGGACGGGGTCAGGCCGTGACTGTCGAGTTCGGCACGGTCTGCGGTGATCGACAGCGTCCGGGTGCCCAACCCGCTGCGGGTGACGTTCGCCACGCCCGGAAGCGCCGAAAGGCGGTCGGAGAGGGCGTCGGCGTAAAGGTCGAGTTCGCCCAATGGCATGTCGCCCGAGATGGCAATGGATGTAACCGGGTCGGAGCGGTGCAGTTCGCGCACGATGGCCGGATCGGCACGGTCGGGAAAGCTGTCCACACCCGCGACCTCGGTGCGCAGCGAATTGACGAAGCGCAGCGCGTCATTGCCCGGCGCCATGGTTGCGACGGCGAGGGCGCGGCCGCTTTGCGCGGTGCAGTTGAAGGTCTCCAGCCCCTCGACACCCTGCACCCCATCCCAGAGCGGCGCACAGATTGCGCCTTCCACGTCTTCTGCAGCCGCCCCGCGATAAGGCACGGTGATTTCGGCCTCGACCGCGCGGAAATCGGGAAATGTCTCGCGCAACAGGCCCGGCGCGGAGAAGATCCCGCCGGCCAATAACAGCAGCAATAGCAGGTTGCCCGCGGTCGGGTGGCCGGTGAACCAGCGGATCATTCCGATGCCTCGACAGGGTTCAGCGGCATGCCGGGGATCGCCGGGGCGATGTCGTCGAGCACCACGCGATCGCCCGGCGACAGCCCCTCGGTGATGACCACGCGCCCGTCCTGGGCAAAGGCCGGGGTGACGGGCCGCAGGTCCAGCAAATCATCGGCGTCAATGACCCGGACCATGCCGGCATGCAGCGCAGCTTCCGGGATTGAGATCACATCCTTCAGTGTCGTGCCTTCAAAAGTCAGTCCGACCTGCATGTTGGGGACAAGCGGCAAGCGCCGGGGCGGGTCCGCGCCCTCATACGGATCGTCGACCTCCACGACGACGGGAACGGTGCGGGCGCGGGCATCGAGCCCGCCCTCGATCCGGCTGACGCGCGCGGTCCATGTCTGTTTCGGGTCCGACAGCGGGCTCAGGGTCACGTCGATCCGGGAGAACGGACCATCGCGCATCAGGTCGGACAGCGTCATGCCCGAGGGGATGGTGCCAACAAGGCGGCGAAAGCTGTCGATCGGCAGATGCGCCACGACCTCGGCGGCATCGATGCCGTCACCACGGATGATGACCTGACCGGGAGCGATGGTCTGGAACCGTTCGGCGCTCACTTCGGTCACGCGAAGGTCGAAGGGCGTAGAGAGCGTGGTCCGTGCAAGCGACCGCCGTGCACCTGCAATGGCGGCTTCGCTCCGTGCAACCTGGGCCGTGATGCGCGCCTCGCGCGGCTTGATCAGCGCCAACGTGTTCTCCAGTTCCGCCACTGTGCGGCGGGCAAGAAGCGTGGCACGCTCGGCCTCGTCGGCGCGGGATTGTGGCAGGCTCCCCTGCCTGACGAGCGTGCGCGTCCGCTCCAGGTCCGCCTCGGCCAGCCGAAGCCGGTCCTGCTCGATCGCGAGGATGCGCCTTGTGTTGTCTGCCTCCGCCTCGAGTTGATCGCGTTCTGCGGACAGGGCCGCAAGGTCCGCCCGCGACTGGGCCAGCGACAGTTCGTAATCGGCCGGGTCGATGCGCAGAACCTCGGTTCCAGCAGCGATCAGCCGGCCCGGCGCCAGATCGGGGTGGCGCCAGATCACTTCGCCTTGCACTTCGCTCACGGCGACCCACGTGTCGGCGGCGCGCAGGTTGCCCCAGGCAACGGCGGTGGGGCGGAGATCTTCGGCCGCGACGGTCTCCACGCGGACGGGCAGGGCAGGTACGCCGCTCTCGTCCTGCGCGGGGCCGGGGGCCGAGGCGATCATCCAGACCGCCGCAGCAATTCCGAGGGCGATGGGCGGCAGGGCGAGGAGGGGGGACAGGCGCATCATGTCACCCCTGTGCATGGCGCATCCGCGTCGGCGTGCCACCGTGCCGGACAAACGGGTGATAGAGCGCGACGTGTGCGAGAACGGGCCAGCGCCGTGTGACCAGCAGATCGGAATGGCCGGTGTAAACAGGTCTGCCGAGCATCATGTATCCTTTGCGTCGGTCGCGAGTCGCGATTGCGGTTGTCGAGAGATTATGTTAGTGAGCGATAACTTACAAGGGGATACATCATGGCGACGCGGCAAAGAGCAGCGGATCGAAAGGCGCAAATCGTTGGCGAGGTGTTGCGGCTGGCCGACGAGATCGGCCCCGATCGCCTCAGCACCGCGGATGTTGCGCGCGCCATCGGCCTAAGCCAACCTGCGATCTTCCGGCATTTTCCGACCAAGGGCGCGCTCTGGCTGGCCGTCGCAGAGGGCATCGCGGAGCGCCTGCGCGAGGCCTGGGCCGGTGCGGAGGCCGAAGCCGTCGCGCCGGAGGCGCGTCTCAGGGCGCTGATCGCTGCACAACTGACTGTGATCTCGGAAACGCCGGCCGTGCCATCTATCCTCTTCTCGCGCGAACTGCAGGTGGACAATCCGGCATTGCGCCACGTGTTTCGCGGGCTTCTGGGCAGTTTCCAGTCACGCCTTGTCGCAGCGATCGGAGAACTTCAGGCGGCCGGCAGCTTGCGTCGCGAGCCGAGTGCGGAGGATGTCGCGGTTCTGCTGACATCGCTGGTGCAGGGCGTCGCGATCCGCTGGACTCTGGGCGCGCGCGGCTTCGCGCTCGTCGACGAGGGTCTGCGGCTGCTGGACGTCCAGTTGGCGTTGATGCATGGAGAGCAGGGCATTTTACATGACTAGGTCGAATCTGGTTCCCTGCATCGCGGGCGGTGTAGCCATCGCGTTCGGCGTCCTGACCGTCGCATCCGGCGGCACGACGCTTCTAGGCTCACTCGACATGGGGGCCGTCGTGCCGTTCGTGCTGTGGTTCAACACGGTCGCCGGGGTGGCCTATGTCGTTGCGGGCATCGGCCTCTGGCTGGGACAGCGGTGGGCCTTTGCCCTCTCGCTTGCGATCTTCATGGCGACGCTTCTGGTGTTCGCGGGCTTTGGCTTGCATGTCGCCCGGGGCGGGGCCTACGAGGTCCGCACGGTCTTTGCCATGGCGCTGCGCAGTGCGGTCTGGGGGAGTATCGCCCTTGCAGCGCGGCAATCCCCTCTTGGACCCGACCAGGATCGAAGCCGGGGCAGCGACTTGCCTTAACGGGTCCCGCCCGGTTAGGTTCGCCTTCAGATCAACCCTGTGCGCGGGTGCGCCTCAGGGACAGGAAGGGAAAGGCAATTATGAACAAGGATTCCGGGAAAGGCACGCTTCAATCGCTGCGGCAGGGCTCTACCGATGCCCGGGCCGTCGAGGCATATTATGACGACTGGGCGGACGGCTATGATGCCACGCTGGAGACATGGCAATACCGCGCCCCCGAGGATGCGGCGGATCTGCTCGCGCCCTATCTCGGGAACGGCGTGCGGGTGCTCGATGTCGGCTGTGGCACGGGGCTGCTCGGTCGGGCGTTGCGGCGGCGGGCCGAGGTGATCCTGACGGGGATCGACATCTCCGCGGCGTCGCTGAAACAGGCCGAGGGCCACGGGATGTATGAGCGGCTTGTGCGGCATGATCTTCAGGTGACGCCACTGCCGGTGGACGACGACGTCCAGGACATTGCCGCCTCGGTCGGGGTGTTGACCTACATTGCCGACGCCGAACCGTTGCTGCGCGAGATGTGTCGGGCCGTGCGACCCGGCGGCGTTGTCGCCTTCACCCAGCGCACGGATCTGTGGAAAGAGCGCAATTTTGCCGACATGATCGACCGGCTGGAGGGCGACGGCCTTTGGCAGCGCCTGCAAGTCAGCGCGCCGATGCCCTACCTGCCGGGAAACGCCGAGTTCGCGGATGAAATCGGGGTGATCCACACGCTCTGTCGCACGAAATGAACGGAACAGACCCCATGCCGGCAACCTCTGCGGACCGCGCTTTGCGTGCCGGTCGGCTTTGGCGACACGGTTCGGTCTGTTGACGCCAGACATCACATTGACGGTGCATGATCGGGGCGCCGGGATCAGGAGCTCTACGTGCCATCTCGATTCAGGCATTTCTGGAGGTTCCGGCGCAGCTCACCCTTCAATATCTTGCCCATCGGATTGCGAGGCAGGCTTTCGCAAATGAAAATGTTGCGTGGCACCTCGTAATCGGCCAACGCATTCCGGCACAGCTCCTTCAACCCGTCGGAAATACCCTCGGGCGTCGCGCCCGGGCGTAACGTCACAACAGCCGCGACATCCTCTCCCAGATCGGGGTGCGGGACCGCGACGACCGCCGCCTCGAGCACATCAGGATGGCGATACAGCACGGTTTCCACTGCAACCGAGGCGATCTTGAGACCACCACGATTTATCAGGTCCTTCTTGCGATCACCAAACCACAAGTAGCCATCGCGATCCAAACGACCGACATCGCCCGTTCGGATGCGCCGCCCGCGAAAGCTCTTCTCGGTCGCATCGGGGTTTCTGAAGTAACCGACGGCCACGGGCGCACCGGAAAGCGCGATCTCGCCCAATTCCCCCGTTGCAAGGGGCTGTGCCTCGTCATCGAGTATCTCGATGGTCATGCCCTCCATCGCGCGTCCGACAGAGCCAGCCTTTTCCTGCATACGCTCGGGCGGCAGGACGGTCCCCGCCGGGCCGCTTTCGGTCATGCCGTAAATCTGCACCTGCTGCACCCAGGGCCATAGATGCGCAATGCGATCCGTCAACTCCACGGGCATGCTCGCGCCGCCATTTGCGACCATGCGCAGCCCCGTCAGATCGTGGCGCGCAGGATCATGAGCCTGGGTCATGAAATTCAGGATCGAGGGCACACCATGGTAAAAGGTCGTCCCCTCATCGCGGACAAGATCGAGTCTGGCCTCGTTGTCGATCTGTCCCTCAATGACAAGGCCTGCCCCCGCGACCCAGCAGGACATGCCCGCCAGATTCAGGGCCGAACTCGTGAAAAAGGGAAATGCGCCCTGGTATATGTCATCGGAACGCAGGCCCAACGCTGCCCCGGTGCAGCGGCCAGTCGCGATCATCGTGCGGTGGGTGTGCATGACCGCTTTGGCCCGCGCCGTCGTGCCCGAAGTGAACAGCAGGCAACCCAGCGCATCGACCGACGGTTGCACCTCGATTGTCGGAGGCACCTCCCCGGCTGTCGGGGCGGTAAGGAGGGCCGGGTCAAGGATGATCGGCATTGCGTCGTCGAAACCCGGCTCGGCCCGGCACGCCAACTGACATCCCTCGACCAGGCGTTCGTGACCCGATGCGTCGCAAAGCACAAGGCGTGGGGTTGTCAGGGCAATGGCGTGCCCGAGCTCAGGTGCCGCACTGCGCGTGTTCAACGGCACCGCGACCGCACCGAGCGTCAGCGCCCCGAGTGCCGCGACAAAACACTCCAGCGCCCAGTCATTCGTCAGATAGATTCCGAGGCGGTCGCCGGTCTTGAGCCCGCTTTGCCGCAGCCATGCGGCGGCGGCTCCGGCCGCCCCGTGCAGTTCCGAATAAGTCAACCGATGCCGGCCCAGCCCCTGTGACATCGCCGACAATGCAAGGGCCGTTCCCCTGTCCCGCGCCTGCCGCGCGAGCAAGGACGGAACGTTCTCTTCCCCGTCCAGCCCGTCCGATCCGGGATGCGAATCCGTTCCGGACCGAGAAGTTTCTGATAACGGGCTGTGCATGGCGTGAATCTCAGGAGGTCGAGGCCGATTCTTCGGCTGCCGGGAGCATCATGCTGCTATCCAGACCCAAGCTTCGCGCGACCATTCTCAGGTAGGTCTTCTTGACGTCAGGCGGCAGGTCGGTGATCTCATGTCCACTGACGGCATAGCGCTCGAGCAGGTATTCGCGCGCGCCGATCATCATGTAGGCGATGACCTCAAGCTCGCTTTCGTCAAATCCACTTATCTCGTTTGCATCCCATCCGCGCTGAAGCGAACGTGTGTATCCGCCGGCCATGCGGCGCAGATACTGCTGGTGGGCCTTGGGAGCGAAAAAGGCCGCCTCATTCAAGATCCGGTGCAGTGCCGGGTTATGCTGAAGGTATTCGAAGTTTGCGTCGAGGCCCTTTCTCTCACGTTCCGCAAGGGTCTTGGCGTCCATCGTCGCATCGGCGATGAAGCGTAACATGGCTTCACCGACATGTGGCAGCAACTGGTCAAACAGGTCCTGCTGGTTTTGGAAATAGAGATAGATGAGGCCATGTGCCACGCCCGCCTCTTCGGCAATTCGACCGATCGACGCCTTGCCATACCCATGTCGCCCCACGACGACCGCCGCCGCGTCAAGAATGGCATTGCGTGTCGCCGCCTTTTTTTCCCGTTTCGCCATGTGAACCTTCATTCGTTTCCAGAATCCCCGTCACACTATCCGACGAAACAATTCGTGGACAAGGCGAGGCCAGGAGTTGTGCCGTTTTAACTCGGGTTCCCGGCCGCGCCGCGCAACTTCTCGCGGATCATATTCCGCAAGATGTGTTTTTGCACCTTGCCCGAGGCGGTGCGGGGCAGATCGTTCACTGCTTCGATCCGGTCCGGGCATTTCTGGCGTGCCAATCCATATTGCTTCAGGAAATCGACCAACTGCGCGACACTCGGCATCGGCGCCGAGGTTGCAGGGATCACGTAAGCGCATACACCCTCGCCCAGACGATCATGCGGCATCGAAACGACGGCCGCTTCCTTGATGGCCGGATGCGTGTGCAGCGCATCTTCGATCTCCTTGGCACTCAGATTCTCGCCGCCGCGAATGATGATATCCTTCTTGCGTCCCGTCACGGTCAAGATACCATCGGCCGTGAGTATCCCAAGATCACCAGTGCGAAAATAACCCTGTGAATCAAAAGTTTCCTTCGTTGCCTCCGGATCGGTATAGCCGCGAAACAGCGATGGCCCCCGCGCAAGAATCTCACCTTCGATGCCTGGCGGAAGGGGCTGATCTTCGTCGTCGACGATTTTGACCTCCCAGTCATTCACTCGACCGTCGCTGCGGGCCGCTCGGTCGGGATCATCCAGGCATCCTTGGGTCACCATGGGGCATTCCGAGCTTCCAAACACCCGGAAGGCACGACAGTTTTCAAACAACCTGTTGGCCCGGTCGATCAGAGCAGGTGGCACGGCTGCACCGCCACACGCATAGATACGCAGGCTGGGCAGGCGCTCTCCGAGCTTTTCCGCCTCGCTTGCCAACTCGGCAAGAAAAGGAGTGGCTCCGATCATGAAATCGACCTGTTCGCGGCGCGAAATCGCCAGCGCCTCAGCCGCGTCCCAGCGTTCCATCAGAATGGTCCGTGTCCCGAATTGAAACGGCATTTCCATTCCGTAGGAATACCCGGTCACATGTGTCACGGGACTTGGCATCAACAGGGTATCGCCTGCTTTCAATCCCCATGTCTCGAAGCTTTGACTGAGCGGGCGACGGGATTGATTGTGCGAATAGAGCACACCTTTGGGTTGGCCCGTGGTGCCCGAGGTATAGATGATCAGCTTCGCGTCATCGGGATCGGCAGCTTGTAACGCATGGTGGGCATCCCTGCCGCGCGCCTCGATGTCCTCAAACGCCAATTCCCCGGCACCCCGCACCGTGGCGACAGCCTTCAATCCCGGCAGCTCCGCGCGAAGCTCCTCGTAAATCGCGCCGTAATCCACTCCGCGCCAGCGCTCGGGAATAAAGGCGATCCGCGCGCGACAATCAGCCAGGATGAAGGTCAGTTCCGCCTGCCGATAGATCGGTATGACGGGATTGATGACAAATCCGCCCAAGGCGCACGCCACGTTCAGGATCACCGCTTCAGTCCAGTTGGGAAGCTGGAAGCTGACGGTGTCGCCCGGGTGAAGCCCGATCTCGTATAGCCCGCGCGCCATGTCCGTCGCCCGCCTCAGGCATGTCACATAATCCAGAGCGCCGCATTCATCCATCACGGCGATGTCGTCGGGATGGTCCTGGGCCATCCTTGTCGCGACGCCTGCCAATGTCAGTCCCGGCCATTCGCCGGCCGCACGGCGCGCGGTGCGCTCACCGGGCTCGAACCGCAGCGGCCAGGACCCCTGCGCTGGGGATGGTTTTTCAGACGGCAAGATAACGCTCCTTGAGTTGCGGATCGGCATCGAAATCCTCCCAGTTCCCATCGAAAACGATACGGCCGCTATCGATCAGAATGACCCTGTCGCTCACACGGCGTGCAAAGCTCAGGTTCTGCTCGGCAATCAGCAATGCCAAGTCGCGTGTTTCACGGATGCGCGTGATATGCGCGGCCATTTCATCGACAACGACCGGTGCCAGACCTTCGACGGGTTCATCGAGCAAGAGAAGGCGCGGTGCCCCCATCAATCCTCGTGCCACTGCGACAATCTGCTGTTGGCCACCGCTGAGTTGGTAGCCTGCTCGCTGCTTGAGCGGTTTCAGCAAGGGAAAGAGGTCATAGAGTTCATCGCTGGCGATAACCGATCCGGGGCGCGCCGCATGGCGGCCCAACTCGATGTTTTCAGCCACAGTGATGTTGGGATAGATGCGACGATCCTCAGGGACGAGAACGAGGCCGCGTTTCGTGCGCATATCAATGGGAATACCTGCCAGATCCTCCCCGTCAAAGCGAACCTCGCCGACAACACGCGGCCCAGCATCGAGCAGGCTCTTCATCAACGTGGATTTTCCTGCGCCATTACGCCCCAAGAGTGCGACGCATTCGCCCGGTGCCACGTCCAGTTCTACATCCTGGATGATATGGCTGCCGCCGTAATAGGCATTCAATCCTCGGACGGACAACAATGGTTCAGTGCTGGCCAAGATAGACCTCCCTCACACGTGCATCAGCGCGCACCTCATGCGGCTCGCCCGAAGCGATTATTTCGCCGTGGTGCAGCACCGTGAGGCGCGTCGCCAGACCGAAAACGACCTCCATGTCATGCTCGGTCAGCAAGAGCGTCAGCCCGTAACGCTCACGCACCTGCGAAACCAACCGAACCGCCTCGGCCCTGTCTGACGGAGACATGCCCGCCGTCGGCTCATCGAGCATCAGTATCTGAGGGCGCAGCGCAAGGCTCATCGCAAGTTCGAGCCGCTTCTTGTCGCCATGCGACAAGGTGCCGGCAGATTCGTCGCGCGTATCCTCAAGTCCCAGCTCGAGCACCAGGCGCTCGGCCTCGTCCATCACTGCGTGGCGTGGTGCGATGTGACCGAAGCTCGACCATAACCCTTTGTCCTTGCGTTCGCGGGTCTCGATCGCAACGATCAGGTTTTCGAATGCCGACATCATCGGAAATATGCGTGCCACCTGGAACGAACGCCCGATTCCGCGCTGCACCCGCTCCCAGCCGGCCAATTGCGTTACGTCGTCCCCGGCCAATGTGATCGTGCCACTATTGATCCTTGTTTCACCGCTCAGGCAGCGGAAGAGGGTGGTCTTGCCGGCGCCATTCGGCCCGATCACCACATGAGCCTCACCATCTTCGAGATCGAAGTCGACGTTTTCCAGCACCTTGACAAGCCCGTAGGATTTATGGATCGCGCGGGCTTCCATGATCCGTGTCATTGGCCTGCCTCCGTTTTTCCGGATTGTTCATGTTGGGCTGGACTTGAGCCCTCTGCCATCCGCCTTGCCTTTTTTCGTCGACGCTTGAGCAGCCCCAGAAGGCCACCGGGGATCATGAGAACGACTGCCAATAGCAATATGCCGACGGTGATCTCGGACAGGCCCTGCATCGTGCGCGTTCCAAAGTCGATTGTACCGAAGAGTATTGCCCCAACAGCAGGGCCCCAAAAGTATCCGGCCCCCCCCAGCAGCGTGAACAGAATGGGTTGCGTCGAAACGGTCCAGTATGCGATCTCGGGAGACGCGATCTGGGTAAACGGCACCATGACTGCACCGCAGAACGCAGCGATGCTGCCGGAAAGCACGAAAGCTGTCAGTTGCCAGACCTGGACATGCACACCCAGAAATGCCGTGCGGGTCATGTCTTGACGAATGGCTTGGATCAAACGGCCTGCCGGCGAGTTCTGAAAGCACCACAACATCATTGCGACCAGCGCCATCACGACAATGATGAAGTAATAGTAAGAGGTCGCGCTTGTCAGATCGATACTGAACACACCCAGGTCGATAACGGGTCGGCGAATGCCGACCAATCCGTCATTGCGACCCAAGAAGGTGGTTTTGGTGATCAAGATGTGGACAAGCTCGGAAAAGGCCAGGGTCAGAACGGCGAAATAGACACCGCTCGCCCGCCTCAGGGCGATGATCCCGAAAAGCAGCGCGATGAGCCCACCGCAGGCGGCGCCGAGCGCCAGCCCTATGACGAAGGGCACTTCAGGCATGCGAAGTGAAACGACTGCCATGGCATAGGCCCCGCCACCGAAGAACATCGCATGGCCAAAACTGAGAAGCCCAGCACCCGAGAACAGCAGGTTCCAGGACAGACCGAAAACGATGTTGATCGCAACCAGGCCGGCGAGAAACATCAAGCCGCTATTGGCTACAAATGGCACCACGGCAAAGGCGGCGAGGCCGCATCCCGCGATCATGAGATTGGTGCGAAACCTTGCGCGATAGTCGATCATGCGGTTTGCTCCTTGCCCATGATGCCTTCCGGCTTGACCAGGAGGATGATGGCCAGCGCCAAGAGGAAAAAGATTCCCGGGTATTGCGGAAAGAAGTAGGTTCCAAAGCTTTCGATCAGCCCCAGCAACAGAGCGCCCAGAAACGCACCTCGGATGGATCCCATGCCCCCGACGATCACCACACCAAAAGCCTGCAAAAGGAAGATCCCGCCCAGCTCCGGCGAAAGACTCTGGTTCGGCATCAACAGCGCACCGGCGACACCAGCCATCGCGAAACTGAAGATCACGGTGATCAGGTAGATCCGCTTGACGTTCAATCCAAGAAGCTGCGCCATCCATGGATCGGCGGCGACGACGCGGATCAGCTGGCCCAACTGGGTGCGCGAAATGAACAGCTCAAGCCCGATATAGGCTAAAACCCCGCACAAGATGATGAAGATGGTAAAGGTCGGCATGAATACATTGCCCACGAACACGACCGAGTTCAGCGCGGGTGGCGGCGTCACACCAAGGTAGTTCAATCCCCAGATCAACTGGACAGCTCCGCCGCAGACCAGCAGCAACGCATAAGTGGCGATCAGCGAGTAAGCGTCCTCGACGTCGCGCAAACGGCGAAAGACCAGTGCATCAACCGCCCAACCCAAAAGTCCGACGACGAGACCGGCCAGCATTGCACCAACCAGGTAAAGCCAGAGCGGCAAGGATCCCCCCATGCCTGTCATGAGCGAATAAGACACATATGCCCCGATCATGAAGAACCCTCCATGAGCAAAGTTCAGTATGTGCAGAATACCGAAAATCAGGGTCAGCCCGGCCGCGACAAGAAAGGTCGCCATGGCCCAGGCCAGCCCGTTGAACACGGTCAGGCCGATGTCATACAGCATCTATTTTGCTCCGGTTGGCTAGGGGCGGGGAAAGATTCCCCGCCCGGACTCTCGCATCCCCTGCTCAGAGGGCCTCAGTGTCCAGCATCTGGCCGGGACGCGCGGCCTCGATGACCTTCTCACCATCAAGCGAAACATAGTCGGTCACTTCAAAACCGTCGGGTGCCGAGGTCGAGGGCTCGATGAATGCCAGTTCGGCATTCTTGATGGCTTGGTTGTCCTCGGCCCGGATGTGGCGCACCCCGGTGGCGCTGTCAAAGCTCAGTCCCTTGAGTGCCGCGATGACGTCGCCGGTTTCGGTGCTGTCCGCCTTTTCGATCGCACCCGCATAGGCCAGTATCGCGGCATGGGCCTCGGCCGCCCAGCCCATCGGATACTTGTCTCCGGTTCTTTCCACATAACGCTCATACAGGTTGTCGGAAAGCGGATTGCCCTTGTTGGCCTCGAAATACCAATGGAACCCAGACCAGTGCGCGGGCGTTTCTTCCTTCATCGCGGTCGCCACGAGAAACTCATTTGCAGAGTCAAGCAGGACGTCGATCTTGTCGAAGAGCCCGAACGGGTTGGCTTGCTGATAGAGCGTGACCGCATCACCCCCATAGACCGAGGTGTAGATGCCTTCGACATCCTGGCGCATCGCTTGCGCGATGTAGTTGCGATAGTCGCCTGACCCGTAAGGGACCAGGATCGGGTCCGAAATGACCGCCTCTTCTCCGGTCAATTCCGGAATGACCTTGCGCATGGTCGCTTCGAAGATCTTCCAGGTGGTGCGCCCGTATTCATGATCCGGGATGATCCCGCCCCATTTGCGCAACTCGGGCCGGCTGGTCGCGATATGCCGCACCAACCCTGCGTTCCGGCTGACCGGACTGTCGCCCACGCGGAATACATGCGGGTTGTAGTTCTCGTGATTGAGCTTTTCGGTGCCGGCCCCCGAGGTGATGACAACGCCACCCTCGCTCTCCATGAGAGACCCCATGGCCAAGGCCACGGCACTCGAGATGGTGCCGAGCTGCAAGTTGGCTCCCTCTCCGATCAGTTCGCGTGCCGCCACGGAAGCGTCGTTGGGGTTCGCCTTCGAATCTCGGAACATCAACGCAACTTCGCGCCCGTTGATTCCGCCATTCGCATTGACGTGTTCAACCGCGATCTCCGCTCCTTCGCGCACGAAATTGCCGATCAGTTGCGCAGGGCCGCTCAACGGGGTCACGACACCGATGTTGATCGGTCCCGATTGCGCCACCGCGCTGCGCAGGTTGACAAAAGGCATTGCCATGCCCGCAACTGCCATGCCCTTGACCAAGGCACGCCGGTTCATCTTGTTAGCCATTCCAGTCTCCTCCCTAGATGGTGATCCAACCTTCGCGGTCAGATCTATTCCCCCGTGAACACGGGTTTGCGCTTTTCGCGGAATGCGGCGACCGCCTCGCGATGATCCTTCGAAACGTTCGACATGGACTCGTAGGCAACGCCGGTATCCATGATGGAATGGGCCAGTTGCTTGAGCCCGATATTGGTCGTCACTTTTGTCCAGCGAATTGCCTTGCGCGCACCAGATGCCAGACGGTGCGCGAGAGCGTAGACATCCTCGTCAAGCTTGTCGGCCGGCACGGCGCGGTTGATCAAGCCCATCTGCGCCGCCTCGGCGGCCGGAATGGGATCGCCGGTGAGCAGGTATTCCTTGGCTCGCAAGTAGCCGATCATCTGCGGCCAGAGGATCGCACCACCGTCACCTGCGACAAGGCCGATCGACACATGCGGATCGCCGATCTTGGCCGTGTCCGCCGCAACGACGACATCACAGGTCAGTGCAATGGTGGCGCCCAGGCCGATGGCATGACCGTTCATCCGGCAAATCAGAGGCTTTTCCATGTCAAGCTGACTGAAAATGATGCGCTTGGCTTCGACCGCCGTCACCTCGAAGCGCGCGGGATCGTCGATTGCGTCCTGCATCCAGTCCACATCACCCCCGGCGCAAAATGCGCGGCCCGCCCCTGTCAGAACGATCACGTCCGAGTCCGGATCGTCATTCAGATCGACGAACACGCTGGAAAGTTCCGAATGCAGCTTGGCATTCACCGCGTTCAGCGTTTCCGGCAGGTTCAAGGTCACGGTCAGCACCCGGCCGTCGCGCTTGAACGTCATCGTCTCGTATTTTTCAAACCTGTCCATGTCTCTCCTCCCAATGTCTCGTTCATCCACTCGCGCTCAGCAGGGTTTGCCGATGCGTTTCGCCACCGCCCAACATGACTTGCAACATCTTGATCCGCCGAAGCCCTGCTCCCAACGGCAGATCATCGGTCATGCCGACACCGCCATGAAGCTGGATCGCCTCTTTCGCGATATGCAGGGCACGGTCTATACTGCCCGTCACAGCCTGGGAAAGCGGGCGCGACTGCGCGTTGCCTTCCTCTGCCGCCCGGGCCGTTGCCAGAGCGAGCGAGCGGATCTCCTCCAGTGCGATGAACATGTCCGCCAGCCGATGTTGCAGTGCCTGGAAGCGGCCGATGGGCTGTCCGAATTGCTCGCGCTGCTTGACATAGGTGAGTGTCGCGTCGAAGAGCGACTTGCATAGACCGGTGCATTCTGCCGTCATCGTTGCCGCATGACAAAGGCGCGCCCTATCCTGCACCGTCCGCGCCGGATCACCAGAAGCAAGGATCATCTCGGGGCGCACGGCCATTTCCGAGAGTGCGAGGTCAACCTGGGTGGTGCCATCCATGGCGCGAAAACCGTGCTTGCCGATCCCGTCGGCATCTGCGTCGATCAGAACCGTGATATCATCAAGCGCAAGCACGACGACCTCCGCGGCATCGCCCATCGCAACCGCCGGAAATCGCCCGGACAGGCGAATATCGGACCCCGTTCGGCGGACCTCAAGGTTGCTTGCCATCTCTGGCAACAGCCCACAGGCCAACTTTTGTCCGGCCATAATTTCGGCCAGCAGGTCGGGCGCCCCCCCGCTCTCCTCAAGCATGTTGAGCGCCATGAAAACGGGCGTCAGGCGCCCTGCCAATGGCGTCGATGCTGCGCCTTCGATGACCACCGCCATCTCGCGGGATCCACCAAATCCGCCGGCGGATTCGCTCACGCCGGCCGAAAGCCAGCCCAATTCGGCGATCTGGCGCCAGCCGTCGGGGTCATGATGCGCTTCGGCGCCACCGTTGGGTCCGGTTCGATCGGAATTGTCCGCCACGAGCCGCGCAACGCTCTGCGCAAGCATGGTTTGTTCGTCGGTCAGGTTCAGTTTCACGTGACTCTTGCCTCAACCCAGGCCAAGCGCGTGCTTGGCAATGATATTTCGCTGAATCTCGTTGCTGCCGCCCCAGATGGTCGGCGCACGCTGGAACAAGAACTCGGAGACGATCCCCATGTTTCGCAACGCCTCTGCCGCGGGATCGTTCGTCTCCGCTTCGAGTCGCGCCACATCGTAGGCAATGGCCTGTGGACCCAATGCATCGACCGTGCATTCGGCTATGGATTGCACAATGGTCGATCCCCTGAGCTTGAGGATCGAGGCCTCGAACCCGGGCGCGGACCCGTCCATCACCGCGTCCAGCATTCGCAGCGTGGTCCATTCCAAGGCCAGCAGATCAGTTTCGAGCTTGTTCAACTGCGTCCTGAAATGCGGATCCTCGTCGAGGTGTCGCTCGGCCATGACAGCACGCAATCGGTCCAGCATGCGCTTTGCCTTGCCAATCTCGGCAGAAAGGACACGCTCGTGGCCGAGAAGGAACTTGGCATAAGTCCAGCCCGCGTTTTCCTCGCCCACAAGATTTTCCGCGGGAACGCGAACATTATCGAAAAAAACCTGGTTCAGGTGATGTGCGCCCTCGATCGACCGGATCGGCCGGATGGACACGCCCGGAGACTTCAGGTCGATCAGAAGGAAGGAAATCCCGCGCTGTGGCTTGACCTTGGGATCGGTGCGCACCAGCGCAAAGATCCAATCGGCCCAATGCGCCATCGAGGTCCAGATCTTGGCCCCGTTGACCACGTAGCTGTCGCCGTCGCGTTCGGCGCGGGTGGACAATTTCGCCAGATCCGACCCAGCGCCCGGCTCTGAATAGCCCTGGCACCAGAATACTTCGTTCGAAACGATACCCGGCAAGTGCCGTGCCTTCTGTTCTTCGCTGCCATAGGTGTAGATCACCGGGCCGACATAGTTGACGCCGAATGGCAAAAGCCAGGGCGCACCGGCACGGGTGGTCTCTTCCTGGAAGATATAGCTTTGTGCAGGTGACCAGTCGCAGCCTCCGAACTGTTTCGGCCAGAAACCTGCGATCCAGCCCTTGGCCGCCAAGATATCCTGCCAATGCATGTGGTCGTCACGCTGCAAGGGGCGACCCGACATGACCTTGTCACGAATATCGGCTGGCAAGCGCTCTTTGGTGAACGCCCGCACTTGCTGCCTGAAGGTCATGTCCTCCCTAGACCATCCTGCGTCCAAACCCGATCCTCCCTCGCTTCGAACTGATTACTGATTCAGTATTCATTTATCATGCTGTTTTGCGCAGACCTGTCAACGACCATTTTGGATTCGTGGATTCGAAACCTGTGGCGCAAGCCAAGCGGGTGGGGGCGAGTCATCGCATTCCATTGATATCTTGTCTTTTCGCGCTACGTATGAACGCGAAAATCTTGTGAAACGGCGCCGGACACCGACGTTCGGATCAAAGCGCAGCGATAGCCGGACTACTGAAGACCACGCATACCGCTATTCAAACATTGTCCGCGCTGAGCTGCCGATACGATTCGTGCATATCGCGCATCCTCGCGTTTCGTGGAGTCACGGGCTTGCGGCATATCAGGGCGGGGATCACCAGGGGTCCTGCGCCTGGACAGGTCGCCACTTTCCGGGTGCGAGGGTGCCCAGCCGCCAATCGCCGATGGCCACCCTGATCAATCGCAAGGTGGGATGACCCGCCGCGGCGGTCATGCGCCGAACCTGGCGGTTGCGGCCTTCGGTGATGGTGAGTTCGATCCAGCTGTCGGGAACGGTCTTGCGCTGGCGCACGGGTGGCGTGCGGGGCCAGAGCCATTCCGGTTCGGGAATCAGTCGCGCGTGGGCAGGGCGGGTCAGGCCGTCCCTGAGCATGACACCCCGACAGAGGGAGTCGAGCGCGGATGCGTCGGGGATGCCTTCGACCTGGGCGAGGTAGGTCTTGGGCAGCTTGAAGCGCGGGTTGGAAATGCTCGCCTGCAAGGCGCCGTTATCGGTCAGCAGCAAAAGCCCCTCGCAGTCGCGATCGAGCCGACCGGCGGGGTAAACTCCCTTTTCGGAAATGTAATCGCCAAGCGTCGGGCGCGGCGGATCGGATCGGTCGGTGAACTGGGTCAGCACGCCATAGGGTTTGTTGAAGAGGATCAGTCGGGGGGCGGTCTCGGGCGGGGAAGAGCGGGGGCCAGCCCCCGCACCCCCGGAGTATTTCGGGCAAGATGAAGGGGCTGAACCGGGTTTGCGGCGCGGTTTGCGCGCCGGGCCCCGGCCGGGGTCACGCGTTGCCATTGCCGGTAAAGCGCGCGGCATCGGCGGCGGCGCGGCGGATGGCGTTGGATTTGTGCACCGTTTCCTGATACTCGGCCTCGGGGTCGCTGTCATGGACGACGCCGCCGCCGGCCTGGATATAGAGCGTGTCGTCCTTGACCACTGCGGTGCGCAGCGCGATGCAGACATCCATGTCGCCGCCCGAGGAGAAGTAGCCCACGCCGCCGCCATAGACGCCGCGTTTCTCGGGTTCCAGCTCGTCGATGATCTGCATGGCGCGCACCTTGGGGGCGCCCGAGACGGTGCCAGCGGGCAGCCCGGCGAGCAGGGCCGAGAGCGCATCGTGATCGTCGGAGAGTTCACCCACCACGTTCGAGACGATGTGCATGACGTGGGAATAGCGTTCGATGATGAATTGCTCGGTCGGGCGGACGGTGCCGATCTTTGACACGCGCCCGGTGTCGTTGCGCCCCAAGTCAAGCAGCATCAGGTGTTCTGCGCGTTCCTTTTCATCGGCGAGAAGATCCTGTTCGAGGGCGAGATCCTCTTCGCGGCTCGCACCGCGCGGGCGGGTGCCCGCAATGGGGCGGATCGTCACCTCGTTGCCGAAGACGCGGACGAGGATTTCGGGGCTGGCTCCGATCACCTGGAAGCCGCCGAAGTTGAAATAGAACATGAAGGGCGAGGGATTGGTGCGTCGCAGGCTGCGGTAGAGCGCGAAGGGCGGCAGTGTGAAGGGCTGGGCCCAACGCTGGCTGGGCACGACCTGGAAGATGTCGCCTGCGCGGATGTATTCCTTGGCCTTTTCGACGGCCTGAAGGTAGTCGCGCTTGGTGAAGTTCGAGACCGGTTCGCCCGTTTCGGACGCGTCGCCCAGGTCTCGGGCTTGCCGTGGCAGGGCGCGATCGAGGTCGCGCACCGCGTCCATCACCCGTTCGGCGGCCTGGGCATAGGCGGCGCGGGCGGATTGTCCGGCCTCGGCCCATGCGGGGGCGCAGACCGTCACATCTCCCTTGACCCCGTCGAGCACGCAGATGACCGAGGGGCGCAGTAGCGTGGCATCGGGCAGGCCGAGCGTATCGGCTGGCACGTCGGGCAGGTGTTCGACAAGCCGGATCATGTCATAGCCGAGATAGCCGAAGAGTCCGGCCGAGGCGGCGGGCAGGTCGTCGGGCAGGTCGATCCGCGATTCGGCCAGCAACGCGCGCAGGTTGTCGAGCGGGGCGCCCGGCTGGTCCTCGAACCCGTCGGGATCGAAACGGGCCTGCCGGTTGAGGCGGCTGGTATTGCCGTGGCATTGCCAGACGAGATCGGGTTTCATGCCGATGATCGAGTAGCGCCCGCGCACCTCGCCACCTGTCACCGACTCGAGCATGAAGGCATCGCGCGCCGCGCCGGTGAGTTTGAGCATCAAGGATACGGGCGTGTCGAGATCGGCGGCGAGCCGGGTATAGACCAATTGGTTTTCGCCGCGCGCATGGGCGGCGGCGAAAGTTTCGAAGGAGGGGATGAGCTCCATCGCGGCGCCTATTGAAAATTGGACAGGACGGCGTCGATCGCCGCCTGGTCGAGTTCGAGCCCGGCGCGGGCCTGAATGTCATTGATGTAATACTGAAACAGATCCTGCGCCTGGGAGGCGCTGACCTGTTCGGTGATCGCATCACGCAGGCGGCGCACGTCGTTGTCGTTCTCATCGGGCGGCAGGATGGCATCGAGCCGCACCAGCGCGGCCCCGGCGGGAAGCTCGATGACCCGAGCCTCGCCTTCCTCCATGTCGAAGACGCGGGTCAGGAAATCCTGCGGCATGCCGGGGATGAAGTCGCCGCGGGTGATCTCCGTCTCTTCGGTAACGATGAGGCCGAGCGCGGCCATGTCGCTCTCGGGCGTGATCTGGTCCAGGAGTTTCTCGGCCTTGTCGGCAAGGCGCCGGGTAAGTTCGGCCTCTTCCCATGCCGCGATCACGTCATCGCGCACCTCGTCAAGCGGTGGCAGGCGGGGCGGCACGATTTCGTCGAGGCGCATGGCCACAATTCCGCCATCGTCGAGCGAGATCAATTCGGGGAAATCATCCTCTGAAATCGCCTCCGCAGCCTCCTGGAAGGCTTCGAAGCCAGCCGCATTGCCAGAGCTGTCGGGCGTCCAGTCGAGCGTGAAGAGCTTCATCTCGGTTTCCTCGGCCAGCTCCTCGATCGAGGCCCCGGCCGCAAGCAGGTCGTCGACCTGGTCCATCCGGTCTTCGACCTGTCGGCGGGCACGGCCCATCGCAAGCTCGTCGCGGATCAGTTCGGCGGCTTCCTCGAAGGGCATGTTGCTGGCGGGAAGAACGGCGTTCACGCGAAAAAGCGCGGGGCCGAGATCGGTGGGGAAGGGACCCACGGTGGTCCCGGGTTCAGCGTTGAAGGCGGCGGGTCCGGCCTCGCCCAGATCCGAGGGCAGGACATCGCCCATATCAACGTCTGAAAGTTCGAGGCCGCGCTCCGCGACGAGGTCCTCGAAGCTCTTCTCCTCATTCTCGAGCGCGATCTTGGCAGATTCGGCCGCGCTTTCGTCGGAGAACACGATCCGTTCGACCAGGCGGCGCTCGGGGCGATTGAACTCGTCGGCGCGGTCTTCGTATTGCTCGCGCAGCGTGGCCTCGTCGATCTCGACCTGGTCGACGATCATGTCGGGTGAGAGCCACGCATATGTGATACGCTTCATCTCGGGAAGCTCGAACTGTTCGGGGTTCTCGGAATGAAACGAACTGAGTTCATCCTCGGTGGGTTCGGACAGGGGCGTGTCGAGTTCGGCCTCGGAGAGGCGGGCCCAGGAGAAGTTGCGCCGCTCGGCGAGATGCGCGACGACGGTGTCGGCATAGGCAGGCATGGCGGTGACACCCGAGAGAACCGCGGATTGCAGGAAACCACGGGCAATCTCCTTGCGCAGGCCCTCTTCGAATTCGGTCTCAGACTGGCCGGTGCGGTCGAGGTAGAAGCGGTACCCTTCGCGGTCGAAATTGCCGTCGACCCCCTGGAAACCCTCGATCTGCAGAAGCTGGTCGCGCAGGTTGGAATCGCCGACGGAAAGTCCCAGTTCCGCCGTTTCGTTATCGAGCGCGGTGCTCGCTATCAGGCGGGCGAGAGCGATCTGGTCGAGCCCCATTTCGCGAGCTCTGGAAAACGGAATTGGCTCTCCGCTTTCGGCTTCCCGGGCACGAATTTCATCCTGAACGGCGCGCGTGAAAGCGTTGACGGTGATGTCTTGTCCACCAACCGAGCCGATGGTGCGGATGTTGCCCGAGAGATTGGTGACGCCGAAACCACCGAGGCCGAGAATGAGCAGGCCCATGAGAATCCAGACGAGGGTTTTGGAAGTGGTGCCGCGTGCCATATGCGCCCCTTTGGACAGGAAGGTGTTTGCAAACTCGGGATTGTCTAGTGCTTTGGCCGGTCGGGGGCAAGGGTCGGCAAGGCGCACGTTGATTGCCGGTCGAACGAAGTTTTGGCGCAGGATCGGGGCTGGTCAGGCTGCGAGGTCGGACAGCCGGTCAAAGAGCGTGGCGATGCCGGCGCGGTCGACATTGGCGAAGGCGATGCGCAACTGGCGCTGGCCCGCCGGATCGGCGTCGGGCATGAACATTGTGCCGGGCAGGGTGAGCACGCCCGCACGGCGCACGAGATCGGGGGCCAGCTTATCCGATGGCATGTCGAACGGGTGTTCGACATAGGCGAAATAAGCCCCGACCCCGAGCAGGCGCCAGCCCTTTTCGGCAAGCGGCGGAAAGGCCTCTTCGATGGCGGCACGGCGGTCGAGGATCTCGGCACGTTCGCCGGCAAGCCATTGGCCGAGATGGCGCATCCCCCAAAGCGCGGCGCGCTGGCCCAACTGGTTGGGGCAGATGGTGACGGTATCGAGGAATTTCTCGGCCTCGGCGAGGATCGCAGGCGCCGCGGTCATCGCGCCGACGCGATGCCCGGTCAGGCGGTAGGCCTTGGAAAAGGAATAGAGCTGGATCAGCGTGTCGTCCCATCCCGGCGTGGTGAAGAGATCGTGCGGTGCGCCGGGCTGCGAATGAAAGTCGCGATAGGTTTCATCCACGATGAGTTTCAGCCCCGTCTCGCGCGCCAGATCGAAAAAGGCACGAACGGTGTCGGGCGGGTATTCCACCCCGCCGGGATTGTTCGGCGTGACCAACACGATGGCGCGGCTGCGCGGGGTGATGAGCGCGCGCGCGGCCTCAGGATCGGGAATGAGCCCGGCCGCGGTTGGCAAGGGCACGGCCGTGATTCCGGCCATGTCGCACCACATTTTGTGATTGAAGTACCACGGCGTTGGCAGGATGACCTCGTCCCCTTCGCCGGTCAGGGCCTGAAGCGTGGCGCAGAACGCCTGATTGCAGCCCGAGGTGATGGCGACGTGATCGGGTGTGACCGTGCCGCCATAGGCCCGGCTCCATTGATCGGCCACCTCGGCGCGCAGGTCGGGCAGGCCGAGCACCGGGCCATAGAGATGCGCGCCCGCGTCGGTGCGGATGATCTCGGCCATGGCGTCGAGCATGGGGTCAGGCGGCGGAGCCACGGGGGCGGCCTGGCTCACGTTGATGAGCGGACGGGTGGAGAAATCGACCCCCTCGATCCAGCGGCGGGCCTCCATCACCGGGGGCGGGAATGTGGCTTGGGTGCGGGTAAGGGTCATCTGGGGTCTTTCTGGTTGGAGATGTCGACCGCCTCGGGCGGGAGTATTTCGGGCAAGATGAAGGCGTGGGATCTGTCTTTACTTCTTGCCTTCGCTCCTCCCCGCAGCGCGTCCCAGGTGGATCAATCGACGCCGCGATAGGGTTCGACATATTGCAGCGCCATATCCCAGGGAAAGAAGATCCAAGTGTCCTGTGACACTTCGGTGATGAAGGTGTCGACCTGTTCGCGGCCCTTGGGCTTGGCATAGACGGTGGCGAAATGGGCGTTTGGATACATCTTGCGCACCAGTTCCAGGGTCTTGCCGGAATCCACGAGATCGTCGATCACGAGAATGCCGCTGCCATCACCCATGAGGTCGGCATCGGGAGCCTTGAGCACCTCGGCTTCACCCTGTTGCTGGTAGTGGTAGCTCTTGATGCTGATCGTGTCGATGGTGCGGATGTCCAGTTCGCGCGCGACGATCATGGCCGGGGCCATGCCGCCGCGTGTGATCGCAACCACGGCGCGCCAGTTGCCGTTGTCGGGGCCAAAACCGTCCAGCCGCCAGGCCAGGGCGCGGCTATCGCGGTGGATCTGGTCCCAGCTGATGTGGAAACCTTTTTCATGGGGCAGGCGGTCGGTCATGGCGATGTCCCTTCAGCGGTCGAGTCAGCGGTCGAGCAGGAGTCGCAACCCGAGCGCGCCAAGAACGGCGGCGGCGATGCGGTCGAGTAACGGTTTCAGGCGCAGATATCCGTCGCGGGCGGGCCCTGTCGAGAGCGCCAGTGCGAAGAGCGTGTAGGCGATCCATTCGATGACGAGGTGATTGGCCACGACCAGCGCCTTTTCCGCCGCACCGAGCCCGGTGGGAAAGATCACGATCAGGACCGAGGCGGCGAAGATCACCGATTTCGGATTGGCGAGATTGACGGAAAGGCCGGTGAGAAAGGCACGGTGCCGCGGCACGGGGGCGGACACGGCGGAAAGCGGCGTGTGGGCATCGCGCCACATGCCGTAGGCGATCCACACTAGATAAAGCGCGCCCGCGATCTTCATCGCCACGTAGGCCCAGGGGAAAAGGGCGAAAAGCGTACCGAGCCCGAGCAGCGCGAGCCCGGTCCATGCGGCGGCCATGGTGCCAAGCCCGAGTCCGGTGGCAATACCATGCGCGCGCCCACCGGTGAGCGTGGCACGGATCGCAAGGAGCATGGCCGGCCCGGGCGAGGCCATGGCCGCAAGCAGCGTCAGGTTGAACGCGATCAGGTGGGCGGCTTCCATAGAAGATCAGTCCTTGCGCCCGTTCGTGGCGTCGATATCAGGGGCGTCCACGGCCTTCATGCCGACGACGTGATAGCCTGCATCCACATGCAGGGTTTCACCGGTGACGCCCGAGCCCAGGTCGGAGAGCAGGTAGAGCGCGGATTTGCCCACGTCGTCGATGGTCACGTTGCGGCGCAGCGGCGAGTTCAACTCGTTCCATTTCAGGATGTAACGAAAATCGCCGATGCCGGAGGCGGCCAGTGTCTTGATCGGGCCGGCGGAAATGGCATTGATGCGAATCCCGTCCTTGCCAAGATCCTCGGCGATATACTTGACCGACGCTTCCAGCGCCGCCTTGGCGAGAGCCATGACGTTGTAATGCGGCATCACCTGTTCGGCGCCGTAGTAGGTAAGCGTGAGGGCGCTGCCGCCATCGGTCATCAGTTTCTCGGCGCGCTGCATCACGGCGGTGAAGCTGTAACAGCTGATATCCATAGTCATCAGGAAATTGTCACGGCTGGTATCTACATAGCGGCCGCGCAACTCGCTCTTGTCGGAAAAGCCGATGGCGTGCACGATGAAATCCAGCCGGCCCCATTTCGCCTCGATCTCGGCGAAGGCACTGTCAATCGATTCCGGGTCTGACACATCGCAGTCGACCAGCGTCTCGACCCCGATTTGCTCGGCCAGTGGGGCCACACGCTTGCGAAACGACTCACCCATGTAGGTAAAGGCCATTTCGGCGCCCGCATCCGCGCAGGCGCGGGCAATGCCCCAGGCGATGGACTTGTCATTGGCAAGCCCCATGATCAGGCCGCGTTTGCCCACCATCAGATTGTTCGACATGCGTTTTCCTCGTGATCCCTTGCCCGGATCCGGAGAACCCTGAACCGGCGTTTGCAGATGATTGAATTCTTTAGGCGATCAACTAGGTTGCATCAAGGGCAAGGGTGCTCGGGGATACGGCGCGCAAAGAGGGCTGCAGATGAGTGACAGAAGTGGAATTTTTGCAGGCGACGATCCGTTCGCCATTGCCCGCAGTTGGTTGGCCGAGGCCGAGGACAGCGAGGTCAACGATCCGAACGCCATCGCGCTGGCTACCGTGGATGCGGATGGTCTGCCCAATGTGCGGATGGTGCTGCTCAAGGAGATCGAGGCGGATGGCTTTGTCTTTTACACAAACTACGGCAGCGTGAAGGCACAGGAGCTTGAGCAGGCGGGCAAGGCCGCCTTCGTGATGCATTGGAAGAGCCTGCGCCGCCAGATCCGGGTGCGCGGCACGATCACCCGCGAGGACGGTCCCAAGGCGGATGAATATTATGCCAGCCGCTCGCTCAAGAGTCGGCTGGGCGCCTGGGCGTCGCAGCAGTCGCAGCCGCTTTCGTCGCGCGCGGCGTTGATGGCCGAGGTTGCCCGGGTGACCGCGAAACATGGCACCAACCCAGCACGCCCCCCATTCTGGGGTGGTTTTCGGATCAACCCTGTGGAAATTGAATTCTGGGCAGATGGAGCGTTTCGTCTGCATGACAGGTTCAGATGGAGCCGCGACCAAGAGGCAGGAAACTGGTTGATTCAAAGGTTGAGCCCGTGAATTTCACGTTACGTGAAATGCCAAATCCTCGAAATCGGGTAACTTTTTATGCTTGCAACCGTGGCCACCATTGCGCATCACAGTGTGATCTGGGGATGATAGAACTGACGGAACTCGCAAGTTGATTGAAGATGGAAACGACACCCGCAACGTAAGCGGCCATGTGAAGTGGTTTGACCCCGTCAAGGGGTTCGGGTTCGTTGTGGCAGATGAAGGCGGGCCAGACATTCTGCTGCATGCGAATGTCCTTCGGAACTACGGGCAGAGCTCCGTCGCGGATGGGGCGCTGGTTGAAATCTGCGTGCAGGACACGGAACGCGGGGTTCAGGCGGTCGAGATCATCAGTATCGAGCCGCCCGCGAGGACCGAAGGGGTGCCGCTGGCCGATTTCGAGCAGATCGACCCGGAAGTGATCCGAAGCGCACCGCTGGAACCGGCGCGGGTCAAGTGGTTCGACAAGGCCAAGGGGTTCGGTTTTGCCAATGTTTTCGGAAGATCCGAGGATGTGTTCCTGCACATCGAGGTTCTGCGCCGGTCCGGGCTGGCCGATCTGCAGCCGGGCGAGGCGCTGGCCTTGCGCGTGATTGACGGCAAGCGCGGACGCATGGCAACCGAGGTCTGCGCATGGGAAGCCGGTTTGAAGGCGCAGGACGAATGATCGGGTGAGCCATATGTTGCGCCACATGCTCTGGACGCTTGCGATTGTTGCCGCGAATGTCTGGAGTGGGGTGGCCGCGGCAGAGTGTCCGGACGACGAGGTTACACTGCGAGGGCCATGGGGGCAGGCGCGGTTCGGTGTCGAACTGGCGGTTTCGGCGCAGGAGCGGGCCCGGGGCCTGATGCATCGCGAAAGCCTGCCGCAAAGCCAGGGGATGCTTTTCGTTTATCCGCGTCCGGCCCCTGTCGGTTTCTGGATGAAGAATACGCTTATCCCGCTCGACATGATTTTTCTGGATGAGGCCGGTCGCGTGGTGAAGGTGCATCACGAGGCGCAGCCGCATGATGAAACGGTGATCCGGGGCGGAGGCGAAGTGAAGGCGGTGCTTGAGATCAATGGTGGTCTGGCCAAGCGGTTGGGTATCGTTGCAGACAGCGAATTGCGGCATCCCGCATTCGGCTCGGAGGCGGCCTGGCCCTGTGAGTGACTGTCAGGTCTTTCGTGAAAGATGCGCAAGACCGTGGAGCGGAGCAAGATCGTCGTCGATGCAGCGCAGGACAAAGTGACCCATGAGGTCGCTATAGGCGCCGCGGGCCACGAAATGGTGTTTGAAATGCGGACTGTCGAGCTTTGCATGCAATGCGCGGCCGACGCTGCCGGCAAGATAGATCCCGCCATAGGGCAGGTGCATCAAGGCAAGAGAGCCCAGCATCGCGCCGAGTGCGCGCAAGACAAGGTCACGGGTGTCCGGGTGGGAGGTGATGATGTCGTCAGGGCTGCAATCCGCGCCGGTCAACAGGCGATGCGCGCGGGTCAACCCGGGGCCGGAGAGAAGTGCTTCGGCACTGTTGGAGCCGAAATCGCGGGCAAGCGCGGCAAGGATCGGTGCGTCGCGTTCGCTGGTGAAGGGCAGGGATTGATAGCCGCTTTCACCGGGAGGCACGAAGACATGTCCCGATAACGGATAAGCCAGCGCAACGTTCAGGCCGGTGCCGATGGCCAGCACGAGGCGGGTGTCAAGCAGCCGGTCACCGGCAATCTCGGGCACGGCAAGAGCATGGCCCATCGCCTGGAGATCGTTGAGCAGAGTGATCTGCCCAATTCCCGTGGCGGCGCTGAGCGCGGAGGCGGAGCAGGACCAATCCGGGCGGTTCGTCAGGCGCACATGGCCAGCGCGCACCGGCCCGGCGGCGGCAAGGATCAGGCGCCTGGGCCGTACGGGTTGCGCGGCAGCGTATTCTGCCAGCATCGGGATGAGACCGGAGCTTTGGTCATTGTCCAAACTGCAGATGGTCGTGTCGTCAAGTCGGCCGTTGCGGGCCAAAGCAAGGCGGCTTTTGGTGCCGCCGATATCCGCAAGAAGCGTTGTCATGGGCCAAGTCTACCCGAGCCACGGTGCAAGCAAAGCCCATATCCCCGGCGCCGCGAAATCGAGAGGCGCAGATTTACACGGGCTGGCATTCCCCGACCGGTGGCGCCCCCGCAGGTCACGCGGCGCGCGGGGGCAAGAAACGTGCTTCAGGCGCGCCGGCGGCGGCCTCCGGTACGCCCGGCGCGGCCGCGATTTTCCTGGCCGGGTTTCGGCGCAACCTTGTTGAAGTTGATCCACTCGGCCCCGCCGTCATCGTTGTTCATCAGGAAATTGGCAGCGCGGATCGCCTCCATTTCCTTGCCGGGACGGGGTTTGGTGCTGCCCAGACCAAAAAGCGTCACAAAGGTTTCGTCGTCCATGTCCTCGGGCAGGACGATCCCGGCGGCGGCGACCTCGGCCTTCTTCTCGGCGATTTTCGTGGGGCCGACAGGCAGGGCGACGGGGTTCATGATGGCCGAGGTCATGCCCGCGGTGATTGCCATGGGCAGGAAGGCATTGTTGATGCCGTGACGGTTGGGCAGGCCGAAACTGATGTTCGACGCGCCGCAGGTGGTGTTGACGCCCAGTTCCTCGCGAAGGCGACGCACGAGGGTAAAGACCTGCAAACCGGCGGTGCCCATGGCGCCGATCGGCATGACCAGCGGATCGACCACGATGTCATGGGCGGGTATACCGAAATCGGCGGCGCGCTCGACGATCTTCTTGGCCACGGCGAAGCGCACGTCGGGATCTTCGGAAATGCCGGTGTCGTCATTCGAGATAGCCACCACGGGGACATTGTATTTCTTGACCAGTGGCAGGACGAGTTCGAGGCGTTCCTCCTCGCCGGTGACCGAGTTAAGCAGCGGGCGGCCCTCGGCGGCCGCGAGGCCGTTTTCGAGCGCACCGGGGACCGAGCTGTCGATGCAGAGTGGTACATCCACGACGCGTTGCACCACCTCGACCAGTTGTTTCATCAGCGTGGGTTCGACGAAATTGTTGTCGGCATAGCGCGGGTCCTCGGCCATCTTGTTCGAAAACACTGCGCCGGAGTTGATGTCGAGCACCGTGGCGCCCGCGGCAAACTGGGCCAGCGCATCGGCTTCGACCCGGGAAAAATCGTCGCGTTCCAGTTCTTCGTTGAGAATCTTGCGCCCGGTGGGGTTGATCCGTTCGCCGATCACGCAAAAGGGCTGATCAAATCCGATGATCGCGGTTTTGGTTTTCGATTCGACGATGGTGCGGGTCATATGCTTATCCTTGCTCTTGCTGGCTGGCGGGGGTAGCGGAAGCGCCACCGTTTTCGATGGCCCATTGGGCGTTGGTCTTGATCCCGCCGAGCGGGAAGAAATGGACCTGTTCGATGAGGCTGTCGGGGTTGGCGGCCTTGTGGGCGGCCAGATCGGTGAGCACCTCGGTCGGCTCATAGGGCAGCAGCAGTTTCGAGACATCCCTCGCGCGGCGTTGCAGAACGCGGATCGAGGGGCCCACGCCGCAGGTGACGGCGAACTTGATCATGGTTTGAAGTTTGGCGGGACCGGCAATGCCGATATGGATAGGCAGGGTGATACCGGCCGCTTTCAAGCCGTCTGCCCATTGCACGATCGGCGCAGCCTCGAAGGCAAATTGCGTGGCGATGGCCATTTTTGCATCGGTGCGTTCGGAAAACTTCTGTTTCCAGTGAATGGCTTCCTCGACGTTCTTCATGCTTCCATCAGGGTCGATATCGCGATTGCCTTCGGGGTGGCCGGCAACATGCAGGCGTTTGAACCCGGCCTTGTCGAAAAGGCCGGTTTCCAGAAGTTGCATCGAGCTGTGGAAATCGCCAAGCGGCTTGTCCACACCACCGGCGAGCAGCAGCGCCTGATCCACGCCGGCCTCCCCCTGGTACATCGCGATCCAGTTTTCCAGAGTGGCCGCGTCACGGATGATGCGGGCTGGGAAATGCGGCATCACCGGATAGCCATCGCGCGCAAGGCGCGCGGCGGTAGCGACCATGTCCTCGATCGGGGTGCCCTCGATATGGGCGATGTAAATGCGCGTACCGCTAGGCAGCAGGTCACGGAAATCCTCGACCTTTTCGGCGGTGCGCGGCATCACCTCGATCGAGTAGCCTGCGAGAAACGCCTCGAGCTGCGGGTTGACCGGGCTGGCGGCGCCGGCGGTGGTGTCTTTCCTGCGGAAATTCAAAAGCGACATGATCGGCTCCCAAAGGCGCATGTGGGGCTCACGCCCATCCATCGTTGGCGATCAGGGCCTTGAGCCGGTCCTGATCATATTCCGCGTCGATACGCGCAGCCTCTGCCACGGCAACATCGGCGGGATCTCCGTCGACCGAGAAGGGGGCGGCCTTGCGCCATTCGGCAAGATAGGCGTCGGTTTCGGCCGCGCCCACCTTCATTGCCGCGCGGTCGATCGCCTGTTCGAAGCGCTCGGGCAGGGGCATCTTGGTGCCCCGGCGACCCTTGCCGACGATGACCTGCGCGGGGATGTCCCGCCAATAGACGATTGTGACATCGGCCATGGATGATTCCCTCTCACTCGTTGACCCCTCAATAGAGAGTCGCGGTCGCCACCAAAGGCGGATTTTCGACACGATTGCGTGCACAAGCGACGCGATGGACCATAACCGCCTTGTGCCCCTTCGGCGAGAGGGGTCGCTGTCCGAAATGTTCATCTCCTGTATGAAACTGTTTCAAGGCCCGGGTGCTGGCCTTGACCGGCGAACACGTGCTTGCGGCTGAATTGCAGTTCCGGCGAAGAATCTGCGAGCGCCGCGCCCTGACAAAGAGCTTGCAAGGGGGCGATGGTGCGCCTACCTTTATGTCAACTCGAAATGGAGGGCGTGACGAGATGGCGCCCAAGCGTCCCGAAGGTGCGGGCGCGTTCCCGATACCGGTTGAAAGCCCCGCGCCGAGACCGCCGGATCCCGCGCAGCTTTATGCGGCGCTGGACCTTGGCACCAACAGCTGCCGCATGTTGATTGCCCAACCCAAGGGCAGTCAATTCCATGTGGTTGACAGTTTTTCGAAATCGGTGCAGCTCGGGCAGGGCCTCGAGCGGACCGGAACCCTTAGTCGTGCCTCGATGGCGCGCACCGTGCAGGCACTGCGGATTTGCCAGCAAAAGCTCAAGCGTCACAATGTGAAACGGATGCGGCTTATAGCGACCGAAGCCTGTCGACGGGCACGCAATGCGGAGGATTTCATCCGGACGGTCAGACGCGAGACCGGGCTGCAACTGGACATCATTATGCCCGAGGAAGAGGCGCGGCTGGCGGTGATCTCTTGTGCGCCGCTGGTTTCGACCAAGACCGAACAGCTCCTGGTGGTCGATATCGGGGGCGGATCGACCGAGCTGGTCTGGATCGACCTGTCGCGTGTGCCAAACCGTGACCGGCCGCGTGCCATCATGCGGCTTCATACCGGGTTTCACACCACAGACAGCCCGTTTCCCGCGGCCAAGGTCGTTGACTGGATCAGCGTACCACTGGGCGTGGCGACCCTGCGCGACCAGTTTCGCGATGTCGAGGACGACGCGGCGCGCTTCGCGTTGATGAGCTGGTATTTTGAAGAAAACCTCGCGGAATTCGCACCTTACAAGGACGAGCAGGCGCGGGCCGGTTTCCAGATCGTAGGCACCTCGGGCACCGTAACGACCGTGGCGGCGTCGCATCTGGGTCTGAAACGCTATGACCGGACCAAGGTGGACGGGCTTCGCATGACGAGCGACCAGATTGACAGGGTGATACAGACCTATCTGCGGATGGGTCCGGGCGGGCGGCGGCGTGACCCGCGGATCGGGCAGGACCGGCAGGCGCTGATCATGTCGGGGGCGGCGATCCTGCAGGCCATGATGCGGGTATGGCCGACCGACAGGCTTTCGGTTGCGGACCGGGGCTTGCGCGAAGGATTGCTTTACGCGCAGATGAGTGCCGACGGGGTGCTGGAAGACGGGCCGTTCTGAACGGGCGGCGAGGATGTGATGATGGTGAAGAAACCCACAGGCAAGAACACATCGGGGCGCGGACAACGTGACCTGACCGTAAAGGTCAAGACCGCGCGCGGGCGCAAGCTGAGTTCGACGCGGTGGTTGCAGCGGCAGTTGAACGACCCCTATGTCCTGCGCGCCCGCAAGGAAGGCTATCGCGGGCGGGCCGCGTTCAAGATCATGGAACTGGACGACAAGTACCGGTTCCTCGTGCCTGGGGCGCGGGTGGTTGACCTCGGTTGTGCGCCGGGGGGCTGGATACAGGTGGCAGTGCCGCGGATCAACGCTCTGCTTGAGAAGAGCGGCAAGAAACAAGGCCGGATCATCGGCGTGGACCTGCAGGAGGTCGAACCGATCGCAGGCGCCGAGATCCATCAGCTCGATTTCCTCGACCAGGGGGCGGATGAAAAGGTCAAGGCGTGGCTGGGTGGCAAGGCCGATGTGGTGATGAGCGACATGGCCGCGTCCAGCTCGGGGCACAAGCAGACCGACCATCTGCGCATCATCACGCTATGCGAGGCGGCGGCGGAGTTTGCCTTCGACGTGCTTGACGAAGGAGGCACATTCGTTGCCAAGGTTCTGGCCGGGGGTGCCGAAGGCACGCTTCAGCAGCGGCTCAAGCAGAGGTTCGAGAAGGTGGCGAACGTCAAGCCGCCGGCGAGCCGGGCGGATTCATCGGAGAAATTCGTGGTGGCGACCGGCTTCCGGGGCTAGCGACTGTAACGCGTTTCAATACCGAGCAGGTGTCTTTTGGACCGCGGGTTCGGTCATGCCGACGGGCGACGGTAATCAGGCGTCGGGTTCGATCAGGCCAAGACCGCGCAGATAGACTCCGATGCCGGTTTCGAGCAGGTCTTCGGGCGAGTAGGGCGATCGGGTGCCGGGCGAATTTCGTGCGAAAAGTTCGACCACGCCATGTGACATGGCCCAGATATGGGCCGAGAACATCGCGGCGGGCGGGCGCATTGGTGGCGGTATATGTTGCGACAGGTCCTCGGCGGCGCGTTCGAGCACCGCGCGGGCGCGGGCAGAGGCGGCGGCGAGCTCGGGGGTGCGGTTGACCGAGATTCCGCTTTCGAACATCGCGATGTAGTGGCCCGGATACTTGCGGGCAAACGCGAGATAGGCGCGCCCCGTCGCCTCGAACGCGGCGAGCGCCGAGGGCTGGCCCGTGTCGTAGGCATATTGCATGAGATCGGCGAAAATCTCGTATCCCTGCCGGGCGGCTTCGGCAATGAGATCTTCGCGCCCGTCGAAATGGCGATAGACCGCAGCCGGGGTGACACCGGCCTGTTTCGCGGCCTCGGACAGGGTAAAGCCGCTCGGGCCGCGCGCCTCGATCAGCTGAAGTGCCGCCTCGACCAGGGCCTGGCGCAGGTTGCCATGGTGATAGCCGCGTTTACGCATCCCATATCTCGGGGCCGCCGCAGACCGCGCCGTCGATCCGGCCCAGCCCCTTGCCGTATTTGTGGGCATAGTCGATCCGCGACAGGACCGACCGGATCGCGTGGATCCGGGCGCGGCGCTTGTCATCGGAACGGATGATTGTCCAGGGCGCGTGATCGCTGTGCGATCGCTCGAAGGTTTCCGCGATGGCGCGGGTATAGTCATCCCATTTGCCAAGCCCTTCGATGTCGATCCGGCTCAGTTTCCAGTGTTTCAGGGGATCGCTTTCGCGCTTGAGAAAGCGCACAAGTTGTTCGGCGCGTCCGACATTGAGCCAGAGCTTGAAAAGCAGGATGCCCTCGTCGACCAGCATACGTTCGAAATCGGGCACCTGGGCGAAGAAGTGCTCTCGCTGGTCGTCGGTGCAAAAGCCGAAAACCTTCTCCACGACACCACGGTTATACCAGCTTCGGTCATAGAACACGATCTCGCCGCCCGCGGGCAGGTGGTCGATGTAGCGCTGGAAATACCATTGCGTCGACTCCCTGTCGGTTGGCTTTGGAAGGGCGGCGACGCGGGCGCCGCGCGGGTTGAGATTCTCGCGGAAACGCTTGATCGTGCCGCCCTTGCCGGCCGCATCGCGGCCCTCGAACACGATGGCGATGCGCGCGCCGCTTTGCTTGACCCAATGTTGCAGCTTGGCCAGTTCGATCTGGAGCGCGTCGAGTTCCTTGCCATAAGCCTTGCGTGGCATGCGTTCGGAATAGGGATAATCGGGATTGAGGATATCGCCCTTTTCTGCCCGTTTGATGGCGTTGCGGATGGGGGCGGGGGCCGCGTCTTCGAGATAGCGGGTTATGGCGCCGTCAAAGGGCGGCTCGAACGGGTCCGATCGGGTCACTCTGCATGTCCTCTTGCATGGATTGCCCATGATTAGCGGATTTCGCGAAGAGGCTAAAGCGGTTCGATGCGTGTGCGCCGGTCACTCTTTGGATGGAAGCCCCGCACGGGTGGCGGCGCGGTCGATGGCGGCGATCACCTCGGGCTGGGCGACGTGCTGGGGCATGTGGCCAATGCCGTCGAGCCGGGCCAGGCGCGCGCCGTCGATCTGTTCGGTCAGGGGCAGGGCATGGATGTCGAGGCCAACGGTGGTGTCGGCCGTGCCATGCACGCTTTCGACGGGCAGGTCGATCTGCGGATAGTGCCTCTGTAGCGCGGTGATCTCGGACAGGAGATTGACCCGTTGCAGGGCGATCGTGCGCAGCGCCTCGCGGTGCAGGGTCAGGCCGGCCCCGACATGGGAGGCGTAGCCGGGAGGCGGGTCTTGCGGGGCAAAGATTGCATCAATCGTGTCAGACACCCGGCTGTCTTGCGCATAGGCGGTGATGAGCGGAATCAGCAGCGGCCCGACGACCGGGTGCGAGGTCAGGCGGTAATACCAGCCCAGATCGCGTTGCCAGGGCTGCGACGGGGCCGAGAGCAGCACCAGCGCCGAGAGAGTTTCGGGCCGCCGTACCGCCCAGGCCAGCGCCACCGCTCCGCCATAGGAATGGCCCAGAACGATGGGGCGCTCGGCGCCAAGTTGCTGCGCGGCCCGTGACAGGAGGTCGGCCTGTTGGGTGATCGTAGCGCCGGTGCGGTTGATCCGCTCGGAATGGCCCAGCCCAGGTCGGTCGAAGATGATCACCCGGTAGCGCGCGGCCAGTGCAGGGGCGAGGGAATGCGTGAAGTCCCGAGTATTGCCCGAAAGGCCGTGGATCAGCACAAGATCTGGCGCATCCGCGCGATCCGGCCCCATGACCACCGCATGCACCCGGTGACCATCGACCGTGAGAATGCGCCCCTCTGGCGGGTGGCTGGCCACGGCGCGCGCCTCGTGGGCGCGGGCCTTCCACAGAGTGATGGCGACGAAAATCGCCAGCAGGGCAAGGGCCAACAACACGAGTTTCAATCGCCCGGGCTCCGCCAGTCGGTGGTTTCCATGCCGATTTTGGAGATGTCATAGGGGGTTGTCTGGTAAATCTCGGAAATCCAGTTGCCATAGAGCAGGTGGGCATGGCTGCGCCAGCGGTTCTGGGGAGTCAACGCCGGGTTGTCGTGCGGGTAGTAGTTGATCGGCACGATGATCTCGGTTCCCGAGGTCAAGTCGCGGTCATATTCCTGCTTGAGCGTGTCGCTGTCATATTCGAAATGGTTGAAGATATAGAGCGCGCGGTGGTTCGGGTCTTCGACCAGGCAGGGGCCGACCTCTTCGCTGCCCAGCAGGGTCGAAAGCGCGGGCACGGCGTCGATTTCGGTCTGGCGAACCTCGGTCCAGCGTGAGACGGGGATCACGCAATCGTCGGAAAAGCCGCGCAGATAGGGTGACGCAGGGGCGAGGTTCTGGTGCCGGAAACAGCCGAACGCCTTGTGCGGGAGCATGTGTTTGCGGATTCCGTGGAAATGGTTGATCATCGCCATCCCGCCCCAACAGACACCAAAGGTGGAATGCACGTGGGTTTGCGTCCAGTCGAAGACGTGGCGCAATTCGTCGATATAGGTGACTTCGTCGAAATCGAGATGCTCGATCGGGGCGCCGGTGATGATCAGTCCGTCGAACTTCTCACCCGTTTCACGCACTTCGGAGAAGGGGCGATAGAAGCTCTCCATGTGGTCGGCGGCGGTGTTCTTCGTCTCGTGCTCGCTCATGCGGATCAGCGACAACTCGATCTGCAGGGGCGTGGCGCCGATCAGGCGGGCGAACTGGTTCTCGGTCTGGATCTTCTTGGGCATCAGGTTCAGAAGCCCGATGCGCAGCGGGCGGATGTCCTGACGGGCGGCGGCGTCCTCGTCCATGACCTGCACACCCTCGCGCGTGAGAACGTCGAAGGCCGGCAGGTCGGAAGGAAGCTTGATCGGCATGGATGGGTGTCCTTGGGTAACGGGTGACGGATATAGCCGCGAGGTCAGGGAGTCTCAATCGCCTCGGCGATCACATCGGTGAAATCGGCCTCGGAAGCGATGCCAGCGACCTGGTCGGCGGTGATGGTCACGCCCCATCTGGCCATTGCCTCGTAGCGCGGCTGGCGGTGGGCAAGCGCCTTGGCATAGGTCCAGCGGATGAAGCTGTCGGGATCGACCTGAGTTTCGGTGCAGTCGTTCTCCGAAAGATAGCGCCGCCACATCGCATCGAGGAACTCGGGCTGATAGGCCATCGGCTTCGGGGCGCGATCAAAGCGGCGGATCAACTCCTCGGTATGGGCGGCATCGCCTTTGATCCAGACCATGAGGCAACGTGCGGAAAGCTCGTTCATGAGCGGATCGTCGGGATCGTCGGGATCGACCCATTCGCAGATCGATCCGCCCGTGTCGCAGATGAAATGCGGATAACCATAGAGATTGCGGGCGCGGGAGATGAAATACGCGGTGTCGTTCAACGCCGCGATCTCGCCCGCGCGGAACTGACCCTGGCGGCGGGTGTATTCGGCGTAAGGAAGGCCGCCCCGGTCGGGATCGCCCGGTTTGCCAAGGTAGGTCGAGACCGGGGCGAGGTTGTTGAAGGTGATGTTCGAGCCGATATGGATCGAGTCCGACAAGAGAAGATCGCGCAGGAACGGGTTCTTCATCGCCTCGCGCTTGACGTTGTCGGTGATGTATTCGCCCATGTAGCGGGTACCGATCCGGTAGTCGATGGAATAGTGATACCAGTCGCCCGAGTCGCGCAGAAGGTTGGAAACATGGGTTTTTCCAAGACCGGACATGCCGAAAAAGAGCACCGATCTGCGGGCGGCGTCGCGCCAGGCCCGGGCAGTGGGATAGAGCATGAAAGGAACCCCTTGGAATATGTTCCAAGCTTGGTAAATCGCCGCCGCGGTGCGGTCAAACCCTTATGGCGCGCCGCCGCAGGATGCGACCGTCGAGAATGGCCAGCCCGAACGCGATCATACCGAACCCGAGGATCGCATTCGCAGACAGTGTTTCACCAAGGCCGAGCGTGCTGATCACGATGGCGACCGGCGGCACGATCAGCGTGACCAGCATCAGGTTGCCCGACCCCGCCAGCCCGAGCACGCGGTAATAGAGCAGATAGGCAAGGCCGGTGCCCGGAATGGCGATATAGGCCAGCACCGCGAATGTGACCGGCGAGAGGGCAAGGGCGGGCGGCCCTTCCATCGCCCAGGCCACGGGCACGGCGACGAGGGCTGCGGCGCTGAGCATCCCGGCCGAGGCCACCGTCGGCCCCACGCCGGCCAGCGTCTTGCGCGCCCAGACCCCGGCCAGCGCATAGCAGAGCGTGGCGCCCAGAACGGCGAGTTGCCCGGCGCTGCGCAGGTCGAACTCCCTCAGATGTTCCAGCCCGATCACGGTGGCCACGCCAAGAAACCCGATGACGATCCCGAGCAGCTTGCGCGCGCTCAGCCGTTCATCGGCCAGGAAGATCGCCGCGACCAGAACGCCGAATATGGCGGTGGAGCCGTTGAGGATCGAGGCAAGGCTCGCCTCGATATGCTGTTGCGCCCAGAAGATGAGGGAAAAGGGCAGAACGTTGTTCAGGATGCCCATGACGGCAAATCCAAGCCAGAGGCGGGGCGTGTGCGGCACCGGGAGGCCGCGCAGCCACACAATTCCCCAAAGCATCAAGGCTGCCCAGAAGGTGCGGTTGGCGACGATGGTGATGGCACTCACTTCGGTCAGCGCGATCTTGGCGGCAGGAAAGATCACGCCCCAGATCAGCCCAAGGCTGATCAGCAGGGCCCATGCGAGCGGGGTGAGTGTCTTTTGCGGTGCCATGCGGGAGCCTTATGACGCCACCGTGCCGAGCGCGACCCGGATCATGCGGGTTTGCGCAGCGCGCGCGATTCGGTCCAGATATTGAGATAGTTGCCGCCAAAGATCACCGCCGCCCCGAGCAGCACGAACAGGTCCAGCGGTTCCTGATAGAGCAACATGCCCAGCACGGCGATGACCGGCAGACGGGTAAAATCGATCGGGGTGACGACCGTGGCCGGCGCCAGCGAAAGCGCCTTGGCGATGCAGAAATGCGCCAGCAGCCCGGCACAGCCGATGAGCACGATGAGCGGGACATTGGCCGCGTCGGGCAGGGCGATATCACCGTCGATCCCGGCACAGACGATGCCGAAAACCGCTTGCATCACGGTAAGATAGAAAAGGATGCAGGTGACGGTTTCGGTGCGGGTGAGTTTCTTTGTCAGCATCGTGGTCATGGCGAAACAGATCGCCGACCCCGCAGCCATGAGGATGCCGATGTCAAAGCTGTCGGTGCTGGGCCGGGCGACGATGAGAATACCGCAGAACCCGATCAGCGCCGACAGGAGTCGCACGGGAGTGAGGCGTTCCCCAAGGATCAGCGGCGAGAGCAGCACCACCCAGATCGGCGAGGTGAATTCCAGCGCGAAGACCTGTGCCAGGGGGATGAGCGTGATGGCATGGAACCACAGGTTCTGACCGGCGAAATGGGCGAAGTTGCGTATCGCGTGGGTGCGCAGGTCACGCCGCTGGATCTCGCGCCATGTGCCGGTGAGCGTGGCCAGGCCGAGCACGATGACGATGCCCACGAAGCTGCGATACATCATGATCTCGAAGGTATCGAGCTGATAGGAAACCTCGCGTCCGGCGATGGCCATGGTGGAGAACGACAGGATCGCGCCGCTCATCCACAGGGCGGCCAGGACAAAGGGATTTGACGGCTTGGCAAGGGGGGTTGTGCGCATCATGGGCTTATCTCTACGGTAAAGTCGTGGCTTGGCAATGGGGAGAGGGGAAAAAGCCATGCTCGAGATCGAAGGGCGCACCATCGGTGCGGTGTTCGACGCGGCCGCCGCGCGCTGGCCGGGGCGCGATTTCCTTGTGGCGAGCGCGTGGGAAGGGGCGCCGCTGCGCAGCCTGACCTATGGCCAAGTGGCTGATCTCGTGGATAAATACGAGCGTGCCTTGCGCGCGGCGGGATACGGGACCGGCCACCGGATCGCGGTCTGCCTTGGCACCTGTCCCGAGCATTACATTCTCAAGCTCGCGGCCAACCGGGCGGGGCTTTCCTTCGTGCCGGTCAATCCCGACTACCGACCCGGCGAGCTGGCCTATCTGCTCTCCGACAGCGAGGCGGTGCTGGCGGTGGCGAATGAGGCCCATGCCGGGCTGATGCGTGCCGGGATCGCCGAGGCCGGGACGGGGGTGGCCTTTGTCCCGCTTGCGTCGATGATGGAGGCGCTGCCGCCCGCGCCATGGCCCGCTGAACCGGGGGGCGTGAGACCGGAAAGCGAGGCCGGGCTGCTTTATACATCGGGCACGACGGGGCGGCCCAAGGGCTGCATCCTGAGCCATGAATACGAGCTTATGGTCGGCGACAGTTACCGCCTGATCCGTGGTGCGGTGGCGCTGCGCGATGGAAAGGACCGGGTGTTCAACCCGCTGCCCGCCTTTCACATCAACGCCGGGATCGTGGCCTTTTTCGGTGTCATGCTGACCGGTAACTGCTTGATTCAACCGCAAAGATTCAGCGCCCGGACATGGTGGGAGGATATCGGCGAAAGCCGCGCCACGGTGTTTCATTACCTGGGCGTGGTGATTGCCGTTCTGCTTTCGGATCGCGACACCGGACCCGAGGTTCTGGGTCATCTGCGGGTCGGTGTCGGGGCAGGGGTCGAACCCGCGCTGCATGTGGAATTCGAGCGCCGCTTCGGCATTCCGCTGGTCGAGGTCTGGGGCATGACCGAGATGTGCCGGGTGATGTCGATGTGGGAGGAGCCGCGCCGGATCGACACGCGCGCCTTCGGCCGGGCGCGCGACGACCTGCAGGTGCAGGTCTGGGATGACACGGGCAAGCCATGTCCGCCGGGCGTACCCGGCGAGATGGTGCTGCGCCATTCGGCGGCAACGCCCGCGAAGGGGTTCTTCTCGGGCTATCTCAACAAGCCCGAGGCCACGCAGGAGGCGTGGGCGGGCGGGTGGTTTCACACCGGCGACACGGTCACCATGGACACGGACGGCGTGCTTTATTTCGTGGACCGCAAGAAGAACATCATCCGCAGGGCAGGCGAGAACATCGCCGCGGCCGAGGTCGAGAACATACTGCTCGAAGATGAAGCGGTGGTTAACGTGGCCTGCGTTGCCGTGCCCGACGAGACCCGCGAAGAGGAGGTTCTGGCCGTGGTGGTGCTGGCCCAGGGGGTTGCGCCGCACGCGGAAACCGGCATGAAGATATTCAGTCAAGCCTTTGACAAGATGGCCTATTACAAGCTTCCGGGCTGGATCGTTTTCGTCGATTCTCTGCCTGTGACCGGCACCCAGAAAGTGGTGAAGCACCGCATCTTCGCCGAGGGCGAAGACCCGCGCAAGCGCCCCGGCGCGCTCGATCTGCGCCACCTCAAACGGCGGGAAAAAGGCAGCGCACGGTCGGGTTAACGCCGAATCTCGGGCGAGAAACAGAGGGGTGACATGCGTATGACTCCCGGCTGACATCCGGCTGCCGGGGAAACCGCCGGGATCGCCCCGCGATTTGCGTTAACGCACCGCGCGCCACTCACTCCCACTCGATCGTGCCCGGGGGTTTCGAGGTGATGTCATAGGTCACGCGGTTGATGCCCTGCACCTCGTTGATGATGCGCGTTGCGGTCTCGCCGAGGAACTCGTGGCTGAACGGGTAGTAATCGGCGGTCATGCCGTCGACGCTCGTCACCGCGCGGAGCGCGCAGGCGAAATCATAGGTGCGCCCGTCGCCCATCACGCCCACGGTTCGCACCGGCAGGATGGCGACGAAAGCCTGCCAGATCTCGTCGTAAAGCCCGTGCTTGCGGATCTGGTCGATGAAGACCGCGTCGGCCTTGCGCAGGATGTCGAGTTTCTCGCGCGTGATCTCGCCCGGACAGCGAATGGCGAGGCCCGGCCCGGGAAAGGGGTGACGGCCGATGAAGGATGCGGGCAGGCCCAGTTCGTGGCCAAGCGCGCGCACCTCGTCCTTGAAAAGCTCGCGCAAGGGTTCGACGAGTTTCAGCCCCATCTTCTCGGGCAGTCCGCCCACGTTGTGATGCGACTTGATCGTGACCGAGGGCCCGCCCGAGAACGACACGCTTTCGATCACGTCCGGGTAGAGCGTGCCCTGGGCGAGGAACTCGGCGCGCTCGATCCGTCCCGCGTATTTCTGGAACACGTCGATGAAGAGCCGCCCGATGGTCTTGCGCTTCTGTTCGGGGTCGCTGACGCCCTCGAGCTCGCCGAGGAACAATTCGGATTCGTCGGCATGGATCAGCTTGATGTTGTAGTGGTCGCGGAACATCGCCACGACCTCCTCGGCCTCGTTCTGGCGCAAGAGACCGTGATCGACGAAAACGCAGGTAAGCTGATCGCCGATCGCCTCGTGCAGGAGCACCGCGGTGACCGAGGAATCGACCCCGCCCGACAACCCGCAGATCACATGCGCGTCGCCCACCTCTTCGCGGATCCTGGCGATCGCCTCCTCGCGATAGGCGCCCATGGTCCAGTCGCCGGTAAAGCCCGCGATGCGCAGGAAATTCTCGAAGAATGTTCGCCCGTTCGGAGTGTGATGGACCTCGGGGTGGAACTGCACGGCATAGAAATGACGCGCCGGATCGCCGGTGATGGCAAAGGGCGCGTTGGGCGAGGTGCCATAGACCTCGAACCCCGGCGCAATGGCACTGACGTGGTCGCCATGGCTCATCCAGACCTGTTCACGCCCGTCAAGGAACCAGCCCAGCAGCAATGCCTCATGTCGGGCCGCGGGCGCGACATAGGCGCGCCCGAACTCGGCGGTGCCATGGCCGCGTTCCACGCGACCGCCCAGCATCTGCATCATCACCTGCTGACCGTAACAGATGCCAAGAACCGGCACGCCCAGCGAAAAGACGCTTTCCGGCGGGCGGGGCGATGCTTCGTCGATGACGCTGGCCGGCCCGCCCGAAAGGATCACCGCGCGCGGCGCGAAGTCGCGCAGGAAGGCATCGGTGACATTCTGGTAAGGGTGAATCTCGCAATAGGTGTTCAGCTCGCGCAGGCGGCGCGCGATCAGCTGCGTCACCTGCGAGCCGAAGTCGATGATCAAAAGGCGGTCATGAGTGCTCATGGCCCGGGATTAGGCCAAGGCCGCGCAAGGCGCAAGCGCCCTTCCTTCATCTTGCCCCAAATACTCCTGCCGGAGGCGCCCGAGGCCGCAGGCCGAGATGAAGAAGCGCGCGGGCCGCATGGCCCGCGCACATCATCACAACGGCCGGGATGTCGCATTTACCCGTCAAAGGCCGCATATGCGCCGCAGGGCAGGTACGAGCTGCGCTAAACCCGGATGAAACAGGAGCGGCACAAAGGTCAGGACAGCATCGCCATGACAGATACCACCACGCGCAGGCGCGCCCGCTCGGGCGGCGGGGCGGCCCGCCGGGCCGAACGCGGCGCGGTTTCCTTCGAGACCGCCCGTTTCATCACCCGCAACATCCCCGATTACGAAGTCCTCGGCGAAGAGGCGCTCGACATCATCGAGGCCAATGCCGAGACCATCCTCGAAGAGGTTGGCGTCAATTTCGTGAACAACCCCGGCGCGCTGCAACGCTGGCGCGATGCGGGGGCGGATGTGCGCGGCGAGCGGGTGCATATCCCGCGGGGCCTCGCGCGCAAGCTCTGCGCAACCGCGCCATCGCAGTTCACCCAGGCCGCGCGCAACCCCGAGCGCGCCGTGGAAGTGGGCGGGCGCAACCTCGTTCTGGCGCCGATCTACGGGCCGCCCTTCGTGCGCGATTCCGTGGGCGGGCGGCGCTATGCCACGATGGCCGATTTCGAGAAATTCGTGAAGCTGGGCTACATGTCGAAATGGCTGCACCATTCCGGCGGCACCGTCTGCGAGCCCACCGACATCGCGGTGAACAAGCGCCACCTCGACATGCTGCGCGCCCACATGACGCTTTCGGACAAGCCGTTCATGGGCTCGGTCACGGACCCGTCGCGGGCACGCGACAGCGTGGAGATGTGCGAGATCCTGTTCGGCAAGGAGTTCGTGGCCCAGAACACGGTGATGACCTCGCTCATCAACATCAATTCGCCGCTGACCTTCGATGACGTGATGATGGGCGCGCTCGAAGTCTATGCCGAGGCCGGGCAGGCCTGCATCATCTCGCCTTTCATCGTGGGTGGTGCGATGGCGCCGGTGTCGATCGCCGGCACGCTCACGCAAGTGCTGGCCGAGGTCCTGGCGGGCGTGGCCTACAGCCAGCTCGTCCGCCCCGGCGCGCCGGTGATCTTTGGCGCCTTCGTGTCGTCGATCGACATGAATTCCGGCGCGCCGACCTTCGGCACCCCCGAGGCGAGCCATATCACCTATGGCGCGGGGCAACTGGCGCGGCGGCTGGGCCTGCCGTTCCGGTCCGCCGGGTCGTTCTGCGGGTCGAAACTGCCCGATGCGCAGGCCGCCTACGAGACCGCCAACAGCCTCAACATGGGGCTCTTGTCGGGCGTCAACTTCATGCTGCATTCCTGCGGCTGGCTCGAAGGCGGGCTGGTGGCGAGTTTCGAGAAATTCGTGATGGATGCCGATCAGCTCGGCACGCTGCACCAGTTGGCGCGTGGCGTGGACATGAGCGAGGACGCGCAGGCGATGGACGCGATCCGCGAGGTCGGCCCCGGCGGGCACTACCTTGGCTGTGCCCATACGCAGGCCAATTTCAAGACCGCGTTCTGGAAGACCGAGCTTTTCGATTACAAGCCCTTCGAAACCTGGGAGGACGAGGGCGCGCGCGATACCCAGACGCTGGCGGCGATACGGGTCGAGAAACTCCTGGCCTCCTACCAGGCGCCCGCGCTCGATCCGGTGATCGCCGAGGCGCTGGACGATTATGTCGCCCGCAAGAAGGCCGCGGAGCCGGACGCGTTTCTGTAGGCTTCGCCCGAGCGACGGCGAGAGGGCGGGCCCGGCGTTGCCGGCCCCTTGCCAGGCGTGCTGCATTCCGCGGCGGACGTCTGCGATCGCAAGACTGGACGAGGGCATCAGGTGGGATTCTGGCAAATACATGCCTTTCGGGTTAAGGTGAACCCGCCCGATCAGCTGCCGAAACCGGAGAATCGCCGTGATTGCGCTTGAATCTCCAATGAGACTCGCCACGGAAGGCGATGCATCAGAACTGGCTGATCTGGTCAACTTCGCTGGAGAGGGGCTGCCGCTCCACATATGGACCGGACTCGCGGGTGAGGGGCAAGACCCTTGGGAAATCGGCCGTGCGCGCCAGGCCGAGAAGGCGCGCGAAGGGCAGACCATCGTGTTGGACAGTGCTGATGGTGTCGTGGCGAGCCTGACGGGCTATGCGATCAGTGCGGAGCCGGTCCCGATCGGCGCGGACTTCCCGTCCCTGTTTCGTCCGCTTCAGGAACTGGAGAACCGGGCACTCGACAGTTGGTATGTCAATGTGCTGGCCTGTTACCCGGAGCATCGTGGTCAGGGAATCGGGTCTCGATTTCTCGGAGTCGCGGAAGATGTCTGCGGGTCTGAAGGCTTGCGCCAGATGAGCGTCATCGTCGCGGGCAACAACATCGGCGCACGTCGGCTCTACAAACGTCATGGCTATGAAGAGACCGACAATCTTCCTTGCGTGAAGGATGATTGGGCGACCGATATCGATAGCTGGGTTCTTCTCATGAAGCAGCTGCGGTGAAATTTGTCACCATTGCCTCCGTGCCGAATGATCAAAGAGAACTTCAACACGTTTGGTAAGGGTCGTGTCCGGCGTGGCCCGCCTGTTTCATCGGGCCTGTCGCGGGCGATCATTCGGCCGGAGTAAGCGTGGGCGCATCCGTTGCCGCGACGGGGTGGCAATGCCGGGCCATGCGCGCCTCGGCCAGCATCGCGATCAGCACATCGACGTGACGCACGATGGAATAGCCCGCATAGCCCGCGACGCGCTGATCGTTGAGGTCGGATTCGATCTCGATCAGGCGGCGCAGGGCGGTGTCGGTTGGCGGCGCCTGGCCCGGGCCGAGCACGCGGCGCAGATGGGCCGTGCGGCAATATTCCACGGCCCCTGCACGGGCGGCCTGGATCAGCAGCCGGGGGCGTTCGAGACGGTCGATCACGCTTGGGCGATTTGTCATGGCTATCCTCGTCATGATTGAATGCGATGTCCATGACACAGGTTTAGCGGGTGTTGCGTGCTCTCGGCAGGCGGCGCACGGCGGGGTCAGAATTGTTTATCATTTTTCAACAATTCTGCTCAAAGCCGTTTTTGTTAACCAATCCGTAACAAATGCATCTTTAGGTTGTGGATAACCCTGTGGATAAGACATGGCGCAGAAAAACCGGGGACAAGGGAAGGCAGATGTTTGGACATGCGACTGTGCGGGGCCGGAATGGCATGCCCGGGTGGGTGCCGGAAGCGGCGCGCCATTACCTGGTCCATACCGAATGCGGGCTGTCGATCCGGGCGATTGCCCGGTCGGTATCGCGACATCCTTCGACCGTCCTGCGTCAGGTTCGCCGCTGGGAAATTTTGCGCGACGATATCCTGATCGACGAGGCGCTGATCCGGTTGGCCCGGCTGGTCCCTCGCGAGGCCCGACGTCGCGAAGTCAAGGAGCCAAGTGACATGACCCTGCAAGAGAGGCCCATCGCGGCCAGCCCGGACGATGATACCTTCGAGATCGAGGCGCGACGCGTGTTGCGCCGATTGTGCGAGTCGGGGGCCGTCCTGGCGGTGGCGCCCGAGATGGACAAGGCCGTCGTGGTGCGCGACACGACCGGCGGCGGCACAACGCGCACCGCGGTCGTCGAACGCGCGATGGCCCAGGCGCTGGCGGTCAAGGACTGGATCGCCTGTGTCGAACCGGGGCGCATCGCGCGTTATCGGATCACGCAGGCCGGGCGCACGGCACTTGGCCGGATGCTGGCCGCACAGGAGAACGCGGCACAAGGGGCGGCGCAGGGATTTGCCGAGGCGCAAAGCGGCTTCGACCGGCCCGGTCTGACGCCCGCGGGGCAGGGGGCGGAGCGCAAGGCGCCGCGTTTCGCCCCGGGGGATTCACCGATGGCGGCGTTGGCGCGGCGGCGCGACCGTGACGGGGTGCCGTTTCTGGCTGCCGATCTCGTGGCCGCCGGGGAACGGCTTCGCGAGGATTTCGAACTGGCCCAGATGGGCCCCCGGGTGCGCGGCAACTGGGACCATGTGCTGACCGGGGCGATCAACGGTGGCAGGCCTGCCGCAGGCGCCGATGCAATGGGCGGATCGAGTGCCGCCCGAGCCCGTGTCGAGGCGGCCCTGCGCGAGCTGGGCCCGGGACTGGGTGATGTTGCGCTGCGCTGTTGCTGTCATCTCGAGGGCCTGGAACAGGCCGAGAAGGCACTGGGCTGGAGCGCGCGGTCAGGCAAGATCGTGCTGCGCATCGCGCTGCAACGGCTCAAGCGGCACTATGCCGGGCTCGGGGACGCGGCGGGCATGATCGGCTGACATGGGCTGGTCAGCCGCCCACGATCCAGCCCACGGCATAGGCCACCGCCCCGCAGGTCGCCCCCACGGCGAAGGTTTCGCCAAGGGCACGCAGCGCCTGTTGCCCGGTCGCCCGCCAGCGCAGCCCCCCAAGCGCGGCAAGCGCCAAGGCGCTGGTGATCAGCGACCAGGTGAACGCGGCCGGCTCGGGCGGCATCAGAAGATAGGGCAGCAGCGGCGCCAGGCCGAAGACCACGAAGCTCGAGAACGTGACCAGCCCCATGAGCGCGGGGCTGTGGCCCCGCGGGTCGGTCATGCCATAGCCATATGTGATCATCAGGTCGGCCAGCATCTGCGGGTTGCGGCGGAAAACGGCACTGGCCTCGGCCGCGTCGGCCGGTGACAGGCCCCGGCGCTCCAGCAGCCGGGCAAGCGCATCGGTTTCGCGGGTCGGAGCGCCCGCGATCTCGTCAAGTTCGGCGCGCCACCGGGCGCGGTAGAGGTCATGCGAGGAGCGGGTCGAGAGAAACTCGCCCAACCCCATGCTGACCGCGTCGGCAAAGAGGTTGGCGAAGCCAAAGACCAGGACCGCCAGCGCACCGATCTCGGCCACGCCTTCGGCCATGGCCCCGGCAAAGCCCGCGACGATCGCAAAGGTCGTCACGATCCCGTCATTGCCGCCATAGGTGATCTGCTTGAGATATTCGCGCATGTGGCCCCGCGCGAGCGTGTGATTGCCGGTCTTGCCGGGATGCTGGGTCATGGCGATCCCCTGTATGCCATTGCCTTGCCGGATCTTTCCTGCCTCGTGCTGCCCGTTCGTGGCCGGTTTGGCAAGATGCGAGATCGGCGCGGGCGAAAGGCAGGGCACCGGATGGCCCATGCCGGGTTTGCGTGAAACTCGGGTGGCAGACGGGGGCGCAGAGGCGTATAAGGGCAGGGAAATCAATGACCGCCGCCCCAAAAGGACCCGGCCCATGCGCGATCTGAAACTGCCCGACCAACGCCACCCGGAAAAGGCCCACCGTCCGGACCGGACCCAACCGAAAAAGCCCAGCTGGATCCGGGTCAAGGCCCCGTCGGGCAAGGGTTATGCCGAAACCCACCGGATCATGCGCGAGAACAAGCTGGTCACGGTCTGCGAAGAGGCCGGATGCCCCAACGCGGGCGAATGCTGGAGCCAGGGCCACGCCACGATGATGATCATGGGCGAGGTCTGCACCCGCGGGTGCAGCTTCTGCAACGTGGCGACCGGGCGGCCCGACGCGCTTGATGCCTTCGAGCCGGGACGGGTGGCCCATGCAGTCAGGACGCTGGGGCTCAACCACGTGGTGATCACCAGCGTGGACCGTGATGACCTCGAAGATGGCGGGGCCGAGCATTTCGCGCAGACCATCCGCGCGGTGCGTCACCAGTCGCCGGGCACCACGATCGAGATTCTGACGCCCGATTTCCTCAAATGCGATCCTTCGGTTCTTGAAACCGTGGTCGCGGCAAAGCCGGACGTGTTCAACCACAACCTTGAAACCGTGCCGGGGCTTTATCCCAGCGTGCGGCCCGGGGCGCGGTATTTCCATTCCCTGCGGCTGCTGCAGCGCGTCAAGGAACTCGACCCGACGATGTTCACCAAGTCGGGGATCATGGTCGGCCTCGGCGAGGACCGGCAGGGGGTGTTGCAGGTGATGGACGACATGCGCGCGGCGGATGTCGATTTCCTGACCATAGGCCAATATCTGCAACCCACGCCCAAGCACCACGCGGTGGACCGTTTCGTACATCCCGACGAGTTCGCGGCCTACGAGAAATCGGCCTATGGCAAGGGGTTTCTCATGGTCTCGGCCACGCCGCTCACGCGCTCGTCCTATCACGCGGGCGACGATTTCGCGAAACTGCGCGAGAACCGGCTGAAGAAGCTGGCAGAGGCCTAGGACCGTCGGCGCGGAGCATGGGCTAGGTGATCGCGCCCAAGGTGCGCGTTCTCAGAGTGCAATCTCGCGGGAGAGTTCGGCCGGGGGCGCGGCCGTCTCGATGGCGCGCCCGACGCGGGCCGCCCGTTCCGCGCCCAGAAGTGCGTTGGCCTTGGCCTTGATCTTCGCCGCCCTCCGGTCGAGCGGCAAGCGCGCATCGAGATCGTGAAACCGGGCCTGCACCTCGCCCGAACGCATCTCGACCTCGAGCCGCGCCTGCATCTCGCTCAGGGAGTCGTCCGCGCGGACATCGACCAATGCACGCAGCGCCACGAGCGCCGGAACGGCGCAGAGCGCATCGGTGTAGCTCTCCAGTCGCGCGGTGTCATGGCCGAGGAAATGCATGGGCAGGACCGTGGCATAGGAAAACTTGGCCCCCAGCCCGGTTTCGGGTGCAGGCTGGTTGCACACGCTCATCCAGCGCGGGTGGGTCGTCACCCGGATCGCCGCGATATCGTCCGGCGAGGTCTCGATCTCTGCGGCAGCTTCGAGCGCGGCATGCAGACCGTGGCAGCAGGCATGGAACTTGTGACTGACGGTTTCGAGCATCCAGTCAGCGCCGAGCCCGTCAAACCCCGTGGCATCGGCCGCACCGTGATGCGTGGGCCCGAAACCGAGCGGCCCTTCGAGCGCGCCGAGCCGTGCCTCGATCCCCAGCCGTGCCAGCATCGCCGCCTCGACCCCGTTGGCCGCGGAAAGCCCCGCGTTGAACGGCTTGCCCATGGTGCCGAATTGCGATTTCAATCCGCTGGCCCGCGTTGCAAGCAGCCCAAGCGCGGTCTCCATCTGGTCCTGGGTCAACCCCATCAGCCGCCCCGCCGCGACAGTGGCGCCCACCGCGCCCGCCGTCGCGGTCTGGTGATAGCCGACCTGGTAATGCCCGCGTCCCAGCCAGACCCCGAACCGGATCGAAGCCTCCATCCCGATCAGCGCGGCTTCCTGCATTTCGGCCCCGGAGCGGCCCAGATGCTCGGCCACGGCCAGCGCCGCCGGGATCACGCCGACCGACGGATGCCCGATATGGGCGAAATGCGTATCATCGTAATCGAGCGCGTGGGAAATCGTGCCGTTGACCATTGCGGCCATGCGCGCCGGTGCCCGGCCCCCGCCGATCAGCCCGGCCTGAGCCGCGCCGCCTTCCTCGCGTGCCATGGCCCGCATAACGCCTGCCACCGGCTCATCCGCGCCGGCAATGCCCACCGCCATCCAGTCGATCAGGGACAAACGCGCCACCGCGCGCGCCGTCTCAGGCGCGTCGCAGGGGGTCAGCGCAAATGCCGCAAGCTCTTCCGATACCGCCATTTTCCCCTCCCGGTTCGGCACCTCCACCGTATCACCCGCCCCAATGAGGGAAAGCCCCCATCCCCTTCATCTTGCCGAAAAGACCCGAAAAAGGTCCGCGACCATGCCTCAGGTCGAACCGTAAAGCGCCTGTGCGCGCGCCTCGAAGGCCCGAACGATCCGTTGCATCGCCTCGTTGAAGACCAGCCCGATCGCCTTTTGCAGCATGAAGTTGCGGAACTCGAAATCGACGAAGAACGACACCTCGCACCGGGATTCTCCGACATCGCGGAAATTCCATGTCGAGTGCATGTAGCGAAAGGGCCCGTCGAGATACTCGGTCTCGATCCGCTCATCGTCGCGGTAGAGCCGCACCCGGCTGCCGAACCGTTCGCGGAACACCTTGAAGGAGATCACCAGGTCGGCCAGCATCTCGTCGCCGCCATCCGGCATGGGCGTGACCGAGCGCACCCGTGCGGCCGCGCACCATGGCAGGAACTGCGGATAGGCGGCCACGTCGGCCACCAGGTCGAACATCTGGCGGGCGGTGTAGGGCAACACCCGTGTTTCCGAATGGGTCGGCATTTCGCTGTCCAAATCGCGTGACACTGGGGGCCGGTTTCGTATTAATGGGGCCGGGATTCAAGGGGGTAACATGCCACAACGTCCTTATGTGATCGACGAAATGATCTCGGCCAAGTCCATCGCGGCCCGCATCGAGGCGCTGGCCCGCGAGATCCGGGCCGAGTTTGACGATACCGACAAGCTCGTCGTGGTGGGGCTCTTGCGCGGCTCGTTCGTCTTTATCGCCGACCTCGTGCGCGAGCTCGACCTGCCGGTGGAGGTCGATTTCCTCGAGGCGTCATCTTATGGAGACGGGATGGAATCGAGTCGCGAGGTGCGCATCCTCAAGGACCTGCGCGGCCAGATCGAGGGACGCGACGTACTGGTGGTCGAGGATATCGTGGACACCGGTTTCACGCTCGATCACGTGCTTCATCTGCTGGGCAGTCGTCACCCGGCAAAACTCAAGACGATCGCACTTCTCGACAAGCCCACGCGCCGGGAGACGGGGGTGCGCGCCGACTGGATCGGGTTCGAGATTCCCGATGAGTTCGTCGTGGGCTATGGAATCGACTTTGCGCAGCGCAACCGCAACCTTCCCTATATCGGCAAGGTGCGTTTTACCGATGAAGACGCGCTTGCATGATCCCGCCGCGCCTCTTCCTGCGGATGTCGCGGTGGGCGCGTCACCCGCCGCCGATGTGGAAGGTCAAGCTGGTTTTCGGTGTCATCCTTGTCGGGCTGGTGATCGCGGGCGTCGAGTATTTCATCGGCTGGCCGGATTTCCTGACCCTCGATCCGCGTCCGCCGCGGGTGCCGCGAATGCAATGATCCTGTCATACGGCTATCACGTTTGCGCGAGATGCTGTTCAGTGCCGCACAGCGGGACTTGCAAAAATGCGGCTTCGCGCATTGGCTTGGTACCGTATACTGTTCATAATTCAAGATTGCAGACTGGGAGGTCTAGACATGAAGAAGACATTCACCGGATTGAGCGCGCTGGTTCTGGCCGGGGCCGTGGGCAGCACCACTCTCGCGCAGGAGGATGCCGCCATCGAGGCCGCGCTCAAGGCGCGGCAGTCGCATATGCAGCTTTACGCCTTCAATATCGGGCTGCTGGGCGGCATGGCCAAGGGCGAGATCGAATATGACGCCGACACGGCCAGCGCGGCGGCGGGCAATCTCGCCGCGCTCGCCAAGCTCGACCAGTCGCGTTACTGGCCCGAAGGGTCGAGCACGCTGGAACTCAGCCCCGATCAGACCAGCGCCCTGCCCGATATCTGGGACGACGACAGCGATATCGGCGAAAAGGCCATGGACCTGGTCGAGGCAACCGCCGAGATGGAGACGGCGGCGGGCGATGGTCTCGATTCGCTGCGCGGTGCAATCGGCGCGGTTGGAGAAAGCTGTAGCGGTTGCCACAAGCCCTATCGGCAATCCGACGACTGATCGGGTTTACCGGAGTGCCGGAACCGGGGCGGCCTGGCGTCGCCCCGACATGCATGAGGGTCCATGTATAACATCCTGAGATATCTCGTCATTCTCGCCCTGATCGGCACAGCCGCATTCTGGATCGTGACCCGCCCCGCGCAGGTTGACGAAGCGCGGCTCGACCAGTTCACACCGGATGCGGAGCGCGGCGAAACGGTGTTCTGGGCGGCCGGGTGCGCCGGCTGTCACGCCGCTCCCGATGCCGAGGACGACGAGCGGCGTGTGCTCTCGGGCGGCATGGCCTTTCCGTCACCGTTCGGTACGTTCCACGCTCCCAACATTTCGCCCGATTCCGACCACGGCATCGGCGACTGGTCGGTCACGGACCTTGCCAACGCCATGCTGCACGGCACGTCGCCCGGTGGCGCGCATTACTACCCGGCCTTTCCCTATGCCTCCTACGCGCGGGCAACGCTGGATGACGTGGCCGATCTGCACGCCTACCTGATGACATTGCCCGAGAGCGACACGCCCGACGAGGCGCATGACGTGGGCTTTCCATTCAACATCCGGCGCAGCCTGGGGGGATGGAAAATGCTCTTCACCCATGACGACTGGATCGTGCCGGTCACGGGCGAGACTCTGGAACGCGGGCGCTACCTTGTCGAGGCGCTGGGGCATTGCGGCGAGTGTCACACCCCGCGCAACGCGCTTGGCGGGCTGGATTACGACCGCTGGCTTCAGGGGGCGCCCAGCCCGGATGGCGAGGGCCGCGTGCCTGCGATCACCCCGGACAAGCTCGACTGGTCCGAGAGCGATATCGCGGGATATCTCGCGACCGGGTTCACGCCGGAATACGATGCCGCAGGCGGGCATATGACCGACGTGATCAAGAACCTCGCCAATCTTCCCGAGGACGATCTGAGCGCGATTGCTGCCTATCTCAAGGAAGTGCCGCCCGGGTCGTGACGTGACGCGTGTTCAACCCAGTGCCGACAGAAGCACGAAAAGCGCGTGATCGCGCGCGGCCTTGCGCACCCAGTCGCGTCCGCGGGGGCCGAATTCCTGGGTTTCGCACTGCGTGGCGTGGCCGGAGCGTGCGAGTCCGAAACAGACCCGGCCCTCGGGCTTGAACTCGGACCCGCCGGGACCGGCGATGCCCGTAATCGAGACGGCCAGCTGCGCATCTGAACGGGCGATCGCGCCTTCGGCCATTTCGCGGGCGACCTCCTCAGAGACCGCGCCGAACTGTGCCAGCGTCTCGGGGCGCACGCCCAGCATCTCCTGCTTGGCGGCGTTGGAATAGGTGACGAATCCGCGCTCGAACACGTCCGAGCTTCCGGCGATATCGGTGAGTGCGGCGGCGACCATGCCGCCGGTGCAGCTTTCGGCGGTGACGATCATCAGCCCGTGCGCGCGGGCGGCGTCAAGAACATGAGCGGCGGTCATGCGCCCAGAATGCCATGCGAGACGAATGCCGCCAAGCCCACGATGAACGCGGCGGCAATCCCGGCGAGGATATCGTCGAGCATGACACCCACCGGCCCGTGCTGACGGTCGGCCCAGCCGATCGGGCCGGGTTTGAGGATGTCGAAGAACCGGAAGGCCAAGAATGCCGTGAGCCAGCCGGGCCAGAGCGCCAGCGCATCCCACCCGGAATAGCCCGCGTGGGAGGCCCCGATCAGCACCGGCAGGAGCGCGATCCACTGGCCCGCGACCTCGTCGATGACGATCTCGGAGGGGTCGTGATCGGGCTTGCCCCGGGTCTCTTCGGCGGTGGCCCACCATCCGGCGAGGATCGCGACGGGAACGAGCAGGGCAACCAGCAGCCAGCCGCCGACAAGATGGAGGCCAAAGGCGGCGATGACAGCCGCCGCCGAGCCCCACGTGCCGGAAAAGGGTTTGAGATAGCCGATGTAGAAGAAGGTGGCGATGAGGCGCGTCATGCTGTGAGGTCTCGCGTCTGTTGGGGTTCGTGAGGGGCCAGCCCCTCACACTCCCCGGAGTATTTGCGGCAAGATGAAGAGCGGGGCGGGGTCATGGTTTGACGAGCGCGGCGGTGGCCATCGCGGCGATACCTTCCTCGCGGCCGGTAAAGCCGAGACGCTCGGACGTGGTGGCCTTGACCGAGACGCGGGCGGGGTCAAGGCCGAGGATATCGGCGATGCGGGCCTGCATAGTGGCAGCGTGTGGGCCGATTTTCGGGCTTTCGCAGATGAGCGTGCAGTCGATGTTGGAAAGGGTGAAACCCTGTTCGCGGGCCAGTTCGGCGGCGTGGCGCAGGAACACAAGGCTTTCGGCGCCTTTCCATTGCGGGTCGGAGGGCGGGAAGTGTCGCCCGATATCGCCCATGGCCAACGCGCCGTAGATCGCGTCGGTGATCGCATGCAGGCCCACATCGGCGTCGGAATGGCCCTGCAGGCCGCGATCATGCGGCACGGCGATGCCGCAGAGCATCACGTGATCGCCCGGCCCGAAGCGGTGCACGTCATAGCCATGGCCCAGCCGGATATCCATCTGCCCCCCAAGGATGCGTTCGGCCCGCGCGAAATCCTCTGCGTGGGTGATCTTGAGGTTGTCGTCATGCCCCGGAACGATCCTGACCTCAAGCCCCGCGGCACGGGCGATTTCCACGTCGTCGGCGGCGCCGCCCGCATGGGCACGGTGGGCAGCGAGGATCGCGGCGAAGCGAAAGCCCTGCGGCGTCTGGGCGCGGTAGAGGCCGGCACGGTCACGCATGCCGGTGACGCGCCCATCGCTGCCCTGCCAGAGCGCATCGGTCACAGGCAGGGCCGGGGCGGCGCCCGGGGCGGTGGCGAGCGCCGTGATCACCGCGTCGATGACGGGTTGGGGCAGGCAGGGCCGCGCAACATCGTGAATGAGCACGAGATCGGGGGGATCGGCGGCCAGTGCCTCGAGCCCGGCCCGCACCGAGGCGGCTCGACTGGCGCCACCGGCCGTCACCTCGATGTTCCGGGCTGGCGTGAATGCCCCGATATCGTCGGGATGGAGTACCAGCATGATCCGGCCGACCTCTGGTGCCGCCTGAAACCGGGCCAACGTCCAGTCGATCACCCGTTGCCCGGCCAGCAGGCGCCACTGCTTGGGCGCACCGGGGCCGGCGCGTGTGCCGCGGCCGGCGGCGACGATGAGGGCGGCGATCTTCATGTCCGACGGGATAGGGCCAGATCGAAGAAAGGGCAATTGTCATGATCGGCCCGGACTTGCTTAAAATTTAGGCGCTGACCGCGCATCGTCCGATTTCAAGCCGCTGTTTCGTTGTGATTTCGTCTGAAGCGCCTTAGGTGAGACTCACTGCACAAGGATTAATCGCTTGACCCTGGCCCGGTATGATATCGCATTCGACCCGCCCGTGGCGCTGGCCCCGTTGGCGGGAATCACCGATCTGCCGTTTCGCAATCTCGTGAGTCGCTTCGGCGCCGGGCTGGTCGTTTCGGAAATGATCGCGAGTGGCGAGTTCCTGACCGCACGGCCCGGAACCCGTGAAAAGGCCGAACTGGGCGCCGGGATCGAGAATACGGCCGTCCAGATCGCGGGGCGCGACCCCGGCGCGATGGCCGAGGCCGCCCGGCAGGTGGCCGATATGGGAGCGCGGGTGATCGACATCAACATGGGCTGCCCGGCCAAGAAGGTCACCGGTGGCCTCTCCGGTTCGGCGCTAATGCGCGATCTTGACCACGCCCTGTGCCTGATCGAGGCGGTCGCGGGTGCGGTCGATGTTCCGGTGACGCTCAAGACGCGGCTGGGCTGGGATGACGAGGCGCGCAACGCCCCCGATCTTGCCCGCCGGGCCGAGAGCGCGGGCGTGCGGCGGGTGGTGATCCATGGGCGAACCCGATGCCAGTTCTACAAGGGGCGGGCCGATTGGGCGGCGATCCGGGCGGTGAAGTCGGCGGTCTCGATCCCGGTGATTGCCAACGGGGACATCGTGGATACGGACACGGCGCGCGCTGCGCTGGCGCAATCACAGGCCGATGGGGTGATGATCGGGCGCGGCGCGCAGGGGCGGCCCTGGATACTGGCCGAAGTTGCGCATGATCTTTATGGCGCAAAGGCCCCGGAGATTCCGAGGGGTGAGGCACTTTGTGCCATGATTTCCGAGCATTACGATGCAATGCTCACCTTCTATGGTGCCGAACTGGGCCTGCGTGTCGCGCGCAAGCACCTCGACTGGTACATGGACCGGGCAGGCACGCCTGCGCCGCTGCGACGCGAGGTGCTGACCTGCCGCGAGCCGGCCAGGGTGGTGCGCCTTATCCCGACAATGATCCATCACGGAGAGAGGGCGGCGGCATGAGCAAACCGGTCACTGATGATGCGATCTGGGTGTCGCTTCCGGTTCCGGCGGTGGTGGTCGGTGCAGATGACATGATCGTCGATGTCAATCCGGCGGCCGAAGGCTTCCTGATGAGTTCCGCGCGCGCCCTGAGGGGGCAGCCGATCTGGGACCGGGTCATGATCGACGCACCGCTGGAGGAAGCGTTCGAGCGCGCGCGCCGCAACGCTACGCCGCTATTCGTCAACGACGTGGACGTGGGCACCGGCGAGCGCGCGCCGCTGCACTGCAACATCCAGATCGCGCCGATGCAGCCACGATCGGAAGGGGAGGGCGGCATGATGCTGTTCCTGATCTCCCCGCGCGAACTGGCCGGGCGCATGACACAGAGCTTTTCAGTGAAATCGGCGGCGAAATCGGCGATCGGCATGGCCGAGATGCTCGCCCACGAGATCAAGAACCCGTTGGCCGGAATCACCGGCGCGGCCCAGCTCCTGAGCATGAACCTCGGGCCGGAAGATCTTGAACTGACAGACTTAATCGTGAGCGAGTCGCGGAGGATCGTGAAGCTTCTGGAGCAGGTCGAGCAATTCGGCAACCTGACCGCACCGGATTTCCAGCCGGTCAATATCCACGATGTGCTCGACCGGGCGCGACGTTCGGCCCTGCTGGGCTTCGGCGCGCATATGCAGATCATCGAGGAATACGACCCCTCGCTCCCCCTGGCCTGGGGCGATCCCGACCAGCTTTTGCAGGTGATGCAGAACCTGCTCAAGAACGCGGCCGAGGCGGCGGGCAAATCCGGTGGCAGGATCACGCTGCACACGTTTTACGAACACTCCTTCCGCTTGCGCCGGTCCGATGGCAGCGGCGAAAGCCTGCCCCTGCAGATCGAGGTGATCGACGACGGGCCGGGGCTGCCACCCGATATCGCCGATGACGTGTTCGATCCCTTCGTTTCAGGACGCGAGAACGGCACCGGGCTGGGCCTCGCGCTGACCGCCAAGATCATCTCGGATCACGGTGGCTGGATTTCCGTCAAATCGGTGCCCGGACGCACCGTCTTTCGCATTTCCCTTCCGCTCGCCCCCAAGCCGGGTTCCGGGCGCGACACATAAGGAGACCCCCCGATGGATGGCACCGTACTCGTCGCCGATGACGACCGCACCATTCGAACCGTACTGACCCAGGCGCTGACCCGGGCGGGATGCAAGGTTCATGCCACGTCGAGCCTGACCACGCTCATGCGGTGGGTGGGTGAAGGCAAGGGCGACGTGGTGATCAGCGACGTGATGATGCCCGATGGCAACGGGCTCGAAATGCTTCCCAAGATCGCCCAGGACCGGCCCGGCCTGCCGGTGATCGTGATCTCGGCGCAGAACACGATCATGACGGCGATCAAGGCGGCCGAGGCCGAAGCCTATGATTACCTGCCCAAGCCGTTCGATCTGCCGGACCTGATGAAGCGCACCGCCAAGGCATTGGAATCCCGGCGCCGAATCGGCGTGCGCGCCAGCGTCGCGGACGAGGCCGAACGGCCCGACGACCTGCCGCTTGTCGGGCGCACCCCGGCGATGCAATCGCTTTACCGGCTGCTCGCGCGTGTCATGAACACCGACCTGGGCGTTCTCATCTCGGGCGAGAGCGGCACCGGAAAGAACCTGATCGCGCGGGCGATCCATGATTTTTCGGACCGGCGCACATTGCCCTTCGTGACCGTCACCGCGGGCGACCTGCGCGACCTGGAAGGCCCGGCGCGGGTTCTGGCGCGGGTCAAGGGCGGTACGGTCCTCTTCGACGAGATCTGTGATATCGAGCCCGAGCTTCAGGCGCGCGTCGTGCGCATGATCGACACGCCGGGCGACCACGTTCCGCGCTTCATGGCGACAAGCCAAAGCGACATGGCACAAGCGATGGAGGAGGGCCGTCTCAGGCATGATCTTTACTATCGGCTGGACGGTGCGGCGCTTCATGTCCCGGCCTTGCGCGAGAGGGTCGATGACATACCGCTTCTGGCAGAGCATTTCCTGGCCCGCGAGGAACAGGCCGGTGCGCCGCGGCGATATTTTTCCGACGAGGCGGTCGAATTGATGCGCAAGTACAGCTGGCCGGGCAATGTTCGACAGCTCGAGAACGCGGTGCGGCGTCTGGGCCTGACCGCGCGCGGGGACGAAATCACGCGCACCGAGGTCGAGCAGGTTCTGGGCAATCAGCCCGCGACCGAGCCCGCGCTGGGACTCGAGGAGGGGGACAAGCTCTCGGCGAGCGTCGCGCGACATCTTCGGCGCTACTTCGACCTGCATGGCAACATGCTGCCGCCGGCGGGCCTCTATGCCCGGATCCTGCGCGAGGTCGAACTTCCGCTGATCGAGATCGCACTCGATGCAACGGGCGGCAACCAGGCCAAATGCGCCGACCTTCTGGGGATCAACCGGAACACCCTGCGCAAGAAGATCGGTGATCTCGATATTCAGGTGACACGCCGCCGCAAATTGATGTAAAACCGCAACAGAACCGTGGCCGGCGTGCCGCAGTGCCGGAAGAGGTCACGGAATAATGCGGTGCGGCGCCGAAGCGCCACAACATCATGGGGGCAGCGGGTGGCAACCCGAGCACATAAGTTTACAGGCGGCTCGCGCCGAAAATCGACGTGGGATCGGCTCATCCGGCTCAGACGTCAGCGACGGGCACAGAACATCGCCACGCTGGGGCTGGTGATTCTGGGGCCGATTCTGGTGCTGGCGACCTATTTCGTGCTCGGCCCGTTCGAGCAAGGGACGAATTCCTCGGCGCTGCGTTTCGTGATGCTGGCCGATCTCGTCTACGTTCTGCTCGTTGCGGGCCTGGTCCTGCAGCGCGTCGCACGCATGGTGGCGGAGCGACGGGCGCAATCGGCAGGATCGCGGCTCCACATGCGGCTGACAGGCGTCTTCGTCATCATGGCGCTCACGCCCACGATCATCGTGGCGATCTTCGCCGTGCTTACCGTGAATGTCGGGCTTGAAGGATGGTTTTCAGAGCGGGTCAGGCAGGTGGTGGGCAGTTCCTTTTCGGCCGCGCAAGCGTATGAGGAGGAACATCGGCAATCACTTGACAGCTCGGCCCGATCTCTGGCGGAGATGATCGACGTTGCGCGCGACGCCACGCCCTTCATGCAGGACCCCGAGATCCGCGAGGTTCTGACCGTCGGTCAACAGCGGTTTCAGCCGGCCATGCGCGAGGCCTATGTGATCGACGGCAGCGGGGAGCTGCGCGCGCGTGGCGAACGCTCTTATCTTTTCGAGTTCGAGCGCCCGACCGCTGAACAGATTGCCGAGGCGCGCGAAACCGGTATCGCCATCATTCGCGACTGGGACCATGACGAATTTCGCGCCATCGTGCCGCTCGAGAACTTTCCCGACCGCCTCGTCTATGTCAGTCGCGAGGTGGATGGCCATATCCTCAACCTGCTGGACGAAACCCAGGAGACCGTGCGGCTCTACCAGCAACTCGAACGGGATCGCGGGCGGGTACTCTTCGAATTCGGCCTGCTTTACCTCGGCTTCGCGGTCATCCTGATTCTCGCCGCGGTGTGGCTGGGCCTTTGGTTCGCCGAACGTCTGGCGCGGCCGGTGGGGCGGCTTGCCGGTGCCGCGCAACGGGTGGGCGCGGGTGACCTCGATGTGCGGGTGGTCGAGGAAGAAGACGACGACGAAATTGCCATGCTGGGGCGGTATTTCAACCAGATGACGCAACAGCTCAAGGCGCAGCGCGACACCCTTCTTGCCAACACCGAGCAGATCGAGCGTCGTCGACGGTTGTTCGACTCGGTGCTCAGTTCGGTGACCTCAGGGGTCGTCGGGGTCGATCCGCAAGGCAGGGTGGCCTTTGTCAACCGCTCGGCCGAGCGCCTGCTGGACTGGCAGGGGGTCCAGTCGCAACTGGCGCTGACGGTGGCGGTGCCCGAGTTCGAACCACTGTTCCGGAAATTGCGCGAGCGCGGTGCCGAGGTCGCGCAGGAAGAGGTCAAGGTGAGCCGGGGCGGGCGGCTCGAGAACCTGCTCGTGCGCATGGCGGTGCGGCGCAGCGAAGAAGAAAAACTGGAAGGCTATGTGGTCGCGTTTGACGACGTGACCGATCTGGTCAGTGCGCAGCGCATGGCAGCCTGGGGCGATGTGGCCAGACGCATCGCGCATGAGATCAAGAACCCGCTCACGCCGATCCAGCTTTCGGCGGAACGCATCGAGCGCAAGTTCGCGCGCCATCTCGACGAGGCGGAGGCGGCACGTCTCGCCGAACTGACCGGAGTGATCGTGCGACAGACCAACGACCTGCGCCGGATCGTCGACGAGTTCTCTAAATTCGCGCGCATGCCAGAGCCCGAGCGCAAGCCCGAGAGCCTGCGCGATCTGGTCAACGGCGCGGTGCTCTTGCAGCAATCCGGGCAGCCCGACGTGAACATTTCTGCCGAACTGACCGACGATCCACTGACCGGGGCATTCGATGCCACGATGATCAGCCAGGCCCTCACCAACCTGATCAAGAACGCAGGCGAGGCGACCGAAAGCTATGCCGAAAGGCATGGCACCGAGGGCTATGCCCCCGAGATCCGGGTCACCGCCGTCAGGCGGGGGGACGAGGCGCTGATCACGATCTCGGATAACGGTATCGGCCTGCCCGAGGATCGCGCAAAGCTTTTCGAGCCCTATGTGACAACCCGCGTGAAAGGCACCGGGCTCGGCCTGCCGATTGTCAAGAAAATCATTGAAGAACATGGTGGCAGCCTTGTGCTCGAAGACGCCGCGCCGTTTTCGCGTGGCGCGCATGTCGGGGCGATGGCGGTGATCCGTCTGCCGGTCGATCCTGCGGCCGGAGAACCGGAAGAACGGAGTGAAGAAAATGTATGAGGGGGAGTCATGGGTGATATTCTGATCGTTGACGACGAACGCGATATCCGCGAGTTGATCGCGGACATCCTGGAGGACGAGGGCTATACCACGCGTTTGGCCGGTCAGTCCGACGACGCGATGAAGGAGGTCACGACGGACCCGCCCGCGCTCATGATCCTCGACATCTGGCTCAAGGACAGCCGGATGGACGGGATCGACATCCTCAAGACCGTCAAGCGCGACCGCCCCGAGATCCCGATCATCATCATCTCGGGCCACGGCAATATCGAGATCGCGGTCGCCGCGATCAAGCAGGGGGCCTATGACTTCATCGAGAAACCCTTCAATATCGACCAGCTTCTGGTGGTGATCCGGCGCGCGATGGAAACATCCCGCCTGCGCCGCGAGAATACGCAGCTCAAGCGCAAGGAGATCACCAGCGCCGAGATGATCGGCCAGTCGGGCGCCTTTCGTGCACTTATCGGTCAGCTTGACAAGGTGACGCGATCGAACGGGCGGGTGATGCTCTCTGGACCGCCCGGCGTGGGCAAGGAAATCGCGGCGCGCTATATCCACGGCAATTCCGCGCGCAAGGAGGCGCCCTTCGTGGTGGTCAGTTCCGCCTCGATCGAGCCCGACCGCATGGAAGAGGTCCTGTTCGGCCGCGAAAGCCCCGATCGCGGGGTGGAGCCCGGCCTGCTCGAAGAGGCGCATGGCGGTGTGATCTATTTCGACGAGGTGGCGGACATGCCGCCGGGCACGCAATCCAAGATCCTGCGCGTCCTTGTCGATCAGCAGTTCCTTCGGGTCGGCGGATCCGACAAGGTGCGTGTCGATCTGCGGTTCATTTCATCGACCTCCCGTGATCTTGAAGCGGAGATCGCCGCCGGGCGTTTCCGCGAAGAACTCTATCACCGGCTCAACGTGGTGCCGATCACCGTGCCGAGCCTCGAGGAACGGCGCGAGGACATCCCCGTGCTGGCCGAGCATTTCATTGCCGACTTCAACCGCACCCAGGGTCTGCCCCTGCGCGCGCTTTCGGATGAGGCCGTGGCCCTGATGCAGACCATGGCATGGCCGGGAAATGTGCGGCAGCTCAGGAACGTGATCGAGCGGCTGCTCATTCTGGGCGAGCCGTCGGGCGAGATCGAGGCGCGTGAGTTGCCCGGCGAGAGCCTGGGCGAGGCCGATGACGATCGCGTGGTCCTGCCGGGTGTCTTGGCCACCTTGCCGCTGCGCGAGGCGCGCGAGGCGTTTGAACGCGAATACCTGCTCACCCAGATCAACCGTTTCGGTGGCAACATAAGCCGCACCGCGCAATTCGTCGGCATGGAGCGCAGCGCGCTTCACCGCAAGCTCAAGTCGCTGGGCGTGGTGACAACGAACAAGTCCGGGGCACGCATCGCCACCATGACCGGGGAACAGGAGTGATCGGTTTTCGACCTGTCCGGTAACATGATCCGGCCGAAAAACCGATCCCATTCAAAAAAAGAAGACCGACCCACCTCTTCAGGGGGCCGGTCGAGGTGAGGAACGGAGGGACGACCTCGTTCCCCTCAGGTTATTCAGGTCACGTTTCTGAAGTTCCAGCCACCGGGGAAGAGGCGCCATTTTCCGCCACCCACAAAGGCCAGTGTCACCACGGCGGCGAGGGCGATCAGGCGGTCAGGCGACCAGGCCAGTGTCAAAAACGCCTCCATCGGGGCGTCATGGCGCAGGACGACGCTACCCGTGCAAAGAACGAATCCGATGAGGCCGACAATGCGGCTGCGGATACCGGCGATCAACCACAGCGCGATTATGAACAGCAAAAGCGCCGCCGCTTCATCCTGCCACCCGACGCTGCCATGGAAATGGCTCGGAAACGCCTTTGCCAGCCATTCGGGATGCGGCCAGTACTTGTATTGTGCGACGTGGGCTAGAAAAAAGATCGCAAGGTAGAAGCGACTGAGCAACCCCGCGATGGGTGTAAGTTGATTCATGACATGCCTCGACTGCGTTTGTTGCCGTTTTTTTAATCATGCAGTCTGCGCGAGGTTGACTCAACTCACAATTGTGCAACTCCGATCGTGCGAATCATGCAATTGCGTCATCCGTTCCTATTCGGCCTCCTCGATTTTCTTCAGGCTTCGGATGATCCAATCAACCGTCGCCCTGATTTCTGGGTCGTCACTGCGGCTTTCGTGATGAATGACAAACAGGTCGACCGTCACCGCCAGATCTTCGACATCGAGTTCTTTCAATCCGGGCGCATTCCGGGCCACCGCCCTTGGCAGCGGGCCGGCAAGACCCAGGATCTGCATCGCCCGGACCGCCTGATCGAAACTGTCGGTTTTCAGGGACGGCGCACACCCGAAAATGCGCTGCGCTTCTTTGATATGGGCAGCGGCGAACTTGTCTATGAGCGTGATCCACCCTCCGCCCATTTCCCAGCTTTCGGGGGCGTAGAGCGCATAGTCAAAGGTCGCACAGCGCCGCACCTTGAAACGCCCGGCAGAGGGCGGGTGAAACGCGATGACGATGTCATTCAATCCCAGGCCTTCTGCATTGACGCGCCGTTCGAACGCGGGCAACACCTGCGGCCTTTTTTCGGCAAGATCGGGGCATTGGGGGATCAGGACGTGCGCAATGATCGACGTCGGCCCGGCGATCTTGACCTCACGTTTCGCATCCGGGTTCGCCTGGTTCTGGGTAAGGCGTCGCAACTCGTTCGCGAGCATCCCCTCGGCGTTCTCGAACGCTTCGATCAAGTTCATCAGGCTGGGATTGAGCCGCCAGTTTCCATCCGATTTCACGAAAGGATAGAATCCGAGCACTTCGCGCAGCCGCGAGACCTGGCGCGACACGGTCGAGGGCGTCACCCCGAGCACGCGCGCCGCCTCGGCCATGGAGCCGCTGCGATGCACCGCAAGTACGGTCCGCAATTCGTCGAAGATGGCCGGTATCGGCTGGGAGAGGTTGAACTGTTTCATCAGGCCGCGCTTGTTTCCTTTCGGGTGCTCGCTAAAAGGTATGCAATGCTTACCTTTTGTGGTCGCTGGTGCGTATGTGTGGAAAACAGGGACGATTACAAATGCGGCACATTAATGGCCGCTATGACCTGTGGCGGCACCTGATCGGTGCGGAAGAGGCGGGCAAGAAGATTTGCCTGCAATCTCAGCCTGGTGCCACGCGCTCCTGCACATTCACAAGTCGCATTTACAGGTGCCTGCTCGGCTATGAATGTTTGCAGAGCCTTGTCGACTCTCTTATTGATGTTGCAATCCTGCCACTACAGGCGCCGCTTGTCCAGCGCAGTCGTGACCTCGATCACTCGCGATTGACCACCTGGAAGGCGCCGCCGCCATGCCGGATCACGCAGGCCCTTGGTGACAGGCGTTTGGGCATCTCGGTGGTGATCGCAGGGCGCACCGATTGCGCCACCTCGCGTGGGCAGGGCGGCAGGTTGATCCTCGAATAGCCCCTGTCTTGCATGCAAAGCGCCGCCACGCGGTTGCGCAAGCCCAGGTTGGCATCCTCGGTGACGACACGCGACGGCGTCATGTACCCGGGCGTCACATGGCATTTGCCCTTCTTGGGACAGACCTTGCGCCCGGGCACCCATTCGCCCGGGATCACCCGGCTGACGTTGCGCACCGGCACTTCGCGCTCGGCCTTGAGCGTGCAGGCGACCTCGTCGCGCTCGACCGCGTTCAGGCTGACCCCGGGCTTGTAATAAAGACCCATGGGGCCACACCCGGTCAGCAGGACAGTCGCGATCAGTGCCAATCTCTTCATCCGGGGACCCGTTGAACCTGTTACATTACTCGCAAGCCTAGCGTGCAATGATCCATCTGACAAAGCAATTGACCACCGCTGTGCCATCTGCCATGCAAACCCCTGCAACAAGGGGATTGCAGGCCATGAAGGTCATCATTTGCGGGGCCGGACAGGTCGGCTGGCAGATCGCGCGGCATCTTTCAGGCGAAAAGAACGACGTGACCGTGGTCGACAACAACCCCGACCTGGTACGCCGGGCCACCGATACGCTCGATGTGCAAGGCATTGCCGGTTTCGCGTCTTATCCCGACATTCTGGAGCGCGCCGGCGCGCGCGACGCCGACATGATCATCGCCGCGACCTATTCGGACGAGGTCAACATGGTCACCTGTCAGGTGGCACATTCGGTGTTTGCCATCCCGCGCAAGATCGCGCGGCTGCGCGCACAGAGTTACCTGACGGCGATCTATTCGGATCTTTATCGCCGCGACCACTTGCCCATCGACGTGGTGATCAGCCCGGAACGCGAGGTGGCCGAGGCCGCACTCAACCGGCTGCATGCTCCGGCCGCGTTCGACACCGAGAATTTTCTCGGTGGACGGGCCAAGATCCTCGGAATCTCGATCGATGAGGATTGCCCGGTACTGAACACGCCGCTTCGGCAACTGACCGATCTCTTCTCGACCCTCAAGGTGATCGTCGTCGGCATTCGTCGCAAGGGCCGGTTGTTCGCGCCGGAGGCGGGCGATCAGATCTTCGCTGGCGATGCGTGTTACCTCTGTGTCGCGACCGAGGATGTCGCGCGCACGCTCGACGTGTTCGGCAAGACCAACACCAAGCCAGAACGCGTGGTCATCGTGGGCGGCGGCAATGTCGGTCTGGCCGTGGCATCGGCCCTTGAATCGAACGAAGAGCGGATCCGCGCGAAAATGATCGAGAAAAGCCGCAGCGTCGCGGAGCGCGCGGCCGACATACTCGAGCGCACCATCGTGCTGCATGGCGACGGGCTCGACCCGGTGCTGCTGAACGAGGCCGGCGTGGATCGGGCCAACGCGGTTCTCTGCCTGACCGATGATGACAAGACCAACCTTCTTGCCGCGGTACGCGCCAAGTCCGAGGGCTGCCCGATGGCGATCGCGTTGATCAATGATCCCTCGTTGGTGCCCTTGATGGAACCCATGGGAATCGACGCCTATATCAACCCGCGCACCACCACCGTGTCGTCGATCCTGCGCCATATCCGTCACGGGCGCGTGCGCGGGGTCTATTCCATCGGGGATGCCGAGGCCGAAGTGATCGAGGCCGAAGTCCTGTCCACGTCGCCGATCACCGGGCTGACCGTGCGCGATATCGACTTTCCCGAAGGCGTGCTGATCGGCGCAGTGCTCAAACCCGGCAACAAGCTGATGAAACCCACGGGCCACATGCGGATAGACGAAGGTGACGTCATCGTGATCTTCGCCATGTCCAAGGATGTCCCCGAGGTCGAACGGCTGTTGCAGGTCTCGATCGACTTTTTCTGAGCCGATGAACCGCCTTCGCAACATTCCGCTGTTCCTCGCGCTCTGGGGCGTCATGGCGGCGTCGATGTATGTTCCGGCCATTCACGGGCTGGTCAACGAGCGCTTTGCCGAGGCGCGAGCGTTCTTTTATTCCGGTACGCTCGGGCTTTTCCTTGTGGCGCTGATCGCCATCACGCGGAGTGGACGGCGCCCGCGCAAGCGGGGCGGGTTGGGCGAGCTCTTGGCGCTGTTCGGGGCGTTCACGCTGTTACCGGTTTTCCTTGCACTGCCGCTATACGAGGGACTGGGCACCACCAGTTATGTCAACGCCTATTTCGAAATGGTCTCGTCGCTGACCACGACCGGCGCAACCCTGTTTGCCCCTGCGCGTTTGTCGGACACGATGCACCTCTGGCGGGCCCAGGTCGGCTGGATGGGCGGTTTCCTGATGTGGGTCGCGGCCGCGGCGATCCTCGCGCCACTCAATCTTGGCGGGTTCGAGATCACCACATCGGCCGAACCGGGGCAGGGAGATACCGCGCCGGACCATTATGACCGAGCCCACGCGATGCAACGCATCCTGCGCAGCACGCGGCTGCTCCTGCCAATTTATGGGGGATTGACGGCAGTGCTCTGGCTCTGCCTGGTGATCTTGGGCGACCGCCCCCTGGTGGGACTGGCCCATGCGATGTCGACCATGGCGACGAGCGGCATCTCTCCGCTGGGTGGAGTAGAGACCGCCGGTTCGGGCATGATGGGCGAGGCAGTGATCTTTCTGTTTCTGTTCTTCGCACTCAGCCGACTGACCTTTTCGTCCGATACCCTGACCTCGGCCCGGCCCGGCCTGTTGAGTGATCCGGAATTCCGGCTGGGTTTGCTGATGATTGTCGGCGTGCCGCTGGTCCTGTTCCTGCGACACTGGATCGGTGCCTTCGATTTCGACGACGTCGAGGATCTTGCCGCGGCGGCCCGCGCACTTTGGGGCGGGGTCTTCACGGTATTGTCGTTCCTGTCCACCACCGGATTCGAAAGTGCGGCCTGGGGCGATGCACGCGACTGGTCCGGTCTCGGCACGCCCGGGCTGATCCTTCTGGGGCTCTCGCTCATCGGTGGCGGGGTCGCGACGACAGCAGGCGGGGTCAAGCTGCTGCGGATCTATGCACTTTATCTCAACGGCCTGCGCGAGATGGAGCGGCTTGCCCACCCCAACTCGGTCGGGCGCGCCTCGAGCCACAGCCGGCGGCTGCGCCGAAAGGGGGCGTTTGTCGCATGGGTCTTTTTCATGCTGTTTGCACTTTCGCTGGCCACGGTCATCGGGCTGATGTCGCTCGTCGGGGCGAGTTTCGAACAGGCAACGGTACTTGCCATTGCGACGCTGTCGACCACGGGGCCGCTGATCGAGGCGGCAGCGGAAACATCCATCGTTCTGGCCGATCTGAGCACGACGGGCAAGATGATCCTGTCGGCGGCGATGGTCCTGGGGCGTCTTGAAATGCTGGCGATCATCGCCTTGATCAACCCCGCATTGTGGCGCGATTGACGCGCCGTGCGCGGCGATCTCTTTCCGGCTTGACAATTAGCTCTGGAAACTCCCCCTTGGCCGCGACATACTCGGGTGCAACCAAACAAGGTGCCGCAGAGGGGTGCCGGGCAAGAACAAAGGCATTTGACACATGGCTTCAGACAGACAGAACCTGCAAGACGCGTTCCTCAACCATGTCCGCAAGACCAAGGTTCCCGTGACGATTTTCCTGATCAATGGCGTGAAGCTCCAGGGTGTGATCACCTGGTTCGACAATTTCTGCGTGCTGTTGCGCCGCGACGGACAGTCACAACTGGTCTACAAGCATGCGATCTCGACCATCATGCCGGCCCAGCCGATCAACCTCTACGACGGTGAAGACGCCTCCGGCTCATGAGCGCTGAGACCGACGGCGACACCCATGAGACCCAGGCCCGACTGACACGGGCGTGGGTTCTGCATCCCGACATTCGTAGTGATCCGAAACCCGCCCACGGGCGCCGCGATCCGGCGCGTGCGCTCGAGGAAGCCGTGTCGCTGGCCGAGGCGCTGCCCGGGCTGGAGGTCGTGGGGCAGGAGGTCGTGCGACTGCCCCGGCCGCATCCGGGCCTGTTGTTCGGCACCGGCAAGATCGAGGAACTCAAGGCGCGGATCGAGGCGGCCGAGGTCGAGCTGGTGCTGGTCGACGGGCCGGTTTCGCCCGTCCAGCAGCGCAACCTCGAAAAGAAATGGGGGGTCAAGCTGCTGGACCGCACCGGGCTCATCCTCGAGATATTTTCCGACCGCGCCGCCACACGCGAAGGCGTGCTGCAGGTCGAGATGGCCGCGCTTTCCTATCAGCGCACGCGGCTGGTCCGGGCCTGGACCCACCTTGAGCGTCAGCGCGGCGGGCTGGGATTCGTCGGCGGCCCCGGCGAGACCCAGATCGAGGCCGACCGCCGCGCCATCGACGAACAGCTCGTCCGGCTGCGCCGCCAACTGGCCAAGGTGGTCAAGACCCGCGACTTGCACCGCAAGGCCCGCGCCAAGGTGCCCTATCCCATCGTGGCGCTCGTGGGCTATACCAACGCCGGAAAATCGACGCTTTTCAACCGCCTGACCGGGTCGGATGTCATGGTCAAGGACATGCTCTTTGCGACGCTCGACCCGACCATGCGCCGGGTGCAGCTGCCCGATGGGGGACCCGAGGTGATCCTGTCGGACACGGTGGGGTTCATCTCGGACCTGCCGACCGAACTGGTCGCGGCCTTCCGCGCCACGCTGGAGGAGGTGCTGGCGGCCGATCTCATCGTGCATGTGCGCGACATCTCGCATCCCGAGACGCGGGAGCAGGCCGAGGATGTGGAGGCGATCCTGGCCTCGCTGGGGGTGGCACGGGAGACGCCGCAGATCGAGGTCTGGAACAAGATCGACCTGCTGGACGAAGGGGCGCGGACGGCGGCGGTGAATGCGGCGGCGCGGGATGAGAATGTTGTGGCTTTATCGGCGGTTACGGGGCAGGGGGTCGAGGATTTGCTGGCCCGCATCGCGGAGCGGCTGGGCGGGGTGCGCCATGAAAGCCGGGTTGTCCTGCCTTTTTCACAAGGCCGAAAACGCGCGTGGCTGCACGCGGAAGGCGTTGTCGAGCACGAGGAAGAAACCGAGGATGGCCATGCCCTGACCCTGCTCTGGACCGACCGGCAGGAACAACGCTTCCGCGATCTCTAGGGGGCACCGCCCGCACAGGTTAACGACCCGACAGCCCCGGATTTCAGGGGGGTGACATCCGGCTGCCCCCCGGCTGTCCCCCGGCTGCCGGGGAAAACGGCGATGGTTTACCGTTTGTCAGGTTAATGGGGCGTTCGGTGGGGGTGGGGATGGAATTGTGTGCGCGTCATTCCTGCTTGGTTTAGCGCGTGTTGCATCGGAACGGAATCAAGCCAACCCGCCCCGGCCTTGAACCGGGGCGGGAGTTACCAATCAAGCGCAACACGCCCTAGGTTCGAAGCGAAGGGTCTATTCTGGACATTGTCCCCACTTCAATATGCAGTGACGAGGCCCGGTTAAACGCTGGCCTCCAAGCCAGCAAAACATTCAAGAATACACGGTTCTAGTGACTACCTTGTTCTACGCTCTATCGCGAACCTGAGCTAACCTGTAGGCTGGTCCCATTTTAAGAAGGATGCATCGTTGTCTGGAAGAAAGAACCACCATGTGCCCCAGCTTTTGCAAAAAGGATTCGGAAACGAGAAGAAGAAATCTGTCCAAGTCTGGGTTTATAGAAAGGATAAGCTGCCTTTTCCCACGTCCACAGCGAACTTTGGAGCAGAGCGAGACTTTTACATCGAAGGCGAAGACCGTCTTGTCGATGATCTAATCACTGAATTCGAGGGCGAGATAGGCAACTTCATCCAGTCTATGAAAAGCGGTGACCAGCAAGCCCTTGAGGATCGGTCGACAATTGCCTCAATTTTGGCTCATCTTGAAATGCGATCAAAATTTTTACGTGAAGAGATGATGTTTGTCTCCAACGTGCTTTTTGAGGAGCTAAGGCTTTATCTTAGAAAACCGCAAAACATGCTTCGCTATCTGCGTAGTGCCGCCGCAAATAATCCTGAGGTAATCCAAAATGGCATTGACGAACTAGGGCTGAATGACGAGCAGCGCATACTTGCCAATGCTTGGGTGGAAGCAAATCTTGACCGGTTCCTCGAGGATAATTCAACGCAGTTTATGGCAAAGTTTCAGCCCTTCCTTGGTATTTTGATCGACCGTTTGGGAGAGGCCGTCAAAGGAGGCCACTTGAAAGCGCTGCGAAAAGATGTGCGAGAAATAGGTCGACGCAAAGCGTATCTCGAGCTTTCGTATCGAATGGTGAACTTCGAAGAACCGGGGCTGATACTACCTGATACTATGGTTAGCTTTTTGAAACGCGACGGACGTGTGACGCCCTTCTTGGAAAATACTGATACAGTGGAGGAGATTTACCTTCCTTTGACATCACATAAGGCTCTGCACGGATATATGCGTGATCCGGCATGCCGGGAACTCAACACTGTGAACAGAATTCTAGCTTCGTGCGCCGGTCAGAGTTTCGTTGCCCAAGAAAACGACGTCAAATTTCGCGCCCTAACATCGCGGATTGGGAAAAACGCCCAAATGATTTCCAAGGCGGAATTGCGTAAGGTCATACGTACCGTCATTCCCGTAGGCTAGAGCAGTTGAAGCTTCGCGACTGTCACCAGTTACCACCCGCTGACCCCGCCCGGGCTGCTTGCAGCCCGGGCAGCGCCCGACCCGCCCCATGGGCGGGCGCTTCTCGCCCACCCCGGGTCGGGCGCTGCCCTTTCGTTGGGTGTCGGGCGAGGCTGTTCGGTGCAGCATTTCTTACCTCACTCCCCCCTCGGCACCAACCGCGTCACGCCGACCGAGGCGGCGCGGGCCAGATCCGTGTCGAGCGACATGGGGATGTATTCGCCGCGCCGCCATAGAGTGGCCATGTCGTCGTAGTGCCGGCTCAGGACGTGGCCGGACTGGCCCGTGGAGATGATGAACACCGAACTGTCGGGATCGGCGAAATCGTAGACTCCGCGAAAGCCCGCGCCGTGGACGTTGCGGAACGGGTTGGCGCCTTTCCCGGCGGTCATCGCGCGGTTGAGGGTGTTGTCGCCGCCGCTCGTCGATTGGCGGATGTTGACGAAATAGCGCAGGAGCGGCACCTCGCCCAGCACGGGGTGATCATGCGTGGCCTGGTGCAGGTCGCCCCAGGCCAGCGATTCGAGCGAGGTGCCTTGCGTCTCGGCCAGCCATGTCAGCGCGTCGTCGAGCGCCATGCGCGCGATGTCGGAACAGGTCTCCTGCCGGCTCGAATGGATTACGTCGCACCAGGCCGCGGCGCCATCCACGTCGCGAAAGACGCGCTCGATGAAGAGCGGCTCGACATGGGTGAATTCATCGGCCAGCGGCCCGAGCTCGTCACGGATGAGCCGTTCCTGCAGGGCGCGCATCCAGGCCATGTAGATGAGCGGTTCGGGGAGGTATTCGTTCATCTCGCCGTTCCAGTCGGCCAGCAGGTCGAGCGCCACCTTGCGGCGGCGTTCGGTGGAGCCTTCGGGTGCGGCTTCGCCGGTGAACCACAGGTCCTTGCCGACAAGCGGCAGGAGGGTGCGGGCGGTGACGCTCACGGTGTCGAGCTGGGCCTCGACGAAGCTGTCGCGGCTGTGGACCTGGCGCAGTTGCATGAGGCGGGTCCAGCGTTGCACGCGCTGCGTGTCGCCCCAGTCGTGGCTGACATGCAAGGGGAAGGGGCGTTCCAGGAGCTTGTTGTTGGTGTTGCCGACGATGCCACCCTCGGGGGCGATGAATTCGGGGTTGGCGTCGTAGTTGAGCCGCCCCTGCCAGCGGTTCTGCGGCTCGGCGCCGAGGGCGGGCATGCGGCCCTGGCTGTCGTGGTCGGCGTCGCGGCGGGGCATGGCGCCCACGGTCTTCATCGCCACGTTGAGGCGGTCGGCAAAGATCAGGTTCTGCGAGGGGGCCACGTATTTCTCGCCCGCTTCGATCGCCTCGGAGATGCTGCGCGCCCGCATCAGGCCGATGCCCGCGCTCATCGTCGTGTCCTCGTCGTCGAGCGCGGTCCAGGCGACGGAGGCGACATGGCCGGGCGGCGTGATCGTGCCGAGCCCGGCGTGGGAGCCGGGCAGGACCGGGCCGTTCTCGGTCCAGCGCAGGGTCATCGTGACCGGCGCGCTGTCCTTGATCTCGATGATCGAGCGGCGGGTCTCGAAGGGTTTGAACCCGTCGGGGGTGCGATATTCCTCGGAATCGTCGGGGTTGAGTTCCTCGATCATCACGTCGAGATCGTCGAGATAGGACGAGGTCAGCCCCCATCCGAGGCGGCTGCCGCGCCCCGAGAGCACCAGCGGCACGCCGGGGATGGTGCCGCCGATCACCCCGCCGGAGCCGAGTTCCAGCCGCGCGAGGTACCAGATCGACGGCGCGGAGAAGCCCAGGTGCGGATCATTGGCCAGAAGCGTGCCGCCCGTGGCCGAGCGGCTGGGCGCCGCGGCCCAGCCGTTCGAGGCATTGGCAAGGCCCGGCCCCCGGAATGGCGAGAGCGGGCCATCGGGCCTCGCGCCGGTGTCATCGGCAATGCGCAGATCCCCGGCCCCCGGCATGATCGCGGCATATTCCGGCAGCGCCCCCACGCCGGAGCCCGGCGCATCGGGCAGGATGTCGGCCAGCCGCGCCTCGTCGGGCAGGGCCAGTGACAGGCGCGCGCGCAAGACTTCGCGGTCGAGCTGCGACATCATCTGCACCGCCATCAGCTTGATCATCGCGATCGAATCCGCAGGCTGCCAGGGCGAGACCGGCATGTCGAAGAGGAACATCTCGGGCGCGCCGCGCCCCAGGGCGTCGCGGTTGATCTCGTCGAGGCGCGCGTTGACCCCGTCGGCATAGGCTTCCAGCGCGGCCAGCGTATCGGCATCCTGAGCCGCGACCGAAGATCGCGCAAGGCGGTAAAGATCGAACCGGCGCATGAGCTTGTCGATGTCGAGGGTGCGCGCGCCGAACACTTCCGAAAGGCGCCCCTGCGCGGTGCGGCGCATCACCATCATCTGCCACAGCCGGTCCTGGGCATGGGCATAGCCCAGCCCGTAGAACACCCCGGCGTCATCGTCGGAAAAGACATGCGGCACATTGGAATGATCGCGCACGATCTCGACCGGCGTGTCGAGGCGCTCGACCCTGAGCCGCTTGTCATAATCGGGGAGCGACCGCGCGGCGAAGTAATAGACCGCCCCCACCGCCAGCACGGCCAGGACCAGGACCGCCACCGTGATCCGCATCAACCATCGAAATACCCGCGCCATTGATCGACTGCCCTGTTCCTGCCTGTCCTGTCGGCCCAGCTGTGCGCCCGGAGCCTCCTGTCAAAGCCCCTTGCCATTCCGCGCCGTGCCAGACAAACCTTAAGTGGAATGAAGGCAAGGGGAAAGACATGGCAAAGCTGGCATTTCTTGGATTGGGCGTGATGGGCTATCCGATGGCGGGGCATCTGCGCGCCAAGGGGCACGAGGTCACGGTCTATAACCGCACCGCGGCCAAGGCCGCCGCCTGGGTCGAGGCGCATGGCGGCGCCGCGGCCGCAACCCCGCGCGAGGCCGCGGAAGGGGCCGAGTTCGTGATGGCCTGCGTCGGCAACGACGACGATCTGCGCGCCGTCTGTCTCGGGCCGGAGGGGGCCTTTGCGGGCATGGACAAGGGCGCGATCTTCGTCGATCACACCACCGTTTCCGCCGCCGTCACCGGCGAGCTTTACGCGGCCACCCGCGAGATCGGGGTCAGTTTCGTGGACGCGCCGGTGTCGGGCGGGCAGGCGGGGGCCGAGAATGGCGTGCTCTCGATCATGTGCGGTGGCGACAAGGTGGCATTCGAGGCCGCCGAGCCGGTGATGGCCGCCTATGGCCGTTCGATCAAGCGCCTGGGCGAAAGCGGCGCGGGGCAGCTCACCAAGATGGTCAACCAGATCTGTATCGCGGGGCTTGTTCAGGGCTTGGCCGAGGGGCTGCATTTCGCGCAAAAGGCCGGGCTTGACGGCAAGGCGGTGGTCGATGTGATCAAGGGCGGTGCCGCCGGAAGCTGGCAGATGGAGAACCGTCATGGAACCATGCTCGACGACGAGTTCGACCACGGGTTTGCCGTCGACTGGATGCGCAAGGATCTGGGCATCTGCCTTTCCACCGCAGATGAAAACGGCGCGTCGTTGCCGGTCACGGCGCTGGTCGATCAGTTCTACAAGGACGTCCAGAAGATGGGCGGCGGGCGCTGGGATACCTCGTCGCTGATCAGGCGGCTGACGGCCATGGGCTGACGCGCCCGGCGCGGGCGAGGGCGCGGGCGACATGACCTGGAACCTCTTTTCACAAATCGCCATTGGATCGGGACTCGTGATCGTCTCGGTCCTGTTGTCGGCGGCGATCTTCATGGGCCTCGAAATCCTCGTGGCCCGTGCACATCGCTGGCTGATCCGCCGCCCGCACCTGCCCAAGCTGATTTTCGTGCTGCTGGCGGCGGTCATCGCCGCGCTCGGGATGATCACGGTCAGCGTCTGGGTCTGGGCGCTGGCCTTTCTCTGGCTGGACATCTTCAGCACGCTTGAGGCGGCGCTCTATTTCTCGCTGGTCTGTTTCACGACGCTGGGCTTTGGCGACGTGATCCTGCCCCACGATTGGCGAATCCTGTCGGGCATGACGGCGGCCAACGGGTTTCTCAACATCGGGATGATGTCGGCCATCGTGATCGAGACCCTGCGCCTCGTGCGCAAGAACCAGCTCGACTCATGACCGTTCAATGCGTGTTGGTGTTGGAAAAGAGCTGGATCACCACGATCCCCGCGACGATCATGCCGATCCCCAGAACCGCGGGCAGGTCGAGCCTTTGTTGAAAGACGACAAAGCCGATCATCGCGATGAACACGATCCCCAGCCCCGACCATATGGCATAGACCAGCCCCACCGGCATGAACTTGAGCGCCAGCGCCATGAACCAGAACGACGTGCCATAGGCCAGAACCACAACGATCGACGGTGCAAGCCGGCTGAATTGCTGGCTCGCCTGCAGGGCGGTCGTGCCGATGGTTTCGGTCAGGATGGCGATAACCAGGTAGATATAGGCAAGATGCATGACGGGCTCTTTCGCAGGGAAACCGTGGGCAGGACTGCCCCGGATGTGCCACAAGCAAGTCGCCCGGCAAAGCCCGAAACGTGGTCAAATCTTGAGCAGGCGAGCGAATTTCCAATTGTATACCATCGCACACATTGACGAAGCGTCCCGGTTGGGATACCGCAACGGGCAATAAGGGCAGACCCGCCCGTGCTGACCTCAAAGAGGAGAGATGACCCATGGCCGACAAGACCCCCGATATCATCTATACAATCGTTGACGAGGCGCCCGAGCTTGCCAGCGCCTCGCTCTTGCCGATCATCCGCACCTTCGCGGCGGCGGCCGATATCAGCGTCGGCACAAGGGATATCTCGCTGGCCGGGCGCATCCTGGCCGCCTTTCCCGACTTCCTGAACGAGGATCAGCGCCAGGGCGACGACCTGGCCTGGCTGGGCGAGTTGGTCAAAACGCCGGATGCCAACGTGATCAAGCTGCCCAACATCTCGGCCTCGACGCCGCAACTCGAAGAGGCCATCGCCGAGTTGCAGGCGCAAGGTTATGCCGTTCCCGATTATCCCGACACGCCGCAAAGCGACGCCGAAAAGGACATCCGCGCGCGCTATGACGCGATCAAGGGCTCGGCGGTCAACCCGGTCCTGCGCGAGGGCAATTCGGATCGCCGTGCCGCGAAGGCGGTCAAGGAATACGCCAAGAAATATCCCCATTCGATGGGGGACTGGTCTGCCGACAGCAAGACCACGGTCGCGGCGATGCCCGGCGACGATTTCTTTGCCAACGAGAAATCCACCACCATCACCCCCGATCAGGCCGGAGCGGCGAAAATCGTGTTCAAGGGCCGCGACGGGACCGAGGCCGTTCTCAAGGACGGGTTGCGCTATGACGCGGGGACCATCGTCGATGCGACCTTCATGTCGGTCAGGGCGCTGCGCGCCTATATCCGCAAGGAAATGGAGAACATGGAGCCGGGCGTGCTTTTCTCGGTTCACCTCAAGGCCACGATGATGAAGGTTTCGGACCCGATCATATTCGGCCATTTCGTCTCGGTCTGGCTTGAGGATTTCATCGCCAGGCACGGGGCGGGCCTCGACTGGAACCCCAGTGACGGGATCGCCGATCTGGAAAAGCAGATCGAGGGCAACGCGCAAGCGCAGGCCGATCTCAAGGCCGCGCTCGATGCGCGCCCGCCGCTCTACATGGTCAATTCCGACCGGGGCATCACCAACCTGCACGTGCCGTCGGACGTGATCATCGACGCCTCGATGCCGGCGCTGATCCGGGCGGGCGGCAAGGGCTGGGGCCCCGACGACAAGCAGGCCGACGCCAAGTGCTGCATCCCCGACAACTGCTATGCCGGGGTCTATGACGAGACGATCAGGTATTTCAAGGAGCACGGCAAGCTCGACGTGACCACCTGCGGCGCGGTGTCGAACGTGGGGCTGATGGCGCAGAAGGCCGAGGAATACGGCTCGCACCCGACCACCTTCGAAGCGCCGGCCGACGGCACGATCTCCATTGTGCTGGACACGGGCGAGGTGCTGCATTCGCATGAGGTGGAAGAGGGCGACATCTGGCGCTCCTGCACCGTCAAGAAGGCGCCGATCGAGGACTGGATCGCGCTTGGCATCCGCCGGATGAAGGCCACGGGGCTGGCCGCGTTCTGGCTCGATGCGAACCGTGCGCATGATGCCGAACTGATCAAGTATGTCGAACCCGCGCTGAAAGAGGCCGGGGTCGAGATCCCGATCATGGCCCCGCGCGAGGCCACGCGCTTTACCCTCGACAAGATGCGCGAAGGCCATGACGTGGTGACGATCACCGGCAACGTGCTGCGCGACTACCTGACCGATCTCTTCCCGATCCTGGAACTGGGCACATCGGCCAAGATGCTGTCGATCGTGTCGCTGATGCAGGGCGGCGGGCTCTTCGAGACCGGCGCGGGCGGTTCGGCACCCAAGCATGTCGAGCAACTGGTCGAGGAAAACCACCTGCGCTGGGATTCGCTGGGCGAGTTCTGCGCGCTGGGCGAGAGCTTCAAGTTTCTCGCCGACAAGGGCAATGCCCGCGCCGTGACCATCGGCGAAGCGGTCGAAGAGGCCACGCAGCGCGTGCTCGAGGAAGAGCGCAGCCCCAAACGCAAGGTCGGCCAACCCGACAACCGCGATTCGCACTACTGGTTCGCGCGCTACTGGGCCGAGGCGCTGGCAAGCCAGACCAAGGATGCCGGGCTGGCCGAGCATTTCGCGCCCATCGCCAAGGCGCTGGTGGAGAAGGAAGAGCAGATCCTTGCCGAACTGATGGCAGGGCAGGGCAAGCCGGTCGATCTGGGCGGCTATTACCACGCCGACCCGGAAAAACGCACCGCCGTGATGCGCCCGAGCAAAACGCTCAACGCGATCATCGGCTGATGATTGGCTCGGGGCGGGTCGCGCAGCATGACTGAAATCACCCGCCCGTCGCGCCAGCGACGGGCACGCGTCCGCCCGCCCCAAGGCGGGCGCGTTCCGCGCCCACCCGGTCGGCCGCGCGCCCGTCGTCGAAGCGTAGTGCAACACATGCTGAAACAAGAATGAGGCGCGTCGCCCCGGCGGCGCGCTTCTCCGTCAGGGCAGGCTGCGCTGCTCGATCCGGCGCAGCCAGAGCATCAGCGCCAGCGCCACCACGGCCAGCACGAACACGCCCTGTGCCAGCGGGGCGGATGTCCCGTCAAAGGCCAGACCGATCGGCACGGCCAGCCCCATCGACAGCACCGTCGCAAGCCCCGCGATCACCGAGGCCGCGGTGCCCGCGATATGGCCCAGCGGCTCCATCCCCATCGCGTTGAGATTGCCCAGCGTCATCCCGGCCTGAAAAAAGAGCGTCGTCTGCCAGAGCAGGAAGGACACGAAGCCCACATCCGGGGGCAACGCAAGCTGCGACAGGATCACCATGACCCCCGAGAACAGCACCTGTGCCGCGAGCATCACCGTCACCAGGAAACGCATCCCCAGACGCACCACCAGTGCGGCATTGATGAAACTGGCGCTGGCCGAGACGATGCAGACAGCGCCGAACCACCATGGAAAGCTCGCGGCGCGGTCGTAGGTTATGTCGTAGATCTGCTGCACGCTGGCGATGGTGGCGAACAGCATCGCGAAACACAGCATCTGCGCCGCGATCGTGATCCGAACCATCGGGTGGCCCAGGATCTCGCGCAGCGCCCGCAGGATCGGCCCGATCTGAAACGGACGACGCCGCTCGGGCGGCAGCGTCTCGTCGAGCCGCAGGCTCACCCAGGCCGCGCCGATCAGCGAAAACAGCACGAAGGCCACGAAGATGCCGCGCCAGCTCGAAAGCGCGATGATCCCCGCCCCCAACAAAGGCGCGATCGCCGGGACCAGCGCAAAGATCATCATCACGATCGACATCAGCCGCGCCATCAGCCGCCCGGAATAAAGGTCGCGGATCACCGCCATGCCCACCACCCGCGGCCCCGCGGCGCCCAACCCCTGCACCAGCCGGGCAGCGAGCATCAGCTCGAGGCTCTGCGCCGCCCAGGCCGCCGCCGCCCCGGTGATATAGACCGCCGCCCCGGCAATGATCACCCGCTTGCGGCCGAACGTGTCGGAAAGCGGCCCGGTGACGAACGTGCCCAGCCCCAGCCCGATCACGAACGCGGTCAGGATGAGCTGGGCATTGTTGGGGGTTTCGGGGGAGAGTTCCGCCCCGATCTGTGGCAGGGCGGGCAGCATCGCGTCGATGGAAAAGGCAACGGTGGCGAACAGCATCGCCATGAGCGCGACAAACTCGGCCCTTGCCATGGCAAACCGTGGCGGGCTTTCAGCCTCTGGGGGAAGGGGGGCCAGACTGTCGCTCATCCCGGCGCATTAGCACGCCCATCACCCCGCGGCCAGATGGCACTTGCACAATTCTGAGTAAATTAGTAAGCAATCGCCGCAATACCTGACAAAAGGAATCAGTTATGCGGAAAGTTCTCGCTCCCACCTCCACACTTGCCGCCCTTGCCCTGATGCTCGGCGCCACGGCGCAAGCCGACACGGTCGCACTCGACAACGGTCAGATGACGTATGAAATCTTCGAGCACAGCGTCGGCCATGTCGATCTGGCGACCTGCCCCGAGGGGTTCGACAACGACAAGGTGTTCTGCCGTCTGACCGTCGCCGAGGAGCGCGCGCATGTGTTCGCCTTCGCTTTCGAAGGCGACCAGCTGCTGCAGGCGATCCGCTCCTATGAATTCGACGAGGAATTCCTGAACTTCTGAAGAACCGGCCCACCCCGCGCGTCCCTGGCCGCCGGCCGGGGGCGCGTGCCGTTCAGGTTCCGGTCGCGATCTGCGCGGCGATATCGTCGATGACCTTTTGCCAAAGCTCGACCGGCTGCGCCCCGGGCACCGCGTGCTGGCCCGCGACGATGAAGGTCGGCACCGCCGTGACCCCCATCTCGCGCGCGCCGGTATCGCGGGCGAGAATCTCGTCGCGGTCGGCTTCGCTCTGCAGGAGCTTGAGGATCACCGCCGCATCGAGCCCCGCGGCATCGGCAATGTCGGCCAGAACCTCGTGATCCGCGATATCGCGCCCATCCTGGAAATAGGCGTGAAAGAGTGCTGCGACCACCGGCGTCTGCCGCCCCTCGATACCGGCCCAGTGGATCAGGCGATGCGCATCGAGCGTGTTGGGCGTGCGCGCGATCTTGTCGAACGCGATGTCGAGCCCGGCCTCCTGCGCCCGCGCAACCACCGGCATGTAGGCTTCAAACGCCGCTTCCTTGCCGCCGAACTTGGTTTCGAGATAGCTCCGCCGGTCCATGCCCTCGGGCGGCATGTCGGGGTTGAGCTGATAGGGGTGCCATTCGACCGTGAACGGATGGTCCGGCCGGCTTTCGAGTGCGCGGTCGAGCAGCGTCTTGCCAATGTAACACCACGGGCAGATCGGGTCGGAGAAGATGTCAAGCTTGACCATGTTGCGCCTCGTATAGCTGTTTCAGCGCCTGGCGCTGGAGTTTTCCGTTCGGATTGCGGGGCAGGGCGTCGACATGCACGAAGAGGCGCGGCTGCTTGTATCGCGCAAGCCTTTCCTTTGCATACGCTGCCAGTGCGTCGGCGTCCAGCGGGGCCTCGGACGTGTAGAACGCCGCGATCACCCTTGCATCGGCCTTGACCTCGACATCGGTAACGCCGATCTCGCTCAGGCCCGGGAAGTCGTGGAACGCCGCCTCCACTTCGAGCGGCGAGACGCGATAGCCGCCGGCGTTCATCATGTCATCGACCCGCGCATGATACTCGATCTGGAAATCCTCGCCCATCGCGCCGTGATCGCCGGTCAGGAACCATTCGCCGCGAAACCGCGCGGCGGTTTCCTCTTCGGCCCCGAGATAGCCCAGCATCAGCCCCGGGTCACGCCTCGACACCGCGATGGTGCCATCCTCGCCCAGCGGCACCGGTTCGCCCGCCTCGTCGACAATGGCCACCCTTCGCCCCTCTTGCGGCCGCCCCAGCGTGCCGGGCCGCGCCGGGCAGGTCGGGCTGGCCGAGATGAAGGTCGAGCATTCCGACATGCCGAACGCCTCGTAGAGCATCGTGCCCGTCGCCGCGTTCCACGCCTCGCGGATCGCCTCGGAGAGCTTTTCCCCCGCGCTCAGCCCGTGGCGCAGGCGGGGCAGGTCAAGCTTCGCGTTCTGGCTTAATATCTTGCGGTAAACCCCCGGGGCAGCTGCAAAAATCGTCGCATCATGGCGCCTGAGCAAGAGCGGGATCATCCCGGGCGCGGTGCCCGGCTCGGGGATGAGCGCGGTCGCGCCCACGCTCCACGGGTCCATCAAGCCGGTGCCCAGCGTATAGGTCCAGTTGAACGCACCCGCATGACAGAGCCGGTCGCCTTCGCCGAGGCCATACCAGCCCTCGTGCATCATCTGCCGCGCCCAGATCGCGCGATGCGCGTGGCAAACCGCGCGCGGCTGGCCCGATGTGCCCGAGGTGAAGATGACATAGGCCAGCCGGTCGGGATCGCCCATCTCGTAGTCGCAGGGTGCCAGATCGCGCATCGCGGCGAGGTCATCCTGCCCGATCACCGGCACGCCCGGCGCGTCGGGGCAGGCGATGCCGTCGCCGCGCAGGATCGCCGCAGGTTTCAGCGTGTCGATCATCGCCGCCACCTCGCGCGCGGTGAGTTGCGACGAACTTGGAACCGGCACGCAGCCCACCGCCATCGCCCCCAGGTAGGCGATGGGAAACTCCACCGTGTTTCCCAGCCGCATCAGCACGACATCGCCCGGCTTCAGCCCGGCCTGCAGAAGCCCCGTTCCGGTGCCGCGCACCGCCCGCCCAAGCCGCGCGTAAGACCAGCGCTCGGCCGGCGCCGGGCCCAGAACCGCGAGCGCGATCTTGTCGGGCAGATCGGCGGCCCGGCCCAGCACATGGGCGGTGAAATTGAACGGGTCGGGGCAGGGGGTGAACGGCCCCTCGTCATAGATCGAGCGCATGGCGTGTTGCTACGCCCGGACCGGAAGAGTTGCAAGCGCACGTGGCCGGCACATCACTCCTGCCACCACCAGACATCGGGCATGAACCAATAGCCATCGCCATAGACCGGGAGCCGCTCGGGATAGCGCAGTTGCCGGGCATGGGCGATCCGCCCGATCCCGAACTCATAGGTCGGAATCACGTAGCGCCCCGCCATCAGCACGCGGTCGAGCGCGCGCACCGCGGCGGTGAACTCGGCCTCGTCCGCGGTTTCCAGCATCCGCTCGATCATCGCGTCGATGGCGGGCGATTTCACCCCCATGAGGTTGCGCGACCCGGGCTGATCGGCCGCGTCACTGCCCCAATAGGCGCGTTGTTCGTTGCCCGGCGAAAGCGAGAACTCGCGCCTGAAATCGGTCATGTCGAAATCGAAGGTCTGAACCCGGGAGAAATACTGCGCATTGTCCACCACGTCGAGCATGGCGCGCACCCCGATCCGTTCCAGCGCACGGATGAAGATGTTGGCGAAGGCCTGTTTCTCGGTCGACCCCTGCGGCAGCAGGATCGAGAATTCCAGCGGCCGCCCCGACGCGTCGCGCATCACCCCCTGATCGGCCTCGTAGCCCGCCTCCTGCAAGAGCCGCATCGCCGCGCGCAGGTTCTTGCGGTTGCGCGCCGTGCCGTCCGAAACCGGCAGCGCATAGCCTTCGAGCGCCCCGGGCGGCAGCGTGTCGGCAAAGGGGATCAACAGATCGCGCACCCGCCCCTCGGCCGGGCCGGGCCGCATCCCCAGTTCGGTGCCCGAGAAATAGGAGGTGATCCGCTCTTGCCGGCCGCCGGTGATCGCGTCGTTCATGTATTCGAAGTTGAAGGCATGGATCATCGCCGCCCGCACCCGCCAGTCGTCAAACGGCGCACGGCGCGCGTTCATCACGAAGCCGGTCATCCCCGAAGGCTTGCCGCTGGGGATCTCGGATTTGACCACGTCGCCCGACCGAACGGCCCGAAAGTCATAGGCACTTTGCCATTTCTCGGCATTGGTTTCGCGATAGACGGTCAGTTCGCCGGCCTTGAACGCCTCGAACATGACCGCCGCATCCCCGTAGAATTCGATGCGGATCTCGTCGAGATTGGCCCGCCCCTGCATCAGCGGAAGATCGCGGCCCCAGTAGTCGCGATCGCGCCGCATCACCACGTTGCGCCCCGGCTCGAAACTGTCGATCACGTAAGGCCCGGTACCGATGGGCACGGTGTCGAGGCCGGAATCGGTGAAATCGCGGTCCTCCCATTGGGCCTTTTTCAGGATCGGGCGCAGCCCCGCGATCAGCGGCAACTCGCGATCCTCGGTATTGAAGGTCAGGCGCACGCTGCGCGGGCCGGTCTGTTCCATGCTTTCGACCTTGGTCCAGAAGCTCAGGTAGATGGGGTGCCCCTGCGTTCCCAGCGTTTCGAAACTCCAGATCACATCCTCGACCGTCACCGGGCTTCCGTCAGAGAATCGGGCCTCCTCGCGCAGGGTGAATTCCACCCAGTTTCGATTCGGGCCGGTCTCGACCGATTCGGCCAGGAGCCCGTAAAGCGCGAAGGGCTCGTCCCAGTTGCGCCCCATCAGCCCTTCGTATCCCAGAAATCGCAACTGCCAGGGCGCGGTGCCTTTCAGGATGAACGGGTTGAGACTGTCGAAGCCGCCGGTATTGCCGGTGACGATGCGCCCGCCCCGGGGCGCATCCGGGTCGGCATAGGGCAGCGACACAAAATCCGGTGGCAGGCCCGGATCGCCATACATAGATATCCCGTGCCGTGGGTCCGCCCGCGCCATGAGCGCAAGGAAAAGACAGCCGAGAATCGTCGCCCCAAACACCGTTTTCCGGATCGTGAGGGGGAAATAATCTGATCCCATTTTTTCAACAATCCCGCGCTGCCCATGTTTTGCTGGCGGTCAGGCTAACGGGGGTTTCACGTGTTATCAAACTTTTAGCTTGGACAAGCGCTCCAAATTGCTTATAAAGAGGGCACTGCTCGATAGGTTTCTTGCCTGTATGAAACCTGCCTCAATAACTGGACGCCGGCCTTGTGCCGGCGTTTTTTTTTGCGCGGAACCCTGCCGCTCGGGGCGCGTTTTCCCCCGCTTCATGAAAGCGTATCCGATCCGTGTTATGGTTGACCTCCGGTCACGCACTGACCGCCGAGCAAACACCATATGCAGGAGGCAATCATGGACTCCGTCAAGATCGCAGAACTGGCCCGTGCCCTGCGCACGGCACACGGGCCCAAGGCCCCGGTCGAAGCCGCCCGCAAGATCCGCGAATACGAGGTGTCGGGCAATCGCGCCGAAGTCGAGAACTGGCAGCGAATCAGGAACGCGCTCGACACGACCAGCGCCCCGCACCAGGGCTGAGGCCGCGGCGAATCGCTGTTTCGCCTGCCTGACGGTCATGGCAAGGTGAGGTCATCCCATTTCAGGAGACAGACACACCATGACACTTGCAGGCAAGACCGCCGTCGTCACCGGATCGAACTCGGGAATCGGCCTCGGCATCGCGCGCGAACTGGCGCGCGCGGGCGCCGAGGTGGTGATCAATTCCTTCACCGATTCGGAAGAAGATCACCAACTCGCCCGCGACATCGCCGCCGAATTCGGCGTCTCGGCGCGCTATGTGTCAGCAGACATGTCGAAACCCGACCAATGCCGCGCGCTGATCGAGAAGGCCGGTGCCTGCGACATCCTCGTGAACAATGCCGGGATTCAGCATGTGGCCGCGATCGATGAATTCCCGACCGAGAAATGGGATGCGATCATCGCGATCAATCTCAGTTCAGCCTTTCACACCACGGCCGCCGCGCTGCCGGGGATGCGCAAGGCGGGCTGGGGCAGGGTGGTCAATATCGCCTCGGCCCACGGGCTGACCGCCTCGCCCTACAAATCCGCCTATATCGCGGCCAAGCACGGGATCGTGGGCCTGAGCAAGACCACGGCGCTTGAAACCGCGGGGCAGGGGATCACCTGCAACGCGATCTGCCCGGGCTATGTGCTGACCCCGCTGGTGGAGTCGCAGATCCCCGACCAGATGAAGGCGCATGACATGGATCGCGACACCGTTGTGCGCGAGGTGATGCTGGCCCGACAGCCGTCAAAGGAATTCGCCACCGTCGAGCAACTGGGCGGTACCACCGTGTTCCTGTGCTCGCCGGCCGCCGACCAGATCACCGGCACCACGATCTCGGTCGATGGCGGCTGGACGGCGCTCTGACGTGACCCGCCGCATCAATCTCGCGCTCCAGGGCGGCGGCGCGCACGGGGCATTCACCTGGGGCGTGCTCGACCGTCTGCTCGACGAGGACGACATCGAGATCGCGGGCATTTCGGGCGCCTCCGCCGGGGCACTCAACGGGGCCGCTCTGAAATCGGGGTGGCTCATGGATGGGCGCGAAGGGGCGCGCGCTAATCTCGACTGGCTGTGGCGCCAGATGGGCGCGATCGACAGCCCGCTATTCCCGCACTGGATGGGGCTGGCGCAGATGTCGCATTCGGTGGGCAATTCGCTGCCCTATCTCTGGGCCGAAAGCATGGAGCGGATGATCTCGCCCTATGTGTCGGGCCCGTTCTATGTCAATCCGCTGCGTCGCGTGGCCGAACGGTTCGATTATGACCGCGTGTGCGCCCATGACGGGCCGCGGCTTTTCGTCGGGGCGACCAATGTGCGCAGCGGCAAGATCCGCGTCTTCCAGGGCGACGACATCAGCACCGATGCGCTTTTGGCCTCGGCCTGTCTGCCCACGCTCTTCCGCGCGGTCGAGATCGACGGCGAGGCCTATTGGGACGGCGGGTATACCGGCAACCCCGCGCTCTTTCCGCTTTTCGCGCCCGACCTGCCCGGCGATATCGTGATCGTCAACATCAACCCGCTCGAACGCACCGAGATCCCCCGCACGCCGCAGGACATCCGCAACCGCATCAACGAGATCAGCTTCAACTCCTCGCTCCTGCGCGAACTGCGCGCCATCGCCTTCGTGCAGCGCCTGCTCGACGAGGGCCGGATGCGACAAGGCGAGATGAAGCGTCTCAACCTGCACATGATCGCCGATGACGCGCTGATGAACGAGCTTTCGGTGGCGACCAAGCTCGTGCCGATCCCCGATGTCATCGCCCGCCTCAAGACCGCCGGTCGCGAGGCTGCGCAGGCCTTTCTCGACACCCATGGCGACGATCTGGGGCAGCGTGGTTCCGTCGATCCCGGCAGCATTTACGGCTGAACCTGGTGCGGCGGTAAGGCAGAGGACTTATTGTCCCGCTTCCATTTCCGGCACCGGCTGCGTCGGGTCTTTCCTGTTGGGATAGACCAGCCCCGCCGAGATCACGAGCTTGGCGGCATCCTCGACGCCCATCTCGAGCTCGATCACCGAATGGCGCGGCACGAAGAGCAGGAAGCCGCTTGTCGGGTTGGGCGTCGTGGGCATAAACACCGACAGGATCTCCTCCTCGACCGGGATGCGCCGGGCGATCTCGCCCTTGGCCGAGGTCGAGATGAAGGCGATCGCCCAGATCCCCTTGCTCGGGTATTCCACCAGGCAAGCCTTGTCGAACTGCGATTCGGTTTGCGCAAAGATCGTCTCGGCGATCTGCTTGATCCCGCCATAGACCGAGCGAACAATCGGCATCCGGTCCACGATGCGTTCGCCCCAGCCAAGGAAGCTGCGCCCGATCAGCCCCTTGGCGATCCAGCCGACAAAGATCGTGAAAATCAGGAACAGGATCACCCCGACGCCGCGGACGCTCACGTTCACTTCGCCCTCGCCGAACAGCCAGCGGAACCAGTGCGTGTCCGCAACCCAGCGATTGATCAGCACATCGGGGTGATACCTGTCCGGTATGAAAGGCAGAACCCAGCTGTCGATCCAGCCGACAAATGTCCAGATCAACCAGAACGTGATGGCAATCGGCACCACCACGACAAGACCAGCCAGGAAATTGTTGCGAAGCCCCGCAAAGGGACGCCAGCGGCGTTGCGGTTTTTCGCTGTCATTGTCGTCAAGGGGTGATGTCATGCGATAACCATCATATCAGAGTTGCGTCTCGACATAAGTGCATTTGTCGAGCCGGGCAATCCGCATCGATACAGGCGCGCCGCACGGTGTGTTCATCCCTTTCCCGGCGACGGGTCGGCGTCATCTGCCGGCAGCCGGGCGGCAGCCGGATGTCAGCCGGATGTCACCCCCCGGATTCGGCACCTCGAGCGGCGTTAACGGCTGTGGCGGGGCAGGGGTTGCCAATGCCGCGCAACCCCTCTATACGCGCGACATTCAATCCGCAGGCAAGGGCGGGTCTATGGGGGAGACATCCCCATTGGTCCACCGGTTGAGGCATCCGCCTTGCACCCCTTGCCAAGGCGAAAACCGGAAAGGAAACAACGACATGGCTCTTCCCGAGTTCACCATGCGCCAGCTTCTGGAAGCAGGCGTTCACTTTGGTCACCAGACGCAGCGCTGGAACCCCCGCATGGGCGAGTTCATCTATGGCGCGCGTAACGGCATTCACATCATCGACCTTACCCAGACGCTCCCGATGCTGGATGCGGCCCTCAACGCGATCCGCGAAACCGTCTCCAAAAGCGGCCGGGTCCTGTTTGTCGGCACCAAGCGTCAGGCCAGCCAACCCATTGCGGACGCAGCAGAAAAATGCGCGCAATACTACATGAACCACCGCTGGCTGGGCGGCACGCTGACCAACTGGCAGACCGTTTCCAAGTCGATCAACCGACTCAAGGAATATGACGAGCGCCTCGCCGAAGGCGCCGAAGGCCTGACCAAGAAGGAACGCCTCGGGATGGAACGCGAACAGGCCAAGCTCCAGGCATCGCTTGGCGGGATTCGCGAAATGGGCGGCGTGCCCGACATGCTGTTCGTCATCGACGTCAAGAAGGAGGCCCTGGCCGTGGCAGAAGCCAACAAGCTGGGCATTCCGATCGTCGCGGTGGTCGATACCAACTGTTCGCCCGACGGAATCGATTACGTCATCCCCGGCAACGACGACGCCGCCCGCGCGATCGCCCTTTACTGCGATCTGGCCAGCCGCGCCGCCCTTGACGGGATGCAGGCCCAGCTTGGCGCCGCCGGCGTGGATATTGGCGAACTGGCCGAAACGCCGGTCGAAGAAGTGACGGTCGAGGCTGTCGAGGCCCCGGAAGAGGCAGGCGCCGAGGCCAGTGAAAAAGGCGAGGCATAAGCCCGTCACGCAATTGTCGCGCGGGCGTGTCAGGCACACGCCCGCAGCGCTAACCGATATGAAACAATTTCAGGAGAGCCTGACATGGCGATCACAGCAGCAATGGTGAAGGAACTGCGCGACAGCACGGGCGCAGGCATGATGGACGCGAAGAAAGCACTGACCGAGGTCGATGGCGACATGGATGCGGCCATCGACTGGCTCCGCACCAAGGGTCTGGCCAAGGCCGCCAAGAAATCGGGGCGCACCGCGGCCGAGGGTCTTGTCGGGGTTGCGGTCGATGGCGGCAAAGGGGTCGCGATCGAGCTGAACTCGGAAACAGATTTCGTTGCCAAGAACGAAGAGTTTCAAAAACTTGTCGGAGATATCGCGCAGGCCGCGCTCGGTGTCGGTGATATCGAGGCCCTGAAAGCCACGGAAATGGGCGGCAAACCCGTCGAGGCCGCCGTGACGGATGCGATTGCCAAGATCGGTGAGAACATGACGCTGCGCCGGATGGCTTCTGTCGAAGGCGACTCCGTTGTGACCTATGTGCATAACGCGGCAACGTCCGGCATGGGCAAGATCGGTGTTCTGGTCGCCTATAGCGGCAATGATGAAGGCTTCGCGCGTCAGGTCGCGATGCACGTCGCCGCCGCCGACCCGCGCCCGCAGGCACTGGATGCCGACGCGCTCGATCCCGCCATCGTCGAAAAGGAACGTCAGGTCCAGATCGACATCGCGCGGGAATCGGGCAAGCCCGACAATGTCATCGAGAAGATGATCGAGGGGCGGATGAAGAAATTCCTGGCAGAGATCACGCTTCTCAACCAGGCGTTCGTGGTCAATCCTGACCTCACCGTTGCGCAGGCGGCCAAGGAGGCCGGCGTCGAGATCACCGGCTTCGTGCGCCTGGAGGTTGGCGAAGGGATCGACAAGGAGCAGGAAGACTTCGCAGCCGAAGTTGCCAAGGTGGCTCAGGGCTGATCCTCCCGGGTCGCATCAGGTTTGCGAACCCGGTTTGCAAACCAGAATTCTAAAGAAATAAAACGGTGCCAGCTTTTGGGCTGGCACCGTTCCATTTTGTCCGCCCCTGCAAATGGGGATGAGAAAGGGCGGTTCAAATGTCGGCCTTCCAGCCGAAGAATAGACTTTCAGACCGACTCCGGCGTGAACCGGACAGAGCAAAGAGCCCTGAAATTCCAGAGATTTGCCCTGTACGTTCCCAAGCTTCAAAAGCCACCACTCACGGAACACTATCATGGTGACAGCGTGAAACGAATTGCGAAAGTAAGGGAAACCTTACCTAACGGAAACACGCAAGAGCCGCATTCGATGAAACCTCGCCATCGGAAATGAGCAGGCAATGTATTGATGAATGGAGCATGTCCGTCAATACTCGACCACGAACATCTGGTTATGTAACGCTGCTTTCAACACCGCCTGGGCAGTCGTTTCCACGCTCAAAACTTCCCGGGCAAGGCGCAGATGCTTTTCGACGGTTGCCGGCGTCAACCCCATCAGGATCGCGATATCAGCCGTTGTCTTTCCGTCACCCACCCAGTGCAGCGCCTCGAGCTGCCGTTTGGTCAAACCGCGGGTCGGGCTGGAATAGGGCAGGGACAGGATCTTGAGATGCGCCACGTTGTTCATGACGACAAGGTCGGTTCCGTGCTCTGCCCAGACCTCATCGACTTCGGCCTGTGTCATGTCCTCGCGTCCGGTCAAGGCGATGGCGCCCTTCGACCGGGGCGAAATCGACTTGAAACTGATCGTGTATCCGGATGTCACGCGCATTTTCTTGTTGAACTCGACGACCTTCATTTCGCTTTCCGACAACAGGCCGCTTTTCATCATGTCGCCCACAATGCTCCAGCTGGCGACGCCTTCGTTTTCGAGCGACCACTTGACCATCGGCGCATGAAAATACATCGACTGGCCAAGGAACCAATCGGTGTATTCCTTGTCGTGATTGGTCAGGATGATGAAATCGTCGGGATCGCCGAGCGATTGGCCGCTTCGGTAATTGGTATAGCCGTAAAACAATCGAGTGAACCCGTATTGCGCCATTTTACGACAATGCATGTCCCAGAGCGCCTCCATGGATGGCGCGTTGGTCAACTCGTCAAGGTATTCTGCCAGGTTCATTCGTCTGTCTTTCACGTTAACCAAACGGTGGGATGACAACCGACCGTATCATTAAGAATTCTGAGCCTATTTCACATTAGACCGATAGAAACTCGCATTTGCAAAGAGTTCGGTTCGAGTGGTTCCAAAGATTTAGCGGCCAACATGAATTATGTCGAGAGCGTCCGGGGCGACTCGCTTGATCATCAGTTGTTTAACATAATACTTATTATGCGCTTTCTTTTCTCGAGCCGGAGGGTCGTTTTCTTCTCTCCCCCTGCATGATCAAAATCATGAAGGCCGGCCTGCAACGCATTGAAAGCCGGCCCCTTTTACAGGATTGCAGCGGTCAAAAGAACGCCTGCAAACCTGTCTGTGCACGTCCAAGGATCAAGGCATGGACGTCATGCGTTCCCTCGTAGGTGTTGACCGTTTCAAGATTGATCATGTGGCGAATGACATGAAACTCAAGGCTGATCCCGTTCCCGCCATGCATGTCGCGGGCCATGCGCGCGATGTCGAGCGCCTTGCCGACATTGTTGCGCTTGACGATGGAAATCATCTCTGGCGCGGCCTGCGCATCGTCCATCAACCGCCCGACGCGGAGCGACGCCTGGAGCCCGAGCGCGATCTCGGTCTGCATGTCGGCGAGTTTCTTTTGAAACAATTGCGTCTGTGCCAAGGGGCGTTTGAACTGGTGCCGGTCAAGCCCATACTGCCGTGCCGCATGCCAGCAGGCCTCGGCGGCCCCGATCGCACCCCAGCTGATCCCGTAACGGGCCCTGTTGAGACAGCCGAAGGGGCCTTTGAGGCCTTCGACGTGGGGCAAGAGCGCGTCCTCGCCCACCTCGACGCCATCCATGACGATCTCGCCTGTGATCGAGGCGCGCAAGCTCATCTTGTTCATGATTTTCGGGGCGCTGAGACCCTTCATGCCCTTGTCGAGGACAAAGCCACGGATCTTGCCGCCATGCGCTTCGGACTTGGCCCAGACCACGAAAACATCGGCAATGGGCGCATTGGAAATCCACATCTTGGAGCCGGTGAGCCGGTAGCCGCCTTCGGTTTTCTCCGCGCGGGTCTTCATGCCGCCCGGGTCGGAGCCGGCATCGGGTTCCGTAAGGCCGAAACAGCCGATCCATTCACCCGATGCCAGCCTGGGCAGGTATTTCCGGCGCTGTTCTTCCGAGCCATAGGCATAGATCGGGTACATCACCAGCGAGCTTTGCACGCTCATCATCGAGCGATAGCCGGAATCGACGCGCTCGACCTCGCGGGCAACAAGGCCGTAGGTCACGTAACCGGCTGACAAACCGCCATATTCCTCGGGTGTCGTGGTACCAAGCAGGCCCATCTCACCCATTTCGCGAAAGATCTCGGGATCCGTCCCTTCGGTCGCGAATGCTTCGGTCACGCGCGGCAACAGCTTTTCCTGCGCATAGGCGCGCGCGCTGTCGCGGATCATGCGTTCCTCTTCGCTCAGCTGATCCTCGAGGCGGAACGGGTCGTCCCAGGTGAACTGACCAAGATCCGGGGCATCCTTGGCGCGCAAGGCGGGTTTGTCGAGCATGTTGGAATCTCCATCGAACGGTGGGTTTACGTTTGCGCAAGTTTACCTTGAGAAAATCGCATGATAAATCGACTTATCCGCATGGTTACATTAAATCTTGGAATAGATGATAGCGCCACGACGATTCCTGCCCTCGGTCCCTGCCCTGCAGGCGCTCGAAGCCGTCGAACGCCTGGGGAGCGCGACGGCAGCGGCCGAGGAGCTTGCCCTGACACAAAGCGCGGTGTCCCGCCAGCTGCAAACGCTCGAAGAGCAGCTTGGGGTACCGTTGCTCAATCGCAGCCGCAAACGGCTGGCGCTCACATCGGCAGGTGCGCGCTATGCCGCAGAAATCCGGGGCGCCCTGCAACAGATCGCGCAAGCCTCGCTTCGCCTGCAGACGGATATGGGGGGCGGTGCGGTAAACCTTGCCATATTGCCCAGTTTCGGGATGCGCTGGCTGGTGCCGCGCCTGCCGGGCTTTGCCAAGGCGCATCCAGATGTCACGATCAACATGACCACCCGGCTTGAGCAGTTTAACTTTGCCGCTCAACCATTTGATGCAGCTATAACTTTCGGGGATGGCGATTGGCCCGGATCGCAAAAGCTCCTGCTGGCGCTGGAATATGTGCTGCCGGTCGCCCGGCCTGCGCTTCTCGCTGGCCATTCGCTGAACCGTGCCGAAGACCTCCAGCGGTTGCCGCTCTTGCATATCCAGACGCGGCCGCGGGCCTGGGTCGAGTGGCTGGCCGCCCACGGGGTGGAGGCACCGCATGTCACCGGCACCTATTACGATCAGTTCACAACGATCATCCAGGCGGTTCTGCACGGTCTGGGGGTGGCGCTTCTGCCCGACTACCTGATCGGACAGGAACTGGCCGAGGGGCGCCTTTTGAGCGCTTATGGCGGGCCGACCGAAAGCCGCGGGGCCTATTGGCTGGTCTGGCCCGAGGACAAGGCCGACGACCCGGCCCTGTGCCAGTTCAGAAACTGGCTGCGCGACGAGGTTCAGGGCGAGGACATGCTGCCGCGTTGAGGCCTTTTTCACGCAATCGCAATGGGTTATAGCGTATCGCAGCAAGTCGGATTCACCTATGCCGGACGAAAGGGCAGCACAGGGCCGCGGTCGGGTGCTCACCACACCAGAGCAGGGCAGTTTATCTTGCAACGTCTTCCCTGCTTCGGGCGACGCGCAACCCCTCGAAAGCACCCGGTCACGCCGAAGGCGTGCCTCCGGCACGACGGGGCGGCCCCCTCTCGGCAGATTTTTCTGCGAAAAATCGCCTGCCGGGCAATGGTGTGCTGCCCGGGCGGCTTCGCCGCCGTTCCGGGCGGGGCGAATTCGATCAGACCCTAGACGACGGGCGCGGCAGGCGGATGACGCCTTTCGGACGCGAAACCCGTTAACCCGATCCATGAGCGTTCCGCATGTTAACGTCTTAACGCGGGGCGCGAACCGGGGGGTGACACGCGTATGACTCCCGGCTGCCATCCGGCTGCCGGGTGAGGCGTTAACCCCTGGTCCGCAAGGGTCTTGCCCGGGCGCGCGCGGTATTGCGAAAGCGGTAGGGTTTTCGCTCCACCATGGCGGTTTCGATTCGGGCAGGACGAGGAGGCCCCGGATCAAGTCCGGGCCGGGTTGTTCCGAAATACGGGGTCGGCCCCCTATCCCAGCGCATAGCCCGCGCCACGCACCGTGCGCACCGGGTCCGCCCCGCCGTGGCTGGTCAACGCCTTGCGCAGCCGCCCGATATGCACATCGACCGTGCGGGTGTCGACATAGATGTCGCGGCCCCAGACCCGGTCCAGCAACTGTTCACGGCTCCAGACACGCCCCGGCTTTTCCATGAAGGTCGCGAGCAGGCGAAACTCGGTGGGGCCCAGTTTCAGCGGCTTGCCATCGCGGGTCACGCGGTGGGTTTCACTGTCCAGCACGATATCCTCGAATGTCAGCTGGATGCCCACCGTCGAGGGCCGCACCCGGCGAAGCTGCGTGCGGACGCGGGCCATCAGTTCGACCACCGAGTAGGGCTTGATGACATAGTCGTCGGCCCCGGTCTCCAGCCCGCGCACCCGGTCCACCTCTTCCGAGCGGGCCGAAAGCATGATGATTGGCACGTTGCGCGTTTCGGGCCGCATCTTGAGCCGGCGGCAGACCTCGATGCCCGAAACGTTGGGAAGCATCCAGTCGAGCAGGATGATATCCGGCGTTTCCTCGTCCACCATGACCATCGCCTCTTCTCCGTCGCCGGCCCGGACGACGTGAAAACCTTCGGCTTCGAGGTTATAGGCGAGCACTTCACGCTGCGCCGGTTCATCCTCGACCAGAAGCACGGTGGGTTGTTCGGACGACATGGGTCAGTTCCCTTTCGCGATGTTCGGATCGGTGGATGTGCGATCGGCCTTTTGCCGGTCCTCATCGGGGAATTCACCGGTCACGAGGTAGACCACCTGTTCGGCAATGGACGTGACGTGATCGCCCATGCGTTCGGTGTTCTTGGCGATGAAATGGAGATGCATGCAGGGCGTGATCTTGCGCGGGTCTTCCATCATGAAGGTGATGAATTCGCGAAACAGCGCGTTGTAGAGCTGGTCGATATCCCGATCGCGGCGGATCACCTCCATCGCAAGTTCGGCGTCGCGCTGGACATAGGCGTCGAGCGCGTCCTTGAGCATGAGTTCCACATCGCGCGCCATGCGCTTGAGCGACACGTCGGCCCCTTCTATCGGCGCCATCTCGACCAGAACGGTGGTGCGCTTGGCCATGTTCTTGGCATAGTCACCGATGCGTTCGAGGTTGCCCGCGATCTTCATCACGCTCAGCACCAGGCGAAGATCGGTGGCGATTGGTGCGCGCAGCGCGATGACGCGTGCGCAATCGTCGTTGATCTGATCCTCGAGATCGTCGATGACGTGGTCGCGCATGCGCACCTTGCGCGCCAGTTCCTCGTCACGGGCCGCGAAACTGTCGGCGGCGTCGAGGATGGCCTGTTCGACCAACCCGCCCATCTTCATGATCCGCGCCTGGATGGTTTCGAGATCGCGGTCAAAGGCTGCGGTGATGTGTTCCTGGTTCATCGTTTCACTCCCTGGGGCAGTTGAATGCCCGCGGCGTCATTTGGCTGGGCAAGCTCTCGTACCCATCTGCAAGATCCCGCCTTGCATGACAGGTTTGCCCGAGCCGGAGGGATCGGCGGTCGCGCGATCGCCTGCATTGTCCCGATCTGTCGGGTCGCAGGCCGGATGACAAGGTTCACATGGATCAAGCAGGCACCTGTTCCTGGTTGCTGTGCCGTCTATGACCGGTGGCCCGGGCTGCGATAGCCCCCGCGTGCAAAGCTTGTATGACATTCGCGTAACGAATTTGTGACGATTGCCTCGTTGAGCCATCGCGCCGCATCAGGCGGCGGGCAGGATCACGGTAAAGGTGCTGCCCTGCCCCGGCTCGCTGTCTATCCGCAACCGGCCGCGATGGCGGCTCACGATATGCTTGACGATGGCAAGGCCGAGCCCGGTGCCGCCAACCTGCCGCGAGCGATGCGAATCGACCCGGTAGAACCGTTCGGTAAGGCGCGGAATATGAATCGGGTCGATCCCCTGGCCCTCGTCGCGGACCGAGAGCACCACCGCGGGGCCGCGCAGCGTCGCGTCGCGCGGTGACACGACCAACGACAGCGTCACCGCCCCCCCTGCCCCGCCATACTTGATGGCGTTCTCGACAAGGTTCGAGATCAATTGCCTGAGTTGGTCCTCGTCTCCGGGAACCATGCAGGCGCCCGCCGGCAACTCGTCCGCCAGCGCGACCCCGGCCTCGTGTGCGACGGGCGCGAATCCATGCAGCACCGAACGCGCCAGCGCCGCCAGATCGACCTCTTCGGCGGGCCGCATCCGTTCCTGCGCCTCGACCCGGCTCAGCGAGAGCAGATCCTTGACCAGGCGCTCCATCCGCTCGGCCTCGGCCTGCATTATCCCCAGAAACCGCTCCTGTGCGACGGGGTCGCTTCTGGCGGGGCCGCGCAGGGTCTCGATGAAACCCATGAGCGCGGTGAGCGGCGTGCGCAACTCGTGGCTGACATTGGCGACGAAATCGCGGCGCATCTGCCCCGCGGCCTCGAGATCCGAGACATCCTTGAAACTGACCAGCACGCCGCGGATGTCGGCGGCGTCGATCCAGCCGCATTTCACCACATAGGTTGCATCGCGCTCGCCGTCGCGCAGCAGGTACCGGGTTTCACGCGCGATCTGTCGGCGCCCGCAACTCTCGATCGCATCGAGAAGGTCGGGCTGGCGCAGGGCCGTGACATAGTAGCGCCCTGCCACATGCTCGCCCAGAAGCGCGAGCGCGCCGGCATTGGCCCCCGCGATCCGATCCTGCGTATCGACGAACAGCGCCGCCAGCGGCAGCGCATCGAGCAGGTTCCGGATGGACGTGTCTGTCATGATGACCTTGCCAGGAATGATCGCGCGCAGCCGACATGCGCCCCGATCGGGTTCGAATTCTTTATTCTGGAACTCGACAAGATTGCCCGCAACCGTCACGCCACCGGCGTGAGGCCAGCGCGAAACCGGCGCATGTTGTCCTGGTAATGCTGGGCGCTGGCCCGAAGCATCGCCTTGGCCGGCGCATCGAGTTGGCGGATCACCCGGCCCGGCGCCCCCATGACGAGGCTGCCGTCGGGAATCTCCTTGTTCTCGGTGATGAGCGCCCCTGCCCCGATCAGGCAGTTGGCGCCGATCCTGGCCCCGTTGAGGATGGTCGCACCCATGCCGATCAGGCTGCCGTCGCCGATGGTACAGCCATGCAGCATGACCTTGTGCCCGATGGTGCAATCGGCCCCGACGGTCAGCGGATAGCCCATGTCGGTGTGAAAGACGCAGTTTTCCTGCACGTTCGAGCCGCGGCCAACCGTGATGGGTTCGTTATCGCCCCTCAGGGTTGCCCCGAACCAGACCGAGGCACCGGCTTCGAGCGTGATCCGCCCGATCAGGTTGGCGTTGGGCGCCACCCATGTATCTTCGTGGCAGTGCGGCGCGTGGCCGTCGAGCGCGTATAGGGTCATTCCTCCATCTCCTCGAATTCGGTCTGAAGCCTGCGCACGTGATCGACCAGCATCGGCTGCTGGGTTCGGCGCAGGCGGGTGGCGGTGACGATGCCGCGCAGATCGGCATCGGTGCGGTCGAGATCGTCATTGATCAGCACGTAATCGTAGCTGCCCCAATGCGAAATCTCGTCCCAGCTTTTCTGCATCCGGCGGACGATCACCTCGGGCGTGTCCTGGCCGCGGCTGACAAGACGGCGGTGCAGTTCATGGATCGAGGGCGGAAGCAGGAAGATCGACAGCGTGTTGGGCGCCAGCGCCGAGTTGCGGATCTGTTGCGCGCCCTGCCAGTCGATGTCGAAAAGCACGTCGGCCCCGGCGTCAATCGCCTCTTCCACGGGTGAGCGTGGCGATCCGTAGAAATTCCCGAACACATGGGCGTGTTCGAGCATATCACCCGCGGCAACGTCGCGTTTGAACGCATCTTCGGTCATGAAGTGGTAATCGGTGCCGTCCCGCTCGCCCTCTCTTGGCGCGCGGGTCGTGGCAGAGACCGAAAAGCGGATCGTCGGGTCCCAGGCGCGCAGGCGTTTGGAAAGCGTGGATTTGCCCGCGCCCGAGGGCGAGGACAGGATGATCAGAAGGCCGCGTCGCTTGGTCATCGGGTCACTCCACGTTCTGAACCTGTTCGCGCAGCTGGTCGATCACCGCCTTGAGTTCGAGCCCGACCGCGGTCATCGCCATGTGCTGGGACTTGGAACAGAGCGTGTTGGCCTCGCGGTTGAATTCCTGGGTCAGGAAATCGAGCTTGCGCCCGACCGCGCCATCGGCGGCCAGCAGATCGCGCGCGGCGCCGACATGGGCCTGAAGGCGATCAAGCTCCTCGGTGATGTCGGCCTTGACCGCGATCATGGCCAGTTCCTGCGCGACGCGGTCGGCGTCGGTACCGGCGGCATTGTCGAGCACGCGGGCGAGGTTCTGTCGCAGCGCCTCGGCCATGTCGAAGCGGCGGGTGTCGGCCAGCGCGGCGGCCTCGGCGGTGAGTGTCTCGATGCGGCCGATCTGGGTGTTCAGCACGTCGTGCAGCGCCCGGCCTTCGGCGGCGCGCATGGCGAGGAAATCGGCCAGCAGCGGCTCGAACGCATCAAGCAGGGTATTGCGCAATGCGGTGGTGTCCTCATCGCCGCCCGATTGTTCGAGCACGCCGCGCTGGGCCAGGATATCAGCGGCACGCGAGGGAGCGAGGCTGATTCCGCGATCGAGCGCGCGGGTCTCGATCACGGCCAGCGCGTCAAGCACGGCATCGAGCTGTGCGGCATTGACCGAAAGCGTTGCGAGTTCGTCCTCGCGGGTGAGACGGAGCGAAAGCGAGACCGACCCGCGCGTGAGTGCCGCGCCAATCCGCGTGCGCAGCGCCGCCTCAAGACCGGCGATCCAGTCGGGCACGCGCAGCCGCAGGTCGAGCCCCTTGGCATTGACGCTGCGCAACTCCCACGCCCAGGCATAGGGGCCGGATTGGCCCTTGGCCGAGGCAAAGGCGGTCATCGAGTGTATCACGGGCGTTCCTTCGCATTTTCCCTTGTCCCCTGATGCCACCGCGCCCGAGCGGGGGCAAGCCGTTGAATTCCCGCGACACGGCCGGCCCGAACCGATTTCGGGGTTAACCAAATCCTTACATTGCGCGCGCAATTTGCATCAATCCGTGGCAAATTAAGACATCGGTAATCACTCTGACCCCAAGGTTGACGCAGCTGTCGCGCCCCGGGTCAGAGCGTTTTGACAACTGGGGATATGCCATGTGTGGTTGTGGTAATGCGGGTGGGAACGTGATCGACATGACGGGTTTCATTGCGGAAAACCGGTTTCGATCCCTGATCGAGGTCGAAGCCTATTGGGAAGGGCTCCGGGTTGGCTGTGACCTTCCGCGACGTGCGGACATCGACCCGCGCGGGATCGAGAACGCGCTGGAATATGCCTTTGTCCTCGAACGGATCGCACCCGGCCTGGCGCGTCTGCGGATCGCGGGGATGCATCTCAATGACCTGATGGGAATGGAGGTGCGCGGGATGCCGATCAGCGCGATGCTGCCACCCTCCGAACGCGCCGGGTTTTCCCGAACCCTGGAGGCGGTCATGTCCACGCCCGCGGTGGCGCGCCTCACGCTGAGCGCGGAGACCGGCATCGGCAAGCCACCGCTTGAAGGGCGGATGCTCCTCTTGCCGCTGCTCAGCGACATGGGCGAGATCACCCGGGTTCTGGGCTGTTTCGAGACCGTCGGACAGTTGGGGCGCGCACCGCGCCGCTTCAGCGTGGCGCAAACCGACCTGCGCAGCCTGCCCGACCTCGGGCCAGTCGAGGGAATGGAAGAAAGCCCGGTGTCGCGGCAGCCTGAGGCCGGTTTTGCCGAGGCGCCGCGGCGGTTCGAAAGGCCGCGTTCTGGTGCACGGCCGGGTTATCTGCGGCTGGTGAAAAGCGACGACTGAAGCCACATCCGGGACAGCGGGCGCCGCAACCCGGGGCGGCGCCCCGGGCGCGCGTGACCTGTCACCCGGTCTTGACCTCCGCCGCTTCTGCCGCGCGCCGGGCCGTGAGTTCCTCGGCCACGAGAAACGCGAGTTCGAGCGATTGCGACGCGTTGAGGCGCGGATCGCATGCGGTGTGATAGCGATCCGAGAGCGACTCGTCGGTGACCGCGCGCACCCCGCCGGTGCATTCGGTCACATCCTGGCCGGTCATCTCGAAATGTACCCCGCCGGGCACCGTGCCTTCGGCCTTGTGGGTGGCAAAGAACTCGCGCACCTCGCGCAGCACCAGGTCGAAGGGTCGGGTTTTCAGCCCGCTGGCCGACTTGATGGTATTGCCATGCATCGGATCACAGACCCAGACCACGTTCGCGCCCTCTTCTTCGACCGCCTTGATGAGGCGCGGCAGGTGTTCACCGACCTTGCCGGCGCCGAAGCGCGTGATCAGCGTGAGCCGCCCGGCCTCGTTCCCGGGGTTGAGCTTGGCCAGCAGGCGCTTGAGATCGTCCACCTCCATGGTGGGGCCGCATTTGAGCCCGATGGGATTGAGCACACCGCTCAGGAACTCGACATGCGCGCCATCGGGCTGGCGGGTGCGATCCCCGATCCAGAGCATGTGCCCGGACCCGGCGAGCCATTTGCCGGAGGTCGAATCCACCCGTGTCAGTGCCTCTTCGTATTCCAGCAGAAGCGACTCGTGGCTGGTGTAGAAATTGACCGTGTGCAGCGCCGCGGAACGGTTCGAGTCCACACCCGCCGCCTTCATGAAATCGAGCGTGTCGGAAATGCGGTTGGCCATCTCGCGATAGCGCGCGGCGTTTTCGGTCTCGGTGAAGCCCAGCGTCCAGCTATGGACCTGGTGCACATCGGCATAACCGCCTGTCGAGAACGCGCGCAACAGGTTGAGCGTCGCCGCGGACTGGGTATAGGCCTGAAGCATCTTTTTCGGGTCGGGGATGCGCGCCTCGGGCGAGAAATCCAGCTCGTTGATGATGTCGCCGCGATAGCTGGGCAGTTCAACGCCCTCGACCACCTCGGTCGGCGCAGAGCGCGGCTTGGCGAATTGCCCGGCCATGCGCCCGACCTTGATCACCGGCACCTTGGCGCCATAGGTCAGCACCATGGCCATTTGCAGCATGACCTTGAACGTGTCGCGGATCGCATCGGCCGAGAACTGTTCGAAGCTTTCGGCGCAATCGCCCCCCTGAAGCATGAACGCCTCGCCGCGCGAGGCGGCACCGAGCTGTTCCTTGAGGCGCCGCGCCTCGCCGGCAAAGACGAGCGGCGGATACTGGCCGAGCTGGGCTTCGACCGCCTGCAACTCGGCTTGATCCGTGTAATCCGGCATCTGGATGCGCGGTTTGGCGCGCCAGCCGGATCTTGTCCAGTCACTCATTGTCTTTCTCCGGGTGTCTTGCGTTACGGTCACTTCATATACAGAACCCGGATCGCGCTGACCATACGCGAATCGCCGCCTCTTGACGTGGCGGTCCGGGTCTGCCCAAGTGAACAGCAGCGACAGGATTTGCCGTTTACAGCACGTGACCACGCGCCCGAGGCGGAGACTACGAAAGAGACGAGTTGATGGACGACCCTCGCCAGACAATCAAGCTTGAAAGCGTGCCCTCCAAGCCGCGGCGTTTTATCTTTGTGCTGCTCGACCAGTTCACCCTTTTGTCATTCGCCAGCGCCATCGAGGCGATCCGCATCGCAAACCGGATGTCGGGACGCGAGCTTTACGAATGGAAGCTGGCCGGCGAAGGTGGCGAGATGGTGTCGTGCTCGGCGGGCACCAGCTTTGCGCTCGACATGGATCTTGGCGAGGTCACGCGCGATGACACGATCCTTGTCTGCGGCGGGATGCGCATCCAGACCGCGACCACCAAGAAGCTCGTGTCATGGCTCAGGCGCGAGGCCCGCAAGGGGCCGGTGATCGGCGGGCTGTGCACCGCGGGTTATTCGTTGGCCAAGGCGGGGCTTCTGGATGGCAAGCGTGCTACCATCCACTGGGAAAACCAGGACAGTTTCACCGAGGAGTTCGACGAGGTGACACTGACCAAGTCGGTGTTCGTGGTCGATGGCAACCGCATGACCACGGCCGGGGGCACATCGTCCATCGACCTCATGCTCAAGCTTATCGCAGACGACCATGGCGAGGAACTGGCCAATGCGGTGGCCGATCAGTTGATCTATTCCTCGATCCGTACCGACCAGGACACGCAACGCCTTTCGGTGCCCACGCGGATCGGGGTCCGGCATCCGAAACTGAGCCTTGTCATCCAGAAGATGGAGCAGAACATCGAGGAGCCGATCAGCCCCTCGATCCTGGCCCGCGAGGTGGGGATGAGCACACGGCAGCTCGAACGGCTGTTCCGGCGCTACCTCAACCGTTCGCCGAAACGCTATTACATGGAACTGCGCCTGCAAAAGGCACGCAACCTCTTGATGCAGACCGACATGAGCGTGATCAACGTGGCGCTGGCCTGCGGGTTCGCAAGCCCGTCGCATTTCTCGAAATGCTATCGCGCGCATTACGACACCACGCCCTATCGCGAACGCGGCAGCCACGCGACGCGGCTGTCGATCTGACCGAACGCACGGCTTTTGCACCATGGCGCTCATTGTGACCGCGCTGCAGTCGCTGCGGCGATGAAATGCAACAGCCCCTATTCCGGGCGAAGGCGATAGATCGTGCCATTGCCCTCGGAGACGATCCAGAGCGCGCCATCCGGCCCCTCGCGCAGGTCGCGCACGCGCGCGGTTTCGCGGCTCTCGATCCGCCCGACCTCCTCCTCAGCCCCGGGGGTCAGGACCGCGACATGATCGAACTTGAGCGAACCGACGAAGTGATGCCCGCGCGCGGCCGGCCAACCGTTGCCGGAGTGGATCACCATCCCCGAAGGCGCGATGGACGGATCCCAGTAGAACTCGGGCTGCTCCATGCCCGGTTTGGACGTGCCTTCACCGATCTTGCCGCCGGAATAATGGCGGCCATAGGCGATGACCGGCCAGCCGTAATTTGCACCGCGCCGAACGCGGTTGATCTCGTCCCCGCCGCGCGCGCCGTGTTCGTTGACCCAGAGCTGCCCCTCGGAATCGAGCGTGGCGCCCTGCGGGTTGCGGTGGCCATAGGACCAGATCTCGGGCTGCGCGTCCGACTGCCCGGCAAATGGATTGTCGGAGGGCACGTCCCCGTCGCGCGTCACGCGAATCACACTGCCATTGTGACGCGCGCGATCCTGTGCGGATGGCCGGTCGCCCCGGTCACCGATGGTGAGGAAAAGCGTGCCATCCGGCGCCTCGACGATCCGGCCACCGAAATGCTGTCCGCCGGATGACCCCGGGGCCATTTCAAAAATCACCCGCAGATCGCGCAACCGGTTCTCGTCGAGCTTTGCCACGGCAAGCGCGGTGCCTTCGCCGTCGCGCTGGGCCTTGGCAAAGCTCAGGAAAACGGTGCTGCTTTGTTCAAAATCCCGCGCGATCGCGATATCGAGCAAGCCGCCCTGCCCGCGCGCGGCGATGTCAGGCAGGCCGCTGACCTGCTCGCGGGTGCCATCGGGCGCCAGAAGCCAGAGACGACCCGCGCGTTCGGTAACGAGCATTCGCCCATCGGGTAGAAACCCCAGCGACCATGGCACCCGAAACTCCTCGGCCACGGTTTCGATCAGCGCCGGCCCCAGCGGCGTGTCGATGCGGCGCTCTTCGGCCCCGGCGGGTGCCGCCCACCAGAACACGGACATGATACCGAGAATGGCAATGAAAAATCGCATGACGATCCCCCTTTCGGCGACTGATCCTAGCACGGTCGCGACCGCGGTGCGTCAACGTTCACGTGAGTGAAACAATTGCCTTGCGGAATGTCGCCTTAATGCTTTTCTTTTTTCGTCAGCCGGAATAGGCTTTGCACCGGACTTATCGTTCCAACATGGGAGAAAATCATGAAGAAACTGATTGCTACCACCGCAGCGACGGCGCTTTTTGCCGGTGCGGCACATGCCGAAGAGATCAAGATCGGCGTCCTTCTGGGCTTTACCGGACCGATCGAATCGACCGTTGCGCACATGGCCCCCGCGGCTCATCTGGCGATCAAGGAAGTCAGCGACAGCGGCCTTCTGCTCGACGGCGCGACCGTTGTTGGCGTCGACGGCGACACCACCTGCATCGATTCCTCGGCCGCGACAGCCGCCGCCGAGCGGTTGATCACATCGGACCGGGTCAAGGGGATCGTCGGTGGCGACTGTTCGGGCGTGACCGGTGCGGTGCTCAACAACGTGGCGGTGCCCAACGGTGTCGTGATGATATCGCCCTCGGCGACGTCGCCGGCGCTGAGCCACAAGAACAACGAGGATGAAGGATTGTTCTTCCGCACCGCGCCCTCTGACGCCCGCCAAGGCGTCGTGATGGCGGAAATCCTGATGGAAGAAGGCATCGAAGAAGTCGCCGTGACCTATACCAACAATGACTATGGCAAGGGTTTGGCCGACAGTTTCGAGGCCTCGTTCAAGGAGATGGGTGGCACGGTGACGATGAGCGCCGCGCATGAAGACGGCAAGGCCGACTACTCGGCCGAAGTCAGCTCGCTGGCCTCGGCCGGTGGCGAGCGCCTGGTTGTTGCGGGATATGTCGACCAGGGCGGCGCCGGTATCGTGCGCTCGGCGCTCGATAGCGGGGCGTTCGAGACCTTCCACTTCCCCGACGGGATGATGTCGAATGCACTGGTCGAGAATTTCGGCGACGAGATCAACGGCTCGACCGGCCAGCACCCCAGCCCGACCGAAGAGCTGGTCGAGCGGTTCAGCGAGGTCGCGGAAGCCTCGGGCGGCGATTGGGATCCGACCACGCCCTTCACGCCCGAAAGCTATGACGCCGCGGCGCTGATTCTTCTTGCCATGCAGGCGGCCGGATCCTCCGATCCGAGCGACTACAAGGAGAAGATCATGGACGTGGCCAATGCCCCGGGCGAGGAGATTCAGGCCGGGGAACTGGCCAAGGGCCTGGAAATTCTCGCCGACGGCGGCGAGATCGACTATGTCGGCGGCACCGGTGTCGAACTGATCGATCCCGGCGAAGCTGCAGGTCTCTTCCGCCAGGTGCTGATCAAGGACGGTGAAAACACCACCGTTCAGTTCCGCTGATCCAGCGATAGCCAACCGCATGCGGCCCGGAACCTCCCGGGCCGCATGCCACGATAATCCGGCGGGAAACGCCGGGCACCTCCGGGGAGAGGGCACATATGATAACCGTTGACGACGTGCACAAGCATTTCGGCGGGTTCCATGCTGTTGATGGAGCAACGCTTGAAATCTCCGAAGGGTCGATCACTGGCCTAATCGGACCGAACGGCGCAGGAAAGACCACTCTTTTCAACGCGATCGCGGGCGTTCTTCCACCAACGTCCGGGCGTGTGACCATGTATGGCGAGGACATCACCGGCCTGCCCCCGCACACGCTTTTCCACAAGGGCCTGCTCAGGACGTTTCAGATCGCGCATGAATTCAGTTCGATGACCTGCCGCGAGAACCTGATGATGGTGCCGGGCGACCAGTCGGGCGAACGCATCTGGAACACCTGGTTCGGACGCAAGCGCATCGCCGAAGAGGAACGCGCCCTGCGCGCCAGGGCCGACGAGGTTCTGGAATTCCTGACCATCGAACACCTGGCCGACCATCGCGCGGGCGAGGTCTCCGGCGGGCAGAAGAAGCTGCTCGAACTGGGGCGGACCATGATGGTCGATGCCAAGATCGTCTTTCTCGACGAGGTCGGCGCCGGCGTGAACCGCACGCTGCTCAACACCATCGGAGACGCGATCATTCGCCTCAACAAGGAGCGCAACTATACCTTCGTGGTGATCGAGCATGACATGGATTTCATCGACAAGCTGTGCGACCCGGTGATCTGCATGGCCGAGGGCAAGGTGCTGGCCCAGGGCACGCTGGACGAGATCAAGACCAACGAACAGGTGATCGAGGCCTATCTCGGCACCGGATTGAAAAACAAGGAAATGGCGGGGGCCGAGGCATGAGCAATGGCGGCAACCCCTATCGCGATGACAGGGGCAACAAGGATCGCAGCATCACCAACCCGCATGGCTCCGGTGAAATCCCGCTGCGCGACAGTGGCAAGACGAGCCGCGTGGAGGGCGAAAGCCCGTTCCTGATCGGCGAGAACATGACCGGCGGCTATGGCAGGAACGGGCCCGACATCCTGCATGATTGCACCATCGCGGTGAACCCCGGTGAGATCGCGGTGATCGTGGGCCCCAACGGGGCGGGAAAATCCACCGCGATGAAGGCGGTTTTCGGAATGCTCGACATGCGCGAGGGGCGGGTTCTGCTCGACGGCGAGGACATTTCGGCGCTGTCACCTCAGGACCGGGTGGCCAAGGGCATGGGGTTCGTGCCCCAGACCAACAACATCTTCACGTCGCTCACCGTCGAGGAGAACCTCGAGATGGGCGCGTTCATCCGGCACGACGACATCTCGGACACGATGGAACAGGTTTATGACCTGTTTCCGATCCTCAAGGAAAAGCGCCACCAGGCCGCGGGCGAATTGTCGGGCGGTCAACGCCAGCAGGTCGCTGTAGGCCGGTCGCTCATGACCCGGCCAAAGGTGCTGATGCTCGATGAGCCGACCGCCGGGGTCAGCCCGATCGTGATGGACGAGCTTTTCGACCGGATCATCGAGGTGGCCCGTACCGGCCTGCCGGTCCTGATGGTCGAACAGAACGCGCGCCAGGCGCTCGGGATCGCGGATCGCGGTTTCGTCCTGGTGCAGGGGCGCAACGGGCACACAGGCACCGGCAAGGAACTCCTGGCCGACCCCGAGGTCCGGGCGAGTTTCCTCGGTGGATGAGATGCGCGGGACGCATAATCGCCGCGCTCACGGCCGCCACGCAGGCGCCGGGCAAGGCCTGCGCTTTCGAAACCGGGCGTTTTGCCGCGCAACGCAACGGTCATGCCAGGTCAGGTCCAAAGATCGGGGCGCATTCCGGACGCTGCGGAGGCGCGCCGTGATGCGCGTGCTGGCATGGAATACGCGATGTGAGGGCGTGGTGCCTGCACGGAAAACCATAAACATGCAAAAGACCCGCGCGGCCATGCCGCAAAGCGGACCGACAAGGGAAGGAAGCCGATGGAGATCCTGAACGCGTTCCTCGTGCTGGCCAATTTCGTTCTGATCCCGGCCATCACCTATGGCAGTCAACTGGCGCTGGGGGCGCTGGGGGTGACGATGATCTATGGTATCCTGCGGTTCTCGAATTTCGCCCATGGCGATTCGATGGCCGTCGGTACGATGGTTGCCATCCTGTTGACCTGGTGGTTCCAGTCGATGGGAATCACTGCCGGGCCACTGCCCACCGCGCTGCTGGCGCTACCCTTTGCCATTGTCGTGACGATCGGGGTTCTGCTTGGCACCGACCGGCTCGTCTTTCGGTTCTACCGGCGGCAAAAGGCCAAGCCGATCATACTGGTCATGGCGTCGCTCGGGGTGATGTTCGTCTATAACGGGCTGGTGCGCTTCGTTCTCGGCCCCGACGAGCATCGCTTTGCCGATGGCGATCGCTTCATCATCTCGGTACCCGACTTCAAGGCGCTGACCGGGCTGCCCGAGGGGGTCGCCATCCGCACCACGCAAGGTATCACGGTGATCACGGCAGTGATCGTCGTGGCGGCGTTGTTCTGGTTCCTGGGGCGCACCCGCACAGGCAAATCCATGCGCGCCTATTCCGACAACGAGGATCTGGCGCTGCTCTCCGGCATCAACCCCGAGCGCGTGGTGATGTATACATGGATGATCGTCGCGGGGCTCATCACAATCGCGGGCGTGCTTTACGGGCTCGACAAGAGTTTCAAGCCCTTCACCTATTTCCAGCTCCTGCTGCCCATCTTCGCCAGCGCCATCGTCGGCGGGCTCGGAAGTCCGCTGGGCGCCATTGCGGGCGGGTTCATCATCGCCTTTTCCGAGGTGACGATCACATATGCCTGGAAACGGGTGCTGACCTATGCGTTACCCGATGAGCTTGCACCGTCGGGCCTCGTCCAGTTGCTTTCGACCGACTACAAGTTCGCTGTCAGCTTCATGATCCTGGTCATCGTGCTGCTGTTCCGGCCAACCGGTATCTTCAGGGGAAAATCGGTATGAGCGAGACATTGAAAAACACGCTTCTGTTCGCGACCGTCGCGGCGCTCATCATTCTCACCGGCTTCGTGCAAAGCTGGAACTCGGCCCTGTTCATCATCAACATGGGGTTGATCAGCGCGATCATGGCTCTCGGGGTCAATCTCCAATGGGGTTTTGCCGGCCTGTTCAATGTCGGCGTCATGGGCTTTGTCGCACTGGGTGGGCTGGCCGTGGTGCTGGTGTCGATGCCGCCCGTGGGCGATGCCTGGGCCGCGGGAGGCGCGCAGGTCCTCATCGGGCTGGCTCTTGGCGCCGCGACGATCGCAGGCGGCATTCTGACCTATCAGAAAATGGCGCCGGGGCGGAGCCGCACGCTGGCCCTCATCGGCGTGCTCGGGCTGGGCTTTTTCGTCTTTCGGTATGTCTTTGACGCAGGTGTCGAGGCCATCGAGGGGGTGAACTCGGCGGGCACCGGCTATCTCGGGGGGCTGGGCCTTCCGGTGCTGCTGGCCTGGCCGGTGGGCGGGCTTCTGGCGGCCGGTGCGGCGTGGTTCATCGGCAAGACGGCACTGGGGCTGCGCTCGGATTACCTGGCCATTGCCACGCTGGGCATCGCCGAAATCATCATTGCCGTTCTCAAGAACGAGGACTGGCTGTCGCGCGGGGTCAAGAACGTGTCGGGCCTGCCCCGCCCGGTGCCATATGAGATCGAGTTGCAACGGGACCCCGATTTCGTCGCCCGCGCCGAGGGTCTGGGCCTCGATCCGGTGATCGCCTCGTCGCTCTATTCCAAGATGGGCTATGCATTGCTGTTTCTCGTCGTTCTGCTCATCGTCCTGTGGCTGGCGCAGCGGGCGCTGCATTCGCCATGGGGCCGGATGATGCGTGCCATTCGCGACAACGAGGTCGCCGCCGAGGCCATGGGCAAGGACGTGACCGCGCGGCATTTGCAGGTCTTTATCCTGGGCAGCGCGATCTGCGGCGTGGCCGGTGCGATGATGACCACGCTCGACGGGCAACTGACGCCAAGTTCCTATCAACCACTGCGCTTTACCTTCCTGGTCTGGGTGATGGTGATCGTCGGAGGGTCGGGCAACAACCTCGGCTCGGTGCTGGGCGGATTCCTGATCTGGTTCCTCTGGGTGCAGGTCGAGCCAATCGGCCATTCGCTCATGAGCGTGATCACCTATGGACTGGCCGACGATAACGCGCTGCGCCAGCACCTTCTGGAATCCGCGGCGCATATGCGGCTCCTGACCATGGGGCTCATACTGCTCCTGGTGCTGAGGTTCAGCCCGCGTGGCCTCATCCCCGAGAAATGACCGGCGGGGCGCACGGCGCCCCGTCATTTCGAAGTCCCCCTGCGGAAGCTCGATCGCGATCTGATCGAGGAACCTTGGGCCGGTCAACGCCCCTTGAAGAGCCCGCCCAGGATGCCGCGCACGATCCGCCGTCCGGTAGTGCCGGTCAGTTCCTTCATCACCGTTCGGGTGAGTTGTTGGCTGATGCTGGCATCCGCGCGCGAAGATCGCGAGGATGATCGCGTGACCCGCGCACCGGAATAGCGCCGCGCCTGCCGGAATTCGCGCTCACGCTCCTCGGCCTCGCTCTCTTTGATCTCTGCCTCTTCGGCAGCGCGGGCCGCTGTGGCGGCGCGATCAGCCAGCATTTCATGCGCCGAATGGCGATCCTTTGCCGTCTCGTACTTGCCTGCAAGCGGGGAGGCCGCGATCACCGCCGCCCGCTCGCCGGGTTCGATCGGCCCGAGTTGTGACGATGGCGGGCGGATCAGCGTGCGCTGCGCGATGCCGGGCACGCCCTTGTTCTCGAGCATGGAAGTCACTGCTTCGCCAACGCCGACCTCGCGGATCGCCTTCTCGATGTCGAGTGCCGGATTGTCGCGATAGGTCTGGGCGGCGAGGCGCAGGGCCTTGCGGTCACGCGCGGTAAAGGCGCGCAACGCATGCTGGACCCGGTTGCCAAGCTGGCCCAGCACCGTGTCGGGGACGTCCGCCGGGTTCTGGGTGACGAAATAGACGCCGACCCCCTTGGAGCGGATCAGGCGGGCGACCTGTTCGACCTTGTCGATCAGCACCTTGGGCGCGTCATCAAACAGCAGATGGGCCTCGTCGAAGAAAAAGACGAGCCTCGGCTTCTCGGGGTCGCCGATCTCGGGCAGTTCCTCGAACAACTCGGACAGAAGCCAGAGAAGAAAGGTGGCATAGAGCCGGGGGGCGCGCATCAATTCATCGGCGGCCAGGATGTTGATCCTCCCGCGTCCGGCATCATCTGTGAGCATCATGTCGTCAAGATCGAGGGCAGGTTCGCCGAAGAAGCCCGCCCCACCCTGGTTCTCCAGCACCAGGAGCCGACGCTGGATCGCGCCGATCGACTGGGGTGCGATCATGCCATAGCGGGTCGAAAGGGTGGCGCGGTTTTCGCTCACCCAGACCAGGAGCGCCCGGAGGTCCTTGAAATCAAGGATCGGCAAACCTTCATCGTCGGCGAGCCGGAAGGCGATGTTGAGCACCCCCTCCTGTGCTTCGCTCAGGCCCAGCAGGCGTGACAACACAAGGGGTCCCATCTCTGCAACTGTGGTGCGGATCGGGTGCCCCTGACGTCCGAAAAGATCCCAGAACGTGACGGGAAAGCCTTCGTAGACATAATCTTCAAATCCGATCTTGCCCGCACGCTCGATGAAGGCATCGTGGTGCTTGAACCCCGCGCTGCCGGATTTCGCGAGACCGGCCAGATCGCCCTTCACGTCGGCCACGAATACCGGGACCCCCCGGGCCGAGAAACCTTCGGCCATGATCTGGAGCGTCACGGTCTTGCCGGTGCCGGTCGCACCGGCAATCAGACCGTGGCGATTGGCATGGCTCAGAAGAAGGCCCTGCTTCTGGGCATGATCCTGGCCGCCCCCGCCGATGAAAATTGCGTCGTCCAAGTTGCGTTGCTCTCTGTCGTCGTCAATGTGCCGCTTGACCATACAAGCTTAACCACTTGGTGCCAGAATAATATCGACCCCGGGGCCGACGGTCCTCCCGGCCCCTCGGTCGGCTTCCTCCCTGTCAGACTGGCCGCGCCCTTGGGCGCGGCGCTTTTCAGGGGAAAATTTCCCGATTTTACCTGTTGACGCAACGGCTTGAACGACATAGCGTTCCAACAATTACTAAGTCGGCCGGTCCGACGGGGAGCAAAAACGGGAAAGAGGCCGGCTGGCCTCTTTTTCATTTGGAGACCACATCTCGGCACGGATGATCCACGCGAGACATGTCATCCTGCGCTGCCGCTCACCACGCAAGAATTTGCCGCTCGGTACTTTGCAGGGCTTGGATTTGCGCTGACATGCCGGTCGCAACGTGCTAGAGCCTGCGTCAAGAAACACATCGCAAGACAAGACGGAAAACAGATATGCAAAAGCTTCTCTCCAGCCTCTCCCTTGCAGCATTCCTCGCATTGGCGCCTGCACTGCATGCGCAGGACACGACAACGGAACCGGCGAATGACGAGTCGGCGAATGACGAGTCGGCGGAAACCGAAGACTCCCCTCCACTGGCCGAAGGGCTTTCGATGGGTGAAGAGGATGGCCAGGGCCAGATCGAACCCTATGTGAAGGCCGAGCATGGAGACTGGTCGCTGCAATGCTTTCCCGTTGAAGACGACGACGGCGAGGAGCCTTGCCAGTTGTATCAGCTTCTCAAGGATGAGATGGGGACCGATGTTGCCGAGGTGGCAATCTTCCGTCTGCCCGACGGAGGCCAGGCGGTGGCCGGTGCAACCGTGACCGTACCGCTTGAGACCCTGCTGACGGCCCAACTCACCGTCGCCATTGATGATGGCCAGAGCAAACGCTATCCGTTTTCCTTCTGCTCACCGGTGGGCTGTTATGCGCGGATCGGCTTTACCGAGGACGATGTCGCGGCCTTCAAAGGCGGTGCCAAGGCGACAGTGACACTGGTGCCCGCACCTGCCCCGGACCAGGAAGTCGTCCTGAAAATGTCGCTGTCGGGTTTCACCGCGGCCTATGACGAAGCCACCGTCATCGAGAACTGAGTCCCTCTGGATCGGTGCAGGAAGGCCGCCCATGACGAGGCGGCCTTTTTCGTCCGGTGTTTCCGGCCTTGGTGTTCTTCAGACTTTTTTCAGCGCCAGGACGGCGTTGAGACCGCCAAACGCAAAGGCATTCGAGAGCGCCGCGTCGACCCGCGCCTCGCGTGCCACGTTGGGCACGACATCGAGCGCACATTCCGGGTCCGGCTCCTCATAACCGATGGTGGGCGCGATGACGCCGTCGCGCAGCGCCATGATACAGGCCAGAAGCTCGACCGCGCCGGTGCCGCCGATGAGGTGACCATGCATCGACTTGGTGGACGAGATCATCAGGTGATCGGCATGGGCGCCGAACACGTCCGCGACGGCGGCGCATTCGGTCTTGTCATTGGCGGCCGTGCCGGTGCCGTGGGCGTTGATATAGCACACGTCCGATGCGTTGAGCCCCGCATCCTGAAGCGCGCCGGCGATGGCCCGTGCGGCCCCCTGTTTCGATGGCATCACGATATCGGCCGCGTCCGAGGACATGGCAAAACCGGCCACCTCGGCCATGATTTCCGCGCCACGCTTCCTGGCATGTTCGTAGTCCTCGAACACGAACACGCCCGCGCCTTCGCCCTGCACCATGCCGTTGCGATTGGCCGAGAACGGACGGCAGGCGTCGCGTGACATCACGCGCAGCCCCTCCCACGCCTTGACCCCGCCAAAGCAAAGCATGGATTCCGAACCACCCGTCACCATCACCGGCGCCATGCCATGGCGCACCATCTGGAACGCCTGTGCCATGGCGTGGTTGGACGAGGCACAGGCCGAGGCCACGGTAAAGCTCGGCCCCTTCAGATTGAATTCCATGCTGACATGGCTGGCCGCCGCGTTGTTCATCAGCTTGGGCACGACAAAGGGATGCACCCGGTTCTTGCCCTCTTCGTAGACCGTGCGGTAATTGTCGTCGAGCGTGGTCATTCCGCCGCCGGAATTGCCCAGAACCACGCCGGATCGCGCCGCCAATTCTCCGTGAAACTCCAGCCCCGCCTGCGCAATCGCCTCGCGCGCTGCGACCAGCGTGAACTGCGTGAAGCGGTCATAAAGCGATATCTGCTGGCGGTTGAAGATGCCTTCGGCCTCGAAGCCCTTGACCTGTCCGCCGATCTTGATCGCAAGCCGGTCGACATCGCGAATCTCGATCGGGCCGATTCCGCATCGTCCCTCGCGCATCGCCTCGAGCGTCTCGGTCACGTCATGGCCAAGGGCGTTGATCGTCCCGGCACCGGTGATGACGACGCGCCTCATGCCCTGATCAGTTCTTCTTTTCGGCGATCAGTCGCTCGATCCCTGCCACGATCGACGCGACGGAAGAAATGTCGAAATCGCTCTCCTCCGGTGCATTGGCATTGAACGGCACGGAGATATCAAACGCCTCCTCGATCGCGAAAATGGATTCCACGAGCCCGAGACTGTCTATGCCCAGATCCTCAAGCGTGCTGTCCATCGTCACATCAGACGGGTCAAGCACCGCCTGTTCGGCAATGATCGCGACCACCTTGTCCTTCACGCTCATCACGCACGACCTCTTTGTCATTCCTGGCGCCCATGTAATGCCTTTGAACCCGAACCGGAACAAGGGATTTGCGACATTTGAATGACGCGGCCCCGCCCGGGGATCACTCGCCCGCGTCCAGGGCATCGATCCGCGCCTTCATCGCGGCGAAATCCTCCATCATCCGGGGCAGCCGGCGCATGGCCTTGTAGATCTCGACATGCTGGTCCATCCGAACCGCAGGATACCCCAGCACGACACGTCCCGCGGGCACCTTGCTCAGGATCACGGACGCCCCGCCGGCGACCACACGGTCGCCCACGGTGGTGTTGTCGGTCACACCGACCTTTCCGCCCAGAACGACATGGTTGCCCACAACGCTCGATCCGGCGACACCGACCATGCCGGCAAAAAGACAATCATGGCCGATCACCACATTGTGCCCGATATGGCCGAGATTGTCGATCTTGGTGCCGTTGCCGATCCGCGTGGCCCGGATCGTGCCCGCATCGACGCAGGTGTTGCAGCCCAGTTCGACATCGTCGCCGATCTCGACCGCGCCGAGGCTGTGAATCCGCACCCAGGATTGCCCCACGGCATCGACATCCGCGCCCAGGCTGTCGCGCGCCTGCTCGACCGCGTTGACCTCGGGGGTGACAAAGGAAAACCCGTCCATGCCAATGGTAGCCCCAGGATGGGCGATCAGGCGCGCGCCGATCCGAACACGCGGCCCGATCTTGACACCCACATGCAAGAGCGCATCCGCGCCTATCTCGCTGTCCGGACCCACATAGACCTGAGGTCCGAGCGTCGATCCCGCGCCGATCCGGACGCCGGCACCGATCACGCAATAGGGACCGATCGCCACATCGGCACCAATCTCGGCACCCTCACCGATGATCGCGCTGGGATGGATGCCCGGAGCGTAGCCCGGCCCCTTGTCCAGAGCGGCGGTCAGGCCAGCCATGGCAAAGCGCGGGCGGGCGGGAATGATCGCGGCCTCAAGCCCGAGCGCCTGCCAATCGGCCCCTTGCCACAGCATTGCGGCGCGCGCGCGCCCTGCCGACAGGCCATCGGCATATTTTCGACGCGTCGCCAAAGCCAGATCCGTCGGCCCGGCATCGGCCGGTTCCGCCACGCCGGAGATCTCGATCGAGAGATCGCCGAACGCCTCGGCCCCGATCGCTTCGGCGATCTCGCTGACGGATTGTCCCATGTACCTGTTCCCCCGTTTGTGCGGGGCCAGATCTACCCCTGAACCGGCTGCAGTGTCACCCCCGCCCGGGACAGCGCATCCCAGATCGCTGCATCACGCCCATAGATGTCGCGACGATACTGGGTGTTGCCCTTGGCCCTGGTAAAGGCGGTGCGATAAATCAGGTGAACGGGAACCGGCGTTTCCAGATTGACGCGTGTCTGCCGGCCCGAATTCAGGATCCTCTGGAAAAAGGGCTCCGGGTCGGCCTCTTGCCGCGACAGCAGCTCATAGGCGAAATCGTAGGGATCGTTGAGCCGAACGCACCCGCTCGAATAGGCGCGTGTCTCGCGCGAGAAAAGATGCTTTTCCGGGGTGTCGTGCAGATAGATCGCATAAGGGTTGGGAAACATGAACTTGACGGTGCCAAGGGCATTGTTGCGGCTTGGCGGCTGGCGCAGGTTGAAGGGGAAATTGCCGGCGGAATAACGGGCAAAGTTCACCTGCCCCCGTGGAACAACCCGACCGCGCGAATCCACCACCTGGAGATGCCCCAGCGCATTGGGATTGTTCTGGAGTTGCGGCAGGTAATCACGCCGCAGAATTCCGCGCGGTACGGTCCAGTCGGGATTGATCTCGAGATAGGTCATATCTTGCGAGAATTCCGGGGTCTGCTTGTCGCTTCTGGTCGAGCCGATCACCGAACGGGTCTCGAAAGTCACGCTGCCATTGTCGACGATCCTGGCCGTGAAATCGGTGATGTTGACCAATATGTAGCGGTTGCGCGGGTCGATGTTGACCCAGCGTTCCCGCTCCATGGCGACATGGATGGATTTCAGACGCTCATCGACCCCACGATTGATTTCGGCCATGGTTCCGGGACCGGCCACGCCATCGGGGGTCAGCCCGTGGTCGGCCTGGAACTGCTGCACGGCCCGCTGAACCCGGGCGTCATAGCTTTGCGACATCGACCGGCGCAGGTAGCCCATCGCTTTCAACCGGTCACGCAGCGCCACCACCTGTTCACCCGCGTCGCCCGGCTCGAGTGATCGGGCGGCCACGGTCCTGCCCCACCCGCCGCGGGCGGCAACACGCTCGAGTCTCAGCTTTTCCTTCATCAGACGGGCGTATTCGTGACTCTCCGGCGGCAGGGTGCGAAAGAAGTCGGCAGGATCGGATTGCGCGAAATCGGCGAGATATTCAGCCCCCTTTCGCACCGGCACATTGCGCTTGATGCCATTGTCGATGCGTGCAGGCACGAGCATTCCGGTTTCCATGTCGCGCGCGAGTCGCAGCAAGCGCCTCGACATCTCCACCTCGGCAAGCCCGCGATCGCGCGGGCTGCGCACCTGCGCAAGCTGCTCTCTCAAGCTCCCGGGGTCATAGCGTTCGCTTGGCAAACCATGGATCGGAGCCGTGTCGATGGCCGCGAAGAGTTCCTTGCGCCGCTCGGCATCCTGTGCGGATGCGCTGGTCCAGATCGGGCGATAGTCATTATTCCGGTAAAATTCCGCCAATTCATCGTCACGCGCCGCGGCTTCGGCCACGGCCTGCTTGAAAGCCGTCACCTCGGACCGGGCCGCGCTGGCCACAACCAGGCACGCGAAAAGGATTGCGAGCCCAGCTGCAATGTGGACCCCGACCCGCGATTGCCGCCAAAGCGTTGTCATCAATGTCCCCGAATCCGTTGTTATCACGCGAAATAATCCTGTCTTGCCCGGCCAATGGCATTCTGTCCATTCACAAACACGCCAGAACGCACGGGTGACGCCAGCTGATGCAATCCCACAACTCACGCCCTCGCGCCAACGGCATCTTGGTCACAGCGCGGGAGATTTCAGCAAAATTCTGCCGACTCCCCTTGAATTGATACATTCCCATGCACAAGAGGGTTGGCCGTCGATTCGATCTATGCAATAAAAACCCCAATTCGGGGATGAATGGCGGGATACGCGTAACATCGCGTGAACAAACAGGTAGGCGACGGGACGGCGCTTTTACATGACTGATCAAAGCTCTATGGGCATTTCGAGACGTGGACTGCTCGGGATGTTCGCCGCAACAGCGATTGCGGCAGCACCAACTTATCCAAAGGCAGCAGGGTTCCTTCGCGGTGGCGGAGACATTAGGCGGATCAAGATGTACTCGCCGCGAACCGGCGAGAAGATCGACATGATCTACTGGATCGAGGGCGATTACATCAGGGACGCGGTGGACGAAGTGAACCGCTTCATGCGCGATTGGCGCACCAATGATGTGAAGGCCATCGACCTGCGCACCATCGACATAATGGCAGCATCGCACAACCTTCTCGACGTGACCGAACCCTACATGCTCTTGTCCGGCTATCGCAGCCCAAAAACCAACGCCATGCTGCGCTCGCGCTCGGGCGGCGTGGCCAAGAACTCGCTCCATCTCAAGGGCCAGGCAGCGGACCTGCGCCTGTCCTCGCGCTCGGTCAGCCAGATGGCGCGCGCCGCCGCGTCCTGCCGGGCCGGTGGTGTCGGACAATACTCGGGCTCGAATTTCGTGCACATGGATTGTGGTCCGATCCGCAGCTGGGGTCGGTAACGCCCGACCAGATGGTTTTTCCACCAAACGCCCGTGCCAATCGCGCGGGCGTTTTCCTGTCCGGCATCCGGCCAGGGTTGTTGCCCGGCTGGCAATGCGGCCACGACAAGATCAGGCACTTGCCCGCCCTGCCCTTGCAGAAAGGACGCATCCGATGACACGACAGAACGAATACGGCCAGCCTATAGGCGACCCGGTTCCCGGCCCCTTCCCCCGCCCGCGGCCACCGCGCAGCGAAATGTCGGGGCGTTATGGCCGTCTCGTCCCGCTCGACCCATCCCATGCGCCGGCGCTTCACGCCGCCTACGTCTCGGCGCCGGACGGGCGTGGCTGGACCTACCTGCCAAATGGCCCCTATGAGCACGAGAACGACTATGCCGAATGGGTGGAGCAGGCCGCACGGAGCGATGACCCGCTCCATTTCATCGTGCTGGACCGCGACGACCGCCCGCTCGGCACCGCCAGTTTCCTGCGCATCGACCCCGGCGCAGGCGTGATAGAGGTGGGCTTCATCAACTTTTCACACCAGATGCAGCGCAGCCGCCTTTCCACCGAAGCGATGTTCCTGATGATGTCGCGCGCCTTCGACGACTTGGGATACCGCCGCTACGAATGGAAATGCGACGCGCTTAACGCGCCGTCGATCACGGCGGCGAAACGGCTGGGCTTTACCTATGAAGGCACCTTCCGGCAGGCCACGCATTACAAGGGTCGCAATCGCGATACCGCGTGGTTCTCCATCATCGACAGCGAATGGCCCGCCATCCGCGCCGAGTTCACCCGCTGGCTCGACCCCGGCAATTTCGACAATGATGGCCACCAGATGATCCCGCTCAAGACAAGATAATGGCCCGGAACACAAAGAACCCATCGGGCGCAAGCCGGCATCGCGCAGCCTCCGGCTGGCCCCAAGTGCCGCCGCGTCGCGCTTTACCAGGCCCACGCCATGCCTAACCTGCCGCGGGGGAAAGCCGAGGGAGGAAACCCGATGTCCATCTATACCGAGAACGACGCCACCGGTCTTGCCGCGCTGGTCGCCACGGGCGATGTCACGCCCGATGAGTTGCTCGACGCCGCGCTGGAACAGGCGACGGCGTGGAACCCGCATCTCAACGCCGTCGTGCACATGCAAGAGGATGTGGCGCGTGCAAAGATCCGCGACGACCTGCCCGAGGGGCCATTTCGCGGCGTGCCATTCCTGATCAAGGATCTGGGCTGCGAGGCAATGGACTTTCCCACCAGCAACGGCTCGAAACTTTGCGAAGGGATGCGCTGGACTTACGATTCGACCCTTTTCACCCGGTTTCGTGCCACCGGCCTCAACACCTTCGCGCGCACCACCTCGCCCGAGTTCGGCGTCGGCCCGGTGACCGAATCGCAGGTCTATGGCGGACCCACCCGCAACCCGTGGAATCTCGACCATACATCGGGCGGAAGCTCGGGCGGCGCGGGGGCCGCGGTCGCCGCCGGGATCGTGCCGGCCGCGCATGGCTCGGACGGGGGCGGGTCGGTGCGCATTCCCGCCGCGTCAAGCGGCCTCGTGGGCTTCAAGCCCACCCGCGCGCGCCTGCCCATGGGCCCGGGCACCGGCGAAGGCTGGGGCGGCATGGCGATCGACGGGGTGTTGACCCGCTCGCTTCGCGACACCGCCGCGCTGCTCGACGCGGTGGCCGGACCCGAATCCGGCGCCCCTTATGCCGCGCCCGCGATGGAGGAAAGCTATGCCGCCGCCATGGCACATGATCCGGGCCGCTTGCGCATCCGCATGGTCACCACCACCTTTACCGGTGGCGCGGTCGATCCAGAATGTGTGGCAGGCGTCGAGAAAACCGCGAAACTGCTCGAAAGCCTCGGGCATGAAGTGGAGCCATGGGCGCCCGAACCCGAACTCGACGTGCCCGCGATGATGTGGGCCTGGACCAGGATCGTGGCCTGCGGCACGGCAGGACGGGTGGCGAACATCCTCGGCGACCGCCCGCTCGATCCGGCGATGGTCGAGGGCGTCACGCGCGGCGCCATCGCCTATGCCAGGACCGTGAGCGGTGTGGACTACCTCGACGCGGTGGGCCGCATCCACGCCTTCGGCCGCCGCATGGCGCATGTGTTCGACACCTGCGACATCATTCTCTCGCCCACGCTGCGCGAACCGCCCTGCAAGGTCGGATATCTCAAGCCCGACAATGATGACTGGGCCGAGTATCGCAACGGGGACGACAGCGTTTTTGCCTATTCGCCTTTCACCGCGATCTTCAACGCCTCGGGCCAACCCGCCGTCTCGCTGCCGCTGCACTGGGCAGGCGATTTGCCGGTGGGCATTCATCTCGCCGCACCGTTCGGAGCGGACGCGCGCCTCATGTCGCTTTGCGGCCAGATCGAACGCGCCGCCCCATGGGCCGGAAAACAGATGGAGGTGATCCGCCGCGGCCCGCCCGCATGAAATTTCCGCGACAGACCCAACATCTTGTTGCGGTGCGGCATGTCACCCGCTAGAGAGGCGGCACAGATGCGAATGACGCGGTTTGCATGACTGATGCGCGGGGCCGGTTGCCGAAAGGGGACTGGCCCCGTTTCATGATAGCGCCGACAGTTTGGCCCCGGCCAAGTGCCATGCAAAAAGAAGAAGGCGCCAGATGCTCAGACGCGGTCCTTGCATGATCTGACGCCTTCCCCTGAACAATCACCCCTTGCAGGGCCCTGTTCGGATGCTTTGGCCCTTGCGAGCCGCGGCAAGCGGGATCAGGGTTTGCACCCCGTCCCCCCAAACCGGCCCGGAACCACGAGGTTGCCCCTTGCCCCGACCGGCCAACGCGATGGCTTTCTGCGCTGCCTTCAAACTGCCCCCGAAAGGGCCGTGATTCGGCCAGCGTCCCTTGGCTCTCAACACGGGCTATGGTTCGGTGTAACCTATCCCTCGCCCGCTCCAGCCCCGGAAGACCTCCGCGCCCCGCTCCAGGTCTTGCGACCCTTTGCGTTATCATCAGGCTGCGCCCCAACACCCGAGTCGGGCAACAGAAAAATGACGGGCGGATGAAATTTCTTGGGGATAACTTGCTGGAATTGCGCGGGGATTTCCTGTGGAAGAACCGGAATTCCCATGTGTTTCGGCAGGGTTGCAGGGAACGGTCACGCCCACGGCAGTTCAAGGCGCCAAATGCCAGCGAGAAGAGCCGTTTCCGTCGATCCTGCCGTCAGGAAAGCCCCTCGGGCGCCTTCACGTATTGACCATCCTTCCAGTTGGGGTCTTCACGCCGCACCTTGCGGGCATTCCAGATCCCGGCCGGAACGCCGATGACAAGCCCCAGCGCGCCGGCGGTGGCAAAGGCCCAGGGCGAATACCACCCCGCAACGAAAAAGACGATCAAGGCTGTGCCCGTCAGGCAAAACACCCAGATCACACCAAGAATTGCTTTCCATCCATATTTCATGGCGACCTCCTTTCGGTTCGCGCCAGGAAGGCATCGCGTGCCCGCGATCCTGTGTTTCGGCTCACCCGTCCATCTTCAGGGCCGAAATGAACGCCTCCTGCGGGATTTCAACTTTCCCGAACTGGCGCATCTTCTTTTTACCAGCTTTCTGCTTGTCGAGCAATTTCTTCTTCCGGGTCGCATCGCCGCCATAGCATTTGGCGGTCACGTCCTTGCGCATGGCCGAAAGCGTCTCGCGCGCGATGACCTTGGCGCCGATGGCCGCCTGGATCGGGATCTTGAACATGTGGCGCGGGATCAGTTCCTTGAGCTTTTCACACATCGCCCGGCCACGCATTTCGGCGCGGTCACGGTGAACCATCATGGCCAGCGCGTCCACCGGCTCGTCATTGACCAGGATCGACATCTTCACGAGATTGTCCTCGCGATAGCCGATCATCTCGTAATCGAAGCTGGCGTAACCCTTGGTCACCGATTTCAGCCGGTCGTAGAAATCAAAGACCACCTCGTTGAGCGGCAGGTCATAGACCGTCATCGCGCGCCCGCCGACATAGGTCAGATCAAGCTGGATACCGCGGCGTTCCTGGCAGAGCTTGAGCACATCGCCGAGATAGTCGTCGGGTACCAGGATGGTTGCCTTGATGCGCGGCTCCTCGATGTGATCGACAAGGCTCATGTCGGGCATGTCGGCGGGGTTGTGCAGATCCTGCCGCGTTCCGTCCCGGTGATAGAGGTGATAGATGACCGAGGGCGCCGTGGTGATCAGTTCGATACCATATTCGCGCTCCAGCCGGTCGCGCACCACTTCGAGATGCAGAAGCCCCAGAAACCCGCAGCGAAAGCCAAAGCCGAGCGCGGCGGAGGTCTCCATCTCGTAGGTGAAGGAGGCATCGTTGAGCGCCAGTTTCTCGATCGCGTCGCGCAGATCCTCGAACTCGTTGGCATCGACCGGGAACAGGCCGCAGAACACGACCGGCACCGAGGGTTTGAAGCCCGGCAGCGGTGTGGCGCAGGGGCGTTTCTCATGCGTGATCGTGTCGCCGACACGAGTGTCGCGGACCTGCTTGATCGAGGCATTGAGATAACCGATCTCGCCCGGTCCCAGGGCGGCGACATGGGTCATGGCGGGGCGATAGACGCCCACGTCATCCACGTCGTAGGTGCCCCCCGTTTTCATCATGCGGATGCGGTCGCCCTTTTTCAGGGTACCGTCGATGATGCGAACGATACATATCACGCCGAGATACTGGTCATACTTGGAATCGACCAGCATCGCCTTCAGAGGCGCGTCCGGGTCGCCGCCATGGGGCGGCGGCAGGCGCGTGACAATGGCTTCGAGCACGTCGGGGATGCCGAGGCCGGTCTTGGCCGAGATTTCCACCGCGTCGGAGGCGTCGATGCCGATCACGTCCTCGATCTGTTCGCGCACCCGGTCGGGTTCGGCGGCGGGCAGGTCGATCTTGTTGAGGACCGGCACGATCTCGTGATCGGCCTCGATGGCGGTATAGACATTGGCCAGCGTCTGCGCTTCGACACCCTGCGTGGCGTCAACCACCAAGAGCGATCCCTCGACCGCGCGCATCGAGCGGCTGACCTCGTAGGCGAAATCGACATGCCCGGGCGTGTCGATGAGGTTGAGCACATAGGTCTGACCGTCCCGCGCGGGGTATTCGATGCGCACGGTATTGGCCTTGATCGTGATTCCCCGCTCGCGCTCGATATCCATCGCGTCGAGCAACTGCTCTTTCATGTCGCGTTCGGCGACCGTGCCGGTCAGCTGGATAAGCCGATCGGCCAGCGTGGATTTCCCGTGGTCGATATGCGCCACGATCGAGAAATTGCGGATATGCGAAAGCTCTGTCATGGCTTGCATATGAAAGGGTTTTGACCCGCGGTCAATAGCGTGCGCCCGCACGGGCCTGCCGCCCTTCCAACCCCTTCATCTTGCCCCAAATACTCCGGGGAGCGCGAGGGGCTGGCCCCTCGCATCCAACCTTACCACCGCACAACGCCGCGTTCCTCTTTCCCTCGCCTGCGTTCCACGTCACCATCCCTGTCAAAGGAGACCCGACATGATCCCCTACAACGTCCTTGACCTCGCCCCGATCCCCGAAGGCGGCAGCGCGGCAGACGCGCTGCGCAATACCGGCGATCTTGCCGTTCACGCCGAAAACCTCGGTTACAGCCGCTTCTGGCTGGCCGAACATCACAACATGCCCGGCATCGCCTCGTCCTCGACCGCCGTTCTGATCGGTCACGTGGCCAGCCGCACGACACGCATCCGCGTGGGTTCGGGCGGGATCATGCTGCCCAACCATGCGCCGCTGGTTGTGGCCGAGCAATTCGGCACGCTGGCCACGCTCTACGGTGACCGGATCGACCTTGGCCTCGGGCGGGCGCCGGGCACCGACGGGCGCACCGCGCACGCGCTGCGCCGCGGCCGGATGGAGGACAATTTTCCCGAAGAAGTGATCGAGCTTCTGGGCTTTCTGAACCCGGCCCAGCCGGGCCAGCCGGTGCGCGCGATCCCGGGCGAAGGCACGCAGGTGCCGATCTGGATCCTGGGTTCCTCGCTTTTCGGCGCACAACTGGCCGCGCATCTGGGTCTGCCTTACGCCTTCGCCAGCCATTTCGCCCCGGACGCGCTCGAAGCGGCCTCCCGCACCTATCGACAGGGCTTTCGCCCCGGGATCACCGATGAACCCCGCTTCATGATGGCGATCAACGTCTTTGCCGCCCGGACCGAGGCCGAGGCCCGGCTCTTGCGCTCGTCCCAGCTTCAGGCATTCGTCAACCTGCGCAGCGGACGCCCCGGCCCGCTGCCCGCTCCGCGCGAGCAGGTGTCCGGCAGCCCGCAAGCCATCGAAAACGCCGAGGCCGCCTTGCGCATCGCCGCAGTCGGCACGCCCGATCAGGTCCACACAAAGCTGCGGGCACTGATCGACCGCCACTCCCCGGACGAGGTGATCCTGTCGGGCCAGATCCACGACCCGGAGGCCCGGATGCTGTCCTTCGACCTCGCGGCGCAGGCGATGCGCGCGATCTGAAGGGGCCGTGACGCAAACCGGCAGACGGCCAGCACGGAAACGGCAAGGACGCGGGGTCGGTCAGAGCTTCAAGACCGAGCCGACCCGAGCCGGGTCATTCGGTCCGAAAGCGTTCCGCTGACATGGTGCGCTGCGTTCCGCCTTATGGCTGAGCCGCCTGCATGATCGCGCTGACCGGGGTCAACGCGATGTCCCGGGCGCGATCTTCCAGCCCCCAGAGCACCAGCGCCGACACCGTGTCGGCCCGCAACCGCCCGACCATCACGACGCCGTTCTCCTCGCCTTCCGCCTTGAGCGCGGCATAGTTGAGAAAGCGCCTGATAACGCGGGGCTCTTCGCCCTTGGCATCGAAGTCACGGAAAATCGACGCCGCCGGAACGCCCGCCCTGACAGCGAGCTTCCGGCCGGTGTCGAGCCCCTTTGGATAAAGCAGGAGGCCATGACCGGTCGTCTCGGCGATTTCCGTGACTTGCGTGACGATTTCCCGGCTTGACTGGATACCGTCGCCGGGGGCTTCCATGACGCCCACCGCCTCCGGTACCCGTTCAAGCAAGACCGGCATCGCCACTTCCACGTCTTCTGCCCGAGCGCCCTCGGGCAGATCGACAAGCGCAAGGACCTCGAAGCCTGCGTCCCGGTAAAGCGCCATCCGATCCCGCGCATCAGGACGACTGGCATCAACCGCGAAACTCAACGCATAGGGAAAGTCCGACAGGGCTTCGATGTCGATACCCGAGTCGGGGTCGTCGATGAGAACGATTGCCATTCTTGGCTTGTCTTCAATGTCGTCAAATGGCGCGCTGAATCGCTGGATCGGAGGCTTCGACGTCGGCTCGGCCGTTTCCGGTTCCGGCGCGGGCGTTTCGCGCAATGCCGGCGACCGCGCCGCCGTGCCGATCATCGGTCGATTGGACGTCGTGGCGGACTCGTTGCGTTCCGTCAACCGCGTTGCCGGCCTTCCGATCGTGATGACGGGATCGGCATCCCCCCCGCCGCTTTGCGATGCATCCGGGCGTTCGACCCTGTCTTGCTCTTCCTCGTCGGTTCCGTTCGCCCCGGGCATGGTTCCGGCGCCGTCATCATCCCCGCGCTTCTCTGCTTCCGGTTCGGCCAGGGGTGCAGGGCGCGGCTCATCGGTCTCCGGCTCCAGCACCGTGGTCGAAGCGTTCGGGCGTGCCGGCGCAGGGTCCACCCTGATCGCCAGTTCTTCGGTTGCAGGCGTCGCCTTGTCCCGCGGCGCGGTCACGGCATTCGGGTTGTCGGAAGTCCGTTCCGTTTGCGAAAGCGTGGTCGCACCCTCTGTCGCACGATCGGACAGCGTGGGTTTCCCGGGGGCCTCGCTCAGAACGGAAGGGGCCTGGGGCTCGGGAAGGTCAGGCAAGGCAAGCGCGATTGCCCCGGTTTCGGCCTCGGGCGGCCGGGAGAGGGACGGATCTGTCGTGACCGAGGTCTCCTGCAATGGCACCGTGGGCAATTCGCCCGGCAAAGCGAGGAGCGGCAGCGCGTCGCGCGCGATCGGCACCGCCGGCGCGTCACCCCCCGGCGGAGGGGACGCCCCGGATCCGGGCTGGTCAGTTTGAGGAAGCTCGGCCGGTCGAATGCCGCCTGCATCGACCGATGCCGGGTCATCCGGCATACTCGCCTCGAGCCGCTCCTTGCCGGGTGTCCGCGGGCCGGATTCGCCGGTCGGAAGGTCTGCCTGCGCGTCCTGGTCCGGGCGACCGGGCTCGGCCCACGCCGGCCCCTCCGATGCCACCGCGTCCGGTTTCGGCAGATCCGGCAGATCGGGGGTGCCAATCATAAGCGACAGGCCCACCGCGCCCACGGTCGCAACAACCGCGCCCATGGCAATGCCGCTCAAAAACCCCCTTACCACGTCCTCGCCCTCTTTTTCCTGCTCGATGGGACAGTGCGCCCCTTGACGCTACGCCCCAAGCCTGAGCAAGTATATCGCGACCCGGGGCGGGGTCTCCAGCCCCAATGACAACAAGTTGGGCAAGATGCTGCTGCTGATCGACAATTACGACAGTTTTACCTACAATCTCGTGCATTTTCTCGGGGAATTGGGGGCCGAGGTCGTCGTCAGGCGCAACGACGCGCTGGACACACAGTCGGCCATGGCAATGAACCCGTCGGGAATTCTGCTTTCGCCCGGGCCATGCGATCCGGATCAGGCCGGCATCTGTCTTGAAATCGTGCAGGCCGCGGCCGAGACCGGCACCCCGCTTCTTGGCGTTTGCCTGGGCCATCAGGCAATCGGACAGGCCTTTGGCGGCAAGGTGGTGCGCTGCCACGAGATCGTGCACGGCAAGATGGGGTGCATTCGGCATGATGGCAAGGGTGTCTTCCACGGCCTGCCCAGCCCGTTCGAGGCGACACGCTATCATTCGCTCATCGTCGACCGCCAGAGCCTGCCCGACACGCTGGAGATCACGGCCGCGCTCGAGGACGGAACGATCATGGGCCTGCAGCATCGGTCATTGCCGATCCACGGGGTGCAGTTTCACCCCGAGTCCATTGCCTCGCAACATGGACATGCCCTTCTCAGAAACTTTCTCGACGTGTTGAAGGTTCCGGCATGAGCGATCGATTGAAACCCCTGATCGGAGCCGCGGCCGACCGGCCGCTGACACGTGACGAGGCCGAAACCGCCTTCGCGATCCTGTTCGAAGGCGATGCCACGCCCAGCCAGATCGGCGGTGTTCTGATGGCGTTGCGCACCCGCGGTGAAACGGTCGAGGAGTATACCGCAGCGGCTTCGGTCATGCGGGCCAAGTGCCACCGCGTCCATGCGCCGGAGGGCGCGATGGACATCGTTGGAACCGGTGGCGACGGAAAGGGGACACTCAACATCTCGACCGCGACCGCCTTCGTGGTCGCCGGCGCAGGGGTGCCCGTTGCCAAGCATGGCAACCGCAACCTGAGCTCGAAATCCGGTGCGGCGGATGCCCTCTCGGCCATGGGGATCAACGTGATGATCGGCCCGCAACTCGTCGAAAAGGCCCTGGACCACTGCGGGATCGCCTTCATGATGGCGCCCATGCACCATCCCGCCATGGCGCATGTCGGCCCCTCACGGGCGGAGCTGGGAACACGCACCATCTTCAACATTCTCGGGCCGTTGACCAACCCCGCCGGGGTCAAGCGGCAGCTGACCGGTGTATTCGCGCGCGATCTCACCCGGCCCATGGCCGAGACTCTCGGCCAGCTGGGAAGCGAGCGCGCATGGCTCGTGCATGGATCCGACGGCACCGACGAGATGACGATCACCGGCCTGACATGGGTTTCGGCGCTGGAAGAGGATGGCAGCATCCGCGAGGTCGAGCTTCACCCCGAGGATTTCGGCTTGCCGGTGCACCCGTTCGAGGCCATCATCGGTGGCAGCCCGGAGGAAAACGCCAAGGCATTGCGCGGGCTGCTTGCAGGTGAAGCCTCGGCCTATCGTGACGCGGTTCTGCTCAATTCCGCGGCAGCGCTGAACGTGTCCGGGCGCGTCGACAATCTGCGCGACGGCGTCGAAATGGCGCGAGAGAGCATCGACTCGGGTGCGGCCAGGGCCAAGATCGAAGCGCTCGCGAGAATCACGACGGAGGGCCAATGACCGCAACCATCCTCGACAAGATCAAGGCCTACAAGCTTGAAGAGATCGCTGCGGACAAGGCCGCAAAGCCTGTCGACGTGATCGAGTCCGAAGCGCGCGAGGCGCCGTATGTGCGCCCGTTCGCATCGGCCCTGTTCGATGCCTCACGCGAAGGCTATGGCCTGATCGCCGAGATCAAGAAGGCCAGTCCCTCCAAGGGGCTCATTCGCGAAGATTTCGACCCGCCTGCCCTTGCGCGGGCCTACGAAGCCGGCGGCGCGACCTGTCTTTCCATTCTGACGGATGCGCCGAGTTTTCAGGGAGACAAGACCTATCTGAGCGAGGCCCGCGCCGCGGTCGAGCTGCCCGCGCTGCGCAAGGATTTCCTTTATGACCCCTATCAGGTGATCGAGGCGCGCGCGCTCGGGGCCGATTGCATTCTCATCATCATGGCAAGCGTGTCGGACGCGCAGGCGCTCGAACTCGAGGCGACCGCCCAGGAATGGGGCATGGACGCCCTGATCGAAGTCCATGACGAGACCGAGCTTGAACGCGCCGAGAAGCTGGAATCGCGCATGATCGGCATCAACAATCGCGACCTCAACACGTTCGAGACCTCGCTCGACACCACGCGCCGCTTGTCCCGCATGGTCCCACCCGATCGCCTGATCGTTTCAGAAAGTGGCCTCTATTCGCCCGACGACCTGGCCGATATCGCGCGGTTCGGTGCGCGTTGCTTCCTGGTCGGGGAAAGCCTGATGCGGCAGGACGATGTCGAGCTTGCCACGCGCGATCTGCTGTCCCGCCCGCTCACCCCGGGAGGCGCCTAGACCATGGCTGAACTCACCCATTTCGATGCCCGGGGCGACGCCCACATGGTGGATGTCACCGACAAGGACGAAACCGACCGCGTCGCGCGCGCCCGCGGTTCGGTGCAGATGGCGCGCGCGACCTTCGACCTCATCTCGGAAGGCCAGGCCAGCAAGGGCGACGTTCTCTCCGTGGCGCGTCTGGCCGGTATCATGGGCGCGAAACGGACAGCGGATCTGATCCCGCTCTGTCATCCTCTGCCGGTGACCAGGGTCGCGGTGGATCTCACGCTCGATCCGGACCTGCCCGGCGTGCAGATCGAGGCGACCGTCAAGACCACGGGCAGGACCGGCGTCGAGATGGAAGCGCTGACCGCCGTCTCGACTGCCGCGCTCACCGTTTATGACATGGTCAAGGCCGTGGACAGGGCCATGGTGATTTCCGACATTCGCGTCGTGATGAAGGAAGGCGGGAAATCGGGCCGCTTCGTCGCCCCATGATCAGCGTCGACGAAGCCCTCGAAAAGCTCTTTGCCCTCGTGTGCCCGACCGCCCACGAATCTGTCCCCCTTCTCGAAGCCGCAGGTCGCGTTCTGGCCACCGATGTGACGGCCCGCCGCGATCAGCCCCCGTTCGCGACCTCCGCGATGGATGGCTATGCCGTCATCAGCGAAGAGGCCGATCTGCACGCGCAATTCAAGGTCATCGGCGAGAGCGCGGCCGGGCACCGTTTCGCGGGCGAAGTCAAACCCGGACAGGCGGTGCGCATCTTTACCGGGGCGCCCCTTCCCAAGGGGGCAAGCCGCGTTGTCATTCAAGAGGATGTCGAACGGCGCGCTGATCTCATCACGATCACCGACTCGCAAACCGGCGGCACGAACATCCGCCCACAAGGCGACGATTTCAGGGCCGGAGATGTGATCCACGCCCCGCGCATCATCGGTCCGACCGACCTCGCGCTGCTGGCAGCGATGAACATTGCCCACGTCCCGGTTCATCGCAAACCCGTCGTGGCGCTGATCTCGACCGGCGACGAACTGGTCATGCCAGGCGAGGACCCATCACCCGACCAGATCGTCGCGTCCAACAGCTTTGGCCTCTATGCGATGCTCCGCGACTGGGGGGCGGAACCGCGCCTGCTCCCGATCGCGCGCGACAATCGGGAAAGCCTCGAGACCGCGTTCCGGCTTGCCGAAACGGCGGATCTCGTCGTCACGATCGGCGGCGCATCGGTCGGCGACCATGACATGGTGGGCGATGTCGCCGAAACCATGGGGCTGGAAAGATCCTTCTACAAGATCGCGATCCGTCCGGGCAAACCGCTCATGGCCGGGCGGATGGGCAATGCCGCGATGGTCGGTCTGCCGGGCAATCCCGTCTCCGCCATGGTCTGTGCGCGGGTCTTTCTCGCCCCGATGGTCAGGTCGATGCTGGGCATGAAGGCCGAACGCGCGGAAGAGAAGCGGGCCGTTCTGACGCATGATCTGCCTCGGAACGGGCCACGCGAACATTACCAGCGCGCGGTTGTCGAGAACGGACAGGTGACCGTCGCCGCGCGCCAGGACAGCGCCCTGCTTTCGGTCCTGGCCGACGCCAATGCACTGGCCGTGTCACCGCCCGACGCCCCGGCTCAACCCGCCGGGAGCGAGATCCGCTACATCTCGATCTGATCGGGCACCGCCCGTCGAAGCCCTAGATGGCGGGCGGTTGACACAAAACGGGAACATGTATAGAACAAAGTGCATCAGTCGTCCGAAACGGAGACAGGCCAATGCTGACCCGCAAACAACTCGACCTCCTGGAATTCATCCACAAGCGCGTTCAGCGCGACGGCGTGCCACCGTCATTCGACGAAATGAAAGAGGCACTGGATCTGCGCTCGAAATCCGGCATCCACCGCCTGATCACCGGCCTGGAAGAGCGTGGGTTCATCCGACGTCTTGCGCACCGGGCGCGGGCCATCGAGATCGTCAGGCTTCCCGACAGCATGAGCGGCGACAGCGCCGGCTTTCATCCCAGGGTGATCGAAGGGGACCGTCAAGACATCGGCAAACCGGCAAATGCAATCGGTGTCGAAGCGGTCGAAGCCTGCGAACTGCCCGTCATGGGCCGAATTGCCGCCGGCGTTCCGATCGAGGCGCTTCAGCACGCCACGCATAACGTGGCAGTGCCGCAGGCGATGATACGTGGCGGGCAGGAACATTACGCGCTTGAGGTCAAGGGCGATTCGATGATCGACGCCGGCATCAATGACGGCGACGTTGTCATCATTCGCCAGACGCCGACCGCTGACAATGGGGATATCGTGGTTGCGCTGGTCGAGGATCACGAGGCGACACTGAAGCGCTTTTTCCGGCGTGGGAACGCCATCGCGCTCGAGGCGGCCAACCCTGCGTATGAAACGCGCGTTTTCCCCGATGACAAGGTCAAGGTCCAGGGGCGCCTCGTCGGGCTGATCCGCACCTATTGACGCAAACCGCGCGTGTTCCAGAGGCGATCACCGGTGTAATCCCGCGTGGTCGTCATCATCGCGTGGCCCTCCCGCCCGTCAAGGCGCAGCGCCACGGCCCCGGTGGCCCGCATGCGCTCGGGATCGAACGTGTCACAGGCCAGATCCTCGGGCAGGTCCGCATTGCTCACGACGATCTCGCCTTCGGTGCAGCGCAGCTCGGCCGACGCACGTTTGCCCGTCACGTGGATGATGCGCACCGGGTTTGCGGCGGTCACGGCCTTCCATTTCTTCGCCGCCGCATCCTGGCTGATCGGGGTGCCATCGTTTTCCAGCCAGTTGGTCGCGACGAAACCGGCGCCGCGGGCCTTGCTCAGGGCGCGCCCATCCTCGCCCATTACCCCCACCAACGCACCGCCTTCGGCGATCAGGACGTCAGGTCTTTCGACCATGGCCCATGCAACCACCGACACCGCGACCGGACCGAGGCCGACAAATCGCAGGCGCCCCTGCCACAGGAACAGGATCAGGAAGCCGAAGGCCATCACCGGCAGGACGAACCAGTCCGGACTGGGCACCGCACCGCGTGACCCTTCGATTCCGGTCACGGTATGTGCCACGCCGAGGATCCAGTCGAGCCCGGCACCGGCAATCGACAAGGGCACGCCATCCAGCCCGAGCGGCAGCAGAAGCGCAGCGCAGACCAGTGCCGGGATGATCAATGTCCCCATGAGGGGCACCGAGATGAGATTTGCGATCAGCCCGAGATGGGCCGTCTGATTGAAATGTGCCGCCCCGATCGGCCCGGTCGCCGCCCCGGCCACGGACGAGGAGATGATGACGGCCATGACTGCACGGCTCCAGGAGGCCCGGCCAAGGCTGAACCGCGCATCGCGAAGCCAGCCGAAGACCGCGACAAGAGCGGTGGTCGCCGCGAAGGACATCTGGAAACCCGGACCGAGCAGGGCTTCGGGCCGCAGGATCAGAATGATCGTCGCCGCGAGGCCGACTGCACGCAGGGAGATCGCGCGCCGATCGGCAATGACCGCCAACAGCGCAACCGCGACCATGACAAAGGCGCGCTCGGTCGCAACATTTCCCCCCGAAAGCGACAGGTAAGCCGCAGCGAACACGAGCGCGATCACCGCCGCGATCTTCTTGCCGGGAAAACGCAATCCCAGGGGCGGAACGGCCGCAAGCCCGACCCGGACAACCGCAAAGACGAACCCGGCCAGAAGCCCCATGTGCAGGCCGGAAATCGCCAGAAGATGCGCAAGATTCGACGCCCTGAGCGCCTCGAGCGTATCGGGCCCCATGCCTGCCCGATCACCGGTCATGATCGCCGCGGCGAAGGCCCCGGTCTCGCCCGGCAGGCGGGCCTGGACATGCTGCGACAACGCAAGGCGCGCCCGCAACAGGAGCTTTTCCGAGCCGGCCGGCTCAAGCAACAGGAGCGGCGTGCGCGCATAGCCCACCGCACCCAGCTTCTGGAACCAAGCGTGGCGCTGAAAATCAAATCCGCCGGGCTCGACCGGGCCGCCGGGCGGGGAAAGAAGCGCTGTCACGATGATCGTTGCACCGGGAAGCGGGGCCGATCCATCGGGTCCATGCAGCGATATGCGCATGCGCTCCGGCCGCCGCTCCGGCGCAAGGCGCGCCATGACGACCTGATCGAGCGTGATGCGCGTCGCGCCGCTTCCCGAACGGTCAATGCCGATCACCCGACCCTCGACAGGCCCGTAATAGCGCCAGCCGAGGACAGGATCTTCGAGTATATGCGTCCTTGTCATGGCCAGAGCGAACCCGAAAGACACAAGGACCGCCGCCCAGATGAATGGCGCCCAGAATGCACCCGCATACCGCGTCAGCAGCGCCCCGAGGACCACGCCGCAGGCAATCACCGGCAGGACAAGGCGGGGCGGCTCGACCTGAAGCCCGAAATACAAGCCGATCCCGAATGCCATGCAGACGGGAACCCAGGGAAAGAGGTGCCCCCGTTGCGCGAGAACAGCGGCTTCTATGCGCCCCCCGAGCGGCATGGCTTGTCCTTGTCTTGGCGGATCATTAGACAGGCACCGAGCCTATCCAGCCATGGTTACCGAAAGATTAACGCCCATGACCGAAGATGTCGTCACACGCTTTGCCCCGTCGCCGACCGGATTCCTGCATATCGGCGGTGCGCGCACGGCCCTGTTCAACTGGCTCTTTGCGCGCGGGCGCAATGGCAGGTTCCTGCTTCGGATCGAAGACACCGACCGGGCACGTTCGACCGTCGAGGCGACCGAAGCGATCCTCAAGGGGCTTTCATGGCTCGGGCTGGAGCATGACGGGGATGTCGTGAGCCAGTTCTCTTGCGCCGAACGCCATGCCGAGGTCGCCCGGACGATGCTGGAGACGGGGCAGGCCTACAAGTGCTTCTCAACCCAGGAAGAGATCGAAGCGTTCCGCGAACGTGCCCGCGCAGAGAAGCAATCGACGCATTTTCAAAGCCCGTGGCGCGATGCAGACCCGGCCACGCATCCGGATCGGCCCCATGTCGTGCGCCTGCGGGCCCCGCGCGAAGGCGTGACCGTCATTCGCGACAAGGTCCAGGGCGATGTCACGATCCGCAATGACCAGCTCGATGACATGGTGCTCCTGCGGTCGGATGGCACGCCGGTCTACATGCTCGCGGTTGTTGTCGATGATCACGACATGGGCGTGACCCACGTCATCCGGGGGGATGACCACCTCAACAATGCGGCCCGACAACAGCTGATTTACCAGGCCATGGGCTGGCACGTGCCGGTCTGGGCGCACATTCCCCTCATTCACGGGCCAGACGGAAAGAAACTGTCAAAGCGGCATGGTGCGCTCGGTGTGGAGGAATACCAGGCTATGGGATATCCGGCGGCCGGCCTTCGCAATTATCTCGCCCGCCTGGGATGGAGCCATGGAGACGATGAGTTCTTTACGGATGCGCAAGCCATAGAATGGTTCGATCTCGAAGGGATCGGACGTGCCCCTGCCCGCTTCGATTTCAAGAAGCTCGAGAATATCTGCGGAATGCACATGGCCGCATCGGATGATGCTGCGTTGCTGCAGGAGTTGCAGGCCTTTCGGGCCGCAACAGGGCAACCCGCCTTGCCGGAACGGAAAGTTGACTTGCTTCTCGCGGCCATGCCATTCCTGAAAGAGCGCGCCAAGACCTTTCCGGAACTCACTGAAAAGGCGGCATTTGTTCTTCAGGATCGCCCGATTCAGCCAGATGAGAAAGCAGCCGGTATTCTCGATTCTGCATCCCGTGGTATACTGGGTGAATTGACGCCGCATCTGCAAAATGCTAGCTGGTCGCGTGCTGATCTGGAACACGTCATGACCCGGTTCGCAGAGGAAAAGGGTACAAAATTCGGCAAGCTCGCGGGTCCGCTCAGGGCCGCTCTGGCAGGTCGGACGACAACGCCCAGCGTTTTCGACATGATGCTGGTTCTGGGGCGCGAAGAATCGCTGGCCCGCCTGTCCGACGCCGCCAAGACATGAATGGCTTTAACCGTAGTGAAAGCCGAAAAGCCATAGTATAGCCCCAAGCGGTACGCGCCGGGGTTACTTCAGGAAGGAAGAAGCATGACTGATAGCAGCAAGACCGCGACACTGACCATCGACGGCACATCCTACGACTTGCCACTGCTTTCGCCGACGGCCGGGCCGAATGTCATCGACATCAGGAAACTCTATGCCGATGCGGGTGTTTTCACCTACGATCCGGGCTACACTTCCACGGCGTCCTGCGACAGCACCATCACCTTCATTGATGGCGCCAAGGGCGAGCTTTTGCATCGCGGGTATCCGATCGATCAGCTTGCCGAGAAATCGCATTACCTCGAAGTCTGCTACCTGCTGCTCTATGGCAATCTGCCCACGGCATCGGACCTCGAAGAATTCGAGGCGACGATCACGCGCCACACCATGATCCACGAGCAGATGCACAATTTCTTCCGTGGGTTCCGGCGGGATGCGCACCCCATGGCAACCATGGTCGGCGTTGTTGGCGCCATGTCGGCCTTCTATCACGACTCGACCGATATTTCCGACCCGCGCCAGCGCGAAATCGCATCGCACCGCATGATCGCCAAGATGCCGACCATCGCGGCCATGGCCTATAAGTATTCGATCGGCCAGCCCTTCGTCTATCCGCGCAACGATCTCGACTATGCCTCGAACTTCCTGCACATGTGTTTCGCCGTTCCGGCCGAACAATACGAGGTGGACCCGATCCTGTCGCGTGCCATGGATCGCATCTTCATTCTCCACGCCGATCACGAGCAGAACGCCTCGACCTCCACCGTCCGCCTGGCCTCGTCCTCCGGGGCGAACCCCTTCGCGTGTATCGCCGCGGGCATTGCCTGCCTCTGGGGCCCCGCCCATGGCGGTGCCAACCAGGCTTGCCTCGAAATGCTCAAGGAAATCGGCTCGGTCGAGCGGATTCCCGAGTTCATCGCCCGGGCCAAGGACAAGGACGATCCGTTCCGCCTGATGGGCTTTGGCCACCGGGTCTACAAGAATTTCGATCCCCGCGCGAAGGTGATGAAGCAGTCCGCCGACGAGGTGCTCGACCTGCTCGGGATCGAGAACAACCCGGTGCTTCAGGTTGCCAAGGAGCTTGAGAAACAGGCGCTGGAAGATCCCTATTTCGCCGACAAGAAGCTGTTTCCGAACGTGGATTTCTACTCGGGCATCATTCTCGAGGCGATGGGCTTCCCGACCTCGATGTTCACCCCGATCTTCGCGCTGTCGCGCACCGTTGGCTGGATTTCGCAGTGGAAGGAGCAACTGTCGGACCCGGCCCACAAGATCGGGCGCCCGCGTCAACTCTATCTCGGGGAAACGGCCCGCAACTATATCGACGTCGAAGACCGCTAAGCGACAGACGCGATCAGGCTCGAAAGGCCCCGGGGTGTTCACCCCCGGGGCTTTTTTCATCGCGGAAAGCCTCAGCGACCCTCGAAATGCGCCTTTCGCTTTTCGAGAAACGCGACAACGCCTTCCATGAAATCTCGGCTCTTGCTCGCCTCCCCCTGAAGCTTTGCCTCGTTGACCAGCTGTGCCTCGAGATCATTGGCCCAGCTTGCGCGAATGGCGCGCTTGGTCAATTCATAGGCGCGCGTCGGCCCATCGGCCAGTTGCGCCGCCCGCGCACGCCAATGCGCCTCGAACGCGTCATCGGGCACCGCCTCCCAGATCATGCCCCAGTCATCCGCCTGCCGGGCGCTGATCTTCTCGGCGAAAAGTGCCGCGCCCATCGCCTTGGCCATTCCCATGGTGCGCGGAAGGACATATGTGCCGCCTGCATCGGGCATGAGACCGATCCGCGTGAACGCCTGAAGGAAATAGGCGCTTTCGGTGGCGATCACCACATCCGCCGCGAGGGCGAGGTTTGCCCCGGCGCCGGCGGCCGGGCCGTTCACCGCCGCGATGACGGGCAGCGGCGATTCGACAATGGCCCTGATCATGGGATTGTATTCATCGCGCAGGCCCCGCTCGAGATCGAGCGCACCGGCATTGGCATCGCCCAGATCCTGGCCAGAACAGAATGCCCCCCCCGCGCCCGTCAGAACGATCACCCGGGCCCCGTCCGTCTCGGCGTGGTGAATGGCATCAGGGATCTCGGCACGCATCTGCGATGTCAGCGCGTTCATCTTGTCCGGACGGTCGAGCATGACAACAGCAATGCTGTCAAACATCTCGAAGGTGATTTCCTTGTAGTCCACCATCCGTCATCCTCTGCCAAGCGGTCGAGGGTCAATCAACCTCATTCAGACGGGTCGGCAAAGCGAAACCCCGCGTCACGTCTTCATGATTTCTTCAAGACGCCGGGCTTCCTGCTCGCTCAGGGTTTCCTCGCCGGGTGCCTTGGCTCTTGACCGGCCGCGCAGATAGATCAGCCCGGCAACCCCCGCAAAAAGCAGCATTCCGGGCCCGGCCCCCCAGAGGATCCAGTTGCTCCCGCCAAAGCGCGGTTTCAGCAGGACATACTCACCATAGCGACTGACAAGGAATTCCTTGACCTCTTCGTTGTCATCACCTTCGAGGATCCGCTCGCGGACCATCAGCCGCATGTCGCGGGCAAGCTCTGCGTTGCTGTCGTCGATACTCTCGTTGCGACAGACCAGGCACCGCAGATCCTTTGACACCTCCCGCGCCCGCGCTTCGAGCGCGGGGTCATCCAGGATCTCGTCTGGTTGGACCGCATACACGGGATGGGCAAACAACACCAGGATCAGGAGAATGGTCCTCATTCGGCAGGAACCCCTTGCAGACGTGAATTCCTGGCCCCGGCAGCGACGCGATAGCGCCGGTCGGAAAGGCTCAGAAAGCCCCCGAGTGCCATCAGGATAGAACCGCCCCAGATCCAGTTGGCAAGCGGCTTGATATAGACGCGCATCGCCCAGCCACCCGACTGTTGCGGATCACCGATCACGACATAGACATCCCGCAGAAAGCCATTGTCGATCGCTGCCTCGGTCGTGGGCTGCCCCGCGACCGGATAGACCCGCTTCTCGGGATGCAGGGTGGTTACGAGTTCTCCCCCGCGCGCGACGTCGACCGCGGCCATGGTGGAGATGTAGTTCGGCCCCTGGACCTCCTCGACCTCTCTCAGGGTGAACTCGTATCCGCTGACGTCGAAGGTTTCGTCGGTCTGGACGACGCGAATGTCCTCTACCTCCCACGCAAGCAACCCGGCGATACCCGCCATCGTGACGCCGAGACCGGAATGCGCGACGGCCTTGCCCCAGTCGGAGCGCGGCAGTCGTGTCAACCGCTGAAGTCGATTGCGCCCGCGCCCGGCACGCGAAAGCAAATCGATCACGGCGCCGGCCATCAACCATGTGCCCAGCATCATGCCGATCGGCCCCATGGCGCTGCGCCCCGATTGCACCGCCCATACCAGCGCCGCCACCGCCACGGCCAGTGCCAGCGCCGGCCACAGCGCGCGGATCGTGCGCCCGATCCGGGCGCGCTTCCACGGCAACATGGATCCGATTGGAAGTATGATCCCCAGGATGATCATGAAGGGCGTGAAGGCCTGGTTGAAGAACGGCTCGCCGACAGACAGCTTGCGCTCGAACAGCATCTCGCTGATCAGGGGCCATATCGTGCCGATGAACACGACAAAGGTCGCAACAACGAGCAGGATATTGTTCGCCACCAGCGCCGATTCGCGGCTGACCAGTCCGAAAACCCCCTTTGCCTCCATGACGCTTGCCCGCGCGGCAAAGAGCGTCAGCGCACCGCCCACGAACAGCCCCATGATCAGGAGCAGGAAGACCCCGCGATCCGGATCGGTGGCAAAGGCATGAACGCTTGTGAGAACTCCGGAACGGGTGATGAACGCGCCAAGCAGCGAAAAGCCGAATGCGATGATCGCGAGAAGAACGGTCCAGCTTTTCATGCTTTCACGTTTCTCGACCACGACCGAGGAATGCAGCAAGGCGACAGCGATCAGCCACGGCATGAAGCTCGCATTCTCGACCGGATCCCAGAACCAGAAACCACCCCAGCCCAATTCGTAATAGGCCCACCAGCTGCCCAGCCCGATCCCGATGGTCAGGAACACCCAGGCGGCAAGCGTCCAGGGGCGCACCCACCGCCCCCACGCGGCGTCCACGCGACCTTCGATGAGCGCCGCAACCGCAAAGGAAAACGCCATCGAAAGACCGACATACCCCAGGTAGAGAAACGGCGGGTGAAAGGCCAAGCCGGGGTCCTGCAGCAAGGGGTTGAGATCGCGCCCGTCAAACGGCGCGACATCCGTGCGCAGGAACGGATTGGACGTGAACAGGATGAACGCAAAGAAGGCCGCGCCGATCGACCCTTGAACGGCGAGGATACGGGCCCGCAATGTCGGCGGCAGGTTGCCACCGAACCATTGTGCCATGGCCCCGAACAGCGTGACGATCAGCACCCACAGCAGCATCGAGCCTTCGTGATTGCCCCAGACGCCCGTGATCTTGTAGATCAACGGCTTGTCGGTATGGCTGTTGTTGACAACCAGTTGCAACGAGAAATCCGAGGTCACGAAAGCATAGGTCAGTGCAGCGAAGGCCACGACGGTGAGGAAGAACTGCACATTCGCCGCGGGCTCGGCAAAGGCCATCCATCCGGGCCATCGCCGGTCCGCACCGACGAGCGGCACAACGGTTTGCATGCAGGCCGTCACGAAGGCCAGGATGAGGGCGAAATGTCCGAGTTCTGCGATCATGGCTTTGTTTATAAACGCGGTGCGAGCCACGTCCAACAACAAACGCGCGAATTGCATGTTCACTTTGTCGCGGGCGGGGCCGGTTCACCGTCAGCGCCCCATATCCGCTTCCCGCTGCCACGCCTGCAACGCCGGATTCGCCTCGGGCTCGATGATGTCCAGTTCAAGCTCCGCATCCGTGCCAGCGGCCGCCGCTCCGATTCCACCCGGCCCGCTTCTCGATTGCTCCAGCCGCTCAAGGTTGCTCAGAACCCTCGGAACGGTGGCGAGGGAATGGCTGATCTGGCGTTGGAACTCCTGGCCCTTGGCCTGGTGACGCGCCCCGAAATAAAAGCTCACGATCGCCCCCAGAAGCCACCATAGCGGCTCGGGCACAAGCGCGATCCCCTGCATGCGCGAGGCGAACCAGACCGGATCGACCATCGCCGCGATGAAAAGGCCGAGCGTCCCGAACGCAAGCGCCGGTCGTGGAAGCCGGTTGAGCCCGTCGATCATCCGGTCGAACAGGCCCTTCCTGGGCAGGGCGAACTCGCCACCGAACTGGGCCATCGCCCTGGCCCGTGTTTCGCTGTCGCGGCGTCCGGCCGCTTCGGCGTTCTCGCGAAACACCTCGGCGGCGGATTTCAAACCCCGCCCCCCATCGCCAAAGACCAGCGTCACGATCCGTTCGATCAGTCCCATGATTCGACCCTTTGGCGAAACTCTTCGCGGCTCAGATGGTAGCGTGGATCGATGAACTCCTCCGCGCGCCTGATCCAGCCGCCCTTGCCCCCGGCACGGCTGCGCGCGAACTTGCGCGACGCCGGGCGATTGTCGGCAAGCCGGAAATAGTAGTTGCGGCGCGCGATCCCGTAACAATCGACGAAATGGTGCGGCGCGGCTTGCGCCGCGTCATGCGCCGCCCTGGCGGTGGCCGGTCCGATCACCCCGTCCACGGCAACCGCATGGCCCATCTGACGCAACAGGCGTTGCAGGATTTTCACGGCATTCGTACCGGCATTGACATACATGTCGAACACGCTGGGCCAGAGTGCCTCGGGCAACAGGTCGATCCGCGGACGCTCGAAATAATGCGCCACGAATATGTCCACGGCCTGCGCGCGCCCCAGGCGCCGGACATCGGCCACATCCACGTCCCCATCCCTGTCGAGATCGAGGCCCAGCCGGCGCATGGTGTGGATGGTCACGCCATGGTTCGTGGCGCCACCGGGGTCGTCATCATCGCTGACAAAGCCACCCTCGCGGGTCACGATCTCTTCGGCGATCTCTCGAACGGTACGCATTTTTCTGACCTCTCACCGGTTTCGGCAAGAAGCCTGCTGGCAACGGGTTAACGCCGCTTTTAGCTATCGTTCGGTTCCTGATAGACACCCTGCTCCTTCAGGGCGTCGACCACTTCGCGAGGCATGTAGGTCTCGTCATGCTTGGCAAGGATCTCCGAGGCCTGGAACTCGCCCTTCACATAGCGACCGGTCCCGACCATGCCCTGGTTCTCGGCAAAGAGATCCGGCAAGACCCCGGCATAGGTCACCCGGATCGTTTCCCCGCCATCGGTGACGTTGAAACTCACCCGTTCCCCCTGGCCACGCACGATGCTGCCCTCCTCGACCAACCCGCCGATGCGGATGGTCTCGGTCTCCGCGGGCGGTTCCATCATCACCTGCGTGGGCGACATGAAGAAGTTGATGCCATCACGCATCGCATAACCGATCAATCCGGTGGATATGACCAGGGCAACGGCGGCCAGCAAAATCACCTGCACACGGCGTTTCTTCTTCAGGCCCTTCATGGTTCAACCTCGCTCGTGATCCCGTCAAGGGAAACAGGGGGCCAACATCAGCCCTTGTGTCTCTTCCAGACCTAGCATCAGATTGGCATTCTGCAAGGCCTGTCCGCTGCTACCTTTTGTCAGGTTATCCAGCGCCGCGACCACGATCGCCCGGCCCGCGATACGGTCTCCGGTCACACCGACATGACAGAAATTGCTGCCGCGGACATGGTGCGTGCTGGGCGTCTCGCCAAAGGGCAGGACCGTGACAAAAGGTTCTGCATCATATGCAGCTGCCAGAACCTCATGCACCTGCCGGGCATCGCCACTCACATACCCCGTTGCCAGTATCCCGCGATTGGCCGGAATCAGGTGCGGCGTGAACTGGATCTTCACCTCACGTCCCGCGAGCCTTGAAAACTCCTGGTCGAACTCTCCCAGGTGGCGATGGGTGCCGCCCACGGCATAAGCGTTGTAACCCTCGGACATCTCGGCATGAAGCAGGTTTTCCCTGAGGCTCCGCCCGGCCCCCGACACCGCGCATTTGAGATCGAGAATGATATCGTCGAGCCCGATCACGTCCGCCGCGATCAACGGGCGCAGCATGTATTGCCCCGTCGCGGCATTGCAGCCCGTGCCCGCCACCAGCCGCGCCTTGCGGATCTCGTCACGGTAAAACTCGGTCAGGCCATAAACCGCTTCCTTCTGCATCTCGACGGCGCCATGCGGATTGCCATACCACTTTTCATACGCCTCCGGATCACGGAGCCGGAAATCCGCGCTCAGATCGACGATCCGCAGGCTCTTGGGCAGGCCCGATATCACCTCCTGGCTGGTCTTGTGCGGCAAGGCGCAGAAACACAGGTCGATCCCGTCAAAGTCGATCTCGTCGAAACCGACCATGTCGGGCAGATCGAGATGGCGCAGATGCGGAAACACCTGCGCGAGGCTCTGCCCGGCCTTGGAATGCGCGCCGAGGGCCGCAACTTCCATGCCGCCATGGGTCGCGATCAGCCGGATCAGCTCGGCCCCGGTATAGCCCGAGGCGCCCAGGATGGCGATTTTATGGGTCATGACAAACCCCTTTTCATGTTGTCTGGTGATGTTGTGACGAAAAAGCGTGGAAGGCTCAAGCGGCCTCGAACTCGATTCGTCGTCGCAGGAACTGCGTGGCGCGGCTGCTCACGGTTTTCGGATCGCCCGTGGTCAGGAACCGTGCACCCCCGCCCTGTCCGAGCATGTCGGGATGGCGCGCGATGTAATCGGCAAGGCTCTCGGCCACCAGGCTGGCCTGGCTGAACACCCTGACCCCGGGGCCAAGCGCCGCCTGGAATTCCTTTTCCAGCAGCGGGTAATGCGTGCAGCCCAGCACCGCCGCCTGCGGATCGGGCATCTTGCGCCTGAGCGCATCGACATGGGATCTGACCAGCGCCTCGGCGAGGATCATGTCACCTTCCTCGATCGCGTCCACGAGCCCGCCACAGGCCTGCGTCTCGACATCCACACCGATGGCGCGAAAGGCCAGTTCGCGCTGAAACGCGCGGCTCGACACGGTGGTCGGCGTGGCGAAAAGCGCCACGTTGCTGACCGCGACCTCGCGCGGCGGGGAATTGTCGCCCCATTGCCGCTCGGTCAGCGCCTCGATCAGCGGCACGAAGACCCCGAGCACCCGCTTGTCGCGCGGAACCCAGTTTTCCTGCATCCGCCGCAGGGCCGCGGCGCTGGCGGTGTTGCAGGCCAGGATGACAAGGTCACACCCCTCGGCCCAAAGCCGCTCGACCGCCTCGCAGGTCAGTTGATAGATGTCATCGGGATCGCGCACGCCATAAGGAGCATGGGCATTGTCGGCCATGTAGACGAAAGGCACATCCGGCAGCCGCTTGGTCACCGCGTCCCAGACCGTCAGGCCACCCAGCCCGCTGTCGAATATCCCTATTGCCATCTGCCCTGCCCGGGTTACGCGCGATAATTCTCTTCGAATTCGAACCCGCATTCGGACGAATCCAGCGGCCTCGGGGACAGGTCATAGGTGGATTTGCGCAGGAAATCCATCATTGCTTTGGCATCCCTGGCACGCCCGTCGAGAGCGTTTCGGCAAATCGGTTTGCCGATCACCACATCCACATCCGTGTCCACCCGCGCGCGGAACTCCTTGATCAGAAGCCCCATGCGCAGCGTGTAATGCAGGTGGCTGGCCAGTTGGAAAAGCCGGCTGGTCGAACCGTCGAAGAATATCGGCACGACCGTGGCGTTGGACTTGGCGACCATGCGCGCGGTAAAGGCCCGCCAACCGGGGTCGAGCGGTCGCGAAAACGGCCGCGCGGCGGTGCTCACCGTGCCGCCCGGGAAAACCCCGATCGCACCGCCCTGATCGAGATAGCGCAGCGCTTCCTTTCGCGTCTCGAGGTTGAGCTGGATCGCCTCCCTGGTCCCGTCAAAGGAAATCGGCAGGATCACCCGGTTGAGGTCTTCGGCCTTGCAAAAGACATGGTGCGCGAGGATTCGGAAATTGCCGCGCGCACGGTTCAGGATGTGCCCCATCATGAGCCCGTCGAGAATCCCGTAAGGATGATTGGCGATCAGGATCAACGGCCCGTTCGCCGGGATATTGGCAAGACTTCCCTCCACCACGTTGAGCCGAAGGTTGTAACGCTCGACGATCACGTCCCAGAAATCCCGCCCCGAGGAGATCTCGCATTCATAGCCCTGCGCACGCCGGATGAGACCGATCCGCCCGGTGACATTCTCCATGATCCGGATCAGGGCGCGCCCGGCACGTGTCTCGGCAGAATGCGCATAGGAAATGTCACGGGCAATGTCGCGCTGTCTCATCACTCGACTCGGCTTGAGCGGGTTCGGTTCGGGCCGCCACGCTCATGGCGGCGGCCGGGGCAGGATACGAACCGACCATGACAGTTTCATGTCGCCGGGCCATGTCATGGCCCCCTGCCCGCGCGGCGCAGTTGCCCGGCCCTGTTATTCCGCCGCCTGCACGGCGCGTTCGGGCGCGCCATTCAGCAGCCCCAGGATCTCCTCGCGCCGCTGCGCCGCCTTCTCGGCATTCGCCGCCTTGACCGGCCCGAACCCGCGCACCTTGAGCGGCAATTCCGCAAGCTCCGCGATCAGGTCACGGTTTGACCCGTCCACCCGGGGCAGCCACTCGGCCATGTCGGCCTCGTATTGCGCGATCATCGCACGTTCCGCCTTGCGTTCCTCGCTGCGCCCGAACGGGTCGAGCGCCGTGCCGCGCAGACGCTTCATGCCCGCCAGCAATCTGAACCACTTCACCATGCCGGGCCCGAATTCACGCTTGATCGGTCGCCCGTCCGATCCTTCTTTCGACAGGATCGGCGGCGCGAGGTGGAAGGACACCTTGAAATCGCCGTCAAACTCCGACTTGGCTTTCTCCAGCGTGCTCAGGTGAAGCCGCGCAACCTCGTATTCGTCCTTGTAGGCCAGAACCTTGTGATATCCCTTCGCAACCGCTTCCTTGAGGCGTGCATCCTCCACGCCATCGACCAGTCTGCGATAGCGCTTGGCCAGCCGGTTGCTCTGATAGGCCCTGAGATGTTCGGCCCGAAACGCGATGCGCTCCTCCAGTGTCTTGGGCTTGTCGACGACATCCGGGCTCAGCAGTTTCTCAACCTCCTGCGGGTGCAGAACCGCCCAACGCCCGATATCGAACGCCCTGAGGTTGCCCTCGATCGCAGTGCCGTTGAGGCGGATCGCATCGGTGATCGCCTCGCGGCTCACCGGGATGAGCCCCATCTGCCACGCTCCGCCGAACACCATCATGTTGGAAAAGATGCTGTCGCCCAGCGTGACCCGCGCCAGGTCCGAAGCGTCGAACAGGCTCAGACGCTCGCGCAGCCGCGCCTGCAACTGCACTTCCAGCCGATCCACCGGGATGCGGAACTCGGTGTCTCGGGCAAAATCGCCGGTGATGATCTCGTGGCTGTTGATCACCGCCCCGGTGCGCCCCGTGCTGGTCAGGCCCAGCGTCTTGGCCCCGGCACTGACCACCAGGTCGCCGCCAATGAGCGCGTGCGCCTCGCCCGTGGCCACGCGCACCGCGTTGATGTCACCGGGCGCGTTCGCGATGCGCACGTGGATATGCACCGCGCCACCTTTCTGCGCCAGCCCGGCCATTTCCATCATGCCCGCGCCCAGCCCGTCGATCTGCGCCGCCTGCGCCAGAACAGCGCCGATGGTCACGACCCCGGTGCCACCGACCCCGGTGATCACCACGTTATGGGTGCCGTCGATCGCGGGCAGCTCCGGCTCGGGCAGGTCCGGCAGATCGAGCTCGGTCGTCGCCTCTTTCCTGACCTTGGCCCCTTCGAGCGTCACGAAACTCGGACAGAACCCCTTGAGACACGAGAAATCCTTGTTGCACGAAGACTGGTCGATCGCGCGCTTGCGGCCCAGCTCGGTCTCGACCGGGACGATCGAGACGCAATTCGACTGCACCCCGCAATCGCCGCAGCCCTCGCAGACATCGGTGTTGATGAACACCCGCTTGTCGATATCGGGAAAGGTGCCGCGCTTGCGGCGGCGGCGTTTCTCGGCAGCACAGGTCTGGATGTAAAGAATGGCCGATACACCCTTGTATTCACGGAACTTCTCTTGCACCGCATCGAGATCCGCGCGCTCGTGTTTCTCGATCCCGGCCGGGAACTCCGAGAAATCCACATCCTCTTTCTGGTCATACACGACGGCCACATGCTCGATCCCGAATGCCTTCAATTCGCGCGCGATCTGATGCGCCGAGAGTCCGCCCTCGTGGGTCTGCCCGCCGGTCATGGCCACGGCATCGTTGTAGAGGATCTTGTAGGTGATGTTCACACCACTCGCGACGGCCGCGCGGATGGCCTGAAGGCCCGAATGGTTATAGGTGCCGTCGCCCAGGTTCTGGAACACGTGGTCGCGCGTCGAAAACGGCGCCTCGCCGATCCAGTTGGCGCCCTCGCCGCCCATATGGGTGTATCCCAGCGTCTCGCGATCCATCCATTGCGCCATGAAATGACAGCCGATCCCGGCATAGGCCCGGCTGCCCTCGGGCACCTTGGTCGAGGTATTGTGCGGACAGCCCGAGCAGAAATAGGCAAGGCGCGTGGTGATTTCCTCGGCATTGTCGGCGCGCCTGGCTTCGTCCAGCTCGCTCAGCCCGGCCTTGATGCCATCCGTGGCGCGGCCTTCCTCGATCAGGATCTTGCCCAGCTTCTCGGCCACCATGACGGGATCGAGCGCCCAGCGGGTCGGGAACAGCTCTTCCCCGAACTGGCCCTTTTTCCAGCCATAGACCCGCCGCCCCTTGCGGTTGTCGAAAATCGCTTCCTTGATCTGCACCTCGAGGAGCTTGCGCTTTTCCTCGACCACGATGATCAGGTCGAGCCCCTCGGCCCATTCGTTGAACCCCTTCATGTCCAGCGGCCAGACCTGGCCCACCTTGTAGGTGGTGATACCCAGCCGTTCGGCCTCGGCCTCGTCGATCCCCAGAAGCCCGAGCGCATGTTCGAGGTCGAGCCAGTTCTTGCCATGGCTCACCAGCCCGATCTTCGCGCCCGGCTTGCCCCAGATGCGCTTGTCGATCTTGTTGGCATAGGCGAAGGCCTCTGCCGCAAAGCGCTTGTGGTCGAGCAGCCGCGCCTCCTGGTCGATCCGGTCATCAACCAGCCGGATATTCAGCCCGCCCTCGGGCATGGCGAATTCCGGCAGGGCAATCTGAACGCGATCGGGCCGGCCGTCCACCACCGCGGTCGCCTCGACCGTGTCCTTCATCGTCTTGAGACCGACCCAGACCCCGGCAAAGCGCGACAGCGCGATCCCGTATATCCCGTAGTCGAGAATCTCCTGCACACCGGCCGGGCTCACCACCGGCATGTAGACATCGACCAGTGCCCATTCGCTCTGGTGCAGCACGGTCGAGGATTCGCCAGTGTGATCGTCACCCATCGCCATCAGAACCCCGCCATGCGGGCTGGTGCCGGCCATGTTGGCATGGCGCATCACGTCGCCGGTGCGATCGACCCCCGGCCCCTTGCCGTACCAGAGGCCGAAAACACCGTCGAACTTGCCCTCGCCGCGCAATTCCGCCTGCTGGCTGCCCCATAACGCCGTCGCGGCCAGATCCTCGTTCAGCCCCGGCTCGAACTTGATGTCATGTTCGGTCAGTATGGACTGCGCACGCGCCATCTGAAGATCGACCGCCCCGAGCGGCGATCCGCGATAGCCCGTGACATACCCGGCAGTGTTCAGGCCCGCCTGCATGTCGCGTTGCTTCTGCGCCAGCATCAGCCGCACAAGCGCCTGTGTCCCGTTCAAGAGAACCTGCGACTTTTCAAGGTCGTACCTGTCCTGCAATGTCACCTGTTGCTTGCTCATCTCGCGCCTCCCGTCTCTTTCGTGCTGAACTTGACGTCAACACCGCTCCATTCCGAAGCATATCCGAAGCATAAGCCTTATGTTAGGTCATAATATGTGACCTAACAAAGGGAAAATTCCAATCGCCGCCCACGATTCTGTGAGGATAGGTCTGCCATTGCATGGCGTTTCATGCGATTAAGGCTCAGGTTACGGAAAGTTGCGGACATGGATTGGGACAAACTCAGAATATTTCACGCGGTGGCCGACGCGGGATCGCTCACCCATGCCGGTGATGCGCTCCATCTGAGCCAGTCTGCGGTCTCCAGACAGATTCGTTCGCTCGAGGAGACCTTGAACACCACCCTCTTTCACCGCCATGCGCGCGGGCTGATTCTCACCGAACAGGGCGAGCTTCTGTTCGATGCGACCCGCGCGATGCTCAAGCGCCTCGACGCGGCCACCGCGCGCATACGCGACAGCGAGGACGAGGTTTTCGGCGAGTTGCGCGTGACCACGACCACCGGGTTCGGCACGCTCTGGCTCGCACCCCGCCTGACCGCCCTTTACGAGAAATACCCCGAACTCAAGATCGACCTCATGCTCGAAGAGCGTGTGCTCGACCTTCCCATGCGCGAGGCCGATGTCGCCATCCGCATGAAAGAGCCCTCACAGGCCGATCTGATCCGCAAACGGCTCATGAGCGTCCGGATGCGGCTCTACGCCTCGCCCGAGTATCTCGCCCGCGCGGGAACGCCGCAATCCCTCGACGATCTGAGCAGGCATCGCCTGATCTGTCAGAATGTCGGCGCCACCCAGGTCGGCGCGGGCGCCACGCTGGTCCAGGCGCTCTTGAGCAACGAGATCTCTTCGCTGCTGACCGTGAACAACTACTACGGTGTGCTTCAGGGCGTGCTGCATCATCTGGGGATCGGCGTCCTGCCCGATTACGTGATCCAGGAGTTTCCGAATCTGCAACAGGTTCTGCCCGAGGTCGACTCGGGCGACATACCGGTCTTCCTCGCCTATCCCGAAGAGTTGCGACAATCCAAAAGGATCGCCGCATTCCGCGATTTCGTGCAGGAAGAGATCACGATCTATCGCAAACGCGTTAAAAATCAGGCGGCTGAGTAACAGGTTAACCAGATATGCGCCTCCCGCATATCGGCCATGCTGCGGTCGCAGCATCATTGGGCTTGAACGTGCAGGATGCGCCACTTATTTGAACTTCTGACGGTGATGTTCGATGGTTATCGCATCACTTTCATACCTCCCTGTTGGACTTAGGCCGAGCTTAGTGCTCGGCCTTTTTTTTTCGTGATGCCATTTGCACCCATTGGCCCCAACCGGTAGGGGGCAATGGGCCGCGAACGGGCCGTTTTGCCGCATTTTCGATCACCCGGAATACGTCATGCGTCCGATGCGTCGCCACCCGACAACCAAACGAAAAGGGCCACCCGAAGGCGGCCCTTTGCAAAAAACGTCGAAACGCTCAGCGCTTGGAGAACTGGAAGCTCCGGCGCGCCTTGCGCTTGCCGTATTTCTTCCGCTCGACCACGCGGCTGTCGCGGGTCAGGAAGCCCGCGGCCTTGAGCGCGCCGCGCAGGCCCGGATCATAAAGCTGAAGCGCCTTCGAGATGCCGTGCTTGACCGCGCCGGCCTGGCCCGAAAGCCCGCCGCCCTTGACGGTCGCCATCACGTCGAACTGGTCTTCCACGCCGGCCACCGAAAACGGCTGGCGCAGGATCATCTGCAACACGGGACGGGCGAAATACTTGCCCATTTCCTTGCCGTTCACGACGACCTTGCCCGAGCCGGGCTTGATCCAGACGCGGGCCACCGCATTCTTGCGCTTGCCGGTGGCATAGGAGCGGCCAAATTCGTCGCGCACGGGCTCCCGCGGGGTTTCGGCTTCCGCAACGGGCGTGGCGGCCGCTTCGGCCACCTGGCCCAGCTCTTCGAGCGAGTTCACTTGATCGGTCATCTCTCTCAGCTCCGCGTGTTTTTCTTGTTCATGGATTTCACATCCAGCACATCGGGATTCTGTGCCTCATGCGGATGCTCGGCCCCGGCATAGACGCGCAGGTTGGTCATCTGCTTGCGCGACAGGCGATTGCCCGGCAACATGCGCTTGACCGCCTGCATCACCAGCCGCTCGGGATGCGCGCCTTCGAGGATCTGCTCGGCGGTCCGGCTCTTGATCCCGCCGGGATAGCCGGTGTGCCAGTAATGCACCTTGTCGGTGCGCTTCTTTCCGGTCATCTGCACCTTGTCGGCATTGATGACGATGACATTGTCGCCCATGTCCATATGCGGCGTGAAGCTGGCCTTGTGCTTGCCGCGCAGACGCGTGGCGACGATCGAGGCAAGACGACCAAGAACAACGCCCTCGGCGTCGATCAGGATCCATTTCTTGTCGATATCCGCAGGCGTTGCAGAAAAGGTTTTCATGTTTGAAACCCCATTATCGTGTTTCGGTTGATCGCTGAACCGCCCTCGTCTGGCGATGGCGGGCGTGATGGGCGGGTTATATACAGGCCATGATCCACGTCAAGCGGATTAAACCTCGAAAAAACACGCAAAACCAATGTCTTGCAAATAAGGTATTTATTTACCCCATCATCCTCGCCGATTTTCCCGCCACATGATCAGCGCCCCCGCCCCGACGATCAGCAGGACGCCGGGAAACAGCGTGTCGACCGGTGTCTCGCCAAAGACCAGCCAGCCAAGGACAAAGGCGCTCAGGATCCCGAAATACCCGAACGGGGCCAGGATCGAGGGCGCCGCGCTGCGATAGGCCAGCATCATGAACAGAACCCCGATTCCGCCCAGCACTCCCATCACGAAGATCAGCCCGGCATCGGCCAGGCTGTGCAGCGGACTGAACTCGGTGGTGAACGCGGCCAGTATGATCGCGCCCACCGCGGCGGCGGCCGAGGAATAGAGGTAGAGCAACCCGTTCGACACCTCCGGCCCGAAAAACCGCACCGTCACCATCGAGAGCGCATAGCAAAGCGCCGCACCGACCGGCAACAACCCGGCCAGCGAGAACGCCTCGGACCCCGGCTTGAGGATCAGCACCACACCCACGAAACCGACCAGAAGCGCGCCAACCCGCCATGGCCCCACCCGCTCGCCCAGCAAAACGACGGACAAGAGCACGACAAACAGCGCGTTGGTCTGTCCCAGCGTCGCCACCGTGGCCAGTTCCAGCCGCGCCAGCGCCGAGTAGAAGAAGAGCTGCGCCAGCGCCACGGCAAACCCTCGCCCGACCGCCAGCGGCCAGTTCTCGATCCTGAGCGACGACCCGCGCAAGCGCAACTCCCCGGTCCAGATCAAGAGCGCCAGCGACGGCACGATCCCAAGCACGTTGCGATAGGCCGAAAGCTCCGGCGCGGCATAACGCGCCGACAGCACCCGCACCAGAAGGCTCATCACGTCGAAGCACAGGATCGCCAGCAAAAGCAGGCCAATCGCCTTGAGCGCCCGCCGAAACTCGGTCTGATGAAGTGTCTCCAGGCTCACCGCGCGCCTCCTCGCCCCATCAAACCCGATCGCCCGGCAGGGGCAAGGCAGGCGCCCCGGATAAGGCCCAAAGCGACGCAACGGAACACCGGCAAGCGAAAAAATCACCCCCGCCCCCATTTCTCCCTTGATCGACTCGGGCACACCGCATAAGTGCGCCTCACTTTCGGGACCGATCCCAACTTCGATGGCATCGGGGGGGCGCTAAGGGACCGACTGGATTCAATCTGCTGGAAAGAAGGGGAGCGCCATGAAGGACGCCAACCTCTTCCAACTGGGGATCGGTCTGGAAACAGGCGCCCATGAGGAAGACACCGCCCGCGGTCTCGATGCCGCGAACGACGCCGGGCCCTTTGCCCGTGACATTTTCGACAACAGCCGCGATGACCATTTCATCCGCCGCGACGGGTCCGTCTTTGCCGGAACCCATCTCATCATCGAGGTGGTGAACGGCACCGGCCTCGACGACGAGGCGCGCATCGGGCAGGCGTTCCGCGATTGCGTGGACACCTGCGGCGCGACGCTCTTGCACATCCACACCCACAAGTTTTCGCCGCAAGGCGTTTCGGGCGTGGCCGTGCTCGCCGAAAGCCATATCTCGGTCCACACCTGGCCCGAGATAGGCTATGGCGCCTTCGACGTCTTCATGTGCGGCGACGCCCGGCCCTGGCTGGCCGTGGACGTGCTCAAGGCGGCGTTCGACACGTCCGATGTGCGTGTCCGCGAACTCAAACGCGGCGAAGGCGTGGTCTCAGAGGCGGGGGTGGCGGCATGAGCGACTGGTCAACCGAAACCCTCCACGCCGATTACGCGCAATCCCTGCGCATCGACCGCCTGCTTTACGACAGCGAGACCGAACACCAGCGCCTGCGCGTCTTCGAGAACCCGACCTTCGGGCGCGTGCTCACCCTCGACGGCGTGGTGCAGACCACCGAGGGCGACAACGCGATCTACCACGAGATGCTCACCCATGTGCCGATCCTCGCCCATGGCGCGGCGCGGCGCGTGCTGATCGTGGGCGGCGGCGATGGTGGCATGGCGCGCGAGGTGCTCAGGCACAGAACCGTCGAACAGGTCACCATGGTCGAGATCGACGCCGGCGTGGTGGAATTCTCCAAAGAATATCTGCCGGGTCTCAGCCAGGGCGCCTTCGACGACCCCCGGCTCGATCTCGTCATCGCCGATGGTGCCGATTTCATGAAGACCACGTCCGGTGGCTTCGACGTGATCATCGTCGATTCAACCGACCCGATCGGCCCGGGCGAGGTGCTCTTTACCGACACCTTCTATGGCCATGCGAAGCGCGCTCTGGCCCCGAACGGCATTCTCGTGACGCAAAACGGCGTGCCCTTCATGCAGCCCGATGAGCTCACCAACACCATGCGCGCCTTCCGCGCGCTCTTTGCCGATGCCACCTGCTACCTCGCCACCGTGCCCACCTATGCCGGCGGGCCGATGGCCTTCGGATGGGGCACCGACGGCGATGCGCGCAGCACCCCGCCCGACGTGCTGCAAGGCCGCTTCGACGCCGCCGCCCTCACCCCCTTCTACTACACCCCCGCCGTGCACCGGGCGGCCTTTGCCCTGCCCGGCTATGTGCAGCGGCTGATCCCGTAAGGCGGGACAGGGGGGAGGCGAACAGAGTCCACCGATGCCCAACGAAAGGGCAACACACGGCCGCGGTCGGGTGCTCACAACATCGGCGCAGCGCAGTTTATCCCGCAACGTCATCCCCTGCCCGAAGCGATGCGCAACCCCTCGAAAGCACCCGGCCGGGGGGCGGCCGTGTGCTGCCCGGGCGGCTGCGCCGCTGTTCCGGGCGGGGCGCGTTGGGTAAAGCGCTGAACCCGCATGCAGACGCCAAAGCCCCCGCGCGATCAAAGCCTGCACCGATGCGCGTGACACGCATCACTCCCGCCTGATGATCCCCGTAATCGCCGCCGCGCCCACGGCGGTGACGATCCAGCCCGAGATGGTCAGAAACCAGCGCAGCCACCAGAGGGTCGCGCCCCATGGCCCACGATTGGTGGACGGGGTCCATGCCGCCTCCTGCCCGATCGAGACAATCGGGATCACGACATCCACAGCATAGGCGAAACTGCTGAACGTTTCATAATCGCGGCCCTTGCCTGTTCCCGCGGCCCAGTCGCGCGCCGGGTTGGCACTGCCGCCCTCGGCCAGGGCCTGCCAGTCGCGCGTTGACAGAATCACGTCAGAGTTGGGCGCAAAGTCGCCCTGCTCATAGGCCAGATGCGCGACCATCCAGCCAATGCCGATCAACAGCACCAGGGCCAAGACAAAATTGAACGGGCGATAGCCATAGCCGACCAGGTGCCGCGCCATGCGGTCCTTGATCTGCAGCCATGCGATCCGCATCCTGATACGCGCGTTGTGCCAGAATATCTCCTCGCGAAACCCCGCCTGTGCGCGGGCAATCTCGGTGGGGTGGGTCTTGTCCTTCTGTGCCTCGGGCCACGAATCGTGAAAAAGAATGAAGCGCTCCAGAAGGCGGCTGGCATGACCCGCATCGACGCCGTCCCTTTCTTTCAGTTGCTGTCTGACCGCTTCAACGCTTGCCTTGTCTTGCGCCTTGCTCAGCCGCGACACCAACCGTGCCAACCGACTTTGGAAGCGCAGGCTGCCCCGCTCGTGGCGGCGCTGTCGCTTTTCCTTCTCTATCAGAACAACCCGCCGCTGCTCGTCATGCCCCATCCGTTTCAAGGCCGAAGCGAGCTGTTCATAGGGCTGCGGGCTGAAGCCGTCGTCATAGGCATATGCCTTTTCCAGCCATTCAAGCCGCATCTGCGCGTCCAGCGGCCCGTGGATGATCTGATACGCGAACCCGTCCAGATATGCGCGGTGCACCATGACCCAACTGGCGGCATCGTCCATCAGGCTTTGCGCCTTCGCGCCGGCAAGGGTGAGACTGCCGTCGCAATGTTCCACGTCGTGCCAGAGAAGAGCATTCACCTCTGCGCTTTGCGCGTTGAGCGCATGTCCCCCTGCGTTCTCAAAGCGGCCGCCCTTGCAAGCCAGCTGCCCGCCGATCACCGCGCCCGAAAGGCTGACCTCTCCCTTGGCCGCAAACCCTTCACTGAGGAAGACATCGCCTTTCACCGCTGCACCCTGCGCGTTGAGCGCATCTCCCCCTGCGTTCTCAAAGCGGCCGCCCTCGCAAGACAGCTGCCCGCTGATCACCGCGCCCGAAAGGCTGACCGCGCCCTTGGCCGCAAACCCTTCACTGAGGAAGACATCGCCTTTCACCTCTGCGCCCTCAGCGTTGAGCGCTTTTCCCCACGCATTTTCAAAGCGACCGCCCTTGCAAACAAGCTGCCCGCCGATCACCGCGGTTGCAAGGCGGACCTCGCCCTCGGCCACAAACCCACCCCTGAGGAAGACACCACCTTTCACCTCTGCGCCCTGCGCGTTGAGAGCGGGGCAGATGCTGCCGTTCAAGGCCAGCGTGTCCAGCCGTGCATTGATCGCGTCGATCGGCTTTTCAAAATGACAGTTGAGAATCACTGTCACGCCAGCGGCCCTCACCAGCGCCAGATCGAGCGCGCCGGTGATCCAGGCGCCGATAAGACCCACACCCAAGTCGTGCAGATCGCAGGCGTCACAGCCGCCCTTGATCAGGTAGCGCAAGAGGTCCGCGCCCACATCGCGGGCCGGGCTGGGGCCTGCGGGGCGCGTCCCGTCGCCGAGTATGCATTCCCGCCCGGCGCGGCAGGCCGCGACCAGCGCCTTCTCGGCCTCCGTGCAATTCCCGCTCGCGACGGCGGCTTGCCAATCCGCCCAGGTCTGGATGCGGCGGGGGGATCCGGTCTGCTCGCTCATGACATCCTCGCCTCTTCTTGCCCTGCACTATGGCGGCTGGCGGGCAAAACTCAACAAGTGGTTGAACGCGGGGGCGCTGCAACGGGGCCGCACGTCCCGATCCCATTGACGCCCGACCCCCTCTACCCGCGCGCCCCGTTAACCCTTGCCCGGTTAACAAATGGTTGATTCACGCGGCAGCCGGGCGGCAGCCGGATGTCATACGCATATCACCCCCCTTTTCCGGGCGGTGATTCGAGTGTTAACCGCCCCCCGGCGGCAGCGAATAGGTGAGCGAGGCGCGCGCCACCGGGGCCGCCTCGCCTTCCGAGAAAATCAGCACGTCGCCCACCGCCAGCACCCGCCCGAGCTTGAGCAGACGGCACCGCGCAACGAGGTCCGCCCCTGCCGCGGGCTTGCGCATGAAGTCGATCGTGGCATTGGTCGTCACCGCCAGTGCCTTGCGCCCCACCATGGCCAGCGTGATCGCGTAAACCGCGCAATCTGCTAGAGAAAACATGCTTGGCCCCGAGACCGTGCCACCCGGCCGCAGGTGCCGTTCGGCCACCTTGAGCCGCAGGTCGACCTCCATCTCGGCCAGCCGATCCACCGCGAAATCGCTCCGCACCTGTGGAAAGACCTCCTCGAGATAGGCCATCAGTTCCTCGGCATTCATTTGCAGCGGCATGTCTTCCCTCCTCGCCCATTCCGCCTTAGGATTGCCGTCAAACAGAGGGGAGAACAAGATGGCTCTGCTGGAACGCAACGACACTGGCACCGTGGCACGGCTGCACCTCAACGACCCCAGCCGCCTCAACGCCCTGTCCGACGAGATGCTCGCCGCGCTGCAATTGCAATTCGACGCGCTCAAGGAGGACAGCTCGATCCGCGCCGTGGTTATCTCGGGTGAGGGCAAGGCGTTCTGCGCCGGCCATGACCTCAAGCAGATGCAGCAGGGCCGCCAGGCCGAGGACGGCGGGCGCGCCTATTTCAAGGATCTCTTCGACCGCTGCACCCGCGTGATGATGAGCATTCGCGAAATGCCCCAGCCCGTCATCGCCATGCCCCACGGCATCGCCACTGCCGCGGGCTGCCAGCTGGTCGCCTCCTGCGACATGGCCGTGGCCGCCCAGGGCACGCGATTTGGCGTCAACGGTGTGAATATCGGGCTGTTCTGCTCGACCCCGATGGTGGCGCTCTCGCGCAACGTGCCGCGCAAGCAGGCGTTCGAAATGCTCACAACCGGTGAGTTCATCGACACCGACCGGGCCCTTGCCATCGGCTTGATCAACCGCGTCGCTTCCCCCGACGCGCTCGAGACCGAGACCCTGGCACTGGCCGAAACCGTCGCATCCAAGCTTTCGGCGGCCGTCACGATCGGCAAGCGCGCCTTCTACGATCAACTCGAAATGACCCTGGAAGGGGCCTACGCCCACACCGGGGCAGTGATGGTCGAGAACATGCTCTGGCGCGATACCAACGAAGGCATCTCCGCCTTCATCGAAAAGCGTCCGCCAGACTGGCAAAGCTGATTCGCAATGAAATCGCGCCGCTCGCGCTGATTGTTTCCAGAATACTGCCCAATTTTTTCCATATTCATCATTGTTCTCCTTTGTTCAAGGATGTTAACGAAGATTCAACCACGGGCATGAACGATATGGTTGCCGTCATGCGCAAGTGGGTCACCGTCGGCACCCCGTCTCTCCAGGCCTCTCTCTCAGGCCGCCGAACTTCTGGAACCGGTGACCCACGCGGTCCTTCCCGATCTCCCGATTTCAACCGTTCCCTCGGGATGCGATCTGTTTGACGAGCCGGTCCAAGCGGGTCGAACCGATTTCGGACGACCACCACCGGCAAGACACCATGATCGGCTACGCCTCAGCCGGCCCTTTCCAAAGCCGGGCCGATACCCTACATCGTGCCACATGACAGAAACGCTCAATATCATTGGCGGCGGGCTCGCAGGCTCCGAGGCCGCATGGCAGGCCGCACGCATGGGCGTGCCCGTTATCATTCACGAAATGCGCCCCGAGGTTGCGACCTTCGCTCACAGAACCGGCGATCTGGCGGAAATGGTCTGTTCGAATTCGTTCCGTTCGGATGACAGTGATCAGAATGCCGTGGGCCTCCTGCATTGGGAAATGCGACGGGCGGATGGGCTCATAATGGCCATGGCCGACCGTCACCGACTACCCGCAGGCGGTGCGCTGGCCGTCGATCGTGACCCTTTTGCCCGATCGGTGACCAACGCGTTGCTCGATCATCCACTGATTGCGCTGAACACAGGCGAGATCACTGCCCTGCCCGATCAGGGCCACTGGATCATTGCCACCGGGCCGCTCACATCCTCCGCACTTGGCGCCGCGATCCAGGCCGAAACCGGGGCCGACCGGCTGGCATTTTTCGATGCCATTGCCCCCATCGTCTATGCCGATAGCATCGACATGAACGTGGCCTGGCTGCAATCACGCTATGACAAGGGCGAGACAGAGGCGGAACAGAAGGCCTATCTCAACTGTCCGATGAACCGCGATCAATACGAGGCTTTCATCGACGCTCTCCTGGCCGCCGACAAGACAGAGTTTCACCCGGGCGAAACGGCCGGTTATTTCGACGGCTGCCTGCCGATCGAGGTCATGGCGGAACGTGGTCGCGAAACCCTGCGCCATGGCCCGATGAAACCGGTGGGGCTCACCAACGCGCACAAGCCGGATGAAAAGCCCCATGCTGTGGTACAACTGCGCCGCGACAACGCGTTGGGCACGCTTTACAATATCGTGGGCTTCCAAACGAAAATGAAGTATGGCGCGCAAGCATCTGTTTTCAAAATGATTCCAGGGCTTGAAAATGCCAGCTTCGCACGCCTTGGCGGCATCCATCGCAACACGTTCATAAACTCTCCCACGCTCCTGGACGAGCGGATGCGCCTGCGCTCGAAACCGCATATCCGCTTTGCCGGTCAGGTCACCGGGGTCGAGGGTTATGTCGAATCGGCCGCCATGGGCCTTCTCGCTGGGCGCATGGCCGCCAGCGAGATACTCGGCCGCGATCTGCTCCCGCCACCGCCGACAACAGCCACGGGGGCCCTGATCACTCACATCACCGGCGGCGCCGACGCGAAAACCTTTCAGCCGATGAACGTCAATTTCGGCCTCTTTCCCCCTGTCGAGGGCCTCAAGGGCGGGCGGCGCGGGCGCAAGGACCGCTACCAGGCCTATACCGGCCGCGCCAAGACAGACTGGCAGGAGTGGCTCAGTCACTGCGTGCTGGACGCGGCGTGATCCGACCGCTTATACTCACCGCATGTCCAAGGAATTTCTCGACAAGGTCTATGAACTGACCGAAGGCGGCGATAGCCGCGCACTCTATGCCGAATGGGCCGAAACCTACGAGGCCGAAATGACTGCCAACGGGTATGCGACACCCGCGCGCATCGCCGACGCGCTCGCAAGGTTTGCAAACGATAAGTCAGCGCCGCTGCTCGATTACGGATGTGGCACGGGCTTGTCCGGCCTCGCGCTCCAGAACGCCGGGTTCACGGTGATCGACGGCATCGACGTGACCGCGGAAATGCTGGCCATCGCGCGGCAGAAATCGGCCTACCGGAACCTTGCCCTGGCCGACCCGGCACAGCCCGCACCGGTGACGCCCGGCGCCTATTCGATGATCACCGCCATCGGGGTCATTGGCATCGGCGCGGCGCCGCTTTCGCTTTTCGACGAGTTGATGAGGGCATTGCCGCGCCACGGGCTTTTCGCCTTTTCCTTCAATGACCACTCGCTTGAACAGCCCGAGTATGAGGCCAAGATCATGGAGTGGACCGATGGTGGCGCCTCGCGCTTGCTGTGCCGGGAGCATGGCGATCACATCCCAGGACAAGACCTTAAGTCCAACATATATATTCTTGAAAAAGCGTGAATTTCCGAACCCGCTTTGCACCATCTCCAACCGGTCCCCTGCATCTGGGCCACGCCTACTCGGCCATGCTCGCCCAAGATCTGGCGCAACGGGCTGGAGGTGAGTGCCTGCTCAGGATCGAAGATATCGACCAAAGTCGTTCACGCCCTGAATGGGAGGCGCAGATATACGACGATCTTGAATGGCTGGGCCTGACCTGGCCGCAACCGGTCATGCGCCAATCCGACCGGCTGGACAGTTACCGCGCGACCCTCGCGCATTTCTGGTCGCGCGGGTTGCTCTATCCATGCACCTGCAAACGGCGCGACATCGCCGCCGCGGCCAGTGCGCCGCAGGAAGGTGGCGCCCCTCTGATCGGACCTGACGGAATGGTCTATCCCGGTACGTGTCGACCGGGGCACCCGCCTTCGGGTCCACGACCTGATGCCGCGCTGCGCCTCGACATGGCCCGTGCCACGGCGCTGCTTGCCGCCCAACCGATGCACCCACCGCTCGCCTTTCGCGAAGAGGGATCAGGCCCAAGTGGCGAAACCGGCCTGATCGGTATCCCTTTCGACTGGCTGCTCTCCAATGTGGGTGATGTCGTGCTGGCACGGCGCGGGATGGCGGGATCCTACCACCTGTCGGTCGTGCTTGACGACGCTGCGCAGGGCGTCACTCATGTCGTGCGCGGCGAGGATCTGTTCGGCGCAACCGCGATCCATGTTGTCTTGCAACGGCTTCTGCATCTCCCCACGCCAATCTATCACCACCATCGCCTGATCCGCGACGAGAACGGCAAGCGCCTTGCCAAGCGCGACAACGCCCGTGCCATCGCCACTTACCGCGCCGAGGGGCGCACACCAGAGGAGCTTCGTTCGATCGTCGGACTCTGATCCGAATGGCCGACCTGCATGCTGTCAGGCAGAGACCATCACACCATTCTCATCAAGTGATCGCATCTTCCTCGAAAAGCGGATCTTCTTCGAGTTGGGACGAAAGAAATTCGAGTGTCTCTTCCACATCATCCATGTCGGAAACCTGCGCCAGATGAAACACCGCGTCCCCCTCGTTCACACTCGGAAACACGGTTCGACCGACGATCAGTCCGGCACGGTCCGAAACCACGGGGATTTCGACTTCGCCAAACGGATCCGACACGACGGCCAGGGTCTCGCCTTCCTCGATCATGTCGCCTTCCGACCTGAAGGATCTCAGCAATCCCCCCTGTGGAGCCCTGAGCCAACGACTTGACACCGATACGAGTGGTTTGCGCCGCGGTTTCGCGATGCCTTTCGAGGGCAACATGCCCTGATCCCGCAAGACCCGTAGAATGCCGCTCACACCGGCCCGAACGGCCATCTCGTCAAAACGCAACGCCTCACCCGCTTCATAAAGCAGGACATCGACCCCCGCCTCCTTGGCCGCCGCACGCAATGATCCTTCGCGAAGCTGCGAATAGAGGATCACCGGCGCCCCGAAAACGCCAGCCAAGCGGGATGTCTCGCGGTTGTCCGGTGAAATCCGGATCTGGGGCAGGTTCGTGCGATGCACGGCCGCCGAATGCAGATCGATTCCAAGGTCGCATCGGCCGACAATCTCTTCCATGAAAAGATGCGCAAGGCGTGACGCAAGCGATCCGCCCTCGGTGCCGGGAAAGCACCGGTTGAGATCACGCCTGTCGGGCAAATACCTGGAATGGCTCAGAAATCCGAAAGCATTGACGATTGGAATGGCGATCAGCGTGCCACGCAGGCTTTTCAACCCGGGCAGCCGCAACAGGCGCCGCACGATCTCGACCCCGATGATCTCGTCGCCATGCACCCCCGCGCTCACGAACACGATCGGCCCATCTCGCCTGCCATGAATGACATGGGCCGACATCGTGACCGGCGTGTGATCCGACATCACGCTGACCGGAAGGTTGATGGTGCGGCGTGTGCCTGGGGGCACACTCTCCTGGCCAATCCGAAAAGCCGCGCGCTTCACCATTCGTCATTCCCCTTCTAGCGAGCCCCCGGTTTCATCCTGTCACCGGTCGAACGGTGCGACACCTCTCAGAAACCCTCGGGCGTGCTCTGCCTATCTGAATTGCATGTTGCCTCTCACCGTCCTCCGAGACCACGCGCGCACCCGACGGCCAATCCTCGCCTAGACACCGATCAACGGCAAGCGGCCACTGGCAAATGGGCTGAGGCGTTGCGGCCCATCCTCGCGGATGACGATGTTCTCCTCATGCACCATGAATATGCCCTCTGCCGTCTCGATCGCGGGTTCAAGCGTGATCACCATCCCCGGCTCAAGCTCGGTATCGTCCCGCGCCGTCAGTGAAAGCCCCTCGGTCAGTTGCATCCCCAGCCCGTGACCCAGCCGCCCGGCGGTTTCGCCCGCCCCCACGATGCGGGCCATCGCCGCCCATACATCACGCGCCCGCGCCCCCGGCCGTGCCACCGCTTCTCCCGCCTCGACAGCCTCGACCAGATGCGCCCAGGCGGCCTCGGCCCTCGGATTGGCCTCACCGATGGCGAAATTCCGATCGAAATCACAGAAGTATCCGTCCCACACCGCCCCGGTATCGAGCATCAGAACATCACCCTCGGACAGTGGCGCTTCGTCGGCGGGCGAAATCACGTCCGCATAGCCCAGCGGCCCCGCCCCGCCCGCGACATAAGGCACCCAATCCGCTCCCTCCTCCAGCAGCAGGCGCTGAAAGCCGCGAAACACTTCCGTCATGGCGACACCCGCACGCGCCACCTCGCCGATCCGCGTGAAAGCCCGGCCAGCAATGGCACAGCTTTGAGCGATCTTGGCGATCTCGGCTTCGGATTTTACCGCGCGCAGATGCGCCACGATCCCGTCATCGTCACCGAAATCGATACCCACACCCTGCAACCGCCCGAAATCGGCCAGCGGCATCCGCAGATGAGTCTCCGGGCCCGACGGAATACCAACCTTCCCACCGCGCGCCACCTCGTGCAGCGTCTTGCCCAGAAGGCTCACCCCGTCATCGACGGGGTTGGGTGCGGTCCATGTGCGGATATCGCGCAGCCATGTCCGCCCCATCAGCGCCGCCCCGATCGAAGGAATAACCGCGATCGGATCGCCCACCATGGGCAAAACCACGAACCACGGGCGCGACGGGCTCTCCCAGAACCGGGTGATAAAGCCAGTAAAATAACGAATATCGGGCTCGGTCGTAAGCAAAAGTGCCGAAAGCCCCAGCCGGTCCATTGCGGCCTGCGCACGGTCGACCCGCGCGCGATGCTCTTCCTCGGAAAATCCACGCATCATTCCGCCGCCTCGCTCAGGATGCACAATACCCGCGCATCCGGCCCCAAAGGATCCATCGCCAGAAGCGCGGCCAGCCCCGCCCCACCCGAGGGCGTGGTCTCCAACCCCGCCCCGGCCAGTTGTGGCATTGCCGCCGCCGCGTGCTCTTCGCTGATCGTGACGAAGGTATCCGCATCGCGCGCCAACCCCTTGAGCGCGATCAGCGACGGCTCCTTGCAATCCAGTCGCCCCATGGCGGACACCGGCCCCGCGGTCACAACGGCACGCCCCGCCCGCACACTCTCGGTCAGCGCCGGTGCCGCGACAGGTTCGACCACGATGATCCGTGGATAATCACCCCAGGCCGCGCGGAACAAGGCGGCACAGGACGCCGCCAATCCACCCACCCCCGCCTGCAACAGGATATGGGTGGGCGGCTCGTCCATCGCCTGCACGACCTCGCCAGCCAGCGCCAGGTATCCCTCCATCACCCGCAACGGCTGGTCGAAATAGCCCGGCCACGAGGAATCCGACAACAGCGCCCATTGGTTTTCTTCTGCCGCCTGCAGTGCCGCAGTCATGCTTTCCTCATATGTGGTTCCCGCACGCACCACCTTCGCACCGATCCCGCGCAGGCGCTCGGCAAAGGCTTCGGGCACGGCCTCGCTCAAATAGATCACCGCGCGCGCACCAAAGGCCATGGCCCCCGCGGCGACCGACAGCCCGTGATTGCCCGCGCTCGCCGCGACATAGGTGCGGCCCCGCACCCGACCCTCGACAGCATCTCGCGCGATCACATAGGCCGCACCGAGTGCCTTGAAACTGCCGAGACCCATCCGCGCGCGCTCGTCCTTGACAAAGACCTCGCCTGCGCCGGCAAAACCGTCGCGGCGGACCAGCGGCGTTACATCGTGGAAGGGACAGCGCGCCAACAATGCCCCAACTGCCTGCATATCGACACTCGGCCAGGGCACATCGGCCATGCCCTCCAATTCGAGGCCCCTGCCCCGCCACGGATTGTAAAGTCGTTGCATGCTCCATTCCTTTTACGTTCTGCCAGTCTTGGGCTTTTGGGCGGCCATCGCAACCCCGCAACGCGCGCTCTGCACGGACGCCCTGGAAACCGCCCCACCGGCGCCACAAACCGCGCGCTTGCCCCCTTCCATGCCCCGCCCCCTTGTCGTATGACGACGCCAGTCGAAGGACACAGCGCCGGAACCCCGGGGGAAACGCGAAAATGACCGACCCAGCCATCACCGAAGATCTGATCGCCGCACATGGGCTCAAGCCCGACGAATACGCCCGCATCCTCGAGATCATCGGGCGCGAGCCAACTTTCACCGAGCTGGGAATCTTCTCGGCAATGTGGAACGAACATTGCTCCTACAAATCCTCCAAGAAATGGCTGCGCACCCTTCCGACCGAGGGCCCACAGGTGATCTGCGGGCCGGGCGAGAACGCCGGCGTGATCGACATCGGCGATAACCAGGCCGTGATCTTCAAGATGGAAAGCCACAATCACCCTTCCTATATCGAGCCCTACCAGGGCGCGGCCACGGGCGTGGGCGGCATCCTGCGCGATGTTTTCACCATGGGCGCACGACCCATCGCCGCCATGAACTCGCTTTCCTTTGGCGAAGTTGCACATCCCAAGACAAGGCAACTGGTGCATGGCGTGGTCGAAGGCATCGGCGGATACGGCAACTGCTTCGGCGTGCCCACCGTGGGCGGAGAGGTGCGGTTCGATCCGGCCTACAACGGCAACTGCCTCGTCAACGCCTTTGCCGCAGGTCTCGCGGATGCGGACAAGATTTTCTACTCTGCCGCCTCCGGCGTCGGTATGCCGGTGGTCTATCTCGGCGCCAAGACCGGGCGCGACGGCGTCGGCGGCGCCACCATGGCCAGTGCCGAATTCGATGAATCGATCGAGGAGAAACGCCCCACCGTTCAGGTTGGCGACCCCTTCACCGAGAAACGCCTGATGGAGGCAACGCTGGAATTGATGGCCACCGGTGCGGTCATCTCGATCCAGGACATGGGCGCGGCGGGCCTCACCTGTTCGGCGGTCGAAATGGGCGACAAGGGGGGGCTGGGCGTCAAGCTGCAACTTGATGACGTGCCCCAGCGCGAGGCCGCGATGACGGCCTACGAGATGATGCTCTCGGAAAGCCAGGAGCGCATGCTGATGGTCCTGCGACCCGAGAAAGAAGCCGAGGCGCGGGCGGTGTTCGAGAAATGGGATCTCGATTTCGCCATCGTCGGCGAAACCATCCCCGAAGATCGTTTCCTTATCCTGCATGGCAATTCGGTCATGGCCGATCTGCCGCTCTCCAAGCTCTCCTCCGAAGCCCCCGAGTATGATCGACCATGGGTCGAAACCCCACCCACAGACCCGCTCGACCCCGAAAGTGTACCGGGGGTCGACCCGATCGACGGGCTGCGTGCGTTGCTCTCCTCACCGAATTACGCCGCGAAACAATGGGTTTATGAGCAATATGACACGATGGTCATGGCCGACACGGTGCGCACGCCCGGCTTGGGCGCGGGCGTGATCCGGGTGCATGATACCAGCAAGATGCTTGCCTTCACCTCGGATGTGACGCCACGCTATGTCAAGGCCAACCCCGAAGAGGGGGGAAAGCAGGCCGTCGCCGAAGCTTATCGCAATCTCACCGCGACCGGCGCCACACCGCTGGCCAGCACCGACAACCTCAATTTCGGCAACCCCGAAAAGCCCGAGATCATGGGCCAGTTCGTCGGCGCCATAAGTGGCATCGGCGCCGCCTGCGCGGCGCTCGACATGCCGATCGTGTCCGGCAATGTCTCGCTCTATAACGAGACCGACGGCACCGCGATCCTGCCCACACCCACGATTGCCGCGGTCGGATTGATCAAGAGCGAGGACGAGGCCATTCTCGACCTGCCGCGAGATGGTCACGTGGCCCTGCTCGTGGGCGAAACCCAGGGACACCTGGGCCAATCGGCCCTGCTCGCCGAAGTCTTCAATCGCGTCGAGGGCGACGCCCCGCCGGTCGATCTGGACGTCGAGAAACGCAACGGCGATTTCATCCGCGCCAATCACGCGCTGATCAAGGCCTGCACCGACCTCTCCGATGGCGGTCTTGCACTTGCCGCCTTCGAGATGGCCGAAGCCGGCGGCGTCGGCGTGCAGATCGACAGCGACGACATGGGCGAGCTTTTCGGCGAGGACCAGGCGCGTTACCTCATCGCCTGCAATTTCGATCAGGCCGAGGCCCTGATGCTCGCCGCCGGCCAGGCGGGCGTGACGGTTCGCACCGTCGGACGCTTCAGCGGCGCGGATGTCAGGTTCGGCAAGAGCAGCGCACCGCTGGACGAGCTTACCGACACCTATCGATCCTCTTTCGAAGCTGCGTTGGGCTGACCTTCGTATCGCTGCGGGGAAAACAAATATCTGCGAAATATCTTTTCGGGAACAGCCGGCAGCTTCCCTTGCACCTGCGTGCCAAGCGACCTAGATTCACCCGAAACCAAGAGGGAGAACCCATAAGATGCCGCTTTACGCGCATGAACTCGAGAGCCTGCTCCGCGAAAGCTTTCCCGACGCTCAGATCACCGTCGAAGGGGCTGACGGGCGCCACATGGCCGCCCTGGTGATCGACGAGAGCTTTCGCGGAATGAACCGCGTGCAGCAGCAACGCTCCGTTTACGCCGCGCTCAAGGGCAAGATGGACGGCTCCGACGGAGAACTTCACGCGCTCGCCCTGACAACACGTGCACCCGACTGACCCGAAAGGAACGTCCATATGGACCCCCGCCTGCTCGCCGCAGTGATTCTCTCGCCTTTCGCGCTGGTGTTCGTCTATGCGGGCATACACGAATTGCGAAGATTCAAGTCGCAGGGTCGCGCCCAGTACGGCCTCCAGTATGACGAAGAAACCGGCACCACCCACGTCACGGCTCTCGCCGAGGAAGACGACGGATACGACCTTGAAGATTTCGATCCCAACGCAGTCAACAACAGCGAGACCGAGAAAGCAGACTGATACAGGCCCAAGGGCCGCTGTACCCACCGTATTTCCGCGCAGCCCAAGCAAAGGAACATGACATGAGCAACGCAAAGACCCAGATCGATGAAACCGTCAAAGCCAACGACGTGGTGCTTTACATGAAAGGCACCAAGGACATGCCGCAATGTGGCTTCTCCTCGCGCGTGGCCGGGGTTCTGAACTACATGGGCGTCGAGTTTCTCGACGTGAACGTGCTGGCCGACGATGCCATCCGCCAGGGTATCAAGGACTATTCCGACTGGCCGACCATCCCCCAGCTTTATGTGAAGGGTGAGTTTGTCGGCGGGTGTGACATCATCACCGAGATGACATTGTCAGGCGAGCTGGACCAGCTTTTCGAGCAAAGCGGCGTGACCTATGACAAGGACGCTGCCGAGAAGATCCGCGAAGCAAACGCCTGAGCGGGATCGGCGCCCCAAGGCGCCGTTTCAGGGCTTGGCCGGGTCACGTTTGGCGATGCGCAACCATATCCCGTCCTTGCCCCGCACCGTCAGATGGGCCACCGGCATGGCCGGGCGGTCGGCGACCAGTTCGAACCGATAGGCCCGCACCAGCATCGACAGGATGAGCGGCCCCTCGATCATCGCGAAACCCGACCCGGTGCAGACCCTTTGCCCGGCCGAGAACGGAATATAGGCGTTGCGCAGACAGGCCTTGCCGTTCTCGGTCTGAAACCGCGCCGGGTCGAACGCATCGGGCCGCTCCCAAAGCCGCTCATGCCGGTGCAGATGCCAGGGCGACAGAACGATCTGGCTGCCCTTCGGCACGTCCCGATCACGGAACCGTTCCGGGCAGCTCGCCTCGCGCACCATCATTGGCACCGGCGGGTAAAGCCGAAGGGCCTCTCGAAACACATCGCGTGAAACCCGGAGCTTTGAGACGGTCGAGAAATAGACCTTTTCCGGGTCGAACGCCGCGCGGGCCTCATCGGCGACCCGTTCCTGCCACTCGGGATGCATCGCCAGAAGATAAAGCGACCAGGCCAATGCGCTGGCCGAGGTTTCATGCCCCGCAAGGAAAAAGATCGCCACCTGATCGACCATTTCACCGGTGTCGAACCGTTCGCCCGTTTCAGGGTCGGGCGTGGTCATGATCTTGGTGGCCAGATCGTCGGGTGCACGCCCGGCCTCGATCGCGCGCATCCGCGCAGCAGTCAATTGCGTGATCAGCGCCCGGATCTTGCGCGCGGTGCGGCGCGTCTCGCGGCTGTGAAAGCGCGGAAACCATTTCGGCAGGGGCAGTACTGCGCCCAGGTTCAGAACCGGCTGGGCACGCTGATGCTCACGAAAGGTTTCGAACACCTGCCCCGCGACCTCGTGCTCGATGGGAATGGAAAAAAGCGTGCGAAAAATCACATCGGCCGCCACATGGCTGGTCTGCGCCTCGATCTCGACCGGTTCACCGCCCTCCAGAGGGGCCAGCCGTGCCACGGCCGCCTGTCCCGCATCCCACATTGCCGGGAACACATCTCGCAGGCGCCCACCCTCGAAGGCCGGGTCGATGATCCGGCGCTGGCGCTTCCACGTCTCTCCGTTCGTGACAAAGACCGAATTGCCAAGGAGCGGCGCCAACCCCTCGCGAATCCGGTCGGATTTGGGAAAGTCATCAGGCCGCTTGCGCAGCACAAGGTCGACCAGCTCGGGCTGGTTGCACAGGAACGAGCGAAAGAACGGCGTTCGGAACTCGGCCATCCACGCGCGATAAAGCCGCGCCGGTTGCGCCGAAAGGATATCCGCGCGAAAGAGCCTCGCATAGCGCCAGAGCGACACGCGCCCCACCCGCGCAGGTGGCTTTGGCGGCTGTGGTGGATCAGGCGGCGGAGCGTGCATCTTCCCTCACGGAGACATATTTCGATGCGGATTTCTCGATCCGCGACTTCGATGGCTTCCGTCCTGCGAAACGCGCTCTCAACGTGCTCGGCCCGGCGGTGATGCGAAAGTAGTCATAGTCGCGCACCCGGTCGAACGCACAGAGATACTGGAAATGCAGTCGGAAAAACCGCCAGCGCAATTCCTTCCAACGCGCAGGGCTCAGCGTCTGGGTGAAGGCCGCCGAGATCACCAGCGGCCAGCGCTTTCCCGGCGGCGCCACGCCAGACACCGCCACCGGATCGCACAGCGCGAAGGCACAGCCGTCGCCGGGTGCCGTCACGTCCACCCATGCGATCTCGTCACGGGTCGAAAGGAACCGCAGATCGGCACGCAGGCGCTCGGCGCGGGGCAGAAACGAAACCATCGGTACCACCTGCCCGAGGCTCAGGAACCCCAGCGCCGGACCATCCTCGGGAACCCGGCCCGCGCGGATCAGATCGGCCAGGATCGACACCGCCAGATGCGCACCCGACGAATGCCCCACCACCAGAACATCGTCCACATCCTCACACAATGCGGCGGCAATCACGTCGGCAAATTCCCCGATTCGCTCTTCGAGCTCGGGCGGGTTCGCCCCCTTGTATTGCGCCGAATAGGCATAGTCATGCATCAGGTAATAGGCGAAGAAGCGGCCATCGCGTTTGCGAAACCACTCCAGCACGAAGGGCACGACGATGAACCCGCCCCAGGCCGCCCAAGGGTGCAGCAACGCCAGCCCACGGCCCAGTCCCCACGCCGCCCCAAGCGCCAACGCCAGCTGCACGAGCAGGAAAACCACAGGGTAAAGTGCCGCGATCACAGGCCCCTTGCGCAAACGCATCAGCCGCCAAAGCGCGCCCGAGCCGATATAGGTCCACGCGGTGCGCAGCAACTGCCCATAGGTCGCCACGATCCCGCGCCCCATGCTGTCGCGCACGATATCCGACCAGACCAGGACCTCGACATCGGTCTCGGTCACGGCCCCGTCGATCCGCGCACTCACATGCCAACCATAGGCGCCGCCACCCGTCTTGGGGCGCAACGCGATTTCATACCCCGATATCGCCGCCTGCGCCGCGCCTTCCTTGCGGTAGAGTTCACGATAACGGCGCGGATGAATCGGATCATAGCCGGGAATGTAAAACACCCGGCGGCGCTTGACGGCCCGTGACGGTTCCTTGTGCATCGACTGCCTCTTTTGGATCCAGCCTAGCCGATCACTTGGGCAAGAGTAAGGCTTGAACCAGCTGTCCGCGCAGCCCTATCCCAGCGCCGCCAACCCCGGGAACGTCTCAAGCAGCCAATATGAGAAACTCGCAAACCCGCCTGTCAGCATCAATAGGCCAATGGTCCACAAAAGCAGCCCCATGACCTTTTCAATCTGTTCGAGATGGCGCTTCATCCACCCCATGAACCCGCCCAGACGCGGCAGGAAGGCCGCGACCAGAAGGAACGGCACCCCCAACCCAATGGCATAGATCCCCAGAAGGAATGTGCCGCGCGCAACATTGGCCTCGCTCGCCGCAAGGCTCAGGATCGCGCCCAGTTGCGGGCCGATGCATGGGGTCCAGCCGAAGGCAAAGGCCAGCCCCAGGATATAGGCACCGAGCGCACTTCCGCCGCGATCACCCGCATCCATCCGCGCCTCGCGATCAAGGAACCCGATCCGGTAGATCCCGATGAAATGCAGGCCGAACCCCATGACGAGGATACCGGCAATCGCGTTGAACCAGCCTTGATACTGCAAGAAAAGGGTGCCGACCGCCGAGGCGGTGAAGCCAAGCATCAGGAAGACGGTCGAAAGCCCCAGCACGAAAAACAATGCCGGTCCCACCGCGCGATTGCGGCCCGCGTTCAGATCCGTGACGGAGACGCCCGAGAGATAGGCCAGATAGGGTGGCACGATCGGCAGCACGCAGGGGCTGAGAAAAGACAACACCCCGGCAAACACCGCCACCAGCATCGCGGGCAAAAGGCCCGCGTCCATGATCTCGATTCCAAACATGCCATCCCCTTACGCCATCGCGCGCGCGTCGTCACGCGACGTGTTGTCACAAAGCCGTTGGCCTGGGTGTGAACCGGGACAAGTAAAGCCTGAAATGCCGAACGCCGCGCAGTGTAGCGCGGCGTTCCACTGTCAACCTGTCATCGCCAAGCGCTCAACCGCGGCCCAGCGACCACCATCCCCGCTTCTTGGGCGCCTCTCTGGTCGGCTTTTCCGCTTCAGCCTCTCCCGTGTCGTCCGATGCGGTCGTAGGGCTGTCCGAGGATGTGTCTCCCGCCATTTTCGCATCGCCGCCCCCGGCCCTGGCCGCGACCGTCTCGGACGGCTTTTCCGGTGCCGGTTCCTTGGGCGCCTGTTGCGCCGTATCATCAGCCCCGTTCGGTTTGGCTTCGGTCTCCGATGCAGTGTCACTCACCGCTGCGGCCTTGGTCGTTTTCGACCGGGTGGGGGCCTTGCGCTTGGGCTTTGCCTTGGGCGCTTCTTCCGGCTTCGAAGCCGCCATATCGGCGTCCGTGACGTTCTGGGGCGCGTCCTTGGCTGTTTTGCTCGAATCGCTCGACGATTTGGCCGTGCTCTTGCTGCGTGTCCGGGACACGGTGGTTCCCGATCTCGATGTCCGGGGCTTCGAGGTTTTGGGCTGTTGCCCCTCAAGCTCGGCGGTCTTTCCATCGTCGACAGTTGCGTCCTCGCCAACCGGTTCCGCCTTTTCCGTCGCAGGCTTGGCCGCGGATTTGGACTTCGACGAAGAGCGGGGCGATCTTGCCTTGGGCGCGTCAGGTGTTTCGCTGGCCGGTTCCTTGGCAGCGTCATCTGCAGGCCCGGCAGCAACCGCATCGCCCGCCTGTTCGCCCTCGGGCTCGGCATTGCGATCTTCGGTTTTCGCCTCGGCCCCATTGCCCGACTTGGACGAGCGGCTCCGACGTCGACGGCGGCGCCGCTTCTTGGGCTTTTCCTCCTCGCCCTCGTTTTGCGCCGACTCGGCTTGCGACGGCTGCGTTTCGCTCTCGGCCTCGACGTCGCTGTCGCTGTCGATGGCGTCCATCAGCGATGTGTCGACCGATACGACATGCATGCCGGGGTCCGCCACGACGCGCGAGGCGGTCTTGAACTTTTCAAGGCTGAAATCAGGGGAGATCAACATCGGGTCACCCTCGACCCGCACGCTCAGGGTGTATCGTGCCTCGATCTGTGCGATATGCTCACGTTTCTGGTTCATCAGGAAGTTGGCGATCCCGACCGGGCATTTCACCAGAACCTCGCGCGAGCGTCCGCGGGTGCCCTCTTCCTCGATCTGGCGAAGGATGCTCAATGCAAGACTGTCATCAGACCGGATGAGCCCTGTGCCGTGACAATGCGGGCAAGGTTGGGTCGTTGCCTCGATCATCCCCGGACGCAGACGCTGACGCGACATTTCCATCAGGCCGAAACCCGAAATGCGCCCCACCTGGATGCGCGCACGGTCGGTCTTGAGCTTTTCCTTGATCCGCTTTTCGACCGCCGCGTTGTTGCGCCGCTCATCCATGTCGATGAAATCGATCACGATCAACCCGGCTAGGTCACGCAGCCGCAACTGGCGCGCCACCTCGTCCGCGGCTTCGAGATTGGTCTTGAGTGCAGTTTCCTCGATCGAGCCTTCCTTGGTCGCCCTGCCCGAGTTGACGTCGATCGCCACCAGCGCCTCGGTAACGCCGATCACGATGTAACCGCCCGACTTGAGCTGAACGCTCGGGTTGAACATCGAGCTGAGGTAGCTCTCGACCTGGAACCGCGCAAAGAGCGGTAGCCCTTCGTGGTAATGCTTCACGTTCTTGGCGTGGGACGGCATGATCATCTTCATGAAGTCCTTGGCGATGCGATAGCCGCGCTCCCCCTCGACCAGGACCTCGTCGATCTCGCGATTGTAAAGGTCGCGGATCGAGCGCTTGATGAGGTCGCCCTCTTCATAGATCTTCGCCGGCGCAATGGATTTGAGCGTCAACTCGCGGATCTGTTCCCACAGCCGTTGCAGATACTCGTAATCGCGCTTGATCTCGCTCTTGGTGCGTTTGGCCCCTGCCGTGCGGATGATCAGCCCCGCGCCCTGCGGCACGTCGATCTCGTTCGCGATTTCCTTGAGCTTCTTGCGGTCGGGCGCGTTGGTGATCTTGCGGCTGATGCCACCGCCCCGCGCAGTGTTGGGCATGAGAACGCAATAACGACCCGCAAGCGACAGGTAGGTGGTCAGCGCAGCACCCTTGTTGCCACGCTCTTCCTTGACGACCTGCACCAGAAGGATCTGGCGCACCTTGATCACTTCCTGGATCTTGTAACGGCGTGCGCGTGGCTTGCGGGGCGGGCGGATATCATCGCTGTCGTCGTCATCGGCGACAGATTCGATGCTGTCGTCCTTAGCGGCGGCATCGGAACCCTGTGCCTCATCATGTCCCGCACCATTGTCTGAATCGCCGTTCGTGGTCTCGTCCGGTTCTTCAACCGGGGTTTCACCAACCAGATCCATCGGAGAAGTGCCTTCGGGCACCTCATCGCCTTCGAGGTCGATGGTCTCCATCCCGGAAATATCGCGCGCGCTGCCCTCGTCTTTTGCATCCGTGGATGCAACTGCATCGTCGGACTTGACCGCCTCGGCGCTGGATTTTTTCGACGACGATCGGCGGCTTCGCGATCGCGAGGGCTTTTTCTCTTCCTCGTCTTCGCGGGCCTTCAGCGCCTCGACATAGGCGCGCTCTTCCTCCATCAGCCGTTCGCGATCGGCGACCGGGATCTGATAGTAGTCGGGATGAATTTCCGAAAAGGCGAGAAAGCCGTGCCGGTTGCCGCCGTAATCGACAAAGGCCGCCTGAAGAGACGGTTCGACCCTCGTAACCTTGGCCAGGTAGATATTTCCGGCTAGCTGGCGTTTGTTTTCAGACTCGAAGTCGAATTCCTCGACCTTGTTTCCGTCCACCACCACGACGCGGGTTTCCTCCGCGTGGGTGGCATCGATAAGCATTTTCTTGGCCATGTGATCCATTTGCATGACAATAGGACCGCCATACCCCCTGGGGGCGCGATCGGTCTTGAATCATGTCTGTTTCTGGCAATGAACGCCGCGCGGCAGGCGCGGGCATCAAGGCCCCCTGCTCTCACACTCAATGGTCGCGCGCGCTTCATCGCGGTTCTTCTCCGGCCGCGCCCGCCATGCGGTTCAGCAGCCCGTTCATTCGTCCGGAGCACCCCATCGGGGGTGGCGGACCTTTCATGCGGCTCCAGGCGGAACCCATTCATCCTGTCCGGACATGCCGGTTTTGAAACCTACACCTTGTCCTGACAGTGAAACTCTCGCGGCACACGGCAAACGCGCCTGTGCCATACTCCTACATAAGGGCATGGGTGGGGCGATTACAATGCTGAAATTCGCACATTGCCATTTTGGCAAGGGGCCGCGCGGCCCGCATTCCACCCCACGGCCACGCTTCAAAGGTAATCGGATCGCTGCAAGCCGTATTTCGCCATTTTCTCGTTAAGCGTGCGACGCGGCAGGCACAGCTCTTCCATGACGTTCGAGATATTACCCTTGTGACGGCGCATCGTGTTATCGATCAGCATCCGCTCGAAGGCTTCGACATATTCCTTGAGCGGCTTTCCCTCGGTGGTCATCACCGGCTGCATGTCCTCATGATCACTCATCAGAAGCGAGGTGATCGACCCTTGCCCGCGACGCGATTGGAGCACCGCGCGCTCGGCGACGTTGATCAACTGGCGCACGTTGCCCGGCCAGGGCGCCTGCAAGAGTTGCGCCGCCTCCTGCGCGCTGACCTTGGGCGCGTCACAGCCATAGTCATCGGCGAACTGCTCGGAAAGCCGGGTAAAGAGTGCCAGTATATCCTCGCCGCGCTGGCGCAATGGCGGCACGGTGATGCGCAACGACGCCAGCCGGTAGAACAGATCCGGGCGCAAAACATCCTCGCAGGTCTTGCCTTGCTCCTGAAGGTTGGAAATGGCAATGATCCGGGTTTCGGGTGGCGTGCCCTCCGCATTTACAAAGCTCAGAAGCTTGCTTTGCACCGCATCCGGCAGGGTCTCTATGTCTTCGAGCACCAGCGTGCCACCGCGGGCCTCCTCGACCGCCGGAAGCTGGCTGTCCTCGGGCATCATCGGGCCGAAGAGCCGCTTTGACAACGCGTCCTCTTCAAGTGCCGCGCAACTCACCAATACGAATTTCTTTCCGGCCCGCATCCCGACCGCATGAAGCGCATGGGCCACCAGCGTTTTCCCGGTGCCGGTTTCCCCGTCGATGAGAACATGACCGTCGGCCTGCCCGAGATCGAGAATATCTTCTCGCAACCGCTCCATCGCCGGGCTCACGCCAATGAGCTTTTTCATCAACTGCCCGCCATCGCTGAGTTCGCGACGAAGCGCGCGGTTGTCCAGCACCAGGCGGCGGGCATGCGCGGCTTTCTTGGCCAGTTCGCTCATCCGGTCGGGGTTGAATGGTTTTTCCAGAAAATCGAAAGCGCCTACCCGCATCGCCTCGACCGCCATGGGCACATCGCCATGACCGGTGATCATGATCACCGGCAAGGCACTGTCCTGGCCCATGAGCTTCTTGAGAAACTGCATTCCGTCCATGCCTGGCATCTTGATATCGGAGATCACGATCCCCGGATAATCCGGCCCCAGCTTCTTCAAGGCATCCTCGGCGCTCGCGAATGTCTCGGTGTCATAGCCTGACAGCGCAAGCCATTGGCTGATCGACTGGCGCATGTCCTGCTCGTCGTCGATGATTGCGATTTTCATTGCCTTCGCCATCACACTCTTCCCCTGATGCCATACGATTCACTCGCCTTATCGAGCCGCGCGAATCTTGTCCTCTTCAAAGATAGGTAGCCGCATCTCGAATACAGCCCCCCCGCCATCTGCATTGCGAGCCGTCAGGCGCCCGCCGAGGTCGTTCACGATTCCCGAGGAAATCGCAAGGCCCAGCCCGACCCCCTCGCCTGGTTGTTTGGTGGTATAAAACGGCTCGAAGAGGGAATCGAGATCCTCGATTCCGTGGCCGTTATCGCGCACGGTGAGCGTGACCGTTTCCCCCGCCGCCAACAGGATGTCGATCTCAGGCGCATCCACGCCCTGCGTCGCATCCAGTGCGTTGCGCAAAAGGTTGATGATAACCTGTTCGATGCGCAGCCGGTCGCCCATCACCATGACCGGCCTGTCGGGCATTGTGCGCGTGAGCCGCACCTTGTTGCGTTTGAGTTGCGGCTCCATCATCGAAAGTGCCGAAACCACCGCGTCGCCCATATCAACGGGGGCCAGCGCATCGCCGGCCTTGCGCGCATAGCTTTTCAACTGCTGTGTGATCGCCCCCATTCGCTCGATCAGGTCGTCGATCCGCTGAAACGACGAAAGCGCTTCGTCCGGTCGGTTGCGCCGCAGCAGTAGCGCGGCCCCCGCCAGATAGGTCTTCATGGCCGCAAGCGGCTGGTTCAACTCGTGTGAAACAGCCGCCGACATCTCGCCCAGAACCGCCAGCTTGGAGCTTTGTTCGAGGGTCTGCTCGGCGACCTCCAGCTTGCCCTGCATCTTCTGGCGTTCGGCAACTTCCCGTTGAAGACGTTGGTTCAAGGTGCGAAGCTCGGCCGATTCACGCTGGAAAAGGGCCATGCGCACCGCCGACTTGCGACTGAGAAAGTAGAACGCCAGCGCCAAAAGTATCGCGAATCCCATGATCTCGAGCGCCAGGAATCCATTCACCTTCTCGCGCACGCTTGCATAAGGGGTAAAGGTCGCGATCCGCCAGCCCCGAAACGAGGTCCGCCCCTCCATCCGCATCACCGCTTCACCCTGCACATAGGCATCCGCCGGCAGGGACGTCCAGTCGGCCGTGGCCCGGATGGCGCGTTCGATGGCGCTGTCCACCGGGGCACGTCGCAACGCCTCCGCCTCGGTCAGACCGCGCCAGCGCGGCTCGGTTGCAAGAATGATCGTGCCGGTCGAATCGGTCACGATCACCGCTTCGGAAATCCCCGACCATGCGCGTTCGAACTTTTGCATATCGGCTTCGACCGCGATAACGCCCAGCGCTTGCCCCTGCCAGTCCACCCGTCGGGTATAGATGAAGCGGTAGCCCCCCGCCTCGCGCTCCGTGACCGAGAAGACCGTGTCGCTCGACCGTAGCGCATCGACGAAATAGCGTCCTTGCCGATGGCTTTCCCCCAGCCGGTTGCGATCGGTCGCGGCCACCGTGCGCCCCTCCCGGTCCAGCAGCATGAGCGACGCCGCACCGATCTCCTCGACAAACGATATGAGCCGCTGTGTCGATTGGCTGTAATCACCGGAATTTAGCGCTCCGATGAGCGCCGGATCACGCGCGAGAAGCTGCGGCACAATGGAATTGCGCCGCAATTCACTGACAAGATTGCCCGAGTATAGCGCAAGCCGCAGTTCCGCCCGGTTCCGGGTGGTTTCGGTAAATCGCTCGGTCAACAGCTGGTTTGTCACCAGCACCGTCACCACCGCGACCAGGATCAGGAAGACAAGGGCGATCCGCGTCCACCATCCTGTCAGAGGGGTGCGCCGCGCAGGTTGACCTGAACTGGGAACCGGAAGCCTTGACATTCGCTCAGCTTACGACGCGCCATCATGCCGCTCAAGCGCGTCAACGCACTTGCGACCGATCTGCCACGGCCTGTCATCGAAACGCGCAGAATACCGCCGATCCCTGTGATCACCCGATGAAAACTCTTGTCCCGACTGGCCAACCAACCCCCTCAAGCAGGCGCCAGCGCATCCAGGAGACCATCGAACATCGCCTTGCCGTCGGTGCCGCCATGGGCCGGTTCTGCCATGCGTTCAGGGTGTGGCATCATCCCCAGCACGCGCCCATTCCTCGAGACAACACCCGCGATGTCGGCAACCGACCCATTGGGATTGCTGACATAGGTAAAGGCGATCCGCCCCTCGTCCCGCAACTGCGCCAGCTTGGCGTCATCCAGGTAGTAATTCCCGTCGTGATGGGCGATCGGCACCGTGATCAGCTGCCCCGGCTTGTAGCCGCGCAGGAACACCGTATCGCAATCCTCGACCCGCAACTCGACCGGCTTGCAGATATACTTGAGATTGGCATTGCGGCGCAGCGCCCCCGGCAACAGGCCGGTTTCGGTCAACACCTGGAAACCATTGCATATCCCAAGCACATACCCGCCCCGCTCGGCATGGGTCACCACCGAGCGGCAGATCGGCGAATTGGCCGCGATCGCCCCGCAGCGCAGGTAGTCGCCAAAGGAAAAGCCCCCCGGGATGCCCACCATGTCGACCCCATCGGGCAGGTCGGTGTCCTTGTGCCAGACCATGCTGACCTTCGCCCCGGCGCGCTCGAACGCCACGGCAAGATCACGGTCACAATTCGATCCCGGAAAGACGATGACGGCTGCGTGCATGGAATGGTCTCCTCTGACCTCAACGCGTGAAATCGGTGATCACCGCCACCCCGGGCGGCGCGGGGGCATCGAAGGCGGCCAGATCACCGCTCGCCTCGCCCAAGGTGATATGCCGCGTGACCAGCGGTGACAAGTCCACCTGCCCCCCCTCGATCAGCGAAAGCAGGCTGGGATAGCGCCAGGCCGGCATGCCGCGCGTGCCATAGATCGCCAACTGCCCGGAATAGACCGCATCCATCGGCAGATGCATCTTCACGTGATCGCCCGCCGGCATGCCGACCATGACCATACGGCCCAGCTTGCGAAGGCTGCGGATCGCGCCCACCACCGTTACCTCGACCCCCAGGGCTTCGAGCGCCACATCCGCGCCACCGCCGGTCATCTCGCGCACCGCCTCGGCCGCGTCCACGTCTGCAGCATTGACCACGGCATCCGCACCCAGCCTGCTTGCATACTCCAGCTTGTCCTGCACGACATCGACGACGACGACCCGCGCACCCAGAGCCCGCCCCAGCAAAAGCGCCGCGGTGCCCACGCCGCCCCCGCCGAACACCGCGAGCCACTCACCCGCGCGCAGGCCCACCCGTCCGGTCAACGCATGCCAGGCCGTGGTCACGCGACAACCCAGCCCGGCGGCGAGCGCCGGGGCGATACTCTCGGGAAGCGCGGTCAGGTTGTGATCGGCAAAGGGCACCGCGATCCGCTCGGCGAATGCCCCCGGGATGGTGAACCCCGGCACAGCCTGATCGGCACAGGCGGTCTGGTTGCCCGCCGCGCAATCAGGGCACTGCCCACAGGCCAGGATGAAAGGCGCGATCACCCGGTCGCCCACGTGCCAGCGCCGTACCCCGGGGCCGACCTCGACCACCTCGCCACAGAACTCGTGCCCGGGCACATGCGGAAGATGCACATCCGGGTCCGCACCAACCCACGCATGCCAGTCACTGCGACAGACCCCGCAGGCCAGCAGGTTCAGAACCACCCCGCCTGCCCCCGCCACGGGATCGGGCAGATCGACGATTTCGAGCGGCGCACGCCACGCTGTCAGTTGAGCAGCCTTCATCGCGCTCCCTTTCAAGGATGGGGTTCAGCCAACGCGCCCGCCCGAACCGGCGACGCGCATCACATCTCGATCCGGTAACTCTCGATCACCGTGTTGGCGAGCAGCTTCTCGCACATCTCGCGTACCGTCGCCTCGGTCGTGCCATCTGCCAGGTCAAGCTCGATCACCTTGCCCTGCCGCACATCCTCGACGCCGTCGAACCCCAGCGCACCCAGCGCATGCTTGACCGCCGCCCCCTGCGGATCGAGCACGCCCTCTTTCAGCATCACGTAAACCTTCGCCTTCATCGCCTGACCCCCGTCATCCTGTGCAGGCATACCTGCTTCATCTTGCCCCAAATACTCGAAACCGCCCGCGTCACGGGCCATTGCGCCTCAGTTGATCAGGGTCGGCTTGATCGGCACCGCCGACCCCTTGGGCATCACACCGAGCCGCCGGGCCACTTCCGTATAAGCATCGGTCAGCGACCCCAGATCGCGGCGGAAAACGTCCTTGTCGAGCTTCTGGCCCGTCGCCACATCCCACAACCGGCACGAATCCGGGCTGATCTCGTCGGCCACGATCAGCCGCTGGAAATCGCCGTCATAGACCCGGCCGACCTCGATCTTGAAATCCACCAGCTTGATCCCGACCCCGTACATCACACCCGAAAGAAAATCGTTCACCCGCAGGGCAAGGCTCACGATGTCGTCCATGTCCTGCTGGCTGGCCCAGCCAAAGGCGGCGATATGTTCTTCGCCCACCAGCGGATCGCCAAGACGGTCATCCTTGTAGCAATACTCGATGATCGGGCGCGGCAGGGCAGTGCCCTCCTCGATCCCAAGCCGCTTCGACAAAGACCCGGCAGCAAAATTGCGCACGATGATCTCAAGCGGGATGATCTCGCAGGCACGCACAAGCTGTTCGCGCATGTTGAGCCGCCGGATGAAATGGTTGGGAACACCGATATTGGTCAAACCGGTCATGAAATATTCGCTCAGCATGTTGTTGAGCACGCCCTTGCCCTCGATCACATCCTTTTTCTCCGCGTTGAACGCAGTGGCGTCATCCTTGAAATACTGGACGAGCGTGCCGGGCTCGGGCCCTTCGAACAGGGTCTTGGCCTTGCCTTCGTAAATCTTCTTGCGCCGTGCCATGGGGGCTCCTCAAGCGTGGCCGCGGCTGAGTCCACGACCATGCGTCCTCATATTCCATAGGCCGCAATGTCGCAAGATGCCGGCCGGGACTTGCGCAGAACGCCCCGGACCGGCATATCAGGGGCAACCGAAACGCCATGCGGAGACATGACCCACATGACTACATTCGACGACCGTGAACGAGCATTCGAGAACAAGTATGCCCATGACGAGGAAATGAAGTTCCGCGCCACCAACCGCGCCAACAAGCTTCTGGGCCTCTGGGCCGCCGAACTTATGGGCAAGACCGGTCAGGATGCGACCAATTACGCGATCGAAGTCGTGAAATCGGATTTCGAAGAGCCCGGTCACGAAGACGTGGTGCGAAAGGTGGCCGCCGATCTGGGCGACATCGCCGATGCCGACACGATCCGTGCCAAACTGGCCGAGCTGACCCCGGTCGCCAAACAGCAGATCATGAACGAGGTCTGAACCTGGACCGGCCTGCGCCGGTCGATCCCATCGCGCGGGCACCTGCCCCGCGCGGACCTTCTTTTTTTCCGTTTCTCACACCGTGCACGCTCATGATGATCATGCGTGATTTGAAATTGCGCCGGAAATGCGGATATGAAAGAGGCCAATCCGACTATCCTTGAACGGGGCCGACATGACAAATCCGCTGCAACGCCTGCTTGACACCCGCGACTGGCTGATGGCCGACGGCGCGACCGGCACCAACCTGTTCAACATGGGGCTGGAATCGGGTGAACCTCCCGAAATGTGGAATATCGAACACCCCGACCGCATCCGCACGCTCTATCGCGGTGCGGTCGAGGCCGGGTCGGACCTGTTTCTCACCAACTCCTTCGGCGGCAATGCCGCGCGGCTAAAGCTCCACGGCGCCGAAAAGCGGGCCCGCGAATTGTCGCGTATATCTGCTGAACTCGGTCGCGACGTGGCCGATACCGCCGGGCGCACGGTGATCGTGGCCGGGTCGGTCGGTCCGACTGGCGAGATCATGGCGCCGATGGGCGAGTTGACCCACGACCTCGCCGTCGAGATCTTTCACGAACAGGCCGACGGCCTCAAGGAAGGCGGCGCCGACGTGCTCTGGCTCGAGACCATCTCGGCCCCCGAGGAATACAAGGCCGCGGCCGAAGCCTTCTCGCTCGCCGGGATGCCCTGGTGCGGCACGATGAGCTTCGACACCGCCGGGCGCACCATGATGGGCGTCACATCTTCGGACATGGTCGGCATGGTCGAGGGCCTGCCAAATCCACCGATCGCCTTCGGCGCCAATTGCGGCGTCGGCGCATCGGACCTTTTGCGCACCGTTCTGGGCTTTGTCGCCCAGGGCTCCGAACGCCCGATCATCGCCAAGGGCAACGCGGGCATTCCCAAGTACCATGACGGACATATCCACTACGACGGGACGCCCGAACTGATGGCCGATTACGCGGTGCTGGCCCGCGATTGCGGGGCCAGGATCATCGGCGGCTGCTGTGGCACCATGCCCGAGCACTTGCGGAAAATGCGGGAAGCCCTTGAAAACACGTCCAAAGGCCCGCGCCCGACGCTGGATCAGATCACCGCGCGACTGGGCGCCTTTTCATCGGCTGCCGACGGAACGGGCGAAGACGACACGCCCAAGCGCCGCCCCCGTCGTCGCCGCGGCTGATCAGCAACTCACCCCCCCCGGCTCAGCCGCGCCGCTGGTCGGGATGCATCGAACTGCCCAGGATATGCTCGGACTTGTGGATGACGTGATGCGCGCTCGACACCAGTAGCGGATCAGGGTGCCCCACCACCCGGTGATCCTTGTCCGGGTAATCGAGACTTGACAGGAAATGCCGCATGCAGGCCAGCCGCGCGCGCTTCTTGTCGTTCGACTTGACCACGGTCCATGGCGCATCGGCGGTGTCAGTATAGAAAAACATCGCCTCCTTGGCCTCGGTATATTCATCCCACTTGTCGAGACCGGCCTTGTCGATCGGGCTCAGCTTCCACCGTTTGAGCGGATCGGTCTCGCGGCTCTTGAAGCGCAAGAGCTGTTCGTCCCGCGTGACCGAGAACCAGTATTTGTAAAGCCGGATGCCCGCGCGCACCAGCATCCGTTCGAGATCGGGCGTCTGGCGCATGAATTCGAGGTACTCATTGGGTTCGCAAAACCCCATCACCCGCTCGACCCCGGCACGATTATACCACGAGCGGTCATAGAACACCATTTCGCCAACCGTCGGCAGCTCATTGATATAACGCTGGAAATACCACTGCCCCTTTTCCTCCCATGTCGGCTTGTTGAGCGCCACGACGCGTGCCGACCGTGGGTTCAGGTGTTCGGTGAAGCGCTTGATCGTCCCGCCCTTGCCGGCTGCATCACGACCCTCGAACAACAACACGAATTTCTGCTCCGTCTCCTGCGCCCATAGTTGCACCTTGAGAAGTTCAGCCTGCAATCTGGCCTTCTGGCGCTCATAGGTTCGTCGGTTCATTTTGTCGGAATAGAGATACTCGCCACTCTCGAAGGCGCGACGCACCTCTTCGGCACTCGGCTGCACACGCTGCGCCCGCGGCGTCTTGGCCAAAGCCTCTTGCGCCTCAAAATCACGCCCGACATCTGCGGCCGCAGTCTCCTCGCTTACCACATCATCGGCACCAGGTTCCGCCGCCGCATCCTCCCCTTTGATAGCAGGTTTTTTCATTCTATCTGCCTCCCTCTCTCAACACTTCACATGTTAGCAAATGAGCGCGCAGAACGCCTTGATCCCTGTCAATGCCGGGCATGACGCAACGGAACGGCACCAACGGTTGCGGGGCTGTCATGAATTCTGTGTCATGATGGGGATCCACACGAGGAGGAAACGCAGATGAACACCCTCACTACCGCAACCCTGGCCCTGGTTCTCGGGACCGGCTCGGCCCTGGCCGAGAACCGCATCGACACGGTCCGCCCCGACGCGCCGGAACTTGCCGCCTTCGGGGCTTTCCCCGTCGGGGTGCAGGAACGCCAATTCACGGTGTCGGATCGCATCGACATCCTCAACGTGACCGAGGACGCAACGCCGTCCTACGAGCGCCCGCTCACGGTGGAAATCTGGTATCCGGCGGCACAGGACACCGAGCCCGGCACCACCTATGACACGGTGATCCGCGACGGCCAGACCGCGACAACCCTGCATGGCCGCGCCGCGCGCGACGCCGCCCCCGCCGATGGCCGCTTTCCGCTCGTGGTGATCAGCCACGGCTATCCCGGCAATCGCTTCCTGATGTCGCATCTGGGCGAGAACCTGGCGTCCAAGGGCTACGTCACCGTGTCGGTCGATCACACCGACAGCACCTATTCCGATCAGGCCGCTTTCGGCTCGACCCTCTATCACCGGCCATGGGACCAGAAGGCCGTGATCGATTTCATGGCCGGGCTCGATGACCCGCTGGGCCAGATCACCGATGCCGACACCGCCGGCGTGATCGGGTATTCCATGGGCGGCTACGGCGCGCTGATCTTCGGCGGCGCGGGGGTCACGCAACAGGCGGTCGATTACAACTGGGGCACACCCAGGGGCCTTCTCGCCGCGAACATGGCCGGCACCGAAAGCCACGACGCGCTGATCGATGATCGGGTCAAGGCGCTCATCGCGATCGGACCCTGGGGCAAGAATCAAGCGTTCTGGGACGAAGCCGGACTGGCCGGGCTGCGCAAGCCAACGCTGATCATGGCCGGCTCGGTCGATGACGTGTCAAGCTATCCCGCCATGCGCCAGATTTTCGAGCAGGCCACCGGCACCGACCGGCACCTCTTGACCTTCATCGGCGCCAATCACAACGCCGCCGCGCCCATTCCCGCCCCGGTCGAGAGCTATCAGCCCTCGCCGCATCTCGATTTCACCCCGTTCGACCATTACGCCGACGCCGTCTGGGACACCGCGCGCATGAACAACATCGCCCAGCATTTCGCCACCGCCTTCATGGACCTGCACCTGCGCGACGATTCCGAGGCTGCACGTTTTTTCGATCTGGTGGAATATGCCGAGGACGGGGTGCATGCGCTGAACGACGATGGCGACCCTGAACCCGAGCACAATTATTGGACAGGCTTCGCACCGCGCACGGCCGCCGGGCTGCGGTTCGAATCCCGGGGCAAGGGCGAATGATGGCACCAGCCCCGCGCGAGCGCGACATAACGCTGAGCGGTCATGGCTTCCACCTCCACGAATGGGGCGAACCCGGCCAGCCCGTCATCCTCTGCCTGCACGGCTTTCCGGAGTATGGCGGCGCCTGGGCCGACCTTGCCCCGCATCTCGCGGGCTTCCACCTGATCGCCCCCGATCAGCGTGGCTATGGCCAAAGCTGGGCGCCGCAGAACGTGGGCGACTACACCGCCTCGAAGCTCGTGGGCGACATGGCCGCGCTCATCGACACGCTCGGTATCGCCCGCTGCACCGTGCTGGGCCATGACTGGGGCGCCGCAGTGGCCTATGGCCTGGCCATGATGAAACCCGAGCTGGTCTCGCGGCTCATCATCATCAATGGCGTCCACCCCGCCCCGTTCCAGCGCGCCATCGCCGCGGGCGGTGCCCAGACCGAGGCGTCGCAATACATCCACTACCTGCGCCGAGACGGGTCCGAAGACGCGCTTGCCGAAAACGATTTCGAGAAACTGCTGGCACTCTTTTCCGCAAAGATGGACCTCTCCTGGCTTTCCAGCGACCGCCTCACCGCCTATAAACAGGCATGGTCAGGCCCCGAGCGGCTGCGCGGCATGATCAACTGGTATCGCGCCTCGCCCCTGCGCGTGGCCAAACCCGGAGAGCCCATCACCGACCTGCCCGACCTGCCCCGCGAGCGGCTCATGGTGCCCCAGCCGCACCTGCTCATCTGGGGCGCGGATGACAGCGCGCTCCTGCCCGAGGCGACCGAGGGGCTGGAAGACTATGCCCCCGACCTCACCCGCGTGACGATCGACGGCGCCGACCACTGGGTCTGTCACCAGAAACCCGAAACCGTCGCCCGGACAATCCGCGACTGGCTCGGCGCTCAGAACAACCGCAACTGATCGCCTACGCGCGGCGGCATCCGAAAGAGATCGCAACGCAAGGCCGGTTGCTGCTCGGCCAGCCCCAGCCGCCGCACCGCCGCCTTGAATCGCGCGCCGATCATCCGCGCATGCGGCCCGTCGCCCCGCATCCGATGACCCCAGCGCGAATCGTAATCCTTGCCGCCGTGCATCTCGCGCAGCCGGGCCATGACCTTGGCCGCCCGGCCCGGCTGATGCTCTTGCAGCCATTCCTGCACCAGAGGCGATACCTCGCGCGGCAGCCGCAGCATGATCCAGCTCGCCGCATCCGCCCCCGCATCCCGCGCCGCCGCGAGGATCGCGTCGATCTCGTGATCGGTCAGCCCCGGCACCACCGGCGACACCATGATCCGCACCGGAATGCCCGCTTCGGTCAGGCGTCGGATCACCGCCAGCCGACGCGCCGGGCGCGGCACTCGCGGCTCCATCCGTCGCGCGACATCATTGTCCAGCGTCGTCACCGACACGCCCACCCGCACAAGCCCGTCGCGCGCCATCGGGCCCAGGATGTCGATGTCGCGCTCGATCAGCGTACCCTTGGTGACAATCGCCACCGGATGCCGGAAATCGCGCAACACTTCGAGACAGCGGCGCATGATTTCCCGCCCCTTTTCAACCGGCTGATAAGGGTCGGTATTGGTCCCGATCGCGATCGGTGCCACACGATAGGCCCGCGCCGCCAGTTCCCGCGCCAGCAGGTCGGGCGCATTCCTCTTGGCCACAAGCCGCGTCTCGAAATCGAGCCCCGGAGACAGGCCCAGATAGGCATGGCTGGGCCGGGCAAAGCAGTAGACACAGCCGTGTTCACAGCCCCGGTAAGGGTTGATCGACCGATCAAAGGGCAGGTCGGGTGAGCGGTTGTAGGTGATGATTCTCCCCGCTGACTCGTCTCGCAACTCCGTCTCGACGCCCGCCCTCGCCTCCGGTATGTCCCAGCCGTCACCGGCCTCCACCCGCGTAAGGCGTTCAAACCGCCCCGCCACGTTGGACAGCGCGCCGCGCCCGCGCCGGCGCGATGCTTCGATGATGTCGCCATGCTCGTTCATGGGGTCGATACATAGAACAAACGATGAACACTTACAATAAACCTCATGATCCACATGCAGATTTTTCGCCCCGATCACACGGGATTTCACGCTGATTTCAGGCTATAGGTCGGTCAAAGTGCCGGGCATGTCGCAATTCGGACAGTCCAACTTCGGCATTCCGGCAATAGCATCGGGAAACCCCGGCCGTCCGCACCGCTGCGGCGCCTAATGACAAAGGAAAGACCCATGTCCGAGGAAGAAGAAGACATCATCCTCAGCGAACTCGACGACGAGGAACTCGTCGCTCAGATGTTCGACGACCTATACGACGGGCTCAAGGAAGAGATCGAGGAAGGCGTGAATATCCTTCTCGAACGCGGCTGGAGCCCCTACAAGATCCTGACCGAGGCACTGGTCGGCGGCATGAAGATCGTCGGTGACGATTTTCGCGACGGCATCCTCTTTGTCCCCGAGGTGCTGCTTGCCGCCAACGCGATGAAGGGCGGCATGTATATCCTCAAGCCGCTCCTGGCCGAAACCGGCGCACCGCGCATGGGCAAGATGGTGATCGGCACGGTCAAGGGCGACATCCACGACATCGGCAAGAATCTCGTCTCGATGATGATGGAGGGCGCCGGGTTCGAAGTCGTCGATCTCGGGATCAACAACGCGGTCGAAGCCTATCTCGAAGCCCTCGAGACCGAACAGCCCGACATTCTGGGCATGTCGGCCCTTTTGACCACGACCATGCCCTACATGAAGGTGGTGATCGACACGATGGTTGAGCAGGGCAAGCGTGATGATTACATCGTGCTCGTGGGCGGCGCCCCGCTGAACGAGGAATTCGGCAAGGCGATCGGCGCGGATGCCTATTGCCGCGACGCGGCCGTTGCGGTCGAAACCGCCAAGACCCTCGTATCGCGCAAGCACAACCAGGGAGCAACGATCTAGGCGGCGCGCAATGCGCCGCAGTTTGCCATGATACCCGACGACCAGACCCTCACCGACTCCGGCCTCGCCCTTCAGGGTGCGAGGGCACGGTTGCTGCTGGTCGCCTGCGGGGCGCTGGCGCGCGAGATCATCGCGCTGAAAGAGATCAACGGCTGGGATCACGTCGATCTGGTCTGCCTGCCCGCGATCCTGCACAACACGCCCGATCGCATCACCGGGCGGGTGGCCGAAACGGTCGAGGAATACCGCGACCGGTACGACCGGATCTTCGTCGTCTACGCCGATTGCGGCACCGGCGGACAATTGTTCGAAAAGTGCAAGGAACTCGGCGTCGGAATGATCCCGGGGCCGCATTGCTATTCGTTTTTTGAAGGCAACATCACCTTTGCCACCCGCGCAGAAGACGAGATCACGACCTTCTACCTCACCGATTTCCTCGCCCGCCAGTTCGACGCCTTCGTGTGGAAGCCGCTCGGCCTCGACCGCCACCCGCAATTGCTCGACACCTATTTCGGCCATTACGAGAAACTGGTCTATCTCGCCCAGAGCGAGGATGATGCGCTCACCCGAAAGGCACACGAGGCCGCCAACCGGCTGGGGCTCGACTTCGAACGCCGCTTCACCGGTTACGGCGATCTCGCAACGGAACTGGAGCGACAGGCCCGGACCTGACCCGTTGAGCACCCCGCCCCCGGCGCGCGTGGCAAGGCCCGGGTTTTGAGTATTTTTCCCAAGAATGAACGGCAGGGTGGACAACGGGCCACCGCCCCGCCCCTTTCATGGTGGGAATAACAGAAAAGGGCCGCCCCGCGGGACGGCCCTCAATCTTTCTGCCCGCCGGCGGGCCGGGCTTATTCGTCGTCCAGCGCCTCGACGGCCTTTTGCAGCTCGTCCTTGGTGACTTCTTTCTCGTTTACCGTGGCCAGCTCGAATGCATAGTCGACAACCTTGTCCTCGAAGATCGGCGCGCGCAGTTGCTGCTGCATCTGCTGGTTCTGCTGGATGAACTCGAAGAACTGGCGCTCCTGACCCGGGTATTGCCGCGCCTGGTTCATGATTGCCTGGGTCATCTCGGCATCGGTCACCTCAACCTCGGCCTTCTGACCGAGCTCGGCCAGCAACAGGCCAAGGCGCACCCGGCGCTCGGCCAGCTTGGTGTGCTCGTCGGTAGGTTCGATCTCGGGATGATCGTGGCCCTGCACATCCGGGTTTTCCTCGTGCCAGAGCTGATGCGCGATCTGCTTGGCCTCGGCCTCGACAAGGCTCGGCGGAAGATCAAAGCTCACGGCCTCGTCCAGCGCATCAAGAAGCGCGCGTTTCATCACCGCGCGGGCGGCCCCGGCATATTCATCCTCAAGCCGCTTGGCCACGTCGGCCTTGAGCGCCTCCAGGTCCTCGGCGCCGAATTTCTGCGCCAGTTCGTCGTTGATCTCGGCCTTTTTCGGCGCCTTCACCTCTTTCACGGTGCAGGAGAACACGGCCTCTTTCCCGGCCAGGTGCTCGGCCTGGTAATCCTCGGGAAAGCTCACGGTCACATCGGTCTCGTCGCCGGCCTTGACGCCAACCAGTTGCTCCTCGAAGCCGGGGATGAACGACCCCGAGCCCAGGACCAGCGGGTAATCCTCGGCCGATCCGCCCTCGAAGGCTTCGCCATCGACGCGACCGACAAAGTCGAACACGACCTGGTCGCCGTCCTTGGCCTTGGCGCCCTTCTTGCGCGGCTCGAAATCCTGTGCCGTCTCGGCGAGGTTCTCCAGCGCCTCGTTCACCTCGTCCTCGCCGGCCTTGACGACCATCTTTTCAAGCTTGATCGCCTTGAGATCGACCTCGGGAATCTCGGGCAGCGCCTCGTAGGACATCTCGACGGTCACGTCGTCGCCCTCTTTCCAGTTCTCGCCATCGACCATCTCGATCTTGGGCTGAACCGCGGGGCGGTCGCCGGTCTCCTCGAAATGCTGGCCCATCGCTTCGTCGATCGACTCCTGCATCGCTTCGCCAAGGATCCGCTGACCGAACTGCTTTTTCAGAAGCGCCATCGGCACCTTGCCCTTGCGAAACCCCTTCATCTCGACTTCGGGCTGGGCTTCGGCGAGTTTCTGGTTGACCTTGTCGTCCAGTTCCTGCGCCGTGAGCATGAGTTGATAGGCGCGCTTGAGGCCTTCGTTCAGGGTCTCGGTGACTTGCATGTGCTTCCTCGCATGAGCTTAACAGGCCGCCCGTGCGGCAGCCTGACGAAATTTGCGCCTTCCTAATGGCGGCATGGGGGGGGATCAACCCTGAATCGCCGCCACCGCCCCGGAAGGGCCGATGCCCTTTCGGAGGGGGACGCGGACGCCGGGCACCACGCGGAAGCAAAAGGCGCTCGGAACCGCAGCCCTCGATCTTCGGCCGTCCCCGGCCGCCCGTCTTCTCGGCCTGCACCCCGGGGATCGCGCCCGTGGCATGGGGGCCTGTCCGTTCAGTCATGGCATGTTCGCCCTGAATCGGGATATCACTGACCACAAGCGACGAGACGCAGCGTGGCAGGATCATGAACAGCGAAGGACATCTTGCTCAGGTTGTGGCATCGCGCGCCCGGGATCATCGGTGGATTTCGGGTGTGACACTCGTGTCGGATTTTCTGAAGCCTGTCTGGAAACCGCCGATCCGCACGATCATTCGCGGCACCCTCGGGCCGTTTTGACCCTGCAAGAAGGAGAAATTCATGAGTTTTCGTTTCTGGCGCCGCATTCGCCTGGCTCCCGGGGTCACGCTGAACCTGTCGAAATCGACGGCATCCCTCTCGCTGGGTCCGCGGGGCGCGAAATACACGATCAGCCCGCGCGGCAACCGGGCGACAGCGGGACTGACAGGGACGGGGCTGTTTTACACCATTCATGACCGCAAGCGTGCCGGGCGCGGTGGCGCCGCGCCTTCGCCAGCAGTCCCAGGGCGCGACCGGCTGAAACTCGGTTTCTTCCAGCGGCTGATGAGCCCGGCCGAGGAGCGACGCTTCATCGACGGTATCCGTGCGCTCAATGACGGTGATCAGGACGCGGCATTGGCGGCGCTTGAAGAGTCGAGCGATCTGCCCGACGCCGCATGGATGGCCGGGATGATCCGCTTGCGCCGCGAGGAGCTTGACCGCGCCAAGGCGCATTTCCAGAACGCGCTGGGCCGGATCGACGATCTGGGGGCCCTGTTCGCCAAATACGAGATCGCCGCGCAGGCCAGCCTTCCCATCACCGGCGACATCTTCGCCCATGTCTTGCCGCGCGAACGTGGCACGCGGCTGGCGCTGGTTGAGATCGCGCAGCTTCAGGGCCGCCATGAGGAAGCAATGGCGCATGTCGAGCGGCTGCTGGAGATCGACCCGACCGACCCTGTGGTGCTGCTGTCCTTTGCCGAACTGGCGCTCGACACGCCCGATGACAGGGCGCTCATGGACCGGGTGGTGCGCGCCACGGTGCAGGTGGAGAACGAAACCCCGCTCGACACGGCGATCCTTCTCTACCGTGGAAAGGCCCTGGCGGCACTGGGGCTGCCGGACGCCGCCATAGACGTGTTGACGCAGGCCAACCGCCGCCGCAAGGATCGGCCCGCGGCGCTTTTGCACCAGGTACGCTATGACCGGGCGGTGCTCTACCATGACACCGGCCAGCGCGCCCGCGCGAGGCGCGCGTTCGAACGGATCTATGCCGCGGACCCGGAGTTCGAGGATGTGGCCGAAAGGCTCGGGACGGGCGGATGAGCGGCGCACATCGGGCAAGCCTCTGACCCATGACCAAAAAGGACGGCATGAACCGATTGCGCGCGGACACCGCTGTTAGTTGACACTTATTCTTTCAGTGATACCGGAAGAGGCGGAATGAGGGTGGGCTTTGACGAACTGGCCTATAAAATAAGGGCGTTTGGGGTAGTGAGGGCAGCATGGATGGGCATGGGGCGAAGTTTGCAGTGAACCTGCAGAATGGCCCGCGTGGCGCGTATTCGGCGCCGGGGCGGGGTTGTGGGTGCCCCTGGGCGATAGAGGGGTAAAGCCCTTTTAAACAAGGCAAAAACAGGCGTTCAACGCCACGCGGGCAGCCAGATCGAACGCCGTGAACATACATGCTGGCGTGTAAGTTCGGCGCCAGCCATGTAAGAAACCGATAATGGCCGATAACTCAATGAGTTACCGGAATCGGGATGGCGTCAGTTGGCGTGCCGAACTTACACGGTATTTTCGGGCTACAGGGCCGAACCAATGCAATCCTGAGCGATACCGATCATCCATCATGGCGATATCGGTGGTTCGCTGAGGCGTGCCCTGAGCATTTGCCGAATATCCGGCAGCAAAGTCTCAAGTTCGTCGCCATCCTCGGGGTCTTTCATGCGCGAGAGCAGTTCATTGTAGAACCAGACCCCCTCTTTGAAGTGCGTCTCGCCTGGCAGATCGAGGCCGAGCTCGGCATAGACCTTGCGGACCTCTTCGCCGCAGATCATGAGCTTGAACTGATCGATCGGGGTGGGTTTGGGCGGCGGGCCATGCGATTCTGTGGTGACGGGATCGCCCTCACCGTAGAGAATGTAATCGGCGCGCAGGCCGAAGCGTTCCTGCAAGCGGATCAGGAAATTGCGCGACGGTTCGCTTCGCCCTGCCTCAATATCGCTAATATAGCCTTGGCTTACATCCAGCTGAGAGCCGAGAGCGCGTTGTGAAAGCCCTCTCTCTTTTCTCCACTTCGCAAGTCGTTGACCGCATTCTGCGCCCATAGTGCTGAAACCTGTTGACAAGACCGTAAATCACGTTCAAAACTGTGAATGAACGTGAATTGCGGTCAATTTGTGACCGATTAGGAGAAAAGCATATGACAGAAAAGGTCAGGACAATCCAGCCGGGGCCGGTCTTTTATGACGTGTTCCTCGGCTATCTGCGGGTGATCGGCACCAACCTCAAGGATTGGTACGCGCCGCATGGGGTGACGCCGACCAATGCCAAGAGCGCCGCGACCGGCGGCTGGAACGGGGTCAAGGCCCGCGCCCTGCGTCAGAAGATGATCGAGGAGGTGGGCGAGGAGACGTTTCTGCGGCTCTACGCCGACCGGATGCGCCGGGAGTTGCAGTGATGGGCCTCTTCAGAAAGGCGGTGTCGTAATGGCTTTCGCTTCAAAGCAAGCTGCCGGATTGGTGCTGTTGGCGGAATGCCTTGCCACGCATGAAGGGGTGACGGTCGACGCGATATCGGCCCGAGCTCTTGGCAAAGGGCACTTCTTCAAACGCCTGTCGCACGGCGGAGACTGCAGGACCGCGACCGCAGAGCGTGTTCTCGCGTGGTTCCACCATGTCTGGCCCGAGACTCTGGCCTGGCCTGACGATGCGAGCGGCTTCGGTGTCGGGTGCCGCTCTTCAATTGCCGGGTTGCATGGAGTCGATGAGGAGACACTCACCGAAATCGCAAACCTTCCAATCTGGAAGAACGGACGGCGGCCACGCTGGTGGTCAGATGTCGCGATCAGGAAGTTTCTGACCGACAGTCACAGGCAAATGTCTCTTATGGAGGCCGAGAAGCGTGGCACGGAGATGTTTGGAAATCGGTGCCCGAAGAAGAGCGCGATCCATGACTACTGGCAGCGGCTTGATCAAGCCAGGCGCCTTGGTGCGGTCTCCTCCAATCCCAATACCAATCCGAAGGAGGCCGCGTGATGTCGGGGCGTTCTTCAGAAGTCGTCAATCCGGCCAAGCCCAGGGCGGCGTGCCCTGCCGATGCGAAGGCCGGTTCCATCTTTCAACTGGTCGAGATACCTGGCCCCGCAGCCAAAGCAGACGCGCCAGTTCCGGCCTTCCGGGTCCGGTTGCAGTATCTGTTTCTGCCGCTTCGCCAGGCAGGCTGGGCATATGCAGTGCGGCGGCTCGCCACTCTCATCACCGTCCTTGAGAACATAGACCTCGGCGCCAAGAGCCGTTGTGCGAAGCGCATAGCGCGCCATCTCACTCTCAAAGCGATCCCGCTCCTCAATCTCGCGCTGAAGCGCGAGGAGGCGATCCTGTATCAGCGCCTGATCGCTCTTGGCCTCGATGAGCTTGTCGAGAAGCTCCAGCAGGACCGTTTGCGCCTCGGGATCGGGAGATCCCGAACTGCGGAAGATCTTCTTGAGGCGCTCGGTCGCGTCAGCCGCGCTGGAAAGTGCCCCGGTGCTGGAAGCTGCGAGTTCGATGATGGTGGCGATGTCGATCATGTCAAAGCCCCTGATGATGCCTGCCAAAAGACTAGCGTTGCCGGCCGCGAATGTCCCGCACAACTAGATAAGGAGACCGAGTAATGGTCAATCTCGCCCGTTTCCGGCGCCGTGTGGCGCTGTTCCATTTGGACCTGGATGTGGCGAAAGCCTCAGTCGTTGCGCGCCGCGCCGTGGAGCGGCTTACTCGGGCCGATCGGGTCGCTGCCGAGGCGGATGGCGCAGCGCAAGATCAATCGAGCGCATCCAGACCATGGGAAGCGTTGCACACCCGAGAACAAGCCCGAGCCTGGCTTGCAGGTGCATCGGAAGAAGAACTTCGTGCGATGGCAGGACACCTCCTGGGGGATCGTCCCTTGTGCCGTGATCAAGCCGACCTGAAACAGCGGATATTGCTTGCCGCAAACGCCAGCGAAGGGCTCTGGCGCCGTCTGATGCGGGCAATGGCCGAAGAGGCAGGTCCGCGCATGAGATGGCTTCCGCCGGTATCCAGTCAAGGAGATCGAGCATGAACGCCTCCCATTCGTCCTCGCCGAAATCCGGTGTGAATCGGCATGCAAAAGTGACCCACCTGGGTGGGTTATGATCATCTAAAACT